>Ga0080013_1000013_pt1 | contig 224124 bp, 234 predicted proteins | sample ETNvirenome_6_85_FD_69236 | JGI IMG/M metagenome (GOLD analysis project Ga0080013, IMG submission 69236) | Marine viral communities from the Pacific Ocean - ETNP_6_85 (SPADES assembly) (version 2) | ecosystem: Environmental > Aquatic > Marine > Oceanic | place: Pacific Ocean | collected...
AGAAAAAATTGTGAAAGTGGCTAAATCTAAAAGAGCTGGAGTTATTCTCTATAATAAATTGATTAATACGGATAAATATCACGAAGTTGGAATGAGAGTAATTAAAGAAGGAAAACTTACAGAAGCTTCAAATGATACATTTATTAATATCTTAACAAAATTTGGATTTACAAAAGGTACTAGAGACTGGGGTGGACATCACTTCTTTGTTCACAAAGGTAAAAAATTATACGCAACATATCATCCGACTGGTAGAAGTATAGTTATTGAACCAAAACGAGGTGGTAAACCTGTATTTGATTCGGCTAGAAGTAATTTTTCTATTAAGGCTTTATTAAATTATTTACAATCACCATCTAATAAATTTGTAAGTACAGAAGGAAAACTTACAGAAGCAGAAATTTGGTTTAATCCAAAAGTATTAGAACCATATCTTAAAAAGATAGGTCTTAAATTTCCAAAATATCCAAAACAGGGTGATGTATTATATAAGGGTAAAAAGGTTGGACATATGTCAAATTTTAATGGATTTCAAGTTTATAGTAAATCACTACTTAAACAACTACAAAAAGTTGAAAGGAAATATAAACTTGGTATTTGGAATCCAACTTCTGGTTTGACTATGGAAGGAAAACTTACAGAAGGTAAAAGAAGAGAATTAGAAATCCATGTTATGGATAAACTAAAAGTTGATAAAATTTTAAAAAAATTAAGACTTAAATCTGGTAAGGATTATGATATCGGGTATGGTAGCAGTAGGTCATTTGTGTTAGATATTGATGTTAAACATTTAGATAAAATTGTTGCTCTTTTAAGAAGCGTAAGGGTACGAGTGAAAGAAGAAAAACTTTCAGAAGTAAGTGGTGTAGAAAAAGTCTTAGCTATGGCAGATGGTGGTTATGGAAAACTTGGTGGTAAACTCGTAGATGGTATGAGTGCTAATCTATTCAAAGCTGTTTATGAAAAAGCCAATGATAAAACTAAAGAAAAAATTAACAAAATGAACGAAAAACAATTATATGTGTTTATGACTAAATTGTGGAGTAAGTTCGGCAGACAGGTGAAAATATAATGAAAATATCAAAGTCAAGAATAAAAGAAATGATTAAAGAAGAATTAGAATCTTATATGAAAGAACAAGATTTAGAGAAAGTTGCTATACCTAGTAATGTAAAACGATTTATGAACAGATTTATTGATGTAGTAGATGATGGTAAATTGAATAGACAGAAACAGAAAGCAATTTTATATAAAGTTGTAAAAGGATTGGGTATTTCACCACAAGAATTACAAATGTATGTTCAGAAAGTTAAAAAAGGACTATAGTGATTAAACTAAAAGACTTATTAAACGAAGCATCAACAAGTGAATCATTTAAACAAATGAGAAATTTGATGAAAAATGGAATACCTATGATTTTTAGAAAAGAAGAAGGTGGACTTCAGGCTAAATATTATTATAAAATAATGCAAAATGGAGATGTGGGTTCATTTATTCAAGCACTTTCTGTAGGTGACCCTAAAGCTATAAAACTATGGCCAAAGGTTAGTAAAGTAATTAAAAAGAGTATGGATAATTTTTATAAAGAAGATATTAAACAAAAACAACAAACAAATACTGAAAGAAACAAATTATGGATGTTGTTGGGTAAATATGGTAAGAAATTAAAGGTATGATTAAGTTAAAATCATTATTAAAAGAAAAGGGAATTGAATTAGGTAAAGTTTATACCTTAAAAGATAGACCACCTTTTAAAGTCAATGAAGATGATAAAGAAGGTAAGATGGCTAAGTTTGACGCAAAAGAAGCGTACGAAGATGCTATTGATGTCTTTAAAATGATTGATGAATATGATGATTTACCAGAATGGCTAGAAGCTAAAATAACAAAGGCTTCTGATTACTTAAATGATGTGAAAGATTATTTAACACATTATCATAATGATAAAGTAGATGAGAGTTGGAAGTCAGGACCTGGATATTCATCTAAAGAGGCTAAAGTAGCCGTTGATGGTGCATTGAGGGAATATTCAAAGCAACTAAAAAAATTACAATATAGAGTAATAAAAGATTGGATGACAAAAGCTAAAGCAGGAGTAATTGATTATTTTGACTTAGTTAGAGGATTTAAAACTGGTGATGCTAGAAGAGCAAACCCATATGAGGTTGATTTTTTAATGTCAGTATTATCAAAAGATAAAATTATCGACAGATTTAGAACATACTTTGGCGGTAAGAAAGGGAAAAAAAGATAATGGCTACCACAAACAAGGAGATTATAGAAAAGTTAAATTGTTTAGAAGATAGAGTATCTGGCAATGAACTGAAAGAAATACACCAGACAGTGAACGAAATTAAAGAAATTTTATTAGACCCTGAAGATGGTTTAATTGTTCGTGTGAACAAAAATACATATTGGAGACGGGAAATAAACGTAGATGAATTTAAATTGTTATTAAGATGGAAACAAACAGTTACACATGCTATGTGGGTAGCATACACAGCACTAGCGGGAATAATAGTAAAACTAATTTTTTGGTAGGAGAAAAAAAATGGCATTAAAAGATATGATATCTCAACTAGCTAGAGAAGTCGGCATAAATAAAAGTCAAATTAGTGGACGGTATGACCAGCCAGTTGAGTCTAACAAAAAAAACATAGACAAGAATAAATTACAGTCTGCAGGTTTGAATAATCTAAAAAGCGATATTAAGCCTATAAAGATAGGTGATGGGTTAGCAAAAGGAAAATAGGAGAAAAAAAAATGGCAAAACTAAAAAACTTATTACAAGAAGTTTTTGAAGACCAAGAATCAAAAGTAAACAAGTATGAAGTGTCAGAAGGTGTTAGAAATTATGCTGTCGTTGGAAAACAACTTTATAATAATACTAATATTATAGAGATAGCAAAACAACTATCTCATGTAGCAGAATCTGCACATTCTCATATACTTGGTGAAAATGAAGACTGGTTTGATAAAGTTTCAGTAAATAGAAATATGAAATCACTCAAAACAAATGTTGCTGAATTTAAGAAAGCAGCAGTAGAGGCTAATTCTTTAAATCAAAGATTAACTGCTTTATATGAAGATATTGGTCAGGTATTGAATCGTTATTATGATATCGATGAAGTTGTTGACGAAGCTTTAGATAAAGTAGATACCTCTAAAGTAGAACCTGAAGATGACTTTAAAGATAGAGAAGACAAAGACATCGATAACGATGGTGACTCTGATGAAGAAGATAAATATATTCATAATAAAAGACAAGCTATAACTAAAGCCGTGAAACAAACGAAAGAAAGTATGGACGCCAAACCAAAGAAAAGATTGAAAGACCTTGAAATGGGAAGAGTAATTGGTATACCATCATTAGGTGCTATTGCTAGAAAAATTGGAAAGTAAATGAAAGAGATGTTTGAACATCATCTTTATCATTTAGCAATATATAGTTTTGTTATTTGGCAGGGTGTATTAGGTATTTGGATATTATTGAGATGGGTTTCTAAAAATATAAAGTTTCACAAGTCTCCTATTCTTGGTATCGGAGAAACAATTCAAAAGAATGTTTCTGTGATTGAAGAAACTAAAGTAAAAAAAGATATGGGGCCCATTGAAGTAGGTGTTAAAAAGAATGTAATTATGGATACTAAGTCTGATGAATCAAGTGTCAAACTTGATGAAAAAATAAAGGGTAAAGTAAAAACCCAAAAAGACAAACTGAGGAGTTTGAGGAAATGAAATTAAAAGAATCTGAAATAAAAGAAATTATTAAAGAAATAATATCTGAATTAAAGATAGTAAAATTTTCATCTGAAGATATGAAAACATTACATTCAAATGGACAGGTAGAGAAAGAAGGGATTTTTTATCAATATCACAACCCCACAGAAGAAGGTGGTAAAGGGAGTGGTCCACAAAAAGGTGGTAAAAAGAAAAAACCAACATACCATTATAAAGGCGATGATAAATTAGTTAGTTTAAAAGTTAGAGAAGTAAAACTTACAGAAAAAAGTTTTGCAAAAGATAATCCATATCAAATAGTATCTGATACTTGGAAACAATTATATCATATGATAAATGTTCAAAAAAAGAAAGGTAAGTTGGGACCAAAAGGATACAAAGAGATGATGAAGATTTCTAAAGGACTCCAAAAAATGCAACAATATTTTTATCAGAGAAAAACAGAAGGAAAACTTACAGAAGCTTGGAAAACGAGTAAAGGTAGTGGAAGAGGTAGAAGTTGGATGAATTATGATAAAGGTAACATTCGTTTACAAGTAACTAAAGATGGTAGTAAGTATAGTGCTTGGTTAGCAAAAATACCTAATTCAAGTGGTAAATATATGTTTGATTTAACTGGATTAAACAAATCACATATAGAAACACTTAAAGTTCTTGTTCAAAATACAGATAATTTATCTAAAGCAGCAAAATTAGTAAGTTCAAAATTTAAAAAATATAAGAGGTAATTATGGCTAAAGGATTAGATTGTGGCACAAGTTATTATATAACAGCCACAGAAAATAGTATAAAAAAACAAAGAAATGTATTCTTGACAGTTGATGGTGATGCTGCTCAAGTAAAACGAATGTTGAAGAGACAGAAGATACCATTTGTTGAAAAAGCGGGTAAAGTTCACATCGTTGGACAACACGCTTTTAATTATGCTCAAATATTTAGTACGACAGAATTAAGACGGCCAATGGCACAAGGTATGTTGAATCCAAAAGAAAAAGATTCTCTACCTATTTTAAATGCAATCATTGGTGAGTTGATTGGTAAAGCTAAGAAGGGTGAAACTTGTGTTTATTGTATACCAGCAAAACCAATCGACCAAACACGAGAAGTTTCTTATCACGAAGATGTGTTGAAACAGATTATTGGAACTTATGGATATAATGTTAAAGTGATTGAAGAGTCAGTTGCTTTGGCTTATGAGGGTTTAGTAGATAATGACTTAACAGGTATCGCTATCTCAATGGGTGCTGGTATGTGTAATGTATGTGTAATGTATCAAGGCATGAGTGCACTCTCCTTTTCTGTAGCAAGAGGTGGAGATTGGATAGATGAAAATGTAGCATCGGATTGTGGTGTTACAAAGGCAAAAGTAATTTCAATAAAAGAGAGTTCAAGTAATCTAGATTTAACAAAGAGTGCAATAAACGATATTTATCAAGAGGGAAGTGATGAGTACAATATCATAAATGCTATTCGTTCTTATTACGGAGCATTAATCAACTATCTGTTGACAAACTTAAAACATCAGTTTGAAAATGCTGAAAGTGTACCAAACTTCCCAGAATCAATTCCAATTGTATTTGGTGGTGGAACATCATTAGTTAAAGGTTTTATGGATGTTGTAAGTGAACAATTTAATCAGGATGAGTTCCCTATACCAGTTAAAGAATTTACATTAGTCGAAGATGCTCACACAGCAGTTGCTAGAGGTTGTTTGAGTGAAGCTCAATTAATTGAGGAGGAAGAAGGTGAAGAAAACGACAGTTAAAGAAGTAAAACTTTGGATGAAAACACTTGAAGAAAACAGATATAAGAAAACTTATAATTCTGATGCAAGGAGAGTAGCCTATTTTATAAATATGGGTGAGGGGAATGAACTACCTTCAAGTTTAAGAAGAAAAACAGAAGGTTCAAAGTATTCGAGAGAAAAATTTTTAGCAAGAGAGTTTTTGAAATGGAAAACAGAACAGAGACTAAGGGAATCAATCAGAAGAACAATTAAGAGGTTAATATGAAAAAAAGAAAGAACTTTAGGAAGAAAAGACCTAAAGACGATGCAGTAGGTTTATCAGTTACAGTTTTTAATAACAATGTAGAAGGAGCTTTAAAAGTTCTTAAACGAAAAGTTAAAGATAGTAACTTGATGTTAGAATTAAGAAAAAAAGCTTATTATGAAAAACCTTCTAAACTTCGTAGAGAAAAAAAGAATCTAGCCAAATTAAGAAATAAATATAAATTAGAAAAAATTGAAAAAAATTATTAATTTTTCATAAATTTTAATATTTATATACATAAAACTACAATACACCGTCTGTAACCATTTACGGTGTCTAAATATAACTTAACAAATATTAAGTTTCCTAATAAACTTATTCCAAAATACAAAATTAATGGGAGAAAATCAAATGAGTGATATTCTTAAAGAAGCCATTGCAGATGCTAAAGCAGTTAGAGAAACAGCTTTACAGAACGCTAAAATGGCATTAGAAGAAGCATTCACACCTCAACTTAAATCTATGCTTTCTGCAAAATTAAAGGAAGATGAATTTGAAGACGAAGAAGATGTCGTATCAGATGAACCTGAATTTGAAGATGAAGAAGGTGGAGAAGAAGAGTTTGGTGATGAAGAACCTGAAGTTCCTGCTGAGGATGCTGAAGTTGGTGACGAAGAAGTCCCAGCTGATGACGAATTTTCTGATGAAGAACCTGAAGAAGGTGCTTATGAAGATGAGGAATTTGGTGATGAAGAAGATGAAGAAGAAGAGTCTAGTCTTGATTTAGAAGCTATTATCCGCGAATTAGAAGCAGAAATAGCAGAAGAATTAGAAGGAGCACTAGGTGAATCTGAAGAATCTAATGAAGAACCTGTTTCTGAACAAGAAGAAGATGCAGTTGAAGAGTCAGCAGATGACGACACAGTTGAAGAAGAGTATGAAATCGATGAAACAGTCCTTGACGAAGATGAAGACGAAGACGAGGATAAAGAAGAAGTCGATGAAGAAGTAGATGAACCTTCTGGTATCGGTAAAGGTACAGGAAGAGGAAATACTGACAGGTCTTCTGCAATTGGAGGTAGTGGACAAGAAAAAGCTAAAGCTTTTGAATCAGTACAAGCTGAGTTAAAAGAGTACAAAGAAGCTGTAGTTTTCTTGAAAGACAAACTTCACGAGGTTAACATATTGAATGCTAAACTTTTATTTACAAATAAATTGTTTAAAGAATTTGTTCTTAATAACAATCAAAAACTGAAAATTGTTGAGAATTTTGATAGAGCACAGACAGTTAGAGAAATCAAACTAGTTTATGCAACTCTATGTGAAAGTTTTTCAGACAATTCAAATGTTTCAAAAACAAGTACTATAAAAGAATCTAAATCAATCGGTGGTTCTTCAAAATCTACAGGTTCAACAAAACCTGAAAAGAAAATCATAAATGAAGAAGAAGAAGTAGCCGCTAGATTTAGAAAATTAGCTGGACTCATAAAATAATAAATGACTAAATTAGGAGAAAATAAATGTCAGATTATATAAATGACGCCTTACTGCAGACAAATAACCACAAGAAGCTAAAAGAAGAGTCTAAGCATCTCGTTGACAAATGGGATAAAACAGGACTTCTTGACGGACTTGACGGTGATTATGACCGTTCTGGTATGGCTATAATATTAGAAAACCAAGCAAAACAACTTATTGACGAAGCCTCAAAAACAGGAACGGCTTCTGATTCTGAACAATGGTCAGGTGTTGCTTTGCCTTTAGTACGAAGAATCTTTGCTGAAATTGCAGCACAAGATTTTGTTTCTGTTCAACCAATGAATCTACCTTCAGGTCTAGTATTTTATCTAGATTTTAAATATGGTAGTAACGATTCAAGTTTAGGTGCAGTAAATAACCAATCATTATTTGGTAAATCTGGACCTAACACACCATCTGGTGCTGCTGCTCCGTACGGAGAACAAGGATTATATGGTACAGGTCGTTATGGATATTCAATAAAGACTGGCTCAGACGCAGTATCATTTACTTGGCCAGCTGGTTCTGCAGTAAATGCAACTTGGAAAGATGTTAATTTTGATACACAACTTTCATCATCTGCAAACGCAGGGAATCTGTGGAAAATTACAGGAACTATGACAAGTGGTGTAAATGCAGATGTTAAATCTGTGAGAGCATGGAACTTTGATGATGCTAGTGCTGGAAGTTCTGTAGTTCTTCCTGAATTTTCAAGTGCAACAGATGTTGCTGCTCCAGTTGTTACTTTGATTGTATCACAATCAACAGTTGCTGACGCTACTGGTTCTTACAATATCGGATATCATAAACAACCAACAGATTCAACTAGAGGTGATATGGAAGATTCAGTAACAGAACCAACTGCTACTTCAATTCCAATTCCTGAAGTTAATCTTGAACTGAAATCTAAAACTATTGTTGCTAAAACTCGTAAGTTAAAAGCTGTCTGGACTCCAGAACTAGCTCAAGACTTAAATGCTTATCATTCAGTTGATGCAGAAGCAGAGTTAACTTCAATGTTATCAGAATACATTTCAATGGAAATCGATTTAGAAATCCTTGATATGTTGATTTCAGACGCAACTACAACTGATTACTGGTCAACAAAAGTTGGTGAAGAGTATGATGGTGTAAGTGATTTCCAAGTTAATACAGCAGGTTTAGCATACACTAAATTTGATTGGTATCAAACATTGGGTCAGAAGATACAGAAAGTATCTAATGAAATCCATAAATTGACACTAAGAGGTGGTGCTAACTTTATCGTTTGTGGTCCAACTGTAGCTACAATCATTGAATCTATTCCAGGATTTGGTGCAGCTACTGATGGTAACAAAGCTAGTTTCGCTATGGGTGTTAATCAAGTAGGAACTTTACAAAATAGATGGACAGTTTATAAGAATCCTTATATGTCTGAAAATACTATCTTGGTAGGTTTCAGAGGTTCAAACTTCCTTGAAACAGGTGCAGTATATGCTCCGTATGTTCCATTGATTATGACTCCTCTTGTTTACGACCCAGTGAACTTCACTCCAAGAAAAGGTGTGATGACAAGATACGCTAAGAAAATGGTAAGACCAGAGTTTTATGGTAAAATCCATGTTAAAGGTCTTGAACTCGTATAATGTAATGTAATTGTGTAAGGGCTGATTTATTTCAGCTCTTACACATAACTGGTTCTCTTATTGGTTCTGGTGCAATGGCAACACCATTCGCAGATGCTTAAAGAGTAGGATGTGATTAAACCTTAAAATGTTTAAAAAACAACTTAAAAGGGTGGGAATTTATCTCACCCTTTTTTGTTTATGCACGATATTTATATATGATAAAGTACATTTAGGAGAATAACACATGCCAAAAGCTGATTTCATATACGAAGACCCATTATCGGGAAGTCAAGTAACAGGGTCAACACCTTATGGTATTTATGATGATGATACAGATTTTGTTACTGATAGTCTTAATATAACAAAATGGGTTGCTAGAAGATTAGGGCATCCTGTAATGCAATTAGAAATACCAAGCGGCTCAATATATGCTTGTTATGAAGAAGCAGTATCAGAGTACTCACAACAAATCAATCAATACAATATGAAAAACTGGTTTTGGAATGACTATGCAAATCAAGCAACAGGTTCAGCTTACTCAGGGTCAACACAGACAGAATTTAATAATCCTAAACATCCTGGTGGTGGAGCTTCTGTATTTCTTTCAGACCAATATGGTGAAGCTATTGCAATGGGTGGTGGTATTTCAATATATACTGGTTCTTTAGTATTAACTTCAAGTAAACAAGAATATGACTTACAAAATGAATCTCGTTTAGAAGGTAGTGGTCACTCATCACAGAGATTAGAAATACAAAAAGTATTTAATTTCGGACCAGCTGCAATAACAAGATTTTATGACCCGTTTGCTGGTTCATTTGAACAAAGACAGATGTTAGATGCTTTTGGAATGGGTAATGTATCACCTGCAGTATCATTTATAATGAGACCTATTTCATATGATATAGCAAGGTCTCAAGCAATAGAAACAAATGATAAAATTAGAAAATCAAATTATTCTTTTGACATCGTAAATAATAAAATGAGAATATTCCCAGTTCCGAGGTCATCTGATGCCGGTGATAAAGTTTATTTTAATTATTTTGTAAGAGGAGAAAGTAAAGATACTTCAAGGTCATTTACTTCAGGTAAAGTTTCAGACCCAAGTAATGCTCCTTATAAGTTTATAAAATATAGAACTATAAATTCAGCGGGAAGGCAGTGGATACGAAAATACGCACTTGCTTTAGCTAAAGAGTTATTAGGAATAATACGGTCAAAATATGCTAGTATGCCGTTACCTAATGGTGAAGTAAGTATGGATGGTGAAGCATTAAAAGCAGAAGGTAGAGAAGAAAAAAATCAAATGTTAGATGAACTAAAAGAATTTTTAGAATCAGTTTCATTATCAGAAAGAACAAGACAGGAGCAAGAACAAGCTGAAGCTCAGCAACAAGTATTAAACAAAGCTCCATTAGGAATATACATAGGATAAAACAATGTCAAGAACAAGTCCATTCTTTTTACCGAAAAAGGAAATCAATTTAATCGATTCAATGAATGAAGAATTGATTGATGAGATAGTAGGTCAATCAGTTGATATCTATAAAGTATCTGTAGAAAATACTGATGAAAATGTATACGGTGAATCAACAACAAAATATTATAAAAATGGATTTAGAGTTAATTGTTTAATTCAGTTTAATGAACCTACTTATGAACAAGAAGAATTTGGTGCAGATTATAATGCAGATATAGAAATGTATTTTCAGAGAAATAATCTTGCAAGTGGTTCACTTAATTTTTATCCAGAAATTGGTGATATAGTTGATTGGAATGACCATTATTGGGAAATAAATTCAGTAACAGAACCACAATTAATAGCAGGTAATCCAAGTTATAGACATAGTGTACAAGCAAATGCTCATAGAGCAAGACTGTCATCATTACTTATAGAAGAGAGACCTAGATAATGGCAGTTCAAAAAATAACACATAAACTAATTAAAAAATTTGATGTTACTGATGGTAATTTTCAAGCCAAACCTCAACCTGTAAAAGAAGTAAATGGCAATAAGGTTGAAGAAGATATATATGGTGAAAAGAAACATACTTATCAACCAGATAATGGTAATCTTCAGGTGAATGAGATGATGACTGGTATATTGAATAAACTTGATGGACTGACTGTTAATCCAGATATAGTTCAAAAGAGTAGAGCTGTTGAGATAGATATAAAAAGAGAAATAGCAATAGGTAAAGCTGATATGAGTGATATCAAATCAGAAGAATTTAAAGGTAAGGTAATGAATAAAAAAGATAAACTAAAAGCACTGAGAAGAAGAAATGGCCGTTAAACAAATTACAAATAATCAAACTGTGAACAAAGAAACAATTGACCGTTCAAAACAAGTTTCTATGAAAAATGAAACTTTAAATCAAGGTAATCCTCGTACATCTATTGCACCAGGTAAAGATTTTACAAAAGGTTTTTCTGTTACTTTAAAAGATATCGATACATCAGTTTTAAGTCATGTTAAGAATATAATTAAACCAAAAATTAAGGAAGCAAATGAAATTATACCTGTACCTATTTTATGGGCAAATGAAGAGAGATGGAAAAATTATAGAAAAAGAGGTGTATTAAGAGATAAAAATGGTAGTTTAATGTTACCATTAATAATGATAAAAAGGAATGATGTTGCATTTAATGATATGATGCCATTATCATTTGACCATGATATAAAGGGAGAATTTATTAAATTTGTTAGACAAAGTAAATGGTCAAAAGTAAATAGATACGATAGATTTGCAACTCAGTTTGGAAAAAATCCAGTAACAGAGACAATAACAACAGGTATGCCAGATTTTGTTATTTGTAGTTATAGTATTGTTATGATAACAAATTTTATGGAACAAATGAATACTTTGAGTGAATTATTTTTAGAACACTTAGAAACTTATTGGGGAGACCAAACAAGCTATAAATTTTTATCAGGGCTAGATGGTAGTATTTCAAATGCCTCTGAAATGACAGTTGATAGAGAAAGATTAATAAAGAATGAATTTGGTATTTCTATAAAAGGATATGTTATACCAGAATTTACATCTAATATATTTGGTACTACTGCTGAAATTCAAAAAAGTAGAACACCATCTAAAGTTAGCTTTGGATTTGAAGGTGACGCAACTGATACACAAGTACAAAAACTTTAGTGTTTTGTAAAAAAATATATATTTATATACAAATAAACGGAGGTTATAATGGCTGAAGAATCAAAATTAGCTGAAAAGTTAGAAGAAAAAACAACAGACACGAAGTTTACTCAGGAAGAGATGGATAAACTAAAAAGTTTTCAAGATAGATATCTTGGAGCACAAGCTTCATTTGGTAACATAGAGGTAGCAAAAATAAGAGTAAATCAAGAATTAGAAACTATTGAAGAAAGTAAAAAAAATTTAGAAAAAGAATTTAAAGAACTTCAAAAAGAAGAGTTACAGTTCATGGATGATATGACTAAAAAATATGGAGACGGTCAGTTAAATCCATCCACTGGTGTTTTTACTGCTAATAATTCCTAATAAAAGATATAAATATATCTGTTTTGGAAAAATGTTACATATTTATATATGAATTTAACTATTTGCACATCATAGGAGACATCAATGGCTGAGAAAGTAATTTCCCCAGGAGTATTTACAAACGAGATAGACCAAGCATTTTTACCAGCAGCAATAGGAGAGATAGGAGCAGCACTAGTAGGCCCGACAGTAAAAGGTCCAGCTATGAGACCGACTGTTGTTTCTTCTTATTCTGAATTTCAACAAGTATTTGGAAGTACATTTCAAAGTGGAAGTAGTTTTACACAATATCTAACTTCACATGCTGCAAAACAATATTTAAAACACGGTAATGCATTAACAGTTGTTAGAGTATTAGAGGGTAGTTACACAGTAGCAGCTGCTGCGGTGCATACCGGCTCAGGTAATAACTATACAGGTAGTAGAACTCCAGAGTTAGCTGATAATGCAGCTGATTCATCATTTAAATTACATACACTTTCACATGGTGCTATATTAAATAATAGAGGGAATACTGGTACTTGTGCAGTTCATACAGGTTCCAATAACACATTAGCTTCAGGTTCAGTTGATAATCTCAGATGGGAAATACCAACTTTAAATCAGTCAAAAGGTACATTTACTTTACTAATTAGACAAGGTAGTGATACTGAAAAAAGAAAACAAGTTTTAGAAACTTGGAATGACTTATCTCTTGACCCTAATGCTAATAATTATATAGCAAAAAGAATCGGTGATTCTAGTACAACATTGGCTGGAACAGTGTCAGAACCATATGTAACAGAAAATGGAACTTTCCCTAATAAATCAAAATATGTAAGAGTAGAAGTATTAAAGAAAACTCCTACTTATCTTGATACAAACGGAAATATTTCAGAAAATGCATTTTCAGCATCTTTACCAGGTCTAGGGAGTGGTTCTTTTCATGGTTCATTTAATGGTGGAGATAATGGATATGGAGGATTTGATGGGCAAGGTAATTTACAAGGTACTAACACTACAGCGACTAATTACACATTTTACAATAATATAACCACTGAAACACAAGGATTTGCAATGTCAGCTGATGGTGATGGAACTGATGCTTATACAAAAGCAGTTAACTTGTTAAAAAATCAAGATGCATATGATATCAATCTATTGTTTATGCCAGGAATTATAGCTAGTAGACACGGTGGAATAGTAAGTACAGCTATTGATGCAATGGAAGATAGAAATGACGCATTTTTTGTCATCGACCCTGTAACTTATGGTAGTGGTATAACAGATGCAACAACAGAGGCAGAGTCAAGAGATACAAACTTTGCAGCAATGTATTGGCCTTGGGTTCAAATACCTGATGATGAGTTAGGTCTTAGTAGATTTGTTCCACCATCAGTTGTTATACCCGGAATATATGCTTTTAACGATAAAGTAGCTCAACCTTGGTTCGCTCCGGCCGGTTTAAATCGTGGTGGAATTGATGTAGCTATACAAGCTGAAAGAAAATTAACTCATGCTAACAGAGATACCTTGTATAACTCTAGTGTCAACCCAATTGCTACATTTCCTGGTCAAGGAGTATGTGTTTGGGGTCAAAAAACACTACAGAAAAAATCAAGTGCGTTGGATAGAGTTAATGTACGAAGACTATTAATCAAAGTTAAGAAGTTCATAGCTTCTTCTTCAAGATTCTTAGTATTTGAACAGAATAATGCTCAAACAAGAGGTAGATTTTTAAATATAGTTAATCCATTTTTAGAACAAGTTCAAGCACAAAGTGGATTAACAGCTTTTAAAGTAGTTATGGATGAAACAAACAATACACCAGATGTAGTTGATAGAAACATATTATATGGTCAGTTGTTTTTACAACCTACACGAACTGCTGAATTTATTGTATTAGACTTTACAATACAACCTACAGGTGCTACATTCCCTGAATAAACGGAGATAATAATTGGCCGAGAAAATAATAAGTCCAGGAGTATTTACTAAAGAAATAGATGAAACATTTTTACCAGCAGCAATAGGTGATATAGGAGCCGCAGTTGTTGGACCAACTGTAAAAGGTCCTGTTTTAGTTCCAACAACAGTATCTTCTTATGCTGAATTTCAAAATCTTTTTGGCGACACTTTTAAATCTGGAAGTGATTATTATACTTATTTGACTTCACAAACTGCAGAACAATATTTAAAAGACGGTAATAGACTTACTGTCGTTAGAGTTGCAGGTGATGGATACAGTAAAGCAACTTCAGATGTACCTAACAGAACAGGCCAAAAATTAATTTTAGATTTTGCAGCTCCAGGTACTCCTAATGCCACAGGCCCTAATGGTCCAATAATTTATGTTACAGGTCCTGTTGGGAATGCAGCAACAAGTACTACAATTGGATTTAAAATTACAGGTTCTAGAAGTGGAATCGACCAAGGTGGACATGCTGCTGTAAATGCAATAACAGGTAGTACTGCCAATGAAATAGCTAAAAACTTTGCTGCATCAGCAAGTATGAAATTTAATCCAAATATTACTGGTAGTTCAGATACATCTGATGCATTTACAACTCTAGGTAAAAGAAATTTTTCCGGTGTTAAAGTTGAACTTGCTAGTGATATTGTAACTTTAACAACAGTCTCTTCTAGTAAATTTTATAATGATTTAAGTTCAAGCTTTGGAGAAATATCAGCTGACTCAGCTGATAGTGCTTCAATTACAACAAGATGGGGTACTTTAGAGGATACAGGAACAGCATTCACATTAAATACTAAAGTAGCTGGAGAAATATTTAACAATAGACCACCTTCATCAATTTTATCATCATATGATGATTTCACAGGTAGTTTTTCTTTAGCAGGTAATAAAAATATATTAACATCTGGTAGTGAAGATAATCTTAGATATGAAGTATCGAATGTAAATGTAAAAAAAGGTACATTTACTCTTTTAATAAGAAAAGGTACAGATATTGACAATAGAAAAGAAATTTTCGAAACTTGGAATGACTTATCTCTTGACCCTAATGCTAATAATTATATAGCAAAAAGAATCGGTAATCAATATTATGATATTGCAGGTACTACAGCAGAACCATATATACAGGCTTATGGAGAATATCCTGTAAAAAGTAAATTTGTCTATGTATCAAATGTTACTGATACACCAAATTATTTAGATGAAAATGGAAATATAAGATTAAATGCTGCATCAGCATCATTACCAGCACTTGGTAGTGGTTCTTTCCATGGTGCATTCAATGGTGGTAGTAATGGAGCTATCCAACATCCACAAAAATTTAGTGAGAATATAAACATAAATTCACAAGGTTTATATTTACATGCATCAACGACAGATACAGGTTCTGCTTCATATGAAAAAGCAATAAATCTTTTGGCAAATCAAGATGAGTATGATATAAATTTATTATTCTTACCAGGTATAATTTCAGGTGAAGGTACTTCTAATTCATACCATTCTTCTATAGCAGCAAAAGCAATAGATATGTGTGAATCCAGAGGAGATTGTTTTACAGTTATTGACCCTGTTGCTCATGGTTCGTCTGTTACAGATGCAAAAACAGAAGCTGAAACAAGAGATTCAAGTTATGCAGCAATGTATTGGCCTTGGGTCAAATTAGCAAACAATAGGTTAGGTAAAATGTCTTGGGTACCACCGTCAGTAGCAACTGCAGGTGTTTATACTTTTAATGATAAAGTATCTGAAGAATGGTTCGCTCCAGCTGGCTTAAATAGAGGAACTATAACTACAGCACAATCTGCAGAAAGAGTATTACTACAAAAAGATAGAGATGACTTATATGATTCAAGCGTTAATCCAGTAGCTACATTTCCTGGTCAAGGAGTATGTTTATTTGGACAAAAAACTTTACAAAGAAAAGCTTCAGCACTTGACAGGGTTAATGTAAGACGATTACTTATTAGATTAAAGAAATTTATTGCTAGCACATCTCGTTTCTTAGTATTTGAACAGAATAACACAAAAACTAGAAAAAGATTTTTATCAATAGTTAATCCGTTTTTAGAAGATGTGAGAGTTGGAAGTGGATTAAATGAATTTAAAGTTGTGATGGATAGCTCAAACAATACACCAGATATCGTAGATAGAAATATCTTATATGGTCAAATATTTGTTCAACCAACAAGAACTGCTGAATTTATTGTATTAGACTTTACAGTACAACCTACAGGAGCTTCATTTCCTGAATAGGTAATTTACAATATTTAACACTATTTTTTAATAAAGTTAATATTTATATAAGAGAAGTTTTTATTATACAACAGGAGAAATATAATGGCAGAATTAATTGATGCTAATGATGTGATGTTTACACCCTTTGAGCCAAAACTCAAAAATAGATTTATAATGCAAATTGATGGTATACCTGCTTACACTATTAAAGCTGTAAACAGACCACAAATTGATTTTGATGAAGTTGTACTTGAGCATATGAATGTAACAAGATATGTTAAAGGTAAGGGTAGATGGCAAACATTAGATATAACTTTATATGACCCAATTGTTCCTTCATCTGCACAAGCAGTGATGGAGTGGATAAGATTATCTCACGAATCTGTAACTGGTAGAGATGGATATTCAGATTTTTATAAAAAAGATGTAACATTTAATGTTTTAGGTCCTGTAGGTGATATAGTAGAAGAATGGACTCTTAAAGGTGCATATATACAAGTAGCTAATTTCGGTGATATGGCCTTTGATTCATCTGACCCTGTGGAAATCACTGTAACATTGAGATATGATTACGCAATACTACAATTCTAATCAGCATATATAAAAAAATAACAAAATCCTCAACTTTTTGTTGGGGATTTTTTATTATATATATATTTATATATGATTTAGAGAAAGGTTTTTATGAAAACAACATTTAACGAAATAATAGAAGATGTTTTAAAACACGAAGGCGGTTATGTAAATGACCCACACGACAGGGGTGGTGAAACAAACTTTGGTATAACAAAGAAGTTTTATCCAGATGTCGACATTAAAAATCTCACAAAAGAACAGGCTAAAAAGATATATCATCAAGATTATTGGAGACCTGCAAAATGTGATGAAATGCCACCACATTTACGACATATCTATTTCGATATGTGTGTAAACTTTGGTAGAGGTGGTGCTGTTAAAGTATTACAGAGAGCTGCAAATGCTAAGAATAGAGATAAAATAGAAGTAGATGGTGGTGTGGGCCCAGCAACATTAAGAGCAGTACAAAATGTAGAATTAGATAGAGTAAGAGCTTATCGTGTATTACGATTTGCTAATTTAGTTATTAAGAAACCAGAACAAGAAAGATTTTGGTTCGGATGGTTCAAAAGAGCTACCGAAGTATAGGAGAAAAAGTTATGTCAACAGACAAATTATATAATGATATAAAAGAACTTTTTACTGAATTTGAAGATAATCATTCAACATTCACAGAAAAAGGCAACAAAGCAGCTGGTAGTAGAGCAAGAAAAGCTATCGGTGAAATTAAAAAATTAGTTACTGGTTACAGAAAGGCATCAGTATCAGAGTCTAAGTAACAACAGGAGGGTTATAAATGTCAGAAGAAACAAACACTGAACGACCAGAAAACACTTACGGGTATCCATATGAAACTATTGATTTACCAAGTAAAGGTTTATTATATCCAGAAGAATCAGTTTTACGAAGTGGTAAATTAGATATTAAATATATGACGGCTAAAGAGGAGGATATTCTCACATCTACAAATTTACTGAAAAAGGGTGTGGCATTAGATAGATTAATTAATTCACTAATACTTACACCAGGAGTTAAAACAGATGATTTAATTTTAGGTGATAAAAATGCAGTTATGGTAGCAGCTAGAATATTAGCTTATGGACCTGAGTATATTTGTGAAGTTCCTAACCCTAAAACAGGTGTTGAATTTACACATACATTTGATTTAACAAAATGTCCTTTTAAAGCACCACCAGAAACTACTGAAAAAAATGAATTTGAAATGGAATTACCTATTTCAAAACAAAAATTAAAATTTAAAATATTGACAGGTGCAGATGAAAGAGCAATTGAAAAAGAACTTAAAAATATTGAAAGTACTGGAGTAGAATATGCACCAGAACTCACAACGAGATTAAGATATGTTATTGTTTCTGTGGATGGTAAAGATGATGCTGCTACAAAAAATGCATTAGCACAAAATATGTTGGCAAGAGACTCTTTATTTTTTAGACAAGAACTAGAAAGAATTTCACCTGATATAGTATTAAAACAACAAGTAGAAATAGAAGGAGATACGGTCGAGGTAGCTATACCAATGACCGTAGGGTTTTTTTGGCCTAAGGCCTAAACATCAACAAGAAATTCACAATGAAATATTTAATCTAGTGTTTTATGGAGCTGGATTTACTCATTCCGATGTATATAGAATGCCGGTCTATCTACGAAAATTTTATATGCGAAAACTTGTTAGTGTGAAGAAAAAAGAACAACAAGAAATAGATAAAATTCGAAGTAAAAAATCTAAAAAACCTAACATGCGTTCTATTAAACCAATCTAAAGTAATAGTTTTTTTAACAAGCTAGATATTTATATATGAATAACTGCATCTTTTGGAGTGTAAAATGAAAAAGAAAAAATCATATATGAATGTATCAAATATCCTTTCTGAAGGTTTATTTGATAAATTAACAAAATATATAAAAACATCAAAACTTAAAAAGAATAAAACTTTATTAAGTAAACTTAACAAAATTAATAAAGATACTAAAGATTTGGAAGCCAGCATGAACGCACGGCTCAAACAACTAGACCCTAAAGCAAAACCTTTTAAATTTAAAACAAATAAATTGTCAGACTTTTTTTAGGAGTGATTAATTGGCCAACCTCAAACAAAAACAAATAGCACTTGAAAATATCAGAAAAGCTCTTGAGTCTAATAATCAATTAACTCAAGCCAGTGCTGTATTGTTAGAAAAAGAAGTACAACAATCTGGTAAATTAACTGATTTAACCAAAGACAGAGTAAGAGCATTAGAACAATCTCTTAAAGCAGAAAATAGTGCATTATCAGCTGCAGACCAACTAGCAGGAAAAAAAGACGCATTAAAAACAATAGAAGACGCTATTGCACAAACAAAAACCAAGTCAGGTGCAACAGATAAAAGAATTTTAAAAAATACAATTACAGATTTAGTCAACAAGAAAAAATCATTAACTGTTGATATAGACAAACTAGAATTACAAAAAAATATAACTGGTGAACTTGATAATCAAATGAGTAGTTTGTTTCCACAACTTGGTGTTCTTAAAAAAATTCAAGGGGTTTATGGTCAGATAGGTGCAAAAGCAGCAGCGACTACAGCTGGGCTAATGGCTGGATTTGCAATACTAAAAGGTTATTCTAAACGACTTGATGCAATAGGTAATTCATTTGGTGCAATGGGAGTTAAAGAATTTAAAGATGACCTTATGGACGCAGATAATAATCTGAGAAAATTAGGTTTCGAAGCAGGTACGGCAGGAAAAATATCAGAGCAGATGGCAGTAAACTTTGGTATAGGATTTAAAGAGGCATCAGGTATGGCATTTGCAGTAGGTGAGGCCTCAAAAGCTATGGGAGTTAGTGCAGAAACAGGAGCAGCTGCTGTTGGTAACTTGATGACATATTCTAACTTATCATCTGAAGCTGCAATAAATCTTGCAAAAGGAGCAGAATATTTAGCAGTACAGGCTGGAGTAGCTCCTGGTGCTGTGATGGAAGATGTAGCAAAATCAGCTGAAGTTTTTGCAGCATTCTCAAAAGATGGTGGTAAAAATGTAATGAAAGCAGCCATACAGGCTAAAAAATTAGGAACAAATTTACAAACCACTTCGAAAATTGCTAAAGGATTACTTGACTTTGAAACTTCTATTGAAAAAGAAATGGAAGCCTCATTGATGATTGGAAGACAATTAAACTTTCAAAAAGCAAGAGAATTATCACTAAACAATGACATCGAAGGTGCCATGACAGAAATTGTAGGTCAGTTAGGTGATGAAGAAGAATTTAATAAATTAAATGCACTCCAAAGGCAAGCACTAGCAGACTCTATTGGAGTTGGTGTTGAAGAGTTAGCTAAGTTTGTAGGTAAACAAGAAGAATCACAAGCGATAGAAGAAGAAATAGCTGAAACTCCTGGTATAGCCGAAATGTTAGGAGAAGACACAATCAGTAATTTACAATCAATAATTAATGGTTTTGCAACTTTAGCCTCCAATTTACAAACTACTATTGGGCCTTATATGGATTCTATTATGGGAGCTATTAACTGGATGGTAGAAGGTATATTAAAATTTGAAAAATCAATGGGTGGTGTATCGAAAATAATGGGGGTACTGATTGCTAGGTCCGTAATATTAGCAGGTAAACAGATGGCGTTAGCTATTTGGAGTATTATAGGGTCATTAGCAAAAATTCCTTTTGGGCTAGGTCTCGTAGGAGCAGGAGCTGCAATAGGTGGTATGGTTGCATTAGCAAATAGTTACAAAGTAGGTGATATGATGTCAGACCCATCAGGACCAGTCGTTGCATTACCACCATCAAGAGGTGGTGGACTCTATGAGGGAAGAGCAGATGATACTGCAATATTGACTACGGGTCCAAAAGGAAGTAAATCAGGAGGTAATACTGAAAGTCAGAGAAGAATGGCTGCAAATCAACAAAAACAAACAGCGGCAATGGAAAAAATGGCTGAGAACCAAATTTCAAAAAAAGATATGCAAGAAGGTTTTATAACAGCACTACAAACAGTAGGACTAACACCAACAACGATAGGTGAATCTGTCGGTGAGGCGGTTGTTAGAACTGCATCTTAAAAAAGATAAATGGGAGATTTAAATGAGTAGCTCTGAAACAAGTGGATTGAGTAACTTATCAAGTATTTTTGCTCAAGGAGCAGGAACAAATCAATCACCTGTTCAAGGTAGGCACGAATCAGAAGTGTCACCGGGTGTTAGTATAGGTAGTAACTCTAATCTAGATTTTGATGCACCACAAAGTACATATGCATCAGATAATTTGAATTTAGACACTCCTGGACTACACAATCTTGCAGACAATGAAGGTTCACAAACACCATTTGAAGTAACAACAATAGGTGATAGTTTATTAACAAAAACTCCTACATTAACACAGAATGCAACAAATCCTTTAAGAACAGGAGTAACAGGTTATTCATACTGGGGTACAGGTGATAGGATAGGTTTACCAGGAGACGGCCCAACAGACCCTCAAAGTATAGATTTCTTTTCTGGTGAATATAATAATCAGAATTGGGGTACTGGACTTATTACATTTGCAAATGCCGCAGAAGAAGAATTTGCAATATCTGGCTTTACAAGAGGAATGCTTCCTTCCCCTACTAGTAATAATAGTAAAGGAGCATCAAAATATATTAAAAATATAGGTAGTGATGGATTAGGATATATGAAACAAAGCTCTTTACTTTGGAGTATGCCACTTGGATTTGGTGCGAATGGTACTAATCCAAGTTTAACTGATGACATCAGTACAGGTTTTGAGACTTCAATTCCATCTAAATATAATGGTAGTAATTTTATTCCAAATGAAACTGGTGATTATTTAGTCGGTAAAAACTTTCAATTTCCAGGCGTTTTGATGAAAGCAAGATATGAAAGTAATTATGGAACAAGTACTGTTATATCAGACGACAATAAATATAGTGCACAAGCAGGATATGATTCACCATTAAGTTATACATCTCAATGGTATTACAGTTCAATAGGTGAGACTGTAGGTGGAACACCAGTTTTAGATGCAGATGAAAATGAAATAACTACAAATTCTCTTGCAAAAACAACACCAAATCAAATACCAATATCTTCAGGTACTTATCCTAAAAATTTACATCATACCAATAAATTTGCTTTAGGTTCATATTACGGGCTGGGTTACAGGACAATAAGTCCTAATTTAGGTCTTCATACAGATGATGTAGGAGAAGATTCTGTATTAAGAAAAACATCTCTTGCTGATATGAATCAATATGATACTTTATATCAGTCTGTTGGTGGTGCAGGTAGTGATGGAATAATGAAATCGAGAGATGTAGGTTATTACTCTAATTTAGATTTATCAAATTTAAGTATTCGATACCAATCTAGTGCTTTTAGATATAATTATAATGGTGGGAATAGAAGTAGTGAAATAAACGAACCTTACACTATTGTTGGTGTCAATGATGCTGAAGGTGATTTTGCTAGTAGAAGTGAAATGAGCAGAGTAAGACAAAGTGATGCTAAAAAAAGAGATGCATCAAGACTTAAACTGTTTTTAGATAGTGATGCTGGTAAAAAGTGGAAAGTAGACGAAGCAAAAAGAGGTGTACTTGCCTATGTAAATCATATAGCTGGAGGAAGTTTAGACAATTTTGGAGGATTTCTTGCATTAGGTTTTGGTTCACAACGATTTAATTATCTACCTCTGTTACCTGGTATCGTTATTGGTGGTGTGAATGTTAATATTGGTGCAAAAATAAGACTTGCAAAAGCATGGCCAACAACTTCAAGAGCTTTAGGTGTTGGTCGTTATGAAGATGTAGGACAGATTCCTGTGGCAAGTGCTATTCTCAATGTTAATAGACCTTTAACAAAAAATCCTATAGCAGATTTATTCTCATCTACCGCAATATTACACAAAGGTACGGGACACGACTTTGGTCAACCAGGAACTCGTTCACCTGGATATTTATCTACATTAGGAGGTAAACCTAAACAGAATGTCAATACTTCTATAAACCCGACTGGTGACCCTGGATTTTTCAGTTCAGTAACTAGTATGTTTGGTAGTCAAGATGGTCTTAAAGGAGATATATTTACGACAGCAGGTGTACCAGAAAATACAAACAGTATTAAACTATCATTTGATAAAGACAAAGATGATAAAAAAGCTAAAGCTTCTGACCCTAACGAAAATATTGAAACAAAAGATGAAGATTCAACAAACAAAGAACCTAAAGAAAATACACTTGATAAACTTAAAAAAGCAGCAAATTCATATGGTAAGGCCAAAGGTGCTACAGCAATTAAAAAAATAGAAGATGTCGAATCAAGTGAGCATGGTATGCCATTTTATTTTAAAGATTTAAGAGATAACACATATGTAATATTTAGAGCATATTTAGATTCTATTACAGAAGATGTATCTCCTGAATGGAATAGTGGTAATTATATAGGTAGAAGTGAACCAGTTTATACTTATAAAGGTGCAGAGAGATTAATTAATTTTAGTGTAAAATTATATGCATTCACAAAAGATGAATTAAAAGCTATTTATATAAAAATGGACAGATTGACATCAATGGCATATCCCAAATATAAAGCAGATAGATTATTTATAACTGAGGGGGTCAATAAAGTTGCCAAAACAAGAATGATACCACCATTAGCAAAATTAAGAATAGGAGAATTATATGGTTCAAAAGGAAGAGAACTTCCAGGTTTTATAAAAAGTTTAAGTTACTCAGTTCCAGAAGAAGCCACTTGGGAACATGAACAAGGTAAAAGAGTTCCTAAATATATTACAGCAACAATAGGTTTTCAAGTGATACACGCTACTGTAGGTCCACCGGGGCTAGGTGATAGATTTTATGGTATCATGGAAGAAGGTATTGAAGAATTTGTATCATCATAATTAAAAGAGGAATAAAAATGTCAAGATATAGAAATACTAGTATAAAAAGAATTAAAAATTCACCTGAATATAATAAAAAAGGTAAAGATGCATATGGAACAACTTTGTACGAAAAAATTTCAGAAACAGATGATGATATTTTTATAATAACTACTGATGGTGATAGGTTAGATACTTTATCACAGCAATTTTATGGTACTCCCAAATTATGGTGGTTTATAGCTCATACGAATAATATATCTACAAATAATTTAATACCAGGTACTTCATTAAGGATATCTATTAATACAGAATTAGCAAGAGGTTTATAATATGTCAATCAACAGTAGAGTTTTTGGAGCTCCAATTGATAAAAAAATACAAGCAAAATTAAGGGCAAGACAAGACTTAGCTCACGATGGTTCAGGTAAGGTTGCTGTTAAACCAAATGAAACAAGAATAGGTAAATATTCTGGTGGGTTAGACCCTAGTTCAAAAAACACTTATGATGAAGTTTTAGGTAAAGAACATATGGCACAGTTTGGTGGCCAAATTGACCCGTCCACTCGAACACCATGGGTCAGAATGTGGACAGCAATAGAGGTTCGACAATATGCAGATGTACCAGGTGCAAAAGGACAAGTATCAAAGGCAGATTATGATAAAAAAGTACAAAAATATCGTGAACAAAAACAATCTTTAGATTCCACAGCAAATAAAGCTACCAAAGAATTTCAGAAAGACCTTGAAGCATTAAATAATCTTCAAGAACAAATTTTAAAAATAGATACATCAAAAAAAGTTAGTTCTGGTGGTATTAAAAGGTATGCCGTTGAAAAACAAAATATGACATTTGAAGATGGTACTCAAGGTCCAGGTTGGCAAATAAGAGAAGCTAAATCAGCTGCAGTTCAGGTTTATGAGATAGGTAATCATGCTTTTAATAATTTTTGGAGTGAAAATGGAAAAAGAAGAACAACACCTAATAAAACAGTACAAAAACAATCTGATATAATAGAAGAAAAATTTTTAGGTTTATATGTTCCTGAAGAAGGTGAAGTACAGGCATTACAAGGTGCTGGATTCAATGAATATCTTAAACCACCAGCCGGTATAACAAATGTAAGGTCAACTACAATAGGGCCATTAGGTTTGATGAAAAAAACTGAAGTAACTTTTGTTGTACATAATTTTCATGATTATGAAGCAATTTATTCAAGGTATTTTTTAACTCCTGGTGCACAAGTTTTTGTTGATTTCGGGTGGAGCAGTCTTCATACAGATTTGTATGACCCAAGATTCTTTTTTGATGAAGCAGAAAAAGAAAAACTTAAAACGAAATATGGTTCATCGAGAGTAGAAGAAGTGTTGTTTGGTAAAGATTGGGGCAGAGATGGTGTTATTGGTGAAAATTATGGTGAGATGGAAGTTTTGATGGGCCAAGTTACAAAATTTGACACAAAATTTAAAGATGACGGTACTATTGAATGTTCACTTACATTTGCTTCTAAGAATTATGCACTTTTAGACCATAAACCTGACGCTGTGCAAAAAAATAGGATATTGAAATACTTAGAATTAGATATTATTAAATATGCTTCTAATTTTATCCAAGATACTTCAGAAGGAGCCACAATTATATCATCTGAAGATGATGATGGAACACCACAATCTAGAGACAATCAAAGACTGCTTGCTAATATTTTTGCCGACAGATATTTATCCGGAGGTACTACTCATGGTGTTGACGCAAATTCACCTGGTGTGTTGAGTGTTGTAACAGGAGTTTATTGGCAATCTGCACTTTCAACCGGTATGAAAACCGATTTTGATACTTACTATAAGAGCAATGAAGACGCGGACTTACTTGAAAAATCAATTAAGGGTCATGTAAAAACATTGTATGGTGCAGATGCAAAACAACTTTATGTTAGTTATGGATTTTTTGAGGATAAAATATTAAATTTAGAATTTGGTAATGCAATGAATGCTTCTGAACTTGCAGGAAAAGGTTCCGAAGAATCAAATTTTGCAACTAAATTTGATTCAAAAAAAACTTATATAAACTATACTGATAGTTTGTTTCTTAGACAATCTTATGAAGACGCAGAAAAGGTTGGAAAAAATTTATCATATTTATATCCGAATTTATCAGATAATTCTAGTTTAGGTAAAGAAGTGATAGTAGGTTTATTATCAGAAGAAAGTTATAACAATGTAGCAAATCCTAACTCACCTCTAAATATGTATAGTAAATTATTTAAAAATAATGAATTAACTAAAAACAGTTTAGATAAAATTTATGGAGTTGAACAAAATTATTTTAATTCAAGGATTCTTGATGCGTCTGATACCGGGGCAGGTGATAAAGCAAGAGACCACTTGTTAAAAGTTTTTAAGAAAGATTTTTTAGCTAAAAATATATTTCCGTTAAGAGAAATGTTTATCAGTGTTGAATTGATTAAAAGTGCTGTTAAAAAAAGTGAAACAACTGAGAAGATATTAGAATACATTTTCAAGGAAATAAAAAAGGATTCTAACGATATAATTGATTTACAATTACTTTCAAATGAAGATGGTACAAAAATAGGTGTAGTTGATATAAATTGTTTACCTATTAAACATGTTAAATCTCAAAACAAAAATCTTAAAATTAAAAAATATGATTACGATGAAATTTTTACATTTAAACCGTTTTCAAAAAATTCAATCGTAACTAATTTTGATTTGTCATTAACCACGCCTAAAGGTGCAATGAACAGCATGATTGCAATACAATCTATGTCAGGTCAAAAAAAAATTACCGCAGGTGATGGTCATATAGATGCTATACTTGCACTTAAAATAGCAGAACAAGTTAAAACTGATTTAGTATCTACTATTAAAGACATCGATGTAGTTTATTTACCAGAACAAGGCCAGGTTGCTTCTGATAGATTACTTTTAACAGGCTTAGAAAGAGACAAAAGAGTTCGTGAAAAATTTTCTGAAGGTGCAATTTTTAATACGAAAAAATTTAAACCTATAAAATTTGCAAAACCATCAGCAGGTCTACCTGTAAACACTGCTAAACATGTAATATCGACTGCTAAAAACACTACTACAGTAGTTACAAATTATTATCAAGATGAAGAAGGAAGAACTAAAAGACTTGCAAAAGAAGAAAAAGAGGAACTAGAATTTGGATACAATTTAGTAAGTGGAGATGCAGCTGAAAAAATGGCAGAAGCCACAAGCGAATTTTTTGCTACTATGCATTCTACGATTATACCGTTAAAATGTAGTTTGAGTCTTAAAGGTATAGCAGGAATAACAAATGGTGATATATTTACAATAGACTATTTACCTGAAAAATATCAAGGAATTACATATTTTCAAGTTACAAAAATAACACACAAATTTGGAAATGACTGGGAAACTTCTATAGAAGCACAATTTAGGATAAATGCAGAAGCAAAAGCAGACCTTTATAACGGAGTCATATCTGGTTATAGTAAAAAAATAAATTCTCAGATGGTAAGTGGTTTGACTAAAGAACATGCAGACCGTGGATTGAAAACCAAAGGAAGTAGGTTATCAAATAATTATAGTATGTATGGTAAACCAATAAAAGTTATAGACTGGAATTAAAAAATGGCAAAATTAACAGAAGCACAATTACAAAGTATAGCATGGGCAAAAAGTTTTAAAGCAAAAAGGGCTTATAATGATGACTATGTGGCCACAGATGGTAGTGGTGTATCAGCGATGTATGGGTATTGGATGGCTTTATTTATGACGAGTCCTAGACATAGTTCTGTTATGCCTGGTGATGGAGCTATTGGTTATAAAGCTCCAGATGGTTATGTTGAAGGTATACTAGAAGACATGGCAAAAGGTAAATATGGCGTAACAAACAATGAGAGAGGTCAAGGAGGTAAGTATGACAATGTAGTTCAGAGAATTGATACTCATCATAGAGAATTAAAAAAGGTAGTTGATTACTATCAAGTGATTAACAAAAAATTAGAAGAACTAACTTTAGAAGAACATAAATGGCATGCTCCTAGATTTGCACTCGGTTTAAAAGTAAATGCAGTTGTAAATTTGGATGATGGATATGAAATGTATACTTTAACTGTTGCATTTTTACCAGGTAGTGGAGTCTCATCAAATGAACAAGATGTTGAACAGGCCTTTAATTTAAAACCACAGAATTATTCAGTATTATTGGGACTAGCACAAGGTGGTGCACCCACAGGCCATAATTTCCCTACAGATAATAAGAATAACAACTACCCAATGGACCATGAAACCGGTAACAGAGCTTTTACAGCTTTTCCTGATTTTACTACAGATACAAATACTGATGAAAGTGGTGTTTATATATTTGCAAATACATGGGGTTTACCTGGTCATATGGCAAAGATAGGCCAAGAATCATATTTTACTGACAAAGTTTTTGATATGAGTAGACCCTATCAAAATCACGAAATTTGGGGGCACCCAACCACATGGGTGCCAGCAGAAGCATCGGGATTCACTCCGACAAATTATAATGGTCATTATATTGATGTAGTACCAGGTAAAACATACTATGAATTGGGAGTAAAAGTACCATATGCTTTTAATCAGTCATCTCCCAACCCTGATGGAGCTGATACAATGGCTAAATCACCTTATATGCAATATTATGCCTCAGGCACATCACTTAGCGGAATTCCTACAATAGCTATTGCAAAAGAAGAAGATGTTTGGCATGACTCTGGTGTAGGAATAATTCATTTACAAGTTAATATGTGGACGGATATAACGAGAGTAGTAGGTTTAGTACTGGATGGTGTAAATTATTTTAATAAAAATGGTATAGTCTCAATTGATGCTGCAAATAAAACTATTCAACGAAAAATAGACACAATACTACCATATGAATGGAAACCTGAACCTACTGAAGACGATTTGCATGATGCTTGTATACAATGTGTGAACTTATGGCCATGGGGCATGACAAGATTTGAAGAAAATTTAGCCTATCCTAGATATGGAACTGGTGGCCTAAATGATTTTAGTACTGCATATGCATTTAAAGACGACTATACATTCTTAAATCCTCTTTTTGAACAAGAATGGAGTAGTGGTGTTAGCACGGAACAATTTTCAAAAAACTGCAGAAGCATAGGCAGACACTTACCTAAATATAGAGATGAAAGTTTTATTTATCATCCTTTTGCATATTTTTACGCATCCCAAGCCGCAGCTTGGCAATATCTTGAAGTGTTTCAATTACCAGCATCACATCTAACTCATAGCGGAAAACAATTAAAGAATGCAGGAATGACGGCCGAGAATCCTGGTGAACCAAAAAAATGGGAAAAGTGGGTCTGGGAATGGACACCATCTGAAATCAAAACTCAATTTCAAGATTATGCGTTAACAGAGACATGGGAAATAGCTTCAAAAGACTTGATGTGGGATAGTGTTAATCACGAAGGTGTAGTTTATGGTGGCCACAAAACTGATTTTTCACCTTTTTCATTTTGTTCATATATTGATACTATGACTGGTTTAAATGAAAGTGATAATATGGACCCAGCACTCGTAATGGGTATAGGAGAAATTGGAGCATGTGTACCCAATCCACAATATTGTCCATCATCTGTTTGGGAAACTTTAACTCAACTAGCCCCTGCATCTGAAAATAAAACTGAAACAAGTGCTATTTTTAAATCTCAATATTTTATAGATAATGGATACAACTATTGGATGAATCCGTTAAGTGGTAATACAGACAATGAAACATGGTGGAATGTGTGTGAAGGATTAAAAAGTATCGGGGCAGTAGATGACAATTGTAATCCTTTATATCGTGCTGATTCACTTCCGAGTACCGTTGGTACAAATGCAAACCCTGGCAGTGAAGACAATATTGGTTGCAACATTATTAGCGTAACGAGTCAATACCCACTAATACAAGGTACTCAAGTAATGGGTGCTTCAACTAATTCAGTTCTGCTCAATTCTTATTATGATATACATAATTATGATACGCATGCTACGATGTGTAATAATTCCAATACAGGTGCTACTATGGAAGCAAAAAATATTTGTGAAGAGAATTATGAAAATGAGCATGAATGGTATACATGGATAACCACACAAATGGGACTACCAAATGGTGACCCTGACGGTTCAGAAGGGATTGGATGTTGTTGTATGAAACCTGATGGTTGGAAAGAACCATATCTTGACGGTTATGGATATCCATTCGGTATAGAATAGAATCCTGATGGTTGGGAAGAACCCATATCTTGACGAATTTGGACAACCATTCGATATACTTCCGTAATGTTATAATAAAAATAAAAAAACTTCTTGTTTTTTACATAAAAAGGTTATATATTATACTATGGTTTATATTTTAATACCTATATATTCAGACCCATTCTTACATCCAATGCATAAGAATAACAAGTTATCTTTGCTCTATATTAATGAAATTGATACAAAAGAATGGACTAAATTAAAGAGTTATATCTTACCTCAAAAACATCCAGATTCAAAAGAGTATATGGTTGACTACTCATTTTTAGAAGGTGATGGTCTTATATTCACACCTGATTCTAAAAAATTACAACCAATATTTAAAGAACATAGAAAAGTTGGTGATGTGAATATTGCTCATTGGTGGAAATATGGAAAACCTATAGACTTGGAAGTACGAAATAATGCAATAGATTTCCTGAGTAATAAGTACTACAATGTAAAAAAACTTAACGAAATAGTACCAATTATCAAACATAAAGAGTATTGCGATGAAGTATCAGAAAGAATACTAAACTTCTTGAAAGAAGATTTAAGTGAACTTATAAATGATATAGGTTGGTTTGATAATAATGGTTCAACTGAAGCTATTCAAGCTTTCCATAGTATAGAAAAGAATGGTGTGACAGTATCAGATGATGTATGTGATATATTTGATGTAAGAGTAAAGAAACATATATCAGATGGTAAATTATATAGTAATTACAATTTAACTACAACAACAGGTCGTCCAAGTAATTCATTTGGAACTGTTAACTTTGCTGCTCTACCACCTGAAAAACGAAGAGCTATCATACCAGAAAATGACTATCTCGTAGAGTTTGATTTTGATGCTTATCACTTGAGATTGATTGCTGACTTAGTTGATTATAAACATTTTGGTAAAGAATCAGTACACGAACACTTATCAAATTTTTATAAATGTTCATATGATGAGTCAAAAGCTAGAACATTTAGACTATTATATGGTGGTATTGATAAAGAAACACGAGAACAAGTACCATTTTTTAGAAGAGTTCATGAATATATAAATAAAAAATGGAATGAAATAAATACTCACAATTGCATTTATACTGATATTTATAGAAGGAAACTTATATACGATAATTATCAAGACTTGAATAGAAATAAACTATTTAATTATTTGATACAAGCACATGAAACGGAATCAAATATTAAGAAGATTTTGTTAATTCAAGACTATTTATTATCGAAACACACTAAATTGGTTTTATATGGATATGACAGTTTCCTATTTGACTTTTCTAACCAAGATGGAGTGGAAACTTTGAAAGATATAAAATCGATTTTAGAAGAAGGTAAACATTACACCAAATCCAAAATGGGTTTAAATTACGGTGAAATAAAAGATATTACAAAGAGGTTATAAATGAGTTTAATAGATAAAATAATTACAGAATGGTCATATCGCGTTCATGATGGAATTCCTAATAAAGAAAATCCACTACATATAGTTCAACTCCGAGAATCACTGGAAAAATTGGATATACCGATATCTATTGCAGAAGAACTAATTCAAAATTTAATTAATGAAGATGGAGGTCTCTCAGATAAAGAAAAAGAGAAAGCTGAAAAAATGGGATTAGTTTCTCTTGGGTATGGTAACTACGGAAAAGAAAAAGGTGGCGAAACTACACATAGAAATAAAGATGGTAAATTAGTAGCTGTAGGTGATGAAACCCCTGAAAAAGATACTCAGCCAGGAATGACTATGGACCCAGATGGTGGTTTTGGAGCAGATGATGAAACAGAGAAAAAAGAAAAAATAGACACAAAAGTAGCTGTAGATAAACTTAATGATAAAAGATATGGTGTATCAAAGAAAATAGAAACACAATTAAACAAAGGATATATTACTAAACAAGATGCAAAAACAGCTCAAGAATTTCATCAAGATATGAATGAATTTTTAAAAAATCCAACAAAAGAAGTAGCCGAAGCATTAGTTGAAAAATATAAATTATCACAAAATGCAAACGGTAAAAAATTATATTTAGGATTTATAGCAGGAGATGGTAGAAAGTTATTAGGTGAAGATAATTTGTTGATTAAAGAAGTCAGTAATGTAATAAATCAATTTGTAGATTTAAAAGCAAAAGGTGATGTACAGAAAAAAGCAGCAGATAAATTACAAAGTGCATCAAAACCTGGCCTGACTACTGTAATTAAATCAGATGATGAGGGTGTTAAAAGATTATTTAACACACCACCATATGACAGATTAGATGAAAAATTTCATCAAATATTTGGACCTACTGATGAAAATGGAAATTCTTTAAGACCGAGTAGTGAATATTCAAAAGAATATTTTCAACAATCTGTTAATGAAAATGAATCATTAGATAAAACAATTGAAGTACTTAAAGAATTAGAAGAACAAGGGACAGCAGCACCTGGAGTAAGAAAAGCATTAGAGAAACATAAAGTAAGAATGGCAAAAATAGCAAAAGATTTTGATAAGATGACACTAGAACAGAGAAGAAAAGCAGTTGAAAAATCTTATTCAGATATGGCAAGAGAGATGCACGAAGCAGATTCAGATACAGCTAGAGGTATTATGAAAAATATGGCTGAGATGGCATTGTATGATTCAGAAATTGCAGGCGGAGAAGAGGCTTATCTACCATCTGCTGGTACATTTCCATCTGGAGATAAATTAAGAGTTGATAGAGATGGTAACGGTGTAGTTGAAAAAATAGCGGCTGTTTCTGTTAAATTTGGCAAAAGTGGAGGTGTTTATGGTTTCCCAGGTGAGAGTACACAATATGTTAAATTTCATCCAGATGAAGATAAGAGAACTTCAATGAGAAATAGGGTAGGTCATGCAGGACATTCTTTAGGTGTTAGAGATGATTTAATACAAGAGCCAGCAAAGTTTAACAAGATGTTGAAAGAAAGTGGTTTAGCAGGAGCCATAAAAGAACCTGAAAAACTTAGACAAAAATTTATGGAAATGCAAAAAAGAATAGATGAGCTAAGAGAATCAATTACAAATGATAAAGGAAAATATTCAAATAAAGATTTAGTAACTAAACGAAAAGAATTAGAGGCTATTGAGAAAGAGGCACAATCTATATTGAAAGAAAGTGTTGATGAAGAAAAATTAGTAGAACTATTAGGAAAGAGTAATGCAAAATTATTTATGAGTGGTGGAGCAGCTGCAGTAAATATAATATGTATGGCTTCAGCGTTAAAAACATCTGATGGATTATCAGTTATTGAACATAATCATCAGATAATAGATAAAAATGGATTACATTCTGAAACAGACAGAGGTACACCAAATCTTAAAGACTGGAAATTTCAATTTAGAGCATATGATAAAAGAGGTGGTGGATTATTAGCTGGATTTGTAGGTGGTGACACATAATGAGAACACAATTATTATGTACATTCACAACGAAAGAAAACTTAGATGATACAATTAAAAAAATAATTGATTCATATAGTATAGTGTTTAATAAAGTTTATGTACTACAAAATGAAGATAACCCAACAGAATTGATATGTACTTACAATGTTGATTTAAGTGGTGGCATTGATTATAATTTAGTTTCAGGAACAATATCATTACATAGAAAGAAACATTCAAATACATTGTACACGATAAATGCATTAAACGAATGCATAAAGAATTTAAATAATGGTATACTGGATAAAAAATTTATGATACCATGGGAAAATTTCAAAAATATGTTAATGGTAACAAATTCAGAAGGATTAAATAAAATTAATACGAGAATCTATAAAATAATTAATATAGAAAAATAATAGGTTTTCATATATTTATATATATTTATAGATAGTTAAATTACAATTACAGGAGAAATAGGTTATGTCAGATAAAGAGTCTAACAAGGTTACAACAGAAACTAATCAAGAATCTACTTTATATTATTTTTACTCAGAAGGATGTGGATGGTGCAAAAGAGCTAACCCACTAGTTGATGAGTTAATTAAAGAAGGTAAAGATATACTTAAACTAGATTTAGGTGTTGCAGATAATAAAAAGCTTTTAGAAGAAGTTAAAAAAGAATATGATGTTAAATGTGGAACACCTTTGTTTATTAATGCAGAAACAGGTCATAAAATATGCGGTTTCAGAGAAAAAGATATTCTCGAAAAATGGGTACGCGGCGAAGAAATTCCAGAACCACCAAGACCAAAAGGTCCACCACCACCACCACCTCAAGATTTTGAAGATAAAGGACAAATTGATGAGTGGACTAAAAAATATTCAGAATGGGTAGAAGAAAATAAGCATATGCCTAATATACCTCCTGCAGACCAGATGTTGGCGAGATTAAAACAACAGAGAACTGCTATGTTACAACAACAACAAGGTGGTGATGCAAGGATTGCTAACATCGAAAGAAAATTAGATGCACTGATGAAACATTTAGGTGTACCACCAGTTATGCCTGTACCGCCTCAAGGTGTTCAACCACCACAACCGCAGGTTAAACCAAGTGTTAAAGATGTAACTCAAGACATAAAAAAAACAGGAAAGATAAATAAAAAAGGTAAGTAACTTTGAAATTCAAGTTTAAACCTACTCCTACTGTAGACAGAGAGGCAACTGAAGAAGAAATAAAATGTATTGAAGAGACTGAAAAGATGTTGGAGGGAGAAAATAAACTTCCACCAGCATCTCAGATGGCTCGAGACATAGCAAAGACTCATTGGAAATCTCTCAAAGCATGGTTACGAGGTTCTCAAACAATCACAACAACAGAAGAAGCTGAACGAAGATGGGAAATTTGTAAACAATGCCCTCATCTTCTCTACGATGAAACTAATCCAGATACAGGTAAGAAAGATGGTAGATGTACACATTGTGGTTGTTTTATGAATGTGAAAGTACATTATGCTGTAGCCGAATGTCCTATAGATAAATGGAAAAAACATTGTGGTTGTCAATGTGATTGTAAACACACAGGAGATTGTGATGAATAAATTAACACTAGCAGAATTAAATAGTATTTATCCACTTGGAGAAAATAGAATAGGAAAACCAATATTTATAGATTTCTATGCTGATTGGTGAGGACCTTGTAAGATGTTTGAGCAGGTGCTCAACGAAGTAGTACCAGAATACCAAGACAAAATACAAATGTATAAAGTTAACATTGAAGATGAACCACAAGTAGCACGACAATTTGGTGCCAGAAGCATTCCTTATATGGCATTTATATCAGAGACTGGTGAAAGACAAACACAAGTTGGTTCTATGAATAAAGAAACACTCAAATATTATTTTGAAGGATTAATTTCAAAAAAATAAAAAAAAAGTGGTGGTTTCGGAAATTTTATTATATATATAATAATTGTCTGAGAATGACAAAGTTTTTTGAAAGTTTTACCGGTAAGGGTTGTCAGTATGAAAATGGCTGAACAATAGCTTCCAAAGGTTATAAGGTGACATCGAGGTCTGTGGTGGACAATACAAGGGTCGTAACTGACTGAGTATTATAGGAGTAACTTCCTTCGAGATGGACAGAGAGTAAAAAAATAAGAGATTATTTGGGAGCTCTCTTGAGGGTAATAATCGAATCCCTCTCACACAGAAGGCAACCCAAAACTTTTTTAAAAAAAAATAAAAAAAAGCTTGTATAGTTTCAAAAAAATTCGTATATTTATATACGATATAAAAATAGGTTATATGGTTACATTAATTAACCATAAATAATAAACGATAAACAATAAAACAATAGGAGAATATCAATGGATATTTCACAAATCAAAAACAAACTAAATCAGTTACAATCAACAACTTCCACAACAAAAAACTTTTGGAAACCTGAACCAGGTAATCAAGTTGTTCGTGTTGTACCTTACAAACACAATAAAGACAATCCTTTCATTGAATTGTTTTTTCACTATAATCTAGGTAATAATAAAACTTACCTTTCACCTATGTCATTTGGTCGTCCAGACCCTGTGGCTGAATTTGCTGACAAACTAAAATCAACAGGTAACAAAGACGAATGGATTCAAGGTAAAAGACTTGAACCTAAAATGCGTACTTTTGCACCTGTAGTTGTTAGAGGTCAAGAATCAGAAGGTGTTAAATTTTGGGGATTCGGTAAGACAGTTTATCAAGAACTTCTTGGTGTAATCGCTGACCCTGATTACGGTGATATCACAGATGCTACAACTGGTAGAGATATCGGTATTGAAAGACAGACTCCTGCTGAGGCTGGAAATCAATATGGTAAAACTACTGTTCGTGTAAAACCTAATCAGACAGCTATCACTGACGATGCTGCATTACTTGAAAGTATTTTTGACAATCAAGCTGATTTGACAGAACTTTACACAGAACCAACTTATGATGAGTTAAAAGAAGCTCTTCAGAATTATCTAAATCCAAGTGAAGAAGGTGATACTGAAACTACTACAACTTCTAATAATGTAGCTGCTAGTACAACTCCAACATCAAAAACTGGAACTACTGCAGACACTACAAAGAAAACAGAAAATGTAGAAGACGCTTTTGACCAATTATTCAATAGTTAATAAATAATCACATTGTTAATGGGTGAGATGAAATTCACATATGAAACTTCTCACATTGAATACAAGTATTCATAACATCACTCTCTCACTCATAACATCATAAGGAGAACAATATGTCTAAAAAAGACGAATTGGCTGGTATAATAGCCGATGAACTAAATAAACAATTCAAACATCAGAAAGTTGCTTATTTTCTTGAAGAAGATTCTAATCCAACTGATGTAACTGATTTTATTTCAACTGGTTCAACTATGTTAGATTTAGCTATTTCAAATAAACCAAATGGTGGTGTTGCCGTAGGTAAAATCACAGAGTTGAATGGTTTAGAAGGTAGTGGTAAGTCTCTGATAGGTTCTCATTTATTAGCTTCAACACAACAGAAAGATGGTATAGCAGTTTATATAGATACCGAATCAGCAGTATCTCAAGAGTTCTTGAGAGCTATTGGTGTGGATACATCTAAAATGTTATATGTACATCTTGAAACTTGTGAAGAAATATTTGATACTATTGAAACAATCGTTACTAAAATCAGAGAATCAGACAAAGATAGATTAGTTACAATTCTTGTTGATAGTTTAGCAGCTGCTTCTACAAAAGTAGAAATGGATGCTGACTTTGATAAAGATGGTTGGGCAACAGCCAAAGCAATCATCATATCAAAAGCGATGAGAAAAGTAACTCAGATGATAGCTCGACAGAAAGTCGCATTGGTTTTTACAAATCAATTAAGACAGAAGTTGGGTGTAATGTTTGGAGACCCGTGGACTACAAGTGGTGGTAAAGCATTACCATTCCATTCATCAACTCGTGTTCGTTTCAAGAATATGGGTCAAATCAAAGATACTAAAAAGAATACTATAGGTATTAAAATCAAAGGACAAGTGATTAAGAATCGTCTTGGTCCACCAATGAGAACTGCAGAGTTTCCATTATATTTTGATACTGGTATTGATGATTATGGTAGTTGGTTAACTGTAATGAAAGAACACAAACTTTTAAAAGTTGGTGGTGCTTGGTATACTTTACAACATGTAGATACTGAAACTGGTGAACTTATAGAAGAACATAAGTTTCAATCAAAAGATTTTGAAGAACTGATGAATACTAATGATGAACTCAGAGAGTATTGTTATTCAAGAATCTGTGAAGCTTGTATTCTTAAATATGATTCAAAAGAATTAGGTATTGATGATGTAGAAGAAACTGATGAGGTAGTTGATGAGCTTTAATAAGGTAGATTTGAATGAAAAATTCATATCATTTCTTGACCAAGTTAAAGACGAAAAACACAAAGCAGTAACACATCTAAATGATAGAGTTTTAATTGTGGATGGCCTGAATACATTTATCAGGTCATTCGCAGTTAATCCTGCTATCAACGATGATGGGCTACATATTGGTGGTATGGTTGGATTTTTAAAATCTATAAGATATACTTGTGATATCTTAAAACCATCAAGATGTATCATTGTATTTGATGGTAAAAATGGTAGTAGTAGAAGACAAAAGATATATCCAGAATATAAAGCTACTCGTAAAGTTAGAAGCAGGTTAAATCGTAATGTAGATTGGGGTACTGCACCTCAAGATGAAGAACAATCTATGAAACAACAAATGGGTAGATTGATTGAGTATCTTGAACAATTACCTTTAACTTTAGTTTGTGTTGATGGGATTGAAGCCGATGATACAATGGCTTATATATCTCAACAAATCCTTAAAGAAAGTGATATATTTTTAATGTCTACTGATAAAGACTTTTTACAATTGGTAGACGATAGAGTGAAAGTTTGGTCTCCAACAAAAAAGAAACTTTATAACAAAAATAAAGTATTTGAAGATTTCGGCATTCCAGCACATAATTTTTTAACATACAGAATATTAGATGGTGACAAGTCGGATAATATAGGGGGGATAAAAGGTGCTGGTGTAAAAACTGTGCAAAAATTTCTGCCTAAAATTTTATCTGATGAAAAATTTGATGTTAGAGATGTATTGGAATTTACAGAAAAATCAGATTCTAAAATAAAACTCTTGGAAAATATAAAAAATAGTAGTAAATTACTGAAGAGGAATTATCTTTTAATGCAGTTGAACAATGTAGACATACCAAATCATACGAAGATGAAGATACAAGGTGCATTAGAAAGAGATGTACCACAACTAGTAAAATATAGATTTCAAACTATGTTTTTACAAGATAAATTGTCAACAGCAATTCTTAATTTAGATAGTTGGATTATGGAATTTATGAGATTAGATAGATTTAGAGGTTTAAATTGATGACGAGGGAGCTCACAGTCCGAATGAAGAATAGTTTAGGGTTCTTCCAAGATGAGAGTAGTGGTGAAAAGGAAAACAATATGATTAAGTTCATCAGCAATTCCTTAGAGGTGTGTGGTGAAAGTCCACAATGTAGTCATCATAAAATTAAAGGAATAGAATATGTCAGAATATAGTGAAAAAATGAGGAGGGCTTCAAAGATTTTATTTGAAGATAGATTATATGATTTTGAGCCTAAGTCAATTTGGGATTATAAAAAGTATACTGACTTTGATAAAAAGATTATAGATAAAATAGCTTCTGATGGTTTGAAAGAGGATTACAAAAAAGGTAAGAATATTAAAGAGTGGGTCAAGGTTGGTGGTGGAGATAGAGCATTATCAAAGTTTAATTCAGAAAATTGTAAAAATATTATAAATTTTTTTACAAGTGCTGGTGATACAATATTAGACCCATTTGCAGGTAGAACAAGAGCTATCATATCAAATCATCTTGGCAGAAAATATATTGGTTTTGAATTGACTGAGAAATATTTTCCTGCTGTTAATACTGATGATATGAAAATCTTTAATATGGATAGTGCTGATATGGAAGATGTATTAGATGATTACACAGACAATTATGAATATCCATCAGCAGAGGCAGATTTAGTATTCACCTGTCCACCATATTGGGATATGGAAAAGTATTCAGATAATCCAAAAGATTTAAGTACATTTAAAACTTATGGTGAATTTTTAGATGGGTGTAATAATAGATTGGAGTTAGCTTCACAATATTTAAAAGATGATGGATTCTTAATAGTTGTTTTAATGGATTTCAGACAGAAAGGTGTATTTTATCCTTGGCATACTGATACTATAAATTTCTTTCATAAGAATACAGACTTTAAATTATATGATACTATGATATGGGAAATGAGTCCAAGAAAACGACATCCTTTATATCCACAAGCATTAGTTAATAGAAGAATGTTAAATACTCACGAATATTGTTTAGTATTTAATAGAAAAACTCAACCTGAATTGAGAGAGTTTTATGATAAGAAATTAAATGAAGACGAAAAGTCAAGTAAACAAGAAAATGGATTTTGGAGTTAAATGGATAAATTAACAGATTTCGGACACACATTTCAAGTTAAGTCGATAGCTTGTCTATTGAATAATCAAACATTCCTTGAACAGATTCACGACATACTTGATGATAAACATTATGATAGCGATTCTCTTAAATGGGTTGTGAAAGAATGCAAAAAATATTTTGATGAATATAAAAAATGTATAACTTTAGATGTATTTAAAGTTAAAACAAATGAAGTTGAAAATGATATATTGAAAGTTGCTATTGTTGAAAATCTAAAAGAGATATTCAGATACTTGGATGCACCAGATTTGGATTTTGTTCAAGATAAAACTCTTGACTTCTTTAAAAATCAAACATTAAAAAGTGCTATATTACAATCAGTTGAGATATTAGAATCAAAAGGTGATTACGAACAAATCAAAGTTATTGTAGATGATGCTTTAAATGCTGGTACTGAAAGAAATATAGGACACGAATACATTGAACATATTGAAGACAGATATTCAGAAACTGCTAGAACAACAGTTCCAACTGGTTGGGATGTAATTGATGAACTAACTCAAGGTGGATTAGGTGGTGGAGAACTTGGTGTAATTGTAGCACCCGCTGGTGTTGGTAAGACTTGGGTGTTGGCTGCTATTGGTGCAAATGCTATGAAAAGAGGAAAACATATAGTTCATTATTCGTTGGAGTTGAATGAAGCTTATGTTGGATTAAGATATGACTCAATCCTAACAGGTATTGCAAATCAGAATCTTAAATATCATAAAGATGATGTTCAGAGTGAAATGGATAAATTAAAAGGTGATTTGGTTATTAAATATTATCCAACTAAAACTGCTAGTGTAAATACCATATCAGCTCATCTAAAAAGAATTATAAATCTCGGTACAGAGGTTGATATGGTAGTCGTAGATTATGCTGATATATTAAAAGATACTCAATTTGCAAAAGAAGTAAGACACGCACTTGGAAATATTTATGAAGATTTAAGAGGATTGGCTGGTGAGTTTCAGATTCCAATATGGACTGCATCACAAGCTAACAGAAGTGCTCTTGACGAAGATGTGATTGAAGCTCAAAAGGTTTCAGAATCATATCAGAAGGTGATGACGGCTGATTTCGTGATGTCGTTATCGAGAAAAGTAGAGGATAAGATAGGTAACACAGGTAGATTCCATGTAATCAAAAACAGATTCGGTCCTGATGGTATCACTTATCCAGCAAAAGTAAACACCAACACTGGTAAGATGGAAGTGTATGAAAGTAATTCTATTGGTGGTAAGGAACAACAAACAAAGATTGATAATAGAGAAAATTTAACAAAACAGATGTTATCAAGCAGATTTGAAGATTTAATGGGAGATTAGATATGAGAGTAACTAAAGGAAAAAATGTATCAACTACTTTAGATATGTGGTATGATATATCAAAAATAAAATATGATGAAAAAGGTAATTATACTATTTTTTTTATAGATAAGAACAAAAAAGATTAATATTTATTAGTGTCCAACCAAAAGGTTGATATTAATCAAATTTTAGGAGAATATATATAAATGGATTACAAAGAATTTCGCTTGTCTGGAAAATTTATGGACGGCTATAAAAGAAAACGAGCACCATTCGGTTTTAATGGATTAGGTGAACTCGTGTATATGAGAACCTATTCAAGATTAAAAGAAGATGGTAAAAACGAAATGTGGTGGGAAACCGTTCAACGAGTTGTTGAAGGTACTTACAACATGCAAAAGAAATGGATAGATTCACATCAATTAGGGTGGAACGCGTGGCAGGCACAAAGGTCGGCACAAGAGATGTACGACAGAATATTCAATATGAAATTCTTACCACCAGGCCGAGGACTGTGGGCAATGGGTACTCCCATCACGGAAGAACGAGGTTTATACGCCGCCCTAAATAATTGTGCATTTGTATCAACATCAAATCTAAAAGAAGATTTAGCTAAACCATTTTGTTTCTTAATGGATGCAAGTATGGTCGGAGTTGGTGTAGGTTTTGATACAAAAGGTGCGGAGTCTTTCGTAATTAGAGGTCCTAAAACAGATAGAGGTACAGAAACATATGTTATACCTGATACAAGAGAGGGTTGGGTTGAGTCAGTTTCAAGATTACTTGATTCTTATTTTCTTGGTATAACAAATGTAGATTTTGATTACACGAAAATTAGAGAAGAAGGTGCAGCAATCAAAGGATTCGGCGGTGTATCAAGTGGTTCTAAACCACTTAAAGAAGTACATGAGGCAGTTAGAAAAACATTAGATAAAAATATAGGTGAACCAATCACAATAACTACAATCGTAGATATAATGAATCTGATTGGTAAGTGTGTTGTAGCAGGTAATGTTAGACGAACTGCTGAAATAGTATTTGGTGACCCAAATTCAGAAGAATACATCAATTTAAAAAATTATAAAGAAAATCCTCATAGAGAACAATATGGTTGGACATCTAACAATTCAGTATTTGCTGAGTTAGGTATGGATTATACAGATATAGCAGAAAGAATTAAAGACAACGGAGAACCAGGATTAGCTTGGTTAGATAATATGAGACACTACTCACGAATGAAAAATGGTGGAGATGATAAAGACCATAGAGTAGCAGGTGGTAATCCTTGTCTTGAACAATCATTAGAATCATATGAGTTATGTTGTTTAGTGGAAACATTTCCAGATAATCATGATTCATTAGAAGATTATATAACAACATTAAAATATGCATATCTGTATGCAAAAACGGTAACATTAGGTAAAACCCATTGGCCAGAAACAAACAGAGTTATGTTAAGAAACAGAAGAATAGGATGTAGTGTAAGTGGTATCGCACAATTCATTACTCACAGAGGACAAGGTGAGTTAAGACAATGGTTAGAAGAAGGATATGATGCTCTACAAAAATATGATAAAGGATATTCAGATTGGTTTGCTGTTCCTCGTAGTATAAAAACTACATCAGTAAAACCAAGTGGAACTGTTTCATTATTGGCGGGTTCCACTCCTGGTCTTCACTATCCTGAAAGTAGATTTTACATTAGAAGAATTAGATTATCGAGTATGAGTCCATTAATTAAACCATTAGAAAAAGCAGGATACAAAATCGAATCTGCGTTCGGAAGTGAAGACTCAACAGTTGTAATTGAAGTACCTGTTGATGTAGGTGAAGGGATAAGAACTGTAAGTGAAGTTCCAATGTGGGAACAAATGGCACTCGCTGCATTTATGCAGAGGTATTGGGCTGATAATCAAGTGAGTTGTACGGTAACATTTGACCCTGAAACAGAAGGTAAACAAATAGCAAATGCTCTTGACTATTTCCAATACCAATTAAAAGGCATTTCATTCTTACCTAAATTAGAATTAGGTGCTTATAAACAGATGCCTTACGAAGAAATAACGGAGAAAAAATATAATGAAATGGTTAAACAATTATCATTCTTATCTTTCAGACAAGTTAAGGGTGCTGAAGCAGAAATTGAGAAATTCTGTAATAATGATACTTGTGAAATTGATTTTTCGCAAATAAAAGAAACACAAGAATTGGAGAAAGAAAATGTTTAGATTATTATTTATACTGATATTAGTTTTACTTTCTTGTGATACTGATAATCCAGTAGAACAAGAAATGACATTAACATCAATGGAGCATAATACAATAAATCACGGTGAATTACCAGAACCATTTATAGTAGGTGGTGAAGAAGTAGACCCAGCTTGTCCAGATTGTAAATATGAATTTATGGTATCATTACAACAGGGTGGACACTTTTGTGGTGGTTCATTAGTCAGAGAGGATTGGGTTGTAACGGCCGCTCATTGTGTTGAAGGAAACAATAACGGATTACAAGTTAAGATTGGACTACATAATGTAAACGGAACTACTGGTGCTATCACACGAAATGTAGACCAAGTTATAGTTCATCCACAATATAGTAGTTGGTCATTGGATAATGATTATGCTCTATTACACTTATCATCTCCTGTTACTACATTTGAACCTATACAATTATGTACAGATACAGCACACGATGAAGAACCTGTAATGGCAACAACAATGGGTTGGGGTGCTACATCATCAGGTGGTTGGGGTTCAACTTATCTTATGGAAGTAGATGTTCCTATTGATGATTCTTGTGGTAACATAGGAAATGAAACAACAAACAATATGGTATGTGCTGGAGATGCTAATGGTGGTGAGGATTCCTGTCAAGGAGATTCAGGAGGCCCACTCATTATGACAAATGATGATGGGGAATATGAGTTAATCGGAATAGTCAGTTGGGGATATGGTTGAGCGGATGCAGGGTACCCGGGCGTGTACTCGAAGATACATAGTAGATTAGATTGGTTCTTTGGATATATTGGAGAACCAGAAGATGAATTTGAAGTAGAATTATATGGTGATGTTAACCTTGATGGAATGTTAAATGTTCTTGATGTGGTTGAGATAGTTGGGTTTGTATTAAATACAACAACACCAACAGAAGAACAATACTTAACTGGTGATATGAATCAAGATGGTATATTAAATATTCTTGATGTGATAGCTTTAGTTAGTGAAATACTTGTAATAACATTTGGAGAATCAGTTCAATGGCTAGAAGAGCACTTTCCAGAATTAGAAACAAAGGAAAGATTAAGTAAATTAGATAAATCAAAATATTTTGCTAAGGAGATAAAATGATAAAACTTGAATATATTTGGATAGATGGTACTGAACCAACTTCTCAACTACGAAGTAAAACAAAAGTAGTAGAGAGTTTTAGTAATTCAATTAGTGACTGTCCAGAATGGGGATTTGATGGGTCATCGACAAATCAAGCACCTGGTGACAATTCTGATTGTGTTTTAAAACCAGTTAGATTATATGAAAATCCATTAGACAAGAATAATTCATATTTAGTTTTATGTGAAGTTTGGACTGCAGATGGTAGTCCACATTCAACTAATTACAGATGGAATTTAGATGAAATCCAAACTAAACATGCGAAAGAAAATGTTTGGGTTGGTATAGAACAAGAATATACTTTATATAAAAATGGTAGACCGTTAGGATGGCCTTTCGAAGGTGAACCTTTACCACAAGGCGATTATTATTGTGGAAGAAATGAAGGTGAGTGGTTAGCCCGTAAACATATGGATTTATGTATTGATGCTGGTATTAAAATATGTGGTATTAATTCAGAGGTGATGCTAGGCCAATGGGAATATCAAGTTGGTGCAGATGACCCACTAACAATATCAGATGACTTATGGGTAGCTAGATGGTTGTTAGAAAAAGTTTGTGCAAAATATGAAGTTACAGTTACACTTGACCCTAAACCGGTCGATGGTGATTGGAACGGAGCTGGTGCTCATACAAACTTTTCTACTAAAGCTATGAGAAAAAAAGATGGTGACCAAGTTATTCATGCGGCTATACAAAAGTTAGAAGCAAAACATCATGAACATATCCAACTATATGGTCATGGTAATGAACGAAGACTTACAGGACAACATGAAACTTGTCCAATTAATAGATTTCATTGGGGAGTATCAGATAGAGGAGCTTCAGTTAGAGTTCCGAATCAAGTAGCAAAAGAAGGTAAGGGATATTTAGAAGATAGAAGACCATCTGCAAATTGTGACCCTTATCGAGTTTGTCATAAGTTAATGGAGACGGTATGCGATGAGTAGAGGAACAGCAGAACAATATTTACAAATGTGGCTTTCAGAACAGATACCAACAAATGAATAGTTAAGAATATTAAAAGAAAGAAAAGATGTTAGAAATTTTTATAATAGTTACAAGGAGAAAAAAATGAAGTTAATGGATTATAGAGGTAGAACTCTTAAAATAGGACAACAAGTTCGTATTGAACAAGATATTCCATCAGAGAATGGAATGTTATATAAACACAGTATTGTAAAATTAGATGAATTTAATGATTTAACTAAAAAGATAAGGGTAACAGATACTTTAGGTAAAGTATGGTGGATTGAACCATCTGAAGTAAGTTGTAGCTTTTTATAAGGATAATGGAGATAGAAAATGGCAAAGAAAAAATTAGATAAACACAATTATTCAGCAAAAGTACTTAGAGTTGTAGATGGTGATACAGCAGATGCTATGATTGACTTGGGTTTTAATACTTGGGTTAAAAAAAGAATAAGATTTTATGGTGTAGATACTTGGGAGAGTAGAACACGAAACCTTGAAGAAAAGAAAAAAGGATTAGCTGCTAAAGCTTATGTAAAAGACTTATTAGAAAATTCAGACGAGGGCAAGTTTGTATTAAAATCCTACGGTGTTGGGAAATATGGGCGTGTCCTCGGCGAACTTTTTGTTAAAGGTCATGAAACATCAGTAAATGAACTACTGAAAGAAAATGGTCACGCTTATGAATATCACGGAGAGAAGAAGAAAGTATTCGGTGGTTAAATGTTTAACGGTTACATTGGGAATAACTGGAGCTGGAAAGACAACTTGGTTGAGAGATAAATCACCAGTAGTTGAAACAGATGATTTGAGAGTAGAGTTACTTGGTAATATTGATGACTATACACAAGAAGGTTTTATATTTGAATCAGCTTCCAAACGAATATCTGATTTATTTGATACACACGATACCGTTTATTTTGGTGCAACATTAGTGAATAGTAAAAAGAGAATACCTTTTTTACAATCAATAAAGGATATGTGTAATCATAAATTTGTTATTGATGTAGTTGTATTTCCTTGTGATGACAAAACATCTAAAAAACGAATTACTAAAGATTTAAAAGAAGGTGTGAATAGAGCAAATTCAGTTAATTTAATTCATAGACAATATAATCAATATTTACACACTATGAGTATATTGGATGATGAAAAAGATTTCTATAGAGAAATTAAAATAAAAGAATTTTTGGAGAATATAAATGAATAAAAAATATATATGGACTAAAGTAAAATGGGTTAGTATCGGTGTGATTATAGGTTGTTTGTTATACTTAAATTATCAGACAGACAATCGACTTAGAGATAGAATACAACAACTTGAAGTAGATGTAAGTCATCACAGAACAGATATAATTGGTTTAAAAGGTGATTTAGGTACATTCGGTATTACAATGACATTTCATAGAAATGAAGTTGATTTATCTAATACAATATTTAGAAAGAAACTTACCGAAGATGTAGAACACGAATTAGGTATGATGGAATCTAAACTTAAAATATTAGAGGAGAGTTTTGAATACTTCGGAGTAGAATATCGTATGAAAGAACAACTACTTAGAGAGAATATTCTTAACATCACAGCTATAACAGATACTATACAAGTTGATGATAAGAAGGGAAGACAAACTCTACAAGAACAAGTAGACCAATTAAGGTTAGAGTTTGATGAGTTGATTCAGAAGTTAGAAGAACACAAAAGAACTAAGGATATTTTTCAATAGTGTCGAATGAACAAAATAAAATAGGATTTACTGCGGGTAATTTTGACCTGTTACATCCTGGTTATATTAAATGTTTTAAGTGGGCAAAAAAACACTGTGACAAATTTATAATATTTTTACAGAAAGACCCATCTGCGACAAGGTTTACAAAATATAAACCTGTTATTCCTTTATGGGATAGGTATGAAGCTTTAATGGCTATACAATATGTTGATGATGTTTATATTTATCAATCAGAAGAAGAATTGTATGAGTTAATAAAATTTTGGAAACCTGATGTTAGAATACTTGGTGAGGATTATATCGGAAGAACTGATTTTACAGGAGCTGATTTACCACCAAAAGTTATATACACCTCTCGTTCTCACGAATGGTCAACAACAAAGTTAAAAGATTTAATCACAAAACAAACAATTAAACAAAATCCAGATATTTTAAAAAAATAGAAAAAAAAGCTTGACTTATATAGAGTTTTTTTCGTATATTAAAGTTATAAATAAAGGGTTATAATATGCAATACATAACAAGGTCAGGAACATTTGATTCAGGCCATAGAGTAATGAATGAAAGAATGAAATGTTTCAATTTACACGGACATACATATTTATTTGATTTAACATTTTCATTTGGTGATATGAAAGAAATTGGTTATCAAATAGATTTTAAAGAGATTAAAAGAGTTGCTTGTCAATGGATTGATGATAAGTTAGACCACGGTTTTATAGCTAATCCCCACGATACAGTTTATATTCAAGCAGCCAAAACTGAAGGTAGTAAGATATGGAAAATGTCCTTAGAAGGTACAGGACAATATTGTAATCCTTCTGTTGAGAATTTAGCTCGAGAGATATTTCTAGCTATGGAAATATTATTTGAAGATTATGAGGATTTAAATATTCACGAACTTAAATTAAATGAAACACCTAAATGTTATACAATTTGTAATTATAGTTCTATGTCAGAAAAAGAAAGAATCAATTTTAGAAATACAAGATATCAAGAAATAAAAGAATATGCTAATGAAAAGGGTATCGTAGAATACGATGATAGATTACAATAAGAAACAACCATTAGGAGAAACTTACACTTGTTTACAAGGTGAAGGAAAATATATGGGAATGCCTCATATATTAATTCGTGTTACTGGTTGTAGGTTGAGATGTCAATTTTCAAATTCATTTTGTGACACACCTTATGCTTCTTGGAAACCTGAAGGTGGTAAATATACATTAAATGATATTGTAAAAGTTTATAAAGATAACCCACAAATTAAGTATACAATGATTACAGGTGGGGGACCTACATTGTACGCAAAACTTTTGCAAGAGCTCTGTGTCATAGGAAAAAAGTTTAATCACACAATTACTATTGAGACTGAAGGTTCTGAATTTGTTCAGACAGAAGCTGATTGTATTTCGTTATCACCTAAATTATCAAATTCAACACCAGTACCTGGGACTTGGATGCCATTTGCTAATCGTGAAGTTACAGAAAGTGACAAGAAGAAACACGAAAAGTGGAGATGTAATTATGATGCCATGAAACAATTGATTAACAATCATCCTGATTATCAATTAAAACCTGTCATATCAAATGAGCAGGATTTAAATGAAGTGGAAGATTTACAAAATATATTAGATATTCCAAATGATAAAGTTTGGTTGATGCCTGAAGGATTAGTACCAGAAGAATTAAGTAAAAGACGAAAGTGGTTAATGGAACTTTGTCAAAATTATGGATATAACTATACAGAGCGATTACATATAATTGCATATGGAGATACGAGAGGAGTGTGATGACAACACAAGAATTATTTGAAACACAATTAAGAAAAGGTAGAGAAGGTGAAGATGCATTTAGAATAATGGCAAATAAACATTTTGATGAAGTAGTTGATTATACAAATTATGATATGTGGAAAGATGTACAGGCTAAGGGGATTGATTTTGGTTTTAAAATGAAAGATTGGTCTTCAGAAATTACTTGTGATGTAAAGACAAATTTATTTTATCAAGATAATGATTTCTATAGAGGTTACATTTTTAATATCGAGTATGAAAAGTGGTGTAAAGAAGAATTTGATAAACATAACAGAAACTTAGAAAAAGGTTGGATACAAGATTCGAGAGCTAATAGAATTTATCATTTTCAAAAAGGTACAATGAATTATGTTTATTATGATTTAGATGAAATGAGAAGTTTTATATATAGAGAATGGGACAGACCTAATAGTTGGTTACAAAAAGAATCTTATATAGCGGGTTTTAATTCAGATTATGCAAGAATGATTCCCATAAGAATGAATGATGACAGATTTAAACACTTAATTAGAAAAATTGATATACAAGGAGTGTAAATGAGTAAATTAAAATATGCAAATGGTAACAAACCTTTATCAGACGAAGAAAAACAACAAATGATTAAAGAAGCTGCTAAACATTATGGTAAGTATATGGATGCTCTTAACATAGATTGGAGAAATGACCCTAATAGTTCAGATACTCCTAATAGAGTTGCTAAAGCCTTTGTAGCAGATTTAGCTGAAGGTTGTTATTCAGAAGGACCTAAAATTACAGCGTTTGATAATATTGATGGGTATGATGGAATGGTATTTCAAGGAAATATAAAAGTAAATTCATTTTGTTCTCATCATCATTTACCTTTTATCGGTACAGCTCATACAGCTTACATTCCAAGTAAAGAAGGTAAGATTATTGGATTGAGTAAATTAAATAGAATTGTTGAGTTCTATTCTCGTAGACCTCAAGTTCAGGAAAATTTAACAATGCAAATTCATAATCATATTGATAGAGTGTGTGAAGGTAATATGGGAGTGGCTGTAATGATTTCAGCCAATCATATGTGTGCTTGTGTTCGTGGTGTCAAACACGATGCTACAATGAAAACGAGTAAATTGAGTGGAGAGTTTATGAGAGATGGCAGTAAATCAAGAGGAGAGTTTTATAGTTTTATTGGAGATTTAAAATGAACACAAATGTTATAGTAAAATTACAAGTTGAGGGGTTACATTATTGGCCAAATGCGGGAAAAGTTTTTCCTGAAGTAGGATTCTTAGCTGATGTACATAGACATATATTTCATATAACTTGTAAAAAAAGAGTTAATCACGATGACAGAGATGTAGAATTTATAATGTTTAAAAGAGATATAACAGAATATCTTGAAAATAAATATTATGATAGCATAACGAGATGTTTATTATTTGGTTCAAAGAGTTGTGAAATGATATCTCGTGAATTATATGAAGAATTTGATTTAGAGTATTGTTCAGTATTTGAAGATAATGAAAATGGAGCAGAAATATATGAGTAAACTAATTTATTTACCTTTAGAACACATTGAATCAAGATATACGGTTCATATGGATAGAGATATTACAGAGTATTTAGAAAATTCAGGAAAAGAATTTATAAAAATATATCCTGATATTCCTGCACCTAAGACAATGAAAGCTGGCAGTTTCTTAGATGCAGAGTTTACAATTAGATTTAAGGCTGAACAGATTGCAGAATTAGCTAGATTATATCGTGAAGATGTGATTACTTCAGGAGATATTATTTGGAGTTCTGATATATGGCATCCCGGATTACCTGAGAGTGTAGCTTATATGAATTACTTTGCCAAGAAAGATGTTAAGTTAAGAGGTTTTATTCACGCTGGTTCATTTACTGATACTGATTTTGTAAGAGATATGGAGAGATGGGCCAAGAATTTTGAAGATATACTTTTTGATGTATCTGACAGAATTTATTGTGCTTCAGAATTTATTAAGGATGATATTGTTAAAAAGAGACTTGTAGACCCTAACAAGTTTATGGTTACAGGGTTACCTTTAGACGAAAAGGGATTAGAAAAATATAGAGGTAGTGTTGAAGATAAAGAAGACATTGTGATATTTAGTGGTAGGAATGTTGATGAAAAGCAGCCTTGGTTATTTAAACAATTATCTAATAGATTAGAAGGTAAAGCTAAATTTATCAATACATTAGAACATAATTTTTCAAAAGATGAATATTATGATTTATTGAGGAGAGCTAAAGTTGTTGTTAGCTATGCTCTTCAGGAAAACTTTGGATTCGGTATAAATGAAGCTGTTTATTTAGGTTGTGCTCCTGTGCTACCTAATAGATTAGTTTATCCTGAATTTTATAGTGAAGAATATCTTTATAATACATTTGATGAAAGTGTTGAAATGGTAGAATCTATTCTTGATGATTATTTGGGGTGGGTTCCAACACAAGAAGGTTGTCAATTAGGAGTTTTAGGTAATGGTAACAAATTTATAATGGAGAAATGGTTCAATGAGTAAATTTATATATTTCCCTTCATTCTCAGCTGGAGAATATGGAGACAAATTAAAAAAGAATTTTAGATTTAGAAATGGGAGAAGTTGTAGATTTTATTCCAATGAGATGGAAGAAAAGTATCGTCATCCAGAAGTTTTAATAACAGCCGGTGCTCATTTCAAAACAGACGAATATAGAGCTGCATTAGGTCTTACTGATGAAAATCTAGTTATGGGAGATTCAGGAGGTTATCAAATTGCATCTGGTGCAATGAAATGGGATATAAAACATCGTGATAGAATATTTACTTGGTTAGAAACAAATACTGATATAGCTATGAATCTAGATATTCCACCTAGATTAAAGTATCAAGGTAAATTTGAAGAATGTTTAAACATTAGTAAAGATAACTTTAAATATTTTGCAGACAATCAAAGTGGTAAAACAAATTTTATGAATGTTATACAAGGTGATGACGAACATACATACATGCACTGGTATAATCAAGTTAAAGATTATCCTTTTTATGGTTGGGGTATAGGTGGTTGTGGAGGAAGTTTATATAGATTCATGTCTGGTGTTGTGGCACTTTTAAGTGGTAAAGAACATTTAAAAGATAATGTAAAATATATTCATATTTTAGGTACATCAAAGATAAGAGACTTTCTTATGTTAACTCAGTTATCAAAATCTCTGAAAGATGTTGGTAGTAAAGCTATCATAACTACAGACAGTTCTTCACCAGATAGAGCTGTTGTATTCGGTACATTTTATACTAATTTCAGTATCAAAAAAGGAACATTTGAATCAGTTAATTTTCCTAATGAAAAACATCAAGGTGATATTATAAATGAATTTAATGAATTAACTAACAGACAATGGCCTAGGTTAACAGAATTTGATGATGAGATAGCAAAAACAGTTGATTGGAGTGATGTAGTTAATTGGAATCCAGACTGTACAATAGGTATGAGGATGCATAATTTTTACTTATTCAAAGATGCTATTAAACAGATAGATTATTATATAAATGGTCACGACTATATATTGGAACAAATTGTAGATAAAGATGTTTATAAAGTACTAAAGTCTATTGATGAAATGGTAAAAAGTGATAATCCAGTTGCCGTTTTTGAAAAATATAAACACCTTTATTCAAAATTAAGTAACACCAAAAAAGATTCTATTGTAGGTGATACTGATAAATTTTTTAGTATTTAATGTATCAAAATATACACATATCGAGAAAAAATAATAAATTCATAGTACATCTATGGGACGATAAATCTGGTTATCAAACTTTTGATTATAAATCATATGCATACATGAAAACACCTACTGGTACTTATCGTTCTTTGTATGGGGATAAACTTAAAAAAGTTAATTACTGGACAGAAGAAGATGTAAAAGATGGTATAATGTTTGAATCAGATATTCCTATTGATACAAAAGTATTAGTAGACCAATATCCAGATTCAGAAGAACCATCAGTTGGTCATAGAGAATTGATAATTGATATTGAAGTAGAAGTTACAGCAGGATTCCCTGATGTGAGTATAGCTGAGAATAAGATAACTGCTATTGCTTTGTATGACAGAGTGATGGATAAATACTCTTGTTTTATTTTGGGTAATGTACCAAATACAGATGTTGTAGAATCATTCCAAACTGAGGAAGAATTATTACAAAGATTTTATCAAAAATATCTTGAAATCAATCCAACAATCATTACAGGTTGGAATACAGACTTTTTTGATATACCTTATTTATATAATAGAACAAGTAGGATTATGGGGCCTGAAATTGCTAACACTCTTTCACCTATAGGACAAGTTAGTTGGATAGAATCAAAAAGTAGATTTAAAATAGCTGGTGTTTCATCTCTTGACTATTTAGGTTTATATCGATTATTTAATTATTCAGAAAAATCATCATATAGATTAGATGTGATAGGTAAAGACGAAGTAAATCTTGGTAAGATTGAGTATGACGGAACTCTACAAGACTTATATGAGAATGATATTAACAAGTATGTTGAATATAATTTAAATGATGTTAAGATTGTAAAAAAACTTGATGATAAATTGAAGTTTATTGATTTAGCAAGGAGTATAGCACATAAAGGTAGAATAGGATATGAACAAGTATATCATTCAAGTAGATATTTAGAGGGAGCAATATTAGTTTATTTAAAGAACATAAATGTAGTTGCTCCTAATAAAACTGTTAGGTCATATGAAAGGACTGATGATGAACGATTTAGTGGGGCATATGTTAAAGAACCTAAGGCTGGTAGATATGAATGGGTATATGATTTAGATTTAACTTCAATGTATCCTTCAACGATTATGACTTTGAACATTTCACCTGAGATGAAAATTGGTAAATTAGATGGTTGGAATGCTGAAGAATTTATAAAAAATACAGAAAAAACATATTCTTTTCATAGAAAAAATAAAAAGGATATGCTAAGTAATACTGAATTAAAAGAAATATTAGATAATAATAAAATATCAATTTCATCGAATGGAGTGTTATACAGAAATGACAAAAAAGGTTTGATTCCTTCAATACTTTCTAAATGGTTTGATGAAAGACTTGAATTTAAAAGGTTAATGAAAAAGTATGGTAATGAGGATAATCAAGAAAAATATCAATACTTTCATAAAAGACAGTTAGTAACTAAAATTCTTTTAAATTCTATGTATGGTGTTTTAGGTTCTCCTATATTTAGATTCTATGATGTGGATAATGCAGAAGCTACTACACTAACTGGCCAAGAATTGATAAAATTTACAGAGAAAATTACAAATCACTATTATAATGCAGAACTTGGTGACAAAGAAGATTATTGTATTTACACAGATACAGATTCAGTATTTTATCCTGCTCTACCATTAGTTAAAAAAAGATTTGCAGATGCAAATATAAGTGATGAAAAATTTATGACAGAACAAATATTATTAGTTGCAAAAGAAATACAAGATTATATTAATAAATCTTACGATGTATTTGCTAACAGAATATTGAATGTAAAAAATGGTCATAGATTTGATATCAAACAAGAATGTATTGCTAAAGCTGCTTTTTGGGTTACCAAGAAGAGATATGGGCAATGGATTATCAATGACGGTGGTGTAGAATGTGACAAGTTAGATGTTAAGGGATTAGATATTGTAAGAAGTAATTTTCCAGTTGCTATGCGACAATTGATGACAGGTGTTTTAAGAGATATATTATCAAATAAAGATAAATCCGTAATTGATGAAAATATATTAAATTTTAAAAAGGATATGAGAGAGATGCCCATAGTTGATGTAGCATTACCTACTGGTGTTAAACAACTAAAAAAATATACAGCAAAACATCTTGGTAAAAGTGGTATATTTACAAATGTATTCAAAGGTACACCAGTACATGTAAAATCTGCTCTTATATATAATGATTTGTTAAAATATTTTAAGGTAGCAGGTCAGTACGGTCCTATTTCGAGTGGTGAGAAAATTAAATGGGTATACCTAAAAGAAAATCCACTGAGGGTAAAAAGTATAGCATTTAAAGGTTATGAAGACCCACCAGAAATAATAAATTTTATAAAAGAAAATATTAATTATGAAAAACTTTTTAAGAGTGCTTTAGAAAAAAAAGTAAGAGTTTTTTATGATGCTTTAAAATGGGAAATGCCATTAGATAAAGAATTAACATTAGAGAAATTTTTTTAAACCAAGGAGATAAAAATGCAAAAAGTAAAGTTAGATAGATTTGTCCAGAAATATAATTTGAATGGACAGGCAGAACAAGTCAAGTGGAAATCAAAAGATAAAAAATTATCAACATCTTTTATAACTCAAGATAAAAGTTTGTTAGGTAAAGTGACTTTAGATAATTTTGATTTTGAAGAAACTGAATTAGGTATTTATGATACAGCACAGTTAAAAAGTCTTTTAGGTGTATTAGGTGATAAAATTACATTAGATACTTTAAAAATGGGTGATAGAGCTATTTCATTAAAAATAAAAAATGAAGCAGTATCAGTTGATTTTAATTTATCAGATTTATCAGTTATTCCTGAAGCTCCTAAAATGAAACATATACCTAACTTCGGTACAAAGATAAAAATCGATTCTCATTTTATCAGTAATTTTGTTAAGGGTAAAAGTGCGTTATCAGAAACAGATAGTTTTACTATATTACAAGATAGAAATAACAATGTTAATGTAATTATAGGTTATTCATCAACAAATACTAATAGAGTAAATATACCTGTGAATACAGAGTCTTGCGATTTAGTAGAACCTATTTCATTTAATGCTGAGTTATTTAAAGAAATATTGATAGCTAATAAAGAGTGTGAAACTGCTACTTTAGAGGTTTCAAATGAAGGTTTGGCTACTATAAACTTTAAAGTAGATGACTATGATTCAACTTATTACATGGTTGCAATTAAGAGTGTAGATTAATGAAAACTTATTATAAATTAAAAGTGCCTGCTGGAACATATTATTCAAATAATATTTTTGTTCTTATGTGGGAAGTAGTTAAACATAGATTATGGCACTTATGGAAACATAGGAGGTGGATGGATTAATGTCAGAACATAGTTTATGGGTAGAGAAATATAGACCAAAAGATTTATCAACTTATATTGGTAATGAACATTTAAAAGATAAAGTGAGGGTCTATTTAGAAACTGGTGATGTGCCACACTTGTTGCTATATGGTCAAGCCGGAACTGGTAAAACAACTTTGGCCAAAATTGTTACAAAAAATATAGATTGTGATTATCTGTATATAAATGCATCTGACGAGAATAATGTTGAGAATGTAAGAACTAAAATAAAAAACTTTGCATCATCTGTAGGTTTTAGAGATTTAAAAGTGGTTATTTTAGATGAGGCTGATTTCCTTACACCGAATGCACAAGCAGCTCTTCGTAATCTTATGGAAACATTTTCAAAACATTGTCGATTCATTCTCACTTGTAATTATGTGGAAAGAATAATCGACCCAATACAATCAAGATGTCAATCATTTAAAGTCGTACCACCAAAACGAGTTGATGTGGCTAGACATTTAGTTCACATATTAGATGATGAAGGTGCAACTTATGATTTAGATGATATTAGATTAGTTACAGATGCTGGATATCCTGATATTCGTAGAGTTATTAATTCAGCTCAAAGACAGGTAGTTGATGGAGTTTTGAAAATAGATGCTGGTTCAGTAATTCAAAGTGATTATAAAATACAATTAATAGAAAAAATAACTACAAGAGCTAAATTATCAGAAATTAGACAACTTATTGCAGATAATTCAGTTTCCGATTATTCTGAATTGTATAAACTTTTGTATGATAAGGTAGATGATTATGCAGGAAATAAAGTTGCTGAATGTATATTAATTATAGCTAAAGCACAATATCAAGATGTTCAAGTAGTCGATAAAGAAATAAACTTTATGGCAATGATAGTAAATTTATTAATTAAATTAGGAGAAAAATAATGACAATGGTTAAAGGGAATGATGGTATATCTATGAATAATGTAGATTTAACACATGCAAAAGATATTAAATGTGAAAAATGTGAGGGAATGGGTTTTAGACAGACAATGATGCTAAAGAAACTTTCAGCACTTGTTTCACCAACAGGGCAGGAAGCTATAATTCCAGTAGGAGCATTCGCATGTGATTCTTGTGGGCATGTTAATAAAGAATTTGTTAATGCAGAGATATCTGGAGCAAAGTAATGCCTTTCTACACTTTCAAATGTCCTTCTTGTAATAAAGAAGAAGAAATTTTACAAACTATGAAAGCACCTAAACCTGTATGTAAAAGATGCGTTGAAGCTAGTTGTGGTATGCATATACCTGAAATGGAAAGAGTTTTTGGTGAAACAGCTAAACCACAATTTAAAGGTAGTGGTTTCTACGAAACGGATTACAAGAAAAAGGACAAACCATGACGATTATAGATTGGATGAACCAGTTGTTGGTTCATAAGAAACATTGGAATGATTTCACAGAAGACGAACAAAAGAAATTCAGTCCATTCATAATCAATCGTTGGTTGTCTATGGATAAAGATTTTATTGAGATAGTTAATATGTTTCAAAAATATGCTGTTGGAACTTTAAAATCTAGAGAAGTCTATAAGTGGTATTGTGATGTTTTACCTCGAGGTAAGAGATTTAATAGATATATCAAAGGTAAAAAATCAAAAAAATATGATAAAGAATTAATAAGTATTTTGATAAAATATTTTGAATGCAGTAAATTACAAGTAGAAGAATATTTAGAATTTTTAAATAAAGATAACATACAGAATATATTAGAAAAATATGGTGTAGATTCTAAAAAAATAAAGAGGTTATGTAAATGAGTAGAATAAAAGAAAGTATAGTTAATTCAACAAATAAATGTGAAGATGACGCAATAGAGTATATAGAAAAAAATTATCCAGATACAGCAAAAGAGTTTCAAAGATTACAATTTGAGCAATGGGCTTTATTCTGTAAGAAGCAAATGGATTATGGGCCATCTAACATTTCAATGGGTACATCTTTAGTGACAGATGACGAAAAAAGATTAAGTTTGGTTGGGCTTATTGTTAGAATAAATGATAAGGTTCAGAGATTACTAAATCTTATGGTTAAGAATAATAGAGAGGCTCAAAACGAACCAACAATCGATGCATTCAAAGACTTGGCGTGTTATGGTATCATAGCACAAATAGTTCAGAATGGTAAATGGGGAAAATAGTGTGGGTAGAATAAGTTATAGTCAGATATCAATGTATAATGAGTGCCCATACAGGTGGAAATTAAATTATGTAGATAAGTTGAGAGTATTTGAATCAAATATATATTTAATATTTGGAACTGCAATGCACGAAGTCTTACAAACATATCTTGAAGTAATGTATCACGATAGTGTAAAGAATGCTGATTTATTACCTCTTGAAGAGATGTTAAGAGACAAACTTATAGAACAATTTAAGATAGCTGAAGAAGATGATGGTAAAGCACCCTGTACTAAAGAAGATTTACAAGAGTTCTTTCAAGATGGTGTAGATATACTTGACTTTTTTAGAAAAAAACGAGCAGATTATTTTAGTAAAAGAAGTTATAAACTCATGGGTTGTGAAGTACCAATTGATTTTAATCTAAAAAATAATATAAAGATAGTTGGTTATCTTGATATAGTTATCTTAGATGAAATAACTAACACTATAAAAATTTATGATATTAAAACATCAACTCGTGGTTGGAACAAGTGGCAGAAGAAAGATGAGAATAAAACTCAACAATTATTATTATATAAACAATTTTATTCTAAACAATACAATCATCCTATAGATAAGATAGAAGTAGAATACTTTATTGTTAAAAGAAAACTATGGGAAGAAGCTATGTTTCCACAAAAGAGAGTTCAGAAGTTCTCACCAGCAAGTGGTAAACCAAGTATGAATAAAGTTAATACTAGATTACTTAATTTTATAGATAATGCTTTTACTGAACAAGGAGAGCATAAAAACGATATGAAAGCTACACCAAGTAAGAAATCTTGTAAATGGTGTGAATTTAGAAAAACAGAATATTGTAGTGTGGGGATATGATGAAAGTAGCTATAGTTGGTAGTCGTAGATACGAAAACAAAAAGAAGATTAAAGATTTTGTATTTAAACTTAAAAATGAATATGGTAAAGATACAAAAATAATAAGTGGTGGTTGTAAAGATGGTGCCGATAAATATGCAAAGAAATATGCATTAGAACTTGGATTACAATATGAAGAGTATCCACCATTTCACGAGGTTCATAATTTGTATTGTGCTTTACCAGAAAATTGTTATAGTAAACCGTATAATGTTAAATATTTCTTTGTCAGAAATAAACAAATAGCTGAAAAAAGTGATTTTGTTGTTGCATTTATTCCTGAAAACATTGAATCAAATGGCACAATGTCAACTATAAATTATGCCAAAAAATTTAAAAAAAAATATATAATAATCAGCTGATTTTTTATATTTTTATATATGTATATATAGATATATATAATATATATTTTAACCATTATTAGGGAGATAGTTATGACTGATAAAACTAAATTAACTTCAGTAAAAGTATTAAAAAATCTTTATGATAATTTTAAAATTATTAATGTTAGTAATACTGACATGTCTTTACAAAGATTGACTAATCGTGCAATACATTTGTACCTCAATGACTCAGAATTTAGAAAAAAAATAGATACAAACGACAAATTACTGACACAAAGTGGAAGTAATTTTTAAATAAATAAAGGAAAAGGTTATATGAAGAAAAAGATATTATTACTTTCAGATGATTTACGAATGCATTCCGGTATAGCAACTGTTTCTAAGGACATTGTTTTTGGCACTTTCTCAGAATATGATTGGGTTCAAATAGGAGGAGCAGTTAAACATCCAGATGAAGGTAAAATAATAGATTTAAGTGACGCAGCAAGAAATGAAACTAAGGTACGAGATGCTAATTTAATTCTTTATCCTGTATCTGGATACGGTAGTCCTGATTTATTACGAGAAGTTATAGCCAGAGAAAAGCCAGATGCGATACTTCACTATACAGACCCAAGATTTTGGATTTGGCTGTATCAAATGGAGCATGAAATAAGAACTAAAATACCAATTTTTTATTATAATATTTGGGACGATATTCCAGACCCACACTATAATACAGATTATTATAGAAGCTCTGATTTATTAATGGCTATATCAAAACAAACATACGGTATAAATAAAAGATTATTAAAAAAACATAACTATGAAGATTGGCAAATAACTTATGTACCTCATGGTATTTCAGACAGAAGATTTTTTAAAGTACATGAAAAAAATAATAATTTCAAAAAGTTTGAAAACCAAATGACTCTTAATAATTATTCATTTAAAATATTATATTCAAACAGAAATATAAGAAGAAAGTCACCAGGTGATTGTATGATGGCGTATAAACATTTTATGGATGGTTTAACACCAGAACAAAGAAAAGGATGTGTATTTATTTGGCACTCAGCTCCAATAGATGATAACGGAACTGATATAAAAGCTGTACATCAAGCAATGTGTCCTGAATATCCTATTATTTTTACATATGAAATGAATGGCGGAGAACCTTTTAGTGATGAACAAATGAATTTTATTTTTAATTCAGCAGATGTCTATATTAATTTAGCATCAAACGAGGGTTTTGGTTTAGGTAGTTGTGAAGCACTTACAGTTGGAACACCAATCATAGTAAATGTAACTGGTGGTCTACAAGACCAATGTGGATTTAAAAAAGAAGATGGTACATATCTTACAGCTGAAGATTATGTTGAGTTAAAAACTAATCATAGAGGGATTTACAAAGAACACGGAGAATGGGTAAAACCTGTATTTCCAAGTAACATATCATTATCTGGTTCACCTATGACACCATATATCTTTGATGACAGATGTTCATATGAAGATGCAGGAGATGCATTAAGATATTGGTATGATATGGGGTCAGATGAGAGAGAAAAATGTGGTGATTTGGGTATGGAATTTGTCAAAAGTCAAGACATAGGAATGGATGCAGAAGAGATGGCAAACAGATTCAAAGAATCTATGAACACTACATTTAAAAAGTGGAAACCTAAAAAACGATATACATTGGAGGTTATTTAATGAGTACAAAAAAATTATTATTAATAACAGCACCAGTAACATCGAGAAGTGGATATGGTGACCATGCTAGAGATTTAGCTAGAGCTTTTATGTATGGTGATAAATATGATGTTAAAATATTTGATGTTCGTTGGGGTGATTGTCCACGAAATGCATTAGATGCTAATAACCCTAGAGATATAGGAATACTGAATAATATAACACTTCCAGAACAAATGGATAAAAACTATCCAGGTCGTAAGCCAGATATATATGTTGACATCAGAATTCCAAATGAGTTCCAACAAATAGGAGCTTTTAATATAGGAGTTACGGCTGGTATAGAAACTAACATGGTTTCTGGTAAGTGGATAGAACATTGTAATAAAATGGACCTTTGTATTGTTCCATCAAACCATTCTAAAGACATGTTTGTAAAAAGTGTGTATGATGCAGTACAACAAATGCCAGATGGCTCACAACAAAAGGTCGGTGAATTAAAACTTGAAAAACCTATGGAAGTTCTTTTTGAAGGTGTCGATACTGATGTTTTTAAACCATTAGATACTAAAGATATACCAAAGGAATTTTTAGATTGGATAGATGAAATAGCTCCAGAGGAGCATGCATTTTTGTTCACGGGACTTTGGGGTACCGGAACATTTGGTGAGGATAGAAAAGATATTTTTACTCTAATAAAAAACTTTTATGAAACATTTGCAAATAAAAAGAAACAACCATCTTTGATACTAAAGACAAGTGGAGCTGGTTTCTCATTATTAGGTGGGGAAGAGATAAAAAGGAAAGTAAGAAGTGTGAAAAGACTATTTCCTTCAGACACAAAATTACCCAATGTATATCTTTTACATGGTTCATTGACAGAGACTGAGATGAATTATTTATATAATCACCCTAAAATAAAAGCAATGGTATCTTTGACACATGGTGAAGGATTTGGTAGACCATTACTTGAAGCTACTATGGTTGGGCTTCCTGTGATAGCACCAAATTGGAGCGGCCAAATAGATTTTTTAAAAGATGGTTGTAGTATATTATTAGGTGGGGATATTGAAAAAGTACCAAAATCTGCTCATTGGCAAGATATTATCTTACCGGAAAGCAGCTGGTTTTATGTTAATCAACAAGATGTCTGTAAAAGTTTTGCATATACATTTGATAATTCTCAGGAGTTTAGAGAAAAAGCTAAAAAATTAATGGAAATGAATAGAAATGAATTTTCATTGCAGATTATGACTGATAAATTACATGAAATATTAGATAATGTAACTGGTGACATGCCAACTCTAACAACTGTTAAATTACCTAAACTTAACCGGAAAGAAGAACAACCAGAGCTGCCAAAAATAAAAATACCTAAATTAAAAAAACTTAAATAACAAGGATATAAACATGAAAGAAATAACAACAAATTGTCCTTTATGCGAACAAAGGTCATTAAGTATAATGGAACAAGAAAAAAGTATTCAACAAGATTCTGAAATTGCTGAAAATGTAAATACTTTTAAAAATTTACAATGCTTAAATTGTGGATACGCAAGTTCAGATAAGTTTGCAGGTAGTAAGAGTGATAATGAAGAATATAGTAAATTGACTACTGAAATGCAAGATTGGGCAATAGAACAAGATGGTAGGATTTGGATTCCTGCTATGTTAACTCTACCTTTTGGTATGGTTTATCCATTGAATGTAGATAATATGGTGAATCATAAAACAGAAATGAAATGGGCATTGGCGGAAATGAAGAGTATATCAAAAGAAGAACAAAAAGAATATCCTATAGAAGATGGTTCTGGATTTTATACAAAAAGATATGATATTGAAAATGCAATACAATTTGATACATTTTTAGGAGTCATGCAAGCAACAGAGAATATTGCACAGCAAGAAATAGATAAAGCAAAAAATAGAGAAACAGTAGGTCCAAGCAAAATGTCAAAATTAAACTTACCAAAGTTGAAAAAAAAATAGATGCCTAGAAGATTAATACGACATAATAATAGAATTATAAGTAAGCAAAAACTAACTTTCCCTGGAGTACTACCAGGTATGATTCTTCAATTTGATTATAAATCCAGTACAGCATACGATAAAAAACCATTAGTTTTAGTGTTGATGAGAGAATTTGTGAGGGGTGGGGCTAGTGGTTTAATGCATTGTTTAAATCTAAATTACATGTATGAAAGTCGTATTCAATTTGTAGCAAAATTAATAAATAAACAAGTTACACTTGATGAGACAAAAGATTCTTTCAACAAGGAAATGAAGAATAATTTTACAAGGTTTAATATGAGTGCATATGGTAAAGGAAAAAATTCTGCTAAAAATGTATTTAAAAAAATCTTAGCTCCTAGAGTTTTATCAAGTGATGATGCTTACAGAACTTACTCAGAACTAAAAATGAAAAATTTATATGTTTGTTATTATAATTTTGATGTTTTAAAGGAGAATAGAATAGATGAAGATTAGTTATAGTATATTAACACATAATGAAACTGACACTTTGTTAAACCTATTACAATTTCTTGTTAAACACAAAGACGAAGAAGACGAGATAGTAATTCTTGATGATTATTCAGACAATGAAAAGACAAAAGAAATACTTGACACAATGTGTTCAATACATGATATTAAATTTGAACAACGACATTTGTTAAAAGATTACGCTGGACAAAAAAATTACTTGACGCGTATGTGTAAAAATGATTATATTATTAATATAGATGCTGATGAAATGCCACATAAACAATTGATAACAAATATAAAACCTATATTAGAATCAAATCCAACAATAGATTTATATTGGGTGCCACGAGTTAATACAGTAGATGGATTGACACAAGAACATATAAACAAATGGAAATGGCAAGTGAATGAAAAAGGTTGGGTTAACTTTCCAGATTATCAAGGTAGAATTTGGAGAAACAGACCAAACATTTTATGGAAGAACAAAGTACACGAAATATTAACAGGTTACAAAGAACATACATATCTTCCAATGGAAGAGGAGTTTTGTTTTTATCATCCTAAAGATATAGATAGACAAGAAAAACAAAATAAATTTTATGAGGGAATATAGATGAGCCATAAATTAAATGCCTCTCTCCAAATGGAAGATGGCCAACCAAATTACTTAAGGACTGACTTTATAAATTATTTTATTAAAATATTCGATTACAAAAGTTATTTAGAAATAGGTGTAAAGCACCCTAATAAAAATTTTAATAAAATAAACTGTGAAGACAAAATCGGCGTCGACATTTTACCAGGTACAACATATAAAATGACATCAGATGAATTTTTTGAGACACAGGCAAAAGACACAAAATGGGATATAATCTTTATAGACGGAGACCATAGTGGGTCACAAGTTAAAAAAGATATTTTAAACAGTTTAAATCATTTAAATGAAAATGGTACTATCTTTTGTCATGATGTTTCGCCAGAAGAAGAGTGGATGTTGGGTAAACAATGGTGCTTTACTGCGTGGGAAGCTTTTGCTGAGTTAAGATGTGAAAGAGAAGATTTAGAAATGTATACTTTACCATTTGACCATAGTGGTTTTATCAGATTTGGCCATCAAGAATTATTTAAAGGTCCGATAGAAAAAAATTGGAATTTTTTAAATGAAAACAGACAAACACTTATGAATCTCTTAACAATTGAAGAATTTACGGAAAAATACAAATGAAAAATGTGATGATTTACAACAAACTAACAGATAATGTTAGATGGACAGACGAAGAACTTTTTAATTCATTTAAAGCACAAATCGACAACTCTTTATCACGGGGATGGAAAAAAGAGGATATAATCATTGGTACAAATTTTGACTTTGAATACAGAGGAATAAAAAATAAATTACTAAAAAATATTTGCCAAGAAAATCCTTTTTGTAATAAATTTTATGGTATGTTAGAACTTATGGAAACTGGTGTACTTAATGATGATTTTTGGTTTCATGACCAAGATGCTTGGCAGTTACATGATGATTTAAAATTTCCTAATTTTAAAGGGGAAATAGGTGGTTGTTCCTATGGACCTGATGAGGTTTATGGCGAACAGATGAACACTTGTTCATTTTATGTGAAAAAAACTGGTAAATTCATATTACAATATATAGTTGATTTTATGAAAGAAAATTTATCATTAATAGAACACGAGTACAGTGATGAAAATGTACTTTCATATTTAAGAGCTGACCCCGAGTCAGAATTATGTGCTCATTCAGAAAATAATACACCTTATGCACACGAGTTTCTTACACTTATTAATTGTAAATATAATATTGGAGTTACACGAATAAAAGATAGATTTGATGCTGCAGATAAACCAGTTCTTGTCGGTGGATTTGTGCCCCAACTTCCAGAATCAGTTAGAATTTTTAATGGTGAAAATAATGTCATGAAATTAAATTTTATAGATAATAAATTAGATAAAGCTTTTAGAACACATTTTGAAGAATATAGGAGTAACTTTTAGTGAAAATTTTAACATTGATAGATTCATCAGCAGTTAAATCATTCTATGTAAAAGATAAAAAAGCATATGAAATGAAAACAGACCTTCCATATGTTAGGAATCAATCTATTGATAATGAATGTTTTATGTCTATTTTTGAATATCCTTTTTTAAATGATGGTTATTATGTAACATGGGGAGAATGGGAAGAGTTACCTGAATTAGATGTTGATGTTGTGTTGTTGTCAATTGAAAAGAAAATAGGTATATATGATGTTGAACAAGTTAGAAAAAAATATCCTAATGCAGTTATAGTCGGCATTTTAAAGGAACTTGCTGCTAGTCATAACAATAGAGTAGAATTTTTTAAAAAATGTGATACATATGTTTTACCTATAATAGATAAAAATTTACATGATTGTTATTCAAAGGATGTTGGAATTGAATCAACTTTTTTAGCACAACCATATGATATATCTTTCTTGTATGATAAATATTATTTAGAAGAACGAAGTAATTCTATATTTTCTTATATAGTTCCGGGTGAAATTGTTAGATTTGAGTATGGAAATCAGATACAACAAGGTAGTAGAAGAGGTGACTCAGATTTATTTGCAAGAAAAATGGGTAATAAATTTAATTTACCCGTTTTGAGAACAGAAACTAAGTTTGAATCTCCAACACAATGGCCAGATTTTTTAAAATTATTAAGTCAACAAAGTTTTTGTTTTAATTTAGACCCAATACAATCTACAGGTCAGCAAGCAGTACAATGTGCTGCATTAGGAGTTATAAATGTTGGTGGTAATAATGACATTCAAAAATATTTATATCCAGAATTAGCAGGAACAGATTTAGTTCATTTAGAAGAAAGATTTAGTGAAATAGTTAATAATTTTGAAAAAAGAAATCAAATTATACAAAATGCTTTTACTAAAGCAAATCAAACATATTCATTAGAAAGTGTATATAAACAGATAGAAAATATAACAAAAGGGTTATAAAATGACAAAAAGAGTAATTATAGCACCTCATGTTGATGATGATGTATTAGGATGTGGTGGTATTTTAGATGAAAATTGTTTTGTTATTTATTGTGGTATTGATGAAACACATATATCAGATAGACCGGATTTAAAAGAACGACTTCAAGAAATAGTTGATGTTCAAAATATTACAAATCATAGTTGTGAAATTTTAAGTAACAAAGTTAATAATTACAATCAAAACGATTTAATTGGTGATTTTGAAAGACTGATTAATGAACACACACCTGAAGAGGTTTATTTGCCTCATCCATCTTACAATCAAGACCATAAAGCTGTTTATGATGCAGCTATGGTAGCATTAAGACCACACGATAAAAATCATTTTGTTAATAAGGTTTTTGTTTATGAACAACCACATATGTTGTTTTGGGATAATAGTGGAGTTGATTTCAAGCCAAATTATTTTGTTCCTATTGACATAGATAAAAAAGTAAAAGTATACGAAACTATGAAATCACAAGTGAGAAGTTTCAGAAGTCCTGAACATTTAAGAGCTATAGGTAAACTTAGAGGTGGGCAAAGTAATTGTGGGCATGCAGAAGCATTTCAAATATTAAGGTGGGTAGAATGAAAACAATATTAATATGTGGTTATAGAAATTGGTCTTATGATATTTATAAAAATTTATCTGAACAAGATATAAAATTTGATTACAATTTAATTTATGTCGATGACAAGGACGAACTTGGGCCAGTGATTCACAAATATAATCCTGAGATGATATTCTTTGTGGGTTGGAGTTGGATAGTAAGTGATGAAATAATTAATACATATAAATGTATATGTTTACATCCATCACCATTACCAAAGTACAGAGGGGGGTCACCAATTCAACATCAAATAATAAATGGTGAGACAGAAAGTGCTGTAACTTTATTTAGAATGGACAATGGTATAGATACAGGTGATATTTTATATCAAGAATCGTTTTCACTAGACGGTGACTTGAGAGATATTTTTATCAGAATTGTAAGTGTTGGATTCAAAGGTATTAGAAAGTTAATTTTAGGGGAGCATGAGTCAATAAAACAAGATGAGGATAAGTCAACTTTTTACAAAAGAAGAACAAAAAATATGAGTGAAATAAAAACAGAAGATTTCAACAATTTTACTGCAAAAGAAATATATAACAAAATAAGAGCTCTACAAAATCCATATCCGAATGCATATATTGTTTGTAAAGATGGCACAAAATTATTTATTGAACACTCAAAACACGGAGAACAAGAATGAAATTAGGATACGCAGTAACTTTTCATCACTCTGAACACATAAGACCTAATGGTAAAAAAGTATTAAATGATAATTTATCTAGTTTTTATGAAAGTTGTAAATATGATTTTGATTGTTTTCTTGTTGATAATCAATCAGTTCCAAAAAATTCTATTGAAGATGTTGTAGATTTTAATAATACAAAATGGAAAAATTTACATCATACTTATGTAGAAAATCAACTTGAAAAAGGTATTACTGGTGCTTGGAGTTTGAGTGTCAAAAATGCAATAGATGCAGGCTGTGATATAGTTATTTTAACTACAGATGATACGGTGTGTGATACATCAATTAATAAACTAATTGAATTTATTGAAAATGATGTTGAATATAATTATAATACTTTATATGCACCTGCTGCTAATGGTTGGGGAGTCCCACCTATTCAAGCAAGGAAAGAACCTGTTGATTCATTTTGGGAACTTAAAGATTTAAATGCAAGCACAAGAAATTATCTATCAGGAAATATGTATGCTTTTACAAAAGAGTTTTATCACAAATATAAAAATTCTGATGGTGATTTATTTTATCCTGACCATAAACATAATGGTGGTGATGGTAAATGGGGAGGACAAGAAGGGCAAGTTATAGGTTGGTCTGAACAAGGGGCTCGTGTTGTAGTTGTAGGTGGTGCTGTATTACAAGTTCCTGGAGTTCCTGGTAAAACAGAAGGTACTAGATTATCTTATCGTACAATAAGGTATATTGACCATGGAGATATTGATAAAGTTATAGCTCATTATACTTCTATTGGAGACTATGAGAGAGTAGAAGCTTTAAAACAAGAAAAATTAAGATTAAACAAATGAACAAAATAAAAATATTGTTGATAAATCCATATGACAGTCCTGATTATTTATATAGGTCAATTATGGAAGGCCTTCATAATTTTAATTGTGAATTATATTATACACATCCTGATAGATTAGCTAAAAATGTGTTAACAGATGAAGAAGCCATACATATTTCTTCAGAAGTAGATTATATATTTGTTATTTGGGATAAAGAAAAACCTAGTGTTAGACCAATACCAAAATATTATTTATTAGACAGAATTAATAAAAAAGAAAAAGTAGTATATATAGATGGTAGTGAATATAACTGGACAGCTTATCCAGGAAAATCTAATGAATTATTAAATCCACACATGATTGATAAGTGTAGATGGTATTTTAAAAGAGAATGTTTACCAGAACATGAAAAACAAGGTGTATTTTCATTGCCATTTTCTGCAATAAAAAGTGATTTTGGAAATTTTAATAATAAAAAAAACATAGATGTTTTATGTGCATTTGGACAAACTGGAAGTGGATTAAGACAACAATCAGTAGATGCTTGTGAAGAATTAAAGTTAGATGGTTATAATATTGTAAACACAAGAGTAGAAGATTTCTTCAATAAAATTAATAGTTCTTACATAACAATAGATGCTCATGGTGGTGGTGAATGTAATGCTAGAACTTTTCAGATAGCTGCAAATGGTTCTTGTTTATTTGCTCAAAAATATACTATTTCAATGCCTAAGTTAGTTGATGGTGAAAATTATGTATCTTGGGAAAATATCACAGAGTTGAAAGAAAAAGTTCGTTACTATTTATCAAATTTAGATGAGTTGAAAAAAATAACTGATAATGGTATTAAAAATATTTATGAGTTTCAAACCTGTGAAAAAAGAGTAGAGTATTTATTAAGTAAAATAGGAGTGGTAAATGGAAAGATTTGATATAATTAATGAACTGATAGAATATTATGGTTACAAAACTTATTTAGAAATAGGAACCTTTCTTGGAGTGTCTTTTCATAATGTTAATTGTGACAAAAAGGAAAGTATAGACCCTAAACATCCTGCAACTTATAAAATGACTTCAGATGATTTTTTTACAAATGAAGCAAAAGATAATAAATGGGATATAATTTTTATTGATGGCTTGCATGAAAAAGAACAAGTAAAGCGTGATATTATCAATAGTTTAAATCATTTAAATGAAAATGGTACTATTGTTTGCCATGATATGTACCCACCATCTGAACTGCATTTAGAGCCTAGATATTGTCATAATTCTTGGGAAGCATTTGGTCATTTTAGAAAGACAGATAAAAATTTAGATATGTTTGTAGTTAATACTGATTGTGGTTGTGGAGTAATAAGAAAGGGCAGTCAAACATTATATGAGGGGGATATATCTAGTGATTGGAAATTTTTTGATAATAATAAAACAGAAATATTGAATTTAATTTCAGTAGAAGAATTTAACGAAAGGTATAAGATAAATGAAGAATAAAACTATTATGATTCAAGGTGGTACTGGAGCTTTAGGACAAACACTTACTAAACGATACCTTGAAGGTAACAAAATTATTATATTTTCGCGTGATGAACATAAACAAGTAAATCTGTCTCGTAAATTTCCAGATGTTACATTTCACATCGGTGATGTAAAAGATAAAGATTCGGTGTTACAGGCTTTAAATGAATATAAACCTGATGTTGTAATTAATACTGCAGCTTTAAAACATGTTCCTATATGTGAAGATAATCCATATGAAAGTGTTAAAACGAATATTATAGGGCATAAAAATTTAATTGATTGTGTTAGTCTATGTAAACATCCAGTAGAAACATTAATGTTTATTTCAACTGATAAAGCTTGTAAACCTATAAATGTTTATGGTATGTGTAAAGCAATATCAGAGAGACTTTATATTGATTATGCTAATAAACAGAGTGATATAAAAGTTGTGTTGTGTAGATATGGAAATGTATTAGAATCAACTGGTTCTGTTATTCCTTTCTTTCAAGGATTACTCGAAAAAGGAGTACAAGAATTACCAATCACAGATAAAAGAATGACACGATTTCTGATAACATTAGAAGAATCTGTCGATTTAATAGATTGGTCATTTAATCATCCAGAATCACATGGGAACATTATTGTACCAAGATTAGAATCTATGAAAATGACACACTTAGCTACAGAATTAGGTAAAAATTATGGTCATGAAGATATAAAATTAAATTATGTTGGAATAAGGCCTGGTGAGAAAATACACGAAGAGATGGTTAGTTTGGAAGAGTCATTAAGAAGTAAAACATTTGAAAAATATTTTATGATTACAGACAATGTGATAAATGAAGAAGCTTGGTCATTTGCATCAGATACAGTAATTATGGATGCAGAGGAAGTTAAATCATTTTTGATTGATAAAGGAGTTATAGAGTGAAAGTTTTAGTGTTAGGACACAAAGGTATGTTAGGGCACATGGTTCATAAATACCTTTCTAAAAAAAATGATTGTGAAGTATTTACTACAAATTTAAGGTGGCCAACTGAAGAATTTCAAGAATTAGTTAATGAGTTTTGGTATAGTTTAGAAGGTGATTACATCATAAATTGTATTGGAGCTATACATCAAAGAACGAATAATTTCGACATCAATACAGAATTACCTATCTGGTTAGATGATACTATAGATTATAATTTAAGTGGATGTAAAGTCATACATCCAGGCACAGATTGTGAAATAGATGATGACGATTATGGTAATTCTAAAAGAAAAGCATTTGAATACATTGTAGAAAAAGGTTGTATGACTAAAATCATAAAAACTTCAATCGTCGGTACAGAATTAAATACTAAGGCTAGTTTATTAGAGTGGTTTTTAAATACTAATGAAGATACTATAAATGGTTATGATAAATGTTATTGGAATGGTAACACAACATTACAGTGGGCAAAAATATGTTATGACATAATGGTTGCTCCAGATAATTATGATGTTGTAAGTATACCGGCTACTGAATGTGTTTCTAAGTATGAGTTGTTAAAAATAATGAATGATGTTTATGGTAAGGATATTAAAATAAATAAAAATTCTGATGTAAAAATTAACAAATGTTTAAAAGGTAATATAGAGGTACCTACAATTAAAGAACAATTGAAAGAATTATATTTATACACTAAGGAGAAAAGATAATGGACCCAAATGCAGGAATTAAGAAAAAGTTTAGAGATAATTTAATTAAAAAACATGCAAACTTTTTAGACGATAAGTTGTTTTTAGAGTTTGGTGTAATGCAAGGCCATTCGTTGGTTGATTTTTATAATGCGTATAAGACAGAAAATATAAAAGGTAAATTTTTTGGATTTGATTCCTTTTTAGGGCTACCAGAAGAAAAAAACGATGAACATTCTCCATGGGCTACAGGTAAATTTAGTATTGGTGGTATTGATGGAGTGCTTCCTGAAGTCATGAATAATAAAGATATGACTATTGTCGATGGATGGTTTTCTGATACACTGACTGATTCAGTTGTAGAAAAATTTGATGGTAAAAAGATTGGTATAGTTCACATTGATTGTGACATATATACATCAACTGTTGAAGTTTTAGAATTTATCATAAAAAATGATTTACTTTGTGATGGTTCTATATTACTTTATGATGATTGGGGTGCTTATAGACAAAGTAATTTATCAGAAGAATATGAATATTCTGTTGCAGAAGCTAAAGCTCACAAAGAAATTGCAGAGAAATACGACTTGGAGTTTGAATTACTTCAAAAAGAAGTTATCGACCCAGCATATTATATTATGAGTGTTTTTAAGTATCACAAAAAAAATAAGAATAATTCATGATACCTTATATAGTATATTCACATACAGAATTTATAGAGATATTGCGCACACAAACATATCATCTTAAATCGTATGAAAATAAAATATTGTTAATCAATAAATCAAATATGGATTTATCTGATTTGTACTCAGAATATAAAGAAGTATTATTTTATGATGATACTTTACCTTATGCTAGTAGATTACTAGAAATACAAAAATTAAATCTAGAATATGCATTATTTATACACGATATAGATATTTTAGTCAAAAAAGATGATGAGGTTATAGAACATTTATTAGAAACTATGTTAACAAATAATATAGATAGAATAGATTTACAGTATAAAAATAATCTTAATGAAGACACTATAATGATACATAAAAATGGTTTTGAATTTTATTTAAATAGACAACAGAATATACAAGATTATATATACAATGTAAATCCATCTATTTGGAAAATATCTACATTTATGGAAATAATGAATCAGTTTAAAGATGAAACATATAGAAGTATAGAAGAAAATTCTACTCAAAATTTTTGTAAAAAATATAGGATATTTAAGTTGTATTGGGAATCATATGTTAATTGTGGTCATTTTGGGTGTATGCCATTTTTTCAATTTATACATATAACTCATGGTGGGAAATTATTACCACTTGAAAATAACAATTTGAATGACTCTTTAAAAGAATCATATAAAAATATTTTAGAGAAATTTTCATTAGATAAAATTCGTAAATTTGATGAGAGAACAAAAAAAGATTACTATCACGGCCCCTCTAAAGAGAGAACTTTTAAGGAAATTAACAATCGATAATGAAATCAATCTTAATAAATATATCAGGGAGTTCGGGTGTAGGTAAGACAACAATTGCTAAAATGATTAGTTTAATTTTATCTAATATAGATAATGAAGTATTACATTTAAGTGGTGATGACTTACATAAGTGGGAGAGAAATGATAAAAATTGGGAAAAGTTTACTCATTTAAATCCAAATGCTAACAATCTTGATGTGGGAAATATTCAACTTATTAATTTAGTTAGAGGTAAAAAAATTAAGAGAGACATGTATAATCATGACACAGGAAAGTTTATCAGAGATGTAGATATAGAACCAGCTGATGTTATTGTAAATGAAGGTTTACATTCATTGCATGATTCTGAGATATGTGAAATAGCCGATTTAAATATTTTTGTTAATACTGATGCTGAACTTACTAAAGAATGGAAATTAAGTAGAGATACGGAAAGTAGGGGGTATACCGAAGAGCAAGTTTTATCAATTATGAAAATGAGAGATAAAGATGATAAAAAATATATTCAACCACAAATTGAAAATGCTGATATAATTGTAAACTTCAGTAAAAAACCATATGATTCGGTGGATATGAAAATATTTTCAAATATTGAGGATTCAGATTTAATGAATAAATTACAAAAATTTTATGATTTGCACAAAGAGTTTTTAATATCGTGTAGGAGTTTATCTTTTGAATATGATTTGATACAAGGTGCTGGTGGTAATATGTCGTATAAATTTGATGATAAAATTGTGATAACATCCTCAGGTTATACTATGTCCGATGTTTCAATGTTAAATGGATATTCGGTTTGTGATATGAGTGGTTTTCCTATTAACAATAATCAAAAGAAACCATCGATGGAAATTAATTTACATGCTAAAATTAAACAACCAATAGTTTTACACACACATCCAATTTACCTAAACACCATTTTATGTTCACAAAACTCAAAAGAAATAATGGAAGTTGTTTTAAAAGATTATGATTATCTTTACATTCCATACACATCACCAGGTAAAGATTTAGCTAATGTATTTCCAAAAACTGATAAAGAAATAATATTGTTAGAAAATCACGGATTAATTTGTTGTGGAAATAATTTTAAAAAAGTCTTGGATATTAGTTTAAAAATCACTAAATTATGTAAAGATTGGTTAGTGACAAATACAAAAACATTCACTAATTATTCTACAAAGTTTAAAGCAGACAATTATGAACATTTTCTTTTTCCAGATGCTGTTGTGTTAACTGAAGAGAATAGTTCAATTAATGATTATATGTTACACATACAACGAGAGGTTGGACTTAATCCAAGATGTTTAAGTCAAGAAGAAATTATAAGACTTAAAAATATGGAAGAAGAAAAATATAGAAGGAGTTTAGTTTGAGAATATTGATACCAATGGCTGGTAGGGGTGATAGATTCGTTGATAAGGGTTATACAAATCCAAAACCACTAATCAAAGTAAATGGTAAAATGATTATTGAATACATATTAGATATGTTTGGTGAGACAGATGAAATCACTTTTATATGTAATGACGACCATTTAAATAATACTGATATGAAAAAAATATTAAATAAATTATCACCAAATTCAGATGTTGTATCACTGCCAAATCATAAAAAAGGTCCCATTTATACAGTGATGCCATTTTTAGATATGGTTAAAGATGATGAAGAGGTTATTGTTTGTTATTGTGATAATCCTTTGATATGGAATAAGTATGACTTTTTTGATTATGTAAATAATAATGATTTAGATGGTTGTATACTTACACACACAGGTTTACATCCACATACTTTAAATTCAACAAAGATGGCTTTTCTTAAAACAAATGGTATTTTGATGGAAGAGATAAAAGAAAAAGAATGTTATACAGATAACCCAATGAGTGAACACGCTTCTACTGGTGTTTACTATTTTAAAAATGGTAGAGTGATGAAAGATTGTTTTAAGGAAACTATTGAAAAAGATTTAAATCATAATGGAGAATATTATGTAACTCTCGCATATAATTTGTTAGTTGAAAAGGGAATGAGAGTTGGTTATTATGATACAGATTTTGTTACTGTTTTTGGAACACCAGCAGAGGTTGAAAGTTTTGAGGCTTGGGCAACTATTTTAAAATCAGGTCAAGTAAAAAGTGAAAAAGACGCTGCGGAGTGTTACAAACATTGGAAGAGGTATCATGAAAATACACAATAAACATAATACAGGAAAACAAAAAGTTTTTGTAGATATAGATGAAACAATTTGTTTTTATGATGGTGATAGAATTTATGAAAATGCTATCCCAAGTAAAAAGAACATAGACAAAATAAATAAATTATATGATGATGGTTGGGAAGTAACATACTACACTGCTAGAGGTTCTCTGTCGGGAGAAGATTATTCAGAAATGACAACAAAACAATTAGATGAGTGGGGTTGTAAATATCATTATGTGAGTGTTGGTGAAAAACCATTATATGATTTAATAATAGATGACAGAGCTAAACGGATAGAAGAATTATGATTTTAATATCACATAGAGGAAATGTAGATGGTGTTAATCTTGAAAAAGAAAATACTAAATCATATATCCAACAGGCCATTGATTTAGGTTATGATGTAGAGATTGATGTTCGTTATATTAATAATAAATTTTGGTTAGGACACGATGGTCCTGATTATGAAGTTGAATTTGATTGGTTACACGACAGAAAAGATAATTTATGGATACATTGTAAGAATTTTGAATCACTATCTGAATTGGTAGATACTGATTTAAAAGTGTTTTATCATTTACAGGAAGATTATACTATAATAAGTGATAAACATATTTGGGCACACAATTTAGAAAATGTAAATAAAAAATGTATTATCCCATTGATAGATAAAAATGATATTATGAATTGGACACCAACACAAGTTTATGGTGTATGTTCAGATTATATAGGATTACTAAATGATTAATTTGATAACATTGGCAGGTAAAGGGCATCGTTTTTCAAAAGAGGGTTATGATACACCGAAACCATTAATTAGAGTTAATGGTAATTATATGTTCGAAGAGGCTATAAAGTGTTTACCACCATCAGATAAATATGTTTTTGTATGTCTTAGAGAGCATGTCGACAAATATAAAATTGATGATATATTATTTGAAAAACATCCAAATTCTGAAATTATTTACTTAGACGAAGTTACTGAAGGGCAAGCATGTACGGCAGAGTATGGAATAACAAGTTCAAATACAATTAATTTAGAAAAACCTCTACTGATTAGTTCTTGTGATTATGGTCTTGAATGGGATAGAGATAAATATGATTCGTTAGATGCTGATGTAATAGTTTGGACTACAATACATAATGAAGCTTTTTCAAGTAATCCAAGTTCTTATAGTTGGTTAGATGTCGACGGTGATAAGTTATTGAAAACATATGTTAAACAAGAAGTGTTTGAAGATTCTTATAACAATCACGCTATAGTTGGAACTTTTTATTTCAAAAAAGCAAAGTATTTTGTAGATGGAGTTAAAAAAATATATGAAGATGATATAAGAAGTAATGGTGAATTTTATATTGATAACATTTTCAATACATTAACAAATTTAGATATAAAAATATTTGATGTAGACAAATATCATTGTTGGGGAACACCAAAGGATTTAAAGAATTATGAAAATTAAATACTGGGATAAATCAGATAAAGCTGAAATTTATAATATTTCAGATGAAAGAAATATAAATGTTGGTTATTTTAAAGATTGTGTGATTGAAGGTATCAATACTCATTATCCACAACCACTTATTAAGTCAAATGATGAGCTACTTCTTCCTACAATAGAAAGATTTATGTCTCTTGATAGAGGGACACTATATGAAGAAACTATGCAGTGGGATTGTAAAAATATAAATACAACTAAAGTAGAAACTACTCCAGTGTTTTATTTTGTATATAATTGTGCAAATTATTTTCATTGGATTTACGATACAGTTCCATATCTATACTCATATTTTGAATTAAAAAAGAAAACCAATGATTTAAAAATATTAATAAATGTACCAGAGGGTAAAGATGATTTGTATCCATTTGTATATGAGACTTTAGAGTTATTAGGAATCACGAAGGAAGATTTAGTGTTTCTTGATTCAAAAACTAAATATGAAACTATTATTGTAGCATCATCATTAACACATAATAGAATGACATTAGAATCTCCACATAGCGGAGTATTTTCTTTAATTGATTCTATGGATGGTGATGATTCTATCAAAGAAGAAAAAATATATGTTTCAAGACGAACTTGGACACAAACTAAATCTGATAATATTGGGACTGATTATACAAAGGAAAGAATGTGTATAAATGAGGATGAGGTTGTTGAACTTTTTAAAAGTTATGGATATAAGGAAGTTTTTTGTGAAAATCTGACAATGAGAGAAAAGGTAGGATTGTTTAGGTCAGCTAAATATGTCGCTGGTTGTATTGGTGGTGGAATGTCAAATATTTTATTTTGTTCATCAGATACAAAAGTTATTTCTATAAATAGTCCAGAGTTTTTTCCTATCAATGATAGATTAAAACACGCACTTAATCATACAAATCTTAATATGTTTAATCATACTGAATTTGTAAATAAAAGAAGTGGAGTTGTTACTAGTGATAATGCACTATCTATATCTGGTGGTATGAACTCAACTTGGGAAGTTGATATAAAAGAATTAAAAAATATTTTAAAGAAGGGATAAGAATGAAAAAAAATGTAATATGGTGGCCAGCAGTAATCAATGAAGCACATAAAGACAAATATGGTAGTTATGAATATTTTCAGTATTCAAGAAATACTTGGGAATACTGGTGTAGAAAAAATGATTGTTTATTTGTGCCTTTTGAAGTGCCAGTCGAAGAAGATTTAAAAACATATAGAGTTAATTGGCAAAAAGCTATATTTTTATTTGATGAGTTGGAGAGGATGGGAATAGAATATGACCAAATAGCTTTAGTTGATAGTTCATTTATGATTAGATGGGATGCTCCAAACTTTTTTGAATTAACAGATAGAAGATTTACGGCATTTAGAGACACGGATAATTTGAAATGGGTGTATGACAGTGTTCAAGGATATAAGAATATATTTGATGATTTTAAATTAGACATAGGTAAATATGTTAATTCTGGATTCATGATATTTAATGAACAACACAAAGAATTATTTCAAGGGTTTAAAAGATTTTACTTGGATAATATAGCAGAGCTTTGTAAATTACAAGATGAGGTAGTGAAAAAAGGTACTGAGCAGACACCTATGAATTACTGGTTACAAGTTAATGATGTAGATGTAAAAATAGATTTACCATTACCTTTTAAATTGACACATCTTCACAGGAAAGATATGTTTAGTTACAACTGGCAATTAAATGAGGACAAAACACCATTTATAATAAAATACGGTTACAATTATAGTTTTAATGGTATACCAAAAGACCAAAGGACTCAATTAATGCAACAAACATGGGACTTTATTAAAGATAATTATAAAGATAAAAAAATAATGTATGAAGATATATTAAACGAAGTAAAACACAAAGATACGGCAAAATATACAACAAGTAGAAAGTTTAAAACAGATATTTTAGAAACATTTTTAAATGATGATTACAAGGATAAAACAATACTAGAACTAGGTACATCACAAGGAATGAGTACAAGGATGTTAAGTTATGTGTTTAAGAAAGTTGTAACTGTAGAATGGGACGATTGGAACATAGAACAAGCAAAGAAACATTGTGAAGGTAGAGATAATATAGAATTTATAAAAACAGATTTATATGGAGAAGAATGGAATTTACCTGAACCTGATGTGGTATTCATAGACGCTGGACATACCTACGATAATGTTAAGAGTGACATAGAAAATTGTGTAAAACACTTTGACAAACCTATATTTGTATTTGATGACTATGGTTTACCACCAGGTGCAGTAAAAAATGCAATTGATGAAAAAGTGAAAGAAGGTGTGTTAACGATAGATAAATTTATTGGAGAAAAACCAGAAGACTTAGTACATGCAGCAGGAACTAAATTTTTTGATATGGAAGGTGTTATTTGCAATATGAATAAAAATACACAGTATGACATTTTAGGATTTTGTTCAGAAAATTATAAAGCTTGCTATGATTTTTCAATTGAATCTTGGTTGGCAACTAAAGCTAGAAAAATTTATATTTACACTGATGGTTGGGAAGATGATACAAGGGATGGCAGAATAGAATTTATAGATATTACAGAAAAAGATACTAGCTGGATAAATAATGTAGGTAAAAAACTAGATTGCATATTAGATTATTGGGATAGAGATGAATCTGTTAGTAATTTTTGTTTTTTAGATGTTGATAACTACATAACTTCAGATATATCAGAAATATTTGAAAAAAATAAAACACTAGGATTAACTCGTATTGATATGCAAGGTAAAACGGTCAGTGCAGGTAATGTATTTGTAACTAAAAACAAAATATCTAAAAGATTTTTAAATGATTGGAAAAATCTTCAAGAAGACCACAGAGTAAATAAAGATTGGTCAGCTGACCATTGGGGTGTAGCATATGACCAGACTTCATTACACGATTTAACTATGCAAGATATAAATGGTCCTAATCAGTACAAGATAATGCCTTTAGATGGTAGAGTTTATAATTGTGAACATACACATAATGGTGCATGGATGGATTTAATAAGAAATCATAAATCTAAAATTTTACATTTTAAAGCAAAAAAATGGCAAGACGAAAAACTTGTTGAAGACATAAAACAAATAGTAGAGGAACAAAAATAAATGTTTTTAATATCAAATAACGGAAATCTAAATGGTAAAAATCCTTTAATGGAAAATAATCCTATGGCGTGTGATGATGTAAGACATATGGGTTATGATGTAAAAATAGATGTTTGGTTAACTGATAAAGGTTGGTTCTTAGGTAATGAAAAACCTCAGTTTTCCATAGAGTTTGAATATCTGTTGAGAGATGGTTTTTGGTGTCAAACAAAAAATGTTGCAGCTTTGAGGGAAATGATTCAAAATGAAGAAATAAATTGTTTCTGGCATCAGGAAGATGAACACACATTGACTTCAAAAGGATATATTTGGACTTATCCAGGAAAGCCCTTAACTCATAAATCAATTTGTGTATTACCAGAACTTTTACCTGACTGGCGTAAGCAGAGTGCACATGGTAGTGCAGGAATATGTAGTGATTTTATACAACAGTATGACTCTAGTAATAGTATATGGGAGGATAATAAATGAAAAATATAGTTTTTATGAGTGACATAGATTTAAAAGGTGACGGTAGATATTCCAGTGATAGGAGATTACCTTATAAGTATTCAATAGATAGTTGGAAAAAATGGTGCGATAAAAATAATTGTGAACTTTTTGTACTTAATGATTTAGTTATTGAAAAAGAGAGAATGTCAATTTGTTGGCAAAGATATTATTTGTTTGATATATTAGAATCTAATGGAATAGACTATGACCAAGTTCTTATGGTAGATTCTGATACGATAGTACACCCAGAGTGTCCTAATTTTTTTGAGAAGACTGAACATAAGTATGTAGGTGTACATAATGAAGGTAGCTATGATTGGGTATTACGAAGTATTGAAAATTATTCTAAATACATTTTTGATGGTGAAACAATTGAATGGTGGAAATATATTAATGGTGGTTTTCAGATAGTTAATGGCAAACACAAACAGTTTTTTCAAGATGTTGTAGGATTCTATTTTCAGAATGAAAATCATCTCAAGGAAATGCAAAATACATTTCACACAGGTACAGACCAAACACCCTTAAACTTCTTGTTAAAGACTCATAACATTGATATTAAACTTTTACCATATGAATTTAATATGGTTGATATGCCAAGAAAAGAAATACTGGATGAAGAACTGACTATGACAAAGATAGGATGGATTTATCATTATAATTGTATACCTAACAATGAAAAATCAGTGATGACTTTACATTGGATGAAAAAAACATACGAACACTTTTATGGAGGATTAGATGGTTAAATTAAATAATACATTTGCAATAGGATGTTTAGTTCAATGGTATGAAATTGAAATAATAGAAGAATATTTTGAAAGTTTAAAAAAGGCATTGGTTGATATAGATAGAAACAATGTATTGGTAGATGTAGTCGTCAATATGTCACAGAGTCTAGAACAAGTAGATGAAGAACAGATAGAACTTAAAGAAATATTTCAAAGATTCCTTGATATCAAAAGAAATTTAACGACACTTGGCATTAGACATAATGTAATTTTTTATCCTGCATCCATAGATGAAGCTGCAACAAATAAAAAGATTAAACCATATACTATAGCAGATTATCGTAGAGAGTTTAATGATAAATATTGTGAAAAGGTTGATGTCTTAATGTGGGGAGAAACAGATTCTATTCTACCTAAACAAACATTTCAGATACTAGATAGTTTACACAGTGGTGTAAAAGAAACAACACCTAAATATGTATCTTTCTTTGGTACCTGTAAGATGTGGGATGAGTCTTGGAAACCTGTAGAACATACTGACTTTACAGATAAACCTTTTATTGAAAATGATTACGATAATTGGTGGAGTTTAAAATATACAATGACTGCAGATGAAATGTATGAGATAAATGAAAAGGTTGAAGAATTAGAAATTGTTACTTTAAACAACTTTAAATTTAACGGTTGTGGATTAGTAATATCATCAGATGTCATAAAATCTGGAGCTAACATACCAAAATCTGTATTTTTTGTGCATGAAGATACTGCATTTCAAAATAGTATGATTAAATTATTTGATAATTCAGTACCACAATATGTAATTAAGAATATCTTACTTGTACACAATAGAAATCATCCAAAGAAAAGAATGTATATTAAAGGTGAACAAAAAGATGGTACCATGAATGAAAAGAGAAGAAGTAATGATTGGTATGAACGCGCTAATAAAGCGTGTGAACACAATGCTTATAATATGTTTAATCAGTCTAAAATATTTACTTGGGAGGATGTATTTGATGAGTCATAAAATAGCTTTTTTCAGTGAGTCTGGTTTTGAGGGTAAAATATCAAGAAATTTTGAAAACATGAGAACAGAATATGCTTGGTATGTTGCACTTAATTCTACACATCATCATATAGGTAAATTACCAGAATTAAAGGATAAAAAATATGACTTAGGTATAGTTATCATACCTAAAACAAAAATAGACCAGTTAATGAAATTTCCTATGATTGAAGAAATGAAAAGAGTCTGTAAGAAAATAGGTTATATGCAAGAAGGTCCGTATTGGTACTTTCAAGATTATCCAATGGAACAGCAGATATGGTATTACAATGCACTAATGGAAATGGATGTGATATTTGGTCATAACAAAGCTGATGTAGAATATTTCAAAGGACTTACTCAAAAACAACATGTTTATCAAAACAGGTCTTTGATGATTACAGATGAGATAAAACCAACTACCAAACCTGTAGATAGAAGTGGTGTTCTTATTGGTGGTAATATGGTAAGATGGTATGGTGGATTTGATTCTTATATTGTAGCTCAGGAGTTTGATGAAAGTATTTATGCCCCTTCAATGGGCAGGAAGATAGAAAGAGAAGATGAGATGGATATTAATCACTTACCTTACATGAATTGGGTACAGTGGGTAAATAATTTATCAAGATTTAAATACGCTGTTCATTTAATGCCAACACATGCGGCCGGTACATTTGCATTGAATTGTGCTTATCACGGAATACCTTGTATTGGTTATGAAGGGTTAGATACACAACAACATTGTCATCCACAATTAACAATTGAGATGAATGACTTACGGCACGCTAGAGAGTTAGCAAATAAATTAAAGAATGATAGCGGTTTTTATGAAACACAGAGTGCAACTGCTAAGAATAACTTTAATGTATTTTTTAGTGAAAAAGAATATATTTATAGAATGAATGAAATAATAAAAAAGGTTATAAATGAAAACAATTAGTTTTATCTCACCAAGTAGAAACAATATATCTTATTTAAAATGGATGTATAATTCTATCAGAAAGAATGTAGGTTACAGACATGAAATACTTTTGGCAGATGATTGTTCTCAGGATGGTACTTGGGAATGGTTACAAGAGATTCAGAAGGCCGACCCAAATGTAAAAATATTTAAAAACAACACTAATGAAAGAAAAGGTATTGTTTATTGGTATGATTATTTATGTGAGCAATCATCAAATGAAATAGTTATGTTTTTACATGCTGATATGTATGTTACTCCTGGTTTAGATGAAGAAATATTAAAACATATAAAGCCAGGTGTAGTGGTCAGTGCTACAAGAATAGAACCATCGTTACATCCAGACGGTCCTGAAAAGATACTAATGGATTATGGTATTGAGCCTGAAGAATTTAAAGAACAAGAACTATTAAATTGGTTAAGTTCATTTCCTGAACTTACACATTCAAAGTTAGGTAAAGAAACAACAGAAGGTATATTCGCACCATGGGCTATATACAAGGATGATTATTGGGCAGTAGGTGGCCACGATAAGTTATTCGCTCCACAATCAAAAGAAGATTCAGATATATTTAACAGACTACAATTGAATGGTTGTAAGTTTGTTCAGACTTGGAGAGGGTTTGTGTATCATATGACAAGTCGTGGTAGTAGATTTAATCCAATGGCAGGAGGTGCACCGGGTAAAGATTCACCTGAATGGTTACATACTACCACAAAGAATATGAGAAACTTCATCCGTAAATGGGGTCACCCAGTAAAACATGACGAGTTAATGAAACCGATTATACCGCCAAAATATAATATAGGTTTTGTTGTCAAGAACTGTACTCATGAGCTAAATCATATTTTAGAACCTTGGTGTTCAACACTATATTCTGATTGGGGTTGGAAAGCTTATATTGAGACAGAAAAAGAAAATACTATTTATGATTTAACTAAAAGAATTAAGTCATCGTTAGGAAACAAACCTGATAATGATATAGTAGTTGAATTTGATGCAAAAGAACTGACACAAGAACATTTTAACATCATATCTCAATTGCCGGAAATACTTGCTAATGATGTAGAACTTGAAGATGGTGACTTTGAAATAGGAATATTTAAAATAAGAATTAATAAAATAAAAACATATGAGGAGGAACTAATTAAATGCGAGCGTTAGTAACAGGGGGTGTCGGATTTGTAGGTACAAATTTAGTCAAAAGATTATTAAATGATGGTCATGAAGTTGTTGTTTTTGATAATTATAGTACAGGTTTTAGAGAAAATCAAGTAGAAGGATGTCGATATGGAGATATAGATGTTAGAGATAATTTTAGAAATTGGAATGAGGATGTTGATATAATATTTCATTTAGCTGCATTAGCTAGAATACAACCATCAATAAAAAATCCTGGTCCTGCATTAGAGACAAATGTAATGGGAACTATGAATGTACTTGAATATGCTCGTAAAAATGATAACATTCCTGTTGTATATGCAGGTTCAAGTTCAGTGCATCACGGATTATATGGTAGTCCTTATGCTTGGTCTAAATATGGTGGTGAAGAGTTGTGTAAATTGTATGGTAAAGTTTATGATTTAAATACTATAATTTGTAGATTCTATAATGTTTACGGACAACATCACATTAGAACAGGAAACTATGCTACAGTTTTAGGAATATTTGAACAACAGTACATGGATGACAATCCATTAACAATAACTGGTGATGGAGAACAAAGACGAGATTTTACACATGTAGATGATATAGTTGACGGTTTAGTTAGATGTATGAGAGCTATGCACGGTGAAGTTGATATGAGATTTGCTGGTGAAATATATGAATTAGGTAGAGGAGAAAACTTTTCTATAAATGAAATAGCAAACATGTTTGAAACTGATACCACATATATACCTGCTAGACCTGGAGAGTACGAAATGACATTATGTGATTATTCAAAGATTAAAAACGATTTAGGATGGATACCTACAAAAAATGTAAAAGATTATGTACAGGCCTGGGTGAAGGAAAATAGGAGAGGTAAAGATGTATAGAATAGGAATAGTAGGTAATGGATATGTTGGTGGGGCTATAGCACACGGATTTTCACCGGCAGCCACAGGAACATGTGATGTAAAAGTTTATGATATTTTACCTGAGAGGTCAATGAATACATTGGAAGAAACAGTAAATGAATCAGATTTTGTGTTTGTTTCTGTACCTACACCGATGAATAAAAATGGTTCTATAAACTTAAAGTTTATCAATGAAGCTTTTAAACAGATTGATGATGTAAACAAAAATGATAACAATGTTATCATATTAAAATCAACAGTTGTTCCAGGAACGACAGAAAAATTACAAACAAAATTTCCTAACTTGAATATAGTATTTAATCCAGAGTTTTTAACTGAAAAGTCAGCTAGGTTAGATTTTATCAATCAAACAAGAATAGTATTAGGTGGTAATAAAATACATACATCACAGGTAGCAGAATTATTTAATGAAAGATTTAAATATTGTCATATAATCCAGACAGATTATAAAACATCAGAAATGATTAAATATTTCTGTAACATATTCTTTTCAGTAAAAGTTTCATTTGCAAACGAAATGAAATTGATTTGTGACACTATTGGTGCTGACTGGGAAAAAGCACTAGAAGGATTTGTTGCGGATGGGCGTATCGGAGATTCACACTTAAATGTACCAGGACCTGATGGGAAAATGGGTTTCGGTGGTAGTTGTTTCCCGAAAGATATCAATGCCTTTATGTCTTTTTGTAAAAGTGTTGGTGTAAAAACCAATACAATTAATGGGGCTTGGAAAACTAATTTACAAGTAAGACCAGAACAAGATTGGAAAGATTTAAAGGGTAGAGCTGTAGTAGAAGAGGAGAAATAAAGAATGTCTAAAATAGACCCAAAGAGTTGGAACGATTTTGAAGAGAGAACTGAAAGAAAAAAAAATAAAAGACTGAAGAAGAAAAAACAACTTAAAGAAAAATTAAAAAAACAAAGAAAAAGTAAAAAAAACAAGTGGTAATAAATATATATGTATATTTATATATGTATAAGAGGAGACTTTAATTATGACCAAATTAGGTTCGTACATAGAGAAATTAATGACAACTGTCGTTGATTCTGAGGAAGAAGGTTTTGTAAGAGACTTAGCATTATCAGAACTAAGAAGATTAAATATGGACATTGAAGAATTTGTCCGTAAACATGCATCTGACAATGATGCTAAAGAAAGTGAAAAAACAATAAAAACTTTATTACAGGAGGAAACAAAAAATGGCAAGAACAGAGAATGAAATCAAAAGAGATGACACAATGTTAAATCTATTAGAGAACATATTTACATCTTTAAATGAAATTAAAAGTTCAATAAGTAATTTAAACAATAATTCAAAAAGTGGAAAGAAAAAATAATGGCTGATACACCGATAGATGCTCGTTCAATTGAGTGGACAATGTACAGATTTCATGAAATAGATGGTGATGATTTATTTTGGTTAAATAAAAAGTATGGTAGTGAACTCAATCCAGTACATCGAAAAATTGATGAAAAAAAGGCCCTGAATCTAGTGGCTAAACAGTATGTAGAAATAAGTTCTACAAGGGAAGTCTATATAAAAGACCAATGATTAACAGACCACTTCATATACCAGGTAGAAGATTTGTACTTACTAAAAAAATGGTAGAAAATGCTATTGAAAATACTAAATCTAATGCAGAAGCATCCAGATGGTTAGGAGTGAGTTATAATACATATAAAAAATATGCTAAGATGTATAACTTATTTGAAGGACATAAGAATCAGTCAGGTGTAGGAGTTAAGAAAGGCTGGGCAACTTATAAAATATCGTTAGAAGATATTTTTTCAGGGAAAATAGAATCTAAGTACAGTTTAGGAATGTTTAAAAAGAGATTGATAGAAGAAGGATATTTTCAAGAAGAATGTTCCAATTGTAATTATAATGAAGCAAATCTTTTAACTGAAAAAGTTTGTTTAACGGTAGACTTCGTGGACGGGGATAATAAAAACAATAAATACGAAAATTTAAGATTACTTTGTCCAAATTGTTATTTATCTTTTAATGGAAGTTTCACATCATCAAAAACATTTTGTAAATAGGAGAAAAAAATGAATATTAAAGACATAATAGATATAGTTTTAGAATCAAGTGGTGGTCTAAACTTATATGCAAAAGAAGTCAGAGATAAAATAATTTCTGATATAACAGAAAGAATTTGTCTGGATGAGGGTTATGACAATGTTTTCAGTAAAGAAGAGTGTGCAAAAATACAGGAAACTGTAGATGAAAGAAACAAAAGAATAGTTGCTCAACATAATGTTGAAAAAAATGAAGAAGAAGGAATAAACATTGAAAAAAAATCAACACCTCCAAAAGCCAGAAGAGTTAAGAGGAAAAAAAGCAAAAGTCTTAGCAAATTTACAGACTAAAGAAGGAATACTTTATAAAGATACTGTTGTCAAGATTGGTGCAGTAGGTTTTCCAGATAAAGATTATAGAGTCATTGATGAAAATGATACTATTTGGTATGTAAATGAATATGACATAAAATTACAATAGAGACAAAACATGAATAAGGATTTAGAAAGATTTAACGAATTAGTTGATGATATATGGGAAATGATATTCGGAACAGAACGAAGACCTAAACCAAAGCGAGCAAGAACAAAAGGTAGATATAGAGCAGATGATAAATCTACTAAAGATTTTAATGAAGCTTGGGTAGGTGGTAAAGCACCAAAGAAAAATGTGATGAGTAAGAAAGAACGAAATGCTTTGGATAGAGCTATGAAAAAAGCTGGTGAATTTAGGGAGAAAAAATAATGGATTATTGGGATTCAGAATATCCAACACATATAGAAGCACCTAAAAAGAAAAAAAGAAATGTCAGAAAAAAAAATAAATAAAGAGTTACAAAAATTGGCAGATGATATGATTAAGTCCGCTAAAGATGTTCTAGAAGAGTATCAGGAAAATCCATCTGAAATAAGTGGTAGTACAATTGTAGTACATGAGGATAGTCCATTTATAGATGATAGAATACCAGAGGGTAACGGGTGGAAACAAGTCATCATCAATAACCCCCCACCACCTAAATTAAAAATAAAAAAAGATGTTGATTAAAGAATTTATATCAGAATCAAATAAATGGCAAATGGTTTCAATTTTATTTAAACATTACAAAGTAAGTAGTGTCAAAGTAAAACAGAAATCAATGAAAGACCATGCACATTACAATGTTGATGCCGGAACATTGGAATTATCTACACGGTATAAAGTAATAAAGAAAAGTCAAACAAAAGACTTTCTAATCACAATAATTCACGAAATAAGACACGCTATGGATTCAAAGAAATATGGCTGGAGAAGATTCAAGGCTATGTATGAATGGGAAATGAATTATCAAATATCTCAAAATAAACATGAGTATAAAGATAATAAGTATGAGATAGAGGCTGAAGAGTTTGGGCAGCAGAATTGGAAGAAATGGTATAATAAATTTAAAAAAATGGAATTGTTTTAAAGTCTTTTAAGTTTTTCTGACCAGAAATTATAGTTTTGTTCAGCAAATCTTTCAGCTTGAATTTCATATATATTGTTATAGTATCCAGTTGTTGCAGTCTCATTAAAGTATTCTTGTTCAAATTGTTCAGCACTTCTTTCGTCAGCTTCTATAGCATGGTCAATTTCATGAAGTACAGTTAAAATAAATTGTCTGTTAGAGTTCACAGCACTTTCATTTAAATATATGACATCGTTATCAAATAAATATTCAGCATATGTTATACTTCCCTCAGTGTTTCTAATTCTTTTAGAACGGTTGATATTATTTAATAGACGAGGTATTGAAGGTAAAAATATAACCTCAGTGTCAAGGTCATAATAATCTAACATTTGTTCAATTAATCGTGTTCTTTGTTGATTTGCCATAATATCTCTCTTTGTTAATAAATATTTAAAAAAAAGATAAAAAAAGTGAAAAAAAAGCTTGACATTGTGGTATAAACCTTCTTATATTATAGTAGTGATTGAGAGAATAAATATTAAAAAAGGAGAAAATATGAGTTCAATAAAAGAAGGACATATTTATGGAGTACATTGTGGAGATAAAGATTGTTATGCTTGTGAAACGCAACGATATAATTGTAAAGAATTAGAAAAATTAGACGACTTAGACGATAAAGCTTCTGGTGAAGAGGGTTTAAGATTAACTTCAATAAGTATAAGGGGAAATAAATGGAAATAGTAGTTAACGAATTTGTAAATGTAGGTCTTACACTTTTATTTTTTGTTGTAGTAGCAATAGTTGTAAGGTGGTTAGACAGAAATGTATTCAACAAAAAGAGGTATAAATAATGAAACCAACTGAAGAGAAACCAGCAAAAATCAAAAATCCTATAATTGAAAAATTATTAAAATTAAAGTATCGCATAAATGATGCTTTTCGTGGTGATGGAAGTTATAATTATCATGATACAAAAACTGATAAGGATTATGTTATGACTTTGATAAATGATATCAGAAAACATGAGTTTAAAACATTGGCACCTGAAGATGGTCATTGTTGTAATGGGTTGTGGAAAAAATATGAATAAATTCTATCGTAAACCAAAACCAGAAACTATGAAACTTAATAGAGACACAAACAAAAACCTCTATTCAAAAGAAATACAATGGTTAAAAGAAAATCTTGATGTAATCAAAAACAACAAATTTTTAGTAGATATGTATCAGATATTAATAACAGGTAGTCGTAGGATGTCAGATAAAATGATTCAATCAGTTCGTAATGCAATGAATAATGACCCTCGTTATGATGAATCTAAGAGAAAAGAAAGGATGGAAACATTAACTCCTATAGTTGAAAAGATAAATATGGTACTTATGTTAGCAGAACAAAAAAATGACAGAGCAGTTGATTTTGTAAAGAAAGTAAAAGAATATGTCAGAGAAAATTTAAGAATTACTAAAAAACAGATGGATGCACTCAATAAGGTATATAAAAGGGTAAGTGAAGATTTATTTAAAAAAGATGAAAAAAAAGCTTGACATTAATATAAAAAGTTTCGTATATTATAAAGTAAATAAAAGGAGAAATAAATATGAATGAATTAAATTGTAAAACAGAAGGTTGTGACGAAGTTATCGGTTGTGATGACGATGTTACAGCGGTAACTTGTTGGAGGTGTAGTATGATAGACATTCCACAACTGGAAGTAGAGGTATTATAAATGAGTAAAGGATTAGATTTCAGTAAAATTAAGAGTTTTTCAGTTGACGGTGGTATTGTCTACAAAGACTCTTATTATAATCCAGGAACTAAAAAGTATAACAAGTCTGTTACACGACAGGTTGTTACATCAAATCAGCGTGAATTGATTGCTGAGTGTATTCGAGAACAAATAGAAGACTATGATATTGTATGTTCACGATTAGAAGAAATGCACATGGAAATTGTAAAAGAGTCGTATTGGGATATGGCTCGAAGAGTGTTCAGTTATCTTGATGTTAATGATAAAATGCAACGAACTGGTTGGGTTATAGTTCCGAAGGATATCAAGTCTTATAAAGAAGGTTACAGATATGGAAAAAAAGGAGACCCATCATATGATAAATGGAATTAAACCGATAGTATCAGATAAAACACCAACACCGAAGAAACCTTCAACGAATGGTTTATCGTTTGATGAAGCTATGGATAATTTACTTGTTAAGATACAAGAGAATTATGATTCTTGGTGTGGTAATAGGATGAGCAAAACACTTGACTTATCACTTAAACCAGGTAGAAAATTTATTAAGGTAATACACGATAATAGTGTATGGGGATTTATATCATTAGTTGATGGTGAACATAAAGGTGCTCCAATTAAGGTTGGTGATATTATGAAAGCTGAGAGTTGGAGAGCAGTTGCTAAACATAGTAGAGGTAGTATCTTTGATTCGGAGTTTCATAAGAGTTTCTCTTGGACCGGACCAAATTATTTATGATAATAAGATGGATATATAATAAAATCCTTACATTAGAATTGTTTCGTTATTTAAGGAGCAAAAAATATGACTAAACAAGAAATATTAGATAGAATACAGAATGTTCTGTATCAAGATGTAGATACTGAATCACAAGATTTAGATTTACTACGACACGATTTAGAAAATGACATAATAGAAAATAAAATTAACTATGGTAGGCGAGCAGAGGACAAAATCAAAGAACAATTTAACAGAGAGAGTGGATAAATATGATTGATATGATATGGTTATTTTTAGTAATATTTTGTATGTGTGTAATGTATAAATTGTGGGGAAAATAATTAATGAAATGTAGAAAAACATTTTTATTTAAGAAAAAAAATCTGATAAGTTGTGTAGGAATACCATTCAGAACAGTAGTTTGGAATTACATATGTTGGATTTTAGCAGGTAAACCTAAAATGAAAGAACAGGAGATTAAATGAGTATTGGTGAAATTGTAAGTAGGATAAAATCATTAAAGGATGATATAGAGGTTGAAGAACTAACTACTAGTGCAGTAGTAGAAAGATTGGATGATATAATTATTGAGATAGAGGATGAAACACCTTATAATTTTAGTGATGACAGTTTAGATAATTTTTCTATGAGAGATTATTCTTAATAAACAAGTGGAGGATATATGAGCAGAATACCAAATGATTTAAAATCAAAATACAACAAAAATGATAAATTTTTATGGGTTGACAGTCAATTAGAAAAATTTATGGAAAGACACAAAGAGTTAGAAGACAAGATAAATTTGTTAGAAGCTGAATTAGAAAAAATGTCAAAGTTAGTAAAAGAATATCCAAATGATATGCAGTTAGGTAGTAAAATAAGACATTTGTACTGGAAAGACATTCGTGATTTATCACAAAAAGGAGATATGAATGAATAATGAATTTTATAAAATAGAATTAGGTAAAGCCATTACTAAAATCTCTGATTTAGAAAAAGAGATTGAACAATTAAAATTAAAATTAACATTCGGGACACCAACGGATGGATTAGAGGTTGGTAATCCAGAGGACTATGGTGAACAACCTTGGATATATGAATCACCAGATGGAGGTAAAACTGTTTACAGGAGACGCGCTGGAGAAACAAGTAGAATGAAGTATGAAAATTCAAGACAGATAGATTTATTTGAGGATAACAGTTATGAGTAGGTTCATGGAAGACTTTTTATCTAATCATTGGAACTTATATGGACTACAAGTGTTAGCATGTATACTTATTTTTATTATTACATATCAATATTTAAATTGGAGAGCTTTATTTGCTGTTAGTGTATGTCTATACATAATTGGAATAACTCAAAGAATATTAGGTGTAAGGTGGGGACTGGTACTGGCACAGTTAGAAAAAGATAGAATAGGAAGAGTTATAGACGAACTGAAAAAAAGGGAAAAAAGGAAAAAATAATGGTAAATAAAAAATTTATATCTTGGGACGAATACGATGATATGATTAATAAGATAGCAGTCTATGTCAAGCACATAAATACGGAAGAAATAGGAGCTATCTATGGATTACCAAGAGGTGGATTACCGATAGCAGTATCATTATCACATAGTTTAGGACTGCCATTATTGATGAATTACTATGATAGAAAAGTAGTAACGAGAAAGAAAATATTGGTTGTAGATGATATAGCTGATACTGGACATACATTGAAAGATTTTGATAGTCCACACAACATAATATGTACCATGCATTATCACAAGGATTCAATCGTAAAACCAGAATTTTTCTGCTATGAAAAAACAGATGAGTGGATAGTATATCCTTGGGAGACACAAGAGAGTGAAGAGATTCAGGATTATTTAAAATGAGTTGGCAAGGTAAAAGAAAAGACCAAATAGAATTTAGTGAGAAGATGGTAGGTGGTAGTATGTTAATTATGATTGTAATCATAATATTATATTGGATATGGAAGTTGGTCGGGTAATGGATAAAAAAACATTTGATATTATAGTAAAACACAAAATAGAAAAAGTATGCAAACTATATTTTGACTTACAGGAAAAACACATAGAGGAATTTGAACAAATCAATTTGTTTGATTCTGATTGGGGTATGATGGTGAGATTTGCTACAACTGATTACGATGAGATAGATAGTCACAATATGACTAGTTTAAACAGAGTGTGGAGGACTTACAATAAGTATAAAAAAGATGGCGTGATAATTAGTGAATGGGACGGTATAGATGTCCTTATAAAAGAAGGTAAGAAGATAAATGCTATCAAAGAATACAGAGCAAAACATAATTGTAGTCTTAAAGAAGCAAAAAATGCAGTTGATAGTAGACAGGAAATGTTAGAGAACCAATGGACGATTTCGTGAAAAAAATTTTATAATGATTCGTGTAGGAAAATTTTAAGAGGTCGTGTGACAGACATACGATGACACAAGATAAACAAACAACAAAAGGTAAAAAAGTAAAATGACACAGACACAAACAGGAACCGTTAAATGGTTCGACAATAAAAAAGGTTACGGATTCATAACACCAGAAAACGGTGATAAAGATTTATTCGTACATATGAGTAGTATAATGATGGAAGGTTACAAAACTCTTACAGATAATCAAAAAGTTAGTTATGAAGTTGGAGAAAGTGACAGAGGTCCAGTCGCAAAAAATGTAATGGTATAGGGGGATAAACATGCCGAGAGGAAAAAGAATACCAAAAGCTATACTCCACGACACTAAAATGACCAAATATGTTATGGGTAAATACTCATTAACATCAGGTGTGAAAGTGCGGGAATACAAGATAGAAGTGAAACAGACAGACCATTTACAATCCATTGATGTTGCAAAAATGGTTGCCATAAAACATCATCATGAGGAAGAAAAGATTTTCTTGGAGTCACCACCTTTTATTGTGATGAATCCAAAAAAAGAGGAACAATAAAATGTGTGGTCCGGGATTAGAAATAGTTGATGTGACAGAACAAGCAGAACGAGATGAACTCAAGAGTAAAATCCGAAAGATTGTTAGAGAGGGTCACGAATGTGTAAAAATCCAAGTACCTTGGGAAGGAATGCACGACACTGCGGTAAATGAAATAATGGACTTGTTTGATGAAGAGATTCAAAAACACACCTCGTTGGAAGAGTAGTAGGGGAAAAGTCAGATACAAGTCTTGGAGAAAGAATGTATTTGAGTTGAATCGGATAAGGTACGGAGTCGGGCGGTACTATGTGTGTGTAAAGTGTGGGAAGAAAAGAAAGACAACACGAGTCCTCCACGCTCATCATATTGCTTCATGGGATAAGTTTAAGAACAAGCGATATGATAGAAATAACGGAGTTGTATTGTGTAAATGGTGTCACGATGGATTTCACTACAAATACAAATGGGATGCCCTTGAACGACCAGAGTTGTTGTTAGAGTGGGTAAGTAAAGAAGATAAGTATGTTAAACAATTTATAGAGGAGAATGATACAAATGGCAAGAAGTAAACATCACAAGTTCAAAAAAAGAAAAGGGTTAAATCAACCTAAGATGATTGTAAGCGATTCTGCATGGAGAGCCGGTAGTAATAAGAGAAGAATGATATCTAAACTAGCAATAACACAACAGATAGAGATGGAAGCTAAACAGATGATAGCAGATAAGATACAGAATGATGTGAATGAAACAAGTGTTGAAACAAGTGTTAAGTCAAGTATGGGAGTGATAGATGAAAGCAGATAAATGGTTACAAATAGCACAAACTGTTACTTGGGGTATTATAGTGTTTATGTTATGTGGTATGGGAATACAATGGTGGAAGACAGCAATATTGATTGCATTAGTACTGATATTAAGTGCAATAAGTCAAGTTAGAGGTGTAAGCAGTGGTATGATACGACTAGTTACTAATAAGCGAGAGTACGGAGAACTTCGTGATACTTTGTTTAACACTGATACACACAAGGACAAGTCCTAGTTATACCTTTCCCTGGAATGTACGGGATTTGATACTATATGGAGTGTTTGCCGACAAGGATATAATGTATTTGGGGGATAGCAATATACTACACATACATATCAAGAAAAAAGATTTTTGCTATAAATAAACACATAAAAGACTTGATTTATATGGGTAAGCGTGTGTATATTATATAGTGGGCTGGATACCGCGGGGCCCAAGAATGTTACAAAATAGTTATGATATATTTGCCGATTTTACTTGACTTGTATGGTAAAAGCGTCGTATATTATATAGAGAGCCGGTTACCCTAGCATGGCCGGCCAAAAGAGTAAAAAAAGTTAAAATAATTGAAAAAAAAGCTTGACTTATATAGCTAAAGCGTCGTATATTATAGTGTAATTAAAAAAGGGAGTTTTTATGTATGAATTTTTTGTTTTGAATCCGTTTGCTTGGGTAACTTACTTCTTTCTAGGTATAGCACTATGGGCCTGGATAGATATGAAATTTTGTAAATAAGGAAAGTATATGATATTTGACCCAAATGATAAAATAGATATAGAGCCTACTGATGAAGAATTGGCCTCTATAGAGAACAGTATAGAAGAGTTTGATTTTGATGATTTTGTAGAATAAGAACTGAGAGCAACCGGCATACTTAACTTGTACCACGATTCCCTCCGGGTGTATGGTATAATAGTTCAGTCCCTCCCGGTTCTCTCCTCACGATTTTAATGGTTACAGATAAATAGTGTATGTACACTATGTAGGCCCCGCGTTTTTCATTACTCCTTTCTCGCGGGGTCTGCTTTATATAATGTATTGGACTTTAACTCTTGTTACATATTGTTACAATTTTTTCTAAGAAAAAGCTTGACTTATATGGGTTTTCTTCCTTATATTATAATGTAAGAAAAAATGATAAAAAGGAGTTTTTATGAATTACAAAAATATATTTAGGGTTGAATCGTCAGAGAAGAATCTCTTCGGCAAGATGTCAACTATATACACAGCTTTCGACAGGACTGGAAACAAAGTTCCTGCGAAGTTCATTCCCAAACCACTTCGTCAAAAAGCTTTTGATACTGGTCAATGTATCGCAGTTACCACTGATGGTGGCTTAACACTAGTAGATGCTTCTCTATTTGATACTGCAAACATAGTTTCAGAAGATAAGACTACTTCTACCCCTACTGTTGATGTTCCCACTGGGCATCAAGAGGTTTTAAATTTTATACATTCTTCATATAGTCTAAAGCCTAAGGGTTTGATGATGAAAGAATTGAAGTGGAAATACCTTGTTAGGTCTGCTGTTCGAGGTAAGAATATAATGATGACAGGAGCTGCTGGTTGTGGTAAGACAATGGCAGCGAAGTGTTGTGTTAATGCTTTAGATAGACCTGACTACTACTTTAACTTAGGTGCGACTCAAGACCCACGAGCTACTTTAATCGGTAACACTCACTTTAATAGTGAAAGTGGTACTTATTTCTCTGAGTCCCTTTTTGTTAAAGCTATCCAGACTCCAAATGCAGTGATACTACTAGATGAGTTATCTAGAGCGCATCCAGATGCTTGGAACATCTTAATGACAGTATTAGACTATGGTCAGAGATACTTGAGGTTAGATGAACAGAATGAACAGAAGACTATTAAAGTAGCTGATGGTGTTACTTTCGTAGCAACTGCAAACATTGGAAATGAGTATACATCAACAAGAGTGATGGATAAGGCTCTAATGGATAGATTCACTATAGTAGAGATGGACATACTATCAGAGGAAGACGAAAACTCCTTACTTACATATATGTTTCCTAATGTCGATAGTGGTGTTATTAGTAGTGTGGCTAAGATAGCGACATTAACTAGAACAGAGTCTAATAGTGAAACTGCTAGGATTAGTAGTGGTATTTCCACAAGAACAACTGTTGAATTGTGTGGACTATTATTTGATGGCTTCTCATTAGAAGAGGCTAGTGAGGTTAGTATCTATCCACAGTATGACGCTACTGGTGGTGTTGACTCTGAGAGAACTTTTGTGAAGCAGATTGTCCAGAAGTTCTGTGATGATGGGTCAACTGATGATTTATTTAATGAAGAAGAGATGGCAGAGGCGGCTGAGTCAGCGAGTTAGGGAGAGTGTGGTACTAGAGGGGTCTTAACCGGCCCCTCTATTTTGATGACTTGAAACGGTTAATCATGCTTTAAAAAAAATGGTTTATCGAGCTCGGAGTGACAGCCGAATTGCAGCAGGCTTTTTCACTATAAGAGTAATAAACGCTATCCAGTCGAGATAGCAAGGAGTATGTAAATGAATGATATAGATTTATGGAACTATATAGATGAGTTGGAACACGAAGGCAATACACGAGAATCCACTAAGTTATTGTTTATCTATACCTACTTATATATAGAGTATAATGTTACAGAAGCTAACAGGCTAATTAATAAGTTTAATTATAGTCATCTTAACTTAATATAGGAGTGTTATATATGAGAATACTTATATTGTTGTTATTGTTGTTATTGTTATGTGGTTGTTCTGATAGTATACTATATAATACAGATAATACGATTGATAACAACTTCCTGACTTTGTATATGGATACTACACAAGACTCTAATGGCTATTATTTAATTGATTATCCCGACTTAGAAAGCAATTCGTACACGGCTATATACTATGAGTCTTTACCGTGGACGCGTGTGTATTGGACTAGTGTTGATTCGTTTACTGTATATCATATGGGTTTCCCTGTTACTGAACCTATTGTTAACTTTTCTACATACACGAGAGCTGATTCTACTGGTCAGACATTTATTTATTTATATCAGGATTTTTTAGGTGATACATTAAGTATTACAGGATATGTTAACGAAGAAATCAATTCAACAATAAACTTTATCGTAAACTAATGGCTACTATAATAGACATACATACAGGAAAAGAATCAGAAATACCTCAATTCAAATGTAGTATTTGTGATTGTACATTTAGTGAACAGGAGGGTGGGCTACAAGTAGGTATGATTGGTATGATACCTGTATCTTTTTGTCCAACTTGTTTTTCAGGACTATTAGATATGGCTGATTACTTTAAAAATGATGATAAAATAGAGGAGTGATAGGAGAACAAAATGATAAAAAGACATAACGATACATCTAAAAAAGTGCCTTTCTTTTCTGGTATGAGTTACATTGAGAAATTCGTTATGATTATGAGTCCTATAGGTATTACTTATATGATATATGTATTGTCAAGTTTTTTAGAATATGTATTGTGGATAAGATTAAGTATATCAATAGGTATATCAATAGGTATATCAGTAATACTATTGTTACTGATTTTTTTATTTGCTGATTTTATGTCTAAGAGAGATTCGTATTAAGACTTATTAAACAACTCTTCTTCTTTCTCTCTCATATATTTTCCAATACCTTGACCTACCCAACCTTCAGCTTTAGCATCAGCTGCAGTAACAGATAATTTCCAATTCCATACTTTAAGAATATGTTTACTAGAGTTTATCTTTGCCCATTCTTTAATTTGTGATGTAGTTAACTTAGTATTCTTTTGTAGATTTTTAATCGAAGGTAAGTTATCAATTACTTCTCTTACATTTGATATTTTAATTAAGAACCATATGTCATTATTTTCTTGATTGGTATACTTCAAACTATTTAATTTCTTTTTAACTTTATCAGCACCATTAGTTTGTAACATATAAGCTATCTGTAATTTATAATCATTTGTTTTTAGACTTCCATGTAGAACACTCAAACCAGGAAATATTTGTTTGAACATTCCTAATGTTTTTAACATTTTAAAATAGTTTGGAACTGATTTAGCTTTCTTAATACCTTTTATAAACTCATCTCTTATCCTTTCACCACTAACACCTGATATATCAGAATTTTTTTTTAATGCGGCCCATGTATCTTTAGTCATCTTACCACCAACACTACCAGCGAACCTAACGGCCCGGAGCTTGCGGAGCGGGTCTTCATCAAACCTCTGAGATGGGGAACCTACAGTTCTAATTTTCTTTTTCTTTAAGTCCGCTATACCACCAACTAAATCTACAATTTCACCTTTACCTAAATCATAGAATAAAGCATTAATAGTTAAATCTCTTCTCATCACATCACCTTTAATATCAGTGTAATCTACAGAGTCAGGTCTTCTACCTTTACCAATATCTTTTCTGAATGTAGCTATTTCGTGACCATTAACTATAACCACACCAAATGATTTACCAACATCAACTGTTTTAAATCCACCCTGTTTAGCTATAGCTTCTACCTCTTCTGGCTTAGCATCGGTTGCTAAGTCAAAGTCCTTTGGTGACTTACCTAATATAGCATCACGAACTGCACCACCAACTACGAATAGTTGTTTTCGATTCTTCTTAAATAATTTATAGAGTTTTTTTATATCGGAAGGTATGTTAAGTTTGAGTTTAGATTCTGCTAGTAATGTAGTTAGATGTATCATCTTATGCCAATCCAAACTTTTTTGCTAATTTATATGTTAAATTATCGTGTGCTCTATTATGACCTAAATTTCCTTTTGTATATCCTAATATTGCGTGAGCAAATTCGTGACATACTCCATAATCAGCATCATATGATGACATACCAGAACTATCAACTGTCATCTTTATTGGAATATCTTTATCACCAATTCTTCTTGTAGTTATAAATCCAGTTCCTCTACCTTTTAAATTTTTAAATACTAATGGAAACTTTGGTATATCTGGATACATCTTCTGTAATTGCTTGAATATTTTTTTACCATTATTCATAGCATCTTTTAAGTAATCAGCTTCTATTAATAAGTCTTTTAATTTAATCACTTTTTAATCCTAAACATTTTTACATTAGCTCTATGTATATGACAACAATGTTTACAAAATGGTTGTTGAGAACAATATTCAATACGAGCACAATGTTCACATATCCATTTATATCCGAATAATCTATTAAGTATTTTCTTTAGAATTTTATATATCATATCACATATAAATATAAGAGAAAAAAACTTTAAAATAATTAAAAAAAAGCTTGACAATAAGATAAAAGCGTCGTATATTAAGATATGAATAAAGGAGTTATTTTGAACAAAAAAACAGTTATATTTGATTTAGATGGTACACTAGCTCTTATAGATAAACGAAGAGATTTAGCTACTAAGAATGGTAAAATGGATTGGGATGTTTTCTTTAATCCTGATAATATTGATTTAGATATACCTAATGATGCTGTTGTTCAAGTGGCAAAATTACTAAGTACTACACATTCAATATGGATACTATCAGGTCGTTCTGATGTAACACATCAAGCTACGATTGATTGGTTAAATAAACACGATATATGGTTTGACCATCTAATTATGAGACCAAAAAATCATCTTTATATGAAAGATTCAGATTTAAAAAAAATGTGGTTAGATAGTATTGGTAAAGATAATATTGATATGGTATTTGATGACAGAAATCAAGTAGTTGATATGTGGAGACAAAATGGTCTTACCACATTTCAAGTAGCAAAAGGAGATTTTTAATGGCTATAATAAGTAAAGATACAACAAGAAAACAAGTAATAGATTTAACAGGTCCTCAAGGTAATGCATTTTATCTATTAGGTTTAGCGAGTAAGTTATGTGGACAATTAGATTTAGATGTAGATATGATATTACCAGATATGAAGTCTGGTAATTATGAAAATTTAATCAAGGTGTTTGATGAAGCATTTGGTGATGTAATAGATTTAGAGAGATAAGGGGTGGTATGAAACCAACTAAAAAGAAAAAAAGATATTTTGCAGGTAATATGACATTTAGTGATATTAATAAAGCAGGCTATTTAACTAAGTTATTTATGAAATATATTAGGTCAGCGGAACAATATAATATGAAAGCTACTAAAAGAGGATTTTATAAGATTATAAAAAAAGATTACTCACCTGGTCACAACTCTACATTTTTTTCAGCCATCAGACAATCTGGAATAGTAGAATTACAAAGTGAGTGGATGGGTGCTTATAAAAAATGTTGGTATGTTAAAGGACCAAATTGGTATGAATATGTTAATGGAACATTTAATAATTAGGGAGTTGCACCCCTAATATGAATAGGGATACACAACGGACAAGGCTTAGGCACTTCGATGTTGATTCGAAAGAATCTGGAAAAAAGACATCAAGATAAGTGGTGGGTAGCGAGTGGTTGACCAGTATCCCTATTCTGTTACAAACTGTTACAATTTAGGTATTGTAATTCTGTCAAATAGTCCTTACATTAAAGAGTAAGATAAATTTCCCATGTGGGAAACCCAAACAAATAGTTTGGATGTCAACCGCAAACAAAGGAGTGGTAATGGATATTACACATTATACAAACATAACATTGAAAGATACTTGTAGTCTTTCTCAAAAAATATACAAGGGGTTAAGATATGACGCCCTCGTACCAATTGATGAATTGCATGAAAACAAATATAATCTTACATTATATAAAAACTGGAGTAAGTACCACGGTAATTACATTAATGAATTAGCTAGTTTAATAGAAGGAGAAGGATTACAAAAAGTTCCTATTGTTTTTAGTGATGTTCTATTATTGATAGGTGGTCATCATAGAAAGCGTTCCCTTAAACATTTAGGTGTGTCGCATGTACCTGTTAGAGTTCACGATAAAGATTATACCTGGGAAGACTTTAAAGACAAACCAGTAGAATTAATGAAGATTATGGCTAATGATAATATGAGGCCTGAAGAAACAGAGTATGACAAATTTTGTGCATTACAAGCATTTATAAAAAGTCATAAGTCACAATTTAATGTAGATACTGTGCCGGTGAACGGTTCTTATGGTTTAAAAGTGTATGGTAGTACTGCAGGGTTTTCTTATAAGAAATATTGTAAGTATAAAACTTTAGTAGATGGTGACCCATCTAGAAATTTACCACCAAGACCAGAACTTTGGAATGATATTGTAAAAGGTAACAAAAGTTTAGCATGGGCTTCTAAGACTCAGAAGAGTGATGCTAACAGAGATTTAGGACTTGTATTGCCTAAACTACCATGTCACGATAACTTGATTACTACTGATATGGTTAAACCAATTCTAGGTACTATGAAAGGTTGGATGAATAAAATGCTGAATATTTCAGTTGACCCATTTAATAGTGGTGATATATATCCTGGTAAGACATTTGATGCTGCAGCATTATCTACTCTGTGTCACAATTATGTGACCAAAGTTTTACCTGCAGGCATGTTAAAATTAGGAGGTATAAAAGCTGAAGCTCCAGATGATAATTCTCATATGGATATAAAATCTCCAGCTCAAGATGCTACTAACTTTAAACCTTTTGATATTGAAACTAAACATAACATCGGTAGTACATACTGGACATCTGGTTCTGAGAAAATTGGATATCATATACTAGTATCAAGTAATGATACCTTTGAAATGTTTTGGGTCGGATTCGTTTACATTCCAGAGAATACTTGGACATTAGGAGCACACGGTCCTAAAAAACTACATTTAAGTGCCTTGCAAGGACTAGATGTAAAAGTATTACACGGTAGTTTAATAACTAATAAAGAAGGTAAACTTGAAATATTTAGAGAATCAGTAAGAGGGGAATAATATGATACCGATAGAAATATATTTGGCATTAATAATACCATTACATACGATAGATGAAATATATCATTGTAACAATATACCATTGACCGGAGACAATGAAGATATGCATTTAGTATGTAATTGGGCCGGAGATGATTATGAATACTATACTAACAATAATGGTATGATGAGCTACAGACTAAAGAAAGATTGTAAAGATGACAATTACTTTGAGAAGCGAGCTAGAGATAAGTATTGGGAAGAAAGAGAAATAGGAAATTTAGCAAGGTTACGATAGCATGTGGTTGGATTATATATGGTTTACAGTAGTAATAATTTCATTCATATGTTTATTTAAAATATATAATAACTAAAATAAGGAGAATGACAATGGACAAACAATTTGATATGACACAAGATTCTAGAATAGATAGATTTTTAGCATTTTTAAAAGGTGCTGTAGATAGTGGTTTATTGATACTATGTTCAATAGGTTTATTTTCATCCAATGGGATGGTTATAAATAATGTATGGTTTGTATTGTGGATAATGTGTATTTTCAGAATGACTGGTAAATAAAAGCTTGACATTAATACAGAATATGTTGTAAGTTATATACTATGACGAAACGACTTAACAACTGCTAGAGGTTTTGCAAAAAAAAAAATTCTTTAACACGAAATATGATTAATAAATTAGACTTACACGGAATAAGACATGGGGAAGTGGATAGATTAGTAGAAAACTTTGTTCTACTTAATAATCCACCTCTTCGTATAATAACAGGAAACTCAGACAGAATGAGAGAGATTGTGATAAAAGTTTTAGATAGACATAATATAAACTATGAAAGTTTTAAACCATCTCAAATAACTATAATAGAGGAGATTGACAAATGATTGAAATGATAGGTTGGATAGGTTTTATTTTTATACTTTTAGGATATTATCTTAATGCTAAACAAAACATAAATTGTTTTTTTATATGGGGATTAGGTAATATATTATTTATGGTTTATGCATTAATGATAAGTGCACCACCACAAATTGCTATGAGTTTGTTTGTGTTGGGTATGAATGTATATGGATTTTTAAGTTGGAGAAATAATGAGTGAAGATAACATATACGAATCAGTACATAACTATACCAAATTTAAATTGGTGGAAATGTTAATTGAAAAATATAAAGATAAAAATTTAAATAATCTGAATGCTATAGAACAATTATCAGACGATGTACTGAAAGTATTATCTATTGCAGGATTAAAATATTATCAAGAATTGAAAAAGGGTTTTAATGAATAAGGGTTGGATATTAGTAAAACCAAAATTTCATGAGTCTTATGAAACTAATAGATTATGTGAAGAGTTTAAAAATCATGATATTAGTATTGAACTAATTGACCCAAATCTAATAGATATTTTTGTTAATAAAGAAAATAGACAATCTATATTAGTTAATGGAGAATCACTACCATTACCTAAATTTGTATTTCCAAGAACAGGTAGTGGAACAACATATCACATCAAAGCAGTTATCAGACACTTTGAGAGAATGGGTGTAGTTGTTATTAATAGTAGTGAAGCTATAGATAATACAAAAGATAAGTTATATTCACATCAAATACTTGCACAATCAAATCTTGATATTCCAAAAACAATGTTATTAAAACATCCAATTGATATAGAGTTTGTAGCAAAACATATTGGATTTCCAGCCATCGTAAAAACAATAAGTGGTAGTTATGGTAGAGGTGTATTCTTAGCAGAAACTAAAAAACAATTTAAACAACTACTAACAATGGCAGAATTAACTAAACCAAGTTACAATATTATTATACAAGAATTTATCAAAGATACTTGGGGAAAAGATTTGAGAGTATTAGTTGTAAATAATAAAGTAGTTGGTTGTATGATGCGACAATCACAAGATGATGATTTCAGAGCAAACATATCTCGTGGTGGTGAGGGATTTCCATATGAGGTGAATGAACAAATAGAATGGTTAGCAACTGAAGCTTCTAAAGCACTAAATCTGGATATAGCTGGTGTTGACTTATTATTTAGTGGTGATGGATACAAAATATGTGAAGTTAATTCTAATCCAGGATTTGAGGGAATGGAAAATTATACAAAGAAAAATGTAGCAGAAGAAATTATAAGTTTTATTAATTTTAAAATAGGGAAATATGAATGAAGTTCTTAACAAGAAAATTAGTTACACATGAAGATTTAAACCCAAGGGGTTATTTACATGGTGGACAGCTACTTAAATGGATTGATGAAGAAGGTGGGATACACGCTGGGTTAGAATTGAATACAGGACTTATAGTAACGAAGATGATGTCAGAGATTAACTTTAAGTTTCCTGTTATACTTGGTGATGTAGTAGAAATAGGAATACAGACATTGGAGATAGGTAAATCATCAGTGACTTTAGCATGTGAAGTAAGAAGTCTTCATGCAGATAAGGTTGTATTAACAATCGATAAGATTGTTTATGTTCGAGTGAATAAATATGGTTTACCTAAAGGTCATGGTTGGATGAGCAAGAATAATGGTTAGTTTTGCAAGTTTAATTAATATTTATATATAGAGTAAGTTATGAGGAGAACAATTATGAAAAAGTATAAAATCATATCGAAAGATTTACAGAAAAATCTAATCGAGTTTTTAGATGAAATACAATTTGATGCAGCAACTGATAGTAGTAACGCAGAGTCAATGCAAAAAATTAATTTTTGTAATTGGGCTATAAGTGAGTTACTTAATTCATATGATGGTTATCTAAAGGAAGAACCAAAAAAGAAAAAAAGAGAAGATTATGTAGATGAAACATTTATGGATTGGAATCTACCTGAAATGAATGATGAAGAGTATGAAAAACTTGTAGACCAGTTTGATGCTTTCTTACGCAGCTGGGAGCAAGAATACCTAAAAAAACATCCTAATAGAAAAATAAAAAAAGAACCACGAAAAGATACTTTTAATAAACCTCATATAGATGATGTTGCCGAATATATGAATCTTGGTGAAATAGAAGAATTTCTAAAGGATGACCCTGGACTAACAGATTATGAACGATTTGAATTGTATTATGATGAGCGAGAAAGAATCAAAAAAAGAAAAGAACTAGCAAAACAGGCAAAGGGAGCAAAACCCTTAGACCAGATAATGAAAGATTTGAATATAGATTTTCCCGATAAATCCGACCCTAAAAAATAATCTACTTAAAGTATTACTTTAATACTTGTTACATACTGTTACAATTAAATTAAAGAAAAAGCTTGACTTTATAACAAAATCCTCCTTATATTATAGTGTAATGAGAAATGATAAAAAAAGGAGTTTTATGAGTTTTAATTCGAAAGATTGGAAAGGGTTTACTTTTCGTTCTGGTCCTGCTAAATCACAAGTCAAACAAAATTCTCACTTCTGGATGAATAATGATGATACAGATGTTGATGAGTTTTTAGGTTTAGATACCGATACTAAAAAAGGAAAAGATTTAGTTGCTTTGGCTGGTTATAAAAGAGCTATAAGTAACTTTGTTAATATTGTTACTGAACAAAATATACCTGTTGTGTTTAATAGTAATGATGAAAGTTATACTGATGGTAAGAAAGTTGTTATCGGTTCTAGTATTGATGATAAGAAATTTGATGTGGCGGTTGGTTTAGCTCTTCACGAAGGGTCACATATTAAACTTTCTGATTTTGATTTTTTAAGACATTTAGAAACTAACATTCCCGCTGAACTTTATGTTTTGGCTGAGGGTGTTGGTATTAATAGAAACGAAGTTCTTTCAACTGTGAAGAATTTATTAAATTATGTAGAAGACAGAAGAATTGATTCATATATTTTCAGAACTTCTCCCGGATATAAATCTTATTACCACTCTATGTATGACAAGTATTTCTACTCAAAGAATGTAGATAAAGGTTTATTGTCATCGGAGTTCAGAACTGAAACTATCGAGTCTTATATGTTTAGAATTATTAATCTTCATAATAAAAATAGACAGTTAGGTTCTCTTAAAGGGCTTAAAGAAATTTATTCTTTAATTAATTTAGGTTCGATACCAAGATTAAAAAATACAGAAGATTGTTTTAAAGTGGCTTGTAATGTTATGAATGTTATTCTTAAATCTATCGACCCTATTAAAGTCGAAGATGATAAAGAAACTCAATCACAGAATAGTAATAATTCTTCTGGAAATGATGATTCTAAAGAGGAAAATAGTTCTGGTAGTAGTAATACTATCTCTGATGAAGAACTTCAAGATATGATTGATTCTGATTCACTTGAATCTCCAACTACTCCTGATGAAAACTTAGGTAACGATGATGGTTCAGATTGTGTTGAACTTTCAGATAGACAAAAAAATATGTTGAAAAAACATTTTGAGAAACAAGAAAAGTTTCTTGATGGTGATGTTCAAAAAACTAAATTAAATAAAAAAGAATCAAAAGATATTCAATCTATTGAAGAGTCAGGTGCTAGTTATGAAACTGTTGGTAAAGATATTCCTAAATATTCTTGGGATGGTGCTTTAGTTGGTAAAGGTACTAAATGCTTGGTTGTTAGAAAACTAACTCAATCACTTATTGATTCAGACCAATTTAGCTGTGCTTCAAGTTGGAATCAAGAAAGTTATAGTAATAAAGATTCTTATAGAGGTAGAAATTATAACTTTGTTGAAGAAGGTTTAAGACTTGGAACTGTGTTGGGTAGAAAACTTCAAGTTAGAGGTGAGGAGTCTCAACTTAAATTTACAAGACAAGATAGTGGTAAGATTGACAAGAGATTGATTTCTGAATTAGGTTTTGGTAATTCTAATGTTTTTCAAACTACTTTTACTGAAAGATATAATAAAGCTTACTTACATATTTCAATTGATGCTTCTGGTTCTATGTGTGGGAAACCTTGGAACAAGGCAATGACATCAGCAGTTGCAATGATTAAAGCTTGTGATATGGCTGGTAACATTGATGTTGTTGTTTCAATCAGAACTACTCATGGTAATTCAAGAGGTAGTGTTGATGTTCCTTTGATTGTGGTTTGTTATGATTCGAGAGTTGATAAACTTCAAAAAGTAAAAAATCTTTTTCCAGCTCTTGATGTGAGTGGAACTACTCCAGAGGGTTTGTGTTTTGAGGCGATTCAAAAAGAATTGATTCCAGGTAACTCTAATCAAGATAGTTACTTTGTGAATTACTCTGACGGTCAACCTTACTTTGGTAATAAAGAAATTAGTTATCAAGGTAGAGACGCTGAGAGACATACTAACAAAATGGTTTCAAACATGAGAGCTATGGGAATCAGTGTTTTAAGCTACTTTATTAGTGACTATGGTTCTGATAGATATAATGAGGCTTTCACAAATATGTATGGGAAAGATGCTGAGTTCATTAACCCAACTAATATGATGCAGGTTGCTAAGACAATGAATGAAAAGTTTTTAAGTAAGTAATGATTAAATTTAAATATCCAAATTCTCCAGTAACAGATAAACAGAAAGAATTAATTCGTAAGATGAAAAGAGAATTGCTCTTTGATATAGATGAAAATAAAATGAATGTTCAAGATGCATCTGATTTTATAACTGAACATTTATCACGCTATATAAATTCTGTTAGGGTTGAGTATGATGAGTGGGATGGATATGAATTTCATCACGAAAGGGGAGATGTATAAATGAAGAGTAGTGAAAACAGAGAAAAAATGGATAACAAGACTATAGAATTTTGGAATAAGATGTTTAGTAGGATGAGTATGTTACTCACTAAAATTGAATCAACTAATCCTAATATTGATGATTTAGATTTGAGATTTGTTTCAGCTAGAGTAGAGTATTGGCAAACCGATGATAGAATTTTAAATAAAAACGAGATGTTAAAAGCAAATTCGTTGTGGAAAAAATATAACAGTAACATTAATGCGTAAAGGAGTTAATATGGAACAAGAAAATTTTCCAGTAAAATATTGTTTAAATTGTGAGACAGTTTATGAGATGGATGGTGGTAAAACAATAATTCAATATTCTGATTTTCCAACGATAGGATTGGAAAGAGAAACATGTTGTAATTGTAAAAATAAATAAGGATAAAATATGAATGATATAATAACTTGGATGTGGGCTTTTATAATAGCTATAGGTTTATGTTCTATGGTGTTAGTACCTTTATTGGGATTATGTTATCATTTTATGAAAATTAAAATGACAGAGATAAGAGATAAGGTAGGTCACTAATGAGAATAGGAATTGATTGTGATGGAGTATTAAGAGATTTTATTCCAGCACTTATAGATAGTATTAAAGAAACTCATCCAGAACATGCGGATAAAATTCTTGAACCAACATCTTGGGATTGGGAACAATGGTTACCATTCTGGACGGAAGAAGAAACGGAGAAATATGTTTTCGAAGATAACTATTTAGATTTCTTTGGACCTGAATGTCCACCAATAAAAGAATCAGTTGAGGATTGGAAGAAACTAAAAGCCTGGGCTATCGAGAATGACCACGAATTAGTTTTAGTTTCAGCTCAACGACCACATTGTGAAGAGCCAACAGATGCGTGGTTAGAAAAATATGGTTTTGATTTTGATGAAAAACATTATACTAAATATAAACAATTAGTTGATGTTGATGTATTGATTGATGACTCTCCAGAAAAATTAGAAAAATTTTCTGATAGAAGCGTTAATTATGGCTCTGCTGTTTGTTATAAACAATCTTGGAATCAACAGTGTCAGGAAAATTCAGTATCTATAGACAGATTGTCAGATATTATGACAAAAGTATTCGGTTAATCTCCGTAGTACGATTATTGTACTATATATAGTAGAGATTGTCGCTCAACTGAGGACAATCAAATTAGTTAGACTAAATAGTTAATTAAACAACGGAGAAATAAAATGACAAAAATATTTGTAAACCCAGCACATCTCAACCGAGATGAATTTTTAACACCATTCGATAAAATCTTTGACCAATTGATAGATAAATCGTTTCCAAACTTTAAAGAGGAAACTGGAGTATCTTTCAATCAAGGAGCTTATCCTAAAGTGAATGTCTATGAGTACGATGACAAAATTGGTATCGTCGCTGAAATTCCAGGATTGGATAAGAAGAATGTAACTGTTGATGTAGAAGAGCAAGTTCTTATTATATCAGGTGATAAACATGGATTTGATTCAGATGGTGGTAAATGTATCACACGGGAATTAAAACAATCAGCCTTCAAAAGGTCTTTCAATCTTGGAGAATATTTAGATGGTGATAATGTATCAGCTAAATTTAAAGATGGTATGTTATCGATATCTATTCCCAAGAAAGAACCAGAACAACCTAAAAAACATTCTATTAAAATAACTTAATGGAAATAATTGATTTTCAAAATAAGAAGTGGAGGGTTCTCAGCAAGATTGAGGGGAAACGCGTTGAGGACCCAAACTCCTTAAAAGAAAATTATGGTGCAGATATGGTTATAAAAAGTTCTCAAAATATTTATTTTATTTTAGATGAAATAATAGATGCAGAATTTGAAGACATTTAAATAGGTTATATTATGTTATCTTCATCACAAAAAGGTTTCGTGTTTACGAAACCTTTTTTGTTTCTGTTGCATGCAAAGTATTTATAATAAAGAGTCAGAGAACAAGGGATATGAGTTAATCCCGCTGACTCATACTCCTCTCTGATTTTTTGAAAAATTATATATTTATATATAGAGGAGATTTATTATGAAATTTATTTTACTACTTGTTACTTTATTTAGTTTCATCTTCTCTGAAGAATGCGTATGTAAACATCATGAAAATATTTGGTTTAGAGTTTCTACTGAATTTAAAACAATAGGTCAAATACAAGAATTAGATATGAGTCAAGGAGTTGCATTTGCAGATTATAACTTTGTTCATTTAGTGGTAGTGGATAGAAAGACTGGAATTGAAATGGTTATTTCATTTCCATATGGTAATTGGAGAGCGGATAACTTCAAAAGAATGAACCAACAATATACCAATCCAAAAAATTTATTTAGAAACATAAACCAAGTGGGAGGTCAGTGATGGCAAAAGCAAGTAAAGAAATAATACAAAAACATGAACAGATGTTCTATCCTACAGTTAGGGTTAGAACTAAAAAAGCTGGTGGAAGTGGTACAGTAGTATATTCAAAAAAATATAAAAAAGAAGTTTACACATATGTTATAACTAATCACCATGTTATTCAAGATAGTGTTCATCTGGAAAAGAAATGGGACCCGGTACTTAAACGAAAAGCTGATAAAGAAATTCTTGATACAGTTAATGTAGAGTTCTTCAAATTTAATAATTATTCACATACAGTTGGTTCATTTGCTGTTGAAGCTGATATAGTAGCTTACTCTGAAGTTCAAGGTGGCCAAGATTGGGCACTACTACGAGTTAGAGATAAAGAGAATTGTGCAGATTATGTGGCCAATATGTTTCCACTTAAAGATATAGATAATGTTCATATTTTTGACCAGACATATGCAGTTGGTGCGTCACTAGGTCACCCTCCAGTTGCTTCTGAAGGAATGATTACTTATATGGATGATGAGATAGAACATTTTAAGTATTGGATGTCATCGGCTCCAACTATCTTTGGTAATAGTGGTGGAGCAGTTTACAGATGGTCTACTGCTAGAAAACAATATGAGTATATTGGAATACCATCACGAATATCAATTCAACCAATGGGATTTTCAGCTGATGCTATAACTCACATGGGATACTTTATTCCAATCGATAGAGTTTATCAATTACTTGAAGATAATGATTTTCAGTTTATTTATGATTCTAAATTTTCGATTGAAGAGTGTAAAAAGGCTCGTGATAAAAAACAAAAACCAAAAAAAGAAAAAGAAGAAAATTAATAGCAGGGGTATGGAGATGACAAATGTATTACTTAATAATGTTAATGGTTTTGTCAATCGGTTTTACTCAAGAGTTTGGTAAATGGAGATGGGCAGATGACACATCAGAATTTACAATGGACAAGGAAGCTCACTTCGTAGGAAGTGGTGGGGCTTATTTCTTTTTTAAACATAAGGGTTATACAGATAAAGAATCTGTATTATACTCTTTTTATTTAGGATTAGGAAAAGAATGTATAGACGCAATATTACCCTACGAAAAATATGGTAGATGGGGTGGAGATGGATTTTCTAAATATGATTTATACTACGATATGGCAGGAATAGGAGTAGCTTTTTTAATAGATAAGTTGTGGAAACCAAAGGAGAAGAATAATGATTTCGCAATCGGATTTGATAATGGTAGTTTTAGCCTTTGCTATCGGTTACATTGATGATGCCACAGGACCTCGTCTTTATCATTATGAAGGTTCTATAGTAAATGTTTATAAAAAATATCAATGCCCAAAATATTGTGAGATAAATCATCCACACTTTGTTTACTTTAACTCTCATACAAATGGTATAGTTATAGAGAAATCTCTACTCGGTAAAAAAATAAAAACAAAAAAACCCAAAAGAAAAAAATAAAGCTTGACATATATATAGGAAAATACTTAAATTAAACGGTAAGGAAAATGTCAAAAAAACAAAAAAAAGAATGGATGACATATAAAGAGAATGGTAAAACATTTATGATATGTAAAATATGCCAATCTGAATATGTTGAGGTAGATACTGGTATTCGAGCAGTTACTTGTTCTGGGTGTGTTATTAAAAAAACTTTAGCATTAAAACCAATGGATGAGTTTTTCGCTAAAAAACATAAAAAAACTGGTAGACCTGCTGGTTGGCATTGGATGGCAGAATATGTTGATAAAGATGGTAATGTGTTTCACAAAGGAAAAGAACAACCTGAATTAAAGGGAACTCTTAAACCTACTAAAGTGAAACCAAGAAAAAAGAAAAAGAAGTTATCAGCAGATGAGAAATTATTTAAAAGAGTTAAAGCCCATAAAAAAAGATTAAAAGCTAAAAGGAAGCATAAATGATAATAACAGATAAAACAGAGTTAAAACAAAAGTGTGAACCTTGTTCTTCAGTAGAAGAAGGTGAAGAAATTGCAGCAAGACTGTTAAAAGAATTAACAAATTCTCAAAACGGGATAGGGATAGCTGCTCCACAAATAGGCATTAATAAACAAGTTTGTGTAATTAATGTACCAACTACAAATAATACCGAACCTATTATTTTAATTAATCCAAAAATAGTGGAAAGTTCTGAAGAAATGTTTGGATTTATGGAAGGTTGTCTTTCATTTCCAGGTAGACTAGTAAAGACAATGAGACATAAATCTGTTACGGTAGAAGCTGATAATCATACTGGAAAATTATATTTTGAAGCGTCAAAACCTGTAGGTAAGGATTCAGATTTGTCACATATATATGAGTGTGCATGCGTACAGCATGAAATAGACCATCTTGATGGTATTACAATGTTTGAAAGAGAATTAAAACAAAAACCTGCTGTTCGTAGAAATCCAAAAATAGGTAGGAATGATAAAGTACAGATAACTAATGGTACAGAAAGTAAAACACTTAAATATAAAAAAGCAGAGCCACTTATAGTAAGTGGTGAATGGCAACTGGAGGCATATGCTGAATAATTATATACTGAAGATATATGATTATATTTTTATTATGCCTTACATCATATGTATTTTATTTATGTCCTTTACCATGATAATTTGTTTTTTAGTACTAAAAATAACAAGTTCAATGATATTTATAGGTAAGATAACCAAGGAAAAATTATGTCAAAAGATAAGTTAAAAATGTCACGACTTCTAGAAGATTTAGATTTTAGATTAAAACATATAGAAGACGCAATTTTAGACCATAGAGAGATATTAGTTAAACTTGTAAAGCAGTCTAATCAAGTAGTGAATTTTCTACAACAAATTGATGTTGAAGATATGACTGATGATTTTACTGGAGGATTATCTATATTACCAGATATTAATGAAACTAACTCAGACAAAATAAAAAAACTTAATGAGTTAATAGAAGAATATATGACTAATAAATCAGATTTATTGCAGTTTGAAAAAGAAATAAGAAAACTGAAAGATAAAATTACACCTGGTATGATAGGTGAAGCGTAATATGGGGATGCTTGGTTTCGACTAGTAGACCTTTAATATGGAGTGCAAGTAACTCATAATTGTTAACTGACAATTATAATACACAAATAGCCTACGCGTAACGCGTAGGCTCATCACCCTTTGACTCCGATAGAAGATAAGGTGGTGTCATAATCGGAAAGAACCATCGTGATTGGTAAATCATAATTGGATGTAAAACAATTTAAGAATACGGACTTTGTTGATAGGAAAGAAATCAACTAAACTTGTGAATGACTTTATATTGAAACTGTTAGGACGCGGGTTCGACTCCCGCCATCTCCACAACATATAATCGGAGTATCACTATGGAAGACTTAACATGGTTAATAATAGTGGTTTTATTAATTTTGTTTTATAGGAATACTTAGAAATTACTTTAAATAAAAATTTTAATAGATTATAATAAAGGAGTTATAGACATCATAATAAAAAAATGATGGTTTTATAGGATACTTTTATACTTATATAAAATGGTTACAAGAAATTATATAAAGAAAATACACAAAAATAGAATCGGTTCTCGACTCTAAAATCCCCAAGTTACTATAGATGTTATTTTAAATCCTTAGGGATAATTGTGTATTTTTTTATGTAGTTAAAACAAAACAAAACGAGCAAGTTAATACTTGAGGAGAAAACTAAATGAAGAATAGTATGAGAAATCTAATGATTACTACTATGTTACTATGTGGAATTACTTTTGGGCAGGAAGCAGTAGCTTCTGAAGAAAGTGTTACCACTATCTCTGGTGAGTTCAGTACTGATATCACTTTTGGAGATGCTGTAACTTTTGAAAGTCCATATTCTGGTCTTACATTAAGTGGAGATGGTTGGGTATTAAGTACAAACCTATCAGATGGTATGGTTAACATCGAAGAAGCTAAATATAGCTGGTCGATTACAGACGATGTTGCTTTAACATTTGGTAGTCAAGCAGAACCATATGGATTGGCGTGGGGCTTACATAGACCATCTAACAACTCATTTGTTTCATCACCAAGAGAGCATACAGTTACGAATGGTCTTGGAGTGAGTGTAAATAAATACGGTGTTGGAGCTAATTTCTTTTATGGTGGTAGCACAGAAGATGTTCTTGATGACGAAGGTGTTGTAACTGAAGAAGGTTCACAACATTGGGCAACAAGAGTATCTTATGGACTATCTCTGTTTGGGGTAGATTCTGAGATTGGACTATCATTAAATAGTAACGAGGCTCAACTTATTGATGTATCATCAGGTGGAAGTGTTTTAGGATTTCCATATGATGTATCATTTGAGTATGATTTAGCAGCTGAGAATGATGAGGGTGAAAAGGAAGCTTCTTATTGGTTAAGAAGTTCTGTATCGCCGGAGTTTGCTAAAGGCGCTTATCTTTTATTCGGATATAACTCCGATGAAGAAGTGCTATACGGAGTTGGGTATAAATGTTCTGATAATATGAAAGTTATTACAGAGTTCTCATCTGATGATGAAGAAGGAAGTAGTATTTCATTCAGAGCAAGTTATTCATTCTAATTAACACTTAAACTAGGAGGAGATATCTTATGAATATTAAGAGCATTTTCGGACAGATTGGTGATGTTTTAGGTGGACTAGCAGGTGTACTAGGTGGTCTAGTATCTGTTGGTGTACTATCACAAATCGTATTTGGTTCAGGTTGGTTAGGTATTGATGTTATTGGTAATATTACCGGTATCGTTAATGGCTTTCTAGGTGCTGGACTAACTGGATTGATTACGCTTGTTGTTCTATGTGGATTATGGGGCAATAAGTAGTGATTTAAATCACAATAGTAAATGGAGCTGTTTCGGCAGCTCCATTTTTTTATATTTAATTCTAAGGAAACCAAAATATATATTATATTTATAGTAAACCGTTATCATTTTAGGTTAATATAGGAGAATAGTTACTATGAGTAAAATAAAAAGTTCTCAAAAAAAGGTTACCCTTTCCGAGTTAAATAATCATTCTATAAGTAATAAACGACAAGCATTAAAGGATTTAAAGATGTTAAACTTTGATGAATTACAATATAAGAATCCAGCACAACGAAGATTTTACAAAACTATATCAAAAAAAGATATAACATTTTGTATTGGTCCTGCTGGATGTGGTAAAACATATCTATCAGTTCATAGAGCTTTAAGAGAGTTAGGTGATAAAGAATCCAAAATAGATGGTATCGTTATCGTCAAACCTCTCGTAGAAGCTGCTGGTGAAAAGTTAGGATATCTACCAGGTGATGTAGAAGAAAAGACAGCACCATTTATGATGTCGTTTTATTATAATATGGAACAGATTATTGGTAAACAAAGGTTACAAGTCCTAAAGGAAGGTAATACAATTCAAGTTATACCTCTAGCATTTATGAGAGGTATTACTCTAGCCAATAAATTCGTCATACTTGATGAAGCACAAAATGCAACACCTGAACAAATCAAGATGTTCGTAACAAGAATCGGTCAGAATAGTAAATATATTATCACTGGTGACTTGGAACAATCTGATATTAAGAGACATCAAAGTGGTTTAGAAGATGCTATTAAAAGATTCGCTGGTGTTCATGGTGTAGGTTTAGCATCATTTAAAGAAAAAGATATTGTTAGACATTCACTAGTTAAACGATTACTTAAAAGATATAGAGAATCATTTAATATAATAGATGAAATCTCAGCTGAGAAAACTATCTCAATGTGGATACATGAAGAGGGGTTGGATTCACCAACTGATGGTTCTTTAAGTTCTGAAAAATACATTTATATAAAAAAATAAAAAAAAAGCTTGACTTATATATCAAGGAAGTTGTATATTATATAGTATATAATGGAGAATAATATGATAAAAGATTACTTACAAATAATAGTTGTTATTTTACCGGCTGTTGTAATAACTTTCTATGCGAGCCAGATGTTAGATGAAAGACAAGAAGAAATAATGTCTTTACATGAAAAAATTTGGGAATTAGAAGAACAATGTGGTATAGAACATACTAATAAAATATCATATAAAGTAACAGTCACTACTTATAATCCAACTCGTAGTCAAACAGATGATACACCTAACATTACCGCAGATGGTACAAGGATAAAAACTTGGAGAGCAACTGAATATCGTTATGTTGCACTTTCAAGAGATTTACTTTCTCGTTGGGGAGGACCATTTGATTATGGTGATTATATTATAATAGAAGGTACAGGTAAATGGGATGGTATCTATCAAGTAAGAGATACAATGAATCCAAGATTTACTAATAGAGTAGATATACTTACAACAGATAGTAGATTTAAATACAACAATATTACTATGTATAAATATGTTGATGATTTTATAATATCTTCAGTTAATTAAAAATAAAATATAGGAAGGAAAGTTATATGAAAACAATGGCAAATCAAGACGAATCTGTAGTAGTTCGTGTCAGTGAAGAAAAAGCTGAAATAATGCAGCACGAAGGATTTCATTTTGTACCTAAATCTATGTGGAAGGAACAAGTTCGTGATGTAAACAGAGAACCCGAAGTAAATCAAGAAACAGGTAATTTAGAACTTAAAGAAAAAAAATCTAATAAGATGTCTAAATCAACAAAAAGACATTTAAGGAAAAATAAAAAAAACTAATGAATAAGTATGTATTGTATAGTATAATACTTGGATTTTTTGGTAATATTTTAGTATGGTTCCAGTTAAACGGCCAGATAAGATGGCCAATAATGAAAGATTATATTTTTTTACTATGTTTGTTAGGCATGCCAATAAGTTACATCTTTTTTAAAGTCACTGAATTTGGTTATGAAGGTCTAGGTAGTTTATGGGCAGTAAGAATGGTTATTTATGCAGTTAGTTACTTAGTGTTTCCATTTTTAACTTACTTTGTTTTAAATGAAGGATTAGATACAACAACAATTATTAGTATATTGTTATCTATATTAATATTAATAATTAATATATAATATAATAATAATATAATATATAATATAATAATTAAATAGGAGAAATATGAAAACATTAAATGAAACAACATTAAAAGAAAATTGGGATAAATTAATATCGATTGTTAATAATACATTCTCAGGTTTGAGGAAAGATAATCTATTGAAAATGTATTATTATTTTGAAGAAAGAATGATGTTTGCACCAGCATCTGGAACAGAACATTTTCATAATTGTTTTGTCGGTGGATATGTAGCGCATGTTTTACACATCACTGAGATATCTCAAAAATTATTTAAACTTTATAAAGAGTTAGGAGCACATATAGACTATACTGAAGAAGAGGTTATTTTTGCTGCATTACATCACGACTTAGGTAAAGTCGGAGATTTAGAAAATGATTATTATGAACCGAATGATTCTAGATGGCATATTGAAAATCAAGGTAAGTTTTATAAAAGAGGTAAAGATTTAAATTTTATGACTGTTACTGATAGAGCAATTTATTTACTAAATCATTTTGGTTTAACAATGTCAGAGAATGAATATTTAGCTCTAAGACTGACTGATGGTATGTATGAAGAAGCAAATAAAACATATCTAATGCAATATTTAGATGAGAATAAAGTTAAAAGTAATTTATCAATTTTATTACATCAGGCTGATATGTTAGCATCAAGAATAGAATATGAAAATTGGAAATATGACAACCAAGAAACTCAAAGTACTACTGTTAAAAAATCTAAACCTAAAAATAAAGAAGAAGTTACGAAAGTAAAAAATATGCAAAAAGCTTTTGATGAACTTTTTACGAGTTAATTATGTGGACTTTTTTATTTATAATATTTTTATTAGTTAGTATATTTTCTTCAGTGATAACATTTTATGCATTAAGACGAATAAATAATTATGAACGGTTAATAATAAATATATCTGATTTAGTTCAGTTTATTGATTTAAAAGTAAAAGCTTTAGATAATAAAGGTTCGTTTGAATCTGACGATGAAGTAGGTTTCTTTTTTGAAGAAGTTAAAAATCTTCAAAAACTATTAAATGAAATTTTCGAAACACAAGAGGGGGATAACAATGAGACAAAATAATAAAAAAAATCAAGACGCGGCTGCAAAACTTGCTGCAGCTAAACTTGAAGTAGCTAAAAAGAAAAAAAATAAAAGAATTTATTTTGGAATGGATGTTCAGGATGCAATTGTGAGATACAATACAGCTGAAAAAAGTGGTATTAAAAATAGGATATATGAAGCAGAGATTCATAGAGCGTTTGATAAACTAGCAGAAAATATTATTAATACTTTTAAGTTTACTTATTTTGATTATGGATTTGAGGATATTAAACATGAAGTTGTTGCTTTCATGGTAATGAATATGCATAAATATGACCATAATAAAGGTTCTAAAGCATTTAGTTATTTTTCAGTCGTAGCAAAAAACTATTTGATATTACATAATAATGCTAATTATAAAAAATTAAAGGCACATAAAGATATAGCGACTCTACAATTAGTTCTACCAGAAAAGAATAAGGATTTAGAAGATTTTGTTCTTGAATTAGTTCAATATTTTGAAACTAATATACCTACAATGTTTAAGAAAAAGAAAGATTTAAATGTTGCTTATGCTATATTAGAATTAATAAAAAAGAAGGATGAGATAGAAAACTTTAATAAAAAAGCTTTGTATGTATTGATTCGAGAAATGACTAATGTTGAAACAACACACATTACTAAAGTTACTAATATATTTAAAAAACATTATAGGAATATACTTAAAACTTACGAAAGCCAAGGTACTTTGACTACTAAAAAATCCTCATTCTTCTAAATACAACGGAAATATAACAAATTAATAAAAAGCCTCTATATGAGGCTTTTTTATTTTTAACTAAAACTAACAAAATTTATATTTATATATGAATAAGTACACCTAAGGAGAAATTGTGGCAGATAAAAATGAAATATTTGAAGGAAAATCATTTCAAGATTTAACTCAAGATATATATCAGAATGCTGTTAATAAGAAAAAACAGATAGATTTATTAATATCAGAGATACATGGGTTTATCACGACAATTGATGATGTAGTTTTAGTTGCTCCATTGATAAAAGAATATATGGAAGTATCAGTTAAAAATGATGAACATCTTGTTAAGCTTGCTGGTGTATTACAAAGAATTATAACTCGCTCAACAGGCGATTCAGATGAATCAATGTTGCTCAGTGAACAAGAAAAAGAAGATTTATTAAATGCATTACAAGATACTACCTCTGATTTGCAAATAGAAAGTGATAAGATTGAAAAAATCAAAAATAAATCAAAAATAAATATAGAGGAAACTTAATATGGGTTCTTGCTTTACATTTATGCCAAGTCATATGGACCAAACATCTGTATTTGGTGCAAAGAGACCTCAACCTGTTTGGTTACAATTTGTACCTGGTACGGTAGCAAAAGTAAATACTTCAGCAGTATCAGAAGGTAGTTATACCGGAATAAATTCTATACTAGCTGTACCTGATGTTGTAGATAGTAGTGATGGAGCTACAGGACCAAAGGTTTATTTTCCACTATTCAGAGGTATAACAGATACACCAGTGATAGGTGACCCTGTTTTATTGTGTAGTTTTTTTAATGAAAATTTTTATATAGGACCTATAAATACTATGAATAGTCCTAATTTTAATATTAATACTTTAGGTACTAGTCAATATAAATCAAAAACTTTTATACCTAATACAAATATAGGAAGATTACAAAAAAGCCCTAAGCCACAACTAGATTATGGTAAATCAAAAAATATACCTGTTAATGTGATGAAAGAAAATAATGGTGATTTTATATTAGAAGGTAGATATGGTAATAGTATAAGACTGGGATACAGAAGTGATAATCCCAATATTATTATTTCAAATGGGAGAAGCTTTACTAATGCAGAAGAAAGTTTACTTGATGCTAATTTAATTGCATATATAGAAAACGGTAAATTAAATGAATTTTTTAATGCTGATTCATATGCATATCAATTTTCATCAGACAGAAATAAAACTTTAGAAAACCCTGCAGTAAGAACTATTGAAAGTTTAGCTAAACATGCTAAATTAGAAGTTGAAGCAACACAGGGAGTAAATAACATTGTATCTTTAAATACTAAAAACTACTTATATGAATATAGTGGACCACAAAATATACAAATATCTGATAGGATAATAACAGATTCTAGACAAGATAATATAATTACTGCAGGCACAAATATACTTATAGGAGCTGGAGATAAACTTTTAATTACTTCTGAAAATGAAACAATAATTGAATCTGCTAATATTTATTTAGGAAAACAAGCTTCAAAACCTAGAGACAAAAATGATGGTACAACGACATCTACAGGAGCAGAACCAATAGTGTTAGGTAATCAAATAGCTAAATTTTTAGCTGAAGCATTAACAATAATTGGTAAATCTAAATATGTAAGTCAAGCAGGGCCTATGGCAGTTGCAGATGAAGGAGGTGGTACTGTACCAGATAGTTCTATGCCAGGGTCTTTAGGATTTGCATTACAACCTTTAATTGATAGTTTAGGGGCAATGGTAGAAGGTAGTTGGGACCAAACAGGTGCGAATAATTTTGTTAGTAGATATCATTACATAGAAAATAATAATGAAGATAATAAACCAAATTCAAGATGATGGAGGTCATATGAGTAAAGTAAGTAAGTTAAAAACAATGATAAGAAAAATAGTTAGAGAAGAAGTAGCTATGGCAATCAGTGAAGTGGTGAATGAGTTAAAACAACCATCACTATCATCACAACCAATGCGTAAGACTTCTAAAACAAAATCAAAAAAGAAAATAGTTGAGAAGAAAAAATTCTCAAATAATTCAGTATTGAATGATGTTTTAAATGAAACAGCTGCTGGTGATGAATGGAAAACTATGGGTGGAGGGACTTATGATTCTAGTAAAATGGAAGAAGTTATGTCATCACAATATGGTAATATGATGCAAGGAGAAATGGACAATAGTGATATTATAGCACCTCAAGCGTCACCAGATGTTAAAAATTTATTTAATAAGGATTATAGGTTAATACTCAAAAAAAGTCAAGAAAAAAGACCATCTAGTAGGTAAATAGAATGGCAAAAATACCTACTGATAAAGTAATAAAAGGAAAAAGTCTTTCAGAAGATTTAATGAATGCCACTCTAGATGGTTTAGGAATAAAAGAAGAAGATGTAAAGGATAAAGATGCAATGAAAAGACAACATAAAAATATGGCAAAAGCAATAGCAATTTTTATTCAAAATCAGGATTTAAAGATAAATAAACTTAAAGCAGTAACTGAACTGGAAGAGGTCGGTGTAGAAAAGGATTTACCAGTAGATGTAGCACCAAATACTTTATTAGGGCCATATGGCCCATTATTGTCTGGGATAAAAAAGATACCAGGTGCCAGCGGCGTAATATCTGCAATAGAAGGAAAATTAAAAAAGGTTGTGCAAGCAGTTTCTTCTGCAGGAGCAAGTTTACCTTTTAAATTAAGTAAATCAAAGGGGTTAAAAGCTCAAGGTTATACATATTGTGGCCAACATAATGTGCAAGGCAAAACTAAAGAAACTGGTGTTGAAAGTTCTTCTGTTGGCTTAAATGATGTAAAAAATTTATAAGGGATAAAAAATGGCAGTATTAGATATAAAAAAAACAAAATTTCTTAACGACAAAGATGAAAATATTTTTGTTGGTCTTAAATTACCCTTACAGCTATCAAGTGGGCAGGAAGGATATTTTGAATCTACATCAACTACACTTTTAGCAGTTAAAGAAAATATAAAAAATTTATTAAAAACTAAAAGAGGTGAAAGATTAATGCAACCAGTTTTAGGAATCGGGTTAGAAGACTATTTATTTGAACCTATTGATGATGACTTAATATTTAAAATAGAGTCAAGGATAAAAGAAACGATTGAATTATGGCTTCCTTTCGTTGATATAAAACAATTATTAATTACGGCAGTAGAAGAAGGTTCAGATTCATCCTCTTTAAAAAATAATATTAATGTAAAAATTACATTTAATATTCGACAAAATGACACGATGTTAGAAACAGTTAATTTAAATCTTTAACGGAGAGTATAAATGCCTTATTCAGAAAAAGAATTTAAAATATCAAATGTAAATTATTTAAATAAAGATTTCGACAGTTTAAAAAATACTTTAGTTGAGTATGCAAAAGCATATTTTCCAAATACTTATAAAGATTTTAATGAAACATCTCCTGGTATGATGTTGATAGAGATGTCTGCTTATGTAGGCGATGTTCTTTCATTTTACATAGACCAACAATATAAAGAGATGTTGTTACCATTAGCAGAAGAAAGAAGAAATGTTATTAACATTGCTAAAATGTTGGGATATAAAGTAAAACCAAATACACCTGCTTTTGCAAATATAACTATTACACAAACTGTTGGTGCAACAGGACCAATAACAAACAAGATACCAAATTATAGTAGCATAGGTACAGCAATAGTACCTACTTCAACGCAAATTACTTCTATATCAGACCCCTCTCAAGTTTTTGAAACTTTAGGAGTAGTAGATTTTACAATAAGCAGTTCAAATTCTTTACCACCTGTACAATCTGGATTTGATTCTGATGGTGTTGTTAATGAATTTATTTTAACTAGACAAACTAGGGCAGTATCTGGTAAAACAAAAGAAACTACATTTAATATAGGAACACCTACAAAATTTTTAAAGCTAAATTTACCAGATAATGATATAGTAGAGATTTTAAGTTGTACAGATTCTAACGGTAATAAGTGGTATGCGGTTGATTATTTAGCACAAGATAAGGTTCCAATCAATACACATTATCAAGATGACCCAACTCGAGGTACTAATGCATATTTACCTATAGGTGGTGTAGCAGGAACAGATGAAGTAGAGATGCCAGTACCATATACATTATCATATTTACAAACATCAAAAAGATTTGTTGTTGAAGTAGATGAAGATAATACTACTTCTTTAGTTTTTGGTAACGGTATTTTAAGAACAGGACAAATTTTAGGTAGTGCATATTCTAATATAGAACAAGCAGGTTATACTATTCCTGGTAACCCATCTGAATTGGATATGGCCGTGAATCCATTACTTGGTGATAATACTTCAACTTTAGGAGAGGCTCCTGCACATGTTATTATGACTGTATCATATAGAGTTGGAGGAGGGATAGGAGCAAATCTACCTTCAGGCGACTTGTCATCAGTTGTTGATGGTAATCTAACTGTTACTAACAATACTCCTGCACAAGGTGGGTCAAGCGGTGAATCGATAGAAGAAATAAGACACAAAGCACTAGCACATTTTGCATCTCAAAATAGAGCAGTTACAAAAGAAGACTATGAAGCAAGAATAATGAATATGGATGCTAGATTTGGTGTTATAGCAAAAGTTTATGTTGAACGAGAAGATTCTTTTTCAGTATCTTTAGATGATGCATTTGCAGGAGGTATTGCTGATATTGCTTCTGGTGTAGGAGCACAAATAACTGAGTTAGAGTCTACTGCTGGATATCTTAAAGCTCTAGGTGCAGATTTACCATACACAGAAGGTAATTTACTCGGTTTCACTTTACAAGACATAGCTAATTCTTTGGGTGAGCTCATGACTAGTTTAGGAGCTTTTTCATCAGGTACTGGTTTAGCAAGTGTAGATATGGGAACACTTAAAGTTCATTTGTTAACTTATGATATAAATAAAAATTTAACTACACTTACAACAGCTGTTGACAATACAATTATACACCCGTTAAAAAACAACATTCAAAATTATCTAAGTCAATATAAAATACTTACAGATGAACTTATAATACAAAATGGTAAAGTTATTAACTTTGGTGTAGTATTTGAAGTTTATGCAAGTAGAGGTGCAAATAAAGAAGACATAAAATTAAGATGTATTGAAAAAATTAGAGAATATTTTAATATAGATAAAATGCAATTCAGACAAGCTTTATATACAAGTCAAATTGAATATGAGTTGATGAATGTAGATGGAGTAAGAGGTGTAAACCATATTACTATTACACAAGATTCAGATTACAGAAGTGGTGATAGTACTCAGCATTTTACACCACCATTATGGAACACTCAATTTGACGATAGTAGTGGAACATTCACCACAGGTGGTGGTAAATCTGGGTATGGATATAAATATAACTTTGAAGATGCATTTAATGATGGTATATTGCTTCCATCCGTTGAACCTGCTGTATTCGAACTTAAAGAACCTAATAAAAATATAATAGGAGTAGTTAAATAATGCATTATTTTATTTATCCATCAAAAGACAGCTGGATTTCAAGTGGTTCAAATCCTATAACTGGAATAACTGAATTAGACCAAAACTTTGGCCAAGATGAAATATTAGACCTAAAGAAAGTTTTCGAAAATGATACTTTTAAATATCAGACCCGAGTACTTGTACAATTTGATTTATCTGAAGTTAGTGCTTCAGTTGTTAAAGGTAGTATTACAAATCCTAAATATTTTTTAAGATTGTATGAGGCACAAGGTAACTCTAACATTTCAACAGAATATAAACTTGCAGCATTCCCGATATCACAATCTTGGGACGAAGGAAGAGGTAAGTTTGGTGATAATCCAAAAGTAACAAATGGTTGTAGTTGGGAAAATCGTAGTTATCCTGACAGTGGTAATGCAGTCACTTGGAGTAGTAATGCAGGAGTACAACTATATGGTGGTGCAATTGCAACTGGTAGTACTTTTGAAGAATCTCAGTCATTTTCATACGAGACACCTGACATCAATATGAATGTTACTGATATTGTAAATGGTTGGTTTGATGGTACTATTAATAGTGGTAATAATCATGGATTTTTATTAAGATTCAGTGGAAGTCAAGAAACAGATGAATCTACTTTTGGTGGGTTCAAGTTTTTTTCTAAACAAACGAATACAATTTATGCTCCTAAACTCGAAGTCAGATGGGACGACCATTTACCTTGTACAGGGTCAAATACAGGAAGTCTTTCTGCACTAGACTTGACAGGTGCTTCAGATATATATCTTTATCCGAAATATTTGGCAGAAAGTTATAAAGAAAATGAAAAAGTTAAATTTAGATTTGGTGCAAGAAAACAATACATTCAAAAATCATTTTCAACTTCTGTACAAACTATATCAGGTTCATATATACCTGAAGGTAGTGGTTCTTATTCTATTATGGATATAGCTACAGGTGAAACAATAGTTCCATTTAGTGCATATACTTCAATGAGTTGTGATTCAACATCACCATATTTTATACAATGGATGGACACATTTACACCTGATAGAGTATATAAAATATTATTAAAATTAAAATATGATGATGGCCAAGAAAGAATATTTGATAATGATTTTGAATTTAAAGTAAGAAGGTAGGTTAGGTTATGGCAACATTTCAAGAGGTAAAAACAGCAATCATAGAAGATTTTGTTAGTGTATTTTTAGATTCCACAAATACATTTCAAAATGGCACTCCTATAGGACATGCAGTTGATAATGTACAAACTATTATACAAGGTGGTCAAGCAACAGGTACAATAGACCCAGGTACGGCACCAGTTGTAGTTTTTGATAACGATACTGCAGCACAAACAGATTCAGTCTTTGATAATTTTATGACTCAAGCAGCTCAATGTTTAGTTACTGTAAACCCTGAGATTTATAATAGTTATCCACAAGGTGCAATTACTTGGGTTAATGTACCTAATCCTGGTCAATTTACATATACAGTAAGTGACCAATTTAGCGCAGAATGTACTGTGATTGTACCATATGATACTGCAATTTCTGGTGTTGGTAATTTTACTCAATTTGTTTCGTTAGAAAACACACTTACACAAGTAGATGTGGACCAAGCTGACCAAATATTAGATAATACAATTTATGAATTATTGGGTGCAACTGATACTAAACAAGCAAAAATAGAAAAATTTTTCCAAGATTATGCAAATTTAAAACCACCAGAACTACCAGGATGGGATTACAACTTAGAAAATTATTTAACAACAGACCAACAGGTAGAATATGGTAATATATATAATGTAGAGTATCAATCTACACCAGAGGCGGGATATATACCAAGAATAAATAACAGATTAGATGGCACTCCACAAACAAGTAATTTAAATAAAACAAGAACATTACAATGGTTAAGGGACGATTTAAATAGATATTTGTTAGATGTTGATGCTCAAAATGTTGAGTTTGTTGATGACAGACCAGAGTATCAAGAAATATCAAATGGTTATTTAAAAATACGAAATTTAAATCAAGCAATAATTGTTAGAAATGAAGAATCAGATGATGTAGGGTTAGAGAAGGAGGTTACGACTGCTTTAGGTACTGGTCCTAGTTATCTTTATCAAGGTTTTACAGTAACAATGTGGGTAAAATTTCTAGATAAAGTTAGTTCTGGAACTTTATTTAATTATGGAAATCCAACACGAGCAGAAAGTCCAAAAGGATTTACTTTAGATACAGTTATATTAAACGGCAATGACCCTGCAGGTAGTTCTACTTGGGGTGACTTGGCAACTACATACGATTTAGATTACTTTTCAGAAAATGAAAGTGCAAGATTTTTAAGATTAACAGTTTTTGATAAAGACCAAAAATTAAGAAGTTCACATAGAAGTTTAAAAAACAATGCAGTTTCAACAACCTTTCCCAGAAACTATGGAAATAGTACACCAGGTATTATACCAGAATTAGGTGAAACAAATACGATAGACGCTGCATATGAAGGCCAATTTTTATCCTACACTAATGTACCGATAGATTTCGATGAGTGGTATTTTATTGTTGCAACATTCGACCCTGCTATTGATGAAAATAATTCATATACAAAAACAGGAGATTTGTGTCCTGATTCTGGAGGTTCAGCCGGTACTTGTGATATTTATAATGACTGGTGGGGAGGAAATATAAATGAAACGATTACAGGTTATACACATCGTTCAGGTTTTGGTACTCAAGCAAAAGTTGAAATTATTTCTAAATCAGATTTATTGCGAGCTCGCGGTTTTAAATCATCAACTTAAAAGGGGTCGATAATGCCAGGTATTAATAAATGCGGACAAATTCGACACTGGAATGAACACTCTGTAGATAGTGAGGGAGACTTTTATGATTGGCCAGCTTCACAATACCTTAATGGTTATTCACTAAATTATTGGGTATGGAACAAATGGGTAGATGTACATACTTTTTCTGACGGTCATACAGCACCAATAACAATGTATCCTTGGTCTAGAACATTCAATGAAAAGGCACCTTCTCCTGGTGACCAATATTATACATGGAAAGATTATCCGTGGGGTATGTGGCAAATTGACGGTGGTAGTGGTGACCATCAAGCGAATGCTACTGGCTGGCCAAAATTTCAATGTCAAGGCTTTGACATTAATTCAAATGCTAGTGCTGACTTGATTTCCAAAGATGGTATATATAATGGTACTACTAATACTACAGTCTTTTGGAATAATGAAATTTATTTCTTAACACCATTCCCATTAGAATATGATATCCCTTATTTATTCAGAGACCCAAGTGCATATGTTATAGTTCCGGATGATTTCTGGGAAGGAAGCACTAATTTTGTGGGAAAATTTCATGAGCTTCATGATGACCATAACTTTAGAGCGCCTCTAGATATGGTGAATGTATTTTACCAGTCAGATGATGACATGACACCTCCTAATCAAAATGCATCGTGGAGAGAAACAGGGAGAATGAGAGCTAACACTCCACCTATTAATCAATACCATACTTCGTGGCAATATAGATATCATAGCGATTTGCAAAATGCGTTGGGTCCACCGTGGGATGAGCTGCAGTTTCTTCAATATGAAATAGACAACGAACTTCCTGCAGGTAAGATACCATCTAAACCTCCTCACGAGCCACTTACTATTCCGCATCCTCCTGGTAATACATACACTGATGAATATACATTCAATACTACAAAATGGGTATGGAGAAGGGCTTATTGTGACCCTTGCAATAATATACCTTCGGGTGGAACTACAACATTTAAATTTAGAAGTTTTAAAGTAGAACCACTTCGTTATTGTGTTCATAAAGATACTCCATATAAAGGTGCAGATGGGTTACCAAGATATATACCACCACCCTCGGATTGCAATCCAAATGGTTTAACTCATGGAGCAAATCGAGAAGACCTTACTAATAACTATTGGCATAACCAGTGTGTTGGAAATTTAACAGCCGAAGATTGTACTACAGATTCAGCATGTGTATGGGTGGATAGAGTTCCTACAATATATACTAATGAAATTTATAATGTTAGTAACCAAGTAGAGTCTAGTAGAGTAGAAAAAAGATATACTAATAGTGGTCAAGATATAAATGCATATGCTTATGATTATATAGACGGTTGTATGTTTGACGGATATGATAATTGGAACAATATTCCTCACACTTATAGTAACCCTGGCGATGCTTGTTATGATAATTTAAGAAGTTTTTGTAATACTGGACTTCTTGAAATGGATTATAAAGACATATTTTATAATAAAGGAGAAGCTACTGATGCAAGTAGATGGACAAAAAATTGGGAAGCAATAACTGGGCAAAACAATGATTGTGCTGATGTACATTATTATGATGAACCATCTTCAGACCATTGTTATCAAAGTAATCTTAATAGTCAAAAGTGTTATGATTTTGCAACAAGAAAAATTTGTTACAGTACAATTTTAGGTGGAAATTCAAATACTTGTGATGGTCTACAGACTATAGGTAATTTTTGTAGTGTACCTGGTGGAACAGACTTTACCCCATATACACTTCCTTATTTTACATCTTTTTTAGATTATTTTAATACTTCTGATTTAGACAAATATAATCTTATTGATTTAGGGCCTTATAATGACTTTAATTTAAATAATATACCTTTACTTACTGGTGGATGTACTTATGAAAATGCATTAAACTATGGGCACAACATGGCAGGTGATAATGTTTTACAATATATGATTGATGATGATGGAGCATGTTTATTTGAAGGGCAAGGATGCCAAGATGATAAGGCATTAGATTATTCACCTAGTGCAGTTTTTAGTGCTACATGTACTTATGCAGTTATAGATGATACTGGTGGGTTGACTACAATTAGAGATTCTCTGGATAGAGGTGGTATTATATTTAATTTAGATAAATTTAATAATCTAGAGAGTAATTGGGTTGATTCGACTGGAAACGAAATATTTAGAAAAGAAGATGGAAACTCATATAATGTAGAGTTAATATTATATAATAAAAATGACACTGAAATATCGAGAGTAAATATGTATAATTTTAGTAGTGATTTTTACACTAGTGAAATAGATAGTTTGATTGATAACAATGAAGGGTATACTAATGAAGATATGTATAAAGATTATTTTCATTTTTATTTTTCTTTAGGTGATTTAGAATCATTCGGAATGACTATTAATTCACTGATAAAGTATAAATATATCCTACAAGAAATAGATGGTGACTCAATAATACAAGACAATGAAATGAGAGAAATAGTAGTTAATCCTGAAATAACTACTTTGTTATATGATTATTTTTATAATTACGAAAAAATATTTAATGAATCAGATTTACCATTATTAAATCTAACCATACATCCAGACCAAGATGAAGGAACAGCAAAATTACAAGTATTTAATAGACCTGCAGGAGTTAAAAATAGAATAACAAATGCAGAATCAGAATGGAATTCCCTTACAATAAATTTAGATTACGATAGTTTAGATGTAAAATCATTTGAAGATAACAGTCAATATATATCTCATAATGAATATCAATTTACTTACAGTGATAGTACAATAAAAACATTACAAGAATTAGATTATTTTTCACTTACTGGTGATACTTTTACTCTTAAACCTGTTATAAATGACAAAACATTTATAAAGGATGATTTTGCTAATGATTTGTTATATTCCATGAATAATACTAATCCATCTAATAAAGGATTGTATGTTGAATTATTTTTCAGCGATGAATATCCAGAATATAATGCAGGAACAGATATTAAAAAAGAATATAGAGGTATTTATTTTTTACAACCTAAAAAAGAAATTTTACATAGCTCGTTTTTATCAGGGGAGATAACAAGTGGCCCTGAAACTTTGTTAATAAATGAAGTGATGGCTTCTAATGATAGTACTGAAACAACTCCAGGAATGTTTGATGACTGGATAGAATTATATAATAATAGCCCAGACACAATAAATCTATCAGACGGTTATTGGAGAATTATAGATAAACCAAGAACTGGAGGTTATGATGCTGCTTGGACTATACCAACACCTGAGTGTGTAAATATGTATGACGATTATTGGACTGGGTCTGAAGATATACCTCCTGGAGAAGGAATTTTTATTAACGGTTTTGCTACTAAAGGTCATGGTATCACAAGTACTGTAACAAATCCGCTTGGTGACGAGTATGGTAAAGCTGATTGGGTAGAAATATTTAATAACAGTGGTGATTCTATAGATTTAAAAGATTATAAAATTGCAGATGCAGCTTGGCATGAAAGTGGAGAATGGTTACAATTAACCGAATCATTTATTATACCGAATGGAGGATATGCAATAATTGTTGCAGATGATTGTGATGGTGAATGGAATGCAAATGATGAAGAAGGTTGGTTAAGAAACACAGCTAATCACTGTTGTGACAAAACAAACGACCCGGATGGTTGTATTAGTAGTGGAATTAATTGGTTAGGAGACGAAGCAAATATACAGATAAATAACGGTGCAAACGGCACTAATCAACTATACCAAGATTTGAATGGAAATCCATTATCAGTAATTAGAGTAGAATTTAAATTAGGCAAGGACGATGCTATATATTTAATTGATGCAAGTGATGACAGTATTGTAGACTATGTAGATTGGAGTGCACAAGAAGCACATCCATGTGGAGGGAATCCATTTACACGAATAATACCAGGTATTGGTGCCTATGGACCAGTGGATTACGCTACAGGAGCTCCTGCTTTAGAAGGATGGCATTGTCTAGATGTTGAATACTTAGTGATAGGTGGAAACAATTTAAATCCTGCAGGTCCACCTCTTGGTGACATATGTTCTGGGGGACCAAATAAAAATATGCCTTGTGGAGGTCAGGCTGATGATTTTTGTCACTATAAAGTTGATTCAGAAGCAAGAATAATAGTTATAATGAATGGCAATAGTAATGCATGTTATACACTATCAAATGACGCCTCAGCATCGGTATGGACTTGTGAAGAGATTCAAGCTAATGAATCGTTATCTGGTGGTGGTGAAAACCCTATTCTATTTTATGATGGAACAGTCGTTGATAGTATCGATTATACTGAAGCTGCTAGTAGACCAGAATTTGATGATGATACTGGTGAGGCGATAGAATATGCTCCTGGAGAAGGTAAGCTTGTAACAGATACCTCTTATGCTAGATGTGCTGATGGTAAAAATTATTGGATTGTTCTTGATAATGTTGGTGGGTATGATGTTACCTTTAATCAACCTAATATTGATTTATGCCCAGACATTGCAATTATAGACAATTTTATTTCATATATTGATTATATTCTAGTCAGTGAATTATCACTTAACAAATATGCGTATATGGATGAATATTTAAATTTTAAGTTTGAAGATGATTTTATATCAGATGCATTCAATTTTAGTTCTTTATGTGAGTCTTATGTAAATAATCAAATAGATTTATCATCTTTTGAAGGGTGGGTGTTATTAAATGGAGTTAATTTAAATCAAGAGGAATGGGAAACTTTATTTCCCGCTTATAAATCTATTCTTGATTTAATTGTTAGTGACGATACACATCTTTATCATGGTGAATCGTTAACATTTTTTGAAATTTTATTAAAAAGATATAATGAACTTCGTAGTACAAAACAACTTCTTGATATTAAAGAAATACAAAAAAATATAGAATTAAGATATGAATCTATTGAAAAGTCTTTTTATAATGATTACAATAGATGGAGCTACAACGATTTTGATAAAACATACACTTTAAGAAATAAAGTAGATGAATTAAAAACTTGGATTAAAAACAGAATACACTGGATAGACCATAATATAAGAAGGATATGGAACAATACAAAAGCACAACTACACGAAGATAATCAATGGTGTCCAGAAAACAATGGTGATATGGAATATTATACAAGTTATCTTGAAGACAATGGTAGTATAATAAATTTCTGTAATGTAGATATTGCATTAAATTATAATCCAGAGAGTAATTTTAATGACGGTTTATGTTTTTATGCTTTTGCACCAAGATATGAATTTATTTTAAATGTTGAACATGTAAATTATCCTGAAGTCATAAATGTAAGATTAAATTTAGTTAATCATACTAGTGGTGAAGAAAAAGTTTTTGATATGGATAAATTATCAGACATTGGTTTTAGAACTGTTATAACTGATTTTATTAAAATAGGGGACTTAATTTCTTATCATTATACTAAATTGATAGAAAATGTTTCGGGATTAGAAACTGGTTCTATTGAAGATGATGGGCCAAGAACAGTTTACATATATGATGAACAAACAAAAACTTTTGATGATTTTTTTAACAATTTTATACCAATTTTAAATGAATCACCTTTACCAATTATTATTATTGATACTGATAGAAATGATTGTCAAACAGATGAACAATATATTAATGGGTCACCAGGTTATCAAGGAACCACACCGTGTGTAAATAAATGGTATTGTCCTGCTCCAGAAGCAGAACTTGAAATGGAATCTTTTGGTCGAATAATCTTTAAAGAAGGTAATGAAGAGGATGAATGGTTAGACCCTGACAATAATTCTAATTATGCATTTTATAGTGCTAGGGCAGAATGTGAAACAAATACTATATGTGGTCTTTATAATATCCCATGTATTGATGGATATACGATTCAAGATGAACCTAAAGTTGCAGCAAATATGAAAATAATTTATAATGGTGAAAATTCAAATAATAAAACTACAGATACTCCCAACTCAGAACATAAAATAGGTATTGAAATACGAGGTTTTTCACACCGCGGTTTTTCAAAGAAACAATTTTCAATAGAATTACAACATGGTGATATACCTGCTCCACAAGTTAAAGATAAAGAATTACCTTATAGTTTATTTTGTGATGGGTTTAAACCAGAAGCTAATAAAGATTATGGTTCATTATGTTATTTTCCTTTTGAAGAAGATTTTGTAATACTAGGCCCATATCGTGATAAAACTATGATGAAAAATGCAATGACTTACGAAATGTGGAGACAAATGGATTTCGATAGACCTAATATCACTACAAAGTATGTTGAACTTGTTGTAAATGGGAGTTACAAAGGTGTTTATGTTTTTATGGAAAAGGTAAAAATCGGAAAGTCTAGAGTAAATTTAGGTGTCGAAGGGGTAAAATCTATTCCTCTAGAAGATGGTGGTGATATAGCTATGATAAAAGTAGAATCTGGAGCAGAACAAGAATACTTTATCTCTCAAGACGGCCATACTAAATATGAATACTACGAACCAGAATTTTCAGATTTAACACCTGATTTTGAAGAAACAATAAAAAAAACTATGTATGATACAGAAAATTCAATATTCGGAAAGTATCGGTCAAGCTTAATGTATGAAGATTATATTAATACTTCAGATTTTTTAGATTATATTTTATTACAAGAACTTTCTTTAAATCGAGAAGGTTATACTAGAAGTCATTATTGGTATTGGGATACAGAGTGTTGGGATTTTAGTAATTCAGAGGATTGTTTATCTTCTATAACACAAACTGGTCGAGTAAGATGTGGTTGGCATCCTGGAACGACATCTACTAATCCATATGTAGGAAATGTAGAAGCACATTGTCATCCAAAAATATATTTAGGACCAGTATGGGATTTCAATCACGCATATGGAGGTTTTGATGCTATAGTAGATGAATGGGCAATGGACTCTTACAAATTATTTCAAAATAGTTTTTATCGTCAATGGTTTGGTTCTGAACCAACATTGGATGGGGATTATACTCTAGACACAGCTCCAGAAGAAGGACCTTCATCAGGTACTGATTTAGTACGAAAATATAAATTTGTGGAGGAAATACGAGCAAAATATCAACAATATAGACAAAGTGGAGTATTTAACTTAGAATGGATTTCTGAATATATAGAGACTGTATATAAATCATTTAAACAAAACAAATCAATAGACAGAGATTCATTAAGATGGTATAAATATGGAAGAAATTTTGATGAAGAAATAATTTATTTTAAAACTTGGATATTTGAAAGATTAAAAAATTTAGATATAGGAGAAACTTTTCCATTTAGTAGTGGTCCTCTCGGGTATGAAGAAATAGAACCAGCTATTTATAGTAACGAGGGAGGTGATTTTGCTTATGTTATTTGGCCAATAAACGATTCAGAATATGATGTTAATGAATTAGATGAATTAAAAATTTTTTATAGTTCAACAAAACCTTCAAATATTATTATAAGAGATGAATTTACAAAAGAAGTTTATAAAGAATTTCCTGTATCAGTAAGTGAATTTGGAGTAGACCAAGGCCAAATTCAAGAAAAAAATACAGTTATTTGGAATTTAAGAAATTTAGATAAAGAAGATTTAATAGGTCAGTATGAAATTATAACAGAAGTTAAAAAATATATAGACAACTTAGATGCATACGCATTAGATGACACAGTAAAAATGAACGCAATATCATTTAGAATATTAGACATACCTATAAATCAAGGATGTACTGATATAAAAGCAATAAATTTTGATATATTTGCTAATGAAGATGATGGTACTTGTATTTTTTATGAAGATGTAACTGCTGGAATAATAACATTGGAAACAGTAAATGTTTATAGTGGTCCAAATACTTTAACATATCCATTAGAAAACATTAGATTAGGATTAAACTTTTTTGAAAGATTAAATAGGGCATATAATACACACGATTGTTCTACGAGTGATGGGGACATATGTTTTGAAGAAAATGATACTGTAATATTATTACAAGGAAGTTATGATACTGAATTAGAAACAGGTAACAATCATTTAACTGCAGTATTTATAGATGGTGAATGGATTACTACTGGTGATTATGGTTTAGATATTGACAATGAAATAACTTATGGTCAAGGATTTATTTTAATTATACAAAATGATGGGAATCTTATTTGGTAATGGCAAAAGATATAAACATAATAAACGGAACTTTTAAAGTACAATATTCAGATGGTACAGATATATCATTTGAATCAAGTGATGAAGTGCATGTATATAGTCCAGTTTTATCTGCAGTATTTCAAGGTAAATTTCATCACAGTGTTATTAAACCAATTGAAGATGATAATTTTACTAGAGGATTTAGTGTTAGTTTTGATACAGAAGGCCAAGGTACAATTGCAGATAGAGTAACTTTCAGAATAAAAATACTTCTTAACGGAGTTGAAATAAATTCAGTTTTACCTGAAGGTATTATATTACAAACTTCTGCAGAAGTACCAAAAGATTTTTTAGAGGGTATTGTAGACTTAGATTTAGTATTTAAATTACCTCCAAATTTAGATGGTTTACCTATGGGTTGTATAAGACCTTTGTATGAATCATATGAACCTTGTGCAATTTATCAACTTACAGGTGATTGTGAAAATTTAGTGCCACAAATATTACCAGAAGAAAATATTGTTTATCCATCAGTAGATTTTACAATAGTACAATATCCTCCTGCAGCTTATTTAAACTATGAGTTTACAACTAACTTAAATCATCAAGAGGAAAATAGTTTAGTGACTGATTTGACTTTAGTTGAAAGCTTTAAATTTGAATTTGATGGGCTGATTGCAGTACCCTCTTCCACTTCTTCTCATGGTCCATTAGAATTAACTATTAGTGAAGATGCAATCTTTATAAATAAGCCAAGTCAAGCTACCCAATTTCCTGCTTATTTTGATTGGCCAGAAAAGTTTTATAAAGATATAACAAAAAAACAAGTTTGTTTAAAAAACATAATAATGGTTTATGATGGTGAAGAATACGAATTACCTGGAACAGAAGATAATTGTGATTTAGTAACTCTTGACAACTGGTGGTATTTAAATGAAATACACGAATATACTCAAGAATTAGAATTACATCCAGGGCAAAATTATTTTTCTTTTTATGTATTGCCTTGGGTAGAAAGTGAACCGGCGTTTTTTGAGAATTTTAGTGGAGTATTTAATCCATTATTTGGAGCTGCATATGGCCCTTCATATGATAATACTATTTTTTCCTGGCAAGGTGGAGATAAAGATGCTCTTGATGAATTTCGATTATGGTATGACTATGGTTTAAGGATAGATAGTGAAAAAATGGGTGATGGGTTTACTGTATGTGAAGACTATTTAGACCGAGACACAGGCACTACAACATTAGATGATGGTCATCAATGTTATGAATTTTGTTTAGTACAATCTTGGGACTTTCAAAGAAGACTTTGGTTTAAACATGCTGACAATTGGTTAAACCCCAACTCTTATTCTAGAGACGGGCAGTACCACTTTGAAACACCTTTAGCTGAAGCAGACTGGAATATAAATGAGTATGAATATGAAGATAAATACATCCAAGATATATTTTATCAAGAAATACTGAAAGTAAAAAGTGGAACATATACAGGATGCACATCATTATTATATAGTTTTTTAAATACATATTGGACACTTGGTTTTGCACAAGGTGACCAAAGAATAAATTCACAGATGGAATCAACTCTCAGACTTAGTGGGATTGCAAATAGATTTGGAAATAAAGGACCTTTTATAGATATGACTGCGTCATGTTTAGATGATGACGAGGATGGTGGAGATTGTAGTCGTGGATTTTGGAACGAACCTTCATTTCCAACTAATGGATATATAGATTTTGGTAATTTCCCACTTGACTATCAAAATTATTATGATTTTATGGATTTTGGTGGAGGTTTTCTTGCAGATGTAAATGAATATTTATATGATGACACTGGTATCTTACCAGAAAAAGTACATTATAAATTAACAGGTAGACTACACCCATTTGCTTATGCAGAAGATTTTATTACTGATTTACCTTCACCTGCAGGCGCGGACCGCACACCAAAATACTCTAAGTCAGATTTAATTGGGGATACACCATCTCAAAATCGAAGAAAATCTAATCTAACTTTTTATAAAACGATTGATGAAGACACACCAGCAAATCTTAATAAAGGTTGGGTTAGAGGTTATCTCCCACCTTGTAAAGAATATGTGCACAAACCATTAAAAACTCTTATCAGTTTTGAAGATACATGGAGAGAATATATAGATGCTATTATATATGAATCTGCTTTAGTTAACGCAGTAGATTTTGATGCAGACGATTTATCAGATACATGGTTAGGTACATTAGTTGAATTGTATGCTGGAATGGGATTTGTAATCACACAAAAAGGTTATGGATATGATGAAACTACAGTGGCATATAAACAACATTATGATTCTTGTTTAGTTTGTTCAGATGGTGATACATTACATACACCAGATGCAGAAGTTGACTATTTTGCTCAACAAGAGCTTGATGCTGGTACATTTAATCCTGATGATACTATTGAAGATGGCCAAAGTTATCAGGCATGTTGTTATTATCCTTATGAAGTAGAAACATATTATAAAAGTTGTACAAATGACGATATAATATGTACAAGAGAAGGAGGTATACACACTGAAATAGAAGAATATGGTAGAAGTTTTTTACAATCATATAATTTCTGTAATATCTATAGTGATGTAGTAGAATACCCTACAGGGTCAGGTGATTTATACTATAAAAAATTTACAGATTGTCCACCTACAGAATATGCAGATATACTTGGAAATTGTTTAAAGTCTTATGAATCTGGTAATGTAGTAGATAGTTTTGGTAATGTTTGCCTTGAAGGTAATATTGATTTGTGTGGTGTATGTTTTGGTGATAGTACTAGTTGTCAAGATGATTATGATTGTCCTTATATTGGCTATCAAGCATTAACAGAAATAGAATATCAATTGTCAGAAGATGGACTTTTATATATTGATGGAAAAAACACAGGTCAATTACAAGTTCACATTTATAACGATACACCTTTAACAAATATAAGTTTTGAAGTTACTGGAATACAAGTTAGTAATATAGAATTAAAAGATGAGGGTAATGTTGATGTTACATCCTTTTTTGAAGTGATATATTCACTTACACCAGACAACACAACTAGAATTGTTATAGCTTCAACTAATACTGATTATATTATTGAAAATGATATTGTTAGTCCTTACGATATACATATTAATTTTGATGATGTAATTTACGATGATATTATTGAAATAACTAATCCAGAAGTTTCATTCTTTGGTATAGGCTTTAATACAGCAATTAGAGAGGGAACTGGTGCTATAGAATTAGACGAAATTCATGGATGTACATTTGCCGATTCACCTAATTACAATGAATTTGCAAATCACGATTGTGATGGAACACCTACATATGATTGTATAGAGGAAGGATGTAATTTAGATTGCTGTGAATTTAATTTAATGAGTTGTTTGGGTGTTGATACAGAAGGTCAACCTATACAACCTATAGGAACTCCAGACGAATTTATACCAGGTATAAATCATAATGTACATGTTATTGATTTTTGTGGTCAATGTTCTCCACAACCATTAGTTAACAATGGTAGTGAATGTGTTGGAAATTTGTATTGTGATGATGATGTGATATCATCTGAAGACACTCCTATGTGTACAGGTATCATTAGTTGTGATGGTACAACGAATTATGAATATGATTGGAGTTTGTTTGATTGTGCAGGTGTGTGTAATGGAGGTTCATATTTAGATGTCAATCCACTCACATCTGAAGACCAGTGTTGTGGTGGAACTGGTGGTGAAGTAATTGAAGTAGAACCACCACCTGATGTTGAACCAGAACCAATGTGTGATGAAGCTGATACTGAAAGTGGTTGCCCTGACCATAAATTTTGTTATTATAGTACTTGTTACACAATGGGAGATTTAGATTTAGATGGTACTGTAACTATACTTGATATAGTGCTATTACTAGGATTTGCATTAGAAACAAATACACCAGAAGAATATTATGATACAGGTTGTACAGATGAAACTGCAGATAATTATAATCCAGATGCAACTGTCAATGATGGCAGTTGTGAATATCCAGATGTTATATTAGGTTGTCTTGATGATGATGCTATTAATTATAATTCAGATGCAACAATCGATGATGGTAGTTGTGAATATGAAGATGTAATTCCAGTTCCTTATCCAACCATAATGTTTACAGAAATACATCCAGCTACAAATCAGAATCCAATTACGGATGAGAAATATGTTGGAGAATGGGTTGAATTATATAATCCTAATGACTTTGAAGTAGATATAACTGGTTATAGATTTGTCGGAACAAATGATGAAGAAATAAAATATATAAACTTTGAAATATGTGATGGAGGAAAACCATTACTTGGTGATTGTGGTGGTGGTAATGGATGTACATTACAACCGGGAGAATTTCTTGTACTTTACGAAAGAACAAAGGAAGCTAGTTATACTTATGAAAATTATACCGACCAAAACGCAACCATGCATAACAATGTAACTTGCTATCAAGAAGGATTTAATGATGCAGACCAACCTGCAAATATAGCTGGTTGTGGTGATGAGTTAGAAGGTATTAACGATTGTTCTCATATTGATGGTGGCGAAGATACATTGGCAATATTTGATGGTGACCCGACTGGTAATGATGGTCAATGGGATGGTTCAGATATATCACCATATGCTAATCTAATAAATATATTTAGTTTTAATAATTTAAGTCACAATGGGACAACATCTTCATCATTAACAAATCCTTTGTGTATAAATCATGGGGCATATTATGATGACATGGGGCAAGAAAATTGGATAGCAACAACAGGTGCACAAAGAAGTCCTGGTAACGCTTTATTCTTTGATGAGAGTAATTGTACTTACGGTACTTGGGATAATCCAATTGTAGATGATGATGAGGAACCAGAAGAGGAAATTATTGAGTCTCCTTGTGAATGTCTATCTGATGGGACTAATTGTCATCGTCCAGGTTATTATAATTATGATTTAGATGATATAGATGATGGTAATGCAGCAGACTACCCTAGTTATGTTACTGAAGTAAATGGTGATAGGTTATGTCAAATTAAAGATGTAAAAAATAAAGGTTGTGTAGAAACTTACGGAACAGATACAGATTGTTATTTAAAAATTAGATGTATTGGAGATAGTAATCCTTTTACTGATGATGATGTTGGTGTAGAAGTAGATGTAAGCTTATCTGACGAAGCATTAGTATATAATACAGATTTCCCGAACATATCAGGAAGATGGTATGTATGTGCTAATACTGATATGGATAGTAATGATTTTAATTTGTGTTGTCATCCAGATTCACCAACTGAAGGGAATTATTGTGCTACCGCATGTATGGATAGATTGGGTTATGATAGTGGAACACCACCACCACAACAACAAACTTTTACATCACAACCAAAAAGAATAGGTAGAACAACACCAAGTAGACAACAAACACAAAGACAATCTGATTATTTTCAAACATCTTGTTGGTCAACAGGCCATCCAAATTATGAATGGAACTACACACACCCCCAAGCAGAGTGGTGTTATTCACAACAAATTGAAGGACAAACTTGGCCACGAAATTTTTATACACTCTATGGAACTATTTATATCGATGGTGAACCTTCTTCCAATCCAGCAACAGAACCTTATATACCAGATTATCACAATTATCAGGGTGATTGGCCAAATGTTTGTATGAATGGTTGGATGAATCCAACTGATAATTGTGATGTAGTAGCTTTATTGTGGCAGTGGGATTCAGTTGGATTATCAGGTAATATAATTGGTTTTGATTTTGTAAATAATCAAAGTGAAATGTCAACTCAAATTCCAGCACAACATCAATGGTCGGGTGGATACTATGAAGGTGGATTAGATTATTATCCACAGATTGGTGATAAACCTACTAATTTAATTTTATATAGAGGAAGAACAGGAACATATCATTATTTAACAGACGAATCTTATAATGATTTTTTTAATGGTACATGGCAAAATTCTGATAATGAATGGGTAGAAGGGATACCACCATTAGTTTCCTCATCTATAGGTATGCCACATCATCTAACAGGTGCGAATGGTGCTTTCCTCGATTTACATTTCGGTCCTGCATTGGATATTGAAGGAGCTCCAATACTTGGTGTACATGGTGATATAACAGGTGATGGATTAGTAAATATTTCAGATATACAATATATGGTTGCTATGATTAGAACTGGTGTATCACCTGAACAGATTTATCAAAATGTACCAGAAGCAGATTTAAATGGAGATGGACAAGTTGATGTAACTGATTTACAAATATTAATCAATACTATTCTTTCAGATTCAAGAACATCATCAAGTGATAAACAAAAACTTCAAAAGCAATTGGATAGATTGGGTTATGATAGTGGAACACCACCACCACAACAACAAACTTTTACATCACAACCAAAAAGAATAGGTAGAACAAAACAATTATCACCTTTAGAAAATCAATTATTCACTGATGAAATAGTAAATATATTAAATCAATTAAACATCATCATAGAAGAAAATCTAGAACCAGATGATTCAAATCAAGAATTAATTCAACGAGTACAAAACATATTACCAATTAATGCTATAAAAAGTAAAGTAAAATCTAATATAAAAAAATTAAGTTATGCAAACAGATTAAAAAACAATTCAGCAAAAAGAACTATTGCACCTGATATACAAAGAGATTTATGTAGTGTTTGTGATGGTGGTATAACTGAATGCATGCAAGATAATACAGCATGGAATCCTGTAGAGTGTGGATATTATGTTGATGGTGCGGATATTACCTTAGAAAATTTTGATAGTTGGATTGACTGTAACGGTGACTGTTTCGGTGAAGCTGTTGTAGATGATTGTGGACAATGTTGTGGTGGTAACACAGGTAGAGTATGTAATGATAAAATTGCATGTGATGGTTCAGTACATCCTAGAACTGAACATCCAAATCTTGATTGTAATTGTGAATGTTATGGTGTAACACCAATAATTAATTCAATTCAAGAAATGAATGGAGAAACATATCCATCAGAACCTGATAGTGTTTATGATGTATATTCTAATTTAGGAACTTATACTTGCTGTAACACAAGTCAATTAAATAATTATTATCCAGATTATGATAGTGATGACTTAGGATGTGGCCAAATATTAGGACCAGATGGTTTAACTTATATTAATGTAGACCCGATAAAAGTTTGTAACAATACAGACCCTGTATCGTATGCCGGTGTTCAATATGTAAACAATAGTTCAGATACAGATTGTCAATGTCCTGATGGAGAACCAGTAGATGCGTGTGGCATATGTGGTGGTGCCAACGATTGTGTAGGTTGTAAGGACGATACTGCTTTGAATTACTGCGAAGAATGCACAATAGATTGCAACGACTCGTTTTTTGATTGTTGTATTTATTCTGACCCAACATCAAGTGGACAATCTTTTCAAAATTTTTCAACACGATTAGAAACTTATTATGATAAACCAACTGATGACACTGTGTGTGTAACATTTGAAAATCCTAACGGTACTGATATTGGATTGCCTGAATCATATTTTATTCATAGTGAAGTAGAAAGTGGTACACAGTATTGTATGGAATTATCATATAGTCATTATGAAAGTGGCACAATGAATGGTGCTAATGATAACACTTATGGATATCTTGATGGTGAATGGGAAGCAATGATTCCAGGATATGGGTATTATACTAGTATAACTTGTTGTTTAGACCCTGGCCAAGAAAATCTAGATGAATGGTTAATGACAAATCATGGTCCAGAAAGTGATGATGCTGATATTGAAGACAGATTACCAACTTTACTTGACGAATACGGAAAAACAGAATTTCCTACACAGACAATTAGTACTCCATTTGACCAAAACACACTATTTAATGAAAGTATTGTATCTTATATTTATCATCAAGGTCAGTCAATTTTAGTAAAAGATATATCTGAGTATATTTATACACAAGACCCTGTTGCGTATTGTAATGGTAATGGTTTTGAAAAACTTTTAGATTGTTTTGAAGAAGGTGGTTTAGATGATATTAAACTCAATTTAACTGATAGTGATGCTTTAAATTATCAAATAGCTTGGGAAAATAATGGTAATAAAATAATTGCAACATGGATAGGACCTCAATTTTGTGGGTTTATATCTTGTGATGAAGTAAATACGAATTATCAAGTTTTAAATCTCAACACAGCAGAAACAGGAGTAAGTGGGGAAATATCAAGTGGTCAAGGAATAAGTATAAGATTTTTACCACCATTTAGTGGTGAATATTACTATAAATTAATTTATTAGGATAAAAATTTATGTTATTAACAATATTTGTAAACGGGTCATATCAATTTGTAGATGTAAATGGTACACCAATTTCTGGTATTGCACATACATTACAAAGTTCAGTTACCAATGTTGATGGTGAACTTTTAGGTTCTGCAGAACTACAAGCTTTAGCTGGTGCATGGCAATTTGATGAGTCAGGATTACTTGAATATGTAGTTACTTGGACTTTGGAGTTATCTGACCCTGGTTATGTTTTTCCTAATGGTACAAATACAACAACTCTTGAATTTGATTTTTATGATGCTTGTCAAAATGCAACTGGATTTTGTACTCCAACTGGACCAGAATTTCCATTTAGTTTTGATGTTCCTATTTATGTAAATCCAGTTTTAGACGATTTAACTGATACTGATGCTCTTATGGGTCAGACAGTATCAGTATCAACAGATGGTTTAGGTACTGATGAAGACAATTTAATTACAAGTTATAATTGGACAGAAACTTCTGGATATGGATTAGTTGTTACTGATGCATCAGATGAAGGTGCACCTGTAAATGAAACAATTCAATTTACAGCTCCCATTGAATATGATACTGCTGAAAGAATAACTGTTGTATTTAATGTTTATGCAGAAGATGAAACAGGTCTTACATCACAACTACAAGATGTAGAAATTGAAGTTATCCCTATACCGGGTTGTATGGATGAAAATGCACTTAATTATAATAGTGATGACCCACCAACCGGTCCAACTTATGAACCATTATCAGGTGAATTTGCCTGTCAATATCCTGAAATAGATGCTAAAATAACTATAACATCTGAAAATGCAACAATTGCTGAAGGTGACGCAGAAAATATTACAGTTACATTAACAAATGCTGCAGGAGACGGTGAAGCCGCAGGTATATTTGTTGCAACTACAGACTATGTGTTAACTGTTACTAATGCTTTATTTGATAATGGAAGTACTACAAAAACACTTAGTAATGCAGGAGCATCTGTAACTGAAACCATTACTGCAAATTTAATTGATACTGACGCAGACCAGCAGACAAGCACAATACAAGTTAATGCTATAGCAACAATTGACCCTGAAGACCCGCTTACGGAAGCAGGAATAGCGATTGAAGATTATGATATATCAGCAACTCAACTTGAAATTACAGTACAAGATGTTCCTATATATGGTTGTAAAGATTCATATGCATTAAATACTGATTGTTCTTCTGACGCTAATGCAGGTTCTTTAGTTGCTTGCTCTGATGGTGTAACTGTTTCAGATGGTTCTTGCATTTATGCACCTACTGCAGATATAGTTGTAGGTTATTTAGCTTGTATTGATGATGCCAGTGGTGACGAAATAAGTTATTGTCATGAAGTGGTAGCAGGTGTACCAACAAGTAATGACTGTAATGCAGGTGAAACTTGTACTGAAGTAGAAGTTGACCTAGATGGTAATAATTATCCGTTTCCAGAAGATGCTCAAAGAATATGGTTTGATTTTAGTAGTTCAACTGCTTATCCAGCTGGTGCATCAAATCCAGACGATAAAACTTCTGATGCTGAACAAGGTGGATTGCCAATTATAAATTGGGATAGTGTAGTTAGTGCGGGATGGCTCTTTGATAATTTTATTGGTGATTTAGGGTTAGACACTGAGTTAGTAAACCTTTTAGATACAGCATCGTATGAAGATTATAGTCAATATTCATTATCTTTACTTAACAATCCGTTTGATGTAGCACCAGGTAATGCTTATTTTGATTTTACTGTTCAAATTTTAAATAATGATGGGCAAACAAATTCAGAAACAATACAGATAAAAATTTCAGATGAAGATGTATATGGTTGTATGGACCAAAATGCAAATAACTATTCTGATACATACACAAAAGAAGCATTACTTACTAGTAATACTACTGCTTGTACATATACTCCTGTAGCTGATTTTTCAGTTACTCATGATGCAGTAGAATATGAATATGATGTAGGTATAAGTGAGGGAGTAGTGTTCGAAGGTGATACTTTATCATTAAATGCAGCAGACTCTGCAGGGTGGCCAGCAGATACAGATGGTTATACAGGTATATATTCAGAACCTAGTTTAATTGAATACAATTGGACAATAACATATTATACTGATGATATTGTTCCACAACAAGTAGGAAGTCAAGAAACTTATACAAATGGAACTGTTGATATAACTATTCCAAATATACCATATGGTGCTGGTTCAGTTCACATACAGTTACAAGTCACAAACCAAAATGATAATACAAATATATCTAGTGGTCAATTTAATTCCGTAACTGTTGGTACTACAATACCAATTGGAGATGCAACGGTATATGGTTGTATGGATGATACAGCTATCAATTACAAAAATACTGCAACAGAAAATTTAATTGGACCAACCTCAGGATTTTGTAATGATGGTTCATTTGCTTGTACAACTCCAGGTATTAATTCTGAAGAATGTACTGATAATGGAATGTGTGACCCGATAAACCCTTGTGTATATTGGCCCGCTATAATACCCACTGTCACACATCCTGCAGCAGAAGAAGACTTTACATCTACTAGTGAATTTGATATAAATTGGCCTGCAGATTATTTAGCTTTAGATTTTATTTATGATACAGACCCTAATCTAGGCTATGCTTTAGAAGATGTGGTGCATGTACAACTTGACGCCAGTACAATGTCAGTTTCTGAATCATCTAACAGTGGTGCATCTGATGAAGATTTATTAAATTCTATTAGAACACTTGGTGGTGTATTATATTCGTCGGACGAATATAATAGTTTTGCAATAGATGCTAATATATTATTTAATCCACCTGCAAACTTTGTAGGTACTATAGAAATAGATTATAATTTAATATCAACTGTAACTGATTGGGATTCAGCAGGAATATCAGCAACTGGAAAATTTATACTTTCAACTTCAGCAGTAGTAGATGCACCAGGATTTATAACTAGTTTATCTGTAACTAAAGATGAAGAATTTGCTCAATTTACTGTTGATACTGCTACTGATAATATTACAGACCCTGACAATGACCCTGCTACTCTTTTATATCAATTAGGTGATACAACACTAACAGACGGGCTGTTAACCATTGATTCATATGATAATGCAACAGGTATTTTAACAATATCTTCAATCACTGATGTACCAACTAATGCAGCATTTATTGATGTTGTTATACCTATTGAAGTTTACAGACATGCAGACCCTGAGGATTTACAATCAGAAAAATTAATTGGTGCTACAGCAAATGTAACAGTTCGTATAAATAATATAGATGATGCTCCAATTGTTATAAATGAGATTGCTAATCTTGAATTATTAGAAGATTTTGGAACTCAAACAATAGATTTAACAAATGTATTTAGTGATGTTGATAATACAGATGCAGACATAACAAAACAAATTGTTTATGAAGGTGGAGAAACACCTTCTGTAGTAACTGATATACTTTCGTATTCAATTGTTGACAACACATTAACATTAACAAGTAAAGCTAACCAATCAGGTACAGAAACCATAACAATAAGAGGTACATCAAATGGTGTATCTGTAGATGATAGTTTTGATGTTGTGATAGGACCTGTAAATGATGCACCAGTTATTGATTTATCTGGCGTAACAATAAATGATGTAACAGAAGATGATTGGACTACAATATCAAGAGACTTAAGCAGTTACATAAGTGATATTGAAACTGATGTAGCAGGTTTAACATTATCAATTGTAGAATATTCCGATGATTTAATTCAAGCAGGTATAACAGGAAAAACTTTAATTATAAATCCACATGTTGATGCACATAAAAATGGTGATGTTGACATTACAATTAAAGTTGATGATGGTACTTGTGCAACAAATACAGATTGTGTAGCAAATGAATTTAGTGAGGAAGAAAATTGTACAGATGCACAATGGTTAACTAGTTGTTCTCAATATGATACAATCTCTTTTACAATTGATGCTGTAAATGACCCACCTATATTTGATTTATCAGGTGGTGCTGATGTACCTGCTACTGAATCTTTAGCTGTTGCATTAGGAGTTGATGGTGGAGTAGATGAAGAATTTAGCACGATAACATATCCTCTTTCTTCTTTAAGAAATTATGTAAGTCAAGAGTATGGAGAAACTGATACACTTTCATATCAAGTAGATACAAGTGGTACAACTACTGAATATATAACTGTTAGTATTGATTCAGAAAATTTAAATATAGGTAGTATAACAAATATACCCCCAACAAATAATGCCGTAACTGCAACAATAAGTTTAACTATTAAAGAAACATTAACAACAGACGAGTTTACAGTTACTGATAGTTTTGATTTTGTAATTAATCCAGTAAATGACCCGCCAGTATTTACAAATGCACCAGATTTATCAGCAACAGAAGATGTACAATGGTATTGGGATATGACTGGCTCAGACCCTGAAGGTGAGTCAATTGAATTTATATTACAATCTGGACCAACTGGTATGGAAATAGTTGGACAAAGATTACAATGGACACCACCAGAAGGAATAATTGAATACACAGAAGATTTTACTGTAAGAGTACGAGAAACAGGTGATAATAATTCTTATTCAGATTATTCAGGAACTATAACCGTTACACCTGTTGAAGACGATTTAATTATAACATTACCATCTTCAGCTGAAACAATTGATGAAAGCACTGATGCAGCTAATTTAACAACATTAGACCTAACAGGCATTAGTATTTTTGATGTTGATACAGACCCTACTAATCTTGTATTTACAGTATCATCAGACAATACAGATTTAATACCAAATCAAACAACAAATAATTCAGCAACAGCAGGTGTTATTATTACTGAAGGGTCAGTAACTGACGAAAATTCAGACGGTACAAATGATACTAAAACTTATTCACTTACAATAAGACCTGCACATCAACAATATGGTCCAGCAACATTAACTATAACAGCTACTCCATTAGAAGGAGCAGAAGTAACAGCAGATATTGACATAACAGTAACAGAAATACCAGAAGCTCCAGTGATTACTGGTTTTATTCCTATAGGTGGAACACAGGCTGATTTTATTTCTATAGAAGATTTAGTAGCTAATGGTTTGACATATGAAGAAGGTAATATGGATGAAGCCTTTGAAATTCAATTTGCAGATGCTGATTTAAATCCATTAGCAGATTACACCAATGTCGAATTTCAAGTAGCAGGTTCACCTAATAGTGCATTTGGTATAAGAATAGATGATATGCAGTTAGAAGGTGGTTTAACAGGATTACCACTAAATCATTTATGGATTACACAAACAGATGAAAACTTAACTGGTTCAACTGGTTTTCAATTATCAGTAACAGAAGCACAATTATCTACAACAACTGAAACAATAGTAGTTGAATTTACAGCAGTTGATGACCCTTTAATTACAGTTGATAAAACAATAAATATACAAGAGTATACACCAACGGGTGGTCAAGGTGCAAATCAAATTATAACATTGAGTGATGCCATAATTAACGCATATGGTGAAGACGCTACAATTGATACTTTTTATGTTTACAATGGTGAAGGTAGTCCTCAAGCTTTAGTAATAGATGAACCATTTGAAGCTCCATTTGGGGCTCAAATAATACTAAATTCAATAACAGGTACAACGGTTGAATTACAATACACTCCTTTCCAATATAGTAATGCAGATGAAACATTTGTATTTGAAGTGTTAGGGTCAGATGGATTAACATCAAACACTGCAACAATAACTTTATCAATATCACCATATGATGACCCTCCTACAACAACTGGATTTGATATAGAAGTAGCAGATGGTCCAGATGAAGGCGGTGACATATATATTAAACTTACAGGATTTGACCAAGAATCTACAACTTTAGATTTTGCTACAGCAGTTGCACCTTCTTATGGTACATTAGAATATTTAGATGGAGCTAATGCAAATTGTACAGATAATGAAGATGACTGTAAATGGACTTCAGGGCAAAATACATTTCAATATGTAAAATATACTCATAATGGCACAGAAAACTTTACAGATTCATTTCAATACAATGTTACAGATGGCACAACTGTTTCAGCAGCTACAACAGTTAATATTGCAATACAAGATATAAATGATAATGCTCCCACTATAACTTTAACACCTGCAACTTTAAATATAAATGAAGGCGCAACAGTTAATTCTATTGCAACTGTAGGTGATGTGGATGTAAACAATCTTGCTCAAGATTTAACTATATCTTTTGATGCTGGTGATGGTAGTGCTCCTGTTCTTAACGAAGATTTATATCAAGTTGAAGTTGAAAACACAAGTAACACCACAAGAACACTACGAGTAACTGCTGCTCCACAAATTCAAAATGATGTTACAAAAACTTTAACAGTTAATGTTAGTGATGGAACATTTACAACTCCTGCAACCTTAACAATAAACTTACAAAAAGTAAACAATGCTCCCAATGTACCTACAACTGACCTGTACGAAACAGCTGGAATGTATGCTGACGATTTAGGAGCAACAATTTGGTCTCACGATGAAAACACAACCAATGATGCAACAGTCCACACTATTGACTTTTATATATCTGACCCTGACCCGGATGATACACCAGATGTACTTACAATTTTTGGTGGTGGTGGTAGTATTGCAAGTGCACCTTATTATGTTTCAGGAGTCGGAGATGGTGTTCCTAGTGGTAATAATGTTTATCCTTTATTTGATTCACTTACAATAACTGCTCCTAATAGTACAAGTGATACATTAAGGCGTTTAAATTATACATTAGCAGCAAATAAAAACGGCTCAACAACTTTTAAAATACTTGTAATGGATAATGAACCAGCAGCTCAACAATCCAATCAATCAAACAATTTTACAATAGAAGTTGGTGCTGTAAACACACCTCCTTCAATAACACCTTCAGGTGATTCACCAATACCTGCAGAAGGAGAAACATATAGCACAGAAGTTCTTGAGTACACTAGTGAAGCAGTAACAGTAGGGCCTTTACAATTTACAATAAGTGATATTGAATCTGCATGTGCAGATATTAGTTTATCAGCTACATCTAACAATGCAACTTTAATAGCAAATAACAGTATTACAATTACAGATACAGGAGATGATTGTGTCAAAAATATTAGCATGTCACCATCACAATATCAATATGGTACTGCAACAATTACAATTATTGCTACAGATGAAGGTGAGCCTGTTGGTACAAATCCATTATCAGATACACATACATTTAATGTAGATGTAACAGCAGTAAATGTGGCACCATCATTTGTATCATTTCCATTACACGATGATAATGGTACATCTGAAGCAGCATTAGAATTAGATGAAGATTTTGGAACAACTGCATTAACACCAGGATTCTTAATAGAAGTTGGTGATATTGAAACTGCAGCGGTAGACTTAACAGTTAGTATTACTCCTAATCCTGCTTCGGATATTGTTACAGCAACATTACAAACAACAGATTTAGGGGACCAATACAGATATGTACAATTAACTTCTGCAACTAATAATGGATTTCACAGTGATAGTACAACAACACAATTTGATGTATCGGTTACAGATACAGCTGATGCTGGTTCACCAGCACTAACAACAACAAAATCATTTTTTGTTAAAGTAAATCCAGTTGATGACCATTCTAATTTTGTTAATGGTCAAGGGATAATAAATCCTGAAGGTATATTCGCTTATCCTGCAGGAGCTTTTGATATTACAGTTCCTGAAGATACAGATACTACAACTTGGCATCCTTTTAATTCAGGTACACCTTTATATTTTGTAGTAAATGATATTGACTCTACACCATCAGATGATGGTGGAAGTTTGGATGTATACGCAGGTAGTATAGTAGATGCAGCTGATATTGTTGAGAGTGTTGAAATTACATGGGATTCATCATATGCACACGGTAATGACACACATCATAAATATAACATAAACATAACTCCTCAAGCAAATGCATATGGTGGACCTGCAGTTATCCCGATAGTAGTGCAAGATACAGAAAGTGATGGCAGTCTTGTAACAAAAGATTTATATTTTAAAGTAACAGCTGCTGATGATGATGTTCCAGTTCCAACAAATTATGTAAGAGGTGAGAATGCATTCATAGTAGATGAAGATATAAGTGCAGGAATTACAATACAGGCAACTGATTTAGATGCAGAAGAATTAGAGTTTACTATAAACACTTCAGATTTAAGTATGAATGGTATTGCTTCTGGAAGTATACAATATGGAGCTGTTTCTTTATTACCAAACATGTCTACTACAATTCCGGCAGAATATGTAACTTTGGATGGTATTGAATCTAGTTTAGAACTGACTTTTAATCCTGCACCAGATTTCAATGGTGTTGCAAGATTTAATTATAGTGTTTATGACGGTGAAAACACTGTACCTGCTTTAGCAGAAATATCAGTAGGTGCTGTAAATGACCCCCCTACCCTTGAACAATTAGCGGATATAACATCTACTGAAAGTGGCGCATCTTTAAATCCTATATATATTACAGTTCGAGCAGAAGATGTTGATATAAGTACAAACGATGATTCAATTGAGTTTGATGTACAGGTTCGTGAAGCAGAAGCACCTTATTTTACTGTTGAATCAAATGGAGCAGTATTAATTTCTCCTTCTGAAAATTTAGCTGTACAAGAATGGATAATTACACCAGTTGCTTTTTATACAGGTGAAACTCAAGTTTTTTATACAGCAACAGATACACATAGTGACAGTGATTCAAAATCTTTTGTCTTGACGATTGAAGGTGATAATGATGCACCTGTACTGGAAGATATTTCTAATGCAACTATTTTAGAAAATTCAACTTATTCAACAAATGCTACAATAACTTTAACTGCTCATGATTATGATATTGGAACTGAGATAGACGATTTTGTTTGGGAAGTAACTGGTGATGAAATTACAAGTGGTGATATAGTTTTTGAATGGCAAGATGAGGCTAGTATTCAAACACAAGAAGATAATGGTGGTGCAAATGGCATAACATATGTTTCTGGTGTAGGTACATACGGGTCAGAAGTATCTCCTATTAATTATTATACTTTAACAAGAACAATTAAATTTCAACCTGGTAATTCAACATACTTCAATAACTTTGATTCACCAGACAACAATATTTCAATAAGTATATCTGATAGTGAAGCAACAACACCTAAATCATTTACTTTAACAGTTTCCAATGTAATTGAAAATCCAGTAATCACAACAATTGATGATGTATCATTTGATGAGATTGATTCAGGTGCTTTTGAAATACCAATTGAAGTTGTTGATTATAGTGATTTGGGAGTAGAGTTTAGTGTTGCTGAAGAAACAGGTGTATCTCTTAGTTTTAGTGATGCAATTTTAGTTGACCCTGAAGGAAGTCGACCAGCAACATATACAAATACTTTATTAGTTGAACCTGATAATTATGATGCCAATGAAAGTTATGATATCGATGTAACTGTAACACATAATAAAGGATTAGATGACGATGGTAATTTAAGTGACGCATATGATGCAGCAAGAGGTTCTGCTACTGAATCATTTACATTAACTGTAGCTCCTGTAAATGACGCACCTACATTGACAGCAATAAATGATTTAACTAGTGCCAGTGCAATGGATGAAGATACACCAGTATCATTTGATTTAGTTGCAGCTGATGTTGATGGTGATGACTTATATTATACTGCAAATTCTGATGATGCCAACATATCAGTTTCATTAGATGAAACAACTTTGACTTTAACTCCTGCAACTGATTATTTTACTACAAGTAATGCAACCATAACAGTTACAGTTTATGACAGAGACCCTAATGACTCTGACCAAGATGCGATAAGATTAAGTGCATCAAGAACATTCCAAGTACAAGTAAAACCTGTACATGACCAACCAGAGATTGCTGGATTAACAACACATCTGATACCTGAGGATAGTATATATGAAATACCATTAAGTTTAAGTTATGTTGATGCCAAAGTTTTACAAGACGACCCTGATTTAACAGGCCTAACATATTATATAGACACACTAACTGGTTTCGCTAAAACTCAAGAAGAATTAGGTATTGGTTTTATAAAAAGATGTGACCATACACTGGGTATACCTTATGTAATTGGTGGTATAGGAGTTGAATGTGATGACAGTACAGATTGTGGAGGGGCCCTTGGTGATTTATTGTGTAAACATTATCTTAGATATGCACCTACAGAAGACGGTTCACCACCATTATACAATCATACTGATTATGGCAATATTTCTTTTTATGCAAACGATGGTGCCGGTGAAGAAACATCTGAATCAGAAACAGAAGATATAACTTTATATATTTATCATGTAAATGACCCACCATCTTGGTCTACAATAGCACCAATAGCAGTAAATGAAGATGCTGATGATATAATAATTGATTTGTCTGGTTATGTAACAAATATAGAAACTTTAGGAGTAACATATTCAGTTGTTTCGGTATTAGATGCAGCTTTTGCAAATCAAACAAATGTTACTGTTGAAGTTGGTAATTATGATGGTTCATTTACAGTAGACTCAACGGGTCATTATTTAAGAATATCAATACCAGAAAATTGGCCAGGTGATTTCAGTGTAGGAGCAGTTACAACTGGTATAACTTTAAAAGTTGATAACAATGGTGGGCTGTGTTATGACGAGAATGGTGATAGAACATATACTAATGATAATAATCCAGGCAATTGTACAGCACCTGATGTTTATGTTAAAAATCTTGATTGTACAGATTCTGCAGAATCAGCAGGGGGATATGATTGTACATCTGAACAAGACAATGTGACTTGTTGTGATGAACAAACTTTTTATTTCATTGTTACACCTTTAAATGATGCTCCAGTCTTAACACCTATCAACACTGTAGTTAACATCACAGAAGGAGCAACAGTAGTAAAAACACAGCGTTCTATGTTTGGATATTCAGATGTTGATACAGACCAAACAATTACTGCTTCAATAATTTCAGGAAACGAAGATAAATTATTAGTAAGTACAACAACAACAAATGTTTGTAATGGTGATGGTACAGGAATTCCTATTGATACTCCATGTACAACTCCAGAGGAACAATCAAATTGCGGTGGTGGTGGAATGTGTGAAACGGTTAATGCATTTCAATTTACAGCACAAGGAAATGAATATGGTGATGTTCCTGTAACAGTTTCTATAACTGATGATGTAATATCACAAGCAGTACAAAATACTTTTACAGTTACAATAACTGAATTAAATGATGATAATCCTGAATTATATGCTATTTCAGATTTAAATTTGAATGAAAACGATATATATTTTGTACCATTATCAGACTATACTTTTGACCCTGATTCAATGGCAACATTTACTTATACAGTTGATGTTTATTTACCAGATACTGAAGATGATGGTACAGATAGAGTATCTGCAGAAATAGGAACAGGTACTCATCCATATGATGATTTTAATCCTGATGCAGCAGGTAATATTTTAAAATTAAGTTTATTATCAAATATAGTTCAAGAAGAACCAGAAGTACAAGTAAAAATTACAGTTACTGATGACCAAACAAATTCTGTTAACACAATGTTTTCAGTTTATGTTGCACCAGTAAATGATGTACCTGTTATTAGTGAAGGTCCAAGTAGTTTTACCATGAATGAAAATTCTGAACATTCTATAGCTTTTTCTAGTTATACAATTACTGACCCTGACCAAGTTGAAAACTATACATTTACTAATGTTAGAGCAATGACAGGTGATACTAATTCAGCTGAAGTTGATACTAATATAAATATTTCTTCTAATAACACACATATTACAATTGACCAAACAGCAGATGGATTTACTGATTATTTTAATTCATTCTGGGTATGGGTAGATATTCAAGATGATGGTGGACAAACTGATGGTAACAATACAATCACACACAAATTTCAAGGACAGATAATAAATGTAAATGATGCTCCAGTGGTCAGTAACATAGGAGACCAAACTGTAGCAGAAGATACGGCATTTTTTATTATACCAATATCAGCTGCAGATGTTGATAATGAAGGACCATTTGGATTTTATGTAGAATCAAATGATGGTAATGTTAGTGGTACTATTGGTAGTATTCCTGCAGGAGACTTTGTAGTAGGAGAAGCTTTTGGTGACCCTGTAAGTGGAACTCAATTTTATTTTGGTGACAAATTAAAAATAAATATTACAAGTGATTATGTAACTGATGGAGCAACCATTACTGTAAAAGCAACAGATGGTGAATTAATTAGTGAGTCAGAAACATTTACAGTTACAGTTACTTCAACTGATGATGCACCTCAGATTTATGTGGAAGATGATAGTCCTACTTTTCAAGGCCCAGGTAGTTATGGGATGGAACCGTTATTGCTTGTTGACAATGAGGCAAACGAAGAAGCAGGTGATTCTCCTTTAACAAGAAGAATAATATTAAAATTTACAGACATTGATACAATATATAATTCATATGATGGTGGAGTAACATTAACAAATGATACAACAGGGTCACCTGTAGACATAAGAGTTTTTTCAAGTAATGAAACTGTACTTCCTCGAGGAAACATAACCACACCAACATATTCAGTTTCATCATCTGATGAACATTATTATTATTTTGATATAACTCCAGTACCAGATACATACACATCTTCACTGTTTATTCATATATGGATTAGAGATAATAATGATGACCCTGAACCAAGTTATGATGAAATGACAAATGCTACTTGGGGTGATTTGATGGGTTATTATAAAATTCAATATAAAATAAATGCAGTAAATGATAAACCAAGATTTGATGCAAACACAAGTGGTGTTGAACTTAACGAAGCTACAGATTCACCACCGTATTTACTTGATGAAAACGGAACTCTTGATATACAGTTTGGAGTAACTGATATAGATACTGATGATAATACATTAACAGTAACTGCAACTGCAGTTGATGACGGTGATGCTCCATATAATGCACCTAATTCTACTTCAATATTACCTGCAAGTACAATTGGTGATATTACAAATAGTGATGGTGATATAACTATACCATTGACTCATGACAATGACTTAAATGGAAATGTTAAATTACAAATTGACTTAACAGATGGTGAACACACTGTAACAAAATATATTTTATTAAATGTAGGAGCTACTTTTGACCAATTTACATACAGTATAGGAAACTATACACCTGTACAAGTTACAGCTAATGGAACACAAAGTATCAATCTTATAGATAGTAGTTATTTTACTAATCCTGATATTGTTTCTGTCACTGATATGTCATTTACGGTTTTAAATGATATTACTAGTTTTATAAGTTCTTATAGTATAACAGATGGTGTGTTGACTTTTATAGCAACTGATTCGAACATTAATCCAGGTGGCACTTATAATATTCAAATTGGTGTTACAGCTGCCGCAGATGCAGTTATAGATGATAATACAACACCATATTCTGCAGAAACTACATTTGAAGTCGATATATTAAACGATACACCAGTTTGTTTAGCACCGTCAATTGAAGTTGAAGGTAACTGGTATCATTTTACTACAAATCAAGACACACCACTAACTGGTATAAATTTAGAAAACTTAGTTACAGATTATTATAATGCTTATTTTGCCGGTAGTTTCTATATTTCTTCAACAGTGGCTTCTGGTAATTCATTGACAGGTGGTTCTCATACTAGCATGACATATACACCTCAATTTGCAGCAGGCAACTACTTTACAGGTGAAGATAGTTTTACATTTAATGTCGTGAATGATGGGTATAGTGGTACGGTAAATGGATGTGAGATTAAAATTTTTGTTCAAGATACAGAAGATTTACCCTTCGGTACATACGGAAGTTTCTCACAAACTGTTGATGAAGGTGGTAACATTACAATTAATTTACAGGGTCAAGATTTTGATGGAGATGCTATTGAAATTCAAATGATGACTAGTGGAGTTCCAGCTACTGCAGAAGTGATATCAGCAAATTACGAAACAGCACAAGGTAATCAAATAGCTCCAGCCATTAATGCAGACCAAATAGCAACTGTTAGAAATGCTACTGCAATATTTTCCCATGTAGGTACAAATGAAAACACAGATTATATTTATTATAGAGTTGTAAATACTGATGGTACAACTTCTAACATATACATGATTACTGTAAATCCTATTGCAATCAATGATGCTCCTGTATTGTATTTTAATCCTGCTGTTTTTACTAGTGATTCTGAACCTCAATTAACACTGACTGAAGATGGACACAATTCAAGTCCAGTATATTATGACATTTCTGCAACAGATGAAGAAAATGATTCTGTAACATTTGATGTAACTCCTAAAACATTAGGTGCATTTACTATTGATATAGTAAATCAAGATGCTAGTGCAAGAACAGCTCAATTAGAAATATATACTTTAGCAAATCAATTTACAGACGATGCTGGTATTGATGTAACTGTTACAGCAGATGATGGGCAGGGTGGAACTGACTCAAGAACATTAAACATTGAAGTAACACCTGAAAATGACCAACCTGTAATTTCAAGTCTAACTGCAGTACAAGATGTAGATGAGGGGTCATCTTTATTAGTTGAATTTGTTATAACTGACCCTGATTTAACTTTTTCATCTTTACCTGATGGATTTTCTGTTACTGTTACTGATGGAGATGATAATCTATTAACAGATAATGAAACAATAACAAGTGTCAGTGATGTAACAGTGGATGAATATGGCCAAGGGACATTTACTATTCAAACAAACAATTTAGGTGAAATAGCATATGCTGTAGGAAGTTATGAATCTTATGCAGTTAAAATAGTAGCAAATGATGGTTCAGGAGCAGATAATGCAGACTCTGAAGCTGTATTTTTTGAATTACAAATATATTGGACTGATTGCAATAGTAATAGAAATGGTGCAGCATACAGAGATAGTTGTGATGATTGTGTTGGTGGAGCTACTTCTAACGAAGAAAATTATCAAGACTATGGTTGTGGTTGTGATGTTGAAGGGCCAGCTGAACATTGGTTTGATACAGATGGAGATGGTCTAGGAACTGGTGACTCTGTATTCTATTGTAAAGCTTTTGGTAGTGCTACGGATAAAACTTGTGCGTATGAGAATACACCAGGTACAGCAGGTTTAACTGATTGTGTTGTCCCTGCAGGATGGGTTGAAAACGATGATGATGACAATCCATTTTGTTTACCTTTAACTCAGGGCCCAGTCAGTGAATTATATTGGCATCCAACTCAAAATTATTTAGAAGATGCCGATTTAACAAACTTTTTTGGTAGAGACGATTGTGGTAATTGTCATTATAATGCAGATGGTACTGTTAATGATAAATTTTTAGCTTTCAATCATGGAGCACATGAACCCTTCCCTGATGCAGGAAACCAAGTAAATGACGATATAACAATTTATAATGGATATACTGCAAAAGATTGTCATGGTGTTTGTAATGGTGCAAGTTTTTATGACAATTGTGGAATTTGTAGTTGTAGTCAAGAAAATCAAGTATTATCTTCAATATCAAATTTCTTATGTAATCAATTTGAATTAGATGCACCTTGGTTAGGTACAGATTTACCTGTAAATATATCACCACCAGCTGGCCAACTATGGTTTACTAACGAAATTATTGAAACTATAAACGATAAGGTACCACATATAAATGAAGATTGGTGTCATACTAATGGATATGGCCCGGGTACAAATGATTTGGCAGGAGGGTGTCATCATGTATCAGGTTGTACTGAATGGGACGAGTGTGATACAGAATGGAATGCAAGTTGTGCAGATTGTAAAGACCCTGGAAGTGCTTTTACTGCACAATGGGTTTATGACCCAAGTACTACTACAGACTTAACAGGGTCACCATATGAACCTTGTACTTATAATAATGATGATGCAAATTATCCCCTACACAATGCATCTATGTGTGCTTATCAAAATTTTGAATCTCAAGAATATGGAACTGGAGCTGTAGATAGTTGTGGTTGTACTGGACCTACTCCTAATGAAATATTTACAGATGGTTTTGGTGAAGAATGCTGTGAAACACCTGTTTCTTGTTGTGTTGATAATGCAGTTACAGGTCTTTGTGATAATACTTATGAAGATGTACCAGAAGAATATTCTTCTAGTTGTTATTCTTGTCCAAGTATTAGTTTAGAAGATGGTAACAATTGGATTGAAATTGTAGGTCAGGACATATATGGCTGTATGGAACCTAATGCACCTGAATATAATCCAGATGCAACAATCGACAACGGCATCGATGAATGTTCTTGTTATGGAGTTGAATGTGGTGATGCAACAATTGAATATGGATGTGGTGGGATATTAGGAACAACAATAAATTCAGGTTATCACCCTGATATATATGGAGAATGTCAAGGTGGGGCAGCTCCTGATAATGATGGTTATTGTGCAGGTGGAACAGGATATGAACCATGTAATTTTAATCCACGAGCAAATTATGATTTACCTTTCTTGTTTCCAATTTATTTTGAAGAATTTGATTTTAACAATGACAGTATATTAAATATTCAAGATACAATACTTTGGACTTCTTACGGTAGACATGATATTACGGAATATGTAAATGCCAATAATTTAGGGGGAGATAGCACACCAGATGATGACTATTGGTTATCATTAGGTGAACCACCTGACGATTATGTAATGTTAACCAATGAAATATTAATCAGTGGTATAGTCTCTCATACTCCTGTTTCTGCAGGTGGATTGTGTGTAATTGTAGGTGACACGAATTATCCATGTGCGTGTGATTCAACAATTCAACCATTAATTTATTCACAAGACCAAGACCAAGATGGTATTATAAATTGTTATGCTTGTGCTGATGGATTCGGTGATTTAACAAATTCAAACGGAACAAATGATGCACCATTTTGTTCTCCTCAACTTTATGCATGCCCAACTGAAGGTTCAGATTTATATCACGATGGTACATATCAAACTATAGATGAAATTGGTGACCATTATTATTTAACGGAAGATTGTGATAATTTTACAGAAGCAGATGATTGTCTTACAAATTATCATGACCAGTGTGGTATATGTGATGGAACAGGCCAAACTTGTGTAGGGTGTATTGATGCATCTGGAGTGTGTTATGATGACAATGGTGATGTAAGTTTTACTTCAACACATCCTTGTACTCCTAGTACAGATTGTCCAGATGATTGTACAGGAACTTTTGTTTATAAATATTCAAATTATGAAGACACTAAAACACATGCCTGTTGTATTGTGTGTGATGGTGGTGATGACAATCAATGTTGTATTGAAAATACTGGACTAGATGATTTGGGTTTATATTGTAATGATTGTACATTAGCTGATTATGGAAGTAATTGTTATGATGGATGGGTTACAGAAGCAGCTTGTGAAGGTAATTGTAATGAAGGTGTTTGTGATGCTGGTGCTTATGAAGACTTTATGCGTAAAACAGATTGTGAAGGGTTGTGTGATGGTGGATTTTGTATGACACAAGGAGATGGTTCTTATTATGAAGCATCAGTATCAGCATCTGATGTATATGATATTGTAACCAGTGAAGTGATGTTGAAATCTGATTGTGAAGGTCTATGTGATGGAGGATTGTGTTTAAAAGACGGAGACTCTTATTATAATGGTACTTTAACTGATAGTGATGATGAAGGTACATATCCTGATATTATTGACGGAGCAAATGATTTTATGTTTAAATCAGATTGTGGGGCAGGTGATTATGGCCAATGGTGTGTAAATGGAACATGCTGGGATTGTCCACCTGTATCTGCTAGTTTTATCAATCAATGTGGAAACTTTGATAATGACTCAACAGTTGATGATTATGTGTATCAACCTTCTTGTACTGATTTATACGGGGCATCGACTTATAGTGGTGAAAGAAATTGTTACAATAATCAAGCTCAACTTGATGATTATTGTACAGGTACATGGGACAATATAATTGATTATGTTTATATGGAATATGATGATGAAAATCAATCAAATTATCCACAGATAAGTATAGCAGGTGGTCTTAGCAGCAATCCATTATCAAGAAACACAATTTCTTATCCAATGGAAGACAAGTTTTTTAATTTTAATGAACAAGGTTGTGATTTCTTTTCTATATTGGAAAATTCATTTAGTTCAGATTTTACAGACGGAGATAAAGTACTTATATGGATGAATAATAACAGTTGGGTTGGAAGTAGAGGTCTTACAGCATGGAGTTCATTATTACCGTCACCTACATTTGCAGATTTATCAAATTTTAAAGGATTCTCTATTTATATACAAGTAGAAAATTCAGGATATATACAATGGACATTACCAGAGGGGTGTGATACATAATGGGTGCAACGATAGTTTTACAAGGAAATCATGATATCAATAATGGTACACGAACTGCATCTGACCAATTAAGAATTTATTATCCTGATGGTGATGGTGGAACAACTTATGCAGATGCAAGTCATACTGGGTATCCAACTAAATGGGAATCAGCATTTACTTTAGCAGATTCTTTAACTTCTGAATTAGGTTCACAAGGTGGTTCTGGTGTATTTATAACATTTGAACTTGATAGTACAAATCATTCTGATTCAGGAGACTTTTCAAAACTTACAAATAATGATTCAGTAGAAATAGATGATATTTCAGCAGGTGGTACAATTGATACTGGAACAATAGAATTTGAAATACCAAGACCCTCAGTAAGTATAACAAGTCCTTATCCTACCTCAATCGACCCTTATTCAACAACTGATGTGACTAATGCATTTGCTTTATCATATACTTATGAAATAACTGATGGTTATGGTAATGTGTGTGGCGAAAGTGGTGACCTTGCAGACGAATGTGTATTGTCATGGTTTTATGATGCTGATACTAATGGTTATCCTTATATAACTCCAGGTAGTAGTGAAACAATACATCAATTTCTTTATGACCCTGCAAACATAACAGATAATCATCAACAATATTTATTATATCTAGTAAGAGCAAGAGCATCAGCATCAGGAGCTCCAGGTTCTTACAATGATGATTTATCAGGAACAGTGTCTAGTTGGGTTGATGTTTGGGTTAAAGTATTAAATGAATCATGGATACCTAATGTATCAGGTTGTAGTGACCCCACAGCATTAAATTATTATTGTTTAACAGACCAACTAGGAGGAATATCTGCAGATTTTGGTGATGACTCTTATTGTTTTTCTTCGTGTGATTATGCTCAAGGAGAAGAAGGAGAAGGTACAGAATGTACTGGAGCAGAAGCAAATATTTTTGTAGATGGAGACCCTGGTTCAGGTTTTACAGATGATTCAAATTCAACAATATGTTCATATAGACCTGGAGCAAACTTTTCTCTCACTAACCCTGATTCAACTTTACAAGTAAACTTCACTGACCAATCCACTGATTTAGATGGCAATGAGACTATAGCACAATGGGCTTGGTCATTTGGAGATGGTAATGCTGTACAAATAATTAAGGCTGGAAGCCTCATAACAGTTATAGATGGTGAGGAGCCAGGTGCAACTCCAGTGTTAGGTGAAAATATATTTATAAATACACCAGTTACTAATGGTAATGTTAATTATATTTACAATGAACCAGGCCAATATATTGTAGCATTACAAGTTACAGATGAAGATGGAAATTCAGATATAACGACTCAAACTATTCAAGTTGATTTAGTGGGTTGTACAGATGAATTTGCTGATAATTATGAACCTAAAGCAAATATTGAAAACAACACTTGTGTTTATTATGGGTGTAAATATGATAATGTTAATGTTACAAATTATTTTTGTGATGAATATCCTAATTCTTATCCTTGTTTACAAACACAAGGTTACACTCTTGTTGCAAATGTTATTGATAATACTAATTCTTGTACATTCAATTCTGCTTTAGATAATGAAGCTTGGTTAGAAGGATTCTTAACAGATACAGCTTCTGAAATAACAGGTGCACATCTTGATGATTGGTTATCTACTAATTATACATCAACAGAACTTGTTGGATATCTAGGTCATGATTCTAAAACTCTTTATGAAATTTTAAAAGCTAATGGGACAGACACTGGTGGTGTAGATAATTTAGATGAATATTTAATGACAACTGGAGCAGGTACACCAAATTATACAACTACTGGACAAGTACAAACAGATTTACCTACACTCACAACAACATATTTTGGTACTAGTTGGTTAAATTCAACTTGTTTACCAGCTAATATTTTTCAATCAGAATCAGATTGTTCAGTAGGCGCAAATTTAGGAATATGTGAAGATAATTATACATCTAACGGTGAATTAACTTTAGCTAATAACTTAGAACAAGTATGTAAAGAACATGGTCAAATATTAGATTGGTGTACTGATTTATCTTATACACCTGTTGTAAGAGATTGTCAATTAGTAAATGCTTGCAATGTAAATGTTAATGCAACTCATTCATGTAATTATGAAACACATGCAGCAGAATGTATTACAAATGGTTGGACACAAGGTGATATTGAGCCACCGATACCAACTTATTTTGAAGAGTTTGCTTTTAACAATGACAATATTTTAAATGCATCAGAGTTTAGTTACTGGACTACTAATGGTAGACCAGATATTGCTCTTATGGTTCAAGATTTTATTAATTCAGGTAATGCAACACCAAGTGATGCATATTGGTTATCATTAGGTGAACCACCTCCCGGTTATGTAATGAGAACTACAGATGATTTTATTGGTGACTATGGATGGACAAATCCTCTCACGGGTGACCAATCTTATGATATAGAACATACAAATAATTGTTGTTGTACTTTTACAACAACATACTACGAAGATGCAGACAATGACGGCCTAGGTTGTCCAGATGTTACACATGAATTTTGTCCAGATGAAGATACAACAGGATGGGTAACCGACAATTCAGATGGTAATTGTGATTGTGATGCAGATACTTATTCAACTGACCAATGTGGACATTGTTATTCTAATGATGTAGACCCACCAAATGTTTGTTTTGGTTGTGTTGCTTTATATGCAAACAATACCGATGTTAGTGCAGAATTTGATTGTGATGGTTCACATACAACTTTAGATTGTTTATCAGGTACTTGTACAGATTCACAATACAACAATGACCCATATGCATGTGGTATTGCAGGAGAAACATATACTTATCTTAATTTTTATAGTGAAACAACTCATCCAGCTACAACAATTGACCCAAATGCATGCAATATATCTTGTTGTTTATTTGAAACTGATAATCCAGGATGGTTAGAAAGAATTTATGATAGTGAATCATTTTCATTTACATATGTAGACACTTCTGGAGCCATAATCTCTAGTTCAGGAGATTTGGAAGATTGGTTGCTAACAGCTCACGGTTTAACAACTTCAGCTGAATATGATTTAGAAACTTCACTGCCAGATTTAAGACAATGGTATATAGATAATTTATATACAAAAACTTGGTGTAAATCATATTATCCAGATTTAGTAGACAGAGTATATGGTTGTATGCATGCATCTTTTTGTGATTATTCACCTTCAACTTATAATTCAGCTTGTTTATTTGAAGAACGAGAAGTAGTTAATACTTTATGTCAAGCAAATGGTTGGACTTTTGATGGTAATTATTATCATGCACCAGCTGGTCATCCTCTTGCAGACCAAGATTTATCATTAGACCAAACTGCAAATTGTTGTTGTACAACACAAGCTGCTACTTGGTATTTAGACGATGATGGAGATGGCTTGGGTTGTGAATCAATTACAGAATCACATTGTCATCAACCAGCTGCAAATTATTATTTATTAGATTCATTTCAATGTGAAGATGTTATGCCATATCAAACAGGACCTATGGTTTCTACTTGGTGTAATGTCTATTTTGAAAGTTACACATCTTTAACTGGTACTGAAACTACTTGTGATTGTGATGGTGAAAATTATTTCATTGATGATTGTGGTGTATGCAGAGGGCCTAATGATGATGAGTCTAATACAACTTGTTCTGGATGTATGGACCCATTAGCTTACGATACGGATTTAAATGCTATATTTGATTGTACAAAAAATATACCAGGAGTATGTGATGGTGGTTTAGGAGACGACACTGATGTCGGTACTTGTGACGGAGGAATTTATGATGGTTCAAGCTGTGACATATCTTCAGATTGTTATGATACAAGTTGTTGTCAATACATTGACCCTGGTGCAGATAATATGGCATGGTTGGGATATGCATTTATTGGTGAAGATGCAGAAACAAATCCATTTTCAATAACTTGGACAACAGGAACACCTGGTACTGGTGATGTGGATGCTTGGATATTAGCAAATTATAATGAAAATGAAATATTAACATATTTAGACAATACTATAACAACAATTTGTGACGAAGATTATTGTGAAGAAACACATGATTTAACAAATAAAACATATGGTTGTCTAGATGAAACAAAATGTGGATATGAACCAGAAACTGCAACTCACCCTTGTTCATTGGCAGACGCTACTTATTATGAAGTTTGTAACAATAACGGATATTATTTTATGGATTCAGGAGATTTATATTTTTATGGGCCAGGTGATGAATACTTAGGTTTAAATGATTTCTCACTTTCAAATAATTGTTGTTGTGGTGTAACAATTCCAGAATGGTATCTTGATGATGATGAAGATGGTTTTGGTTGTAATACAATGCCAACAATATCAAGTTGTACTAATCCATCTACAGATAATAGTCTTTACATAACAAATGATGAATTACCAGAAGATGTTGAAAGTGAAACTTGGAATGGTACAGAAGATGTGTGTGAATGTCCTGGTGATGGAGTTGAACCAGATGAATGTGGTATCTGTGGAGGAGATAATTCAAGTTGTACTGGTTGTACTGATGTTACTGCACTTAATACAAATCAAAATGGAGACGGTGATTATGTAACACTAGTTTTTGATTGTTTGAGTAACAATATAAATGATGATGGTTATGTACAAGACGAAGGTTGGAACAGTTGTTGTGCTTATTCATCTTGTGGTTGTGATGATGTTGATGTTCAAAATTGTTGTACAGAAGATATTGATAGTGGTGAATTAACTTGTGAAGATGTTCATTGTAGTAGTGTACCAGATGTTCCTGCTAAAAAACTATATTCACCAGTAACAGGACCTCCATGGTTTGCAAATAAAAATTATGTGGCCTATACTTTACCTTATGAAATAACAATTGAAAGTATTGAAAATATGTTTTACACAACTGAACCACTTACTTATAATGATTGGCTAGATTCTGATGATGATTCTGAAAATTATGATATTTATTTAAGAGATAATCCGTATAGAACTACAATTAGTAGTGGTACTACTATTTCATCTTATGATGATTATGATGATACTGGCTCAACGAGACTTATTATTGCGACTTATATAACAGGTATGGGATGGATAAAAAATGATTTTGATTATTTAAAACCAGGAATGGGAATAATAATACAAAATACAGGTATTTTGCCTACTTACATAAAATTTAGAGAAATTATAGCTGATGAATAATGCGAGTGAAATAAAATGATTACAATAAATCAATTAATGTGGTCAAATATTAATATTAATTTAAATTCTAGTGATTTAGATATGAATGCTACAGGTAATACTGTAAACAGTATTGCTTATTCTAGTTTTACTATTTCAAATACAGAATTATTAGATGATTCATTTAATCCAGTAACAACCGATGATTTTGGTGCTGGTATTAATATTACTACTTATAATCCTGGTAATACTAATACTGCAACAATTCAAGTATCTATTCCTCAAACTTTTACAGCTCAACACATAAGATTTACTGCTAATATATCTGGAGAAACCTATTATGGTGGTGATTCAGTCGACACTGTTACAATTAATTTATCAGACTACTGTTTAGCAAATGATTTATGTATAGTTTCTCCTACCTTACTACCATTTGATTTCATTGAGCCTGTTTTAGGTTGTACAGATACATCAGCTATAAATTACAAAACAGAATATACTCATGATGATGAAAGTTGTAAATATTTTAATTACGATGCATTTCCTAATCCTGCAGATTACAATGCAATACAATTAGATGAAGATTCTGGTTCATTTTATCTTAGTGTATTTGGACAAGCATATCAAGGCGCAGATTTGTCAATGTTACAATTTTGGCAAGAAACAGGTTATGAGTTTCAGTTAGGTGAAGTTGGAATTTGGGCTGACTTATTATTACATTCATCAGGTGTCCCGGTAGCGGGAGTAAGTGTTCCGGGATTACTACCATTATTAGAGCAATTTGTAGTACATCCATTAAGTGGAGATATTGTTGAAAGCTACAATTACACAATTACATATGGTGCTGGTACTGATATATTTTCAGTATTAACTGAAAATGGGTTTCCAGATGGACTTGTAAGAGACACACTAAGATTGGCTGGTTTTGAATCAAATCTTACAGGAACTCAATCAATACAAGTTGCACTTTTACCTAATCAAACAGAATTTCCTGATTCTCAAGCAGAACCATTAATCAGAACTATAAATTTTGAAGTTGTAAATACATTTGACAACATTGAATTTGATTTTCCTGACGCTGCTTCACAAAATTTTTATCCTGGAGAAACAATAACTTTAAATTTATCTGAATACTTAGATAACCCTGATGGAGTTGATGTAGAATATAATTTTAGTCCACCTAGTGATAATGAACTTGATTTGTATAATAGATTTTCAACTTATGAATTAGTAGATGGTGTATTTACAGGTACGATAAGGCTTTCAGGACCTGCACCATTTTTTCTACCTGGTACCTATGAAGAGGCGGATGGTACTATTTTACCAATGTTTGTAGATAGTGCAACTCCACAAGAAATATTTTTTGAAGCAGACGGACCAGAAGGTTATTTTGACGGTTCAGGTGGTGCCTCTACTAATGTGTATTCATTTAATATTGTGAATGATGAAATTGTATGTAACTCTACTCAAGTAACAGTAGCAGAAGGTGGTACAACTTCAATAGATTTATCTCAACAAATAAACGCTGATACTCATAATGTAGGAATATTTTATATGGTAGGTACAGTAGGTCTTCTAGGTGAAGAATTGGAAACAGTTGAATTTAGTGCAGAACAATCAGGTTTACAATATGAAAGTGTATATAATGAATTTATTGGCTATAATATAGTAACCCCAACACTTGTATCTTATACACATGATGGAACAGAAAATTTTGGAGACTACTTTGAATTTTTTGTATGGGATGGTTATAACAGAAACGATGCAGGAAATACTTTATGGACAAAATGTCCAGTCAATATAACAGTAACAGGTGTTGATGAAGCTCCAACAATCACTACAAGTAATTTAGCACCTTTTTCAGTATGGGAAAACACTATTCATGCTACAACTGCTCAAGCAACTTATAATCCTAGTTCAAGTACATTTGATACTGCCCATGATATTGCCTTTCAATTAACAGATGAAGAATATGAAACAGGAAATGTTAATGCAAATAAGTATATAATATTTAATGTTGGATATACAAACACAGGTTTATTTGAAACAAAAAATGGTTCTGGACCTGGTGGTATTGACATGGCACCATTACATATTTTTTCTGGTGTACCAAATATACCTACTAGATATATTAGATTCAATCCAGTAGAAAATGAAAACTCAAGTACTATTGAAGATGCCAGTGAAGTATTACAAACCTTTACAGTTTATGCAACTGATATTGGTGGACAATGTACTGGTAACGGGCAATATGATTACGACCCGTGGCAATGTAATTATTTTGGGTATGAGTACATATGGAATTATGATACAGGAGAATTAGAACCAATAACTTGGGAAGCAGGATGTGATATTGCAACAACATGTACTTCGATACCAGCAGAAAGAATAGCTGCAAAAACTTTTGAAGTAAGAGTTGACCCAATTGGTACACAAGTTTATTTTTCACCGCAACAAGAAAGTCCTAGTGCTTTTGATGAAGGTACTGAAACAATAACTTTACAAGATATTTTTTATATAGATGACATTGATGAGTATGGTTGGGATATAAGTGATGATATAGCAGTTTCCCTTAATATAGAAAATATGGGAGACGGAGCACATCCAATTCATAATTGTCTTAATCCAGAGTGTACAGAATATGAATTAGGTCTTGGAGACTCATCAAGTCTAATTAATATACCAGGTCTTAGTACTTCATATGGTAATATAGAAGTTACTGCACATTCATCAATTGCATATAGATATAATGTATCCTTAAATATAACTAGAGGAGATTCAGATACATTTGATAATTCTAATGAGGATGGTGCGGTATTGTCTGAAGACTTCATATCAAGTGTTCATGGTATTAAATTTAATTTTTTAGCATATATTCATGGAGCTTCTGGAAATACCAATTCAACAGAGTATTATGAAAATAATGCTTATTCTAGTGTTATATTAAAATTTACAAATGTACCAGATGCACCAGTAATTAGATATATGGAAGACTCATTAACTGGTACTGAACTTGTATCTGGTTATAGTGAAAATAGTGTTGTTTTTTCAGGGACATCAATAAGTTTTCAATTTGGAATTGTAGACCCTGATGGAGAATCATATTCTTTAGATGACTGGGCCGACAATGGTATAGGGCAGGTGTTAACACCTCAAGTTATAAATATGTCAGATGAATTTTATAACATACAAAATGATATTATTAATCCGACAATAAGTGATTTAGGTGATAATATATTTGAGGTAAATATAGTTCCTGGGACAAATTATTTTAATATATTTAATCAGTGGTTTTTAGACGGAAACTCTGCTGCGACTTTTGATATACAACTAAATGTTATAGATGCAGCAGATGCATCTTTATATGCCACAGTCAATTTTATTGATTTTAATGTCGGGGATTTATTCAGTGTAAATTATTTGGACTGTAATGAAACTAAAAATGGTATAAACCTGCTGGATAACATACTTACTTGTTGTAATATGACTACAATAGATGATTGTGGAATGTGTCCACAAGATGATGATGGATATGGTTGTGGTGATGGTTCAAGTTGTGGTGGTAATACTGGTGAAAATTCTTCTTGTTTAGGATGTTTAAATTTTAATGAATATACATTGAATTATAATAATTGTCTTGATTATACTTTAACTAATACTCTAGGTCAAAACTTTAATGGTATATCATGCCAACAATCTATATTAACAAATAATGGGACTACATATTGTAATTATAGAGCATGTACAGATAGTGAAGCAGAAAATTATATTTGTAATTTACCATTAGGTTATTTAATATGTCAAGCTACAGAAACACCTGATACTGACTATTATAATGAATTAGCATCTACTTCATGCGTATATGATGGCAAATCAATAGAAATAGTTAAAGATAAAGGTTTTGGTAGGTCAGGAGATACTTTTTCTATTTATGCTCTTGGTGAAGATACTAAAACAAAATCAGAATATATAGGCCATTCATATGTTGCAAATAGTATCCAACTTTCTCCATTATTTACATGGTACGATGTTTTATATACAAATAATACTAATAGTATCGAAGGTCTGGTACCTAATCCTAATTATGGTGGTTGGGTACTTGACAAAGGTGTAGGAGTACCAGATTATAAAATAGACCTTTATGATTCAACAGGTACAATACTTATCAAAGAGTTAGCATACTTTTCAAACTATGATTGCAATATTACTTTTGGAGTTAATGGTCATGTAAATGGAAGTGGAGTTGATTGGTCAATGGGACCTGGTCAATTCGAATTGGAACCAGAGTGGTTCGGTGTCCCTGGGTCTCACCCACCAGACTTTATGACAGATGACCTTGACGGAGACGGAGTAGGTGATGCTTATTCTCCGAATAATAATATTCCATGGCCTTGGGCAACGCCTTATACAATAGGAACTTATGAAGCATCAGGAACTGGCCAGCATGGTAATGCAACTACGGGAACTGAAATGGGTTCATGTAAATCTGACTTAACGCCGCAAGTAAATATAAGCATCGCAGACCCTGAAGAGAGTGATGATTTCAGTCATACAAGTATGGAATTAAAAGCAAAGCCTCATGTTATTTGTGGAAGTGAATTAGTTGCATTTCCTAGTGAAGATATATTTTCTATGGACAATGTAAATACTGATAATCCTTACCATTCACAAATTTTTCCTCAAAGTTTTGCGGATATTTTAGATAATCATTTAACATTTAGTGATGAATATAGACAAATGTTATATTCATCTAACCATGTAGGTCTATCTGGTTTAGGGCATGATTCCCATATCTATGGAGACCATTGGGCAATTGAAGAATTTAATCCTACTTGGGATATTCCTGTAATACCTGCAGTAGAAAAAATGCGTCTATATATGGCAAGACCTGGATATCATTCATATGGCTACAGTGATAGTATCAGCTACTGGCAAGTTTTCGCCAATCATTTGTTATTTGGACAGCAGTTCAACACCGGACCGGATGTGTGGGACCACACTACCGGTGAATGGATATTCCCTGACAATTTAGGATTTACATTAGGATGGTATGAATATTTTTGGACTACAGTTCAGCAAATGGATTTATTTATATATAATGATAAAATACCGACAGGTACCTGGTATGATGCTGAAGGAGATAGTTACGAAGTAAATACCAATATTGAGAGTACTTATGATAGTGACCATCCATTAACTTTTCCATATGGTTATACTGGTGAACAGATATGTCAAAATTATTATTTACAAGAAAAAATAGGATATCAAGATTTTGTAAAAAATGGGCTTAGATTGCAATTTGGGCCATATGGACAAATTCCAGATGTTCCGCCAGGTGACTATAAAATAAAAATAACCGCAACTGGTAGGAATTATGGTAGCACAAATCTTTTTGATGGGTCAGAAAGAACTAATGGTATGGCATATGATGGAGCTCCTCAAGATACTATAGAAATATTTAAAGATATTAACTATGAATATACTTTACTTATTAATGATAATTTTATAACAGGTTCAGACAGTTTAAAACATGTTGCAAATCCTACAATTGCAATGGATATTACTGGTTCATATATTGATTTAGTTAGTGATAATAATCCTATAACATATAGAGATAATTGGAGTTCTGCAGGTGGTTATGAACCTGGTGATGGTAATTGTATAGGATTACAAAAATATCCTAGAATAAATGAAAAATTTGGTGCTTATGTAGAAGGGTTAAAAGAAATAACAACTGAACAAGCATATAAATGGATACTTTGGGATTGTGATACTTACATAACTAAAGATTCTCAAGGTATTGCAGCTCAAGTTGCACCAAATGGAGGAGCTCCTGAAGATATATCAGATGCATTTAATTATAGGGCAGTATGTTCTGGCCCAAATCTTAGGAAAGATGGTGGTCTAACAAATAGTATATGGGAATCAAATTTTGTAGATGAATCATATGATGAAGTAACAGTAGATTTAGTGAAAAATGGTGAGGTTATTTTTCATAACCCTAAATTGGCATGTAAATCAATGATTGAAACAAAAAAATGGTTAGAAAGAAATAATAAAGATGATAGGCCTATACTAGGAACTTTTTCATATGTAGATGAAAATATATCAAGAGGAAAATATACAAATTGGGAAGCAATTGCTGGTGATTCTTTGGGAGATGAATTTAGTTTATCAGCAATTAATTCAAATCATAGAATAAGTTATATTGATAATCTACATTATTATAAAGCTGGTACAGATGAGTTTGACCCACTTAGTTCAATGCATGCATATAATAAGCAAGATGGTACATATAATTGGGTCTCTTCACCAAAGAATGGATGGTGGAAACAACATAGAATATCTCCTGGAGGTTGTCCGGCTTCAATTTTTACTAGCAATCATGCATATCATATTAAAAAATTTAAGCCTTATACTATTATGTTTAAAATAAAATCAGATATACAAAATAATGATGGTGGTTCAGGAGAACTTAGATATAATGTTGTTTTTTGGACAAAAGGTTCAACTATTCATTCAAGTGGAATTAAACATCATATTGTTCCTCAAGTGTTAGATATAGGTAATGGAGAAAAATTAGCTATAGCAACTTGGTACAGTGGAGACCAAGATGAAATATTGCATAGTCTTTATTTAAACTTTATGGATAGTGATGGTGTACCAGATAGTCATTGGGAAGGTTCCTATTATTGTAATGCTTATGGAACTGCAGAGGAATACGGTAGTTATACTGGAAATCCTGCGTATAATAACAATATACATGCCAATAGTAAATGGTCTTATATTGAACTAAAAGATTTAGTAATCTATGAAGGTATAGGAAATTTTATTCCAGATGTAGATGTTAGAATACAAAAAAGTATAATGAGCACAGAAGCAGATTTAACACATTATTATCATATAACATCTTCTGAATATCAAGAAACTATGGCTCCTTGTGAAGCACAATTTTATTTTTATGGTAGAGAAGGTAATAGTTTTATATCTGACACAAATGGTAATTGGCATAATGTTTTTATAGATAATTTTTATGATACTCATGGATTTCATCATTATGATGACCCTGGTAATAACAATACAAAAAATAAACAACGACCATTTACTGGATTAAATCATCATTTGTTTAAACCAAATGAACCTATCGTTGATTCAAAAGATTATTTATATGTTGCATTTATTGATTGGGGTGATGGGTCACCTATAGAATTTGATACTGAACCAAAATTAATAGGGCCAGATTCAATTGTTTCACATACATATACAAATGGAGGTGTATATGAAATAAAAGGTGTGATGTTTTCTGCAGTAAAAGATAAAAATGGAAAAAATAATGGAGTAGGTCTTTTTAAACATTTTACAACCAGAATTAATATAAATAAAAATTTAGAAATTCAAAACGAATTTCGTTATTTAGGTGGTAGAGAAAATGCATTTATTCCATATCAAAATACAACACCAATTATAGGAGGTATTTCTGAAAATAGTTTATATAAAAAAATAATTAGACGAAATTTAGGATATCTTGATTTAGGGTCCGATTTTATATATAAATCAGATTTATTAGTTGAAATTGCAATTAATACTGGTTACAACAAAGCAATTTCTATTTATAATCAGTGGTGTGATAATGCATTAACTGAAGGAGAAGAAGAGAGTACTATAGATGATGTAGATACAGCTTGCGACGACCTACAGACCCTATTTGAAGGTGATAATATTCCTTACCCACCAGAATTTTATGATTTTTGTTTATCAAATTTCTATATACCTATCAGTGTGTGTAAAGAATATATGAAAGAAAATTATAATATATCTTCTTCAGAAACAATATGTGATGAATTAGATAATAATACGAATGGATTTTTAGATTGGGAAGATTTAAAATGGTTTGAAACAAACAAAGGTGGAACAACACCTTGTTCTGCTAATATACCTGAAGGTTCAGTACCAGACCAAGGCTATCAGTTTAATTATTCAAATTATAAAACTTTTAATCCTAAATTTAAAATTTATACTGACCTTATAGATATGCAAAAAAATTATCTTTTGATGAATGATGATGTAGATAAATTCAAAGAATTAGAAGGATTTATTGATTTTTCAAATACTGATTATCCTGAATATAGTGCTGGAATAGAGGTTACTAAAAAAGAACTAGGAGATTACACTGGACCAATAGATTTAGGTCAGACTAGATTAATAAAAAAACCTTTACAAATGTGGGAATTATTAGGCTTTAAATCACAAACAGAACCATTTAATCACCCTGGAAATCCTAAGTCATCTAGGTTTTATAAAAACATAGTTCCTAAAAATTATCCTTTATATGCAAGATTTGGAGTTGCATATAATTTAATACCACAAACTGAAAATTTTTCGGATGGGAAAACTACAGATGAATATTCTCTAGGTAATAGAAAAGTTTTTAAAATAAATAATGATAGGTCAGAAAGATGTACTCCTACAGGTAACAAAGCAATAAAAACAACTATAAAAGGAATATTCACGGGTGATTGGGAAGATAATATATTTTTATATGCAACTCCAACAACTGAAGGTGATAGTTTAACAGATTTAAATTGGGGTATATATAAAATTATTGATGTAGGACAAGATATTGTGGGATTCTCAGAAGCATCAATACCATTGACTTTTTCAGCATGGATAAAAATTCCAGAAGAAAACTATGGTGGGGTTGATTATAATACTTTAAGTATAACTTTAACTACTGGTAGTGATACTGATACTGCAATGTATCAACGAAATTTATTTACAATATCAGAACCACCTACACCAAGTGATGAAGGATATAAAGTATATTCAGAAAATGATGGTTGGCGAAAAATACATTTTAATCTTGAGTTTACTAACTTTTTAAATGATGGGTGGGCAAACTCAAAATCTAAAATATCAGTTTTATTATCATTTTTAGGAAATGGTGTTACTAATAACCCTGGTAATATTGATAAATTCTGTTATTGGTCAAGTTTACAATTAGAATTAGGTAATGAAGTACATAATTTTGATAATGGAGTTATTTCAATAGACCCAACATCTTCACAAACATATGTGGGTAGAAATAAATATGGTAATAATTATTACTATCCAGTTTTACCGAAATTAAATGAATTAGGAGTATTTCAACTAGATAGTATACAATCTCAAGCATTAGAAGAATTTGGAATGACTACTGATGAGTTTATTAATGAATTTTTTCTAAACTTTATTGTAGATGCACCTGCTGAAGATTATTGGGCATATTGTATAAATCCTGAGAATCACGACATTGATTTTGCAGATTCTCTTTCATTTTTATGTCAAAGTGTTCTTGATAATGCTGTAAACGATGATGGAAATTTAGATTTACTAGATGTGATTAGTGTTATTGATTCAATTGTACAAGGTTCAAATATTCCTAGAATACCATATGGTGATAGAACAACATGGAATGAACAAGACACTACTGCATATATAACAAATAATTTATATCAAGATGTTGATTTAATTATAGATTTTAATAGTGAAACATTACAAAAAAATATATTGCAAGACAATAGTGGTAATGCAAATATAGGATTCGTGATAAGTGATTATTTATTAGAGTTTGATGAAACAACTTATTCACCAAAATATATAGAAAATTATGATTCTATATTTATAGAAAATACAGAAGATAAGGCTTATTAATTATGGCAAAAACAATAAAAAAGAAAAAATATCCTTTTATTATTTTACCAAATCAACCAGAATACGGTAAAAAAGGTCAATATTTATATGAAGAAAATGTTGGTTTAGAAACAACTGATATTAGAGATGATTTAGTATCAACTTCTGAAGATATCGTAACAGAAGGCTTTTTTCATGCTTATGGTCCAGGAGCATTCTCTATAGAACAACTTCCAATAATTTATACAACGAATGATAATGCATCAGGAAATAATGAATACCCAGGTGCTGAAGATTTGACTATAGAAGCATATTTTATGGATGATTCTAATGTAACTGGTCTTCGTGCAAATCAATATGACTCGTCTGGTAAACCAACTACTCCGATTTATACTGATGAAAACGGGTTACAAGGTTATTACAATCTTAGAACACAAACTAGAATTGCCATAGAAAATTATGCAATCTGGGGTGGTGGAACTAGACCTACAGATGGTAATCCAATTATTTCACCTTGGACCGCACCTACTGAGAGTGATGCAGATATGTTAATGGCTTGGTTTCTTGGAAACGGACAAGCGCAGGAATGGGATACTCTTGGACAAAAACCAGCTGATATGCTAGAGACTTTTTATGAATCTTTTGACAATTCACCTAAAATAATGATACCACAAGTTGATACTGGAGGACCTGCAAGACATTTAATTTGGAGGTTTGCAACAGATAAAAATCACGGCCCACATGGCGTAGTTATGGATTACGCTGCACCTGATTTTCATAATGGTTTGGGGTGGAATTATCAAGGTAATCCAACTAATGATTCTGGAGACCCAACATATACTTTACCTACTCCTTCACAAAATGGATATGGTATGGCAGATGCAAATGGACCACATTTTGAAAATCATATTGTTGATTGGTCGAAAGATATTTCCTTAGGTGAGATAGATAAACATTATATAAACCAAGGTGAAGAGACCCTTGATGGAAACCAACAGCTCAGAAAACAGAGATGGAGATATGCTTCAGCTATGGACCATGGTGAGTATCATATGATGCAACCTGGCAGGTTATTTGATGTTCTTTATCTTGATAATTTTCCTTATCCTACAAATCCTTTTGCTCCTGACTTTGTATTAAAATCAATGGAAACTAGATTTGCGGCTTATCAAAACATAACACATACGAATATCTATCATCAAATGGATTGTTCAACTGCAGATTGCTCTTCTTTTAGAAATTATAGTGACGGTTTGTTTAATAAATTTTTATCAAGATTTCAGTGGAGAAGAAATTATCCAACTAGTCTTACCGAATTTAATTGGTCTATAGGAATTTTGGACAATGATAATGAAGACCCGCTTACTATAGATAACCCAAATGCTCACAGAGACCCTGAAGAATATGAGGCTGGAAACACTACAGGTTATAAGACAGAAGACTACATGTTTATTTATCATTATGATGAACCAGATACTAGTATTAGCCAAAATACAGAAGCTTTTTGTAATGTATTTAATAGTTATCCAAATGCATGCGATGAACTTAGTTTAATAAATGTGTGTACCTATAATACTGTAAATCAAACTTGTTCGGCAAATTTAAATGCACCTACTACTGCACCATATTGTAAATATCTAGTTGGTCATTATGGTTCTACTGAATATACTGGAGGATTTATATCTGCTTTAAAAAGTATATATACTAATAGATTTCGTGAAGACTTTATTACTACGGGCCAAATACATTATATACTTTGGAATAACGACGACCCTGCGCAAGGTGTTAACTTTGATGCTATTGATGAAGAAGGTGATTTTTATAAACTTTGGTTATTGTGTGACGGTGGCAATTGGCCACTAGGGAGTGGTAGTGGTTTTCATTCCAACCCATTATGGCATATGGCAATGGGGGACCCTGAAGACCCGTTTACGGATACAACCTGGGGTAATGATGTTAATACAATGTACGACTTTGGTGATTCTAGAGTAAGACCTAGATTTAGAGGACAAGTGTTAGGCCATACTAAAGGAGACTTTAATAAGGAAACCCATTTTGCAGAAGGTTATTGGTACGGTGATAAACACAAATCCGGCGGTCACGATTCAGGATTCCCAGGTGCAGAAGCTTATTATACTTATGAAGCAGTACCTTGGTTTGACCCTCAAGATTTAAAGTCTACTGATACTGTTATTAATGTCGAAGAATTTTATAATGTTGAAAAAAATTATAACGACAGCGCATTTTGGTTTATACTACAGAATAATCATAGGCTTAATGCCGAAGGTAATATTCACGAAGCTGTACAAGCTTTTAGATTACCTAAATATGTTTGGTATGATGCATGGTATGATAACACAGAAAAAGAAATTTGGTTTGCCTGTACTTATAGATTGTTGTCAGATTTACCTGCTTTATATACCGAGGAAACCAACTATTTCGGTGGAGACCATATGTTGATAGACCACACTGACAATGAAATGATGAGAGTAGGTACGGATTTTGAACAAAACCCTGAAATATGGACAGACGGTGATGGTAATTCATATACATTAGACGCATTTGATGAAAACAAAGACAACAAATATATATTTCCTTGTCCACCTAGATTTTCTGAAAAAGATGATGGTGAAACGACTAATGGTCTAACCCCTTTCGGATGGGTAAAATTTAAAATATCACCACCTAAAGATATAGGTGATGTAACAAAAGATAAATATTATGAACAATATATAGGTAGAAGTCACGGATTTGTAACTGAGAATGATATATCTGATTATTATCGTTTTTCTCCATCTAAGGGTGCATCAATTTATAATTTAACGGGTACTGGTTTAACTTTAGAAGATTTATTTGATGCAGGTGGTGGGGATTCTAGCCAAAATTATTTTAGACCTGTTGGATTTGTATATACTGGTGGATATAAAGATGATACTACTAATTTTGTACAAAAATATTATGAATTAGATAGTAAATCCTTTTTCGAAACTTCAGTACCTAATAATGTGAAAATACACATAGGTATAACTGATACTGATAGACCTGATAAGCGATATATTGCTAATCCCAATGAATCAACAGTAGGTTATAAATTTGCTATTGCAAGATGGGGTGATGAAGGTAATATATCTACGGATGCAGAATTAATAGATGAAATAAGTCTTTTTGAAGATAATCCGATGCTGATGGCACAATTACAGAGAGAAGATAAATACATTTGGACAGAGATTGATGGATTAATGAAAACACAAGAACATGTTTATACCCAACCAGGTGGAAAAACAATCAAGGCATTTGTTATAAAATATATAAAAAATTTAGAAGCTGGTTTCATACAATCTATTGGATGGAGATTGTGTACAATAAAAATCAATCTAAATGTTGATGAAGCATACATTGAAGATTTTTCAGATATAGGTGGAATAGATTTTAAATTTATACCATGGCGTAAAACAGCTCCTATTATAGGAGGTATATCCCAAGAATCTAATTATTATAAATCTATACAAACAATAAAAGATGAGAATAAATTTTCATCTAATGAAATAATAGATTTGGAATATGTATTAAATGATAATATGGATGAGATGGGTAAACATATCGGCCAACTAGATTTACAACAAACAAGATATTTTGATACACCAAAAACTCTTTCAGATTTATTGATGATAGATGTTACAGCAGAATTAGATGGCTCCACTACTTTAGTTAAACCAAAACCAGAAAATATTGGAGATGATAACTATTGGGATGGATTAGATAATAGTTTTCCAGTAGAAAGTTGTGTTGGGTCAATATTTATAAATGATAATTCCAGCTTGGAATTAAAACAAGCATGTAAATTTGAATTTAATTTCGGTAGTACAGATGGAGATTCTATTTTAGACACTAGTGGTAATAGTAATAAAGGTCTTTTAATAAGCGACTATAGTCTTGTTAAAGAAGATGTCGATATTCCTGTAACCAGAGAAGATACACCCGAATTTCCAGAAGTCGATACAGAAAATGGAGCTATATAATAGATGCCAATTAATCAGGAACAATATTCTCAAAATCAATTAGACTTAATTTTTTCTCAAAATTCAAGTTATCAGTTTGATGAAACAAAAGGTGATTTTGTTAAGTTATCTATTTATTATACTGAAACTGGTGTATTCTATGGAAGTTTTGCATCAAATAATATCTTACCTAATGGTATGCCAGAAATTACACCTTACTATACTTTTACTACTGATGCCGACGGGAATGAAGTTAGAAAAGTATATATAAGACCAAATGAGATTTTAAAAAAGAATAACATACCAAGTGGAAATTATCGTTTAGTATTTGATTTTTTAAGAGATATAACCAAAACAAGATATTTACAACCTGAAAATCTTGTAATACAATCACAGACATTTAATACTGACGCATGGACTCCTGCTTCAGATGCTGCAATAGTTACATTGGCTGATGAATCTACTGAAACAACTGCACCAGATGGTTCACCAACAGCTTGGAAATTAGATGACGATTCCAGTGGTATAAATCATTATATTGTACAAACTATACCTAGCGCTGTTATAGCTAACGATACAACTAAAACTTATATAGCTTCAATTTATTTGAAAAAAGGAACTGCCTTTTCAACAGGATTTAAAATACAATATGGGGATGATGGTATTAATACTGCACATGTAGCTGTGAATTGGACCCCGGATGGTTCTATATCTGATTTAACTGGTAGTGGGGCTTCATACTCACAATATATAGATGTTGGTAACGGTTGGTATAGAATTTTAACCACAAGACAATATGATGGTACAACAGGTGATACATTATTTAAAGTGTGGTCTGCAGATTGGCAAGAAGGTGGGACAGAATATGGAACTGTTTATGCATGGGGTGCACAAATACAAGCAGGAACAGTTGACGAGGGTTATATACCAACAACTGATGCTATTGTAGAGATAGGTCTTTCTGATGATTTACATGATTCTTGGGTTAACACACTTCCAAGATATATTTTATCAGAAGTTGCACCATCAACAAGAGAAATTAGACTGATAGGACAAAATGAAACAAGTCCAAATAGTTTTTATTTTACTTCAGCATTTAGAACTTTTTTAAATGAAAAAATTCATAATGCAAATCCAGGTACTAATCCTCAATTTTATCCATCATATGCATATGATAAAGTACTCGGTATTTCTTATGGAAGATTAATACCTATTAACAGTTTTACTTTTGACAATTCTCATCCTGATGCAGATTTAATTTCAGGCCTAAATGTTTCTTTAATTTTAAGACTTAATCAAGGTTTACCTGGAGATATTCCACCGTTATCAACACAAGCACCTGTTTATTTATATAAAAAATTAATAAACACACAAATACAAGATATTATTTTTGTCAGTGATGTAACTCAAGTATCAATAGGAGATGGATTAACCATAGATGATACTTTTGGTAATGATTTAGATGAGTCGTTAGATAATTTTCAAAACGAAGATGAATTAATATTAACAGCTTCAATATCTGATGTAATTCAAGAAGATATACAAGCAGCTCAAGCAGATAAGTATGTTAATTTAAATGTAGACTTTAATAATTTTTCAAATCACACATTTTTTGGTTCTGCCACTTCGAAAGTTGAAAACTTTAAAGACAAAGTAACTACTATTCAAAAATATTTAACTGAAATATCTTCATCTTTAGTTTCAAGTGGAAGTCATATAAATAATTTGCGTAAAGCTAACTTTGAAAAGATAAAAACAATAAAAAATAATTTTACACCTTACGAACAATTTCTTTATTATGATAATCAAACTACTTCCACAGGTTCAGCACCAGGATTAGGAAAAAATTATGGTGATATACTTCCTGTCAATACAAGTGATACGGGATTTGCAGCTGAAGTAAATAATGTTGATGGTTTTAGTGTTGTTTATAAACATACAAATGATGATGCAGTTACGGGTACTAATAACCCATATATAGACTTATTTACAGGTAAATATTATGCACAATCTGCACCATTTTTTAATTATAGTAGTTCTATTTATTTATCTTTTTTAGCACGAATAGAATCAGGTTCACAAAAAGTACCGTTTGTTTGGGAAAATAGAAATACAGCTCATAACCCATCAATACCTGCAGACGCATTACAACAAAATAAAATATTAGACCCGAATATAACAGGTAGTGAATATAGACGAGTTATTTATGCTGCCTCTCAATCATTTTGGAGACCTAGTATAACAACATTTAATGACCTAGCCCAAGGACAATTTAGTGAGGTTACTCATAGTACTGGTCACACATCATATGAAATTTTAAGTGGGTCAAATATAACAGGTTCATATCCTTTAATAGGTGCACCAAACAATCTTCCATATTATCCAGAAGTATACTCGGGTAGCGCAATTGGACCAGAGGTACCATTTTCAGGGTCAGTTATGCCGGCCGGTGAATTATTTAGAATATTTTATCAATCTGGTTCTGCAGTAACTGCTTCATTATCAACAGATGTAAAAATTACATTAAAAGACCCAACAAATACAATGCCATTTACCTCAGTATATAGTACTGGTTCTTCTGAATGGACTGGGTGGTATGATAGAATGTATTTACAAGCAGAAAAATTTGATGAAGATAATATTCATAGTTTAACAAATAATTTGCCAGAATATATAAAAGAAAGAACAGATAGTACAACACTTAAAAAGTTCATTAATTTATGGGGTGAACAATTTGATGTGCTTAGAATGCATGTAGACAATTATTCATCATTAACAAAAAGAAATTATAAACCATTAGAATCTGTACCTGCAAATCTTTTGCCTATTTTAGGTAAAAGTATGGGTTGGGATATGGTAAATCCATATTCTGGTAGTTTATCAAGTTATTTTGAAGGACTATCATATGCAGATAATATTAATGAAATTGGAAATGCAACTTGGAGAAAAACTCTTAACAATTTAATTTATCTTTATAAAACAAAAGGTACAGCAAATAGCATAAATGCTTTATTAAACATTTATGGGTATCCTAGTGACTTTATTGCAATAGATGAGTATGGTGGGTCATTAGAACCACATAATCCAGAAATAATAACAAGTGATATATCTAATTTAAAAAGTGGGGTTGGCGGAACACAAGGAAATGTTTCTTTTAATCAAACAAAAGAAATATTTTATATGATGAATCTTTCCAATAACAATCAATTAAGATTAGATTGGCACAGCCATCCAAGTGGTTCATCACTTTATCCAACTGGGTCTACTATTGAATTTATGTTTGCTGGCACACCATCAAATCAAAATCAAACTTTAATGAGAAGTAGTGGTGGTGGTAGTGAAACAATGTGGAGACTTAATTTAATAACTGGTAGTAGTGCGGTAAGTGGTGCTTTACAATTTCATTTAAATACTGCAAAAACAGGAAGTGGTGATATATCTGATAGTACCGTCCATATGGAAACTAGTTATTTACCATTAAAAAATGGAGACCCTTGGCATGTAATGTTAAGAAAAAATTATGTTTCAAGTGTACAATCTAGTTACAATTTAATTACTGGAGTACAAGACACTGATAAAATATCAGAGTTTGTTGCAACCACTTCAGCTTCAGCACAAGGTATGACCGTTCTTGATACAACTACTAATGATAATTTTTCAGGAACAGGTAGTTTAAATAATGCAATTACTAGTGGTATATATAGTGGTAGTAATTTATATGTAGGCGAAAACTTTACAGGTTCTATTGCAGAAATTAGATTATGGGCTGAAGAATTAGCAGTATCTAAATTTAAACAACATATTTTAGACCCTTTTAATGTAGTTGGTAATTCAGTATCAAGTTCAACTGATGCATTAACTTATAGATATAGGTTAGCTGAAAATTATGCATCTGGTACAGTTTCACCAGTTACTATAGTAGATGCAAGTATTCATACAAATATTTATGATAAAGGGCAACCTGATTTAACTAATGATGATTTTTTATATAATAGTAGGAAGATAGATGTAATTAGATTTGTTTTAAGAACTGGAGGTACACAAAAAAATAAAAATAAAATTATGGTTGACCCTGGACAACGAGTGATAAGAGATTTAAGTCCACGACAAGGTAGTGTTTTACCATTAGGTAACACTATAGAAAACAAGCGAAGAAATAGTAAAGATATAACTATAGTAAAAAGTGTTACTGAAGCATTAGATAATTATACCATTAATAAAATTTCTGATTTTGATTTAACTGAAAAATATGGTAAACCAGAAATGGAATTTTCTTCGTCTTATGATGAGTTAAATACTTTTAAAGAAAAAATACATAAAGATGTTAAAATAAATATTAATGAATTTATCCGTGCTAACAGTAAAGTATTTACACCATCATTAGTAAGTTCTATTGAAAGAGCATTACCGGCAAGAAGTTTAGCTAAAAATGTTGGTATTTTATACAAAGACGATGTTTTAACAAGACATAAAGTAAGATATCATAGAGGTGTAAGTATACATAGTGGTTCTGCAGCAGGATTTTATGAATTTGATTTAATAAAACCAATTTATACTGCAGATTCAATGACAGTAGATAAAATATGGGATATGAGTAGCACTGAACTTTATACACCTTATGCTCCAATTAGAAATATTAGTTATGTGTCAGGTTCAGATAAAATTGATTTTTCAAATTCTGCATATATTCCAACATATAAATCAAATTTATTATCTTTATCAAGTGGTAGTACTAAAACATATAATTTGACATCTACTGAGTATATATCTACTTATGATACTAATAATCTTGATATGGTAAACAATCATTTTAATGTAACAAGTTCAGTATCAAGTCCATATGAAACAAATGGAATAAATTTAGCATCAGGGTCACATGATTTATCTTCTACTGAGTATTTATCAGTCCATGAAACTAATGTAATAAATCAAGATACACTTATTACAAAAGATTTTACTTATGTAAGTACAAAAAATGGTTATATATTATTAACTTCAGGTAGTGATGCTGCTTATACATTAACAGATTCAAGTTTCAATACACCTTATACAGGTAAAAATATAAATGTGACGAGTGGTAGTGATAAAGTATACGATATATCAGATTCAAGTTTAAATACACCATATAAAGGTAATGATATATCATTCTTTAGTAGTAGTGTCAGTGTATACGATTTATCAAATTCAAGTTTTAGTACACCATATAAAGCAAATGAAATAAATGTATCAAGTGGGAGCAATAAACTAATTACTCTTTCACCTAGTATCCATACTCCATATAAATCAAATGATATAAATATGGCAACAGGTTCATATGATTTAACTAATAGTTCATATCTTTCTACTTATGATTCTGAAATTGGGCTGATAAGTGGTAGTAAAAATAATTATGATTTATCTGATACAAGTTATATTGCAACAAAAGATGGTACTTATGCATTAATAGATACAGCGTTCTCTGAAAGTGCAGCTTATTTTACAACTAAAGATGGTTCTACTTCTGCTAAACCAACAACAGGTGCAGATTTCTATCAACCACAAAATGCGTCTCCAATTAATGTAATAAGTGGTAGTAATAGATTGTACACCCTAATAAATTCTTTCAGTCAACCTTATAAATCTAATGATGTTAATATGACTGAAATTTATGAATTAACTGGTAGTGATTATGTACCTGGACATACTGGTAATATCCATGCAATGTATGATGGTACTTCATATACAAATAAACTATTATGGCAAGATGAATATGGTAATGATTATCACATTATTAATCCTATGGTTAGAGGAGTAGATGATGATTATAATACAGGATACATAGAAAGAAGTATGCACTTTATTGCTGTTGGTGATGTTGAAGTAATGTCAAGTTCTTTAAATCAATTTGTTAATAGAAATACTGACTGGACTAATCAATCTTACTTTAAAAATACAAGAGTAGTTAATTCTTTAAAAACACCTACACATCACTTAGCACATAAAGGTGCAGGATATGGTTATAGGTCATACATTAATATATCAGGTGATACTACCGGAGAAGGTCGATTAGATGCGAGACCATTAGGAAAAACAGCATATTTTTCTGCATCTGCAGATGGGACAATTTATTATCCTGATAACCATCATATACATTTTCATACTGTTAACAAACAATTGAAATTATATGAAGGTACTGTAAATGGTGCAACAAGAGAAATTTTAGATGAAGAATTAAATAGATTAATATCAACTAGTGCTAGTTTTGGACAAGACCCACTGAAATTAGACCCTAATCCTTCACAAGCAGTTTCTGTTGTAAATGTAGCTGGTTCAGATGCAGGTAATATATTGAAAGTAGACAAACTAGATGATTAATAATGAATAAGAATAAATATGAATAATATTTTTGTTTATTTTTTTATATAACTATATATTTATAGGTGAATTAAAAATTACATATAGTTATAACAATTTTTTATAAATAGGAGAAAATCAATGGGATATTTAAATAGTGATACTGTAACAGTAGATGCTATCCTAACTAAACACGGTAGACGATTATTAGCAGAAGGTGGTGGCTTAGGAATAACAAAATTTGGACTATCTGATGATGGTATTGATTATAATTTGTGGAATACAGCTCATCCTTCAGGTTCTGCATATTATGGATTAGCGATTGAAAATTTACCACAAATAGAAGCAGTTCCAGATGATTCTGCGATAATGAGATATAAATTAGTAACACTTGATAGAAATACTGTATTTATGCCATTGATTCGTGGTCTTGTTCAAGGTGGAACTTATACACTAGAGACACAACAAGATGGTAATACCATCCAACCAATTACAGAAAATGGAACAGACAACGAATATGAATTTAAAATTAGTGACATTTCAGCTCTTACTATAACAGGGGCAACACGATTAGATATTTCAGGAACTACAGTTTCGTTTCCAGCTTCACAAGAAGTTTTTGAAGCTGCAGCATTCATAGGTCCTCACATACAAATTACAGCAAAGCCAACAGATGTTCAAAGAACTGTTTCTATACAGATTACGGGTATGAATACAGGTGCAACAGCTCAAGTTGATGTAAGTGTACTTAGAAACATTGACCAATCAGTAGCACAAACAGGTGGAACTGGAGCATAATAAAATTATTAGGGATAATATAGGAGATAAATAATGCCTAAATATGTTAACATTACAGCAGACGATACGATATCAGATACGCAGAAAGTGACCACTGGTTATTTTACCGGTGGGGTAGGGACATTATCAGCAAACAACTTAACAACTTCATCACTTTCAACAACACAAAAAAATTATTATTATACTTTACAATATAGTAATGAGGACCAATTAAGTGTAACTTATGGTCACATTAGAGGTTCTGGCTCTGATAGTGTAACTAATCTTAAAGGTGAAACAGAAGCAATATATAGACATTATTCAAATCTTATATTACCTCCTAATGAACAAAAAAATGGAATTCAATTTACTTCTGGTACTTTAGCAAATGATATTTATGTTATATCAGCTGAAAGAGCTCGAATGAAAGATAGAATCAACAAAAAGAATTGGACACTTATTTTAACTGGTTCAAATACATCAGGTACAGAAAAAACAATTACATTGACTGATGATAGTGAGTATGCAACAGCAACTTCTACAACAATTGGACCAAGATACAATATAAAAAGTGGTTCAGCAGGTACATTGATTGATACAGATACTAGATATGGTTGGTTCTTTCCTAATATGGGATTATTAGTTTTTGATGGTAGTCAACTTTCTTCAAGTCTTCCAGGAATAACTGGTGCTTCAACAGCTTCATCAGCTCAACTTGATATAAGAACAGGATTTGGATTAGCTCCAGAACTTTCAACTGATGCAACTGCAGATAATGCTTTTAAATTAGTAAAAACTCTTAAACATGCTAATCAAACATTTAGAAGTGAAGAAGACCAAACTACAGTAAGTTATTTCTGTAGAGCAAAAGCTCGTGATTTCAATTTCAGTAATAATCCAACTTTTACAAGTGGTTCAGAAAACAGAATGACAAATAGAGGTATGGAAGGAAATCCACAAACATTTATATCATCAGTAGGACTATATAATGTTAGAAATGAGTTAGTAGCAATAGGTAAATTAAGTTCACCAGTCAAGAAAAACTATGCAACTGAGGCTACAATTAAAGTTAACTTGACTTATTAATATAGTCATGTATTATGTTACCTACTATATGGAAAAAAATAGAACCATCAGATGTTAGGATAACCCCTACTAAAGTTCATAAAACTCAAAACTTAACCTCGGCCGATGCCGGGGTTTCGTTTGTACAATGGAGGTCAGGGTCTTATACTAACAATCACAGATTCCAAACGATATCTGGAAGTCATTACGATTCTCTAAAATTAAATTTCTATTTATCAGCATCAAAACCCACCCGTGGTTACTATCCAAGTTATTTAGGTAAATATTATATAAATCACCAGACACCTCAACACATTTGGAAATTTCATTCATCTGGTTCTATATTATCTATAGGTCAAAAACATTTCGGGGAACGAATTAAAAAAGGTACTTTTGAATTGACAGATAATTCAACATCTAAAACTATAACTTTAAAAGATGATGAAAGAGGTAATTTATACGCAATAAGTGCTTCAATATCTCAAAGTAATTCTTCAGTTTCATCTTCAGGTAATTATATTGGTAATATATTTTATGAACAAGGTATTATAACTATCAATGATACAGGTTCATATTCATCTAGTATATCTTACACTGATGTAGGTACAGGAAATTATAGTGTAGGGTTCAAGTCAACTCACACAATATATACACAAGAGTATACTGTTAGAATAAATCCAAAAGAATTTACAGGAACTCACAATCCTAGTGCCAGAGGATTTATGTCGGCATCTAATAGATTAAAAACAAATACTACTATAGATGATGCAATACCTTTTTCATATGAAGGAGAAACAAAAATTGATAGTTCAGGACAGTTAAAAAATGAATTGACAAGTAGTAATTGGTTACCATATGCTAATAGTATAGGTTTTTATAGAGAAGGAGATTTAACTCCTGTAATGGTTGCTAAACTACCGCAACCAGTTAAAATGACAAAAGATACAAGTATAATATTTAAAATAAGTGTAGATATATAAGGAAAATAAAATGGTTATATTAGGATTAGACGCATCCACGACCTGTGTCGGATATGCATTCACAAAAGATAAGAAGATTCTCGATATGGGATTCATCGACATCAAAAAGGAAAAAACCCCTAAAGATAAAGTTCAGAAAGTTCTTGGATTTCTCAATGAAAGTTCGTATATTGATGATGTAATTGATATAAATGTTGAAGACAATCTATCAGGATTTGCTGGTGGAAGGACATCTCAACAAGTTATTATTAAATTAGCTAAGTTTAATGCTATACTTTGTTTTATGTTAGAACAATTAGATTTTGAAGTTCATAATATAAATCCAATGACTGCTAGGAAGAATGTATTTGGAAAGGCTAGAGTTAAAGGTGTAAAAGCTAAAGATTTTGTAAAAAGGCAAATAGAAAACAAATTTAATACTAAAAAATGGTGTAAACACACATCAAGAGGAAATTGGGATAAAAGGAATATCGATATGTACGATGGTTTAGTTATGTCACTTTATGAAAGTGAAAAAGTGTAAAATATGTAAAACAGAACTAATTGGGGAGATGGTATTTTATCCTACAATTTGTTTAAAATGTGTTATAAAATTAGGTAATGGCACTCATTCAAAAAAATTAAAGAAATATAAAAAAAAGCTTGATTTATAACTAAAACTGTTGTATATTGTATAAATGTATAATTACGAATTAATTTCATTATTAGAAAAAGTCTTATATAAAAGTTACCAGATGAAAAATGGTGAACATTCTTTTCATTGCCCTTTCTGTAATCATCACAAAAAGAAACTTCAAGTTAACTTAGAAACACAGAAGTGGCATTGCTGGGTGTGTAATAAAGGTGGACACAAAATTGGTATTCTTTTAAGAAAACTAAATGCACCAAAACAAGTCATTTCAGAGGTTTTAAAGATACTTGGTGACTATAAAGGTGTTAAACACGAAAAAGAAGAAGTTACAGAATATAATGTAAGTTTACCACAACAATATATACCACTTTGGAAAAAATCAGAAGACCTGTTGTATAAAAATGCTATGTATTATCTCCGACAGAGAAACATTGGGTCAATAGATATTTTGAGGTATTCCATAGGGTATTGTTCGTCAAATGGTTATGCTAATCGTATTATTATCCCAAGTTACGATGTTGATGGTAAATTGAATTATTTTATAGCAAGAGATATGTTTCCAAATTCAAAGTTCAAATATAAGAATCCGCCGATGTCAAAAGATACAGTTTGTTTTGAAATGTTTATAAATTGGAATGAACCAATTATTATGGTTGAAGGTGTATTCGATGCTATTGCCGTCAGAAACAATGTAATTCCATTATTGGGTAAATTTCCATCAAAAACATTAGTAAAAAGATTAGTAGAAAAACAAGTAAAACAAGTTTATGTTGCTCTCGATGAGGATGCTAGACAAGATGCAATTAAATTATCTAAGTTTTTAATGGATTACGGGATTGAAACATACTTATTAAATATGAAAGATAAAGACCCATCCGAATTAGGTTTTAGTAAATTTTGGGAAATCGTAAAAAATACAAAACAATCAACATTTTCAGATATAGTTAAAGGGAGGTTATATGGATAAGATATACATATTTGATGTGGATGGTACATTAACACCATCAAGAAGACAAATGGATTTCGAATTTGAAGAATTTTTTTATAATTGGTCTAAGGATAATAAATATTATTTAGTTAGTGGTAGTGACTTAAAAAAAATAAAAGAACAACTAGGTCATTTATATTTAAAGAGGGCCCAAGGAATTTTTGCTTGCAGCGGTAACAGATATTATATAAATGAAGAACTTCAATATGAAAATAAATTTGAAGTCCCAAGAAAATTAAAAAAATTATTAGGGACTGTGTTAAGTAATAGCCGGTATCCACATCGTTATGGAAATCATATTGAAGATAGAGGTTCAATGGTAAACTTTAGTATTGTTGGGAGAGATTGTACTCAAGAACAACGAGATGAATATTTTAAATGGGATAATGAAAATAGTGAAAGAAAAATAATAGCAGAAGCTATTAAAGATAAATTTCCTGATTTAGACGCTGCTATTGGAGGCCAAATATCAATTGATATTGTTCCTAAAGGTAATGACAAATCACAAGTATTAGAAAAAATAAAACAAGATTTTGCAATACCTTTTATGGATAGTCTTCAATATATATTCTTAGGTGACAGGACAATGAAAGGTGGAAATGATTATCCACTTGCTAAACTAATGAAGGAACAAGATAATTGTGAAGTTTACCAAGTCGGAGAGCCTTCGACTGAAGATGGTTATTTAGAGACACAAAAGATATTGGAGAAACTAAATGGATAGGAATTGGAATAAAGATTGGAGAAAATCAATCATAGTATTAAGTGGTGGATTTGACCCAGTTCACAGAGGACATTTAAGAATGTTCAGAGAAGCATCTTGGTTAGGGCATCAAGTAATCGTAGGTTTAAATTCAGATGATTGGTTAACTCGTAAAAAAGGTCAACCATTTATGGATTTTGAAGAACGAAAAGAAATAATCGAAGGATTCAAATATGTCAATCAGGTGTTACCATTTGATGATTCAGATGACACTGCAAGTGATTTAATTCGTAGAGTACATAATATCTACGATGGGGAAGAACATGAACACGAATATTCAGATGCTGGTCATATGGGTATGGTAGATTATTATAAAATATATTTTGCAAATGGCGGAGATAGAACAACAGATAATGTACCTGAGATGGATGTATGTAAAGAACTGGGTGTTATAATGTTATGGGGTGTTGGTGGTGGAAAAATCCAATCATCATCTTGGTTAACTGAAGGAAAATAAATGATTAAAACAATTGCACATCTTGCGGATATACACATTCGTAAGTTACATCGTTTTGTAGAATATAGACAAGTATTTAAAACATTATATAAACAACTAAAAGAAGTAAAACCAGATTTGATTTATATCGGTGGTGACATCGTTCACGGAAAACTCGATACATCACCTGAAGAAGTCAGAATGGTTGCGAACTTCTTTTTAGAATTATGTAAGATTGCTCCTACAATTGTCATACCAGGGAATCACGATTGTAATTTAAATAATAAATCAAGAGAAGATACACTTTCTCCTATTGTTGATTTAGTACAGAAGATTGTTCCTAATTTACATTATTGGAAAAAGTCAGGTGTTTATACAATAGACAATGTTGACTTTGGTGTGATGTCAATATTTGACCACGACAAGGAAGGTCACCAATTAACAGATGGTTTACCTTGTCCACATGAATCAATGGATGAAAACCAACATAAGATTGCACTATTTCACGGTGGAGTAGATAAACACTTTTATGATAATGGATTCCAAGTTGAAGATGAGGGAGTTACGAATGATACTTTTGAAGGATATGATTTAGTTCTTTTAGGTGACATACATAAAAGACAATTCTTGAATGAAGAAGAAACTATTGGATATCCAGGTTCCTTAATTCAACAGAATTATTCAGAAGACCCAAGTCACGGCTTTTTACTTTGGAATTTAGATAAAAAGAAAGCAGAATATCATCAAGTGGAAAATGATTATGGGTATAAAATATTAAAAGTTGAAAATGGTGAAATACAAAATTCTACAACAGGTAAACCTTTCGAATTAACATTTATGCCACCAAAAGGTAGGGTTAAAGTTAAATTTTGGAATACAACACTTGAACAAATAAAAGATATTCAAATAGGTTTAAGAAAACAATATCCGAAGTTAAGAGAAATAATAACTGAAAGACAAGATAATATTTCAATAGGTGGTGACAGAGAAAATAAATTGAATATTGGTGATGTTCGTGATATAAATTATCAAAATGAATTATTAGAGGACTTTTTGAAAAGAAATGTAGAAGGTATTGATGGTGAAGCTATTAAACGAGTTCAACAAATAAACGATATGACAAACAATTCACCAGAAATTTATGATGGTGATATTACAAGAAATGTTGATTGGAAAATAAAATCATTCGAGTTTGATAATATGTTCTGTTATGGTAAAGGTAATAAATTAGATTTTACAAAACTTAACGGGACGGTTGGAGTCGTTGCACCAAATCATTCAGGTAAATCTGCAATAATGGATGCTATTGCTTATACAATATATGATGTGTGTAGTAGAACAAATCGAGCGTTGGATGTGATGAATAAAAAAAGAAAAACATTCAGAGCTAAATTAAATCTTGAAATTAATGGAATCGATTATTGGATTGAAAGGGATGCTCAGTATAAAGTCAGAAATCATAAAGACGGTAAAAAAACACATATGTGTCCTGTTAAAGTTAAGTTTTATATGATTGATGATAGTGGAGAGGAAGTAGATTTAAGTGGAGCAGCTAGGTTTAATTCCCAATATGGTGGCGGTACAAACGAAGAAATCAAAAAAGTGTTAGGAACATTTGACGACTTCATCCTTACCTCGTTATCTCTACAAACCAACGGAATGAACTTTCTTGATAAGAAACAAGCCGAACGAAAAAAAATTCTTTCCACCTTTATGGATATTGAAGTGTTTGAACAACTTGAAACTATAGCTAAATCCGACTCGAATGAAGAACGAGTTATGTTACGACAATTCCAAAAGAAAGATTCATACAAAGAATTGGGTACAATGAATCAAAAGATTATTGAATTAGAAAAAGATGAAAAAGAATTATCTGATAAAGATAAACAAATAGATAAACAAATAGATGAATCGGAAACAAAAAAATATGATTTAACTAAAAAATTATATAAGATAGATGAATCCGGTGATATAGAAGAATTACTAACTACACAGCAAAATCTAAACTCGGAAAAACAACAATTAGGAAAACAACTTAAAGATGATAAAGAATATAAAGAAACATTAAGACCTCTCTATATGGAATATCATTCTAAACTTGCTAAAATTGATGAGGAAAAAATACAAGAAGATTATGAAAATTGGAAAGAACTAAAAGAAATTGTAAGAGATACTGAAAATCAAATGAGGTTAATGGAATCTAAGGCAAAATCTCTAAACCATCATGCCGATGATTTGAAAAAATTTGAATATGATGAGAATTGTGAATATTGTATTAAGAATGGTAAAGAACAAATACATGAACAGGAAGAAATACAATCTCAATTAATGGATTTAGATGGAGAATATAAGAGATGGGAAACACAATATAAAATCAAATCATATAATCTTGAAAAAGTAGATGGTGCTGACAAAAGAAACAGAGAATATCATATATTTTCAGATGAGTTAACACAGATACAACACGATGCTGTTAAAATAGGTGGTAAGATAGATAAAAATGATGCTAGATTAAAACATCTGGAAAGTGAAATAGACAATGTAGATTTAAAAATTAATCAATATTACGAAGATGAAGAAAAAATTGAAAAAAACAAAAAATTAAATGAACAAATATCAACATTAACTACTGAGATATCTAAACTACAAATGGATTCTATAGAAGTAGATAAAAAACTAAAAAAGATATTATCGACATTATCAGTTGCTAGAAACCAAAAACAAATGATTGAAGATGACATACAGAGACTTGTTGATATAGAACAGAAGATACTTGATTATGATTTATATTTAATGGCTTTATCCAAAGATGGTATTCCTTATGAATTGATAACAAAAGCTATCCCATCAATAGAAAGAGAAATCAACTATGTATTAGAGAATATGAATGCTGGTTTCCATATTGAACTTGAAATGAAAGATAAAATGATTGACGCCTTTATATGTTATGGTGATGATAAATGGAATCTTGAATTATCAAGTGGTATGGAAAGATTCGTATCCTCACTGGCTATTAGAATAGGTTTAATCAATGTATCAACCCTCCCAAGACCAAACTTCATAATTGTAGATGAGGGATTCGGCGCATTAGATTCTGATAATATTGCTAATATGCAAGGCGCGTTTCAATATTTGAGAACACAATTTGATTTTACAATGATTATTACTCATTTAGATACGATTAAAGATTATATGGATATATTAATTCCAATTGAGGTTAAGAAAGATTGTTCACAAGTTATATTTACTTAACTGGTAATTTATTTCCATTTGTATTAATTGTATTTAATTTAAAATATTCAAATAGTATTCTTGAAACATTGGCAGATACAGTTAGACCTCTATAATTACTATCTTCTGTTAATTGGCCGTCAATTATATTTGATATTGATATTGTTCTTATTTTCTTCATTATTAATTCCTATTAAAAAATATTAAAAACTATTAAAAAACTTAATTTTTAAATAAATAGATATTTATTTTAAAATAGGAGATATTTTTTGTCTGTTTATAAACAAATTCTTAATTTAGATAAAATTGATGTTTTTCATACTACACCTGTGAATGATACAACTTATTTTAATATAAATGAGTTAAATTCAACACTTACTTATGGTAAGCACTACTTTACTATATCATTCAATACACCAGAAGCTGTCCAATATCAATTAAAACAATCCTCTCAAATTTTATTTGAATTTAAAGATTCAAAAGGGCAAGTTATTTTCTCAGAAGTTACAGATTTATCTAAAAGTGGTGCCGCACTAGGATATGTTTGGATAATAGAAAATCCTTTAAACACATATGATGAATATGGTTATCCTCCAAAAAATGCAAAAGGATATGCAAGTTATGACCCACATAGAATGGGTTATGGTAGATATTATAATATTGTAGATGGTCCTTGTACACTTACTGTAGTAGGAGAATTAGAAGGAGTACCAGAACAATGGTGTGATAATTATAATATAAAATCTACCTTTGAATATGATATAAGAAAAGATTTACCTAATTCTTCAAAAATTATTTTTAAAGAAACACCAACTTTAAGAGTTTCTGAATCTATAGAACTTGATAAAAATGACTCAAATTTTAAAAGGTCATATGCAATACTTGAATTTGATAAATTAGCTACTTATAGTGGCAAAACACAATTTATACAAGTATCAAAAAATGCATCATCTACACAAACAGACCAATTTCAACTTTTAGATACATTTAAAATTGATGGCAGATTAGAAAATATAAGAAGTCCATTTACTAGTGGTTCAAATTGGGTAGGTGACTTTAGTGATTTTTCAAATGTAGGAAATTACTGGAATACTGCAAGTACTGTTCCTGTTGCAACATCAAATGCACTTACAAATGCAGTATCTATGTCTAAAAATAACAAGGCAGTATTATTATATAAATCATATAGAGGTTCACAAACTTCAGAAAGGTATGAATTAAAATATGAAGTAAGTGGTAGTGGTGTTGTAGAAGTATATGAAATGAGTGGTTCTAATTCTTGGGCAGGAGTTAGTCATATTATACCTCCTGATACTTTATCTGTTGAAAACATATATAAAAGAACTTTTACACACTATAATCCTTCTAGTAGTTTAGGTCCGGAAATAAATGGCAACATAAAACCAGATTTAACAGGTTATTATATACAAGATGATGTGATACTTAATGATAAAGAACATGGTGAAAGATATAGAAATAAATATTTTGCAATTAGAGTAAAACCATCAACTGAATCTGGTGCTACTGGTTTTCATATTAAAAATTTATCTCTTAAATCTAAAAATGTAAAAGGGATTAATTCTAATTATTATGTTCAAAAAATTGAAATGCCTACAAATCGTAGAAATGAAACTGTTGAATTTAAAGCAAACTTTTTATCTTCGGATATGAATGTTGCACAGGATATTAACGCTAATAGTAATTTTGAAATATCTAAATCAGAACTATTTGGGGGTGCACCTCAAGTTATTGAAATGGCAGATAATTTAATTACAGGTAGTTTATTTTTTGGGAAATCAGTAGACACTGCTGTAGAACTTCAAACTACTAAAACTGGTATAAAATTTAGAAAACCAGATGGTAAAACTATACTACAATTTACAACAGGGTCATCAAATTCTGCACAACCTTCTTTCTTTTTTGGTGGTGATGTGATAGGTAATGCACAAGATATGTATTTAGGTGTAAGAAGGATAGTAAATCACTCATCTGGCATGCTTGGAGAGACTCCAGTTCTTGATGATGATGACACATATATTGAATTTACAAGTGCTGGTGATATAATGGAAGTAGTTACTGGTGGTAAAAATATGCTTAAAACAATGGCTAGACTAATTGATTCGGATAGACATCAAACTATAGTAGGAGCTACTGATACTGAACCTGTGAGTTTTCAAGTTTATCCTACAGATGTAACTTTAGTTAGCTCTGATTGGTCAGATACAGGAAATGCATTAATATTTACAAAACCTCAAGCTAACAGTAATCAAGGCCAAACAGTTATAAGACATTTATATTCAAGCAGTCCTACTTTTACTGGTACAGCAGAGTTTACTCATATAAGTGCAAGTACAATTACTGCAAATACTTATTCAGTCACTCATTATACATCTTCACAATTATTATCAGAAGGTTCAACACAATTTGGTAATTCTCAAGATGACACACATACCTTTACAGGAAAATTATCAGGTTCTGTAGATGCAGCTTTACATATAGAAGGTAACATAAGTGCAAGTGGTGGAATTATCGCAACTGGTGATATTGAATCTGATGGAACAATTATTGGTGATGGGTTGAATATAAACGGAACAACAACTTTCAATGATGGACATATTACAAATGTCGGTAATATAGATGTTGACCAAGTTAGAGGTGATAGTGCAAATAATGTTAGGATGGTTCTCCTTACTGGTGGAATAACTTTTCAAGCTGAAGATGGTGATAAATTTGCATTTAATGAAGGTGAAACAAATGTAGATTTACTATATTATAATTCAGATGAAAGTAATTTTGTATATTTTGATGCAAGTACTTCAAGAGTAGGTATTGGTGATGATATATCACCAACTCCAGCAAAAACCCTAACTGTAAAAGGTGACATAAGTGCAAGTGGTTATCTTTCAACTGAATCTCACATAACCGCAAGTGGTGATATAAGTGCAAGTGGAAATTTATACGGAAGTGAACTACATCTTAATGATTTAATAATTTCTGGTACAGCAGGAGGTAATATATATTTTAAATCAGTCGAGGTAAGTGATTCATATCAATTTTTACGAGGGGGCGGAGAAACATTATTTAAAATTACGGATGTGAATCAATCTGCAAATGGAATCCAACTTACTCAAGCAGCCGGGGGAAGTAAATTTGTTGCAATAGATGATGACCATGACATCTATATAGAAACTAATGATGGTGATGCTGATTTAGTTTTACAAACAGGAATGTATTTAACAGGTTCTACAATGGCTAATATGAAAGTTGCTATTGGAGATTCTACTCCAAATGCTAAATTAGATATTCATGGTGATTTTATGATAACATCTGGTTCAACTGTTGATAATGCACCTGTATTATATGCTTCAAGTGGAAGTAATGGTGTAAGTCTTAGAATAGGAACAACTTCTGATTCGGGTAAAGAATTGACCGTAGAAGGAAACATAAGTGCAAGTGGTAACATATTTTTAGAACCATCACAAACAATTTTCTTTAATTCACCAACAACAGGTGATAATTATATAACATATCAGGGTACTTTTGATACTCTTTATATAGCGAGCCAAGATATTAATTTAAATCCAAGTAATGGTGTTGGAATAAATCAAGCGATAAATTATAATAATAGTGCAGACCTTGATGTAAATGGAACTATATATGCATCTTCTCATATAACCGCAAGTGGAAACATAAGTTCAAGTGGTAACTTTTTAACATCTCATTCTGGTTCTTTTGGAGCAGGAGTTTTTAATGACAATGTAATTATAAATGCTGATACTACTGGAAGTGCACAACAGCATTTAGGTGCATTAACTGTTAATTATGGTACTCATACACAATTAACTGGTTCATTAGCAGCTAATGGTGATGGTTATGGTGATATTGTTAAAATCGGTGGAACAACAACAGTTAAAGGTCAAATGTACTATTTAGACATAGATTCAACTTGGACATTAACTAATGGTACAGATGATTCTGCCGGTGCTGATAAATTATTAGCAATAGCATTAGGAACAAATTCAGACATTGATGGTATGTTGTTGAGAGGTTTTGTAAAATTAAACGCTGCTAGTACAACTGTAGTTGGAGCTCCAATTTACATGAGAGCTTCTGCTGGTAATATATCATTTTTAATAAATTCAACATCTGGTAATATAGTGAGAATAGTTGGATATTGTTTAACTGGAGGGGAACAAATGTATTTCAATCCTGATACGACTTTTGTTGAGGTTGCATAATGAGTTACACATCTTCGACATTAATATTTTCTGATGACAAGATTACTATAAGTGGTAGTAATATTCAAGTTATGATGGATTGGGAACATCCAATTATGTCTGCAAGTGCAGATTATGTAACTCAAGGTGGTGGAAAAATTTTAGAAATAGGTTTTGGTATGGGAATAGCTTCAGGTTATATTCAATCACATAGTATTTCATCTCATACAATTGTAGAAAATCATCCACAAGTAATATCAAAATCAAGAGAATGGGTAAGTGGAAAATCAAATGTTACAATTGTATCCCAAAGTTGGCAAGAAGTAACACAAAGTTTGGGAACTTTTGATGGAATCTTCTTTGATGATTTTGGTGGAGAATATGAAGATATATCTTCAAGTTTGGAACATCTAACAAAATCAGGAACAAAGATGACATTTTGGAATAATTATAATTCATCATCCAATCCAATAAAATCTGATTCCGAACATCAAGAAATAACTGTTGCACCAACTGCTAACAATAGTTATTGGACTGGTAGTACTTATTATATGCCAAAATTGGAGTTTTAGATGGCTACTTTTATTATGTTACCCGATGGGGTTACTGGAACAAATCAATGGCAAAATCCAGCTGGTGGTGCTTGTGCCGCATATAATGTTGACAATGACAATGGTGGTACAGATTATTGTTATGAACATGTTGACAGTCACGAAATAACCTTTACATTGGCTGCTCCATCAGTATCATCTGGTGCTATTGATTCAATAACATCAGTTCAAGTTATGATGTCTGCAGCTTTTACTGCAGCTTCAGGAATTGATAGAATTCTATCATATCAGACAGGTACTGGTATAAGTAATGGAAATAGTAATCATATTGTTACAGCTGGGGGTAGTTATGCAAATTATGCTGGAACTGCAGAAACAACTTCTGATGGTTCGACTGCTTGGACTTATACAGATTTAGGAAATTTACAAATTAAATTAGATAAATATGGAGCTTCTGGCGGTAGAACCAACTTTAGAGTTTCATATCTATATGCTGAAGTAACTTATGTAGAAGCTGTAGGTTATGGTCATGCAGTTTTAGGTGTAGCAGCTGGAAGTATTGGAAAAGTAAATAGTGTTTCTACAGCAAATCTAGGTAAGGTAATTGGAGTAGATTAATCATGTCAAGTTAAAATTTTAGGAGGAGAAGTAATAATAAAATAACTCTATTATTATCTTTCATTATATTTATATATGAATAATTATATATTAATCGGAGAACCATTTTGGTTAAACTAAAACAATTATTAACAGAAGGTGTATTTGATAAAGGTATTTTTAAAGCCGTTTTTATGGCAGGTGGACCTGGTTCAGGAAAATCATATGTGTCTTCTCAAATATTTGGTATACCCAAAAAAGTTAATGTATCTGTTGCTGGATTAAAATCAGTAAATTCAGATTTAGAATTTGAATTTTTATTAAAAAAATATGGATTTGAAACATTTGGAACTGGTAAATTAGATATTGATAAATGGCCAAAAGAAGTATTTGATACTATAGCTGGTGGAGATGAAGATTCAGAAAATATGACTGTTAGAAAGAAAGCAAAATTATTAACCAAAGCTAGAAAAAAACAATATATGGAAAGTCGTCTTGGAATGATAATCGATGGAACTGGACACGATTATGCTAAATTACAGAAAGAGAAAAAAGAATTAGAATCAATGGGATATGATTGTTATATGGTTTTTGTAAACACATCATTAGAGGTAGCTCATGAAAGAAATAAAAAAAGAGAAAGAAGATTACCTGAAAAGATATTAGAAAAATCTTGGAAAGATGTACAAAACAATCTTGGTAAATTTCAAGGATTATTTGGGAGAAATTTTGTAGTAGTTGATAATTCTACTCATTTAAAACCGGAACAAGCACAAAAGAAATTTGGAATGATAGTAAAAAAATATATAAATAATTTTATTAAAAAACCTGTTAGAAATATAACAGGAAGAAAATGGATTCAACACAATTTAATTTTAAAAGATAAAAAATAGATTTTTGATATAAAGGTTACACTAACTATAACCGGAGAACTGAAATGGAAGAACAAATCCAAAATCAGGTTTCATTGTTACTCGGAGAATATGGATGGTTATTTTTAGTTGGTGCTTTAACATTACTCTTCAGAGGTACAATTGAGAAACTTGTTTCTGGAATGTTTATTTTTATGGGTAATGATTACAACGAAGATGATGTTGTTGAGGTTGATGGCAAACCTGGTAGGATTGTAAGATGTGGAATCTGGTCAACAACATTCTTTACCTATGATATCGTAGATGGTATTATAGTTGGGGGAGCAAAGCTAGTTATTCAGAATGACAAACTGAAGGACATTAAAATAGAAAAACCTTTACCACTTTTGGACTTGTCAAAATATAAAGTGGATACAACTTGTCAAGATTTATTAACAGAATTGACAAAGTTACAAACAAGGCAGGAGAAAAAGAAATGAAAAAGTTATTAGTATTATTACTTACAATTGGAACTTTATTTGGTAGTGATGATGAAAGTAATTATTTTGTAGATAACTTCTTAAAATATTCAACATTTTATACTAGTGTGAGTATAGAATCACCGTTTGCTCCAAAGCAAAAGTTTGCAGTTGATACTGAAGAAGGAACTTTTATAGAAACAACAGAAGAAATTGAAGGTTCTTATAACCTTTCATTTGGTATTAGAAAGTTAGCTAGATTTAAATATCAAGCCAAAGGTAAGAAATTCTACGATGGTTCAGAAAAAGAATTATCAGATGTTGCAACTCTCGGGGCAGTAAGTGGTTGGGAATATTTAGTTAAATGGTCTTCAATTAGAAGTTTCGGTGAGGAGTTTGTTGATTCAGAATCTTGGGTTAGATATTTAGGTGAAAATTATGTTATTAAAGGCACATATGTAAACTTTGGTTTAGAAGATTTAGAGTTTGGTCAATTAGATGTTAGATGGCGAAAGCCTGTAGGTGCCAATTGGAATTTTACTGTAGGTGGAAACTTCAGAGGCCATCCAGCATATGGTTTATTTCCATTCAATGATTGGTTACAAGATAATTCTGGACAATGGTGGGAACTTGGATATAATTATGGTTATGAAGATGACTATTGGTTTGATGATTTTAATGAAAATGGTATTCAAGACCCCGGTGAACCTGGTGATTATAATTGGTTTGATGAAAATGGTAATTTAGTTGCTGAGACTGATAATGAGTTCTATGAATACTATTATGGTGATTTAATCACATTATATAATGAGGAAGAAATTGATAACCTTGGGTGGCAATATGAGTCTTCAGTTGTTTTAGGTGTTGACTACTATTTATATGATAAGAAGTATTGGGTTCACGGGTGGGTGTCAGTGATGCCATTCAGTAAAGGACTTACAGATTATTCATTTAAATATGAAGCTGGTGATATTGACTTTGATTTAGGTTTAGTCGCTGGATGGAAATTTAATAAGAATTTTGGTTTTTTTGGTGAGGGTAGATATCTCAGATATTGGGGTATAGATTCTTATGAATTAAAAGTTGGTATAAATTATACTATTTTTTAGGAGTTTACAATGGCACAAAAAATAGGTGAAATATTAATTGAAAAGGGATATATTTCTCAGCAACAACTTGATGGTGTGCTGGCCGTTAAAGGTGAGGATGCACAAGTAGGTACAGTTCTCATTGAGTGGGGATTACTTACTCAAGAACAATTGATGGAAGCGTTGGATATACAAGCTCCTCCTCCCCCACCACCAGTTCAACCACAAGGATTTCTACATCAACAACAACCTCAAGGAATTCCACAACAGCCTGTAGTTCCACAACCATCAGTATCAACTGGAGGACCAGATTTAACAATGGACAATCTACAAACATCAAAGTTTAAGATTGATTTAAAGACTATGATTTATCTTGGTTCAATTTTAGTATCAGGTATAACAATGTATTTTACATTTATGAGCGAGTTGGATACAAGATTTGCAGCTCTTGAAACTAATGATAAAGATTTAATGGTAGAGATAGATAAAAGACTTACAGATTTAGAAAACACATTCACACCAATCGGTGATGGAGTCTATTCAGTAGACCCAAGTGGAACTTGGCCTCCTTCTCGTGGTGAGTATAAGATGAAAGATGAAATGTCAAGAAACAAAATCTTAGTTCTTGAAAAAGAACTTGAAGAGTTAAAAGAAGATTTAGAAAAACTCGAAGATAAGGTTAATAAGTAGGAGTGGTTATGTTAAAGAAATTAATAATATTAGGAATGTTAGTTACATCACTTTTTAGTCAAGTGAGAGAATTAACAGATGAAAATTTTGATAGAGCTACAAGTAGAAATTTAGTAGTAGTGGAATTTTGGGCAACATGGAATGAAGCTAATAAAGTTTCAATTCTTGACAAATGGGATACATTTGATGCAAAAGTGTATAGAGTGAATATTGATTTATATCCAAAGATTCAATCAGAAAATGAAGTGGTAATACTTCCAACTATTATCTTTTATGATGAAGGTGAGGAAGTCAAACGACTTCAAGGTGATATGAGTTTCACTTTGAAGATAACAACAAAAGAGTTAGACGAAATAATAGAAGAAATATTATCTAATAAATTTTAGGAGAATAAAATGAAATTAACAAAATATAAATTAGTTGAATTAATTAAGGAAGTACTAAAAGAAGCTTCTGGTACACAAGGTACAACTAGTACTCAGCGTAGCATTGCTAAAAAAGCTGCAACTACTAAATCAAAGAGACAAACTCACACAACAAAAAAATCTGCGTATGATACTGCAAAATCAACTTATGATACAAAATCTGATGCATATGATGCAAAATCAGCAGATTATACTACAAAAGATTCAGCTTTGTCGGCATTCAATACTAAAAAATATGTATCAACTAAAAGAGGTGATGTAGATAGATATTCAAGTACTAATACAGCTCGAAGAAATCCTGGTTATAGTCGTTGGTCAGTAAATCCAGAATGGACAACAAAAAATAATGCAAGAACAGCCGCTTTAAGTGATAAAAATACAGCAAAAACAGAAAGAGGTACAGCTGAAACAGATAGAGATACAAAAGAAACAGATTATAATACTGCTGCTTCCGAATTAACTGCTGCTGAAAAAGCTGAAAAAGCAGCAAAAGCAGCAACTCATTTTGGATATAGTGCCGGAGCTGGTGGGAGAGCCGGTGGAAAAGGTGGAACTGCTAAAGGTGGAGCCAAAGGTAAAGGAAAAGGTAAGGGTAAAGGAGACGATAAAGCGTAATGAAAAGTTTAATGCAATTACTTGATGAATTTGAAAATTCTAAATTTATTAAAGAAGTATCTACCATTGCTGGTGGTAGTACTGCTGTTGATACATTTACAGGTGGTGCAGGGGATACTATAGATACAAAATTTGCTGGCCCCTTCCATTCTAATTTTGGTGATTTGAGAAAAACATTAGAGAAACAAGTTGAAGGTGATATAGCAAAAAGAATGTATACCGATGATAATACACCATTAGCAGACCAAGACTTCATAGATTTAGAGTGGGATTATGAATATACTTCAGTTTTAGATATAGATAAATCTAAATTTAAAAGTAATAGTGATGAAGACATGGAGTTTATTGACATGGAAATTAATTATGATAAAATAATAGACAACAGCGAAGAAAACGAAAAATTCATAAATGATTCAAATGATTGGAAATATATTTATGATACAAAAAAACGCGAGGAGAGTTATAATGAATAAGTTATTTACATTTTTATTTACAATGATGTTATTAATAATCGGATGTTCTGATGACACCCCAATCACAGGTGGCGGAATCGACCCTGAACCAGAATTAGTTGGTTGTGAAGCAGCTACAACTTATGATTGGGATGCAATAGAATTTGAAACATCTCTTGATGGTGGTGCTGATACTTGGATAGCATTTTCATTAGAAGAATTAACACTATTTACAGTTGTTATTAACCAAGCAGGGTTTCAATGTATTGTATATAATGGATGTGAGGGGGAAGTTGGTTTAGACCCACCTCTTTTTCAATTTGAAACAGTTGGTAACGGATTTGAAATAGGTATAGTTCCAGAAGGTGAATACTGGGTAAAGATTTTAAACACAAGACCAAACAGATTAGACTTTACATTTAGAATAGAATTAGACGATATAGTTTATGGTTGTCTTAATGACGATGCACTAAACTATAATGAATCAGCAAATGTAGATGATGGTAGTTGTCAATTCAATGATTGTAATACAGAATGGTACACATCTAATTATGGTGATATGGTATTAGATTGTGATGGTAATTGTGCACCAACATCTTGGATAGGTGATTACTATTGTGACGATGGGGCTTATGGTATTTACAATGAGAATTATGAAGTAATTCCTGTAAATCTATGGTGTGAAGAATTTGAATTTGATGCCGGTGATTGTGAAGCAATTCCTGGTGAATGTTCTTCTGGACTAATAGAAGATTGTAACGGGATATGCGGACCTGAAGGTTGGTTAGGTGATGGTTTCTGTGACGATGGTAGTTATGAGTATAACGGAAATCCTATATTCTTTAATTGTGAAGAATTTAATAACGATAACGGAGATTGTGATGCTCAAGGAAGAACAACACAAGAAAGAACATACCCAAACGGAAAAATCAAAATACAATAGTTCAGAAACTTGTGACGGATGTCATGGTTCAGGAATGATTGATGGTAATACTTGTTCATCTTGTAATGGTACAGGTGTAATATAGGAGGTTTTATGAAGGGGTTATTAATAAGTTTTATTTTGATATCATTTTTAATTTCAGCTGATGTTGAAAAAGAAGTGGGCAGGTATCAATTGGAAACAACAACTTATACATCCAAAAAAGGAACTGTATATATTGTTGAAACTATACTTGATACAAAGACAGGTAAGGTAGTTACAAGAAGAAAGAAAAAGTCTTCTTCTTATAAATTACCTTATAAAAATACTAAAGGTAAAATGATACATGAGGAGTAGATAGGTGCCAAATAAAGCAGCAAAAGATAGAAAAAGAGAAAGAAGAAAAAAGAATAATTATTTAAATAGACATGGTAGAACTCGTAAACAAATAGAGAGATTCCGGAGGAAAGAAAAAGATGCTTAAAAAATTATTAATATTAGTATTAATATCTATAGGATTATCAACGGAATGGGGAACTTCAGCAAGTGTAAGAACGCCAAATGATAAGATACATCCATTAGATTATGAATTTTCCATTAAGTTAGAAGATACAGATGGGAAACTAAAATATCTTTTCAAAAGAGATTGGGAAAGAGAACTTGGTACAAAATATATAGATGATGTAGTTAACTTTCAACATTCAATAATTCCTTATGTATATTATGGTGTAGATTATGTTAACAAGGAATCAAAAGAAATAGATTATATAACTTATAACATAGGTGCAGATATTGGATATTTTAAGGGTGGAGTTGCTTTTCAAGAAATAGATGAAAAATGGTCACCTCTTTTAAACTTGGGATTATCTGCAAAAGCAGACATAAAAGACTTGGAAAATACGCCAAAATTGTCGTATATTATAAGTGTATCCATTAAGTCAAATATAATAGATAACAATATAATTAATGTAAAATCTGAAGTAAAAAAATGGTTATCTAAAAAGGTTAATATCTATGGTTTATATAAGCACGAATACTATAACGAAAAAGAAGACTTTCAGTTTAAAGTCGGCTTGGGGATTAAACTATGATTAAATTAAAAGATATATTATCAGAAAAAAAATCAAATGTTGATTGGAAAAAAGTTGAAAAATATATTACTGGTAGCTCAGGATTAGAAAGATTCTTAAAGATGAATATGAGAGATGTAAAACATTTTGTAAAGAATCAAGATGAAAAAGGACTGAAAGAAAAATTAATTGACATACTTGTTGGAATGGAAAATGCAGCAAAATCATCTGGCCTTAAATTAGAAGGAAAACTTACAGAAGCACCAGATTTTTCAAAACCAAGAGTAGATGATTATGTTCGTGACGGAAATGTACTTTTTGGTAAGATAGTTAGTATTATGAGTCACAAAGGTGAAAAAATGGCTTTCGTAAAACAAATAAAAGGTAAGTTTGGAAAAGCTGTCATTGAAATCGGATACAATTATAAAAAATTAAAAGATAGTGGAAAGAAAAATGTTGGTAGAGTGATATGGAGTCCTAAATAATGATTAAACTAAAGTCACTATTAAAAGAAGGAAAAATCGGTAGTATATACAATATGAAAAAAGAGATGGAAGATGGTACATTTGAACCTGATAATCCAGAAGTGTTAATTAGAGGTTGGGGTAGATTACCACTCAAACATATAGAAAGAAAAGTAGCTAAAGATTTAGCAGAATTATCTAAAAGAGCACAAAAAGGTGGGGAGTCAAATTTTAAAGGATTATTAAATTTATTAACAAAGAATGATTATGTTGTGGAACAAGCACAAGCTGTAGTTGATGTATATAAAGAAATGAGTTCATCACAATATAAAAGAGCAGTAACTAACTATAAGAAGAGAAAACGATGATTAAATTAAAAGACTTATTATCAGAAGGAAAATTTAAATTCAAAGGTAAGTATTTATATATGCCAGATGGTCAAGTAACATCTATTCCTAAAGCTAATGAAAGAGATGCAGTAATATTTACTCATCCAAGATATGGCGAACTTAAAATTTGGCAGGATAAAGGTAAGATATATATGCAGGGTGAAGATTTTGATAAATATGTAAGAACAAATGAATTAGAAAAGTATTTAAATAAAAATAAATATAAATATCTTGGTATAGATAGTAGATGGTAAAATGAATAAACTTGTTGAGGAAATTATAAAACCTATATTAGAAGCCAACCCTAAAATCAAAAAGGTTGTTGGTATCTATGGTGGTAGATTTCAACCATTCGGTCCACATCATCTAAAAACATATAAATGGTTAACTAAACAAGTTGATGTTGCTTATATCACAACATCTAATATAAAGAAACCACCTCGACATCCAATGAACTTCAAAGAAAAAGTCAGACATATGTCAAAGATGGGTGTGCCTTCATCAAAAATCATTGAAGAAAAAACACCTTATGTTGCTAATAATGTGTTGAAAAAATTTGATAAAGAAACTACAGCAGTTGTTTATATCTTTGGACAAAAAGATGCTGGTAGATTGACTGGTGGTACAAAGAAAAGTGGCGGAAAAACTTATTATCAGGATTATAAAAAGAATAAAAAGAATTTAGAAGGATATGACAATCACGGTTATATTTTAACAGCACCTCATGTTTCAATATCAGTTGGTGGTAAAGAAGTGAGTGGAACATCAATGAGAGAATTACTTGGTTCAACTAAATTTGATGATAGTGAACGAGTTAAATTATTTAAAAAGATGTTTGGATATTATAATAAAGGTGTTTTTAATATGATGACAAACAAATTTAAGAAATTGTTTGAGGGTGCAGATATGGAATTTAAACCAACATCTATGCATTATGTTCCATCAAAAAAGAGAAAATTAAAGAAAAAGCATAAAGATGGTAAAGGACAAGATTTATTAAAAGGACAAATGGATGAAGATTGGTTAAATAAAGGTAGTAAAAAAGATAGAGCATTAAAATTAAAGATAAGTAAATTATATTCTAAAGCTTTAAAAATGATGCCAGGTTCGCCAGTACAAAATAAGATAAAAAAAGAAATAGAAAAATTAAGAAATCAATTGAGTGAGGGAGTTGATTTACCAATAGAAATAGGTGATACTGTCAAAATGGGTAAATTTAAAAACAAAAAAGTTGTTGTTAAAACTATTGATTGGAATGAAAAAGGTGATTTACTTATCAATGGAAGACCTGCATTAAAATTTAGAATTATGAAAGAATACATAGAAGACTTTTTAGTTGAAAATGATATTCAAACTATAATTAATGAAGCTTCAACTACAGTTACAAATGGTGCAAGTGCAATTGATGATGGACCAAGATTTTTCTTTGGTGATAAAAAGAGTTATATAAGTTGGAATGAAGAACAAGCAGGAAAACTTGGTATGACAGTAGTTAATCATATACTTAAACCTACTAACTATGATATGGTAGGTCATGAAACAGATTATCCTAACGGCCCTACAGGAGCAGTAACTTATTTTCCAGCTGGCTCAGTTGGTAAACGAGCAGGAACAAATGTGTTTGGTGATGAAAAAGGAATAAAGGCTTTTAATCTGTGGGATAAACACATGCAAAATATCGTAAAAACGATAGGATGGGAATTTGTAGATTATCTGAGTAGCAAACTATCAATATATTCTTCAAAAGATGAACCGATGGCACCCGGTGAACAAGGTGATGAATCAGCAGGACATATTAATTCCAAAAGAACAGATATTCAACAACATAGTAATGATACTGACGGTGATGGTATGGTAGAAGAAAACACATTCAGTAAAGAGTGGTGGGAAGATTTATTGTTTGAAGAACAAATGTTATTAGATGAAGGTGTTAAGTTTAATAATTTCTTAAAAGATTGGTCCAAAAAATCAAAGCAGCCATTTGATAAAGTTAATCAATCAATGAATAATAAAAATACTTTTGCTATAGCTAAATTAAATGATTTTAGTGTAGATAAAGTATTTGATTCAGCTAAAAAAGGATTTAAAACATTTCAAAAAGTAATGAATTATGTACCAAATAAAGTGGCTAAAGGTTTAGAAAAAACAAAATTTGGAAAAGGTAAAGAAAAAGTTTTAGGTAAATTAGATGATTATTTACAAAAACATCCTAAGCTAAAAAGAGTAATGGGAGTAGCTGCAGGTGCTGCAATTACTTATGCTTGGACAAAAATGACCTTTGTTGGTGACCCTGAATATGACTTAGATTTGTCTGCTGCAGCTGCTGCAGCGGCCGCTGGTGATTATACAATGACAGATTTATTTTCTGGTGAACTTGGAACTAAATTCTTGGTATTAACTGCAGTAGGAGCTACTACTGGTTTAACAATGCCATATACAAAAGTTCTTGGTACTGCTGGAACATTCGCAGCTGGTATCAGTTTCGGTGCTTATAGAGCTTATAAAAAAAGAAAAGATAAAAAACAAAAACCTAGTAAATCAGATACCAGATTACCAGATAAAGTAAAAAATCCAAATCCAAAAGGAAGACGAAAAGAAGTAGGTTTGCAAGGAGCTGTTAATTGGATTTCAAAAAATAAAGGTAATAAAGCTGCTAAGAAATTTGTTCAAAAATTAAAAACCAAGAATATAAAAGAAGTTTATGATATATCCGAAGAAGTCAGTTTATTATCAGAAGGTGGAGCATATGGACATATGGCACATCCTTTTGATGACAAAGATTTAACTTTTGGTGATTTGAAAAAAATCATCACAAACGGATTAGGTGGACAATTAAGTCGTGAAGATAATGTCACAGAAAAACTTGATGGACAAAACATTATGATAAGTTGGAAAGACGGAAAACTTATAGCAGCTAGAAATAAAGGACACATTAAGAATGGTGGTAAGACAGCTCTAACTACAAGTGGTATTGCGAGTAAATTTAAAGGCAGAGGTGATATACGGAACGCATTCGTATATGCTATGAAAGATTTAGAAAAATCAATTAAAGGATTATCAGATAAACAAAAAGAAAAAATATTCAATAATGGATATAACTTTATGAATCTTGAAGTAATGTGGCCGAAATCAGCAAATGTAATTGATTATGATGTTGCTACACTTATATTTCATGGAGCTTTAATATATGATGACAAAGGAAATGTAAAAGGTGAAGTAAAAGGTAGTGGAAGAATACTTGCTGGAATGATTCAACAAATCAATCAACATATACAAAAGAAATATTCAATCGGAAAACCACAATTTTTAACAGTTCCAAAACATCAAGATTTTGGTAAGATGAAAGGTAAGTTTTTGGGTAGATTGTCAAGATTACAATCACAATTTGGATTAAAAGATAATGATACATTAGCTTTATATCATCAAATGTGGTGGGAAGTATTTATATCAAACAATTATAAGAAAAAATTAAGTGGAAAAGTTGTAGAAGGATTAGTTAAAAGATGGGCATTCTTTGATAAATCATATTCAATACCAATGATAAAGGCTGATATGAAAAAAACATCTTTCTTTGATGAAAAAGTTTTACAAGCAATATTAGATTTTGATAAAAAAGACCACGCAGCACAAGTTAAAGAAAATATGAAACCATTTGAAACATTATTCTTTGAAGTTGGTGCAGAAATATTAAAGAATGTAAAAGGATTTATGGCTGCTAATCCTGATAAAGCAGTTCAAGGAATTAGAAAAAGATTAAACGCGGCTATCTCAAATGTTAAAGCCGGTGGTGATAAGAAAAAATTAAACACATTAAAATTACAATTAGACAAGTTAAATAAGATTGGTGGGGTAGATTCTATCGTTCCAAGTGAAGGAATTGTTTTTAAATATCAAGGAAAGACATATAAATTCACAGGAGCCTTTGCTCCAATCAATCAAATTACAGGTTTAATTTCGTTTTAATATATTTATATATGAATAAACAGAGGTAAATATGGGTAAAAATTTAGCAAAAGTTCAATCTATGATAGATGGAGATTATGCAAGTAAAGTCCAAGTTGGATATGGTGACCAAGAAATCGAAAGACATGAAATTGGTGAAAGATGGACAGATTCGGATGGTAGAGAATGGGAACAAAAAAAAGGATATCGTGTTAAGATAAAAACTACACCTGATGTCGGACTTTTTTCAAAAGTATGTAAAGATTGTAAAGCACCATGTTTAAAGTCATTTGATATAGATACTTGGGTAAGAATGAATAGATGTTATGGTTGCCAAACAACATTTGAACTTGATTTAAAATTTATGAGAATTGGCGAGACCAATAATAAACACTTTTTTTGGATAAAATTACAAAAATTACAAAGATGGGATGCTATAGATAAGGAAATTGAACATTATATGAAAGACCTTTGGGTACGGAATGATAAGAATCCATTTGATAAAACAATTGCAAATGCTATAGCAAATCATGAATTAGAAAATACATTTAAAGTTAATAAAAATTTAACTAAGTAACAGGAGAAAAATTATGAATTTAGGAAGTAAAAAATTATTATGTGCAGGTATTTGTTTTATAGCAGCAACTGTATTTGTATTGGCTGGTAAAGCTGACTTTTATGGTTGGGCTGAATTTACAAAATGGATATTTGGTATTTATGCTGCTGGTAATGTTGGAGAACATGCTGCTAATAAAGTTAATGTAACACCTGCAGGTGAGTAAAATGAAATCCGATTGGTATGATAAAATATTTGATATCATTCAAGAATGTGACGAATTAGTATCTGAAGTTAGTAAACGAAAAGTTATTCGTAAAGGTAAACTGGTAAGAAAAACATTCTGCCCAGCAGGCCAAAAAGCTAAAAATGGTAGATGTGTTACCATGAAAGGTACTGAAAAAGCTAAAAGAAAAAGAGTTGCTAAAAGAAGTGCAATGAAAAGAAAAGCAAAAATGTCAAGAATCTTGAAAAAACGAAAAAAAGCAATGAAAAAAAGACATACTATGGGATTAAGGAAAAAAAGAAAATGAAGATAATAAAATGGTTAATTGGATTAATTGCGGCAATTGGTAGTATAGCAGCTATAATGCTAGTCCCAGGATGGGGTAGTAACAGAAATAAAAGAATAAAAGAGATAAACAAAGAGTCTAAAAAAATTAATGCAAATATTAAAAAAAGAGAAAAGGCACAAAAAAATATTGAAAAATCTCTTAAAAATAAAAAAAAGGCAGTTAAAGAAATAAAAAAACAAGGTAAATATAAATCTAAAAAAGTAAGTGGCAAAAAAGCAGCAAATTTTTTAAAGAAATATGCTAAAAAAGATAAGTAAATATGTCTTATCACGATAGTAATGTACAAACAAATTTATATACAAGTGGAGGCGAGTTTGTATGCGATACAAATAGTTTCCAAGGATGTGGAGAGGGAACAAATAATACTTATATAGGGTATTATCATATTCATCCAGAAAAAGGAGCAATGGCTGGAGCAGAACATTCTAATCAATCACATCCATTATTAACAACGGTAGCCAATAGGAGAAAAAAAATGCCAAATCGTAAAAGAAATGTAAGAAGACCCTCTCGAAGACGAGCAAGACAGATGAGTTGTCCACCAGGTCAAATAATGAGTGATGGTCAATGTGTCCCAGCTGGAAATGGTAGGGGTGGTTATAGAAAAAGTACTAGTAGAAAGGCTCCACGGAGAGTTAAAAGAACTACCGTTAGAGGTACATCCAATAGAAAAAGTAGAATATTGAATAGAGCAGCTACTCGTAGACGGGTAGCCACAAAAGCAAATTCAAGAAGTAGTATAAATAGACAACGAAATATAAGAAGAAGAGCTAAACAAGCAGGAAATAATCCAATTTATAGTGGTAATGTTTTATATCATTGTCCACCTGGAATTACGACAATTACTTCTGATTGTGTAGCACAGAGAAGAAAATAAGGATATTAATATGTTTAAAAAAAGTTCTTGGATAATTGCATTATTTGTCTTAAATTGTTTTAGTTATATTTATGGACAAACCACTTTTGAATTTACAGAAGAAGAAGTGCAAAATATATATAATTCTATTAATGAGTTAGAATATGCAGATAGTTTAAATAAAGTAATAATTTTGAATTTAGAAAGTCAAATAATAGACTATGATAAACTAATTGTAAATAATAAATTAACTATTGAGGATTATAAACAACAAATAATATTAAAAGATGAAATGATTGAGCTAGTAAAACCGAGATGGTACGAAAACAAATATTTATGGTTTGGTCTCGGTGTAGTATTTACTACAAGTTCAGTTCATTTAGCAGGACAACTTAAATAATGAGTAAAGACTTAAAAAAAGTGATAAAAAGAGAATATTTAAATTGTTCTCAAGACCCAATACATTTTATGAGAAAATACTGCACGATTCAACATCCTACCAAAGGTAAAATTAAATTTGATTTATATAATTTTCAAGAGAATTGTTTAAGAGATTTTAAAGATAATGAATATAATATAATACTTAAATCTCGTCAATTAGGTATTTCTACACTTACTGCTGGTTATTCACTCTGGATGATGTTATTCAATTCAGATAAAAATATTCTTGTAATTGCAAAAGATAAAGATACTGCAAAAAATCTTGTTACAAAAGTAAGAGTTATGTACGCAGGGTTACCATCTTGGTTAAAAACAACAGTTGATGAGGATAACAAACTTTCTCTCAGATTTAAAAATGGTTCACAGATTAAAGCAGTAGCTGCGACACAAGAAGCAGGTCGTTCTGAAGCATTATCACTTCTCGTTCTTGATGAGGCTGCATTTATTGATAAAATTGATGATATATGGACAGCTGCTCAACAAACATTGGCAACTGGTGGTAACTGTATAGCACTATCAACTCCTAATGGTGTGGGTAATTGGTTTCACAAACAATGGATGGATGCAAACTCTGGAAGTAATAGATTTAATACCATTAGACTTCATTGGACAGACCACCCAGATAGAGGAGAGGATTGGAGAAAAGAACAGGATGTCATTTTGGGTCCATCTAAAGCTGCACAAGAATGTGATGCTGACTTTCTTACTTCTGGTGAATCTGTAGTTGACTCTGTGATTTTACAATGGTATAAAGAGCATATGATTAAGGCTCCAATTGAAGAGGCTGGTATAGATAGAAATCTATGGATTTGGAAACAACCTGATTATTCTAAAAAATATATAGTGGTTGCTGATGTGGCTCGTGGTGACGGGAGTGATTATTCAGCTACTCAAGTATTTGAATTGGAAAGTATGGAACAGGTTGCAGAATATAAAGGACAATTGTCTACTACGGATTATGGAAACTTCTTAATTGAATTAGCCACAAAATACAATGATGCTCTACTTGTAGTTGAAAACAACAATATCGGATGGGCTACAATACAAACCATCATAGATAGAAATTATAAAAATTTATTTTACCAATCAAAAGATTTACAAGTTGTTGATGTTGAACATAATATGAGTAATAAATATAGAGCACAAGATAGAAGTATGGTGCCTGGCTTTTCAACAACTGCAAAAACTCGACCATTGATTATAGCAAAAATGGAAGAATATACAAGAGAAAAATTAGTAAAAGTAAATTCTAGTAGACTTATAGATGAGTTATTTGTATTTATTTATAAAACTGGAATGGTAAATATGCGAGCGGAAGCTATGCAAGGTTATAACGATGACTTAGTTATGTCTTATTCAATCGCTTTGTGGGTTAGAGATACGGCTCTAAGATTACAAAGTGAAAAGAATGACCAGCAATGGGCAATGATGAATTCCTTACTTGATAAAAACGGTAATAGACCCGATTATAGTAAAGGATTTCAAAAAGGCCAATCTGGTATGCCTTCAAAAAATCCATATGAAATGGAAATAAATGAAAAAGAAAAAGAAGATTTAACTTGGTTAATTAAATAAGAGGTAAACAATGGCAGAAGAAAAAAGAGACAATATATTTGGTAGATTAGGAAAATTATTTCAAAGTAATCTAGTTATCAGAAAAAAAGATAATGATAGATTAATAGTGAAGGATGTTGATTTTTCTCAAACTAAATTAGATTCTAATTTTATCGACAGATATAATAGATTACACGGGATGCATACACATACTTGGGGGGCAGGATATGCTGGAAGACAAAACCAGAAAAATGCATATGATGTGGCTAGAAGAGAATTATTTAGAGACTATGAATTAATGGATTCTGACCCTATTATAGCATCAGCTTTAGATATATATTCTGATGAATCTACAGTCTCAAATGTTGAAAATCAAATTTTAGAAATTAAAACTGAAAATGTAGAAGTAAAGAAGATATTACATAACTTGTTTTATGATGTATTGAATATAGAATTTAATTTATGGTCATGGATTAGAAATATGACTAAATATGGTGATTTCTTTTTAAAACTAGAAATATTAGATAAATATGGTGTTGTTAATGTCAAACCTGTTTCTCCATATGAAGTATCTCGTTTAGAAGACCATGACCCTGCAAGACCACAATTGATACAATATGAAATTGAAGGTGATAATGAAGAAGTTTTAGAAAATTATGAAATAGCTCATTTTAGATTAGCATCAGACTCAAATTACTTACCATATGGTAAATCGTCATTAGAAGGTGCTAGAAAAGTATGGAAACAATTAACTCTTATGGAAGATGCTATGTTGATTCACAGAATTATGAGAGCACCAGAGAAAAGAGTATTTAGAATTGATATCGGAAATATTCCACCAAATGAAGTTGATAACTTTATGGAAAGAGTTATTGGAAAAATGAAAAAAATACCTGTTATTGACCAAAAAACAGGTGATTATAATCTAAGATATAATGTGGAATCAGTAACAGAAGATTATTATCTACCTGTTCGTGGTTCTGATAGTGGAACAAATATAGAATCTCTACCAGGACTGACTAATGATGGTGCAATTGATGATATTGAATATTTAAAGAATAAAATGATGGCTGCTCTTAAAGTTCCAAAAGCTTTTCTTGGTTATGATGAACAAATAGGTAGTAAAGCGACATTAGCGGCTGAAGATGTTCGATTTGCAAGGACTATCGAAAGACTTCAAAAAACTATATTATCTGAACTCTCTAAAATAGCAATTGTTCATTTATATACACAAGGATTCGAAGATGCCGAACTATTGGAGTTTGACTTAAAATTAACAAATCCATCAATGATTCACGAACAAGAAAAACTTGAATTATTAACTCAAAAAACAGAATTAGCAAACAATATGTTAGAAAATAAGATATTATCTCGTGAGTGGGTTTGGGATAATATATTTGATTTTACAGAGGACGATAAACAAAGAGTATTTAAAGATATTGTTGAAGATACAAAACAAAAATACAGATTTACACAAATTGAAGAAGAAGGTAATGACCCTGTAGAAACTGGTAAGGCAGCAGGTGATGGAGAGGAACAGACCGGTGAAGATTGGGGCGGTGACAGACGAAGTGGTACGGAAGAAAAAGAATATGGTAATGAGTATGATAGTGATGACTTAAAAGATGCAAGAAAATATGAAAAACCCAGAAATGGGAAGAGAAATTTTAAACATGGAAGTCCGTTACATCCTGGAAAAGGTTCTACTCTTGTTGCAGCAGAAAGCTTTTTATCACAACTGAAGAAAACTTACGGGAAGACTTCAAAAAAATTAGGTATTTTAAACGAAAAAGTAATTATTGATGAATAAAATGTATGTAAATATAAAAAAATATATATTTATTAATGAAAAACTACATATATTTGGAGACACTTTATGGACATGAAGCGCTTAAGGCATTCTAAAATCCGTAACACGGGTTTATTGTTTGAATTTATACTCAGACAATTGACTGCAGATGTTTTGGATAAAAAGAATAAGACAAATGCAGTAAACATATTAAAAGCTAGATTTAATGAACACACAGAACTTGGTAAGGAACTAGCTTTATATAATATTCTTACTAGTAAAAAGTTTAAGTCAGACAAGAAAGCTAATTATTTTGTTAACGAGGTTGTTAAACAACGCAACAAGTTAAATAATTCAGTATTAAGACGCGAAAAATATAATTTAATAAAAGAATTAAAGGGACAATATGATTTACAAAAATTTCTTTCGTCAAAAATTAATAATTATAAAGTTTACGCTTCAATTTATCAATTATTTGAAAATACAGAAAAACTGTCTCCGTCATTGAAAACAGAATCCTTTTTTAATTTAGTTGAACATATTACAACTGATAAAAACAATATAAATTTAAGTGAAACTATCGGTGGTACATCATTACCAAAAGATAGTGATTTGAGATTATTAACTTATAGAACTTTACTCGAAAAATTCAATGAAAAATATTCTAAATTAAATACACAACAAAAATCTTTATTACGAGCCTATATTAATAATGTTTCAGGTACAAACTCTTTAAAAGAATATATAGATTCTATTAAACCTGAACTTAAAAAAGAATTAAAGAAATATTCAAGTAAGTTGCAGGATAAAATAGTACAGATTAAATTAACAGAAGTAATAAAATCTATTGATAAATTTTGCAATACAAGTAAGTCAAATACAGTAAATGATGCAACTGTTATTCAGGCTATGCGGTATATGGAAGTGTTAAAAGAATTAAAGAAAAATGGATAGAGCCTCATTTAAAGAGTATTTAAAACCCATTGTTCGGGAAATACTTGATGAAGATGATATAGATGAAGCTACAGCAACTGATAGTGTAGATGGGTATAATACACCATTTGCATTTTCAGGTAAGAGTGCTAAAAGTAAAAAGAAGAGAAAGAAAATAGCAACTAATAGTACTCATTACAGTGTTGTTAATGAAGATTTAAACAATAAAGATTTAAAAACTATAAAGAAACTTATACGCGCCGTTATTGCAGATGTTTTAAGAGACATTTGGATTAAACGACATAGTTGGAGATAATAAATGGCAGGATATAAACAAGACCCAAATGATTCGACAAAACAAGTTCCTAGTAGCCCTTTTCGTAGTGCTTATCAAAATGTAACAACAACTACATTGCCGGCAGAAGCTACTATTCAAAAAAGACCTAGTTCTATTATAATAGGTAAAGATGGTACATATGCTTTTTTGTATGAAACAACTGCTTCAGCAGGTAATTCATCTACATTACCAGATTTCAGTAAATACATTACGGGTTCAAAATTATTCGAGACAGACCAAGGTCCAGTTGAATTACCTATACAACCTGTAGCTTGGAGATTGACAGATGAAGGTTCTAATGGTGCTGTTGGTGACATAACATTTATCTATAGAGGAGGAGCTTAGAATGACGACTAAAAACTTACTAGTAGATTACATGACATTTGATGTGACTCCAAGTCAAATCAATGAATCCATTAAAAGAAATGATGGTAGATTAGTTGTGAATGGAGTACTTCAAAGAGCAGAAGCTAAAAACCAGAACGGTAGGGTATACCCAAGAGATACTCTTATGAGGGAAGCTAAGAAATATGCTGAAACTAATATTAAAGAGCGAAGAGCTCTTGGTGAACTTGACCATCCTGATTCTTCTGTTGTTAATTTAAACAATGTATCTCATAATATACTTGAAATGCATTGGAAAGGTGATGATTTACTTGGTACTGTTGAAGTTCTTGGAACACCTGCTGGAAACATTTTAAAAGAATTATTTAAAAGTGGTATAAAATTAGGTATTTCGTCTCGTGGTATGGGTTCTGTAAAAGAATTAACAAATGAAGAAGACGGAGATACAACTGTACAAGTTCAACCTGATTTTGAACTCATCGCATTTGATTTCGTATCAAATCCATCTACACACGGAGCTTTCCTATCACCTCAAAACGAAGGTAGATTAAATGAAAGTGTTGGAACAAGAAAAGATGGAGTTTGTTGTCATGATTGTAAGGTTGAATCAATTTTAAATGATATTATTCAAGGAGTGTAATATGGATTATAAAACAATGATGGGATATTCAAAAAAGAAAAAGGTAATAAAAGAAAAAGTAAAAAAATCTAAGCATTCAGTAATTGAAGGGATAAAAACAGAACTTAACGAATGGAATGATACTACATATAAAAGTTTACCAAAAAGATGGTCAAAAAAAGCTTTTGATGACTCTGGATTAACTGATTATGAAAAACAAAAAGTTAATGAAGTTGGTGTAACCCCTCAACACAAAAAATTTATAACCAAAATTAATAAAGCTGAAGAAAATTTACATAAACATATTCATTTATATAAAAATTTCCTTATCAGTCAAGGCCAAAAAGATGCAGGAATGGAACTTAGTAGTAAATATGTTACTATTGTAGGTGGTTTTACACATTATTTAAAAACTACTTGGGTTAAAATGTTGAGAAAGATGATATAATGCCAGCAAAGTCAAAATCACAACAAAGATTTTTTGGTGTCGTAAAAGGTATCCAAAAAGGTACGGGTAAGGGTACTGGTAAAGCTAAAAAAGCTGCTAAAGATATGAGTGCTTCTGATGTAGATGATTTTGCGTCTACGAAACATAAAGGCCTACCTAATAAAGTTAAAAGAGAAAGTCGTGTTAGAAGTTTAATTAGAAAGATGGTCCGTGAAATTATGAAAGAAGATTTTGCAGGGTCTCTGAAACAAGAAGATAGAAAAGAATTTGATAATACTCGAAAGAAACAATCAGAAGTTCTTGGGTATAAATTAACTGGTACTCCCGATGTAAAAACAGAAATTGATGATGCTACAGTTAAAGAAGGAAAACTATCAAAATCTCAAATCAAAAAGATGAGAGATAAATTTGATAAGACTGGTAAATTACCACCTCATTTACAAAAGTTAGCTGATTTGATGGATAAACATAAAGGTGTTAAAGATATAGTTGTTCCTGGTTTAGAATGGATGGCAGATATAAAAGAAGCTAAAAAAAGAGATTATAAAGCAGAATACAAGAAATATGGTTCTTCTAAAAAGGCTAAAAAATATAGAGCTGAATTAAATGCTTACAATAGAAAAAAAGGAACTTATGGAAATGGTGATGGTAAAGACGCATCACATAAAGGTGGAAAGATTGCAGGATTTGAAAAAGAATCAGTAAATCGTGGAAGAGCGGAGAAAAGTAGATTGAAGAAAGAAGGAAAACTTAATGAAGTTAACAAAAAACATTTCTTGAAATTGATTCATGATGAATTAAAAAGTATTATAGGTCAAAAAAAATATGTAAAAAAAGCTTTATCAAAGAAAAATTTAGAAAATTGGGAAAGAAAAGAATTTAACGCTATTTGGCCGGGACTTGTAAAGAGAGAAAAAGAATTAATGAAGCATCAGAGAAATGTAGCTGTGATGAAAGAAGGAAAACTTACAGAAGATTACAAAAACAACAAATGGGAAGTATATGTTGCAGATGAAAAAGGTAAAGAAAAAATTGTGAAAGTGGCTAAATCTAAAAGAGCTGGAGTTATTCTCTATAATAAATTGATTAATACGGATAAATATCACGAAGTTGGAATGAGAGTAATTAAAGAAGGAAAACTTAACGAAGGAAAAAAATTAAG
>Ga0080013_1000015_pt1 | contig 211390 bp, 285 predicted proteins | sample ETNvirenome_6_85_FD_69236 | JGI IMG/M metagenome (GOLD analysis project Ga0080013, IMG submission 69236) | Marine viral communities from the Pacific Ocean - ETNP_6_85 (SPADES assembly) (version 2) | ecosystem: Environmental > Aquatic > Marine > Oceanic | place: Pacific Ocean | collected...
ACTAGAAGCTACGGAGATCTCATTATCACTTTGATCAGTGAAAAATAAACCACTTTCATTAAGATAAAGAATTCCTTTAAATTCGCCACCAGTTGTTGGAGTTGCAGATAATTCATTGAATACAATTCCACCACCAGCTATTTCTAATGGATTTACATTAGCATTTAAAACTGGATGTTGACGGCCAACTAAAGTTCCTTGTGGATTTTTAAATAGGAATAAAGCTTCATCTGCTGTTAATGCTTTGCTATAGAATCTTATTTCATCTAAACTTCCATCATAAAAATAGTCAGTAGTACCACCAGATTTTCCAAAAAATAAATCATTGCCATCACTTAATGATCCTACAGAAGAAATATCAGAATCACCAGTAACATAATCGGTTTGTAATATACCATCAAGGTACATATACATTTTGTCATTTGTTCTATCGACAGTACCAATTGCGTGATGCCATACACTGTCTGTTATAGTACCAGAAGCTACTCTTGTATCTAAACCTCCATCATCTCCAATAGAAAAATCTACAGAATTAGTTGCTAGTTGAAAACTAAATTGACTTACATCCCAAGTAGTACCAGATGCTCCTTTGTGAATTAAAAATGATGTAGCGGAAGCAGAAATATTAAACCAAAAACTTATAGAAAAACTTTTATCATCTCCGAATTCAAAAGCATTAGCATATGGCACTTCAGCAAATTCAGAACTTGCTGCTACAAAAGAAAACCCACCTTGATTAATACCAGTAATATGGTCTGGAGATCCTCTTATTACAGCATCATAACCACCAAAACTATCGCTAAGTATCCCATCACTATCTCCAGTAGATTCATTTAAATTCCAGTGAGCTATAAGACTTTCGTTTCCAGGATCAGTACCAATTGAATTGATTACAGAGAATTTAGCAGCTATTACATCATTAGCAGCAATTGTAGGAATAGTGTCACCAGTAATAGTAACTACTGATTCTAATACTGATGGGGTTTTAACTGCTGCCAATAAACTATCGCCATATGTCTTTTGATATAAAGGCATGAATTACTCCTGTATGAATACAACAGAGTTTGTTGGATAAACCGTACCTGAAGTATCTGCTCCTAAAGTTGGAGAAATAAATATACTTGTATCTTCTGTTCTTGTTAGTAAATAGTATCCATTGCTATTTGAAGTTCCATCTAATACTACATATTCTCTTTTGCTATAATCGTGACTATCTCCTAATTGTAATACACTATCACCAGTTAAGGCAGTAAATGCTGTTGGGCTAGTGGAATCAAAAAGATTACTTTGTAATGATTTTGTAATATCCCCACCTACAGTATTATTTATATCAATAGTTTGCGATCTATATACATAATTAGTTCCTATTGGGAATGGATCTGGATGAAAGAATGGTACTTGATTGTCATAGTGAGTACTTGAAGAATCACCATAATCCCAAATCATGAAATCAGTAATCTCTCCGTTGAATTCAAAATTAGCTGGACTATCGTAAAGAGGAATACCTCCTATATTTAAAACGCTATTAATTGAAACCGAATCCCCAGTTGAATCCCCACCAATAAAGTTTCCATTATAAAAAAGTTTAAATATTTTAGTGTCACCATAATCTATTGAGTCTCCAGGAAAACTCCATACTGCTTTAATGTGATGCCATTGTTGAAAATAAGTATCACCAGTAAAAGCTATATCTCCGCTATCACCATTAGCTATACCACAATATAAATCTATCACATTGCCGCCAGCTACATTTCTTACTTGATATCTAAATTTATCAACAGAAATACTATAATATAATCCAAAATTAAAAGATGACCCACTGTAATCAGCCCATATCCATTTATTTACAGATTCATTCCAATGGAATCTTGGATAGAAATAACATTCTATAGCTCCCGAATCTCCCCAATTATATGTATAACCTAAAGAAGTTCCAGGTCTTGTTCCATTAACATAAGGTCTTACATAATTATTATCTTCAACTTGAACAGCTGTAGCATAAACCGTTCCAGTGTCACCTTTATTTGGTTTTATAATAAATATGTGTGTATCACCAGCATCTGCAAGAGGTATTGTAACCCCGCTGATTCTTACTATTGAATCTCCAAGCCATTCTGCAACTGTTTGTGAAGTATCACCTACAAGAGTTGCCACTGTTTGTGAATCCCAGTAAATATTATAATTTCCAACAAACGATAAAGCAGAATTTGTAAAATAAATAGCGGTTGTATCGCCATATAACCAAGACTCATGACGACCTTCCATAAGAGTAACACTCCAAGCTTTACCAAGAGTATTACCAAAAGAACCAGCGAACATTTTTTGCCTTATATCTCCATCAGTATTTGAAACTATTATTTCCGTAAATTGTTTTTCATCAAAATAATAATTTGATGGTATTGCGCTATCGCCAGAATTAACAAAATACCATTTATCAGTATCTCCAGATGATACTCCCTGAGAATTACTATCTCCAAGGGATTCTGAATAATTAATTAAATTAGTTGTCTCACTCCAGAAACTGGTTACTTCTTTTGAATCACCTATTCCAGCCCAAGGTTTACGATTGGAATTATAATATATTGTATCTCCAGAACCTACTGGGGATACGCCATTATTCTCAAATTCAAAAAATAGTGGTTCCAATACAACACTATCATTAGTATCCCCAATTAAATTTTTTGTTGAAAACAATTGATGTCTATATAAAAATAGTTCTTGATAATCATTTTGTACAGAATCTCCATCATATTCCACTTTGCCAAAATCTGTATATTCATTTAAAACAAATCCTGTCTCTGGATTTTTGCTCATAAGCACATCATAATAAGAAGTATCGCCCCAACGATCATTTGAAATAGAAGTACTACTTGCTACATCATATTCTTGTCTATAAATAAAATATTTTGAAGCATGTTGTTGTCCATCAAAAATAGCGGCTATTCTTTTAGTAATTATAGCACCAGTATCTTGATTTAATTTTGGATCGAAAAAAGAAGCTAACATTATTGGAGTTGGTATGTATTGATAATGATCCCAAGTTGTATCACCAAGAATATTTTGAAGCTGTTGATTTTTATTGCCTACTTCTAAAATTGCATCTGTAACTGATTCTTCTAAACCTTTCCAAGCCAATAAAGTTCCTTTTGGTTTTCCGATTCTTGCTTTAATCCAAAAAGCTCTCCATTTTCTTGCTCCATCAAATCCGCCTTCCCCATCATCAACAGTAGTTTCAGCACCTATAACTATTCCATTGTTTAAAGTAGTATATCTATCTTCTATTAAGGTAATTAAAGAGTCATTAAGAAATTTTGCAAGATCTAAAGCATCACTAAATCCAGCTTCACTTCCACTCGGAGGACTTCCTCCAGTAAGAAAATTGTATATACCCCAAAGAGAACTATCACCATTGTTGATGTCGGTATCCCAAGTATCTCCTGTGTTACCAATTAAACGAGACATATCCCCAACTAAAGTAGTAATATTTAATTCACTATCCCCAATTTCTGAGGCCATATCTGGATCTGCAAATATAGTATTTGTTCCAGCTTCAATAAATGCTAATTCAGCTGACAAGGCATTTAAGTGAGCAACGTAAGTAGAATCACTATCTCCAAATGTACAAACATTTAATAATTTTGTAGTAAAATTTGTTTTATAATTATCGTTAAATAAAGAATTATTGATGTCACCATCTTCATCTGCAAAGAAGTTTGGTTCATTTGAATCACCGTCACCAATTACATATCTATATTTTGTATCAAATTGAATATCAATATCAACATCTGCCCTTCTTCTACCAATAAGTCCAGTTCCTGTCATTGCCGTTCCAATTTGTTCTCCACATCCAGTACTAACTCCATATAAATACATCTTTGCTGCATCTTGTGCAGCACCAGAAGTTGCATATCTAAAAGTACTAACAATTGAATCTCCAACTGACCAAGGAAAATTCGTTGGATTAGAGCCAACAGTAGTTTTTAATCCATATAAATGAAATAGGAATCCAGATGAATCTCCTTTTTCTGGATAACCCCAAGTAGAATCTCCTGGTCTTACAGCACCGTTATCATTTAAATAATCAGTTGTCCAATTTAATTCTTTGCTAGGAGATCCATCAGCATCTGGTGGATAAAAACCATTTAAATATCTTTCATCTGGAATTGATCTTTGCCACCACTCTCTTTCTGGTGGAGCTGCTTCACCTCTTTCATCAGCGGCATACTCCATCATTGTATTATAGTCATCTCTCCAGTGCAGAAGACTGTCATCTAGAACTGGTCTTAAATAAAAGTCTCCACCTTCAAGGCCTCTTTCATAAAGCCAATACCAAATGAGATCATTAATTCCTACATAGGTTCCATCACCGTGAAGAAATTGATTATTAAAATCATCTTCTTCTTTAACATCTAATCTTGCTTGTATGATTGCAGTATTAGAGCCAACTGCGAGAGAGCGATCTAATTTCATTTGATTAAATTTTTCTTGAAAAGTAAGTGGCATTTATATAGCTCCTGCCGCAGTATAGTAAGCGATTATAGCAGTAGCCATTATAGTTGCTACCGAATCTGGAGTTGCTCCCATATCTAAAGTAAGTGCATTTTTAAGTTGTACTTGTAACGCACTTTGAGCAGCTGGTGGAACCATAGGAACTAAAGATACTATTGCTGTTGCTAAAGATGCTGATACCGAATCAGGAGTTGCTCCCATATCTAATGAAGCAGCATTTTTTGTTTGAGATTGCATAGCCGCCGCTCCAACAGGAGCCAATGGTGGAGGGGCAGATGGGCTAATGGGCGGGAAAATTCCAGATGGTACAGCACTAGCTAAAGCAGTTGTTATAATAGTAGCAAACAAATCTGGCGTTGCCGCCATACCTAGAGATAGTGAATCTTTAATCTGTGATTGTAATGCTGTAAATGCTGCTGCTATTGGCACCAATTTCTCCCTTATCTATTATGCTTACTCTCTTTTATGCTTACTCTTAATGAGAGTACCTTCCATATTAGTTACTTGTTGAGTATACTTCAATTTAGCTTTCTTAGGACTAAGCGGTCCTTTAGTTGGAACAACACCTATGTGTATGTGTTCCATTAATTGTTCTAATATATCTTTCAAATTATCATATAAAACGATAGATTCTTCCTTTCCATTAACATATAATGCAGTTCCATTTCCTATGATTGTATTGTCATCTTTGTCTTTAAAATAAAGACTATCGCTCTCGGCACTAACACCAAGTTTGAATATAGTTGTATCTCCATCATTATTCATATAATAATTGAAACCATCTTCAGTTATTTCTACATAACTTTGTTTTTCATCAGACGTATTGTTTACTTCTAATCTAATAGTTTCTTTCTTACTATTTTTATCATCTTTGGCGATTAATATTTCTTGATATTTCTCAGCAGTACCTTCATTCCATTGAGTAAAATGCCTTACTCTTACTTTCTTACTATCTATAGCTACAAGATTTTCAGTGCTAACTTCACCTGTAATATCTTCCCAATCCATTTTTTTCTCATTAGTATCATCTGGAGTTGTAGTTTTAGTTCTTAAGATAATAGTATTTTGATCACCAGCCATACTATCACTAAGAGTTGTATTCGAGTCACCATCTTTAGCTAAGTCTTTATCAGCTCCTTCTTGATCTGGATCTTCATTTGGAGCATTAACAAATCCAACTGAGTAATTTTCATTTCTGAGCGGTTCAAAATAAGAACCCATCCAAAGTGGTTTAGAGAAAGATCTATCAAGAAAAGTAACTACACCTTTCTCATTTGTTTTAGGTAGAGCAAACATTCCATAATTTCTACCACCACCTAAAGGAGAAAAAACCATACATTCAAAGTCAGCAGATTTCCCAGCAGGGCTTGCTTCTTTGTGCAAGGAAGCATTAACTCCTACGTTAAGTTCTGTTGGAGTTATAGAGAGATCATCTATGTCAGTAGATTCCATTCTTCCCTTTGCTTTATTAAACCTTTTCCTAGGAACACTATAATATTCAAAGATTCTAACCCTTATAGTTCCTTTCTCAAAGTAAGCTGTGTTGTCTAAACAAAGTGCTGAATATAACATTATATTAGTGACACCACCCTTTCAAATCTTGGAATTTTTATTATCCTTCCAGCATTAAAATCTTGTGGAGAATTATCAAAACTATTTGCATATACTAATACCCAAAATAATTTTGGATCTCCATAATGATCAAACGTAATTAAATCTGGTCTATATTCAAATTTAAGTGGTATCTGAAATTTTACATCATCATTGAACGTAAAAAATGTATATAGCTCCGCATCAGGCAATCCTTTTTGAGTATGCTTTATGTCTTCGTTCCATACATTTCTAAAATATTTATATCTTGAACCCATAATTTAACCCCTTGACTTGAATGACACATCATAATAATCTCTAAAGTTAGGTAATATTTGATGATAACTTGAAGTAACTTCTATTAAATTCATGCTTATATTATATCCCATAGTATCTTTAAGAATATATGATCCATCTTTTTTTTGACGTTCCATAAAATATGGTAATTGATTCCCTCTTGTTATAGCTACGTTAGTAGCTATAAAACTTCTAAAGTGTATTAAGTTTCCATTAGAATTTTCTCCATTTAAAACATTTTCAGGATAAGTAAGTAAATTAGAAAATGGAGAATGTTCAGTTGATATTTTTCTGCCATATGAATCACTATTTACTTTACTCTTTTCTCCCATTACTATTTTAATTAATGGTGGTTTATAATATTTATATCCTGATGTTTCATCTTGATTTGAAAACCAGGGAAGTGTTAAGCTCCTATAGGACAATTCAATTAATTGAATATCTTTTAAATTAAATAGTTCATTATCATCATTTGTTATTGGTGCATAAGAAGTACTTACTGTAACACTTAAACTATCAGTTCCAGTATAAGATTGTAAATTTCCTATTCTTGAAAGAATAGAAACAGAAGTATATCTAGCAGCCATTCCTGATTCAGTTATTGTTGGATTAAATTGAAAAGGAATCCATTTTGGGTCTACGTTATCATTATTAATTGCAGGAGAAACGTAAACAGAACCAATTTCCCACATTCCTTCTTTCAATTTAAATGGATCTTCTTTATGTTTCATATGAGATAATTCACGTTTATGTTTTTTCTTTAAGTCACTTGAATTTTCACTATGTTTCATATGAGATAATTTATGTTCATGTTTTTTCTTTAATTCACTTGAACTTTCTTTACCTTCTAATTTTTTAAGCACGGGTTTAATCTCAATAGCAACACCGCTACTATCGTTCTTTAAGTCACTTGAATTTTCACTATGATCCATATGAGATAATACATAATTTCCTGCTGGTAATGTAGTAATGATATTCGTATCAGTATCAGTAAGACCACCAATAGAAACATCATCAGGGTTAATAAGGCCAAAATCATAAACCGTTCTAGTAGTACCACTTTGAATCTTTTTTCTACCACTCTTGCCAGCACCACCAGCTCTATTTTTTCTGTCAATTATTTCATTTTGAATTGATTTAAGATCTGAGAAGTTATATTCTTTCGGATTGTTTGTTAACTTAGCTATTTTATTTTCAGCATTTTTAACACTATCAGCAAAACCAGTTACCCCAGGAAATAAATTTGTTGCAAGTTCTTTCAATTCACCTGCTACTATATTTTTTGGAGGTGATCCAAAAACCCTAAGCTTATTACTGCCCGCATATATTGCTTTCTCAATTGATCCAACTACAAATGGTTTTGCTAATGAAAATTTATCAACTCCTCTCATATCTTTTATTGTATACCCTCTACGAGTCATAAGGGTATAGAAATTAACTATTCCGCTTGTAAAAAAAACCAATTCTTTCACCGTAAAATATTTAACTCTTCGAATTAGTCTATCAACTTCATCAACACCACTTATTAAATTAGCTATGTCTAAATTCTTTTCTGCAAAGCCAACTATGCCATCCTCCTCTATTTTTTTTGGAACATCCCACACACTTCTTATGTCAGCTAAACTTTTTAGTAGTCCATATGGAATTAAATTATAAAGAAGTAAGTCTAATTGTTTTTGTCTTGTTGGAGTTCTAACTGCGAATTCTAATATACCTTCTACAGTAACTTGTAGTGGTTCTGATTCTTTATTATCATTAGCATCTGTAGTGAAAGTAGTACCATTATTTATTGGATCTCCAATTCTAACAATTGAATCTCCTGGTCTACCATTTAATGAATTTATTGAACCAGTTGGAGAAAATGCTTCATTACCAATTGGAGAAAATGCAGCTAAATGTTCTTCAACAGTTTTAACAATTGGAGCACCAGTTTTATTATTAATAGCATCTGTAGTGAAAGTAGTACCATTATTTATTGGATCTCCAATTCTAACAATTGAATCTCCTGGTCTACCATTTAATGAATTTATTGAACTAGTTGGAGAAAATGCTTCATTTCCCACAGGAGAAAATGCAGCTAAACTTTCTTCAACAGTTTTAACAATTGGAGCACCAGTTTTATTATTAATAGCATCTGTAGTGAAAGTAGTACCATTATTTATTGTATTTCCTGAATTACTATTTAATGAATTTATCGAACTAGTTGGAGAAAATTCTACTTTTTCATCTTCAGTAACAGGGACGTCTTTCGTTCCTTTATAAATTAAAGCACCAGTTTTATTATCATTAACATCTATAATGAAAGTAGTACCATTATTTATTGGATCTCCAATTCTAACAATTGAATCTCCTGGATTACCATTTAATGAATTTATTGAACCAGTTGGAGAAAATTTTACTTTTTCATCTTCATCAACAGTGTCTTTCGTTCCTTCATAAATTAAAACATCATCTTCGTCGTCACTTATTCTTCTTAAACCAGATGGACTTATATTAACAAAATCAGAATCACTATCATTTACTTTATTATTAAGATTACTAGTTGGTGTAAATTCTGTTCCTTCATTATTTATTGGATCTCCAATTCTAACAATTGAATCTCCTGGATTACCATTTAATGAATTTATCGAACCAGATGGACTTACATTAACAAAATCAGAATCACCATCATTTACTTTATTATTAAGATTACTAGTTGATATAAATTCTGTTCCTTCATTATTAACTGTAGCGCCAACTTTTTTATATAAATCAAAATTATCTTCAGTTGTTACAGTAGGAACTAATTCTTCATCTTTTCCTTCAAGTTCACTAGTTGGTTCAAATACTTCACCATCTTCTTCAATTGGAGCACCAGTTCTATCTAAACTCGCAAACAAAGGTCCGAAGTCAAGCCCAGCTCCATTATTAATTTCATTTCCTTTCTTTAATAATTCAAGTAATTCAATTGTAAACTCACCAATGTCAAGCGTAGGAGAAAGAGATTTAGTAATCAATGCTGAAAGTTGAGGGAATATACTAGTGGAAATTCCAGCTTCTGCTATTGCAATGAGAAAATTAGTTAGATCTTTTTTTATGTCTTCTTTAATAATTATTATTTCTTCTTTTGCCATAATTTCCCCTACTGTTTGAACAATGTAAATGGATTATTAACACTTAATTGTCTAACCAAATTACCTATAGAACCAACCATAGTATCTACTGAAGTAATTAACAGACTTAGTTTTTCATTTTGTTCTTCTTGTTCTACTATTAACAATGCAGTATTTTCTGCTATCAAATCACCACTATTAGCTGATCTTTCATCAGGTGAATCTTCTTCAGCATCTTCCCCATCAACTATCACAGCCCCTTGTTTTTCTATTACTCCTCCATCTTTTGCAACAAGCCTAGCTGCTGTACTACCGGCAGCATCAGGAGTAAGTGGATCAACTGGTATCAGTTCAGGATCTTCACTAGAAATATTTAATAACGCTGCTATTTCAGCTTGAAGCTCTATTATCCTTTTATCTCGTTCAGCTATGTAAGTTTTATTAGCTTCAGACATAACTTTTAAAACGGGTTCATAATTATAATCAAATACATTATTTTTATTTTGCCAAAATTTTAAAGAGAAACCAGTTCTATCTAATGTATCTTGTTCAGCTTGCTGTCGTGCTCTTTCTTCAATTAATCTATCTATTGCTCCACTCGCTCTTCGTGTACCGAATACAGGACTTTCACCTGTATTTAATCGCCTCAGCATACTAGCACCACTTCTTATTCCACCTGTATTATTAAGGATACCTTCATCTCCCCCAACCATCATTCGACCGAAATCTCTGAGGTTGTTTCTGATGTTGGCAGGTGTTGGAATAACATCTGTCGCGTGCTTTAGATAAAGATCGTTTCGGCGAAAACCGAGTCCAGCTAAATCACTAAACTCACCACCCTCGCCAGTAAGTCGATCAAATATTTCATCCCTATTGCTTATGTCTGCTCCACCTGCGCCTTTCTTCTCTCCAGAAGCATCCCATTCTTTTTGCAAAGCCTCAGCAAATTCATCTAATCTACTCTCAAGGTTACTACGTTCTGTTTGTTTTAATTGCTCTATTAATGCATCTGTTTGATTTAAAATAGCTTCTCTTAATGCTTCTCTTCCCTCTAAGTTATAACCACCTTGTTCCATTTCTAGCTTCATTAAATCTTGAGTCATTGTTTCAGTAACTATGGCTGTATCTCTTTTTAGTACTTCCAATTCTTCTAGTTGTTTTAACAGTATTAATGTTTTTCTACTTGCCTCCATCTCATTGCCTAAACTTATCATTTGTTCACTTGCTTGTTTAAGTTGAGTTGCCACTGTAATTAAAGCATCACCATTACCGCCTAATCTACTAACCAATTTACCTATAGCCCCCACTACTAAAGCCAATCCTCCTAACACATGGCCAAGAACTTTAATTAATGGCGGTAATAACATTTTAACAAGAGGCATTAATAAATCTTCGATTAAAGTCATAAAAATAGGTAGCAATGCATCCATAAGTATTTTTATTATCGGCATAAGTGCTGATACTAACATATTTATAATAGGCATTAATGCATTTAATATTTCTTCAAAGAAAGGAACAAGAGCATCTATTATTGGCATAAATTTAGATATCATTTTATCAAACACTGGTTGCAACTTTTGAAAAAGTGGTTGTAATAGTTTCATTACTATTCCAAATATACCCATAAGCATACCTAATTTTCCCAATCCTTTTCCCAATCCTTTCATCGCACCAACTACACCACCGCCTTCTTTCTCACTGAAGCCCCTGACTCTTGCTCTCAATCCTTTAAATAAATTAGCTGGCTTAAGTCTCTCAAGTAAATTTTTTCCAATTACTTTTGCAGATTCTTTTGCTTTTTCAAAACCTCTTACTACTGCTGATGCTCCATCTTGAAGAGAACTATTAAAAGCCTTTCCCATCTTAGTGAAGAATCCTTTTCTTATCGGTATATCAAGTCCTTGTATTGTACTACTAGACATTTTAGTAAATTCTTCAAGCTCTTTCATTCCAAGAGCAGCATCACTTATCTCTGATGTAAATTGATCAAATTCATTATTAACTCTATTACTTTCTTCAGTAACGCCAGCAAGTGTTCCTTTGACATCCATCAAATTTACAGTCATTTTATTAAGTTCTTTATTTGAAGCACCACGTTCTTTAGCTGATCTAATTTGTTCCTCTAAGGTTTTCTTTTGTGCAGTCAAGGCTTCAAGCGAAATATTAAGAGAATCTCTTTGTAATTCAATTTTTGCCCTACCTTCTCTCGCGGTCTCTTGTTGCGTCTCGAGTTCCGTATATTGATTCTTTATCATTTCAGGTTGGAGTTTTCTAGCGTGGAATCTTATTCTATCTATATATCTATCGTTGATTTTTGTTTTTTCAGCAACTAATTTTTTTTGTTCGTTTGTTCTCTTTATTATTTCAGATTGAATTATTCTAGATTCTTTTTGTTGTCTAGCGGACAAATCTCCACTATTTGATAATTCCTTATTTCTTTTCTCTAAAGCTTTCAATTCTCTATCATTTGAACTAGCTAATATATCAATGCTCTCTGTTCTTATGGTTCTTTCTTGTTTAAGGAATCCAACTCTATCACTAATTCTTTGACCGTGTTCTTCTGCTATTTGAGATAAAACTGATAATCCTTTAGAACCCATAGAAATCTTTCTTAACCATTCTGCTGTATTACTTGACATATCTTTTATAGCAGGAAATAAATCACTGTCGGCTAAAGTATCAAAATAACCAGCGGCTCCTTCCATTTGTTTAAAGTCTGGACCACCCATTACTCTTTGTTGTTTTGCCTCTCTCCTTCCAGATCTTCCTGGCATTCTTCCAGAAGCAGTTGAAGCTTTTTTTTGCCCCATATCAATTGCTTCTGAAACTGCTGTTGTTAAAGTATTACCAAAATTAGTAGCTACGGCTCTAAAGCCTCTTCTTAATCTTGTAAAAATAAGTTTAAAACCAAGAGCTGCTAATACAGCTAGTCCTATCCAAGTACTCTTTTGAAAAATACTTAATCCCTTAAACTTAGTACTCATTATATCAATCTCTTCAACTATTCCACCAAAGGATTTAGTCATTTCAGATTGAACTTTATTCATAGCTCTTTCTAATTGCTGACCAACACTTTTTTGTTCGTCAAACATCTCTGTTAAGTTACCGCCACCTTCTTCAAGACTACTAACATCTATATCAGCCATTTGTCTTAATTGTTTCAATGGCATTCCTAAAGCTTGTGCTAATTGAGCAGCAGCTGGCCCACCCATACTCTTAAGTTCTTCACCAAGACCTTGTAATTTCTCTGTCATCATTGCTGGATCTAAATCACCAGATAGTGCATCTTGCATTGAGATACCTAATTTAGCATAAAGCAATGCATTATCTTCTATTCTTCCTGGGTCAAGCAATCTATCCATCAATTGTCCAGCTTCACTTACTTCAATACCAACTTGTCTAAATGCCCCAGCAAGTTTTACAGCTCCCTTATTAAAATCTTCTATAAAACCAGCTGACTTATCCATTTGACTAAGCCATTTAGTATTTTCTATTATTGATTCACCAAGTTGATCCATCTCATCAGCAGACATTCCAACATTTCTTTGAATTCTCGCCATAGAAGTAAGCATATCTTTTGAGGCTTCAATACTTAATCCACCAGTTCTTACAAGCTCTGCTCCAAGTTTAGTTGCATTAGCTGCACTTGCTCCTGTGATTTCGGAGAATTGAGATACTGCTGTTCCTAAGTTCTGTATGTCTCCAGCAGCTATTCTTGAGTTACGCAATTGTTCAACCATTTGCATAGCACTTTCTTGTGCTATACCAGTTTCTCGAACAATTCCGTGAAGAGCCTTTCTCATTTCAGTAGTTGTTTTGCCAGCATCTCCCATTCTATAAGAAAGATCCTTTAATCGTGTGTTAAAGTCTAATGCCGCTTTGCCAGCTTCAAGAATCAAGTAAGGACTAAATACTGCGGCTACACTTGGAATTATATAAGAAAGAGTGGTTCTTACGCTTTGTAATGCACCACGCCAATTAACTGTACTCTTAGCTGTTTTCCCGGTAGCTTCTTCTATATCATCAAAATGAACAGTTGAAGCTTTAGCAGTTTTTTCAATAGCACCCATGTTCTTAGTAGACAGAATGAGGGCATCATTAAAACCTTTCATTAAAGTTTGAGTTTGTTTTAAAGTTTGATTTAAAGAATTTTCTATGTCTAAAGCTACTTGTATTGTATCCATATTATCCTTCTATCGGCCAACGAACTATTTCTAAAGCTGTACTAAATCCAGAAGAGTTTATTACATGATTTATCTTTGACACTCCATAAAAACCGGATAGGTAACTAACTGAAACTGGTTTATATTCATTACTAGAATCTATATATCCAGGCCTTAGCACTATAATTTTTATTAAAAATTGAATTGGAGAAAGATTTTTATCAAATAAATAAAATGGATCTCCTGGTATTTCTATTGTTCCTTCAAATACACCTTGATTTAAATTATGTATTATGTTAGCAGCTACTATTTCTCCAATTGGACCATCATGAGAACTTTCATTATAATCGATTGTATTTGAAACAAAAGTATAATCAAAATTATTTTTATTTAAAGTTTTTGTTACATCAGCTATTATGTGAGTTCTGGTATCTGATTCAGAATCATTTGTTTCTTCTGACGTACTTGGTGTTCCAATAACTAAACTAATTTCATCAGAACTTCTACTAAAGATTTGAGTATTCAATGAAGCAAAGTCAACTCGACTATCAATGTTCAAATTCTTTACTATAGATTGTCCGTATTCTTTCCAAATATAAGTTCTTACTTTACCTTGGGTAACGTTTATTGGATCTGGATATTTAAAGGTCATAGTTGTTTTTATTGTTTTGCCATCTGTAGGTACACTTTGACTTATAAAATATCGATAATGAACTATTTTAGTAGCTTTTTCTTGCTCGTCTGGTTCGGTTATTTCGGACATTGTTTCTGTATCATCTTCTTTATAATATTTAGGTGGAATTTTACTCATAACTGATGAAAAAACACTTCTCATTGATCTAAGAGAGTGTTTAGTTTCATGTACCTCAGAACCTAAGTTAATTTTTATAAATCCAGCTTCTTCTGTTTGATCGCCAGTTATTGGTGACTTTGGGTCATCTTCTTCAAATACAAATTCAAAATGATCTTCTCCACCAGCTGCTGTTCGTATAATAGTTCCTAATGTAGTTAATACATCTTTAGGGGTTCCTTCTAATGTCGCAAACCTTCTTAATAATTTAGCTCTAGAAAGAAAAGAATCAAAAACAGAAAATGCTGTTACTTCAACACGTAACCCTTCGGGCTTAAGGCTGAATTTTGTACCAATCATTTGTAAGTAAATCCAAGGACTTCTAACTACTGTTTTTTCTGAACCAGTTCTGTCAGCGAATTCAGCTTCATTAAAGTCTACTTCATCTATAAAATCTCCTATATCTGAATAACCAAATCTTATTCTTATATTAGTTCCTACTTCGGCATCCATTGTAAAATTAAAATATGTGGAATCATCTGGAATGATTACAGTTTCAGCCATTTCATTAGCTGCTTTAGTAGCAACTAAAGAACGGATAATTGCATTTTCTACTTCGGCAAAATTTTTATCAAAAACACTAAATGTTACTCTTTGTAAACCACCATTATCTTCAATGCTCATTGAATCAAAATAATTATTTTTTCCAGGTTCAAGATGAACTTCTTCCCAATCATCAATGTTGTCAATTCTTCCTTCGGCTATTTTAGTCCTTACTTGTATTTGAACAATAGGAGTATCTGGTTGTGAAATGTTAAAGAAATCTTTTGGATATATTTTTTTTATACTTTCAATTTTGCTTGCCATTCTGTGTCTTATCTTTTCAAAAGATCATTGTTTTGTTCAGTAAATTATCTATGAATGTATGGAGCAGTTCCAAAGTTACCAACGTTGCCGACTCTGCTTTGTCTTATGTCAGTAGCATTTTGTGCCGATATAATTCTATCCTGTAATTCTGTAGCATTATAAGCAACTTGAATTACTTCTTGTCTTATTTCACTTGGCTTAATTAAAGCATTTAATTGAGCTACCCAAGGATCTGTAAAATTAGTATATATCATTCTGTCTAATGGAGTTATACCAGCAGATACTAATTTCATATTAAGAAGGTTAGTAAAATACACTCTATATGCAGTTTTAACTATACTGGGTCTTCTCAGTTTTAATAATCTATAAAATGTTAAACCATCTATTCTTTGACTAGCTCGTTTCATAATATAGATTGTATTCACCAACCAAGCTTTATCTGTTGAGTTTAAGTAATGAATATTAATTCCGTGTGTATATTGTTTATCACTATATTGAACCCAAATTAAAGGAGATGGATCATGTTTCCAATTGGAATAATTGCCATAGTAAATAGCTCCAAATGTCAACAACTTCATTCGTGTTGACATGGCGAAGCGAACATTTCTTATTTTATTTACTATCCAATTCCAAAAACCCACTTTATAAATAACTCTCTATGCTAGGCCATCTACTTTTAATTGTATTATTGAAATATCCTGGATATGTATTCTTTATATAAATAAATACAGTTCTTAAAAAATCCACAGGAGATTTCTCTCTTTGATTAACAAATGTAACCAAATCTGGTAGGCTATACTTCATCCATTGATTAAGTATTTTCTTAAAAATAGCTTCTTTGTTTGGCATAGTTTTTACTAATCTTATTATTTCTCTATAAGAAAGATCATTCCATTTATCTATTGAATTTTCAATACTTACTGATGAATTATCAATAATTTCTCTAAATAAATCATCTGCTGTTTTATCAGGAAAATAATTAGAAAGGTCTTGTAAATTTTTTACATTAGATCCATAAGCTTTTCCTTTATTTTTTGTTCTTGGTGTAAGTTTCCATAAATCGCTCATATTACTATCTTTGCAAAAAGAAATAGGAAAGATAAAGATAGGAAAGATAGAGATATGAAGGTCATAGATATTTTAAGTGAACATAAAACTATAAATGAATTAACAACTGATGAAATTATGGAAAGACAAAAAGGATTTCCATATCAATTAAAAAAGAAAGGAACTAAATACTTTATTTATTTTGCTGAGAAGGATAAGAAAGCTTATATAAAGGGAGTGAAAGAATTATCTGAACTTAATGATTTGGTAAAATCATGGCTTGAAAATACGAGCTTAACTTATAAAAAATGGGGTGAAAGACATCAAACTCTTCTTGCTAAGAAATATATTCAGAAACTAAAAAAGACATTGGGGGATTAGATGAAGTATGCGATAGCGGCGTTAATTAAAGGAGAGAAACTTCCCACAAGAGAATTCCCTCCAAGGGAACATGATATTCCAAAAAATGATTTAAGTAGGGATCTTAAAGTAGGAGATATAGTTCTTCCAAGGATAAGTGGAAGTAGGGCCTGGACAAGTGGAGTCATTTGTCACTTTACTTCATCTCCATATTATCACGTAGAAATAAATGTAAAAGATGGATATAATATTTCAGCTAATGGAACAGGGGTTGGATGGAATGATATTTATGTTAAACCAATATTTGATTTGTTTAGGTTTAAAGGTGGGTTAGATAGAACACAACGCCTTATGATTTATGCAAAGGCAGCACAATCAATTTTAAAACCATATGACTATACTCATTTATTTGGCTTTCCTTTTGTTAAAAGAAAATCTGCTGTTAGAAAAGCTGGTAACGATGCGTATATTTGCAGTGAATTAACAGCTTGGATTTATGATGAGATTGGACTTCCATTGATAGGAGATATTCCTACTTCTATGACTGCTCCTGCTGATATTGGGCATTCAGATGCATTAGAATATGTAGGGGCTTATAAAAATGGATGGAAAATTGTAGCAGAACCTAATGAATTTTTAAGTGAAGATAAAGAAATTATTGGAAAAAAAGCATCTAAATTCCTTGAAGCAATTTCTACTAGAGATGAATATTATGAAGGATTGTATTTAAACAGAGACAAAATGAATAGTTAAAATGAGTAACTTAAAAGATTATGTAAGTGAAAGTATATTGGACCCAGTACAAGAAAACCTTCCTCCTGATTTATGGAATGGAGAGAAGTTAAAGTCATCTGTTAGAGCAACTATAGTAAAACGTTTAGAAACTTGGTTGAAGTCAAAGACGAGTAAACCAATTCAACATCTTATGCTATTAGGTAGCACGACTGGATATCAATATACTCCACAATCAGATATAGATGTCAATTTTATCATAGATGCTCCAGATGAAAAAATAACAAAAATTTCTAAAGAAATGTATAAAGAAGTTAATGGAAAGAGCATACCTGGAACAGAGCATATGGTTAATTACTTCGTAGCTAATAAATTTAAAGATGTATGGAAGAAACTACCACGATATGACATACTAAAAAATAAGTGGGTTCAAAAAGCTAAAAAAGATGATCCAAGTAGTGTAATAACAAGCTATAGATCTGTAACTGAAATAGCTCGATTCTTTATTGCTGGATTAGATTTAGTGATGTCAGAATACCACTCAGATATAGCCGCTTATGAGAACTATGCAGAAGCTTTGAAGGGAATGAAGAAAGAAGAAGATAAAAAAGATCTAAAGAAATTGATTAACTTCAAAGTACAAGAGATAATAGCAGATATTGATGGTGTTCACATAGCGCATCATATGATTCGAGCATTACGTTCTGAAGCTTGGAAGGAAGAAGGCGCCCTTGAGATACACACAAAATTAGATATTAGAGATAGGGCAGACAACAGCATTAATAATCTTATCTATAAGTATGTAGAGAAGCTTGGATATATAGATAAGATTTACGAGGTTACTGACACTGGTGATGAGTGGACTGAAAAATTACAAGGAGTTTAAAATGAATTTGACAGAAGTTTTAAGTGATATGGATAAAGCTCGCGGTAAACTTATTTCTAGCTTAAAAGGGGCTGGAATAGACGATAGATATTTAGATAGAATAAGATTCCACGAAAAAAAATTAAGAAAAGATTTAGAAAAAAGGATTAATAGGAGCTTAGATCCTAATACTAAAATAACTCTTAAAGATATGAGATCAATAATAGATGCTATGTCTCCACCTACTGCATCTGGATAATGTAGAAGTTTATACGTTGATAAATTGTAAAGATATAAATAGACAAAAAGGACGAGGTATAAAATGAAACTTTTCGAACTTCTAGATGAAATTAAGATTGGAGACGAAACATATCAAGAACTTAAAATATCTGAGGACATTGAAGAAGATGTTGATTCTCTAGAAGAGGGAACTAGATTTGTTCGTATTAATAGAAGATTAAATAAAATTCACGATAGATTATCAAGTAAAGTTGGCGATATGAAAGAACTTAAGAGTATTGTCAGAAACATTGGTAGAACAAGTAATGTTTTCGAACATGCAGAAGATCTATTTTGGAAAGGACTTAACCCATCACAAGCTCAAGCTAGAGCTAAGATGATTTCTGTTAAAAAGAATTTTGAGAAAATTCTATCTGAGCTTTTAGATAGAGATGTAAAGAGAATGATCTCAGAAGCTGGCGCTATTGTATTAATAGGAGAAGCTCTTGGATCTATTATTCATGGCGCAGAGAGATTGCAAAAAGTCGCTAAGACAAATACTGCAGCTTCTGTACAAAAAAGACTTGTTCCTTCCTACTTAAAGTTCGAGAGTAATCTTGAACAAAAACTTCTTAGAAAAGCCGAAGATGGTGGTTTTGAACCACAAATTCGCGAAGATATGGAAGACTAAATAAAAAGATAATTCAAATGAATCTATTTGAATCTGGCGCACCAAAAGTATTATTTCATTATACTAACTTAAAAGCAATAATGAAAATAATAGATCAAAATCGTATTAGAACTAAATCTTATGAAATAGGCTCACATGATTTATCTACAGATAAAGAGTGGTATCAAAGGGCTGAGTTGGCAACCATCAGACCTAGTATGGTGAAAACAATAGATATAAAACAAGTAACATCCGCTGCTGCTGGAGTAAGGATAATTATTCAAACTGATAAATTATTAGATAAAATACGAGGAGTTAAAGTTAGACCAATAGCAGAGTTTCCATTAGGTTCAATAAAATCAATGGAAGAATTAATGAAAAGAGCTGGCTTAAGCGATAGTGAAGCAAGAGTTGCTACAAGAAAGGTTCTTAGTGGAGCATCTAAATTTATAGGTAAAAATTTTAATCCTTTGGATAATTATCCTTTATTAACGAAGTTTATCAATAAAGTAATTGGTGAAACAACCAATAAAAAAGTAAAAGCGTTTAATGATGGAAAAGCAATAAATTATTTTATGGTTGAAAAAATCAAAAAATATTTACAATGGTCAGATAAAAGAGAGGGTGAAGAAAGAATAGTTTCTAATAAAGCAATTCCACTAGATTCCAGATATTTGAAGATAGAATTTTTACCTAGAATTAGTTTTAAAAATGCTAATATAACATTAAAAGCTGGTTTTGTTATTTTAAATAATAGAGATTTATTTGTTAATAACGCCGCGTTTAAAAGACTAGTTAAATTTATAAAGAAGCTAATTGCTGACCATGAAGAATCTGTTAAGATGAAATACAAAACGAAAAAATCTACTTAAATCCTTTAATTATATCTTCTATCTCTACCATGCTATAGTTTTCAGTACTATGAAGCTTCCCACCTTTTGCTCCAGTAAAACCTTTCGGAACCATACCTTCTCTACTCAGTCTTCTAAATACTTTTTTCAGCGTTCCTCTATCGGTTGGAATATCCTTCTCTGAGACGCTTCTCATTTTAGCTATAAGTCGTCTTACATTGTTCAATCCATTCCATTGTTCTAAGTTTTTCTTCTTTTTAAGATGTTTTTTTAATTCGTAGAATATAGCATTAAACTCTAAATTATCTAGGGCATAAGGAGTTCCTTTTCTTTCTATAGCAAGTCTATGTTTCCAAAGATCTTCTTTGTATCCCTTAAACTTTGAAATATCTATTGCGTGAACAACCTCGTGAAATATTGTGTTCTTTAATCTTTTCTTCTCTCTATTCTCTGATCTTTTTAAACCAGAAAGTTTTATTCGAACTTGTGCTTCGTTTGGTGTTTTAATCATCTTTTTTCCAAATGAAATTGAACCAAACTCACCAGAACCAGAACCAGAACCAGGGAATAATCGGATATCTATCTTCAAACGTCTATCACCAGTGAATATGTGTTTTACTTCTAACTTTGTAGCAGATGAAGGACCTTTTTTATATATCTTTGGAATCTTTTCTTCAATAGCTTTCACTATCTTATTTGTTATTTCTTTGGCATCCTTCATAGCCATCTCTTCGTTGATGGCTATTTGTTCTACTAACTTCATAATCTATTAGTTAATCCAGTGCCTAGTTTTATATTGAATCTCTTCCTTTATTTTACTTTTAACTTTGAATTTCTCTTCACCCTTTGGTTTTGTAACACCTTTCTCTCTCATTTCATTTGCTACACCATTAAGGATTCTTTTCTTGATTTCTGCTACGAGCATCTTTCTTTCTTCAGCGTATTTCTTCTTTATTCTATTTAGTTCAGTTTGTCTAGCTGCCGTTTTAGGCATAATGTCTCTAAATTTCTTTTTACCTTTTAACGCGCTAACTCTTTTAGAATATTCTTTAATAACTTTAAGTTCTTCTCTTGTAGGTTTAGGAGCTAATCCTAAAGTTCCAAGTCCACCAGCGGTTGCTATTCCCGCATGTCCACCAGCTTCAGGACGGATAACTTTATTAAATGCCCAATTTGTTAATCCAATATCACCAACCTTAATCTTGCCAGTATTGATATCAGTAATAACACTTGACAATACACCATCTACTAACTTAGGTAGATCAAACTTCTTCTTGTCTTCATCTGATAAATCAGGGTTAACAGAGATTTGTAACATTGTAGACCATTCTCTCATTGCAGCTGGATATTTCTCTCCACTTGGAGAAGTAAGAAGAGAACCCATAAATCTTTGTGGTTGCCCTCTACCAGATGCTGTTTGAACTACTACATATTCATTCCCTCTTTTAAAGGCAGTTGTCTTTGGATCTGTGTGTTTTTCTACACTTCTTGCTCTACTTGCTCTTATTTCAGCAATATCGCTAGACTTTTTAATCCTTCCACCTTTAACTGCTTCTTTTGACATTTCAACAGGAAGTCCTTTTCTCTCACTACTTATTTTAGCCCAGTCAGGACTCTTCTTTGAAATTTCTTTTATGATAGCTGCTTGTTTATTGTTTAATTTTTTAACATCAAGAAGTGTTGTATATACAGACATAATCGAAGGGTTAGCCCTTTTAATAACTTCTCTAAGGGCTGATTCATTGTCTAGTATACCAGTTAGTAATACATTAGTTAGAATGGCAAGTCTTTCCATTCTTCCCTTTGCTTTAAAATTTGTAGGTAGTTTAATAACATCGGCAAGATTAGAATAACTAGCTGAATCTATTTTTGAAATAGCGTCTATGTCTTTACCCGTCATTAAGTTTTGTGCATGAACCTTAGATAAATGTTCTGCTTCACTTTTAAAATCTGTTTTGCCAATAGCTTCGTTAACGGCTTTTTTAGGTCTTCCACCTACCATACCTTTAGCTGATTTCTTAGAGTTTCTCTCTTTAGTTTCAGCTGCGGTTTTGTTTTTATCTCTAACTTGTTTATAAGCTTTTCTATATGAATCAATAATACTCTTTTTAATCTCAGGGAATATTTTCGAAGATTGAACAGCCTTACCAGCTTCACCTATGTTCTTAAGATCATCGTAGAACTCAGGCCAATCCCATTGTCCGTGTAATAATGTTTGACGAACGTGATTATTTTTATCAGTTTTCCATTCAGCTAGTTGCTTTTCTAATTCAACTAGAAGTTTCTTGAAAGTATCAACATCAAACTTTTCTTTTAACTTTTTCTCTAGTTCTGCCGAACCAGCGACTTCTTTTTCTCTATCTACTTTCTTTTGTAGAATTCTTCCTTTAGCTGATTGCTTCTTCCCTTCACGTTCTTTTCTTGATTTTTCTGCTTCACTATCTTGTTGATGGTGATCACTCCAAAAATCAGGTTTCTTTGATCCTTCTGGTAAACGTGCAAAGTCTACAAGAGCAACCATTTGTCCTTTGCTCTTAGACATCATCTTATCTATTTCTTCATCACTTGTTCCATATTGTATAGAAGAAAGCGTTATTCTATCTTTTGGGATTCCTTGTTTAACCAATTGGTTAACAGTTAAAATAGCAGACATAACTCCATCTAAATCTCTGTGAAATATAACTTTTGCTGCTCTTGATCCTTTAGGAATTCTTATTCCAGATTCGTTTAGTTTCATTGTGTCCTCTTTTAGTTGCTTTCCTTTTATTTCTTCTTCTACAAACTTATCAAGTCCTGGTAAATATTTATAAGCCCAAGACCAATTTTTTTTCTTTATACTATTAAGTTGTTTTTTATAACTATCAACTCTTTTAAATTTATTTATCATATCACTATCATATACTCTCGCTTTAGATCCAGTTAACCATCTATCAGTTTCAAAGTGAGGCAATCCTCCCAATTCTGACCTTCCTTTAACTTTCAATATTACTTTATATATAACATAAGAATGAGGTAAATTTATTGATGATATGTAAACTTTCTTAGTTTCACTATCAGCTATCCAACGAATACCTTCTTTAAATTCATTAAGTTCTTTTCTTGTAGGATTAACAAAAATTTCTTGTACTTTTGTTGAATAGTTGGTTTTAATTGTATCTGCCCATTCTTCTTTAAGTTTCATTATAAAACCATTTCCTTTTCAGTAGAAGTTTCTAGTTCTTTTTTATCGCCATCATCTTCATCATTATCTACTTTCATTTCGACTCTCATTCTAATAGTAGGAACTCTTCGTCCCGTAGCAAGTCTAACTTTCTTGCCAGTTTTTTGTATATCTATCATGGCATCTCTGCCATTCCACTTCTTAAATTTATTTAAATTTTTTATCGAAGCATCGATTACAAATATCTTATCATCCTTTCCATAGAAAGCAATTACGTTATTCCCGTCCTTCAGCATTACCTTTGCAAATCTCCCTGGAACATCTTGCGTTACTTTCTTTGCTTCAAACAAATCTTCTTGTAATTCTTTAAAGTTCATATTGTTCTCTTATTCTTTTCTTAGCCTTTAAGATCTTATATTCCCCTTCCATCCTCTCCCTCTTATCTTCTACAAACGATGATGTCTTTATATATTTATCTACAAATTTCCAATTTTTTTTTGCTATTTCAAATCTAACAGACTTGTCTACTAGATCGGTAACTGCAAGATCTTTTAGATTATGCACATCTTTAGTTTTAAATTTTCCACTTTCTAATTTTGCTACACCACCAAGTAAATTAGAATTATTCCAATAGTCTGCCATACTTCTACTAAGTCCAATCTTTTTTGCCATTTCCATATGAGTTACTTCAGGAGTAAAAACAAAGACTCTCTTATCAGCAAAATTTGCTATGTATCTTATCTCTCCTCCTTCAGAAGCTTTAAACATTTCTAAACCAGTTGGATTAACAAAAACATCAACTCTCATAGGTTCAGAAGTCTTTGCAAATCTTCTATTTATTGTTACTTTAGCTTCCCACCCTTCATTCATTTTTTTGATAGGAGCAAAAATCTTTGGTGGAAGTTTTATATGATACTTCTCTACAAACTTCCAATTATTTTGCTTAAACTTATTTTTCTTTTGATTAGAAGAATGCTCATAGTTATGCATATCTCTATCACCAGTTACCCATGTAGATAATTCTCTATGAGCGATTCCACCAAGGAGATAGGTCTGTGCTTTATAATCAGCAGGGCGCATCTTTAAAAACTTATTAGCTATTTGCCAATGAAGTATTCTATCTGAGAATATATAGACATCTTTAGTTTTTGCATTAGCTAACCATCTTATTTCTTTCAGTTTTGGATTTTGACCTTCTGATTCTACTTTTCTTGCTTCAGAGCTAGATGGATTTTTATAAACTGCGAAATTATTTATCTCATCTACAAACTCTTCATTAAAATCATCAGGTGACAGTTTAGATCCTTTTACTATGTTATATTTTCTATCTACTTTAATGTATTTTTCTATATACTTTGGTGGTAACTTAGTATGCTCATCTGAACCATCAAAATTCCATTGACCACCCTCTGATTTAGCAGTTCCCCAATAATCACCATCAGTTTTAACATCAGAATATTTAAATTTAAATTTTTCTTCTGCTACATCAACATGTAATACATCAGGTCTAAAAACATATACTTTTCCTTTACGAGCTATGAATCTTACATATAAATTATTATGAATCTTTTTTGCTACATCATTAAACTCTTTCCTAGATGGATTCCTGAATATTTCTATTGCAATATTCTTATTATAAGGACTTTTTATGGTTATGGTATCTTCCCATTCTTCTTTCAAATCTTTTATTTCTTTATCTAACTGAGCTTTTGATTCTGGAGTTAGATATCTCTTTAACCAAGTAGTCAAATTTTTCTTTTTTAATTCTGTTAATAGCTCATCTATATATAAAAAATTTATATTAAGTTTGCCATTCTTAATGGCAGCTACTTCATAGTAATATCCTCTTTCTATATTGTCATATTGTGTGTAAGAATATTTTGTTCCAAGTTCTATTGCGGCACTTGCGTGAAGAAGATCTGGTTTCCAAACATAAAGATTCTTCTTATTCATATCGATCAGAAAACGAACACGACCTGGAGTTGTACTAACTTTGCCTGTGCTAACTTCAAAACGTTTGGTGCCGCCTACTTCATTTACTTCTTTAGCGGTTGGGTTCTTAAAGATTTCATATGTATCCTTACCCTTTTTAGTAGAAGCTGCCCATTCTTCATTTACAGGAATAATAAACCATCTCTTGAACCAGTCAGTTCCATATTTTTTAACAAATATATCAAAAGCCATTTCAGCTACATTATTTTCTGTATACTCACTATCTGAAACAATAGTAATCTTTCCATTTTTTACATCACCCAATCCCCACACATATCCTCTTTTTGCATCGTATATAAAACTGTTATAGTTATCAGACATTCCTAACTCTTTAGCAGCTTCACCGTGCAATAAATTTGGGTCCCAAACATATACTTCTTTTTTATGTCCATCTAACATATATCTGATTGAACCACTTCTCTTACTGCTTTCTTGTATTTCTTTCTTAGAAGGGTTCTTGAATATATCAAAGATGTTAACTTTTGGACCTGTGTGTCTTGTTTTCTTTTTAACAGAAGCTTCCCACCCTTCGCTTATTTTTTTCTTCTTGGTCTTAGCTTCAAATCTTTTTTTATTCTTAATAATATTTTCATTAAACCCAGGAATGTATTTATTAACAAAACTCCAGTTTTTATTTAACGTACCACCTATTTCTTTTAATTCTTCTGTTCCCCATTCTGACATATCTTCATCGTCATCAATATCTGTTTTATCTGCATAAAGTATTTTTTTAGTTTTTGGGTTATATGTTCCACCAGCAAAAACAATACCAGTGTAATAATCTGAACCTCTTGGAAAAACATTTTCTGCAACAAGTTTGTAAACTGCGGTGCTATGTATAATTCTAGAAGTAAATATATATACTTTTTTTGAAGGGTGATGAGCTAAAAATCTTATTACTCCATCTCTTAAACCCGCTTTTGAAATTTCCATCATTTCTTTTTGAGAAGGGTTCACGAAAAATTCAATAGTTCTATCCCCTTTACCAGTTGAAGCAGCCCATTCTTCTCCATAAAGTTTTTGATCCTTTAATCCTTCTATACTAGCAGATGTTCCAGCGAAATATTTATCTACCCAGCTCCAATCTTTCTTTTGTAGAGTTTCTCTTCCTCTACCAAACTCAGCGTTGAATGAATGAAGGAATGTTCCTCCACCATTTTTAAACTTACCTTCGCCAGCAAGTATTGATTCATTGTCGTGAATATTTGTATCTGTTTTTCTGAAAATACCTTTTTCTGCTAAACGCTTAAATGCTATATCGTGAAGAAGACCAGCTCCCCAAATATATACAGTCTTTGTTGAATGAACAGCAAAGAAGCGAATATTACCTGACTTAGTACCTTTTGATACTTCTTGTATTTCTTTCTTAGTTGGATTTTTAAATATTTCAAAAGTTTGATTACTTACCTTAACAGTTTTTTCCCATTCTTCGTTTAATCCTTTTGAATCAAACCATTTACTTAACCAATCTGCATCGTATTTTTTAAAGAGTCTTTGAGCTGGATTTCGAACACTTAGAAAATTTAGTTTACCTTTATTAACGCTACTTACTCCAAATAAATATCCATTGCTCCCGTGTGGTGAATCTTCTGCATACTTACCACCAATACCTAACTCTTTTGCTGCATACATATGAAATAGTTCTGAGTCAAATACATAAAGATTTTTATTTATTGCATCTATAATAAATCTAAGGTAAATACCACCTTGTTCTTCTCTACCAGTTTCTTTTATTTCTTTAACGGTTGGGTTCTTAAATATTTCAAAAGTTTGACCATCTTTTTTAGTAGTAGTTGCCCATTCTTCTTGAAGAACTTTATTTATTTTAAAATATTTTCTAAACCAGCCAGTTTTGAATCCTGCTTTCTTATATCTCTCCACTCCTGCTGTATCTGTAGCATCAAGAGTGAATACAGGATTTGCTTTCTTTACACCTTTTGCCATTCCCCATATATACCCTTCTTCCCCTGCATCATCATCTTCGTAAAAACGATAATATCTTTGAAATCCAAGTGCTTCTGCTGCATCTTGATGAAGTAAATCTGCATCCCATACATAAAAGTTTTTCTTATTTCCATCTATCATAAATCTAATATCGTCATAACCGCTAGTGCTAGCTTTAAGAATATCCACTATTTCTTTTCTAGAAGGGTTCTTAAATATTTCGTAGGTGATATCACCACCTTGTATAGAAGCTGCCCACTCTTCATTAATAAGTTGCTTAAGTTTCATCTCCATGTTACCTTTACTTATAAAAGCGACCAAACTTTTCTGCAAAAGATATTTTACAAAAAAATTACCTTCTATCCCCAGAAATAATTGGACTTAACACATATATAAAAGTGTTTAATGATTAGTGCTTGCACTGATTATTAAAAATCCGAACGGGACACAGGAGCGTTTGGGTTGCGAAGCGGCGTAGCGTAGATGAAATCCGCGAGAGCAACCCAATAAGCGACGCTGCCGAAGAAAGCCCTACACCTACTGGATCTTGAAAAATACGGGGGTGTAAGGGGGTTGAAAAAAGAACGAATAATGAAAAGTAAAGCATATATATATTATAGGTTATTAGGAGGATTGTGTAAATGGCGAAAAATATAAAATCAGATATTGATCTGAGTAAAATTGCTAATGTTGATGCTATAAGTAAAAGAGAAAAAGATTTTGAAGAAATTGTTGTAACTCCTTCAAAGCAAAAGAGAAGTGGTAAATTCCAGTTCTCTGAATCAGAAACTATTCCATTACCAAGTGGTGGAAGTTTGTATGAAGGCGTAACAGATGATCCAGAAATTCTTAATGGATTTATTAAGATGCTCCCTATGGGAATGAAGGAAGAAGAGATTCTTTCTACTCCTAGGTTTCTGAAATCAGGTTCTGCTACAAGAGCAATTTTAGACAGATGTATTGAATCAAATATAAATGCGAAAGACATTCTTATGTTCGATAGTAATTTCTTAATGTATTATTTAAGGAAGATTTCTTACGGAGATGATTATTCTTTTACTGTTACTTGTTCTAATGGAACTTGTGAAAGGAAGTTTGATCACGAAGTAGTAATTTCAAGTCTTGTATTTGAAGAACTTCCAGATAATATAGAAGAACCTATTATTATTCATCTTCCAAAATCTGGTTATACAGTAAAAACAATGCTTCCTAGATTATATCATTCAGAGGAATTAATTCTTAAGGATTCTAATAGAAAGAAAACCACAGAAAGCACTGAGACAAGATTATTAGATAATCTTTTAGTTACTACTAATGAAGTTCTTAATTTCAATGGAGAGGAAGTACCAAAAAGAGATTGGGCAGAATTCTTTGAAGCACTCCCAGGAATGGACACCGCTACTTTGAGAGAATCTACAACTTTTTCTACTGGCGTAGATGAATTGAAGGGGGTGTCTTGTCCTTATTGTGAGACAGAATATTCTGGCTCAATACCAATGGGACCAGAGTTTTTTCGTTTTTAGCGAAAAAAACGTAGGACATATTAGACAATCAGTTTTTTATCTCATTAATTGGGGCTTCGATTATGAAGCCCTTATGCAGATGCCTATAGAAGAATTCCTTGATTATGCTAAAATATTATACAAACACAAAAGAGATAAGGCAGATGCTGAAGAAGCTGCTATATCAGGAAAAGGGCAAAAAAAATCCGATGGACAATCCATCGGACAAGTAAATCCTGGGCAATTTAGTTAGTTATTCTTTTTCTAATATTCTAAGTTCTTTAATAAGAAGCTTAGAAGTGATTTGAACCATTTCATCTTTGTCGTCCCTGTCTTTAACATAAGTGTCTTTAAGAGCAGTTAAGACTTTTGCCAAAGCACTAATCTTTTCAATTCTTTCGTTCATTTTTTTTCCTCCACCTTTTTATAATCCATTCCAAAGTAACTCAGACGAGTACCGTGTTTTTTTGGTTCCGTCAAAGTCTACATATCTATATAAGTACTTATTAGCAAAATAGCAACGTCTTCTATCTTTTTGCTTTTCATAGTCGTTAAAAACTATTTCATAAGTAGAATTCTTGAATTGACTCATCTTTCTATAGAAATCAATAATTTCTTCTGATTTGTATTCTTTATATATATCGATACCAAATTTTCTTTCTAATAGCTTCTCTAATATCGGAGAACTCTCCCCAATAGATTTAACTTCAGTATGAGTATGAGCGCCACTTCCAACGCCATAATTACCCATTGGACCTACAATAGTATTCATTGATATTGATTTATTAGCTTTTAGTTTATCTAAAATAAGTATTTTATCTGGAAACATATGAGCTATTCTAAACTCAAATCCAAATTCATTATTCACTAATACAACTAAAGTTCCATAACTCTTACCATTATAATCTTCATATCTTGAGGAATCAAAATTAAACGGAGCAATTATTACATTTTCAACTCCATCAAAAATTTGCCCTCTTCCTCTATCAACACCTGAATGTATTCTTACATATCCCCATTCAAGTGATCCATCATCTTTAAATCTAAATCCTTCTTCAAGACAGAACCTACTTGTAATTGCAGCTCCCTTCCTAAAATTGACAGAATCAAACCCAAGATTATTTCCAGTATCATATTTCTTTATAAAACTTTCTAACTTCTTCTCTTCACTCATTCTTAACAACTCCCTTAGATAATTACAAATAAACATTACCGTACATAAACATTGTCTTGAGGTTCATATCTTTCAACAACTGCGATAGATGCTACTGATACTACAGGAAGTATAGTTCTTCTATACGCAACGATAGATTGTATTTCTGTATCTCCACCAGCATTTTGTGGAGCTGGTTCTAATGGTTCATCTAAATTCTTATCTATTAATATATATGTATCTCCAATAGATTCTGGGAAATTAAGTAAACTGTCTCCACTAGTATAACTATCATATATATGATCAAATGCACCTTTTATCTTTCTTGAATCACCTTGAAACAAATATGTATCACCAGTAGTATCTCCATAAGAATAATAAGATGCATCTAATATAGCAGTGGGATCTAAATCTGTATCCCCACTAATTACATCTCTTACGTATTTAAATCTTTGTCCGTTTACTAATTGTATTTCTATCCATCCATTAAGCATTTTTTTCTCCTATTAACTTTCTAAAATATATCTTTACTTCGAAAATAGTAAAGATACAGTTGACAAAATATTTACGATACATTATTATTAGGCAATCAGTTTCCGTATGGAGACTTAATTTAACGCCAAGGCCGTAAAACATTTAGCCCATAGGCAAAAAAAACGGAATTGGCCCAACAGGAGGCGTTATATGTCTGACGTAACTAGTGAGTATCAGGAGATGCTCGATGCTATCAAAGCCGACAAAGAAAAGGCTGATAGTGGAGGTACCCGAAAATATTGGGCACCCAAAAGCGACAAAGAAGGAACTTTCGCAGTAAGGTTCCTCCCACCACTTAAAAAGATTGGAGAGAAGAAATTCTACTTTGATCACAAAAACCATTGGATTGACGGAAAGGCTTTTGAGTGCCTTGACCAAACTCTTGTAGACAAGGAAGGCAAGCTGCATGAAGCAGAGAAATGTCCTGCTTGTACTATGTATAAGAAATTATACAAAGTTGCTGACAATAATAGAAACTCTGAGGAGTGGAAACTTGCCGGCGAATTGAGAGACAAACAACGATATATTTATAGAGTGATTGTTCGTGGAGCAGAGGATGAGGCAACTCCAAAGTTCTATGAAACAGGACCAACTATTTTTAAGTCTCTCTACCATATTCTAACAGAGACAGATTATGGAATTATCGTTGATCCAAAAAATGGAAGAGATTATAATATCGTAAAGGTTGGAAAAGGTCGACGGGCCAATTATGATCAATCCCTACCAGCAGCAAACACAAGTCCTATTTTCACAGAAGCTGCTAAAGCAAAAGAGTGTATTACTAAGGCAATGGAGATGACTTATGCATCTCTTATTGAATTCTCAAGCTCTAGTGCAATAACGCAAGCTCTGAGGGGTTATCTTGATCCAGAAGCTAAAACTGATCAAGAGGAAGATAGCCCAGCGAAACCTGTTCAGTCAGCACCAGCAGCAGCTAAACCGGTTGCTGAACAAGAAGCTGTTACTGAATCAGTGGAAAGTAATGACGATGCGGTGGAAGATAGCCTAGACGACATTCTTGGTGAATTCGAAGACATGTAAACAACAGGGGGCTTCGGCCCCTTATTTTAAGGAGTAATAATGGCAAAAGATTTAGACACTTTTGAAGGGATAGATGCGCTCATTCAAAGTGAATTTGATAATATAATTGATTTTTCTAAAGTAGATACAAGTATAAAGACTTGGCTTGACACAGGCGTGTACGCCTTGAACTATATTTGTTCTAAGAATATTTATGGTGGTATACCAGTAAGTAGAGTGACTGCTATCGATGGATTATCAGGAACTGGAAAGAGTTTAGTTCTAGCATCTGTAATGAAAGATCCAAAAGTGGATTATATCATTATAATAGAAACTGAAGGTGGTGGTTCTTCTAAAGAGTTGTATGACTTTGTTGGAGTTGATATGTCAAAAGTAAGAATGATTAAGGCAAGTACTTTTGAAAACTACAGCATTAAGAAAGCAGATTCTTCTATTAAAGAAGTATCAGATAATAAGTTTCCAAAAAAGAAAGATACAAAAGATTATTTGTATGTAGAAGGTGTTACTAGAATAATGAAAAAGATAGTAAACACTGTTATGTTTAATGGAATAAAGAAAAATATTGTTGTCTTTCTTGATACGTTAGCGAACTTACAATCAGTTCGTGAGTTAAGTGGAACAGTTGATATGGGAAAGAAGCCACAAGAGATCGCAAGATTCTTTAGGACATTTGATGTTGGATTCGAGAAAACAAATATATCATTTATATTTGCTAACAAAGTTTATACTAACATTGGAAATGAATATCAGCCTTGGGTTGTATCTGGTGGCGTTAATGTATTATATAATCCTTCATTATTTATTAGACTTGCAGACACGGCTGAAACATCAGATGTTTCAGAAACTGAAATGAAGGCAGAGAGAGAAAGAAGAAAGACTGCTCTTGGTAGTTCTATAAAACCAATAAGAGCTACAGTGGAAAAAAGTAGATTTGGAACTGAGAAGAGAAGATGTAATTTTCTTATTGATATGGCAGTTGGTCCAGCAAAGTATTCAGGACTGTTTGGCTTACTTAAAGACTTTGGTGTTATTAAGAAGGCTGGTGGTAATTACTATTCTATAGAAGAAATGTGGGATAAGAATTTCTTGAAGAAAGGATTTATTCCAAAGCTTAGAGAAAACGAAGAAGAGAATATAGCAAAGCTTCAAGAACTCTTAACAATAAGAGAAGCAGAAATTATCAATGAGAAGAAAAATCTTCAATTGACTATTGATGAGAACATAGATAGTAGTATAGAAGACGATCTCGAAGGTGAGATCGACGAAAGCGATATCGATGATCTGAAAAAAGAAATGATAAAGGATGTGGAGGGTTAGATGAAAACAATACAACCAGTTGGAGATTATATTTTAATTGAATCAGTAGAGTATAAGATGCCTAAAGAAAGAAAATCTAAGGGTGGAATTATAATGGTAGAAGCTGCTCCAGGGCAACCTGGAATTGATACTCGACCTACTCACTATTGGGTAATAAAAGGTGTTGGACCAGATGTTGATGACAGAAGATATGATGTAAGGGTTGGAATGAAAGTTTTATTTAATGATTATAATGTAAAGAAAATGAAAGATTATGATGAAGATGTTGAATATGGCCTCATTCAACAAAAAGATATAATGGCCTATTATAAAGATGAATAAGAAGTTGCAATTATTAGGTATTGTATTTCATCAGTATCTATTGGATACTGATGAAAAATATTTAAATGACACTCATTTAAAAAATTCTCTTCTTAAAGAGTTTGGCGTATTTAATGCTATTGATCAAATAGTTATATCACAAGATCATGATAATCTAAGTCAGTTTCGTAGTTATAAAGGTGGTACTTACTTAAGTGGTGATACTGTAAGTAATATTGCTACTATGGACCCGTTAACACTAAAGACTACACCATTTATTTTTCCATCTCTTGTTTGGTCTGATTTTGTTTCAAAAAACTTGATGAAAAATTGTAAAATTGATACCATTGTTTCATCGTGAAAATATATATAAACGATAAAATCATTCTCTTGCTATTTGAATTTGACAAGGAAGAAGAATCAATTAGGAAACACTTCTCCAAAGAAGATAAATCAGGTGTTTTTATCGGTGGTTCTTATGACTATCGTAAAATAAAGAAGAAGTGTTTTCTTAAAAAGAAGAAACAATTTTTTTGGCTTAACTCTGGTTTCTTAAAAGAACTACTTACTTTCGTAAGAAGAAGATTTAACATCACAGAATTAAAGGATGAACGTACTAAATTCAAACATAATTCTGTGCAATTTTCAGAGGAGGACCTCAGAAAAACCCTCCCTGACTTTAATTACGTAGATCATCAAATTGCCTCACTGCAAAAAATATTTAAGACTAATGTAGGAATTATAGAAGCTCCTACTTCAAGTGGGAAATCAGAAACAATAATAGCATATCTAAAGTTAACTAGACTTCCAGCTCTAATTCTTGTAGATAAAGTTTCATTAGCGATTCAATTAAAAGAAAGAATTTTAAAGAATGGAATTAAGAATGTTGGTCTTTGTTATGGCAAGGGAGCTGAAGACGGAGACGTAGTAGTCTCTACAATAGGATCTGTTTATAAATTACCAGATTTAACTAAATTTAAGATTCTTATTATAGATGAAGTTCATAAAGCATCTGCTAAAAGATTTCAAGACTTTCTATCAAAGACGTCTTATCCATTACGATATGGATTCTCAGCTACTCCAAATTCAGGTGATGATTTCAAATGGAATCTCATTAAACAATATATGGGAGATGTTATTTTTAGCATTGATCCAGAACCTTTAATGGAGAATAAGGTATTGGCTAAACCAAAGATAAGTTTTATTCCCATAGAAAGCCCATTTACTCTTGATTGGCCTTCTGCGAATATAAGCTGTATTGTAGAAAATAGAAAAAGAAATAATAAAATAAAGGAATTAGTTAAATCATTCAACGTTCCAACTTTAATATTAATAAGAAATATAGAACACGGAAAGATATTAAATGAGTTAATAGATGATTCTGTGTTTGTTAGTGGCGTTGATGATGTTATGAAAAGACAAGAGATTATCAATGATTTTGAAGATGGAACTATAGATACAGTAATAAGTTCTAATATTTTTAATGAAGGAATATCTATTAATGCTATAAAATTACTTATTATAGCATCTGGCGGTAAATCAAAAATAGAAACTATACAAAAATTAGGTCGTGGTTTAAGGATCACAGACGACAAAGATACTGTTACAGTATTTGATTTTAAAGATTATGGTAATAGGTTCACTGAAAAGCATTCCAATATGCGAAAAAATATATATAAAAAAGCTGGGTTCGAAGTGTTAGAGCTAATATCTTGAGTAAAGATAATATTAGCCAAAACAGAGGACTAAAATGCCTAGAAAAAAAATCCCTACCGGAAACAAAATAGATTTAATATTAGACGTTTTTGAAGAGAAGTCAGCAAAATTAGACGAAGGAATTGTTCCTATGACTCCTTTTATTGCCTTTGCTGCGTTTAAAAGACAAGCTTTTAATGCATTAAGAAGAAATAAAGCAATTAAGGTAGCTAAAGCCATAAAGCAAGCTCCAGTAAAAGCTAGAGCAAAAGCTGCCATTGGTGCAGAAAAGGTAAGAGCTGCTGTTGGTGCCACATCTGGTAAGACTGTTTATAAGCTTACTAAAGAGCAAATGGATACAATGGGAGAAATCTATAGTAAATATGGAAAAGAATTAGCAAAAGAAATTATTTCTTTCAGAAGAAATATCCTTGCTCCTTATCAATTAATTAAAAGAAAAATAAGTAAATCATCAAGAGTCTCATCAAAAGATATTACAGGTCTATCGAAAGATGAATTTCTTTCATCTCTTGAGAGTGGTAAAAAAAAGATTCAAAGTAGAGGATCTGAGTTCTTTAAGAAGTCTCAAGATATACAAGATGAGTTAGGTAATTTAGCTAAACAAGCTAAGAATCTCGAAGCTATGAAAAAAGATTTTAGAGATGGTGATAATAAAATAGATTATAATATTGCAAATAAAGTCTTTAGGGAGTTTGGAGTAGGAGACGACGACTTACAGGGATACTCTAGAGAAGAATTAAAGCAAACTTATAATGAAATAATGAAGAATTATAAAGCCTTAGTTAAGACAGCGACTATGGCAAAAATGGGTGCTATGGAGTTTGAGAAAACTAAAAAACTCGTAAAGAAAAGTAGAGAGCTTTGGAAAGGAAAAGCTGTTGACTTAACTAAAACAAATAAAGAAAGGTTTTTTAAAAGTGGTAGTTTTGATATTGCTTTAGGTAAATATTTCTTTTCAAAAGAAATTATTAAACAACTTACTCAACCTGGAACTTTTAATATATTTAAAGAAACTTATCTTTCTATCTTAGGGGAGATGGTTGATAAAATTAATAAAAAAAGAGAAAGATCTCTTCAAAAATTAATCTCTATGAGAAAAGGTACTCAGTTAACAGATAAAGAAAAAAAGATTTGGTCAAAACTTCCTACTATTAAAAGTTTCTCTGGTAATCTTGAAGATTATTTCCAAAAGATTAAAGAGACAGATTTTCTTGATAAACCAATTACAATTAAAAGAAGTCCTGAATTAATTGAAGCAGAAAGAAAAATTGAAAATGAAATTAGAAAATTTGAAAGAAGACTTAAGAACATTATAGATGAAGATGATTATGGTAAGCTTAAGAAAATGAGACTCATTGGTAATTTTATCACCATTAGTGAATTAAGAGATCCAAAGAATTTATTCAAATCATCTAATGAACTTTCTTCAAATACTTCTAAAGATTCTGAAGAAAAGTACTTATCTCCTGAACAATTCAAGCGTAGAATAAAGGAGATAGCTACAAAGGAATATGACAAGATTTCTGAGCTTGAAGCTGCAAAGAAAGAAGCTAAAGAATTAGCAAATAGAATGAAGGAGCAGGGAGATGAGAAGGAAGTTGAAAACAAGGCGGATATTTTAAGAAAGATTTCTATGAGAAGGACAACCGAAGCTAAAAAATTAAGTGGTCGTAATTTAGATCCAACTGTTAAAATAGAAATTAATGATATTGAAAATCTAGCTAAGGAAATGCTACAAAAAGATTATAACACATTGGATAGATTAAAACTTGATAATCAAAGACTTCAAAAAATGATAGACAAATATTCAGATTCTGAATCAGATTCAGAAGAAGAGCTTTCAGATATTTCATTCTTGTTTAGTAGAATAGATAGAAAGATAGCTACAATGAAGGACAAACTTGAATAATGCCTGACTTCATATCTCCTCAACTTAGAATTAGAAATATATCAATTGTAACTCCTGCTAAAAAAGTTAGATTAACTAAGAACGAAGTTACATTACAATTTTTAATGTCTAAGGATGCTGGGAAGACTTATCAAACTACATTTCTTTTAAATATTATTCCTTATAATAAGGAAAGAGATCCCTCTATTCCATTGTCACCAGCTAATGTTGACATGCCATCATTGAAAAGTGCTATAGAGGCAAACATAAGAGCTTTTGATAGGAATTATATATCACTAATTAATTATGATACAAGAAGAGCTATCTTTGAATTTGATCATGAAAAATGGTTTAGAGATTCTGTTAGTGATACTTTAACGACTACTAAGGTTACAAGATTTGCAAGAGAATTTAGAATGAAAAGACCTGTCCCAACTATGATAATGTTTGATCCAATGAGAACATACTTCTCTCCTTTTATATTAAGAAAGTTTAAAGAATATATGGAAAAAGGAAATAAGGGAGCTAAGTGGTTTAAGCATTTATTGCCAGACACAGCTCGTTCAAGAATGCGTGGTAGAATTAGGAATATGTTTGATTGGGAGTATAATTTTCAATGGAACTATATATCAGCTACGCTGAAGCCTATTTATATAATGGCAATTATTTATGCTACTGGAGCATTGGTAAAAACATTAAGGAAAGAACAACTAAAGAATGTGAATACACAAAAGTTATTTGCAACTAAAGTATATGGTAATTTAAAGCAATTTGATTATGGAAAGTTTGATAAATATTCTAAAAAAAAGGGGTTTATATAATGAAATTAAAAGAAGCAATTGAAATAATTGAAGAAGGAAGCGTCTTAGATTGGGCAAAAAGTAAAGCTGGTAAGCTTAGGAAAATAGTAAATGCTAAAGCACTTTATGCAAAGTTTCTTAAGAAGCATCCAGAGGTTGCAAAGCAAGTACAAGCTATTGTTGCTGGTAAACAATCATTAGGAGAATCATTAGACGAAGCTGCTAGTGGTTTAAAAAAGTTAGTTTTAATAGGAGTGCTTTTAGCTACAGCAGCTGGTGCTTTTGGAAGTACGGTAATGCCAGTAAAAAGATCAAGCACTATTACAGGACAAGGAAATACATTTATAAGTCAATCTATTATTAATATGCATGTATCACAAATAACCGAGTTTAAACAATTTCTTGCTGGTAAAGCAGCAGCTTTTATTAATAGACATAAAGATGCTAATGCTGATGATTTTGGAACTGTAATTGATTTTCTCTTACAAAGAGGAGAATTAAAAGATTTGGGCGTTAAGTTTGTTGACGCAGAAGGTAATTTTAAAAACGTAAATACATTAGAAGACGTAAAAGGTTTAACTCCTGGTGGGTTTATTGTAATGGACAAAGCTACTCCTGGAACAGGAAATTTAAGTCCAGAAGCTCAAGAAACATTTAAGCAGTTGATACCACAAATGAATTTTGGAGGGTAGGTTGGAGAAGAGATCCGTAGAAGAAATAACAACATTGTATCCTGGTTTATTTGAAAAGGGCAATGGCATAGATAAACTTTCTTATTGGACGTTAGATAACACAGGACCACCAATGACAGACGAAGAAGCTAATGAAAATCTTTTAAGGAACGCAGAAGCTGGTAAAGAAGATTTTCAGAAAGGTGTTATGGAGTTTTTTGAACGACTTGACAAAAATGAATAATAATATTATAATTAATAAATAGAAAAAAACAAGAATCCCCCTTCTTGGAGCCGCCGAAAGGCGGCTTTTTTTATGCTTTGCTATTGACAACTGAACTTATATTTATTATAATAAACAAAATTAATTAGGAGGTTTCAATGAAGAAACTTTTCGCGGCCCTCATTGGGCTGGCAATGTCGGCATCTCTTTTGTTCGCTGGTGGTTCCAACGAAGTAGCAAATGAAGATGTTGATACGATCAAGGCAGGATTTGTATATGTAGGACCAGTTGGAGATTACGGATGGACTTACGCCCACGATCAAGGAAGATTGTTTGCAGAACAAGAACTACCTTGGCTTGAGACAGTGTATGTGGAATCGGTTGCAGAAGGTGATGCTGGAAGAATCATAGACAGATTGATTATGCAAGAAGGGGCAACTGTTATTTTCACTACGAGCTTTGGTTATATGGATGATACCTTAGCAGCAGCTGCTAAATATCCAGATGTAATCTTTATGCACTGTTCTGGTTTCAAGCAAACAGAAAATCTAGGAACTTATTTTGGTGATTTGTATCAAGCTTATTATTTAAATGGAATGATGGCTGGTACTTTGACTAATACTAATAAGTTGGGTTACGTAGCAGCATTTCCAATCCCTGAATTGATAAGACACATTAATGCGTTTGCACTTGGAGCTAAAGCAGTTAATCCAGATGTCGAGGTTCATGTAAGATGGACTTATGCTTGGTATGGTCCTGATAAGGCAAAGGAAGCAGCTAATTCTCTTATCTCTATTGGCGTAGATTCTCTTGCTTTTACAGAAGACACACCTGCCGTTATTGAAGTGGGACAAGAACATACAGAGAACGGAAAGCAGATCTATACGTTTAGTCACTATAGTCCTATGCAACAATACGGTCCAGATTCTGTTGTATCAGGACAACTATCTGATTGGGGCATTATGTATGTAGAGATTCTTAATAGTATTAAAAATGGAACTTGGGCTAATGAAGATATGTGGTGGTTGATGAAAGAGAGGGCTACCTATCTTGGTGGAAATTATCTTAGTCCAGTTAATCCTTTGTTTGAATCTGCTTTGAATAAAACTGGTGTTCTACAAGACATTCTAAGTCTTTATGCAATAATGATAACAAAAGGACCAGAAGGTTTTGATCCATACGAAGGTCCAATATATGATAATGAAGGCAATCTTCAAGTAGCAGAAGGAACTAGAGCTAATAAGGGAGAACTACTTTCTATTATGTATTATGTTGATGGAGTGATTGGAAGTATTCCAGAATAAAAAAACGTTATAGTTAATTTAAGCCGCCCACTTTGGGCGGCTTTTTTATTTTTATTATTGACAAAATTTCTTTTTTATATTATTGTGCAAACACCTTCTACAAGAAGGAATAAAGTAAAGGAGGTTCATACAATGAACCAAAGCACAAACATTGTTCTTAATGGAAGAACAATCCAGGCAGAAAGTAATCTCAATATCTTTAAGCACTATAAGTACAATAGGGGCTATAAACAATCTTTACTGAGAGATCTGAAAACAGAAATACCAAAAACTGGTTTCATTATACCAATGGTAGTCGCAGAAGAGGCAGATGGTAAGTACATCATAGATGGGCAGCATAGATTAGAGGCTTTAAAAAGATTAAAAGAGGATGGAGTTTTAGGAATCCCATCTGAAATAGAGTTTTATCTTTTAGATAAAGCAGAACTTCCTTCTACAGAACAAGGAATGCAAGATTTTATAGCCAGATTAAATAGTGCTACGTCACCTTGGACAGCAAAGCAAAAAACTGAATTAAGATCTAATTCTGGAGATACCAACTTTTCTAAGGTATTTGAATTCGGAGGTTCTTATGCTTTTATTCCAGAAAATATGGCAATTTCAATATTCAAAAAAGAATATATAGAGACTAGAGATTTACATAATACAGATTATACTGGTGTTTTTACTGATAAGAATGAATCAAGATTTGACATAGTAGCAAAACAAATAAGAAAAATTCTTTCTAGTTTAAGGCTGAATAAATCTACTCATTTAGTAAAAGGTTATATAAAATTTTTGTTGAATAAAAAAATAGACTATCTTACTGATAAAGAAGTAGAAGGTATATGTACATTTTTAGAGAAAACAAAAATGGCGCTAGTTTTATCTAAAGAAGATCAAGTGCTAAAAGAATTGCCTAGTAAAACTAGTTATGCTTCCTGGAGAGATGAGTTTGCTGATATTTATAGTGGTGATATATATAAAGAATGGGAGATAATGAGATAGTTACTTATGAAAATAAATTATGGAACGGACTTCGACCCAAGGCTTTCTTATCAAAATGGTTTTCCTGAAACGCTTAGATGTTATAGGTGTAATAGCGAAATGCTACCAATGGTTCAAGTAGATGATAATGAAGGAATGGTAGTAAAGAAAACTTAGGGAAAAGCAGAGAAGTGGGTACATGATTACTGTGTAGTTGTAGTGTATTTATGCCCTCATTGTTTTGAATTAAAAGCAGAGTTTGATCAGGCTTAAGGAGAATTATGGCAGATTTTACAAAGATTGGAAATAGCATTATTAGGATGCTGAACGAAAAGAACAAGAGATATGGAGATTCAGCTCTTCAACCTTTGGGAATATTCTCGTCGTTTGTATCAGAAGATAATTCAGAAGCCTTTAATGGTATAATGATTCGTCTTGATGATAAACTAAAGAGGGTAGCAAACGCAGACCGATTAAGAAAAAATGATATAGCTGATTTAATTGGTTATCTTTTCCTTCTTTGTAAAGAGATGGACTGGGAAGATTTCGAAGACTTGATAGATTAATCCTTATGTATTTTAGTACATGTTGTAAAGTATAAATTAGCTGCTATTTATACTAGACGTACTATAAATAACAGATTATATATATCGCTGGGCTACTTCTGAAATGAAGTAGCCTTTTTTTATGCATAAAAAAAGCCGCCCAATAGAGGCGGCTAATTTTAATATTATCCTATCTAGTCACTTGCTGCGTCAGTTGCTGTGTCAGTATCATCTCCCTTTACTGCATAGTCATATCTAAAAGTTGCAGATACTTCTGCTACGCCATCATCTTCTGATGATAATTCGCCCCACCCCACTGTATAAGGCCAAATATAGAACATGTTCCACGTTTGAACAATTCCACCAGCTGGATCTAACATTGCAAGAGTTCCAGAAGTCGTATACGTTTTTTTAAATCCCATTGCACCAGTTACTGGATCGTAAATTGCCTCACTCCAACCTGAAAGAATTGAAGATACAGAAGTTGCTCCTCCAATAAAATCAAAAAATGTCATTGGTAATTCATTCCAAGTTGGTTTACCAGCAATATAGAATCTTTCATTCAATCTTTGGTGTTCAATTACATTGTAAGTAATTTGTGGTCTAGCTGCTGTATGAGCAGCAAACGCTAATGTTTCTTCTTGATCAGCGATAGTAGTTCCTGGAATATTTGTAAATTGCATTACCCAGCGATTCTTACGCATTGGTTCATTGGTAGAAGAAGTTGTACTTGATAAAGCTAAAGCCATATTTTTTTCCTCCGTTAAATTTCTATAAGTATCTTTATTTAATTAGCTAATATTCTTTATGGTAAATAATGAGTTGACTATGTTTTGTCTGAGAAACTCTTAACAACTTATAAAGATACTATTATGAAATATTATGTTTATAAATTAATAGACCCAAGAGATGAAAAAATTTTTTATATTGGTAAGGGAACAAATAATAGAATGACTTATCATGTTAGGCAAGTGAAGAGAGGAAAGAAACTTAATAATAAACATTTGTATAATAAAATAAAACAAATATTAAATGACGACTTTAATGTAATACATGAAAAAATATTTCTTACTGATGTTGAAAGCGTCGCTTATGAACAAGAAAGAAAATTTATAGATAAATTAGGTCTTGATAATTTAGTCAACTTAACTATAGGTGGAAGAGGAGGCTTAGGTAGGCCGAAGGGGGATTTTGGTAAATCAAGAATAAAAGATGGAAAATTACTCTGTTCGAGTTGTAAATTGCACAAAGAATTTTCTGAATTTCATAAGGATAAATACTCTAAGAATAAACATAAATCTATATGTAAAGAATGTAGGAAAGGATTTGTGTCACACCCGCACAACAAATTGCACAAAGAAAGAAAAATTTTTGATCGTAATGTAAATAATTCAATTTATAGATCGATAAAATTAAATAAATCTGGTAGAATTTGGGAAAGAGTTTTAGGTTATACTCTTAATGATCTAAAAAAACATTTAGAGTTACAGTTTTTAATAGAAATGAATTGGAACAATTTTGGTTCTTATTGGTGGATAGATAAAATAATTCCAGGTTCTGCCTTTGATTATAAGAATATAACTTCAAATGAATTGAGTAAATGTTGGTCTCTTAAAAATATAAGACCGTTGTATAAAATAGAATGTATTAAGAAAAGGAATAAAGTAATTTGGCACTTGATTGATGAATATAAATTATATGATATATTACCAATTGGTTTAATCAAAATTGACAAAGAATAATATTTCTTGTATTATTAATCAAAAGGAGAATAAATGACAACTAGTGAGTGTTTAAACGGAAGAAGAAAAACCGCTGGTGGTTTTTATTGGGATTATTATAAGGAGATTATTTAAGATATGATGAAGGTGAATGTTCTTGATAAAGGCTGGGTTTGTTTGGTGGATAGAATGGGAAACGATTTAAGAGTTTGTCAAGCTGCAAGAGTTTCGACTGGTGGTGGAGCCTCCAAAGGAGATAAGAAAGATAAAGGATTGATTTCTTATTTATGGAAGAATAAACATCAAACTCCATTTGAGAAAGTAGTATTTGAGTTTCATGTTAAGTGTCCTATCTTTGTTGCAAGACAATGGTTTAGACATCGTATTGGTTCCTTCAATGAAGCGTCAGCAAGATATAAAGAATTTGAATGGGAATGTTATGAGCCTAATGAATGGAGAATGCAAGATGATAAAAATACTCAAGGAAGCTTGGGTGCATTTGAAATTTTAGATCAAACAAATAGATACAATAGAGTGATGAATGATGCCTATAAGCAAGCAAAACATTTTTATGACCTTGCTTTAGATGAAGGAGTGGCAAGAGAACAAGCTCGTACAGTAATGCCAGTAGGACAATATACGGAGTTCTTTTGGACTGTAAATTTTAGAAGTTTAGCCAATTTTATTACCCTTCGTTCTCACGAACACGCGCAAAAAGAAATACAAGAATATGCAGATGCTCTTTTAATGATTCTTGAAGAGCAAGAAGATTTAAAATGGACAGTTGAAATATTTGAAAAAATGCTGTATATTGAACATCAAATGTCATATCATATAGAAAATAATGGAGTTGATTCTTTTATGGCATTTTTAGATACATATGATTATTAACGAGGATACCTTTTTTTTACCAATGGAAAAGCTTTCAAAAACAAGATCTTTCATTTTTGAAACTGGAGATGGTATAGTTTTTTCTTTTGATGAAAATCAACAAGATGGTATTGATAAACTTCATCAATTAGGAAATTTGTTTTTAAAACAAGTGACTAAGGGTTATTGGACTGGAACACACGAACAAGTAGGAAAATCGATATGAAATATAATTTACAGGTTACAGAAAGACAGATTAAAGTAATTACTGATGCATTAGGTCAGTATGATATTAATTTAATAGATCTTGCTAGAGAAGATGGATCTATATTAGTTACAGAAATTGCTAATAAAGCAAGAGATGAAATATCTGCTTTACTTAAAGAAATAAGAGAAGTGTCTGTTCATGGTTATGATTTAAGATGAAGTATTCAGATAATAAAAAAAAGAAAACCTTGGTTTATTTAGATGAAAATAATAAATATTATTATTTTGATATAAATTTATCGAACGGAATTGATAAACTTCATCAATTAGGAAATTTGTTTTAAAAACAAGTATATAGATTAGAACCATCGTATTACTGGTCAATAAAGGATTATTAATGAAATATTTATTAACAGGTGACTTTCATGTTAAGAAAGGAATCACCACAAATATCATATTAGATTACTTAGATTATCTAAGGGGTTATTGTAAGGAAAATGATATAAGTAACATCATTATCATGGGAGATATATTTGATAAATCTTCTAATATAAAGAACGAAGCATTTGTTCCTCTTTTTATGAAGTTCTTTCAAATGAAAGAAGAGGGAATTACATTTACTTTTCTTCTTGGAAATCATGATATTTATAATGTAAATAATGATAGTATAGTAGAAACATTTAAACCTCTTGGTCATGTAGTAAAGGAATCTGAATATGATGAAGGCAGGGGGAAATTTAACTTTCTTTCTTATACAAAAAAAGAAGAAGATGTTCAAAATCACGAAGGAATATTATTTACTCATATCCCGATAGCTGATTTTAATTTTGACAACGCATATCACTCAACTGAAAAGCTTGCATTTAAAAAAAATACTTTTAGTGAGTACTCTTTAGTTTTTACTGGTCATTTTCACAGGTTTCAAACACAACGTAATATAGTTTATGTTGGTTCTCCAATTCAATTAAATTATGGAGAGATGGGAATAAACAAGGGATTTGTTGTATTGGAATCAGATGATGAGAGCTGGAATTTTGTGCAATATGACGGTGCTCCTACTTATACGAAAATAGATATTCAAGAGTTTAAAAGTTTTGATCCGTCTAATAAATTTGTTGGAGTATATATAGATGAGAAGATTGAGAACTTCATTAAGCTTAAGAAAATTCTTATTGACAGAGGTGCGATAGAAGTTGTTCCAATTTTTGAAAAGAAAGAAGAAATTAGTCTTAGCGAGAGAAAAAAAATAAATAATGTATCATCTACCAAAGAAATAATTAAAGAATATATTGGCAAGGTTAGCGAGAAAGGAATAGACAACAATGAGCTGCTTAAAATTTTTGACAAAGTTTTGGAAGAAGTTGTATAATGAAATTGAGAAAACTTCACCTGAAGAATATCCACCTTTTCATGGTGCTATAATGGGAGCTGGAATAGCAGTTCCAATGAAAAAGAAGTTTGGACTTGGGGGATTGAAGAAAGTAATAGATAAAGGAAATAGAAAATTAATTCTTTTAGGTTGTATGTTTTGTAAAGAATTTGTTAGAGATTCTTTTGAGTTTAATAAGGATGAAAATTTGTTAGAAATATGGTTTTATGATGAAAGTTCATTTCCACCTATAATTATAAGTTCATTTCCATCTATTGAACCATTGCCAAGTAAAATGACGACTGGAAGATATTCAGTTAATTCTATTGGTGGATCTAATTGGCACTCAACAAATTATTTTAAGGTATAATTAAAAATGATATTTAATTGGATAGAAATAAAAAATTTTAAGTCATATGGTGACTATGAAACTCGAATAGATTTAAATGTAAATGAATCCAGGCTTTTGCTTGGAGAAAATGGTGCTGGAAAAACTACGTTTGTTGATGCTATCATATGGTCATTGTATGGGAAAAGTCTTTCTAACGCAGACGATATAATAAATAGACAAACAAAAACAAATTGTAAAGTAGAAGTTAATTTTGATACTGGTAATGATAATTATAGCATCATTAGATATCGTAATCATGAAGTTCATAAAAACAGCGTACTTATATTTAGAGGTAAGGAAAATATATCTCCTCGAACAGCAAACGAAGCTCAAACATTAATTCTTGATATAATTGAGATTAATTATAATGCTATGGTTTCAAGTATTATATTCTCTAGTGAACTTTATATTTCATTCTTAAGATCAAAACCATCTGACAGGCTTAAGATTTTTGAAAATATATTATCCTTAAAAGAAATTCAACTTTATCACAATACGATAAAGGAAATGAGAAAGCCTATTAAGAGTAAATTAGAAGAAAATATTTTAGAGAAAAGTAAGTGTAATCATGAAATAGAATTTACCAATGAAACAATTTCAGAATATAAAGAGAAATCAAAAAATAAATTACTTGAATTAAAAGAAAGCAAAGATGCTCTATCAGTAGAGTCAACTAGAATTGGCAATGATTTAATTACTTTTAAACATATAAGTGTAGATGAAGAACTTTTAAAAAATGAATTGTCAGATACAGCTAAAAAAACAAACAAAGAGATTCAAGAAAAAATAGATTCAGAAAATATTAATCTAAAAAATATTGATGGCCTATCTAATGAATTGGCTGATATGAATGAAGTATTAGATGAATTATTAAAGATTGATGTAGAAGTAGAGAAAAAGAAAAATTCTGAACAAGAAAGAATAACACATAAGAATCAAGAAATACGTTTAAGAATGAAGTATATTAGAGAATCTACAATAGATGAAAAAATAATACAGAAAGACATTGAAAAGCTTAAAGATCAAAAAGAAAAAATAGAAAATGAGATAAAAGAATTAAGGGAGCATTCTGAAGAATGTCCAATGTGTGGTCAAGATGTAGAAATAGAATTTACTCAAAAAATTTTAACAGAGAAAGAATTAAAGCATGTTGATATTCTTAGCGAAATAGATAAACTAAATCTTAAGAAAACAGAAGCAACAGAAAAAAATCAAAATTCTTGGAATGAATTACAAGAAGAAAATTCTAAATTAGAAGACGACGTTTCAGCGTCTAAATATAATGAAGATTATTTAAATGATTTAGTTAAGAAAATTTCAGATGAGCGAGTCGATATTAAATTAAAGGAACAAGAAATAATACACGCAGAAGAAATTAACGAAAATATCATTGATAATGTTAATGAGATGTCTTATGGGTTTATTGATGATAGTGAATATGAAAGCTCTGCTTATAATACAGAATATCTTAATGCCGTAAAAGAAAATATTGATAATCTTTATCAAAGATTAGAAGAGATAAAAGATGAAGTTAAAATCATAAATGCTCAAGCTACATCTACATATGATAAAAGTTATGTAGAGAAAATGAATAATAAAATTTTAAAGATAAATAACTTATTAGAGAAAATTAATAAAAAAATTGCACAAAATACTCTTGAGGATAATCACTATAACGTACTCCAACAGTTATTTTCAAACAAAAGTGTTGGTGTTAAAAAATATATTATAGATAACATGCTTCATGTATTCAATGAGAAGGTAAATTTCTATCTTCCATTTTTCTTCAGCGAGGATACAGTAATTAACTTCAGTAAGGATTTAGAAGAAGAGATCTCTGTTAATGGATCAGTAGTTCCTTTTACTACTTTTTCATCTGGAGAAAAGACTAGACTTGAATTGGCTATTGCGTTCTCACTTTTTATGGTAGTAAAAATATTCTTTTCGTCATCAGTTAATTTACTCGTATTTGATGAAATACTTGATATGAATCTTGATTCTGATGGAGTGGAATCGGTTCTCAATATTATAAATAATTTATCAGAAGATAACTCCATTATAGTAATTTCTCATAGGGAGGAATATAAAGAAAACTTTGCTAATCAAATATACCTTAGAAAAAATTCTAAGGGGTTTAGTAAGATTTCGATAAGATAACTTTATGGAAAAAAAAGAAAGCGACATAATGGATTATGTTAAAGAGCTTGTTTCAAAAGAACAAAGACGTTCTTATAATAACAGTAAAGGAACTATTATTTTAAAAAATGGATTTGTTTTTCAAATAAGCTATATGTTTAATTTTTTTAGAGATAATTGGTTTGCTTTCACAAAAGCATTATTAGAACCAGAAGGTGAACAAAAAGATTTACTTATTAAAATGTCTAATAATGGAATTACCACAAATGGAATCATTTCTATAGATTTAGAAGATGTTTCTGCAATGGTTGGTGAGAATCAAGAAAGTATGTTACATTTCCCATCTATTGATGAAGATCATGTTATACAAGATGATGTTAATTTTAATAATGAAGATGAAGATGATGAAGACATTGTTGAAAACTTAAACTTTAACTAACAATTCTTTCTACACCTGGAACTTGTCTAATGCCGGCTGCCCTCTTTCTTTTCTTAGCTAATTTTCTTTCCTTAGCTTCTTGAGCTAATTTTCTAATTATTTCATCTTTATCTTTTTGTTCTTTTGGAGAAAGTAGTGTTTCAGCTGTTTTTAATATTCCTTCTTTTGGTGGTGTTTTAACCGTACTTTTCTTTCCAAATTTATCAGCTACATTTCCTACAGCTTTTCCTACAGCTTCTTTAGTCTTAGCTATGCCGGCTGCTGTTTTTGTCTTTATTTTTTCAGCAGCAGTTTTAAGTGGTTGAGTCTCAGCAAATTTACCAATTTTCTCTCCAGCTTTCCCCATTCTCTCTCCAGCTTTCCCCATTCTCTTATCAGTAGCTTGCACTACTTTTTCTTTTACCTTGCCATAAGCCCGTCTTGCCTTTTCTGCTTGTTCACTATCAAGAGCTTTGCCAACTTTATCAGTAATACCCCGTCCTGCTTTCTTAATGGCCTGTCCTGTTTCTCGTCCCTTTAATACTGTTCTTCCAATAGCACCTTTAAGGCCAGCTTTAACAGCTTGAGCTTCTGCAATTCTTGATACTGAACTTGCACTATTAAAAGCAGCACCAGCATTTTTAGGACCAGCCTTAGCTTTTTCAATAAGCTTATCCATTTGTTTTTGGTAAGTCTTTAGGATATTCTTAGTCTTATTAAATTTAGTTTTCCCGCCAAGAGAATTATCTGCTGCGAGATCATCTAAATTTTTCTGTATTTTATCAACTGTTCTATCTTTTAAGGATATAAGCTCTGCTATAGATGCAGGAGCTTTAGCCCTAGATTGTTCTGGGGCAGGTTGAGCAGCTTGAGTAGGAGCAGCTTGAGTAGGAGCAGCTTGAGTAGGAGCAGCTTGAGTAGGAGCAGCTTGAGTAGCTCCAGCATTTGCTTTAGGGTCTACAGTTGGATCTTGTGTAGTTTTTCCAGCAGGTGTACCTTCCTCTCCTTCTGTACTTTTTGTATCATTACTAAAATTATCTCTTTCGTGTTTATCGTCAAATCCCTGTTGAGTTAATTTATAAAATTTATCTTGGGCTACTTCTTTTTTTGAATCAGGAAAGGAAATTTCTAATCTACCCAATGTTTCATTAGCTAGATTAACTTTTCCTTCACCATAATTAGAACCCAACTTACGACTAACTTTAGCCATAATGTTTATGGCAGATAGAATGTTTTCTCCTCTTCCTGATGCTCTAAAGTTTTTATTAATTTTAATCTTATTTATTTCACTCTTATCAACAAGTCTAAGAAATTTATTAGCTGCATCAAAGTTGTTGCTTACAGATTTTATTTTAGTTCCTTTGAAATCAAATATCGAATAGGCTGCTTCTATTAAGATATCATTTATTGTCATATTAATCTCCATGTAGTAATCAATTTTATCTTTACTATAACTAACGCACTATTGTTTAATTGACAAAAATTGCATAAAACAATACAATAGATTATGTTAATAAACAGGAGGACGCTTAGTGTCATTCGTACAACTTCATTGTCATAATCATATAGGATCTAGATTAGATGCTATAGCAGGACCAGAAGATTATGCACAACGAGCAATGGAATTAAATCACCCAGCTTTAGCAACTACAGATCATGGAAGAATAAGTAGTTTCTGGGAACATCAAACTCAATGTAAGAAGTATGATGTAAAGCCGATACTTGGAGTTGAAATGTATTTAACAAATCAACTTGAAGTAATAGACGATAAAGGAAAAAGAAAGAGAACTAAAACTCAGCATATCATACTTCTTGTTAAAAATCCAGTTGGTTATAATAATTTATTAAAACTTAATTACTTGAGTATGAATGACTCAAAACATTTTTATTATTCTCCAAGAATAACATTAAAAGAATTGTTTGAACATAAGGAAGGATTGGTTGTTGGAACTGGTTGTATAGCAAATCCAGTTTCAAAATTAGTTCTTGGAGAGAAGGAAGACGTTGCAGAAAAATTATATGTAATGATGGTTGGAGAATTTGGTGATGATTTTTATACCGAAGTTCAATTAAATGAACTTGAGGAACAGAAGGTCGTTAATGATTTTATGATTAGGATGGCGAACAAACACGGCATTCCAATTGTAATGACTGGTGATGTTCATTACTTAGATGAAGGACAAGATAAGCTTCAAACTTTAGCTATAGCTATTAGAGATAAAGCAACCATAGATAATCTTAAATTTGAGCTAGAAAGTAAATTTTTACATTATCATGATATAGATGATTATCTTGATTTTAATAAAAAATTTGGATTCAATTATCCAGAGAGTGATATATTATCTTATTGTAGTAATTCACTAGCAGTTTCAGACAAATGTAATTTTACTATACCTGAGAGAAGTAAGATTTTCTTACCAACAGTTTCAGATAACGATGATGCCCTTCTCATTAAAAAAGGAAAAGAAGGGTTAATGAATAGATTTGAAGTTGATGATTATAAAGAAGTTCCTAAAGAATACCAGAAACAATTAGCTAAAGAATTAGAAGTAATAATAAGAAAAGGATTTGCTAGTTACTTTCTTATAGTAGAAGATATAACACAATTTTCTATAAATGAAGGAATCTACGGAAGATTTGGCAGAGGCTCAGTAGGTGGAAGTTTATTGGCTTATGCTCTTGGCATCCATAGTTTAGATCCAATAAAGAGAGGATTGCTATTTGAAAGGTTTATGTCAGAGTCTCGCTCTCCTGATTTAGTAATTAACTATGTTTAATTTGCAAAAAAAGAATAGGAATGTTATAATAAATTAATGGAAACATTTAGAAAGTTCAAGAGTTATCTTGATGAAAAAGCTAATGGCCTGGCAGAAGAATTGCAGAAAAAATATAAGAAAGAACTTATATATGCAAAGAGATATTATGATAATGGAATTAATTTATTTGAGTACTTAAAAGAAAACTCTAGTAAAGTTAAGGCTCGATATATAATTCCATATCTAATGGGAATTACAGATGAAGTAGAAGATGAAGAATGGGAATATAAATATGTAAAAACTGGTAGTTCTGGTGGAGTTGACATAGACTTAGATTTTGATCCAATTGGAAAACAAAAAATTCAAGATTATCTATTTGATAAATATGGCGAAGACAGAGTTTTGCATGTAGGAACATTTAATAGATTAGGTATTAAGGCAGCAGTAAAAGATTTACTTAGAGTTTACAAAGTAGACTATGTAGAATCTAATAAATTTTCTAAGGCTTTAGAGCCTGATTTAACTTGGGAAGTTAATCTAGTTAACTTAAAAGAAAATAGTCCAGACATTTATCAATTTTATTTAAATCATAAATCAATACTTGATATGACTCCATACTTTGTTAATAAAATAAGACAGGGAGGTAAGCATGCGGGTGGAGTCGTCATCCTTGATGAGAGCGTTTATAACAGAATTCCAGTTGATAGGGTTACGGGGGAAGTTGTTACGGCGTTTCCTGAAAGTAGTCAAGAGCAGGTTCTTGACGAAGTGGGTGTTGTAAAGTTTGACATACTTGCAATATCTATTTTGGATGTAATTAGAAATACTATTAATATGATAAATGAGAAAATGTTTCTTATAGATGAAGATGGTGTAGAGAAAATAGTTCCTCAGAGCTATTTAGATAAGGAGATTGAGAAATTATAAATGGGAACGTATTACCAAAGAACAAATTCTTGGGGAAGAACTTATACTTGTTACAGAAGATCAAGAAATACTAATGATATTAAGAAAAAAACTGACTATGTTAAATCAAATGACAAACTTAAAATGCTTGGCATTCTATTTTCCGCTGCTTATAGAGCATCAGAAAATAAAGGATTGACTTATAAAACCATGAGAGTTTTTCTTAATGTTGATGCTGAAGCACATGATGGAAGCAGAATGTACAATTATTTAAATATTGATATAAGTAAGAATAATTTTAATTATGATGGACGTATATATACAAATCATGAAAGAATTTGGGGGAAGAGAAAATCGCAAATTGTAAAGGTTTAGCAACACCTATATTAAAATATAGAGGAAATTTAAAATTTAAAGCTTTGGGGTTTATGTTTCTATCAAGATTAGAATCAGTATATGTTAAAATTTTAATAGAAAATAATCTTAATGATAAAAAATATTTATCAATTTTATGTAGAAATGATGGTATTTGTATAGTTAATCACGAAAGAGGATGTTCTGATAGGAAATATGAAAGGTTTAAAGATTACACAGGGAGGATTAAATTATGATAAATAACGCTAAAGTAGGAAGAATGGTGGTTGAACAATTTTCTTATATGCAAGGTTCATTGAATGCTTTAGAGGAACATTTAGAAGATGTAGAATTAAATGTTTCTAAAATAGGATTTGAAGCTGGAAAATTGCATAAAGAATTTGAATTATTGATTACACTTCTTGACATAAAATTACCTACTTAGTAAAATAAGTTATTCGGAGGTGTGATGCTTGATATAGATAAAGAAGAATTAAAAAGTAGATTTGTTAGAGAAGATTGGGAGTACGTATTCGATAAGGTTTATAAAATTGCTGAATTCATTTTAATTAAAAATTATAATGTATATAATCCAGAGTTACTTGCTGATATGAAACAGGAGTGTGCGGAAAACTTTTACAAAAAAATAGATCAAGGAAAAGTTGATGGTACGAAAAATATATTCAGTTTCATTTGGAAGAACTCAACATTTAGAATACTTGAGATTTTAAGGAAAGAAGGAAATAGAAAAAAAATTGCGTATTTTATGCCATTTGATATGGTAGACTTTGAAGTCTATAGAAATGAAAATGTTTCTAATAGATATGCAGAAGCGCATGAATAATATGACTTGAGATATTGTAAATAAGATACATTCAAAACTTAAAAAAGCAGAACCAATTTTAGGACCTGGATTGACATATTCTAAAGAAAGAGTTAAGCTTATTTCTCCAAGAATAAATTTTTTAACTTTACATTGTTTATTTAGTAAGGGAAAAAATAATGATTGGATGAACAAAGATGAAACGGCATTTACTGAAAAATCTATTAAAACAACTCAAAATTTGATAGATAGACATTATAGAGAAAAAACTATAGGACTTAAAAAAAATTATTTTAAAGTAATTTATTGGGAGAAAGGGTTAAGTGATAACGATCTTGAAAGAATGTACCAAGACAGACTTAGAGAAATGGATTTACAAGCTGGACGAAAAAGATAGCAACTTATATTTGGAGGCAAACAATACAGATAAGATTGGTATATTTCAGTTAAATGGTAATACAGCGGAAAGACTTTGTAATGAAGTAAGGCCAGAAAATTTTCAAGAGATTATAGCTATTAATGCTATGGCCCGTCCAGGCCCACTTGAAACTTGTGCTCCATATTATGTAGAAAGAAAAGAAAGTGGAATCTCTCCATATCCAAAAGAAGTAGAAGAAATTCTTAAAGAAAGTCATTACACATTTCTTTATCAAGAGCAAATAATTGAAACGTTCCACAAGATAGGTGGATTTACTCTTGATGAAGCTGATGGTGTTCGTGGTCTTATGAAAAAACTTAGTAAAGCAGAGAAGGCAGAAGATGATGTAAAGGCTTGGAATAAAACAGTAAAAAAGTTTATTCGTGGAGCAAGCAAACTTGGAATTGATGAATCTATGGCTACTAAAATATCTCAAGACTTGCAAGCTTTTTCTGGTTATTCATTTAATAAATCACACGCTACAAGCTATTCATATATAGCTCTCATTACATTATATTTATCATATTACTTTAGAGAATATTTTTATTCATCAGTGCTTACTTATGAAATGGATAGAGATAAATATCTAACAGACAGAATTAATTCTGTACGTAAGCAAGGAATTGAAATCCTCCCGCCAGATATTAATAAATCAGATTCTCACTTTAAACCAGAGGATAATGGAAATATTAGATTTGGTTTAAATGATATTAAATTTGTTGGTGAAAAAGCGACAACTACTATTCTTGAAGAAAGAAAGAACGGTGAGTTTAAATCTATAGTAGATTTCTATGTTAGAACTAGAGGAAGAACTATGACAATTAAAGTTATAGAAGCCTTAATATCCACTGGATGTTTTGATTGGCAAGATGAGAATAGAAAGAAAGTATTACAAACAATTAAAATATTTTGGGAAAGAAAGAAGTCTAATAAGTTAGAAGAAAAGCTTATGGCTATCTATGAAGAGTCTAAAAAAATTATAGATTCACTTCCAGCTATAGAAACTACAATGGAAGATTTAGTAAATTACGAGAAAACATTCTTTGGCGTAAAGGTCTTTTCTTCCTTGTTCACTGACAATGTTCTTAAGGCTGTTAAGAAATTAATGGATATGAAAGTAGTTTATCCTACATTAGAAGATGTTGGTGATCGTTCTATGAAGATTCCTGTGATAATAAATTCCATTAGAAGTTTCAATGATAAGAATGGAAACGAAATGGCCTTCATTAACATAGAAGATCAAACAGGGAAAGAAATATCAGTTCCAGTATTTCAATCTTATTGGAAGCACGTTAAAGAAAATGTTGTTAGAGATAAGTTATTCTTAATAAATGTTTATATGAATAATGATAGTGTTGTCTTTGGGCAACCAGATTGGACTGAAAGTGATTTCAAGATTAAAAGGATGGTTAGGCAAATAGGTAAATGAATTATATAGGAAGTAAAGTTTCTCTGTTGTCATTTTTAGAGGAGTCAATAAAAGAAGCGGTTGGAGATATCTCTGATAAGGTTTTCTTTGATTTGTTTGCGGGTACGGGCGCGGTAGGAAGTTATTTTAATAATAAAGTAAAATCTGTTTATGCTAATGATTTTGAATATTATAGTCTTATGTTAAACTACAATCTATTGTTACAACAAGAACAGTATGATGGGCTACATGATTTAAATTTTGATAGATTAAATAACTTAGAACCAACGGAAGGTTTTATATGGAGACATTATTCACCAGCTGGTGGAAGAATGTATTTTACTGAAGAGAACGCCAAAAAAATAGATGCTATGAGAGAAGATATGTTTAACTCATTTTTAAGAGTTGGCGAAAGAGTACATCTATTAGCCTCTCTAATAGAATCAGCAGATAGGGTGGCAAATACAACTTCTGTTTATGGAGCATACTTAAAAAAATTTAAAAGTACGGCCATTAAAGAACTTGTCTTAAAACCTTCTCCTTTTACAGTTTCTCCTTATGATAAAAATAAAGTCTTTCAAGAACCCGCAGAAGCGATAGTTGGTTCATATGATTGTGATATTTTATATTTAGATCCACCATATAATTCAAGACAATATGGGGCTAATTATCACTTATTAAATACTATTTCAAGAAAAGAAAAGTTTGAGCCACAGGGAGTAACCGGATTACCAGAAATTTACAACAAATCTGCTTTTTGTAGTAAAAGAACTGTAATGAAATCTTTTAACAATTTGATAAGTAATGCTAAAGCGGAGCATATTTTTCTTTCCTACAATAATGAAGGATTAATGTCTATTCCTGTCATAAAAAGTATTATGGAAAGATTTGGAGAGTATTCTTTATTTACAAAAGAAGATTATAAAAGATATAAGGCTGATAGCAATAGAGAATATAAAGCTGATTCTACTACAGAGTATCTTCATCATCTAAGAAAAAAATAGTAAAGATAATAGTATGTACATCTCAGAACTTGTGCGTACTATAGAAGCGCAGAAACCAAAAGCATTACTACAAATACAAAAAATAGACTCTATGATTACATTACTACAAATACAAAAAATAGACTCTATGATTAATGGCGTTAATGGTTCAGCAAAAACTGTTCCAAAGGCTGTTATTAAAAGTACAATGGAAGAATTTTCTTCTAATCTTCAAGAAGTTTTAACTGGATTAATTAATAATAAAAATTTATTTGAAGGAAGAAATGATTTTAAAATATATGCAAATGCTGTAATTTTAGAACCACCTGAAGCTTATGTAGCAGCTAAAATTACAGATAATAATAGAAAAAAAATTAAAGCTTTTATTGTATCAAAAAGAGAAAGTATTAAGATTAATGAAATTGGTAAATTTTTAGATTTTAAAAAAGCAGTAAACAAATCTATAGAAAAAGTAATAGATTCTAATGTTTTATTGGATAAATTTATAAATGAATCATATAATATAAGACAATTATATTTGAAAATAGCTGCGGAAATTACTGATGATTTAAGTAAAACATTTAGAGTGTTAACAAATCCAGAAAAAAAGAGCCTTTCTGTTAATATAAAAAAAATAGTTGGCGAAGTTTTATCTATTAAGTTAGTTGCACCAAATACAAGTACTAAACCAGAAGTAGCTGGTGGTACTTATTATGAACATGAACCAAATGGCGTAGGAACCTTCCCAGATTATGTTTTTCACTTTGGAACAGTTGAAAATGATGATGCTAAGAATATAAGAAGTATGTTTGATGTTCCAAAAAAAATAAGCAAAGTGAAATTTGAAGCTAAAACAGATGCAAGAATAGTTGGAAAGCAAAGAAGTCCTAAAACTTTTTTAGAAAATCTAAAAGATAAAGAAATTTTCAAGAAACTTCAAGGCCTTAAAATTAAGGGAACTATAGAATTAAGTTTTGAAGAATTAATGGATATTTTACAAGCAGATGGATTAGTTATAGATAAATATACATATTATTTAAATGCAGCTGGAGCTTCATCAAAAACCCAAGTTAGAAAGATTAAATGGTTACCAGGTTTTGCCCCGTTTAAAGTAAAAAGAACGTCTCCAGGACAAATGGCTATAACTGGCAAGGGCAGTAATGCAACTTTATTTAAAATAGAAATAGGTAGTGTCGCTCATTCACAAGGAGCGTTTAAAGTTCCCGAAGAAGAAGAAGCTGAAGGTGTAGAAAATAAATTAAGTAACTTACTTATGGAAGTAAAAAATGCTTAGACTCAATCAAGTAAATAAAACAATCACTGGTGAACTCTTGACTCCTTATTTAGTTGAAGGGAAGAATGTTCTGTGCTGGAACAGGTCAGGAAAAAGCGTAACTAAGGGAATGAATGACTTTAGTTTAAAGGGACCATCCGCTAAAGAATCAATGAATAACGGCACAGCAGTTTCCTTACTTCCAATTACTCCAGTATATACAAGGAAAGTAGTTCCTACTCAAGTAGTTCAAGAAGTTGAAATTTCACAACCTACTTTAGAAAAAGAACCAGTTGCTGTAGAGGAAATCACTACAACTATCGATGGTCCTAAAGCTGTAACTGCTTCTCCCGATGAAACAGAACCTGACAAGGTAATCTATGTACATGTTGAACCAGCAATAGATGATTACTTAGGTGATGGAGAAATGCAAGCTGGCGGTGTAGAAGTTGTACCAGTGGAAGAAGTTGAAGGCAGAACGGAATTTATACCTATGATAGAAGATGAGGATTATATATAATGAATTTTGAAGACATAGTAAGCGAAGAATTATCACTTGACTTAGATGCAATGAAATCTGAAGTAAAAAAGATTCTAGGTCAAATAGCAGATAAAGATGAAGAAATAGCAGATAGAGATAAAACTATTAAAGACTTACAAGCTAGGTTAGCTGGGGCTAATGTTCCAAAAAAACCAGCATTTAAAAGTGGTGTTGGGACTACTAGAACTATAGGTGGTGCAAATAATAGTGCTAATACACCACAAGAAAAAGGAATTTAATATTCTGTATTCGAAATATCAGCAGTTATTTCAAATTCTTCATTGTCTATTTTCTTAATAGAGTTAACGAATGTTCTAGCCTTTGGTAACTTATCTAGTAATTCATTTGAGTTAGTTATTGTTTCTTTATTTTCTATAACATAATCTTGTACAAAATCAATAAAGGTCTTAAATATTTCATAAAAACCATATTCTTTAAATTTAAACAATTTACCAGGAGTTTTTATTTTACCAATTAAAGAGTTCTTTAGCTTCATTCTTCTACCTTTTTGTTTGTCTTGTTTAGTTAATGATAATGGATTGAATTTAGTTAAAGAAATTTTAAATGATGGACTAATTCCTTTTATTTTAACTGGAATTTGTCCAGTTATTTTTTTAACAGAATATCTTTCTACTATACCCATACCCTTTAATTTAATTAGAATCTTTTCAAGTTCTTTTATTACATATTTTGTTTTGATTGGATGTAATGTGCCAGTTCTAATACTTTCTTCTATTGAATCTTCTTTAACTTTATAGGGGAGTTGATTATCAGTACGTCTATCTTTTATTGTATCATTACCAGCAGCATTATCAAAGCATGCTCTATGAAACAATGTACCGCTAACATCGGAAACAATTTCGCTCTTTTCCTCTTCTTTGAACTTTTTACTACATATAGAACACTTAGTTGGATCTATTTTATTGTGAGCCGGCATATCAGTAATTTCTTCTCCAGGCTTAAAATTCTTAAGCTTATCGATAAATTCTACAAGTTTCATTATTTCCTCCGTTATACATTTTTACCTTTACAAATAAACTTGACGAAATAAAAACAATATTATATATTAATTTAAATGAATAGGAATTGTGAAACGTGTTCTGCTAACACTATCCCTGAAGATATAAGAGATGAAATTTTTAAGCTTTATTTTGGAAAAACTATTGAATGTCCTTTAGATGATAAGCAAATAATATGTTTCTTTTCGAAAGCTGAAATAGATTGGGAGAAAGCATTTCTTTTATTAAGGAAAAGGCATGAGAAAGATAGAAAAAGAGGCTCTTAAATTGTCTGAAGCATTTAACTCTTTTTATAGAAGATTTGGATATCCTCTCTATAAGTATCATAGTGTTAAGGAGTCTAAATGGTGGAAGTTTTTTTTCAAAGCTGCTGATATGTATTCTAATCTTGAAGATTGGAATGCTTATACTTGGGTAGCTTGTCAATTTGAAAAACATGGAAAAAGGTTTCCAACTCAATTAATTGGGCAAGAAGCCTTTGATACATTTCAAGAGTATAAACATAGATTTAATAATGAGAATACAGATGATTCATTGGCAATGAGTCTTGTTTCTACTTATAAAATAGTGAAAAAATGGAGTGAAGAGAATGGTAATAGAGAACCAAACTTTAAGGATTTCATTAATGACAAATCCATATTATTTAAGCTTAAAAGACGAAATATTAATCCTATCCTTTTTGTTATTACGAAGTCTTTTTATTCTATTGAAGAGAGCGATAGGGAAGAGATAATGAGTAAAGAAGAGATACAGACAAAGAGAGCGGCTATATTTAGAAATCATAAAATAAAAAATAAAATGAAAAAAGTTTTAGACAAAGAATTTATTTAAGGAGATATTTAATGGAAGATGGAAAAACAAAAATAACAATGGGTGGAATGATTAGCGTAAAGATGCAAGGAAGGCAATATGAGTCTATTGACGTTAGTTCTGTATTCACTATTGAAAAAGAATTTGAGCAATTTACTCAGGAACATTTGGATTCTTTAGAAAAAAAGGCAAATGATATATTGAGAAAACAATTGGAAACTAGAACAAAATTAGCATTCAATGAATACAATTCAAAACTGCAACAAATAAAAAAGTCAGCGGGGTATTAATGCATACTAAACAAGAAATAGAGAAAGGTTTAATTTCTTTAGAGACTATGATTACTACAATGGAAATAACATTAAAAACAATAGGAAATCTTACTTCTTTTGAAAGAGGAATGAAAAGTCAAAGAACTATAGGTTATCTTAAACCTTTAGTAGAGTTTATAGAAGAGAAAAAAGAGGAGCTGATATGATAACAATGGGAATTGGAAATACGGGAATGCTTCTAGCATCAAAATTTAGTCCAGAATCATCAATACTTATTTCCACAGCTCATCAAGATACAGTAAATTTTGAAGACAAAGAAGTTTATTCTTTCTCAAAGGAAGGTGCCTCTAAACGTTTTAAAACAGGGGCAAGAATTTGGTCAAAATCATTTGATGAGCTTGAAGAGATTTGTGAGCCAATAGAAGGAGAGAACGTAATTATATTTTCTTCTCTTGGCGGCGGTAGTGGGAGTTCTTGCTTAAATCCCATTTCAAGAATATTATTAAGAAACAATAATAAAGTTTTATTAGTTACAGTACTTCCTTATAAGAAAGAAATAAATCCACCGTTAGCTAATTCTGTTCAGGCACTTAATAGTTTAATGCCAATCATTCAAAATGTTTCTGTTATCATATTTGATAATGAAAAATTAAGAAAAACCATTGGTAATGACTGGAATGAAATAAATGAGTATATTCTAAAGAGAGTAGATTATATAATTAATATGATTAAAAATTATTCTTCTGATGAGTATTCTCCATTAACACTTGATCAATCAGAATTAAATAGTGTTGTATTTGGTGGAGGATTTATTGACATCAGTAATACATTTTTAGAAGAAGGAATGCCTAAATTTGAATATGGGAAGCTTGACAAGGAAACTAAGAATTGTTTAATAGCAATGTTCGTTGATCGAAAAATAAAAGATGTAGATAAATATCATAACATTTTAACTGAAGTGGTTGACAAAATTTCTACTAGGGTTTCTAATGCTCGTATGATTCCTGGAATATTAAGAGGAAGGGTAGTAAATACCTATTCAGATGAAGAAGTAAATGATAGGGCATATATAACAATAGCCAGTGGTCTTAATGTAGATAAGTACATTTTAAAAATAGAAAAGATTAGAGACTTGGCTATAAAAAAAGCTTCTGTTTTTGCCGAGAAGCGTAAAGGTGAAAAATTTATAGACAGAGCTGACAATAAGGTATTAGATATTTAAATGGCAGAAGAAAAAGTAGATCGACCACAACCACAACCACAACCACAACCACAACCACAACCACAATTACAACAAAAATCAATGTCACATCAAGAGTTTATGAAAGATCCATATTTTGCAAAGTGGTATCCTAAGTGGATTAATAATTCTATGGAAGTTTATCCAACCATAAAAAAAGAATTTGAGACTAGAGATCATTGTATTTCTTGTTTACCAAGACCAATGAACAGACCTTGTATGATACTTGGGTCTGGTCCAAGTTTAGATAAAATGGCTCCTTATTTAAAGGATTGGAAGCATCCAATTTTTTCATCAACGTCAACAGCTTTTGTTCCTAGAAAATGGGGAAGAACGCCTGAGTATATGTGTGCGTTTGATTCTTTATGGAGTACATATAATGAGCACTTAATGTTAGATAAAAAAATATCTTGGGAAGGAACTACTCTTTTAACTCATCCAAATGCAGAACCAAAAATGATAGAATCTTGGAAATGGGATAAATATTATTATAGGCGTGTATTTCCAGGTCATGAATTTTTTGAACTAACCTTTCCTTTAATGTTTCCTTGGATAAAGATTGGAGTTAGATTTTCTGGTTGTGTTGCGAATAATTCTCTTACACTAGCTGCTTTTCTTGGATTCAATCCAATAGTAATTGCTGGAGTTGATTTTGGTTGGCAGGATGACACAAAAACTAAAGGAACTAATTGGAGACCAGTTAAAGGCGATTGGATAAAAGATCCAGATGTGCCAGTAGATACAATTAAATATACACTTGTAATTGATGACAATAATGGAACCCATACCCACCCACATTATTATGGTTTTAAGAGTGGACTTTTAAGTATTTATGCATCTAATCCAAATATTAATATAGTAGATTGTTCAAATGGAATAATAAATGAATTCCCAAAAGTAGAAATTGGAAAAATGATAGAGACACAAGGTTGGGGAGATTATGGAGTTAATAGAATAGAAAGCATTGAGAAAATAAATACTTTCTTTCAAAATTTAAATAATGGGAGATTCGAATGGCAGCAGGAAGAAAAAAAACAATTGTAGTTAATGAAATTGGATATAGAAATCGAGTAATTGTGGCAGGTGTAGCAAGCACAGGCATTAAGAAAAGAATGAGAGAACTTGGTCACAAAGTAATTGAATATAAGGGAAGCGAAAGAGAAAATTTTTTATTAAGAAATAGACACTTTCAAGTGTATGAGGATTATCTTAATTTTTGTGAAGAAGTAGATGCTGACATAGCCTTTATAGAAAGTATTATTTGTCCTGAACATTTACTTGCTGACCTTGAAGTAAAGAAAGATTTTAAGCCAAGAATTTCTTTTCTTTCTACTTTTAGAGAGCCAGCTCGTTCTTTATCAAGAGCTAATGTTTTTAAAAGATTAATAGAGAATAAATATGTTAAAAAAGCTGGAATGATTTCTATGTTAGGTAATAAAATAGATCCTCCTTCTTATTGGAAAGAATTAAAAATAGATCCAAAAAAATATATTTTTATGAGCGAACCACTTATTACTGAAATACACGATACTGAAGATATTCCACTAATAGAAGATATAGAAATTCCAAAAAATAAAAAAGTAGGTTTATTTTTTGGTAGAGACGAATTATCAAAAGGATTAGAAGATTTATGCAAAGCGATGGATTTAATTAATGATGATGTACACATATTAATTGTAGCTCACGGAGGTGGCTATACAGAAGAAAGGGCTTTTGAAATGGAAAAAGAAAATTCTTCTGTTGTATATAGAATCATTGGAGATGATGAAATTAAAAGCGTCTATAGTAAATGTGATTTTGTTATAATGCCTTATAGAAAATCTTATGAATATGGTGGGAGTGGAATTCTAAAAATTGCAGTAGATTTTAATTTACCTGTAATTGTTCCTAATCTATATCCTTTTAATGAGATAATAGATTTGTTTAAAATAGGATATACTTTTGAATCAGAAGACGAAAGATCTTTAGCTAATACAGTTGATCGAATGAGTTCTTCTTTAGATGAAGTTAAGAAAAATGCTGATTTTAGTGGCTATGAAGCAATATTAAATACTTATGATGATTTAGCAGATATGGTATTGGAGGATTGATGAGAGTTTTAGTAACTGGAGCGAATGGCTTTATAGGACATTTTTTAGCTAGAGAATTAAAGAAAAGAAATTTTTGGGTTAGATCAACTAGCCTTTCTGCTGAAAAATATGTTTCAGAAAATGATGATTTCGTAAAAGGAAATCTACTTGACGTAGAACTTTGTAATAGGATAACTAAAGATATTGATTATGTGTTTCATATGGCTGCTAACATAGGTGGAATAAAATTTATTTCTGAAAATGAATCTATGATAATGCATAATAATGCTATTATAGATATGAACATGATAGAAGCATCTGTAATTAATGGAGTAAAAAGATTCTTTTATCCATCTTCTGCTTGTATATATCCTTTTCATGTAACTGATTCTTTTGATCCAAAACCAATAAAGGAAGAGATGGCTTACCCAGCAATGCCAGAAGTTGGTTATGGGTGGGAAAAGATTTATATGGAGCAAGCACTTTTTAAATATTTAAAAGAAGATAAAATGGATATTAAGATTGCAAGATTCTTTAGTACTTTTGGACCTGAAATGGAATTTGAGGGTGATAATGTTAAGTCTTTAGTTGCTCTTTGTAGAAAGGTAGCAGAGGCTCCAAACAATAGTGAAATTGAAATTTGGGGTCCTGGTAATCAAGTTAGGGCTTTTTGTTATGTAGAAGATGTTGTTGATGGAATCATCAAGATGATGAAGTCAGAACTTCACGGCCCATTTAATATTGGAAATAAAAAACCTATTTCCATAAATAATTTGGCTAAAATGATTATAAGAATTTCTGGTAAAAATATTTTAATAAAAAATATTAATGGTACAGTTGGAGTGAAAGGAAGAAACTGTGATACAACTAGAGCAGAAACATTACTTGGGTGGAAGATGAAAACTTCTTTAGAAGAAGGAGTTGAAAAAACTTATAGGTGGGTGGAAGAACAGATAAATGGCAAATAAGAAAATAGCAATTCTTGGTAGTGAAGGTTTTATAGGAAAAAATTTAGTTAATTATTATACTAATAATAAGTTAGTTTCAATTGGAGAGAAATTCACTGACAAAAAAGAATATTTCATTTCCTGTTATGATAAAAAAATAGAGGAAAACTCTTCAATAATTTCATATGAAGAAATAAATAAAGAAAGAGATTTTAGTGTTACGTCTCCATCTTCGTTTCCAGAAAAAATGGGAGTAAAATCTTCTTGTGATTTAACTGTTACAGAAGATATTGAAAAAGTAATTAAAGAGTATCCTACCATTATTATTAACGCAGCAGCTTCTACATCTGGTGCAAATGATATAGTTAATCGTCCGTATATTCACGTAACAGATAATGCTGTAATGAATGTTAAAATTCTTCAAGAATTATATGAATTCAATACTCAAGTTAAGCGAATGATAGCTCCGGATCAAGCTCCAATTAAACATTATATATTCTTTAGTTGTACTGTAATGTATCCACAAACTTTAGATAGAGCTATAACCGAAGACGATTTTACTGGTGAGATAGCAGATCAATATTTTGGTGTTGGATGGACAAAAGTTTACATAGAAAAAATGATGGAATTTTATTCAAGACTTATGCCACAAACTAAGTTTACTGTAATAAGGCATTCAAATATTTATGGACCTAATGATAAATTTGACCTTGAGCGTTCTCATGTTATGGGTGCTACAATTAATAAAGTTCTTACTACTCCAAATGGTGGAGAAGTAGAAGTTTGGGGAGATGGAAAAACTAAAAGAGATTTGTTATATGTAGATGATTTAATTGATTTAGTTAATAGAGTAATAGAGAATCAAAAATCTAATTTTGAAGTATATAATGTTGGAAGTGGAAATTATGTAACGACGGCTGAATTAGCACAAACAGTAATTGATGCTTCAAGAAGAAGTTTAAAAATAAAATTTAATGAAGATAAGCCAAGCTTTAAAGGTGGCTTATGGCTTGATTATTCTAAAGCAACAAAAGAATTAGGTTGGAAACCACGAACTCCTTTGAAAGAAGGCGTTGAACAAACTATTGACTGGTTGCTTAATAGAATGGTAGAATGGTAGAATGGTAGAATGGTAGAATGGTAGAATGGTAGAATGGTAGAATAAGAGGAGGAACAATATTTTGATAATTTCAAGAACACCGTTTAGACTTTCTTTTTTTGGCGGAGGTACAGATTTACCAAGCTGGTATAAAGAAAACGAAGGAGTTGTAGTTTCTACAACTATAGATAAATATTGTTATATAAATGCTAGAGTTTTACCATCTTTTTTTGATCATAAGCATAGAATTATTTACTCTCAACAAGAAAGAGTAAATAATTCTAATGAAATACAACATCCTGCCGTAAAACAATTATTTAAATTTTTTGAAATAGATTCACTTAAACATGGAATTGAAATACAACATGCGGGAGATTTACCAGCACGTTCTGGACTTGGCTCAAGCTCTTCTTTTATAGTTGGACTCTTACACGCCATTTATGGACTTAAGGGAAAGATGGTTTCCAGGGAACAACTTTATAAAGATGCTATTTATATAGAACAAGAAATGTTAAAAGAAAGTGCTGGTTCTCAAGATCAAGTTGCTGCTGCTGTTGGTGGTATTAATGTAATTAGATTTTTTGGAGATAAGATTGATGTTACTCCAATGTTTTTGACAGAAAAAATAAGGAATGATTTTTCAGATAGATTTATGCTTTTTTTTACTGGATTCACTAGGTTTGCTCAAGAAGTAGAAGAAGATAAAATAAAATCTATGGAGAAGAAACAAAAAGATTATACTGAGTTAAAAAATTTAGCTGAAGAAGGAATTCTTTCTATTGTAAAAGAAGATTTCAATCAAATAGGAATGCTTTTACATGAATCTTGGAAAATTAAGAAAAGCTTGTCAGAAAAAGTTTCAAATGATAAAATAAATGAAATCTATAAAAAAGCTAGAGGAGCTGGTGCGTTAGGTGGAAAGCTAACGGGAGCTGGTGGTGGTGGATTTATGTTACTTTTTGTTAATCCTTGGGAAAGGAAATACGTAAAGGCTGCAATGAACGGATTCCTTGAAGTTCCCTTTAAATTTGAGAATGATGGAAGTAAAATAATTTACTACAATGGAGATATAATATGACAGAAATGAAAGTACCGTTCGGAGCTTTAACCATTACGGATATGGCTAAAGCTTATGTAGAAAAGGCAATACACGATGATCGATTATCACAAGGAAAATTTGTAAGGGCGTTAGAGAAAAAATTCGCAGAATTTATTGGAACTAAATATGCCGTAGCAGTTAATAGTGGAACAGTAGCTATATCAATAGCTCTATCTACTTTATATGAGATAACTAAAGCAAAAAGAAATTCTAAGATTATAGTTCCTGCTTTAACTTTTATAGCTTCCTCAAATGCGATTCTTCAAGCTGGCTTTATTCCTAAGTTTGTAGATATAGATTTGGAAACTCTTAATATAAATGTAAGTAAAGTTGAAGAGTCTATAGACAAAGAGACATCAGGAATATTACCAGTTCATTTAATGGGAAAGCCAGTTGATATTAATGAATTACTTGATTTACATCCTAGTATTCCAGATCTTAAGATCGCTGTTATAGAAGATGCTGCTGAAGCTCACGGAGCAAAAATTAATGGATCTAAAGTAGGAACACTTGGATTAGCTGGTTGTTTTAGTCTTTATATAGCGCATATTGTTTCTTCTATAGAAGGTGGTATGATTACTACAAATGATAAAACAGTAGCTGACTTGGCTAAATCTCTTAGGAATCACGGAAGACTTTGTGATTGCAAAGTATGTACTATTCAACACGCTCCAGATTCTTGTCCCTTAAGAACTGATAGTGATCCAAAAGTAGATCCACGATTTATATTCCCAAGAATAGGATATTCTGCTAAGATGAATGAACTCGAAGCAGCTATAGGACTTGGAACTATGGAGAAGGCTGATGAAATTCTAGAACAAAGAAGGGAAAATTATTACTATTATTCTATGGAGTTTAGTAGATTTAGTGATGATTTTATCACTTACGAAGAAGGCGAAAATGAGCAGATTGGCCCTCACGCTTTTCCAATTATATTAAGACCTGAGACTAAGTTTGAAAGAAATGATTTTGCTTATTATCTTCAAAAGAATGGAATAGACAGTAGAACTCTTTTCTGTTCAATTCCAACTCAAAGTGCTGGTTATGAATGGATGGGACATAAGAAAGGAAGTTTTCCTGTAGCGGAATATGTTGGAGATAACGGACTGCACATAGGAATCCATCAAGGAATATTTGAAGCAGAAAGAAAATATGTAATTGAGGTAGTCGAAAGATTTTTTAAAGAAGAAGTATGAACGTCATAATTTTAGCTGGTGGGTTAGGTAAAAGACTTCATCCAATAACAAAAGATGAATACCCAAAATGTATGGTTATTGTTAATGGAAAGCCATTCATAGAACATCTTATAGATCATATATCACAATTTAAAATTTCTAATATAATTTTATCAATTGGCCATAAAGCAGAAATTATAATAGAACATTTTAAAGATAATAAGAAAATTCTTTATAGCGAAGAATCAGAACCACTTGGAACTAGTGGTGCTATAAGATTTGCTTTAAAATGGTTTTCTTCTTTAGGTGAAACTTTTGTTGTAATAAATGGTGATACAATAGTAGATATCAATTTAGATAAAATGATGGATGCTCATGAACAGTATAAATGTCCTATTACAATGGCTGTTAAGTTTGTAGGAGATGTTTCAAGGTTTGGTTCTGTAATATTTGACAGAAATACTTTAATAAGAGAATATATAGAGAAATCAGAAGCTATGCCAGGATATATAAACGCTGGCTTATATATTTTACAGAAAAAAATATGGGAAATATTACCAAAGAAAGGTTCGTTTGAAAAAGATTTTTTACAAAAATCTATTGTAGAAGTTAGTGCTTATGATAAGTGTTATGATTTTATAGATATTGGAATACCAGAAGACTATAAAAAATTTGTTGAAAGGATGGGTGGATGAAAGATTTTTTAATAATTAAACCAAGCGAAGACGCTTTTGCAGATAAAGAAAAAAACAGTAATGGAGAGTATAAATTTAGGAGTTGAATTAGATATGCATTCAACAACTTTTCCAATAGCAACTCCACTTCCAGGAACAGAATTAAGGGAAATGGCTTTACGTGGAGAATATGGAATGAGAATTTTATCTGATGATTGGTCTAGATATAGTAAGCAAGAATCCACTACTCTTGAAAGTGATGATCTATCATTAGCAGATAGGCAAAGACTTCAAGCATTAGCTTATGAAATGATTCTAAAAAAGAATTTACAAGAATATAGAGAAACTAGATTTAAGAAGGTTTAATGTTAAGCGGAAGATTGACAAGAAAATTGTACGCAGAGATGTACAAAATAAGATGGTTTGAAGAATTAGTCGCTGAACTATATCCTTCAGATGTAATACAAAGTCCAATACATTTATCAATAGGACAAGAAGCTGTTGCAGTTGCTGTTTGTCATAATCTCGAAAAAAAAGATGCAGTGTTTTCTTCATGTAGAGGACACGCAGCTTATATTGCAAAAGGTGGAAGTCTTAATGAATTAATAGCAGAACTTTACGGTAAGGAAACTGGTTGTTGTGGCGGTCGTGGTGGCTCGATGCATTTAATAGAACTGTCTGTTAATTTTATGGGATCTTCCGCTATAGTAGCATCTACAGTACCAGTTGCAGTTGGTTTTGCCCAGGCTAATAAATTGCTCAAAAAAAATACTGTAACAGTAGTCTTTTTAGGTGATGGTGCAATGGATGAAGGCTCTGTTTGGGAGAGTATTAATTTTGCAGCACTTCGTAAGCTACCTATAATATTTGTTTTAGAGAATAATTTTTATGCAATACATTCTCATGTTAATAAGAGAAATCCAACTGGTCCGCATTTTGCAGAAAGAGTAAAACCCTTTGGAATTAATTACGAATTTTTTGATGTAGATATTTTAGATAATCATTCTAGGGTTAATGTTTATGTAAAAAAATGTAGAGAATTAAATATGCCATTCTTTTTAGAATTTGTAACATATAGATATAAGGAACACGTAGGTCCAAATGACGATATCCATCTTGGATATAGAACTCAAAGTGAAATGGATTGGTGGAAGAAAATGGATCAAATAGAAGTTTTGAAAAAGAAATTAACGGTAGAAGAATTGATAGAAATAGAAGAAGATGCTAAGGTAGAAAAAGCCCGGGTGATGAAATTTGCAGAAAACACAGGTTTTCCAGCTAAGGAAGAATTATATAAATATCTTTATAATAGGTGTTTTCCCGATGAGTAAAAGAATACTAAGTTATCCAGAAGCAATTAATGAAGCTCTTATACAAGTAATGGAGAAACATCCTAACTCTGTTGTCATGGGTCAGGGTGTTGATGATCCAAAAAGAATTCTTGGAACTACTAAAGGCTTAGAAAAATTTGGGAAAGAAAGATTCTTTGATACCCCAATAGCAGAAGAAGGAATGACTGGTGTTGCTATTGGAATGGCAATGGCTGAAACCTATGTTGTACATAATCACATAAGACAAGATTTCTTGCTGCTTGCTATGAATCAGTTGATTAATATGGCAGCTAAGATTAGTTATATGTATAATGGGAAAGTTTCTGTCCCACTTACTATAAGGGCGTGTATAGGAAAAAGCTGGGGGCAAGGACCACAGCATTCGCAAAGTCTTTATCCACTTCTTATGAATATACCTGGGATTAAAATTGTTGCTCCTTCAAATCCTTACGATGCTAAAGGACTTTTAATAAGATCTTTCTTAGATAAAAATCCAGTTTTGTTCGTAGAACATAGACACTTATATTATCAGAAGGGAGAAGTGCCAGAAGAATTTTATGACATTCCATTTAAGAAACAAAGATGGTTAAGAAACTATAAAAATATTATGCCAAGTGTTACTTTAGTGGGTATTTCTCAAATGGCAGTTGAATGTTTGAGAGCTTCTAATATATTGAAAGAACAAATGAATATTCAATCACACGTTATAGATTTTAGAATGTTGAATCCAATGTGTTTAGATGAGATAATAGAATCTGTGGAAATAACAAGACATCTTATTTTTGTAGATTGTGCTTGGATGAACAATGGAGCTGGTAGTGAAGTAATTACAAGACTTCATGAGAAAGGGATTCGGCTCTTTAAAATGAAGAGGATGGGGTTCGCTCAAACAGTTTGTCCCACATCTAAAGTTCTAGAAGATGAATTTTATCCTGACGCTTATAAAATAGCAAAAGAAGCTTATGGTTTAATGACAAGTGATTATACATGGGAACCAGAAAGAAATTTAGAGATCGAAGAAGTTGAATTTAAGGGACCATTCTAAGGAGAAAAAAATGAATAGAGTTTTAATAACTGGTATAACTGGTTTTATAGGAAGTCATTTAGCCGAACGATTGCTGAAGAAGGAATTAATGTCCGAAAAGAATGAAGTTCACGGTATGTGTAGGTGGAGAAGCCCAAGAGATAATCTTATTAACATATATGATAAAATAGAATTACATGAGGCAGACTTATTAGATCAAGGATCTTTAATAGCATTATTGAATGAAGTAAAGCCAGATCAGATTTATCATTTAGCAGCACAATCATATGTGAAAACAAGTTACGAAGAACCAATATCAACATTGACAACTAATGTTATTGGTACGGCTAACTTATTAGAAGCTATAAGAATTACTGGGCAAAAGCCAAGAATACTTGCTATTACTTCATCTGAAGTTTATGGACAAGTATCAACTACAGATATTCCTATTACAGAAGAATGTCCACTAAAGCCACACTCTCCTTATGGAGTTAGTAAGGCAGGGCAAGACTTACTGATTAATCAGTATACAATGTCATATGACATGAATACTATAAGAATTAGAAACTTTACCACTACTGGTCCTAGACGAGGTGAAGTATTTTTTATGTCTGCTTTTGCAAAACAAATAGCATCTATAAGACTTTGGAAACAAGAACCAGTAATTAGAGTTGGAAATTTAGAATCTATAAGGACAGTTTGTGATGTAAGAGATATGGTAGAGGCATACATTCTTGCTTGTAACTCTGAAGTTCGTGGAGAGGTTTATAATATTGGTGGAGTAGAAACTATGAGAGTTGGTGAATATCTTCAATTAATGATTGATTTACATTTCCCAAAGCACGGTGGAAATAGACCTGCTATAATGATTGTTAATGAACTCTTTAGACCAGCAGATGTTACATTACAAATACCAAGTATAGATAAATTTAAAAAAGATATTTCTTCTTCTTGGGAACCAAAGATTCCAATTGACAAAACCATTAAAGATATGGTAGAATATTGGAAGGATGAGCTTACTAAAAATCCTTGGAAATTAAAACAGGTGACGGAGGGATAATGTTTGAAGGGAAGAGAGTTTTAGTTACTGGTGGAACTGGAATGATTGGCATTCCATTGGTTAAGAAGTTAGTAGAAAGAGGAGCTGCTGTAAGAGTAGTCTCTCTGGATAGAGACGATAAAAGAAAAGTTGATGGTGCAAATTACTACAAAGCGGATTTAACTTCTTATAAAGAATGTAGAATAGCTTGTGATGAAGTGGAATATGTATTTCATCTTGCTGGCATAAAGGGTTCGCCAAAGATGGCGGCTCTTCAACCAGCAGATTTTATGGTTCCATTACTTCAATTTAATACCAATATGATGGAAGCTGCAAAAAGAAATAATGTAAAGAAATATTTATTTACAAGTTCTGTTGGTGTATATCACCCAGCTCCTGTTCTTAGAGAAGATGATGTATGGGAAACTTTTCCTTCTGAACACGATAAGTTTGCTGGATGGGCAAAAAGAATGGGAGAGCTTCAAGCAGAAGCATACAGGATTCAATATGATTGGAAAGACATTTACATTGTAAGACCAGCAAATGTATATGGACCATTTGATAACTTTGATCCAAATAATTCTATGGTAATTCCTGCTATGATTAGTAAGGCTATAAATACTGGAGTCATTGATCTTATGGATGATGGTCAAGCAACAAGAGATTTTATTTATTCAGAAGACGTTGCAGAGGGAATGATTCATGTTTTTGAAAAAGGTTATACGCATCCTATGAATTTTGGTAGTGGTGATGGCTATACTATTTGTACTATTGCCAACACAATTGCAGAAATTACCGGTGCTACTGTTACTCTTGGTGATTCTGTCACTTACGGAGACAAAATTAGGTTGATGGACATTGAAAGAGCTAAAAGCTTAGGCTTTCAAGCAGGAACTTCAATTAAAGTTGGATTAGAAAAAACTATAGAATGGTATAAAAGAAATATAAATGTGAAAAGATATAATGCTTTCACAGATAGAAAGTAAGATGTATACACCTTATCAGCTACAAATAGAAACTACAAATGTATGTAATCTAAGATGCGTAGGTTGTATGAGAGCCTCAGAATCTAATACTCTTGGTCATATGAAACCAGAGTTATTTTATAAAATTTTAGACATGATAGACTGTAAAGTTTCTGTTACTCCTTGGATTAATGGTGAGCCAACATTGCATCCAAGCTTTCATTCATTTGCTCTTGAGTTAAATAGAAGAAATCAAAGATATTGTTTGAATTCTAATGCTCAAATTTGGAAAGAAGAAATTATGCAAGCTATAACAAATGAGGACAGTAGTTGTTATCAACTAATCTTTTCTGCTGATGGATTGTATAATAAATCTAATGATACAATTAGATTGGGATCTGACTTAGATAAAGTAAAAGAGAATATACATAGAATTTTAGAGCTTAGAAAAGAAAAGAAGTCTAAGATAGATTTTGGCGTTAAAATAGTAGAGAAGGGTCAAGACTATGCCGAATTTGAAGACTTCATTTTTCATTGGCTGTCTAACGAAGTTGACTTTGTTAGTTTTGCAAGAATGATGTGCGCTAGCGGATCTGAATACTTAAGACAGTATTCGTGCGAAGCTCTTTATAACAAGGGAGTTCTCTCTATTAGATATGATGGTGACATAACTATGTGTGCTTATAATGAAGATGCTATTAATGATAAAAGCACTTATCTAGGTAATATTTTAGACTATAGAACAATATCAGAAGCTTATAATTCAGAAGCTCATAACAAATTAAGAAAATTAGATAAAGATGGAAATTATCCTCACCCTTGTGATAAGTGTTCTATTGCTTATTGTGGTCAAGGTTTTAATGGAATAATTACATTTAGAGATGAAGAGAAGAGAAAAGAAATTCCATACTTATACACTCACAACGATTCATTCCAAAATTTTTATTCCTTGAAAGACACTAGAGACACAGATAAAATCTTTGGTGGACTTTATCCAAGATGAGAGTAGGATTAGGAACAACTAGATTTCCAAAAAAAAATAGAAATGGTGCAGTAGGACTTTTTAGATTTGCTATTGACTCTGGTATGAATTATATAGATGCGAGTAGAAGTTATTGGGATATAGAATTACTATTAAAGAAAGTATTAAAAGACGGTTATAGGGAAAAAGTAATTTTATCATCTAAGTGGTCGCCTTGGATGATGAAGAAAGAAGAGCCTACAGAATTTTATATGAGAAAGAACATAGAAGAGTCTTTAAAGAGACTTGATGTAGACTATTTAGATTATTATCAAATATGGCATTTAAGCTCAAGAGAACAATTTAGGTCTGTGACTAAAAAAGGTGGAATGGTCGATGGCTTATTAAAAGCTAAAGATGAAGGCTTAATAAAAGAAATTGGATATACAACACACGACACACTAGAGAATGCTATTAAAAGTATTAAAGAAGCTGAATGGGCAAGTATGGTTACTTTCTCTTATAATTTATTAAATCAAGAATTTGAAGAAGCTTTAAGAATAGCTAAAGAATTAGGTAAGACTACTGTAGTTATGAACCCATTGGGCGGTGGTTCTTTTTTGAGAGATAACTCTTTTTTAAAGAATTTATCTGACGAGATGGGTACAGAATCAGTAGCTGATTTAGCTATTAAATTTTTAACATCAAATGAGAATATTGATATGATTCTTTCTGGGATAGCTAAGGAATCAGATGTTATTAATACAATGAATTCTATAAATGGAGAACTTCTTAATGATGTACAAATGGAAGCGACTTATAGTTTCATAAATGATAGTAAGAAGTTTGACAGTTTTTGTACAAGTTGTGGTTATTGTCTACCTTGTCCAGCAAGAATAGATATTCCAGCTATAATGCAGAGTATCTTTTTAGAAAAATTTAACGGTGATAGAAAAGAATCTATAGAAAATTATTCTAAAATAGATGGATATAAAGGAGATGCTTGTATAGAATGTGGAGAGTGCGAAGCAAACTGTACACAGGATCTTGATATAATTAGAGGTATGAGATATGTTGATGAAAATTATTAAAAGGAGAATGGAATGCTTGTTAGTGTAGATGCAGATGTAACGGTAGTAATGACTACGTATAATAATTTTGATTTTACTATGGCTTCTGTTTGGGCTATAAGAAGATTCTTCCCTACTATGAAAATAATATTAGCAGATGGTGGAAGTGATTTAGATGTTATTTATAAAACAAAAGAATATATAAGATTGCACGATAAAAATTGTATCTTCACTCTATATGATGGAATTCCTATAGAGGATTATAGAAATGCATCTGCTGCTTTAGTAGATACGAAGTATATACTATTTATGGATAACGATGCAAAAATGTTAGCAAAAGGATCTCTACTTATGTTAGTAGATATTTTAGAGAAAGATGACTCTGTTGCTGAGTGCGGTGCTTATGGAATAGTTATATCCGACAGAAATAAGATGATTAGTTTTGTTGGGACTGAGTATACTGAAAGTATGTTGGTTAGCGCAAGCTCATGTTATTTTGCTTTGCATAGAACTTCTGCTTATAGAGAAGTTGGTGGAATGCCTAAAGAGTGGTTGTATAAATTACCAAAAGAATTTATTAAAGATCCTCCTGGCTATAGTGGAGATTTTTGCATAAGTAGATTATATTACGAAAATGGATATACAGTAAAAACGCCAGTTAGCAAAGTTCCTCTTGTTCATTGGGGAAGAACTACTATATGGTTTAATGATAAAAGAAAGATTGATGAATGGTGGTATAAGAACGTAATTCACGATAGATATGACCCGTTAAATGATTGTATTAAAAATTTAGAAGGCTGGGGAAAAGAGAATAATTATGGCTGGAAATTTACCTAAAAATAAATATCATAGACAAAATGCTAAAGAGATGGAGAAGAGAAGACAGGGATTTGGATTTAGATGGGCAGTAGCAAAGATTCCATTTAAGGATGGAATAGAATTAAATACTGATGATGAGCATAGGATGTTTATAAAAGAAGGTGCTGATGAAATATTTAGTGATGATGCTCATTCACCTAGTATCATGACATATAAAGACTTAAATATATTAGATTATACTTCTGGTGAGATAGAATACCTAGAAGTAGGTATTGGATTTGGTGGGGATGTTGCTTACTTAGCTAAGAGAAGTAAAGGCAATTTCACAGGAATAGATCTATTAAAAGAAATTTGTGATTTTGTTGATGAAAAAATAAAAGTAAACAATATTGATAATTTAAAAATAATAAATGTATCCATAGAAGAGGCTGAATTTGAGGAGAATTCATTTGATTTTATTTCCGCTTCTCATTTACTAGAACACGTTTCAGAACCTATTAAGATACTAGAAACATTAAAAAAGTGGCTGAAGCCAGGAGGGAAATTATTAATTGCTACTCCTAACGTAGAAGCTTTCCATCCAAGAGTTTTTGGTATCGAAGCTTGGAGACATGCATCTGGTAATCATGTTTGGCTACCAGGAAAAACAAATCTAACTGATATACTAAAAGAGGATCTTGAATTTAAGATTATAAAGCGTTTTACTTATGGTGGATTTTACCCAGGATCAACTAGTGCTATAAAAAGATTTGGTAACTATCTTTTGAAAAAGTTTGGACTTGGTGACGCAGTTGTATTCTTATTGGAAAAATAATGAAAGCAGCCCTTTTATATGGTAGAGAAAATATAAGAATAGAAGAAATAGAAAAACCATCCACAGGTCCTGGGGATGTACTCATTAAGGTACTAGCTTGTGGTATCTGCGGTTCAGATAAAAGAATGTATTTCAATGGACCAAGTGATAGATATAAAAAACCTGTAATCTTAGGACACGAAATAGTTGGAGAGATAGTTGAAACTGGTGAAAGAGTTATTCTAGCTCCAACAATTTCTTGCGGCGTTTGTTCTTACTGTATAAACGGTGATGATAATCTCTGTAATAATGTATTAGTAATAGGTGCTAATTTTGACGGTGGATTCGCAGAATACTTCAACGTTCCTGAAAAAATGGTAAATGCTGGTGGTATGATAAAGGTTAGATCAGGTAGTCAAATAGAGGCTTATACGTTTAAAGAGTTAGCTGGTTGTTGTATAAATGGATTACGTCAATTAAAAGATGCAAAAAGAAATGATAAGATTTTGATTTTAGGTGATGGGCCTACTTCGTATTTGATTGCTGAGATATTAAAGAACACTAATGATAATGTATATATCGCTGGTAAATATGACAATAGAATAAAACTGGCTTCTAAGTTTAATGCTATAGGATTTAAGTCAAGTGATATAGATAAATACCATAACTTTTTTGATGTTATTATATTAGCAAATTCAGATATTAACTTAGTAAATCCTATGTTAGAGACTGCAAGAAAAAATGCTTCAATACTTTTGTTCTCTGGTTATGATAAGAGCAAATCAAAAATAGAAATAGATTTAAATTTAATTCACTACAAACAACTTCACGTTCACGGAACGATAGATGCTTCGTTATCATCATTTGATTTAGTTTCTAAAATGATTTATGGAGATAAAATTGTAGACTTAGGTTTGACAAAAACGTATGGTATTGATAATATAGTAGAAGCTTTTTATGAAGCAAGAGATAATAAAGAAATATTAAAGGTGGTGATAAACCCGTGGGTTCAGTAAGTAAACTAATTAATAAAACTCCAGGTCCAATACGAAATCTTATCTATGCAACAATTCCATATGCTTATAGATACGGATCAGTTTATAGAAAGACTGTAAAAGAATTATATAAAACAGAATGGATGGATGAGAAAGATTTAAGAAAGTTACAGATGCTAAAACTATATGATACGTTGTTTAACGCTTATCATTATGTTCCTTATTATTATAATGTAATGAAAGAAAGAGGGTTAATGCCACATGACTTCAATTGTATTGATGATTTAAAAAAGCTACCAGTTCTCACTAAAGAAATTATTATTAAGAATAAGGATTCTCTTATTAATACAAAGTTATTTTCTGAACTATCTTCGGATAGAATAACTAACCTTAAGTCTAGTGGTTCTTCTGGAGTTTCTATTCATTTCTCTGCGAGTAAGGAAATCTATGAAATAGAAGCTGCCTTTCTTGAAAGAGCATTCAATAGTCATAATGCAACATTGTACCACGGCAAAAGTGTTTGGTTGAGAAGATATGTGCCGCAAGAAAATGAACCAATGTTTCAAGAAGATAAAAATTTAAGAAGGCTCTATATGTCAGCTTATCACATATCTGATTTAACGGTTAAGAATTATGTAGATACAATAGATAAATATGGTGCTAATTTTTTAATGGCTTATCCGTCAAGTATTTACATACTTGCTTTATTTATGAAGAAGCATGATTTAAAATTTAAGAATATAAAATATATTCATACTACCTCAGAGAAGACTCCAGAAGAATGGAGAGAGGAAATAAAGAGAATATTAAATATAGATATAAAGGAACATTATGGACAGGCAGAAAAGGTTAGCTTGTTTCACAAATGTAATTGTTCAAATTTTTTCCATGAAAATCTTGACTATGGGGTGACTGAAATTATAGATGGGAAAATTATTTCAACTGGATTTAATAATAGGTTGATGCCATTTATACGGTATCAACCAAGAGATACAGCAATAATAAATGATGAAGGAATAAGGTGCGATTGTGGTAGGGGATTACCGCTTTCTGTAAAAGAAATAACTGGAAGAGTTGATGATGTAATATTTACAAATGATGGAAGAATGCTTCCGCCAACTAATTTCTATTCTATGATGGATAGAGTTGATGGCGTTGAAATGTTTCAGATGGTTCAAAATACTGTAGATGACTTTGAAGTAAAAATAGTAATTTCTGACTTCAATAAAGAAGAAGAGATAAAAGAAAATGTGATAAAGGGATTGACAGAAAGGATTGGAAATTGTAAAATAGACTTACAAATTGTAGAAGAAATAGAAAGAAGTAAGGAGACGGGAAAAATACGGTGCATCCGAACAAAGTTAAAACAATCTGCGTAGATTTTGATGGGACTATAGTTGATAACTCTAATGGTTATCAAGGATGTGGAGTTTTTGGAGATATACTTCCTGGCGCTAAAGAAGCGTTAGTTAGTTTATTCTGTAACAATTGGAGAGTTATTATATGGACTTCAAGAGAAGAGATAGACTTAGTAGAAAAATATCTTAGAAATAATGGTATTCAATTTAGTTTTATTGAACACAAAACAAGATCTGACATATATATAGATGACCGAGCAATGAATTTTAATGGAGCTTGGGAAGGTGTCTTGGATGAAATATTAGACTTTAAGCCTTGGTGCGATAAAAAGGAGGAAAAATGAATATAGGTTTCGTAGGACTAGGAAATTTAGGATTGCCAATGGCATATGCTTTTAAACTTAAAGGACATAAGGTATTTGGTTATGATCTTAATCCTGGTAGAATGAACCCAGAATGGTTTGAAGAAAAAGAAGTTGCAGGAGATGGAGTTTCTGACTTAAAGCCATTTTTAGTAAAAGATCCAATAAATTATGTTGCTTCATTAGAAGAGTGTATGAGAAATTCTGACATATTGTTTGTCACAGTTCAAACACCAAATAAGACGGGTCACGATGGAACAATTCCTTTTCCTAAAAGAAGAGAAAATTATAATTTAGAACCATTGAAAAGTTGTATAAAGGATATCGCAGGACATCCAGCTGGACCTATAATTTGTTTGGTGTCAACTGTATTACCTGGAACGATGAGGAAAGACTTTCTTCCATTGTTAGAGGGAACTGGACATCAAGATAATTTCGTACATAATCCGATGTTTTGTGCTATGGGGACAGTGATACCTGATTTACATAATCCAGAATTTGTTCTTCTTGGTTCGGATAATGAAGCCGCTTCAAAAAAAGTTGCTAATTTTTATAATACAGTAAATGATGCTGAAAAGGTTATTACTACTATAGAAAATGCAGAGATGATCAAGACCACTTATAATGGTTTTATAACAATGAAGATTAATTATGCCAATACAGTAATGGAGATGGCTCATAAGATTCATGGCTGCGATTCAGATGTTGTAATGGATTGTTTATTTAAGGCAAATAAACGATTGATTAGTACAAAGTATTTGAGAGGTGGAATGGGAGATGGTGGCGGTTGTCACCCGAAAGAGAACGCTTCCCTGTCTTGGTTAGCTCAAGATATAGGTCTTTCTTTTGATTGGTTTGAGATGAATATGACCTGTAGGGAAAAGCAAACAGAATGGTTGGCAGATCTTATATGTGAGAATAAGCTTGACGCATCAAAATTTCCTGTAGCTATATTCGGTACAGCTTTTAAAGAAGAAACTAATTTAGAGGATGGAAGCCCTGCTATTTTATTAATTAATATTTTAAAAAAGCGTGGTATTCAACCAATCATTTATGATCCTTTTGTAGAAAGAGTTAGAAAAGATCCGGTGTTAGATTCACCAACAATAGTTTTTATATCAACTAAACACGAAGAATTTAAGAATTATGATTATCCAGCTGGATCTTTAATTATAGATCCTTGGAGATATATTCCTGACATAGATGACGTAGACGTAATAAGAATAGGAGAAAATAAATAAATGAGAATTAATGAATATATTTATGATATTCCGAAGAAATTAATAGAAAAACAAAAGATGTCAGGATGGTCAGGTGATTTTAATATAGGTAACTATTATATTAATGAAGGATATAAAAATATTACACCAAAAGAAAAATTACCAGTATTACATTGGGGTAAAGCATATAGACATTTAGGAAAAGATCCAGTCAATGATTGATGGTATAAAAATGTTAATAATATTAGATGTGAACCATTAAATGATTGGGAGAAAATGGAAAGTGCTAGATGATGTAAAAAAGTTTTAGAAAATGAAAGAAACAATACAAAAGTATTCAGAGGCTTAAATAGGGAGTCCTATTACTTATAGATATTCTAAAAGAGAAGCAAAAAAATTATTTAAAAATTTTGATTTAGACTATCTAAAAATAGAAAAAAGATTTATATTTCCCTATAAGATAAAAGATTATAAAAATTATGAATACAAAAAAGTTTGGTATTTTAGATTTATGCCGAAGTTCTTATTCAATTTACTACAAAGAACTTTTGGATGGCATTTGTTAATAACAGCAGGAGGAGCATAGAGAATGGGAACAATACGATTAGGTGAGTTAAGCGAAAATGATGAATATGTAAGAGAATTTATTCTTTTCCTTAAGTCAATGACTGATGGCTTGGATACGTTTGTTGAAACGGGAACATATAATGGAAACACAGCAAAATGGGCTTCGGAACATTTTAAGGAAGTTATAACCATTGAAGCTTCGGATGGAAATTTTGAATTAGCGAAAAAAAATCTAGACGGTTTAGATAATGTAGAGCCGATACTTGCTGATTCTACAAAACTTTTTTCACAGAACAATTTTATTGAAAGACTTTCTGATAAAAAAGTAGTTTTTTGGCTAGACGCACATTGGTCTAATGAAGCTGATCATTATGGAAAAAATGAACCTTGTCCATTAATAACAGAATTATCTCTGCTACAAAACAGAACAGGAGAAAGTTATTTTATAATAGACGATTTGAGAATGTTTAATTTTCCTTACTATACTCCATTGGGTAGTACACAAGAGCATCCATCTATTAGAAATATAGTTTTATCTATGCCTGATAAAGATGTTGTTCTTTATGCAGATGCTATATTTTCTTTACCATTAGCTGATAGTAAATATATTCTAAGCGAATGGAGAAAAAAATATAAAAAAACTAAGTATGATATTTTAATTTAAGAGAAGTATAAATAAATGAAATTAGGATTTATAGGGTTAGGAAAATTAGGACTTCCGTGCGCTTTAGCAATAGAAGATGTTGGTCACGAAGTCATAGGTTTTGATTCTTCTAAAGTTATTAGAATAGGAGGTAACAAATAATGGAAGTTTTAACTGTAGTTTTTTCTCATTGGGAATGGGAATTTTTAAAACCATTTTATGAATGGAATAAGGCAAGAGTTCCCGAATTAAAATACATATGGGATATTTCTGATATGGACCCACAGAAAATATCAGAAATAGATAATCCAGATTTTATGCCAATGAAATTAAATAATTTATGGGCAAATGTTTCAAATTATTTTTCTAATTGTATTAATTGGTTTCAAAGAGAGAGTCCAGAGTTTTTCGTATTAATGGAAGCAGATGCTATTGTAGGAACTGATGATTTTGTTCAAAAAAGTATTGATTATATGAAAATTCATAAAATTCATGTATTGTTTCCTTGGCTAAAAGATGGTTGGTCTTATCCTGAGCATCCATTTGCTAAAAGCTTGAGGACGTTACAAGGAAAGCACTGGACTATTCCAGGACTTACGATAATACATAGATCTGCTTTAGGTTTTTATGGCCAGAGCATGAATGACATTCCTCAATATTGGAATGAAATAAGATTTCCTACTGTACTATGTGATGCTGGTTTTCATATAGCAGCAAATCCATATACACACGAGACAGTAGTTCATACTGCTGAAGGGAATAAAGAGGAAAGAAAGAATAAAAGTCTTACTAGAGAAGAAATCAAAAATGGATTAGAAAATGGTTATAAAGCTTTCCATCCAATAAAAGATCCATCTTTGCTAGATTATATAACGGAGTTATTAAATGAGAAAAAAAACACTAAAGAAGAAGTATCCGAACAGGCACAGGATAATAGAAATTCTGAGGGAGAATGATGATTTACATACTATGATAGATTATCGTGGAAATGAAATTGTACTTAATTTAAGAAAGCATTTCCTTTATGGTGAACGATATAAAAATCCTGAATATCAAGCAGAACTTGAAAGATATAGAAACGACTTAATTAAGGAAGGTGAGATAAATGGATGACGGAAGTAAGAAGAGGGTAAAGGTTTTATTTGATGCATATCTCGATCTGTTAGAAAACAGGGGAGATCTTAATGATCAAATAAAAGACATTATTGATGAAGCAGCTACGCTTTCTGGTAAGAATAAGACTTTAGTGAGAAAGGTTTTTACTTTCTTGAGGAAGAAGTTTGAAAGTGGCGATGATGAACTTGACGATATTACAGAACTTGCAATGGAGATGGAGAATTAAAGTAAAGATAGTTTTATAGAGAGGTAATATAATGGCTAAAAACTTAAAAGATACTTTAATAGAATGGTATGAAATAGGACCTGGGCCTGTTGGAGCAGGAATTCCTGGAATGCCTAATCCTGATGTCATAGGATCAGAAATTGCTAGAGATGAACCAAAGCCAATAGATCCGCCAAAGCCTGTTGATAAAGATAAGAAGTTAGAACAGTTTGGAGAAATGTATAAGGCAATGGTTTTAACAAGAGCAATAGAGAAAAAGCTAGTTAATTTTTCCTATAAATCAGATGATAATAAAGATGAAGCTAAGTCCGAAGTTAAGAATTTGGTGAAGAAGCTAGGTGATATAGTTAGTGGACTATGAACAAGCAAATAAAATAATAGAAATATTAGATACCCATACAAAACTGCTAGAAGGAATTCTAGCAGTTTTCTCTAAGTACGATGAAGAATTTCAATTACAAGGCCCAGACCCAAACTATCTACAGGCTTTAAAAGAAGACGGTTTTAACCCACCAAAGGGTTAAATCATACATTACTTATGCAAAATATAAATTACGAAAATCTACTAGAAAGAGAACCAGTTGACGTTAGTTTAAGCAAAGCTCTTGATTATGTGAAAGATAAAAGAATTTTAATTACTGGTGGTGGTGGAAGTATAGGAAGTGAATTAGCCCGTCAGCTATATAATGGTGGAGCTTCTAGATTGTATATTATAGGACACGGTGAGAACAGTGTTTTTAAAATCACAGAAGAATTAAAGCTAAGAAACATTAAAGAAAGTAAAGATGTAAATATTATTCCTGTGATTGGAGATATTCAAGATAAAGAATATATGAAATATATAATGAAACATCTTCAAGCTGATATTGTATTTCACACCGCTGCTCATAAACATGTTCATCTTATGGAACAAAATCCAGTAGAAGTTATTAAGAATAATGTATTTGGAACTTATAATGTAGTAAAAGCAGCCAAGGAGGCTAAGGTAGAAAAACTAGTATTTATATCTACCGACAAGGCTGTTGAACCATCTTGTGTCTATGGAATGTCTAAGTTTATAGCAGAAGAAATAGTCCTTAATGAAGAAGATCATAGATTTCTTGTAGTTAGATTTGGAAATGTTATTGGTTCTAAGGGCAGCTTCATTCATACATTCATTAAACAAATAGAAAATGGAATACCTATAACTTTAACTGATGAGAAAATGACTAGGTTCTTTATGACAATACCAGAAGCAGTATCTCTTATATTAAAAGTTGGAGATGTTGGAAAAGGTGGAGAGCTATACCATTTAGATATGGGAGATCCAATTCTCATAAAAGATGTTGCGAAAAATTTAATGAAGTTGTATAATAAAGAAGTTTCAATAGAAATAATTGGACCAAGACCTGGAGAAAAGACTGAAGAGAAACTTTGGTCAAAAGATGAAGATCCAGAGAAGACTCGTTATCGTGGTATAGTAAGGTTAAGAAAGAAAAAAAGATTGAATAATTTAAATGATACATTAGTTAGTTTACTGCCATTTTGTACTCTTGTATATTCCACGGAAAAAATGCCGTTTTATAGAAATAAAGAAGAATTGAAAAAAACATTGGAGAGGATATTTTAATGGAGAGGATGAATTGGGACAAACTATTAGATTAGCTGTTTTTGTTTCAGGTAGTGGTACTAATTTAGAAGCTATCATAAATGCTATAAAAGAAAAAAAATTAAACGCTAAAATCGTAGCAGTGTTTGGGAGTAAAGAAAGTATTCCAGCTATGGATATAGCAAAAGAAAATCTTGTTCCAACTTTCCCACCACTTTTAGATAGAAGTAAAATAACTGTTTTAAATGAACGTAAAGTAGACTTAATCGTATTAGCGGGATATTTGAAGAAAATATCTCCAATGATTATATCAGAATATAAGAATAAAATAATTAATATCCATCCATCCTTACTACCAAAATTTGGTGGAAAAGGAATGTATGGAATTGATGTTCACAAGGCTGTTATAAAAGCTAAGGAAACGGTAAGCGGCGCTACAGTTCATTATGTAAATGAAAAATATGATGATGGTCAAATAATAATACAAGAATCTATAGAAATTCTACCAAATGATACTCACGGAACATTGCAGAGAAAAGTATTAGAAATAGAACATAGAATATTAGTGGAAGCAATCAGGGAGATGATTGATGGAAAAGAATGATTTCTGGATACCTGAACAAAACGGTGGATGTGTAAGATACTCTACTGTTACCTACATAGGTCCAATAGAAAAAGAATATTATTATGATGGTAAACTTGTAATAGGGGAACCATTTTATAGAATAATGGGTGGACATAATAAACTATATAATTTTGTGTTAGAAAGCGTTTGTCCCAGAAAAAAGTTGTTCAGTAAAGCTTGGGAAAAAGTTCATGAAGGTACAATATAATGCACCCCTGGAAAATAGTTAATGAATTTGAACAAGCAGTTGCTAAGTATGCTGGTGCTCCATATGGTGTAGCTGTTGATAGTTGTACTAATGCATTGTTTCTATCACTTGTATTGTTGAAACGTAAATACGGAGAAATGGCAATAGAAATACCGTGTAGAACATATGTTGGTGTAGCACACGCAATCATTAATGCTGGTCATAAATGTTTCTTTGATAGTTATGATTGGACTGGTGTATATCCTTTATTCGATACACCTATAATAGATGCTGCTCGTAGATTTACTAGTAGAATGTATGCGTATCCTTATATGTTATATTGCTTGTCATTTCATTGGCATAAACATTTACCAATCGGTCGTGGTGGAATGATTTTACTTGATAATATAGATGATTACGCCTTGCTAAGACGTATGAGATATGATGGACGTACTGAAATGGTAAGACCAAAGTATGATACATTCGATGTTCCAGGATATCACTGTATGATGCACCCTGATGATGCCGCTAGAGGATTAATGCTTATGCAAGGTATGCCAAGACATAACGCTGATTTACCTATGGATGATTACGCAGATTTAAGTAAACATTCATATTTTACAAGGAATAGAAATGATGGAAATTAAATTATTTGATAAAATAATAAGAAAAAATAGTTCCGACAATTTTTTGATTCTTGAGGCAGGAACTAATCATTATGAATTAGGAGATTTTCTTGGAATCTCTCATGTTGATGCTGCGAAAAAAATGATAGATGCTGCTGCAACCACTGGAGCAGATGCTATTAAATTTCAAACTTATAAAGCAGATACTCTCATTCAAAGAACATCACCAGACTATAATTATTTTCTTAGACATAGCACCATGAGATATAGTGACTATATTGATTTAATAAAATATGCTAGGAAAAAGAAAATTCATTTTATGACTACTCTATTTGATATTGAAGGCATTGAAATGTTTGGAGATAAATTAGAGGTTTTTAAAATAGCTTCACCTGATATTACTTGTGAAATATTATTGAAAAGAATAAATGAATTTAAAAAACCAGTATTGCTTTCTATTGGTGCTTCAAATATTGATGAAGTTCCATTAGCTTTAAGATGGCTTGAAGACTGTCCGGTAGTTATAATGTATTGTAAAGCAATTTATCCATTGCCAGCTAACAAGCATAATCTTGGAGCTATTAAAACCTTAAATGAAATTTTTCCTAATAATGTAATTGGTTTTTCTACTCACGGTGAAGCATCGTGGTTAATTCCAGCTTTACACATGGGAGCTAATATTTTAGAGATTCACTTTAAAACAACAGATGTTATAAAGGGAAATGATTACGGTATTTCTATTAATTCTGAAAAAGCAATTGATTTGAAAAAATCACTTAATTTCTTTAATGTATTATATGGAAGCGATGAATATCCTGATTGTCTTAAAGAAGAAATTCCTGTTCGTAAAAACGGAAGAAGGAAATTTCATAACATAAATGGTAAGTATGTTTACTTAAGACCATAGTGATTAAAGAAATATCAGTTCAAGTATCAGTCAAACATAATAATCTCGGAAATAGAATCATTCAACAATTTACAATGCTTGGTAGTAAAAAGAATTGGAGATATTTATTAGATTCGAGATTCTATATAAAAAAAATATTTGATAGTGAAATTATAGAAAGAGGCTTGACATTAAAGAATCAAAACTTTATATTTGAAGGTAAGGTTGAGAATGAGAATGTTATAGAAATTCTATATACAGCAAATACAAAAAATAAAGTCTTATTGAATGATTATTATTTTACAGTTCATGATTTTGTGCCTACTACTTTTGGGTGTGAATTTTGTTCTTTTGATAAAGGAGAAATTGATGAAGAAATCGTACAATGTGATTTCTTTAGAAAACCCACTAAAAGACGAAAAGGATCTTGTAAATATTTTAATCAAAAAAGACTATTTAAAACATAAGGAGAAAGGAAGTGACACTTTCAACATATTCTTTTACAGATAAGGATCTTGAGGAAACAGCTATGGCGATTAAGAGAGTCATACTTGACGCTATGGTTTCTTCAGATGTTATTGATGAAAAAACAGGAGAAAATTGGAAAGAGGATTTTGCCATAATGGTCAGAAAGCCAAGTTTTTGGAAAGGCATGTTTAATAAAAAAGAAAATAAAGAAGAACTACCTTGCTGGCAAATGGTATCACGGGTAATAATAAATGAGGAGAAGGAGGATGAATAGAAAAACAATTTACTTTGATATGGATAATACACTTCTAGATACTTTTGTAGGAGCTATAATGTTTGCTCAAAAGAAAATATTTGGTGGTGAATATCATAAGAGTACTGACATAATATTAAGTAAACCACCCGATAGTTTAGTTCATACATATAGCACAACTGCGTATCTTGAAGCTGGTGGAATGACACATAATGAAGCAGTTCTTATGAGACATTATTTATTTCATTCAATGGAATATTGGAGAACACTTCCTTTTCAAAAAGATGCATATGAAGTATTTAAACAAATTTATGAAGATCATGATGTGTATATCGCAACATCAGCTTTCTTATCAGAAGCAGATGAATGTATTCTTGGTAAGTTAAGATTTATAGAAGAACAATTGCCTTGGTTTGACTTAAAGAGATTAATTTATTCTCATAGTAAATTTAAATTAACTGGAGATTATTTCTTTGAAGATGTGTGGAGTCAAATAGAAGATTTCAACGGAACAAGAGTTCTTGTTGATCAACCATATAATCGTCAAGCAAATCCTGATATAAGAGTTTATAGCTGGAAAGAAATACATGCCATTTTCTATGGATAGAAGAACAGTATTATTTGTACAAGCAAGAATGAACTCAGAGCGTTTGCCAGGAAAAATGCTCAGATCAATTTATGATGATTTACCTTTAATTTATTTTAGCTTACAAGCAGCAGATAATATACCACATTATGACGATAAAGCTCTTTTAGTTCCTTATGGAGAATCTAAATATTTTATTGACGCAGCAGATGAATTTGATTTTCCAATTATAGAAGGACCAGAGAATGATGTGTTGGGAAGATTTATGATTGGTTTAAATGAATTTCCTAATGCAGAATTAGTAATAAGAGTTTGTGCAGATAAGGTTATTTTTTCTAGATCACATCAGCATTATGCTCAAATAATAGCAGAAGAAAATTTTGGAGATTTAACTCATTATCAATTTGATCCAATTAGATCTGTGACTGCTGGTACATTTAAAGCAAGTTCTTTAGTTGCAGCTGATATGTTTTATAGCAATAAAATATCAACTTTTGATTTAGGTAGAGAAAATATTAAACCATTATTTACTGACCATAGTCACTTTTGGAATATTGTAACTGTTGACACTAAACCAAATCCAAAATTACAAGAACTTAAGGTAGACTTATCCATAAATACAGAAGAAGATATTGTTGAGATGAGAAAAATTTTCAGCAATTTCTACACTGGAGATCCACTGGATTTCTTTAGTATTATTTATTGGTTTGACAAAAAATAAAATGAATGCTAATGTTGCTTTTCTATCAAAAGAATATAATCCAAAGTTAATAATTATTGGAGCTTTATTTCTTGGTTACGGAAAATTAAAATTAAAAAGGATGGGTAATAGTATTTCTATAGAGAGAAGTTCTATGTATTACAAAAATTGTGATATTATGGAAAAATTAATTATTGGGTTTATTAGAACAGATGAAATTTAAAATACCAGAAAATATCATCATTGCCTTTCTTGAAAATAACTTTGGTGATGTTAAAAGAACAACAAGTTCAGATGAAATAAGAATCAATTCTCCGTTCTCAGATGATAGAAAATTCCATATGTATATAAATCCAGAGAAAGGTTTAGTGAATGATTTTAAATCTGGATACAGTGGTAGTTTTATATCATTTGCGGGAGAATATCTAAACTTAGGAACAAGGGCAACAATATCACATCTCATAAAGAATTATTCAGTTGGTGGCTCAGGCTTAATTGATAATTTTTCTATAACAGAATATATAGAAAAAACTCAAGAGTTCGAACTACCAGATGGCTTAAGATGGTTCTCTGAACATAATGAGGGAATCATTGGAAGACAAGCTCTTAAGTATTTAAAAAATAGAAAAATCTCAGAAGAAGTGATTAATGAACTTGGTTACATTTATGAACCAGGATCTGAATATGATAAAATGATCTTTATTCCATTTTATGAAGATGGAAAATTAGTTTATTATATTTGTAGAGATTTCACTGGAGATAATTATTTAAGATATAATTTTCCTCACGGATTAAATTCTAAAAAGTTTGTTTATAACATAGATAAAATAGATGATTCAGTATTTATTTTTGAAGGAGTATTTGATGCTCTTGCATTAGAGAAACAAGTTGGAACAGCATTGCTTTCAGCAGACTTAGGAAAAGATCAAGCATCTAAAATACTTAATAGAGCACCGAAAGATATTATATTTGTTCCTGATAACGATGAGACAGGTAGCAAAACCTTACAGAAAAATATTAATATGTTGTGGAAATATAAGCCACCTTCTATTAATCCAAACATTTGGGTTTATGAAATAAGTGATGTAAAAGATTTTTCTGAGACTGGACAAAATTTTATAAATATGGCAGAGTGTAACAAATGGCAAAAGTTAGATTTGGAGAACGTAGTGGACAGTATATTCAAGGAGTAAAAATGGATTCTATAGTAACTAAATGTGATGTCTGTTTAAAAGAAACAGACAAGAATGAAAAAACTTATTTAAAAGCTAATATTTATTCTGGATCAAGAGAAGATGGACCTAGACCGGTTCATTTTGAATGGAAGGATGTTTGTAAAAGCTGTGGCGCTGAATTAGTGGCAATGCTAAAAAAATTTAAGGATATAAAGAATGCCTAAGAAACTTTTAGTAGTGGGGTGTGGAATGTCTCAAATTCCAACATTTATCTCCGCAAAGAAACTCGACGTAGAAACAGTTGGAGTAGATTTTAATCCAAATGCTTGTGCTGTTTATATGGCGGATGCTTTTGAAAAATGTGACACTAAAGATTTAAACGGTGTATTAGAAATTGCTGAAAAGCATGAGGTAAATGGAATTGTAGTTCCAGGAACTGATTTTCCAGAAACTGGTGCTTATGTATCAGAGATTATGGGATTTCCTACAACTCCAAGAGAAGTTGCAAGACTTTGTGTAGATAAGCTTGGGCAGAAAAGGTTTCTTCAAGAGAGAGGATTTCTTGTTCCAGACATACAAGAGTTAAGAAGTGAAACTGATTTATATCATATTGTACTTCCAGTAGTCATTAAACCAAATGATAATATGGCTGCTAGAGGTTCTAAAAAATTACATTACACAAGAGATATTTCCGATACTTTTGAAGAAGCGTTAAAGCAATCTCGCTCTAATACAGTGGTTGTAGAAAAGTTTGTAGAAGGTATGGAGTTATCTGTAGATAGTTTAGTATGGGAAGGAGAAGTATATGTATTCGCTGTTGCTGACAGGCATTTTGCTCTTGATCCGTATTTCATAGAAGTGGGCCATACGATGCCAAGTGTCTTAAATTTAGATTTGCAAAGGGAGGTGATAGACATTTTCACCAGAGCAGTAAAAGCACTTGGCATCACCCACGGTTCCGCTAAAGGAGATTTGAAAATTACAGATCGTGGAATAATGATTCTAGAGATCGCGAATAGAATTTCTGGTGGAGTATTATCAGGGTGGACAGTTCCATTTGCTACTGGGTATTTTCCACACGATGATTTAGTTAGAATACATTTAGGCGAAGAACCTTTATATGATAACCCTCAAAAGAAATTGTGGTCCGCTGAAAGAAACATTCTTACAATCCCAGGAGTTGTAAAAGAAATACAATCTTGTAATATGACAAACTCTAGGCCGAACTTTATACATTTTCATGCTGATGCTGGAGATAAGGTAAACTTTCCTACAAATAATGCTGAACGATTTGGTTCTGCTGTAACCTCCGGAGTTACAAGAGAGGGAACAATAAGAAGTGCAGATAATGTAGTTCAAGATATTTTAGTAAGGCTTGAACCAAATAATAAAGATACTGAAAATTTTATTAAATATGAACATTCTGAATTTAAAATGTTTGAGACTATAAAGAAAGAAAATGATTGGCACGGAATAGATTTTGCAGAAGCCTTAGAGAAAGTATTTGTTGCCACTGAGAAAAAATATTCAGATATAAAGGGTAGATCAGAATTTTGGAAATATTTTTATAAAGGTGGAGTACAAGGTGGAGTCTATTTTTGCGACACGTATCTATAAAAAAAGCCCCTCAAAAGAGGGGCTATTTTTTTAACTAAGTATTAACTTATTCGTAAGCTACAGCAAAGAATTGAATTCCAGAACCAGTGTACCATCTTGTGTCCGAATCACCAGTTATTTGTATTCTTCCGTACAATGGAAAATCTTGTCTTTCAACTACTTCATAAGTATTTGCATAAGTACCATCACCACCATCATTCCAACCAGATGGAGATGCTGTAGTCAATGTTTGAAGAGTCCACCAATTAGATTCATCTGTTGAACCTTGTAGATTTATAGTTAAACCAGTATCTCCAACAAGAGATGTATCAGCTACCTTACACCATACAAGAACTTTAGTTGGATTATTCCAAGCTATTGTATCACCGTTTACAGTAATAGTAAATTGTCCTTCTTCTTCAGTATCACCAGCTGTTATTATGTCTGCGAAAACAGTTTTCTTTGATTCTGGATCATATTCCAGAGCTTCAATATCTACATTAAGTCCGTGCGACGCTGCAAGAGTTGCGGCTGAATCGAATACTGCATCCACTCTAATTCTTGGTGCATAAGGTACGAAGAATCTTCTATAAGATGCTCCCCCACCTGCTGCAAAAGTACCGTTATCAACGGCAGAATCTTCATCAACTTGGTACCAAGTTCCGCTTGATGCTGTATCACCTACTGTGAATGATACATAAGTTTTCATTGTAAGCGTATCACCAGAAACCGTATCTCCTGAAAAGAGTACGTTAGCTCCACCAGCTCCAGTTCTTTCAAAAGTTGAAACCATTGAACCAGTTACAGTAGCTGCTGCTGCTGTTTTAGACGTTGGAAATGCTGTTTGATCTTCACTAAGTAATGCTCTATGTCCTATACCTGCCATTTATTTTTCCTCCTAATAATTTTTATCTATTTTATCTTTACTAAAATGAAAAAAAATAAGATAATAGAGCATATATAGTATGTAGAAAAGTACATAAGGATTTAAAATGAGAGAAGACACAAAAACTATTTTAGTTAAAGAAAGCATACATAAAGAGCTTAAAGATTATTCTGAGAAGACGGGAATCAAGATGAAGGTGCTAGTTGAAACAGCTATTAAATATTACTTAAAGAAAATAATAATTGTGGAGGAAGAGTAGATGGAATTAGTAACAGAAGATGAGGTTGAAAATGCAGTTTGTTCAGAAGTTACCAATGAGGAAGTTGATGAGTTAAATAATTTAGCAAGTGAAATGATAGAGCTTTGTAAATTAAAAGAGGGCATTGGAATGGCAGCACCTCAAATTGGTGTTAATAAAAAATTAATTATAAAAAGAAATATGCGTGGTGAAAACTATGAAGTAATTTTTAATCCATCTTTTTATAGAGATGGTGGAAAGACAAAAACAGTGGAAGGTTGTTTGTCATATATGGGACAATATTATTATTTGAAAAGATTTAAAAGAATAGGATTGATATATTATTTTTGGAATGGAGAAGAACTAGTTAAGACTACTAAGAAAGCTGTGGGAATGGAAGCTTTTATATGGCAACATGAAATAGATCACATAAACGGAAAAACTATAGCTATGAAAGGTGAGCTTATAGATGAAGATAAGATAACTATAAGAACAGATAAAGAGGGGAATAAGATTAGGATTCCAACACTATAATGCCACCAGCAAAAAATAATAAGAAAAAAGGAAACTCAATTGAATTAGGATTCGCTAAATTATTATCAAAAAGATTTGATGATGTGTTTAAACGTGTTCCGGCCTCTGGTGCGATAGGAACAAATATAGCAAAATCTGGAATTAGAGAAGATGCTTTAGAAATCCTCACTGGTGATTTAATATGCCCTAAGTGGTTTTTCTTTTCAGTAGAAGTCAAAGGAAGGAAGAAGTTTAATTTTTGGGACTTACTTAGACACGACGAAGTTGAAAATAATATAGACAAATGGATAAAACAGGCTGAAGGCGAAGCAACTATAACTAATAAAAAATGGATGATTATAGTAAGAATAAACAATAAAAAACCATTTGCTGTAGTGAGAAGTGATGAGAATGATATTGATATTGAACGTAGTTTAATTTATAAGAATAAATATGCTATAATCAGGTGGGACTACTTCTTAGAGTTACCTGATGAATTTTTCGGAAAGGTAAAGTAATGGAACTAGAGAAGAAGACAAGCCTTGAAGATTTTTTAGATGAAGTAACTTTAGGGAGAGATGAAAGTTTAAATAGGATTTTTAACCTATCCTTAGAACAAGTATTTTCACAGCAATTTTTAAAAAAAATAAATAATGAAGTTAGACGTAGGATAAAATTAAAAGAAATAAATAATAGAGACGAAAGAATTCTTTCTTATAATAAAGGGAATAATATTTATGTAAACATTATTCCTTTTAATAAATTATCAGTGAAGGCAAAGATGCAACATCTTTTGCATGAATTTATTCACTTGCTACAACGTAAAAGAAAATCTTTCTTTTTCAAAAATTTTAAAGAAATGGATACATTAACTACTAATCTTTATAATATAGTAAATAAACATTTAGATAAACCGTTTTCTGTATTTCTTACTGGAATAAATCAAAATTTAGGTCCTGGCGGTAAACATGAAATTCTTGGATATTTAATGAATGACAAAATAGGATGGGGAGCTTTATCACCAGAAGGAATAAAGCTATTTATAAATGAATTAAAAAATTCTAAACTTTTTAACTTGTCTCATCCATTTTGGAGAAAGCGACTTTCCTAATTTGACAAAAAAACATATATAATTTATACTCTTTAAGTGAATAGAAAGGTATTATTTCTAGCAGCAATGTTTAATGAAACCGTAACGGCAGGAATAGAAAATTGGTTACGTAAAACTGATTATATATTTTATATGGAAGATCGTGCTTATTGGTTGGACTTAGGTAGAGATAGTAAAGATTCGATAGAAGATCTATTAAGACGATTAAATTTAGAGGAGATGATGATTGAGTAAAAATTTAAAATTAGAGACAGAACTTTTAGAGCCGATGATTCTTGCTTATTCAAGAATGAATCCATCCTTTTTTCTTAAGGTGAAACAATATCTTGATACAAGTCAATTAGCTGGTAAAAGTTACTTTAATGACGAGAAGTATCAACGTATATTTAATTTCATATCAAAGTTTTATGACACAAGAAGAAAGTTCCCGAAACAAAATACTCTTAAAGCTTTAGTAGATAAAGTAGAAAAAGACACAGAGATTAAACTGCTCCTTAATTCAATAATAGATAAAATGTATGAGACAGATAGAATAGATGTTGATGATTCTTTTATAGAAGACGAAGTTAAAAGTTTTATTAGTAAAGCTCAACTTTACGAAGCTATATTAGAAAGTCAGGTAGATATAGAGAACGATAATTTTACAGCAGTATCTGATAGAGTTTCAGAAGCAATTAGAGTTAATTTTGATAAAGATTTAGGATTAAATATTAATGAGGTAGATGAAGTAATGAATAGAATGAAAAGGATGGATGATGAAGAAAGTATTGATACTGGTTATCCTCACTTAAATAAACTTCTTGATGGTGGTTTTCATCCTAAAGAAATATATTGTGTGGCAGCTGTTCCAGGTGGTGGTAAAACATTATTTTTAGGAAATCTTGCACTGAATATGTATTTGCAAGGAAAGAATGTTTTAGTATATACATTTGAAACTTCAACTGAACGATTGATGATGCGATATCTTTCAAACCTAACTGGAATGTCAAAGATGGAAATTCTTAATAGTGAAGAAACTTTAAAGGAAAGATTTGAGAATCTAGATCAAGTGGCTAATCCTGGAAAACTTATTGTTAAAGAATACAATGCAAATGAAGTTTGTTCAAATGATTTAATGGCTCACATTATAGATTTGGAAATGCATGAAGGATTTAAACCAGATGTGATCCTATCGGATTATTTATTAATTATGAGAACTAATGATGCAAGTCTTTCAAGTGATAATTCTTATAAGTATTATAAAACAGTTACAGAAGAACTTAGAAACATTGGTAAAACTTTATATGTACCAATTATAACAGCTTGTCAAATCAATAGAGAAGGAATGGGTGATAGGGGTGGTAGTAAAGCTTTTGTTACTGCTAAGGATATTTCAGAATCAAGAGGAATATATGATACTGTTGATGTTATGTGGACAATAGCTCAAACAGCAAATGATTATAAAAGTAATAAACTTTATTTATATTTTGATAAAAATAGAAATGATAAGTCTGGTTCTAAAATAGAATATGATGTAGATTATGAACATATGGAAATTACAGAAGGAATTATTATTGGAGGATAGTTGCATAAAAATGTAAAAAAGTATATTATTATATATAAGAAATAATTTTATTAAGGGGTGGGGATGAAAGCCAAAACAAAGGCAATAATAAATAAAATATTAGGATTTGGAATATATATTAGTTTATTTATAGGTTTTTTTATTGGAGGCACAATTCTATTAGACTGGTGGGTTCCATTTGCCATTGTTATCGTTGTATATATACTTATCAATATGATGTTGTTAGCTAACTGGTTAATTACAGGAGAAAAAAGTGATTAAAAGAAAAGAATGGAATAAGTTATACGATAGTATGATTAACCCCAAAGAAGGAGAAATAAATATAATAACTAAGCCTTCTGATTTATTGGCTAAAACTAAAGTATATCAACAAAAAGAATCAGAAAAGCTAAGGTTGAATGGTGGTATTTTAGATGATCTAGGTAACTATAATGAATTTGAAAAAACCGATCCTATACTCGAGATGCCCGAGGAGATATGGATAGATGAAGATGACATTCTGTACAACACAGTAGAGGACCATGACGGGACGGCGACCTCCTACACCCGCACCGATACCCTCGAGCGAGACTATGGTGAAAAGCAGGGGTATTACTACTGCCCTCAGTGCAAAAAGGTTGAGAATACAATAGCTATCGGTATCGAAGGCCCATACCACACCGCATGGAAAGGCGATGATATTACTCATCACACAGTCACGTGGAAAGCTGGCCAGCCGCAGAACAACGACGCTGGTGGCTATGTACCACCGCCGGATGAGTTGACCATCAGCAAGCCCACCGAGGACAGGTTGTGGTGTCCGAAACAGAACAAGTTTGGATGCAGGAGCGCAATGGTCCACCTTGACCACATACTCAACCAGGACCCTGCATCGATGCGATACGAGAAGAGCGATGGGGCTAAACGGATGACAATAGCAGGGAAAGAGCGTCGGAATATACCGACAAGAATGGGGAGGAGAAGTGATGGCTGAGTTAAGCAATGAAGAGATAATTACAATACGAAATAATAATCATGTAGGAACATGGCACAGAGATATTCAAAATCTATGTGATGCTGTAGAAGCGAGGGATGAGACGATAGCGGAGTTGAAGAGGGAACTTCGACTACATGAGCGCATCTTCGATACGATGGACGTTAACGAGAACGCTTACGCACAAAGGAACGGGCTATTATGACAGTAGACGGCACTGATTATCGCAAGGTCGACGGGGCATACGCGCATCTCGGATGGCAGAGTTTCAACAAGGGTCCGGGTGGTAGTGGATGGACGAGTCTTTCGCAGTATCTATGGCCATTCCTTGATGCCCTTGCCGCAGCGTATGAGAGAATCGAGGGGTTGCAGAATCAGTATGCACAGCTGCAAGAATCGGAAGGCAAGCTATTACAGCAGAACGCCAAGCTCATCGAGTGTGTGAATGAGATACGTGAGGTGCTTGAGAATGCTGAGGGCGTACACGAAGACATAGATATGAAGCGCACGAGCGAAGCATTGAAGGAAATATATCAGGAGAAAAATAACTTGTGAAAAAAGTTTGAAAATGTTATAATTTCTTAACGATAAAAAAACAAATAGGAGAAGGAAGAAATTATGGCAGGAGTACCGATTCCAGAGAATGCTACCGATGTAAGCGATAAGCTCATTGGTTATACTAGTGATTGGCGTGGACAACGATGGGTTAACGTCCGTAAGACTTATACGGACAAAGGTGGAGACGCTTGGGTAGGCAAAGGGCTTATGCTCAGTATCGATGATTGGAATGAGCTTGTAGCTAACTTCGAAAACCTTAAAGAGTTTATTGACGAGGAACTTAACGGTTAAATTTTTATGATAAAGGCGACACCGGAAAATACATTCCTAGGTTCAATCGTAGAAAAGAAAGACAAACGACTCAATGTATACAAAGTAAATAAAAGTTTTGTATGGGCGGGTTATAGGGAGATAAGTGAAATTTTTCGAGAGATTGAATTTAAGAAAAAAGGTGTTACCTTTGTCGAAATAATGGAAAAGATGGGAGCTAAGAAACTTAACTATAGTAACTTAATGCTTGATGAAAAAGCAACAGAGAATATTATAGAGGTGAAGAATCCTACTTCAAAGGAAAAAGCAGAGAAGGGAAAATATATAAATAAGTGTTGCATTAAGGAAGTAACAAAATTATATAAAAAGTTTCATTACAAGAAAACATATCGTTATCCTGTAGAGTGTCTTTGTGGAAAACAATTTCACGCTGTTCAAGGAAATGATGATGATACTATCTTGATAGCCGAAGATTATAAATTACTGCTAGTTGATATATCTGCTAAAACTGTGAAGCTAGAAAAAGATTATGTAAAAGCTAGTTAATAGCTAAAAACATTTTTTATAAAAAATGATGATTTTTTATAAAAAATGGCGATTTTTTATAAAAAGTATATTGTGCCGAATGTCTATACCAAAAATATTTATCTATATGCCTTGGTATATAGGAGTGTAGATACCCTCGAAGTAGTTCCGAGCAACTTTCGAAATTTAACTAAAAAAAAATAGAGAAAACGCTCATTTTTTCTAAAAAATTTTAGTCTTGATAAAAAAATAAAAAAATGATATATTCGCGCGCGCGCGCTCGCGTATGCATGTGCACGTGCATGTGCGCATGTATAATAGAAGATTTCTGAGCTTGCCGAAAAAGTTTCAAAATAGTACACTGTACTTACCGAAAAAACGCGGTTTTTTTAAAAAAAGAAAAGCGGCGTTGAAAAAGATTTTTGAAAATGCGATAATGGTTTAACGGAAAAAAACGGCGGTGCTGAAAAAAGAAAACGGTAACGGCGTTGAAAAAGATTTTTGAAAATGCGATAATGTATTAACGACAAAAACGAAGGAGATTTAATGAACTACGAAACGATGACAGTTGAAGAGCTTATTCGTGAGAAAGGTACTATTGATGCGAGGATCAAAGAACTGCGTACTGGTGCGAAGGCTACTAAACTCGAAGAGGCTAACACTCGCGAGGCGTGGGCAAGAGAGAACGTGAACGAAGGTGATGTAATCACCTTCATGCACGGTCGGGAAGTCGGGGGCGTTAGACCCTTGGTTGAAGGAAAAGTTGTTCGTACTTCCGAGAAATCGGTAACCGTCGAGTTTGAGCTTGAAGAGAAAGTTGTAAACCGATACAAGAAATACTCGGAGATCATGATCGCTGAGTAAGTGAGGGAGGGCTTCGGCCCTCCTTTTTTTTGCGAAAAAAGTTTGTTCGTTGTATACTGTATCTAACGAAAAGCGAAAGGAGAAAAATTTGGAAGCTGCGGCTAAAACACTCGCGGAGAATATGTTCGGGCTTGTGGTTGGTGTGGGCGAGAATGCAATTTTCGTTTACTTCAAACGAGCTGATCGGTTTTACAAAAATTTTCCAACCGTGTATAATGGTTACAAGGTCGAGAAAAGAGTCAGCGGAGAGTTTCTCCCCGCGTAGCTTGCAAAAAAGTTTCGGATCTGTTATAATGATTGAAGTAGAGCCGATAATGGCCGTTCGGGAAATGAGGACGTAAAATTTCCTATTTAGTTAAGTCGTCTAAAGAAATGGTATGAATGCAGTCCAACCTAGGATAAGGATTTGCACACGTTCTCTTGGGAAGGACATCATCGTCAAGGGTGAAAACGTAGGTTCGAATCCTACCTTAACTATTGATTTTATCAACTGATGGGACGAGTCAGTAGCGGACCTAGCGAGGTCGCTGCCTGTTTCCACGGGTGGATGGTGTGGCAGTTGATAAAATCTTTTGTTTCGGTTATAATGATTTTAGCGACGAAGGAAGTTTGTGTGTGGTACTGTCCAACTGAGGGTGTTGGCTCCGAGAGAGATCTGCTTCCCGAAGAAAATCAGTTAAGTGCCAGTTGCTAAAAAGTTTTGATTCTGCTATAATAGGTTATACGGAATGTGCTGAGAGCCACTAACCTCTCAACCCTTAACGGGGTTTGCAAAAAAGTTTCGGATCTGTTATAATGATTGAAGTAGAGCCGATAATGGCCGTTTGCAGTGAGGACGTTAAACTGCACTTGTTAAAAAGTTTCGGATCGGGTATAATGATTTATCGCTGAAGAAAAACAGCGCACCAAATTTTCCGTGTGATGCTACGTAATCGTAAACTAGGTAGCAGTGGTTATTACTTCAACTAAATCGAAGTAATGTAGGTCGAGTAGCTTAAGTAATACTTGACTGAAATTTTCTTTTCGGTTATAATGATTGAAGTAGAGCCGATAATGGCCGTTTGCAGTGAGGACGTTAAACTGCGGTAGTTGATGAGTGAGTTTTGGCAACACGCCGACAAGATCGGAAATCAGGTTCGAATCCTGAGTCAACTAGATCGCTTTTGTAAGTTTATTAAGCTATTAATCCAATTGGGTCAAAAACTTTCAAGTAGGCAAGTTGCTTGCCGCTGGCTATGGTCGGAGCCATTATACTCCGATGGACGTGGTAGTCTAACATACGAATCGGCGGCTAGGTCTTACCAACCGAAAGGCAATACTTGCTGAAAATTTTTCGTTCCGTTATTATGATGTATCAGTAACGGATTGTTGATGGCGCTGGTAGGGTAACGGCGCACTACTCGAAAGGGTAGCGGTCAGGTTCGATTCCTGAATCAACAAAAACAAGTTGCAAAAAAAATTGCGAAATGTTAAAATGATTTATACGAAACCATGAAGGGGGAAACTAAACATGGATTATTCAGGAATGACTGTAACGGAGATGATCTCGGAGCGTGATAAGCTCAACGGTCTCATCAAGACTGGACGGGAGAACGATCGCGCCAATGCAAAGGCTGAGGCGGGAGTTCGCGAGAACTTTGCACGTGAGAACGTGTCGGAGAATTCGAACGTGACCTTTCTCTTCAAGAAGGGCGAGGTTGAGGGAAAAGCTCTTCGTACATCGGAGAAATCGGTAACTGTAGAGTTCGAGCTTGAGGGCGAGACTGTTACTCGTTACCGTAAGTATTCCGAGATCGTAGCGGTCGAGGGAGAGCGGTACAACGCTTGACCAAATGGAGGGCTTCGGCCCTCCTTTTTTTTTGCCCTAGAGGAAATTGCACAAAAAGTTTTGATTTGTTATAATGTTATTATGATAAGAAAAATAGTAATAGACGCAGCAGTATTCGCAAGAGAAGCTCACGAAGGGCAAATGAGAAAGTATTCTGACTTAAAGTATTTTACTCATCCGAAAGCCGTAGCCAGAATTCTTGAGGATATGCACCAAGATGAATACATGATCGCAGCAGCTCTCCTCCACGATGTCGTAGAGGATACCGAAGTTACCATAGAAGAAGTCTATGAAAAATTTGGTAAAGAAGTCGGTGGACTTGTAGAAGAAGTTACCAACACTGACGAAGAGCGTGGCACCATGAAAAAAGATGAGTATGTACTCTATAAAATGGGTAAAATGTCCGAACGTGCTATCACCCTCAAACTCGCTGACCGCCTTCATAACGTACTGTTTATGGACAGAGACGCGGAAGGAAAAGAGCATTGGGGCTTTGTGAAATACTACATGAAGCATACGAGAGTTGTTCTCAATTCCATCAAAAGCTCTGAGTTCAATCCTGTACAAAAAGCAATCTATGATCGCATAGCGGGGATCATAAGCTACTTGGAAGTCAAGCTCTACGAAAAATAGCGAAAAAAGTTTCGATTTGTTATAATGTATCAAGAGGTTAGAAATGATTACGAGAGACAAGGTTGAGGACGCAAGCGCGGAAATAATTCAGGCTATAGCTGCTATTGCTGCTAGGCACGGACTTAACGTGAAGAGGCAAAAGAACGTCACCTTTTATGACGAAAAATTTTCTATTCGGTATGATTTTACCGATTCGACAGTTGACGTTAAAAAAGTAAATTTCGAGAAAGTTTGCTACATATTTGGGTTCAAAGCATCGCATTACGGCGAGACTTTTTTTGATGCGGACGGGGAAACCTGCACCATTACTGGTCTGAATACGAGAGCCAAAAAGTACCCTGTAAATTTCACTAGAGGTGGAGTAGGCAGGAAAGCGGGTGCTGAGTACGTAAAAGGTTTTCTGAGGGATCAGGGAAAGTTGTAGAAAAAGTTCGGAAAGTGTAAGATAAGTGTAGAGCATTGGCAGACTGGATTATGCCACTGTTTCCTAAACAGTTGTAAACAGGTTCGATTCCTGTATGCTCTAAATCTCACGTTTTAGCATTGCGAGTGATTATAGAAGTTACGCTGCACAGTCGTTGCCTTGCGTAAGTATTCTGCGGTAGGGGTGGCAACTTAACACGACCCTATTTGGCGGTCACTTTCTTAAAATGCGCGAGACTGGCGTGAAATACAGTACAAAACTAAGTTGACCTTGACGGTGAATCACTTAATGTGACCGGTCCCTGTCGAGTTATAACAAACTAAGTTGGCGAACTGGGGGTGAGCTAACATATCACTTTTGTGGGTTTGAGTCCCACAATATAGCTCTATAGTATAATGGATAGTGCATGTAGCTACGAACTTGTAAAGATAATAAAAACAAGTTCGTAGCGAGGCATTATGGAAAAGAAATGTTCCCAATGTGGTGAGATTAGATCAATAGAGGAGTTTACAAAAAAAAGTAGTAGCAAAGACGGTCATAACGCTGCGTGTAAAACGTGTACAAGAAATACCGTCAAAAAACATTATGAAGAAAATAAACAATACTATCTTGATAAAACTAAAAGGCGTAGAGGAAAAGAAGTTAAAGAACTAAAAGAATGGTTCGTTGACTATAAGAAAACTTTATGCTGTAATGAATGCGGAGAAGCTAGATGGTATCTCTTAGATTTTCATCATAGAGATTTAAGTGAAAAAGAGTACAATGTTTCTAACTTATTCACTCACGGTAAAAAGAGGTTGATAAAAGAAATAGAAAAGTGTATAGTTTTGTGTAGCAACTGCCATAGAGAACTACATCACTTTGAACGAATGGCCGTATGATGTAATGGATAGCATAAAACGCTACGAACGTTTTTGTGGAGGTTCGAGTCCTTCTATGGTCATAAGCTCTACGCGGGTTCGATCCCTGCTGGGGCTATAAAAGTAATCCGTTGTGTTGTGTCGGCGGTGGGGGAAAAGGTGGAAGTAGAGTCTAAAGAACCGTGAACCTTGGGTTGGCCTCCAAGAGAGTCGGAGACGGGTGTGAAGCCAAACCTCCCTACTTTTTTATATGGGCTTGTAGCTCAGTTGGTAGAGCATCTCTTTTGCAAGGAGAAGGTGCTGAGTTCGATTCTCAGCAGGTCCACTTTTATGATGTACAAAGGCTACGATGGTCAAAAATCGCCGCTTGGTCGGTAAAGTACTGCGTACATCATTTATGGGTTAGTAGCTCAATGGTAGAGTGTTGCATTCACCGAACTTCTTTTTAAAGAGGGAGTTGGAAAGCGGCTGATTTGGCAAATAACGATTGCACCTTATTAGGGTAGCTCCCGAAACTGGGAATCTACCGCCTCCCTGAACACACTTTACAAAAAGTTTCTGAAATGTTATAATTATTCTAAGAGGAAAGAAATGGCGAAGTATCGAGTTGAAATAGAAGAAATATCTTATTCATATTATGACGTAGAAGCTGACTCTAGGGAAGATGCTATGGATAATGTTAACCTTAACGATAATCCTGTCGAAGAGTCAGGAGTTGTGTCTGCTAGCGCTCTCGATGCTTCGATAGTGGAGGAGTAAATTTACAAAAAGTTTGAAAAAGGTTATAATTATTTATGAGAAAAGGGTACATATCGGCAGATGTTTATAACATGAAGCACAATCTCGGGACTTGGCTTAGTGCTTGGTTTGGACTATTTGATGCGTTGATAAAGATATTTACATTTGGTATAGTTAAATCATCATTTGAATTTATGGTTATCACTAAGAGGCTACGAAGACAACGTGATAGGATACGCAACATAGAACGGTAACTCAGGGGTTAGAGTGCTTGTCTGATAAACAGTAGAAAGGTTAGCTGGTTACACGGTGGTTCAAATCCATCTCGTTCTATAGTAGAGGTAAAGGTTATCGCTTACTGCCTAATTATAGATAGGCGAAGTAAGACGTATGAACAACTAGAGATACCTTGATAATCATTATGAATTATGCGAATGCATAACAATAGGTGAAGTGATTTGAAGGTGCGAAAGCTCTAGCCTCTACATTTGCTTTTGTATTATAATGGTATTATGAATCCGTGGTATGGATTTGATCTAGGTTCGATTCCTAGCATTAGCTCTATTTGAAAAAAAGTTTTGAAATTTGCTCCTCTAGCCCAACGGAAGAGGCATCAGGTTTAAGCCCTGTCCAGTCTGGGTTCGAATCCCAGGGGGAGTAAGAGAGTAATATGCCGTATGGTATAATATTCTAAGAGGTAAAGAAATGGCAACAAGGAGACTGTGATAGACCTATTGGAAAATTGAAAAAAATATTTAAAAATGTTATAATTTTCTTACAAGGAAGGGAAAATGAGTTTTAACGTAAGAGATTTCAAAAATTACAAGCATCCGAAAAATATGATGCAGGAAATGGTAAGTTTTGATCTTAAGCAATTCCTAAAAAATTATGAAGCGTACTCAAAAAGAACAACTTTTGAGACTCATGTTTTTAGAGATTACTTCTTCAAAAAGTTTGGAAAAGAAGCAGATCTATTGTTTGTTCTTAACGCCAATAGGCTTTTGACGTCTAATACTTTTTCTGAAGAAGAAGATTATTTTTTTATTTATGAAAGTAGTTTTCCTAAACAAGATTATGAAGGTCTTTTTCGGCATGGTCTTAGATTAGACGATCTTGGGGATTATTGGAAAACCATAACAAAGTCATTCGAACCTATGGGAAAAAAACATGGTTCGTACTATTTTAGTTCTGAGGAATATCCTAAAGAGAAAATTAACTCGTATTACTTTGATGTGTACATTAAAAAAGTTCTTTCTTACAATGATAAAGCACCATCAGAACCAATTAAGAATTGGGTACCAACGCCTATCAATCTTGATAGCGTATATGAAAAGTATGAAAAAAATACTGAGAAGCAGTATGAACTTAATCAATTAAAGAAAAAAATGACTAAAGAAAGAAAGATAGAAAAGAAATCCACAGGAGGAAAGATGGATATTCAAAGTACGATCTCACAAGTAGTTGCCGTCAATAGAGATGCTGCAAAGCAAGCGGCACTCATCAAGGTTGGAGATACCGCAAACCAGACTGTGGTGGACATTCTCAAAAAGAGTGTACTGCCCAAGAAGTATCAAAAGTTTGCTGGTAGCCCGTTTTTCAAGCTCGCTATTGCGAACGTAGTTTCGGTAGCAATGAAGAATCTCATTCCGAACAAGACAAAAGAAGTCAATGCTGTGGCTGACGCGATGGTAGTAGCTTCTATGGTCGAAATCACCAATCTGGTTGACATTGGTTCGATTGCAAAGCAGGTAATGGAGAAAGTAGATCTTTCGACCCTTACAGGGAGCAATGATAGCGAGTAAATTGACAAAAAGTTTCGAAAATGTTATAATTATTTAACGGATTCGGGAAAAGGTCTGCGGCTTCACCTTGAAAGAGCCGCGTTGTTAAGGTAAATTCCACCTAGTCCTTAACAAGTGTTCTCTGCCGGTGGTTCCTTTAAGGAGGATAAATGACAGGAAAAGAAAAGTACCTGAAACGTATGGCGACTAGGAAGCTCAACAAGACTACAAATGGTCGTTGTATAAAGTTCGGTAAGAAGAGAAAGTAGGTTAGTTGGTTTGGATGTATAACCGCAAACAAAACATCTCAGCCGTGCGGTGCTATAACCGTACAAAACGGGGCTGCGCATAAGCCCCAACATGGGGCAATATTTTGGTTTCGATTCAAGTTAAGACCTTAAGGTAGCTTGAAGACACGGGTTCGATTCCCGTTTGCTCCACTAAATACTATGGTGCTCTTTGTAAACTTTGTGTTTACTTATGGAACCACCATGGGTTTCTTTAAGGTAAAGGGGGATTTCGTAAGTAGTTGATGATACTGAGATGACTGGCGAACGATTTTGGTTCTTTCTTTGTATGGAAAGACAAATAGAACCTTCACCGTCTATTAAACCAGCGGTGTAATATAAATCTTGTTCTTTCATGTTAGTCTCCTTGGATATGGTATTATCCTTACCAGCTCCATATAACGAATAGTAGTGTTTTAGCGCAAGCATAAAGGTAAGTCTTGCAGTTGCAAAAAAAGTTTTAAAAATGTATAATTAAGAAAGTTAATGTAGCGTTGATTTTCGGGAGTGGAAATAGGCGATTCCCAAAAACTATAGGATACTTACCAACCGAAAAAGGTGAAGCGAGTCCTTTACAAAGCAGCCCTTGTTTTGAACGTGAAAGTAGGGTAAATTTACCCGACCATAACAGGGTCGGGTCCAACGGACGGTTGGCAGATCGGTTATTGCGCTTGACTCTTAATCAAGTTTGAGGTAGGTTCGACTCCTACACCGTTCATAGATAGTTGACAAAAGGGCGAAGTTCCTCACGGCAGTCTGTAAAATTGTTGTCCTATAAAGTGGGGGTAGTATTAGGGCGAGAGGTGCAAGTCCTCCTTCTCCCATTGTTGTGTAGACTGATAGTCAAATTGGTATAGACAGCGTGACAAGCGTGAAAAGTATGGGTTCGAATCCCTCTTGGTCTAAAGTTGCTCAGTCCGTAACCAATCGGCAGAAGTAAACTGAACTAGCTAAGGCTGCAATACTAGAGAGATAGTGTACTTAAAAGCGTACAATCTTGCAGTAACATGGTTTATTAGTGTAGCGGTAACACGCCACCCTGTCAAGGTGGTATCAGGAGTTCAATTCTCCTATAGATCGTACAAAAAATGAGAGGAGGGTAAAATGAACAAAGATAGAATCGATCAAATAAAAGATGCTGAGATAACGGTAAGTATTTCTGAAGCCCGTCGTCTTACCATTCAAACAGATAAACTTAATGACGAGAAGTTCAAAGACTTCCTTGAAATTCAAGTTGCAAAAAAAGAAGAAAAATAGTATAATTACTCATTGTCATAGAAAATTACACTGGAAAGAAAAAACGGAGCTATCGTCTAATGGTAGGACACTAGACTTTCAATCTAAAAACGGAGGGTTCAACTCCCCCTAGCTCTAGAGCCATCCTGTAAGGGTAATACTTTACAGGAGGGAACATGCCATTATAAAAACAAAGAAGTGCAAAAAAAAGCACAAAAAAATCGGTTCAACTCCGGTAAGGAATATAGAAAGAGGTAAGCAAATGGCTGAAAAAACTATGGAAAACGTAGAAGCATTTAATGAGTATTGGAAAGATTGGAAAGACTCAAATGACCAAAAAACCAAAAATCTCGATTACCTAGAAAATCTTTTACATGAAAAAGGTTTTGGTGATACACACAAACGTGCTGAAAGAATAATCGAAGCCGTAGGTGAAGGTAACGAGTGGCGTATTCGTGACATCGTGGATGCTTTTACTGAATGAATTATGAGGATCTTACTATAGCGTATTGTGGCTATAACTTTATGGGTCGAAAGAAAAATACGAAAAACTATTGAAAAAAATATAGAAAAATTGTATAATTAATTAATGAAAAAGGGAAAAAAGATCTACGAAGTCTTAGACATGATCGATGATCTAAGAAGGAAGGGTATTCTTAAGAAACCAACTTACGATATTCCTGTGCGTGACACTTTAGGTCGTAAAGTTTTAGAGAACAGTAACTTTACAAAAAAGTTTAAAAATTGTATAATTAATTAATGAAAAAGGGAAAGGACAAGACAACGCGAAAGGTATTTGCAAAACTAATTAGCACCTTATACTTGCACCGAAGTAGCTCTTCGGTCGGTAGTTCCCTTAGTCTGTAAGGAGAAAGCGCGAGGCCTCTTAGATGGTGGGCGTTAGTAGTAACTTGCGGATGTAGATAATGGGTTCGTTGCGGTCGGCTTGTGCTTATAACACGGCTAGGTTAATACGGACATCACAATCGAAAAATCCTCTTCGGAGGTCTGGTGTTTCCCTGGTTGACCAAGTGCTGTACAGAGAGCAAACATATAGGCGGACGGCAAGGTTTTTATGGTTGATAATCCCTTGTAACGGACATATAAAAAACCGTATTAGTAAGTTCTTGCTGCGGCTTACTTCTTATCTGTAGCAGCTACCTTGTCCCCTTCTTCTAGTGGTTAGGAAGGTTGGTTCTCAGCCAAAAAACGGGTGTTCGATTCATCCAGGGGATATATGTTAAGAAAGATTGTTGAAAAGACAATAGGATTTATTACTGATTTCATATTGGTTATAGGAATCATTGGGATTATATTGGGACCGTGGATTGGCCTTATAGTTGTAATAATTATTCTTGAAGCAAGTTGACGAAAAATTTTGAAAATGTTATAATTAGTTAACGAAAAGGGGAAATATGAAAGTAGCGGAACTGATCGAAGATTTGAAGAAGCAAGATCAAAATGACGAAGTTTGTATTTATGTCAAGGAAGCCGAAGAAGGTGGATTTGTTACAGATGTTTGTCTCGAAGAAGGTGAAGATACCTATTTCAAAGGCGGCCATCCATTTGAAGGCCGTGATATAGAGAGAGCTGTTTTCATTACGGGGTACGCTTCATAGGGTAAAGATAACGTAGCAGAAGAGTGGAACGGAAAACCACGACAGCCTCATAAACTGTAAATATTGGGTTCGACTCCCATTTCTGCCATTTGCGCCGAACAAGGCCGTTAGTAGTGAGGTCGTTAAACTACTTTTCCAATCGAACCCGAAAGTCCTACTAAGTAGGCTATAGAAGGTTGGATTCCTGCGGATGCCACTGAGTGTTCTACTCTGATGGCAGATGAAACAGGAGTTCAGCTTCACCTTCTATATCGAGTTTGTTAGTCTGAACTTGAACAAAAAAACTATCTGGCGGGGAGTTAGGCTTGCCTAACCTCTCCAGTTTCTCGGTGTCAAATAACCAAGTGGTGGAAGAATGAACAGACCTATCTGTCCTACGTCCCCCAAGAACCGTTTCGGACAATCCTCTCTAGTTGTTACCTGCTGAGAACAACTGCTGGCTTTGAGAGGCTACGGTAATAAACCTGTCCTGACAAAAAAACCGACTATCAGGGTCAGTGGTGGTTTCCATATCAGTTCTAGAGGAGGTATGGTTTTTGTACGAAGGGAAAGCTGACCAAGACTAACGTCGCATAGCCAACGTAGACAGTTCTGTCTACGTTGGCTTTTTTATTTCTTGCCTAACAAAATATTGTTTTTAGAAAAATGTTAGGCAAGGTTGACAAAAAATTCTAAAAATCGTATACTGACTGGTGGTCAGGAAAGGGCCACCAAAAAAAATAATTTTTTTGGAGGACTTAATGAAGGTCACAGTAGTTGGATGTGGAAACGCTTTTAGTAACGAGAGTTATAATCAATCGTTCCTTTTGGAGGAGGACGGACGAAATCTCTTAATGGATGTAGGGTATCAGGTTCCTAGAGCATTGAAAGATCTAGGAATCTCACACGAAGATATAGATGATATCTATATCTCTCATCTTCACGCAGATCATATAGGTGGACTAGAATACTTCGCGTTTATGCGGTATGACTGGATGAACAAACCACGAAAGTATTCAGACAGAAAAGAACCAAAATCTCTTGCACCAAAACTCATTGGTAACGTACAGTTGCTAGATGATCTCTGGCATAAAACTCTTCGGGGTGGATTGGGATCAATGGAGGGATTTGTAGCAAAACTTTCTACATTCTTTGAGCCTGTTCCTATCGAGCCAAACGAATCATTCGAGTGGCAAGGTTGGAATGTGGAGCTAGTACAGCAAATCCACATAATGTCGGGTTCTGTTATCACTCCGTCATTCGGAATGGTATTCAGTAAGAAAGGACGCGATACTATCTATTTCACTACGGATAGTCAACATTGCTCACCACGACAGATCGAGGATTTCTATCGGAAAGCCGATATAATCTTTCAGGATTGTGAGTGTGTTGGTGTTAATGCAAGAGATAAAATATTTGCATTTGGTTCTGGCGTACACGCGAACTATGCACAGTTGGCAGGATATCCTTCTGCTAACTCTCCTGTTTTGAGTGAAGAAGTTAAAGCAAAGATGTGGCTTAGTCACTATCAAGATTTCGTTCTGCAAGATAAAGACTTTTTCGGTAATGGAGTTTATTGGGACGGTCTTGCTCAAGAGGACGGTTTCAAAGGGTTCGTGAAAGTAGGACAAAAATTCGAGTTCTAACCTCTAAGGGGACTTCGGCCCCCTTTTTTAATTTACAAAAAAATTAGAAAATTGTATAATGGGAAAGAAATGATTGAAAGAGCAGATTTTATCGAGGACGAGCATCTATATTTCTTAGATGAATTGAGAATAACAGGTGCTACCAATATGTTTGGGGCAGGTTCTTATGTTCAAGAAGAATACCCAAATCTTACAAAGAAAGAAGCTAGAGATGTTCTAGTTTATTGGATGGGAACATTCGAGGAGAGAAACAGTGAATAAAATAATTTTTAACAATGGAACAATTTATGCAAAGAAGAAAGAAAAAACTCCTTTGACAATAAAAGACTTAGAAGATGTTTTAAGTCTTTACACACCACAAACTGTAATAGGTCATTTTGAGTATGATCACGATAAAGCAGTACTTCATAAAATAGAACCTGTTACTCACATAACAGCAGAAATGAATAGCAATTTATTGTCTATAGTTATTGGGAGTGTACATATATAATGTTGTTTAGGAAATGGCGAGTAAGTAGATGGTCAAAGAAGTCTGTCGAAAACTACATGGAAGAGATAAGGAAAGAAGGTTGGAACTCTATCGCTCATAAAGTGGCAGTAGCGAAAACAAAGGAATACAAGTAATGAAAAGAGCTAGAGTTAGAAAAGTAGTTTACAAAAAAGACCATCTAGAAGTTCATTATACCGATGGTTCTATAAGAAAGACCGAAAGTTTTACAGATTCAAACGGCGAAAAGTTTGACTACAGGAGAAAATAATGTCAGTATACGCAACTATTATTTTGACAGTGGTTGTAGTTGGATTGTATGGAATAGCACAATACTTTATCTTGAGGTATAAGATATTTCCGAAGGAGAAAGTATGTTACCATTGTGGATAGGCGGTGGAGTTCTTCTCTTTATTGTTTTTGGCTTTACTCTTTTTAATGAAACTAGTACTATAATAAAAAATCAAAGAGCAATAATTGAGCTATTGAAAGAAAAAGAAAAATAATGGAACCGAAAGATGTTACGACAGAAAAACTGTTTGAAGTCATTAAACTTAGTTATAGGGAAACTAATAGAGTTATTTTACTTAAAGCTGCTAATGAATTAGAAGCTAGAATGAACAAACTTGAAGCGGATAACGAACGAATGACTTCTCACATAAGGGAACAAACAAAAGCAGTTAAATCTCTTTTAAGTTAAAGCGTAAAGGTAAATTTTGAAATGAAAAAGATAACGTCGCTCCTACATACTACATCAAGTTTCTCAGCTACACCAGCAGGAGACAACTATACGTAGAGCCTAAGTGGGAACCAATAAAAAAACCCTGCCATAAGCAGGGTTTTTTTATTGACAAAAAGTTTTCAAAATGTTATAATATTGTAATGGATATCTACAAAAGGGCAAGAGATCTTTACGGTAGAGATGTAGAGCTAATTAAGCTAGCAGAAGAATGTAGCGAATTAGCTCAAGCAGCTTTGAAAATAAGAGGGAGAGAAGATAGCCTTTGTCATGTAAATCAGTTGGCAGAAGAAATTGCCGATGTAGAAATGATGATCGAGCAAATGAGAGCTTGGTTTAATTTTGATTCATCTATAGAAAAGATGAAGGAATATAAACTGAAAAGGTTGAAAGATAGAATGGAAAAAGGTAGAATAAGAAGATGAGTATATTTGCTTGGATCGGAATTGGTTGTTTGGGGTTGCTAATTGCAATGATTTTATTACTTGTTTCTGAATTTTGTTTGATAGAAAAAAAGCGGAGGAAATCATTCTCATATAAAAAAAAGAATGAATGAAGCTGGATGTGATTATTCACATTTCTTAGGTCAAGGTTCAAATCTAGGAAAAGAACCAGCTATAAAACATACTAAAGAAAGTTTTATAGAAAAAGTATTGTGCGAAAATGGACCTGGATGGAGAAGTAGCGCAATAAAAATAAAACTTATAGAGTTTGGATTAAAAGAAGATGTTTGTGGAATATGCGAACAGTTACCTATATGGAACGATAAGAAACTAGTATTACAACTAGACCATATTGACGGAAACCACAGCAATAATAGATTAGAAAATTTTGAAGTTGTTTGTCCTAACTGCCATACACAAACAGAAACATTTTCTGGTAAGAAAAATGCTCTGGTGATGTAATTGGTAGCCATGCCGTTCTTAGAAAGCGGTGTCGAAAGGCGTGAGAGTTCGAATCTCTCCTGGAGCAAAGATATGCCTCTATAGCTCAATAGGAAGAGCATTTGCCCTGTAAGCAAAATGTTGCGGGTTCGATTCCTGCTGGAGGCTTTATTTCCCTCCTTGTAAAAATAATAAAAAGTACAAGGAGAGAATATGAAAAAAAGATGTGGTGAATGTAAGGAAGAAAAAGATGTAGTTCATTATGGAATGCTTTTTGAATATTACATTGGGAATTAAATAATACGCTTTCATAGCTCAGATGGCAGAGCAACTCCCTCGTAAGGAGAAGGTCGTGGGTTCGATGCCTGCTGAAAGCTCTACCCTAACTAGTGACGGCTAGTACGGGGATGTAACATGTTACGGTTGTGCGACAAGTATTAGTAGCATAGTGGTAATGCGACAGTGATCGGTGAGGGTCAACTCCTTTAAGGACATTACGCCCAACCCCTGGTGCTGTAGAAGGAAGTTCGTAGCTTCCCTGATGCTTTATTTGTGGTGAGTGAAAACTTGTGTAGTGGCTAACCAGTAGCTTGTTGGTTAATGCGCTCTTTGATGGTTGTTGCACAGGAACCAACCCTCACCTTTTTAGAAGATACTGCTGCGTGGGTGGCAACTAGTTTTGAACACTAGAGGGGCCGAAAGGCTCGGGGTTCGACTCCTCTATCTTCTGTACAAAAAAATTAAAGGAGGATAGTATTGGATCAAACTTTTATAGGTTTTGGTAAGAGACAAATACCAGATGGAATTAAAATGGAGAAGGGTAAAGTAAGAGATATTTTTGATCTGGATGAGGAACTACTAATAGTAGCGACAGATAGAATTTCTGCTTTTGATACTGTATTAACAACTATTCCATATAAAGGACAGGTACTTAATGGAATGTCAAACTATTGGTTTTATAAAACAGAAGATATAATTCCTAATCACATAAAGGAGAAAATATCTTCAAGAGCGGTACTAGTAAATAAGTGTGAAGTATTACCAATAGAAGTAGTAATAAGAGGATATCTTACGGGTTCTGCTTGGAGAGATTACGAAGAATCTAAGCAAGTATCTGGTATCCCTTTATCAGATGGAATGAGATTTAATCAAAGGTTTAGAACACCTTTACTTACTCCTTCAACTAAGGCAGAAATTGGAAATCATGACGAACCAATATCTACAAAAGAAATTATAGATAGAAAGTTGGTGGCAAAGGATCTATGGGAAGAAGTAGAAAATGTTGCGTTTGAATTATTTGAACGTGGAACTGAAATTGCTGCTAATAGAGGATTAATTTTAGTAGATACAAAGTATGAATTTGGTATGTTTAATAATGAACTTGTATTAGTAGATGAAGTTCATACACCAGATTCAAGTCGTTATTGGTATGCTGATACTTATGATGAATTATTTGATAATGGAGAGAAGCAAAATAAGATTGATAAAGAGTACCTTCGTCAATGGCTAATGGAAAAAGGATATATGGGTGATGGAGCGCCACCGTTTATTTCAGATGATTTACGTACTGAAGTATCGGATAAATATATTAAGTCTTATGAACTTATTACTGGTGCAGAATTTGATAAAGAATCTAATTTAAACGAAGAGATTGATACGATATTATCGTATTTATAATAGTTAGATAGAAGGTTGCCTGAGTCTGGCTTAAAGGAGCGGTTTGCTAAATCGTCGGGGTGTAACAACTCCCATAGGTTCGAATCCTATACCTTCTGTAGATGGGGTCGTATGTTTCAAGGCAGACGACAGACCCTAAAATATTGGGGGTATAGCTCAGTTGGTAGAGCGCTGGCTTTGCAAGCCGGGACATTTGCGAGGGTTCGATTCCCTCTACCTCCACTGTAAAGATAAAAATATGGGAACTTCGAAAGGAAACTATGGTAGAAAAATGTATGAAGATATAGCTTGGAAAAAAGCTATATCAAAAGGATTAAAACGAGAGGAAAAAGAGTTTACGAAAATTTGTCCAAGATGTAAAAAATCATTTTCTGTTTTAAAAAAAATGAACGGTGAAGGTGTTTTTTATACACCAAAAAAAGAGAAGAAATTTTGTTCTATTAAATGTGCGAATAGCAGAGAAATGAACAAAGAGATTAGAGAAAAAATAGGAGAAACATTAAGAAAAGAAAAAGAACTCAAAACTTGTTTATCTTGTGGTAAAATATTTTCAGGGAGAGGAACGAAATTTTGCAGTTTACAATGTGTCGGCAAAGCAAAAAGAATCAATAGTAAATCTTTAAAAGAGTATAGAAGAAGATGTTCTTTTATGTTTAATCCTTATGATTATATAGAAGAATTTAACTTTTCTTTAATAGAAGAGTTTGGATGGTATAAGCCAAAAAATAAAGAAAATAACTTGAACGGAATAAGTAGAGATCATATGGTTTCTGTTAAATATGGTTTTGAAAATAACATACCTTCACAAATAATAGCACATCCAGCAAACTGTAAGTTAGTTTTACAGAATAAAAACTCTTCTAAATGTGATAGTTGTTCGATAGGCATTTTAGAACTTGCGAAAAAAATTATAAAATGGGATAATAAACATGGAGTTTATTTATAACAGAATGAACTTAATCGGTAAAAAATGTCCGATTAACTACTGATTTAAGATTTAATCAACAAGTTATTGCTGATTAAATCGATTTAACATGGTGAGCGTATTCGAGCGGCAACAGAAGACTGACTGTGACTCAGTTTAGACGGGTTCGACTCCCGCCGTTCACCCTAGGAGAAAGAAATGATGATTCCGGAGGCAACAGTGCTTAGATACAAAAGAAATTGAAAAGTGTGATGTTTTATGCGCCAATTGCCATAGAAGATTACATTATTTAGAAAAAAAGTGCGCTATTGATGTAGCGGTAGCATAAGACCCTTCCAAGGTTTTCGCATCGGTTCGATCCCGATATGGCGCTTAGTTACAGGAATTGGTATAGTGGTATTACACGGCGTTTGGGACGCTGTAACAGAGGTCCGATTCCTCTATTCCTGATAGATGAGTAATGAGTTAGGATTAATAAATGGAAGGAATCGTAAAGCATAAATGCTATGATGAGAATTATAGCATTTATTTTTTTGCTCATGACAACGCTACTCTATTCACAAATTATACATAAAACTCAACTCGGGACAGGTCCTGGTAATTGTGGTCCTACGTGTGTAGCTATGGCTATAGAATATTCTACAGGAGAAAAAGTAACTGTAGAAGCAGTAAGGCAAGCAATGGGCGGTTATGTAAGATCCGATGGTTCTACTTCTATAGAAGATTTAATAGAAGTCTTAGGTAAATATGGTATTGAATTTAATCTATTGTATGAACATCAATTACAATTAGATGAAGCAGTTTATATTATGCTCGTTGATACAACATTTCTCACAGAAAGAAAGTATAGCTATGCTGGTGGTCATTATATCCTCATAAGTAAAAGTTATGTATTCCATTATGTTGTTCAAGATCCATTACTAGAAGATGAAACTATCTACAGAGTAGATCGTGTGAGAGCAGCATTAAAAGCTTTCCCTATAATAGAAATAATGAGAAATGAAAATTAAGCGCATAGATAGATTAGGATATCCTTCTTTTAATGGTTATTCTAAATATGTTCAAGAAGTTGTGAAAGATAAAGATAAATATTATAATGAGATAAAGCCTGTTCCCAGGCTTCCAAATTATTGTGGTAAAAAGGTGGATGTAACAGTATGAAATGTGTTGTACTTGGTGTGGATGATTATCCAAAACAAAAGAAGAGTCTGACAGAACTTGGTTAGTTTCTTAATCTTAGTGTAATTAGCTATCAAGATTGTGGAAACGGAGAAAACTATACTTTTGTAAATACAGAAGGAAAACGAGCTATGCTTAAAGTTGGTGGGAATAAGTTTGATGGTGGATTCATGAATACAGAGGTTTTTAATGAAACTGATAAATAAAATAAGTAACGGAATTGAATGGTTTAATGGATTTTCATTTAGACTATTTACAGTGATTTTTGGTTCAATAGCAGTAGTTATTATATCTGCTATCTTTTTAATTTTTGTGTCTATATCTTCTGTTGCTTGGATACTTATTGGTAAAGAACATAATATGAAAGAACTATCAGCATCGGAAGATTAAATTAGCAAATTATAATTGACAAAAAAGTAAGAAAATTGTATAATAAGTTATGACATTAGAACAAACTAAAACGCTTATCGGTACAACAGCAATAGCTCCAGTAACTGGACAAATTGAAATTGTAAAAGTGAGACAACTTTCAGATGGAAAAATTCTTATTTATAATAAACATAATTGGTGTTGTAATATAGAAACTGTTAAAGATATTAACGGTAAGGATTTTGTATTTGAAGATTTAAAGAAGGAGATGGTGAATGCAGATTAAAGATTTTAAATATACAAAGAAAAATGGAGAAGAAGGAGACTATTCAGTTTTTGTTTTAAATGATGGTAAAGATTATTTGGTTGGCATAGATTTAAACAAACTTACTGATGCTGAAGAGTTAGAGCTAACTGAAATAGTAAAAAAGTTTGAGGAAGACCTTAAACCTTTTATGAAATCTTTTAGAAAATTCATAGTGGAAAATATAAGTGAAGACATCAAATAAGAAAAATAAGATCTATATTAAATTTAGAAATGGAAATAAGATAGTTGAAACCTATGTAGATACTCATGAAGAGCGCACTAATCTTTATGAACTTATAAAGGAAGAAGTGTTCGGGAAAACAGATAAGAGAAAAATAGGTTTTAATGTTGATGATGAAGATGACGAAGACTAGCAGCTATAGTATAATGGTATTATGAGACGTTGCCAACGTTTAGATGTGAGTTCAATTCTCACTAGTTGCTCAAGAGGAATGAAATAATGTTTTTTCAATTAATTGGAATTGGTATTGTTTCTATGGTACTACTAAGTATTTTTATGTATGGAGGGTTCTACTTAATAGAACTTTTTTTGAAAAATGAATAGGGAAAATACAAAGAAACTAAATGATGAATTTGAATTTTTTCATCCAGAGCTACCTCCAACTGAGAACCTTATGTGTTTTGGTTTTGAGTGTGATGATGGTTGGTTTGATCTAATTTGGAAACTATGCGAGGACATAAGAACTGAACTTAAAGTGAACCCAATGGACTTTCTAGTGATGCAAGTAAAAGAAAAATTTGGTGGACTAAGATTTTACCCTGGTTTTGCTTCTGATAAGATCTTTGATCTTATTGATGAAGCAGAAGAGAAGTCTTATGAAATCTGTGAGACTTGTGGAAAGCCAGGAAAAATTACTGGTGGTAACTGGGTCAAAACTTCGTGCGAAAAATGTCTGATATAAAGGAAGAAAAAAAACTTAAGTGGCTTAAGAAGAAATTGACGAAAAAAGAAAAAATTGCTATAATAAGAAGAATAGAAAAAAGGAAGAAGAAAAATGAGTAGAGATATCAAGTTTCGAGCTTGGCATCCAAGCGAAAAGCGCTGGCATTATTTCGAACTTGCTGATCTTATTATTGGCAGAGCCGGTGTTAGTAATATTCATTATCAAGATTGGTGTGAATATACTGGCCTTAAGGACAAGAACGGTGTGGAGATATATGAGGGAGATGTTCTTTCGTCTGCCATTTGGTTTAGAGCGCACCCATATGAAATATCATTCCGAAAAGGTTCATTTGTAGGGAAGCAAATGGATGAATGGTACTTCGGCTACTATATGTTGATGGAGCTTATTGATGAATGGTGCTTCGGCTACCATATGTTGATGGAGCTTATTGATGAACGAAACAGCCCAGAGGTTATAGGTAATATATATGAGTGATATTTATCAACCAGACGAAGTAGAAGCTCTTAAGCATAGGCACGTTCTAATGGATACTAGAGATGTCATAGATAAGCTCATAAGGACTTGTGAAGTTCTTGGTGAAGGGCTTAGAAATGAAGCTATGAAGAATGTCTTCAGTGGAATAAGTAAAAAGAAACTTGAGGTAAAGGTAACATCGTAATGAAAAAGATAACTTTTAGCATATGTGATTGGCAACAAGATTCTCATGCTCTTACATGAAGCTAGAAGTGGATATTGAATATAATAGCCCTGCTTTTTAGCAGGGCTTTTTTTATTGACAAAGAATTCGAAAAACGTTATAATAGGAGGTATGAAAAACAGATATGTAATTTATTTAGATGAGTTCGTAGAAGAACTTTTTGAAAAAATGGAACTATTAAGCGAAGAAGGCCAAGGACATCAATTGGTCATAACAGCAGAAAGTAGAGAAGAGGGGGCAAGAGAATTATCTCAAATGCTAATTCCTACTTTAGCTAAATGGATGGCAGAATAGGTAAGATACAAATATGCTAGCAAAAATTGTATCAATCATTCTCGTAGTCATGACTGTACTTGTATTATATTCTATTGTAGTATCTGTAATAGAAGAGATAAGGAAGTTGTTTAAGTGATAGGTTTATATATATTTTTAATATTATTTGGCATTGCCTTAATAGTAGTTAAAATATAGGCTAAAAAAAAGCTTAAAGAGTTAGAAAAATAAATTGGTCTATAGTGTAATGGTAGCACTTAAGATTTTGATTCTTGCAGTCTGGGTTCAAATCCTAGTAGACCAGTGCCGTTGGAAGTTAGGCAAATTGGTGAAGCCGCTTAACCAGTTTGTAAAGATGCTTATGTGGAATGTATAAAATGCGGTGAAGAATTTAGTGGAAGGAGTAATAGAAAATATTGCTCTAAGCAATGTCAGTCAAGAGCAAAAGCATCTAGAAGATATTGGAGGAATATAGAAAAAGAAAGTTTTAAGTTATTCTGTCCACAATGCGGAAAGGAATTTGCTGGAACTAGAAAAACTCAAATATTTTGTTCTGTAAAATGTAATGGATAGAATAGAACATTCAAGAATAAAAGCAGGGATGTAACTCATCGGTTAGAGTGGGATTCTTATAAAATCCTGGTAGGCTGGTTCGATTCCACCCATCCCTAGTGAGAGCAATAGCAGTCTTCTCTCAGGGGGGCGAAGCGTTTAAAGTACGTGAGTCTGCAACCGAAAAACTCATCTGCCAACATGGAGCTATGGGAAAAATGGTTAATCCGCAAGCCTGTCAAGCTTGAGAAACCGGATCGTTACCGGTTAGTTCCGTAGTTGCCTCCAAATGTAAAAATAGTTTTGGAGGCAACATGAAAACAAAACTATGCGGTGGATGCAAAAAATATCTACCAGTTATTTCTTTTAGAATTAACAAAGCGAGAAAGGATGGATTGCAAACATCTTGTATTGAATGTAGAAAGGAGTATAATAAAGAACATTATATAAAAAATAAACAAACCTATGTAGACAGAGCTACAAAGAAACACATAGAGTTAAGGGAATGGTTTCAGGATTACAAGAAAAGTTTTTCCTGTAATAAATGCGGAGAAAGCAGATGGTATGTATTAGACTTTCACCACAGAAACCCAGAAGAAAAAGAATTTGCTTTAGCTAAACTGATTACATATGGTAAAAAAAGAATTTTAGAAGAGATTAAAAAATGTGACGCTTTATGTTCTAATTGTCATAAAGAATTACATTATTTAGAAAGAAATACGCCCTTGGTGTAATTGGCAGCACAAGACACTCCAAACGTCTTAGTCAGAGTTCGAGTCTTTGGGGGCGTGTAAAAAAGAGGTGATGAGATGAATGTAGCAGAGGAAGTTCTGGAAGCTTTGAGTCAAGAAGGAATAGATATATTGTTTATGGATACAATATACAAGCAACAAGAAAAGATAAAAGAACTTGAACAGCTTATCGCAATTATGAATAGCGAAATAGAATAATGGCAGAATTACTTGACAAAATTAAACAAACAATAGATAATAAAGAAGAGTTTGCAAAATTAGCAGATGATACTACTGTTGATGAACTAGATAGAGTTCTTACTGATTTAAATACTAGGCAAGATAAACTTGATATAGATAGAAAGGCTTTTGTTTCTCTATACGTAGTAAAGAAAGAGATTGCTAAAGCTGATTTAGTTATACAACCGCCAAAGAAGAAAGCAGTAAAGAAGAAGTAGCGTATATAGTTTAGGAGGAATTTATGATAAAAGATATTAATTCTACTGAATTTAAAAAGTTAATCTTTGATTACGAAGATGAGAATCAAGAAGAAGGTTGGAACTTTAAAGGCGATAAGCCTACAGTAATAGATTTCCACGCTGATTGGTGTGGTCCTTGTAAAATAATGGCCCCAGGCCTTGAAGAATTATCAGATGAATATGAAGGAAAAGTTGATTTCTATAAAGTAGATATTGACGCTAGTATAGAAGTTGCAAAAAGGTTTCAGGTAACAAGTGTTCCTTCTTTGTTTTTTATTCCAATTGATGGTATGCCAGAGATGGCAGTGGGGGCATTACCTAAACCTAACATTGAAGAAGCAGTTAAGAAAATTCTTGATAAATAATATGCACCTGTAACCAAGTGGCAAGGTAGTCGGCTGCAACCCTTCGTTCGGGGGTTCGATTCCCTCCGGGTGCTTTTAATAGTCGTTTTTTCGTATGTAGTAAAGTGTATTTTTAGTGAAAAAAAATATTATTTACTTGACAAAAAATTTGAAAAGTATTATAATTAATTAAGAGTGGTGAAGAAAGCAGATACTTCACTGGAAATGAAAAACAACTGCTTTCGCTTGTTCCCTCTTTTTTGTTCTTTTAAATATATAGGCTGTGGTGAAGGGAGCGAATACTTCACTTTTAATGAAAACCAATCGCTTCCGTTTGTTCCCAGTCATTTTTAGAAAGCGTGTTTTGTGGTGATAGAATTCGATTACATCATAAACAAATGCAAGTTAGGGTACAACCCTAATAATTGGACGTTCGCCTAGCGCAATAACTAGGAAGTAAGGCTATTTATAAGCCTGCAATTCGGTTCGCACGGTTCCCAAAACATGTTTTCTTGAATAAATAAGGTCGTGGCATAGAGTACAATTTCATCAATTTACATTTGACTTGTGTGGGTTCGATTCCTACTGTCCTCAATTATGAGGATATGATGTAATGGTAGCATATTAAACAATTTGTGTTCGTTTGTTCCCGGCTAATTTTAAAAATAGAGACAGTGGTGTAGAGTATAGATACTTCATACATGAAAATTTGGTATTTGTAGGTTCGAGTCCTATTACTCCCATTTACGGGAGTATGGTGGAAAAGGCATACACGCCAAGACAAAAAAGCCTATATTCGGCTGTTCCCTGTCATTTTATTTAAATTAATAATCTGTGGTGTAAAGTGCAAATACATCAACTAACCATGAATATAGTGGGCGAGGTTCGACTCCTCCCTTAACCAATTGCTCCTGGTGGAGCGCATTGCATTTGAATGTTCCCAGATTTTTTTTACCTAGCCTTAACTAACTTTAGTGTTTTAATGGAATGCTAATACTTGTTAAGGCTTTTTTATTGACTAAAAATTTAAAAAATGTTATAATATTTAAAGGAGGTGCAAGAAATGGCACAAATAAACACAAAGGTTAATTACCCAAAAATTAAGACTCACGAAAGCGCTCCTGCGAAGAGGATCAATGCAGAGAAGATGCTCAGGCGTTCAGTACTTTCATGTCTTTTGTGGGAAGATTCTTTCTACGAAGATGGTGTAAGCATTGCTGACCGTATCGCAAAGCTTTCAGGTGAAGTAAGTGGAGAGGTTGTAAATGCTCTTGCTGTAGAGGCTAGAGAGAAGTACAAGCTTCGTCACGTTCCATTGCTCCTTCTTCGTGAAGCAGCAAGAAAGGGTGGTAAGGTAGCTGACGCTCTTTACAACACTATTCAAAGACCTGACGAGCTTTCTGAGTTCGTAGCTATGTACTGGAAGAATGGTAAAGAGCCACTTTCAGCACAAGTAAAGAAGGGACTTGGTAGAGCTTTCAATAAGTTCAACGAGTACCAACTTGCGAAGTACAATAGGGACAACGCTGTTAAGCTTCGTGATGTATTGTTTATGTCTCACGCAAAGCCAGAGAATAAGGAGAACGCTATCCTTTTCGAGAAGTTGGTAAACGGGACTCTTAAGACTCCTGATACTTGGGAAACCAATTTGTCAGCTGGTGAGGATAAGAAGGAGACTTTCACTCGTCTTATTGAAGAGAATAAGTTGGGCGCTCTTGCTCTTCTTAGAAACTTGAGAAACATGGTAGAGGCAGGAGTTGATTCTTCTGTTGTAGATTACGCTATTCGTAGTGCAAATTACGGTAGAGTTCTTCCTTTCCGTTTCATTACAGCGGAGAAGTACGGTCCTAGTTATTCAAGTGCGCTTGAGGAAGCTATGATGAAGGCAATGGCTAACTTCGAAAAGCTTGATGGCAAGACTATCATTCTTGTAGATGTTAGTGGAAGCATGAGTCCAGGCTATTTTGGTTACGGAAGTAACTCTAACAAGTCTGAGCTTTCAAACATCGACCGTGCTGCTGCTCTTGCAATGTTGCTTCGTGAGATCTCTGACACCAGAGTTTTCACATTCGACGATGATGTTCGTGAAGTTCCTAACCGTAAAGGTTTTGGACTTAGGGACGCTATCATGCAAAGAATTGGTGGTGGTACTATGTTGGGTAAGGCTGTAAACCACGTAAACAGAATTGGATACGATAGATTGATTGTTATCACTGATGAACAATCTATGGATATAACTCCAGATCCTGTAAGCAACCGTGCTTATATGGTTAACGTTGCTTCTTACGAGAACGGCGTTGGTTACGGAAAGTGGACTCATGTCGATGGCTTCTCTGAGGCAATCGTAGACTTCATTACCGAATACGAGAAAGAATTTTAACTTGAGGGGCTTCGGCCCCTCGGATTTACTTGATCAAAAAATAAAAAATGTTATAATTTTGAATTAAGTGAAAATTCAAATATGCAAAAGAATATGCATTTTGTAAATGAATTTGAAGATATGAAATAGGCTCCTGTTCCCAACACGAAACTTCTAATTTCGTCCATTAAACGTCGGGTGGAGGTTAAAGGTTCAATTCCTTCAGGAGTCATAAGGAGAAAATAGTGGATTGGTTAATAGTTTCGTTAAGCATATTATGGTATGCAATTGGAGTTTGTGGATATCTTTTTTTGGCAAAGTAAAACAGAAGATATAACCACACAGGATATTCCATTCATATTTGTACTAGGACTTCTTGGTGTAGCATCCTGGATTGTTGGATCGATTATGTGGTTGGGTTCACTAGATGAACCAAGAGTTTTAATAAAGAAAAGGGGAAAATAAAATGGCAACAGTAAGTAAAAATCAAAGACGTGGTACAAAAGTACAAATCCATACTCACAAGGATTGTGGTGGAACTATCAAGATGAAGGGTATCTTCAACAAGAGACTTCGTTGGATAGCAACTTGTGACAAGTGTGAGCAAACTGGTCGTAGACCCACAGATTTTGCATTGGCAAGTAGTACATATATATTCTCATGAAAGAATATGTTGAAACCACAGGAATGCTACTGGAATTAATTGACAAAAAATAAAGAATATGGTAAGATAATAAAGTAATGAAGAAAGAACTAGTCTTGGTGAAAAATTTTAATTTAATCAAAGGAACTCAATGGGGCTAGAAGTGTAAGTTTTGAACTTTACAGCCCCATCATATGATGGGGCTTTTTTATTGACTAAAATTAAAAAATTTGGTATAATAAAGAAACAGAAAAAACGGAATTAGAAAAAGATGAATGTTGTTGTAGTTGATACGCTTACACTAAGAGCAGTAGTTCAAACGAATGCGGACTGCATTCCAAGAAAAAGAGATTTAATAGTTTCTAAGAATTTTAATAGAAATCCTTATCCAGTAGTTACAGATGTTATTCCTTTTGTATTCTCCTGAGTTAACCGATCAAATAGTTGGATCAGCTACAATAGAATTTGGTTTTGATGTTAAATCTGGAGACGTATTGGTGTCGGTGAAATGAAAAACTTTACATTAGATTTTGAAGTTGGCTTCTATTTTAGAGATTCCGTAAGAGACATTTTAATAATGATGAAAGAAGCCGTAGAAGATGCTGGTGGGGAAATGAAGATTCAAGAGTTCCAAGAGGAATTAGAATCTAGGTTTGTAGTGATTGGTTATGGTGAGCCTTACGAACTAAAAAAGATAATGGATTGGACCACCGATTGGGGTGGCGAAGTAGCAGAATTATAAGGATGTACAGGACTGTGAAGATTTGTCCGTATTATAAACGCATAGTTTGGAAGTGGCAAAGAAAAGAACATTGTGGACTTCTGTTTAATCGGACAGGTGAGAGAATGGCTATCTAACTGGCTTTTAACCAGTTCAATGTGGGTTCGAGTCCCGCCCTGTTCATAGAAAGGTTCAAGTCCTTTACGGTTCAAAGGAGAATAAATGTTTAGTAATTATTGGTGGTATAGTAGTTTAGATATAAACGATTGGCATCGATTGTTCTATGGAATACTTGAATGTCTTGAAGAAGGTAAGAAAATTGAGCTTGAGAAGCAAGAAATTTTAACTTGGATTAATCCTACAGTTACCACTAACGGATTCTGGAAATGGGATTTTCCTAAGATTAAAACTATGTATAGCGGAGGTTATTCAAGGCTTTACATTAAACTGAAAATGATGATAGGGGAGATAGAGGAATGAGAAGAGTTAAACAAGCAGCTATTTTAAACGGTGGTAAGATTTACACTGGGCGTAGACATAGTGAGATTATTGGTAAGAAACGTTGGAAGTTATGCAAACTGGTGAAGCAGCTTGCCTGATAAGCAAGTGATATCTGGGTTCGACCCCCAGGCTTCCTAAAGGAGAAAAAAATGATGTTAGTTGCAGTTGTGTTAGGATTTCTTGGTTTAGTTGCACTTCTTATGATTATTGGACCTCCAATAATCATAGCAGTTAGTAAGTTTTATGATTTTATACATGAGAAGTTTTAAGTGAAAAAGTTTTTGATGGTTCTGTTGGTGGTTGGATTGTTGGGTTCTTGTGCTAGGGTTATGATACCGAGTGATGCAAGAATGGTTGAACATATTGGAAAAGGTTGGCATGTCTATGAATGGAGAGGTAATTATTTTAAGATTTATACAAACAATATGTCTTATAGAGGAATGATTACCGAACTTTCTGACTACCAAGAAAAGTAGAAAGTTACCCGAGTAACTCAGTGGCTAGAGTAGCTCTTTTACAAGGAGAAGGTCGGAGGTTCAAATCCTCCCTTGGGTATAATATTCTGGGGTAGCGAAGTTGGTATACGCGGCTGTCTGTTAAACAGTGTCATTTACGAAGGTTCGAGTCCTTCCCCCAGAGCAATTTACCTCAGTTATAAAGATATTTCATATACATAACTGAGGTAAGAAAATGAAAGAGGATTTTATTTAAAGAAGGCATAATGGATATCATAATTTAAGGAGGCAATCCATTATGCAAAGAACTGAATCATATCGTCGTGCTCAATATAAAAGAGCACAAAAAAAAGCTTATTTTCTTGTACACGATGTTTGGAGATATCACGATCAAGGTAAGTATTCTATGTCTATAGATGAACTATGGACATTTTCTAAAAAGTGTTTAACGCACAATCGTAAGAATTGTTCTGGAGATTGTTGTAAAAACCCAAGAAGAACTAAATATGGGAAAGGAAAAAACGGTCTAACCTATCAGGAAAAAAGAGAGTTTCAAGATAAAATCGCTCCTATAGCCCAATGGAAGAGGCACTAGGCTTAAGCCCTGTCCAGTCTGGGTTCGAATCTCAGGGGGAGTAATAAGATATGGAGTGGTAGCTCAGTTGGTAGAGCATCTGGTTGAAGACCAAATTGTCGGAGGTTCGATTCCTTCTCATTCCAAATTAGGCCAAGTAGCCCAACGGCAGAGGCAGCGTCTTCAAACGGCGTTCAGTCTGAGTTCGAATCTCAGCTTGACTAAAGCATATATATTACAAAGGAGAATGAACTGAAATCATTAACAAGAAATAGGGTAATAGACACTAGCTTAATAACTGGAGAGTTCACTTTAAAATCTGGAACTGTTTCGAGTAAGTATTTTGACAAGTATTTGTTTGAAGGCAATATGGAACTGTTGAGGGACATCTGCCACGAAATGAGGATGCTAGTTCCGTATGGTACTAAGACATTAGCTGCCTTAGAATTGGGTGGAATACCCATTGCAGTTTTACTTGGATTTAAATTGGGTATCGATTTAATTTTTGTGAGAAAGGAAGCTAAGACTTATGGAACTTGTAAGCAAGTCGAAGGACCTAGCGTAAAGGACAAGAGCGTAGTTATAATAGAAGATGTTGTTACTACAGGCTCTGCTATTATAGAAGCTGCTGAAGTTATCAGAAGTTTAGGCGGAGAAGTAGATACAGCTGTTTGCGTAGTAAATAGAATGTGTTCTGGTATAAAGAACTTAAAGGAAGTAGGGATAAATTTAATATCTCTACATGAGATAAAGGTTTAGCGTAAAGTTAAAATATCGACGCAGGGTAAATTCAATTGGTAGAATGAGTGGCTCATAACCACTTACGTAAGAGTTCGATTCTCTTCCCTGCTAGAAGAAATTAAAGGAGGTAACATTGCTATGTATTCGTAAATAAGGAGAATACACATGAGCAGAAGTTACAAGAAAAATCCGGGCTATATGGACCGGAACCCTCACGGTAAGAATCAAGCTAATAGAAAAGTAAGACATACCCCAGATATCTCAAATGGTAAAGCATATAAAAAGCTTTATGAATCTTATGGCATTTGTGATTTTGGTTGTCTTTGGTACTCAACTCGTACCGCTATAAAGATTTCTTATCATCAATGGAAATATGATTATGCGCCTAAAGTATCCTGGGATGATGCTCCTTGGCGCTATACTAGAAAGTGAACTTGAAAAAAAAAGGAGAATTTGTTAAAATTAATTATGAGAAAAAGAACTTGGAGACAACTAGCTTTAGAATATCATGTTTGCCTAACAAACGCTAGGAATACTTTAGTAAAAGAGTTAGAGAAACAACCTACTTCTATAAAAGTAGTTGCTAATATGAATGAAATGATACAAGTAGGATTGCCAGAGATAAAAAGATTGAACATAGAAGAGTTCGATGAACAACAAAAAAAATGAATCCTAAACTTTAAATATTAGGACAACTATATTTATCTTCAATAGAATTTGACCTTCCATCTTGTGGAAATTGTTTATCAGTAGTTGATGGCCCACCTGTTTGCTATAATGTAAAAGGCAATAAAGATGTCCCGGTTGAAGTTACTACTGATTTTTCTTGTGATAATTGGATTTTTTATCTATCTCCTGTCGCAGAAAGAATAATTGAGTATAATGATTATCTCAGAGTACTTAATGAAAACTTGTAGAAAATTAATAAAAATTGTATAATTAAATAAGAAATAATTCATGTAAGAGAGGGGGAAAACTGTGCTTACTGAAAAATTAGAATCTATGAATCTTGAGGAGCTTGCGGAACTCAAGAAAGAAGTTGCTGCTTTCATTAAAACTAAGAAAGAAGGCGACAAAGAAAGAAGAGCTGCCGAGAAACAAAAGAAAGCAGAATGGGCTAAAGAAAATCTTGAAGAAGATGATCTTGTCACTTTTTCTTACAAAGGTGAAATACTTGAAGGATCAATTACAAAGTTGAACGACAAGAGTTTTACTGTAGCTTTTGAGTACGAAGGAGAGGATAAAGTACTCTCTAGGCTCTATCATCTTCTTATAGAAAAAATTGATGAAGACGAAGATGAAACTGCGGCTTAAACATCGGGGGCAAAAGCCCCCATTTTTTAAAGAAAAAGGAATACCAATGATCTCAAGTACAACAAAAAACAAAACCTCTTATAAAACAGTTAGCCATACAATAACTTATAATAATCCACCAATAAAAAATATTGATGAGTTTGAATCTAAAAATTTAAGTCTTTTTTCTAATGTTAATGTGATTGCTATTGAAAAATTAAAAGGAAAAAGATTTAACATTTATTTTGATGGAAAGCAAGTAGAGTTTATGGATAGCGAAGATAAACTGGTTCCTAAAGGTGATGATTATCTTGGATACAAGAATTTATTTTATGAAAAATACGCTAAGTCATATGTAAAACTTGTAGATAGTTTACAAAAAGTTCCTTTCAATTTGCACGGAGAAATAATAGGACTTAACGCTAACGAAGAAATAGATATTTGTTTTTATGATATCTATCTTAATTCCAATTGGATGGATTGGAAAGATTTTAGCACTCTTATGAGTAAACATGATTTGCCAATAGTATCTACATTTTATTTTGGTAGATGGAAAGATGAAGAATATTTTTATTCATTAGTAGATAAGTTAAGAATAAGTGGAATGGTTGTTAGGCCAGAATTTGAAGATCTTTCTTACGGAAAAAGAGTTATTACTAAATTTTCTTCTGAAAAATTTAGACAAAAAAATAAAGAAGTAATGGAAGATTTTCGAGCTGACATAAGACTTTTTATGTTCAAAGAATTTACCAACGCCTGTGTTCTTTGGGAAGCAAGACTTATTACTTCTGGAATAGATATAAAAGATAAAAAGAATTTCTCAACTATTATGAAAATTGTATCAAAATTGGCTATGGAAGAAATTAATGATTATCTAGCTGATGAGTATTGTTACGACTGGAATGATATATATACTAAAAAAGAAATAGTAAAAGTTATGAAAAAAGAACTTCCATCTATGATTAAACATTTGTTAAAGCTCGATAACAGTAAATAAGCAGGAGAATAATGTGATTCCAGTAGGCTTAGAAACTTTAAATAATTTCAAAAGAATTGAATCTCTAGTAGAGAAACATTTTTCATTAAATGACGACAGTCTACTTAGATTTAAAAATCAACTTTTTAATCCAAACTTTGATGATGTTTACTCAGATATGATAGATGAAAATTTTAGATTAACAATGAAGCTAGATGAATCAGACATAGAAGGATTTGATAGTGGTTGGAGTACTTTCAAAAGTACATTTCCTTCTTTTTATAATGAAACAAATATTACTTATAGAAATTTTGCTAATAATATTGTTCTCAAAAATAAAAATCAAATAAAAATAACTAAAGAATTAGTTAGCTTTTATCTTGATAACAAGGAATTATTCGTTGAAGACATTGATAGATATTTCCATAGATACCTAGGTATTAACCCAAATTCACAAGTATCAGAAAATTCAAAAACAAATTATATAAGAGAAAGAGTCCAAGATTTATATTCAGCTGTTTCTGAATTGAAGTTCTCTGGAAAAGCTCAAGAACTAAGTTTAGTTCTTTCTCTTAATTTTGCTGATTGGTTTCTCAGTGCAACAGAAGAATCTTGGTCTTCATGCCTTAATCTTGAAAGTGATTATAGTGGTTCTTATTGGTCAGGATTACCAGGAACAATCGTAGACAGTAATAGAGCTTTACTCTATCTCACAGATGGGAGAAAGAAATCTTACTGTGGGGTAGTAGCAGATAGGATGATAAAGAGAAGTTGGGTAATGCTTGGTAAAGCAGATGTATTTCATATTGTAAGATTTTTCCCAAGTGATCTAAGCCTTGATTTAATTAAAAGTAAATTTCATAATGTGTTTTGGGATTATTTACCAGATGAATCTGGTGGCTTTCGTTCTAAGCACGGTGTAGATTTTCTTAATTATAATTTTGGTGACTCTTGCTTTATCTATCAAGACAATACAGTATTAAGAACTCATAATGAAAAATATTATTTTATTGGATCTCCTGGAGATGGTGGATATTTTCACACTAATGAAGAAGTTGGTTTAGTGACTAGTAATATTTTTTCTTATAACAGAGGATTTGGAGAATTAATAATAAATAATGAATCCATTTCTTCTTATGAAAAAAGCTTAGTTACAACTTGTACTGGTTGTGAAAGAAGTTTAAACGCAGATGTAGATGATATATATCAATCACAAGGTGCTATATACTGTCAATCATGTTATTTTGAATTTTTTAAACATTGTTCTAATTGTGGAGAAACAATAGATGTTGATGACTTGATTACTTTAAATAATGGAGAACAAATCTGTAGAGATTGTTACAATGAAAATTATTTTGAGTGTATTTATTGTTATGAGGCACATCTATTGGATGATGCTGTAATTGAACCAAAACGAAACGACAGAATTTGTCAAAACTGTTATGATAGAATTTATTCTAGGTGTACTGTATGCGATAAAGAAGACAATAAAATAGATTTAGGAATGCGTGATGGATTATGTATAGATTGTGAAGCAGAAAAATTCTTGCAAGAAAATAAGGAAAATGTTATAATAAATTATGGATAAAAAATTACTTTTAGAAATCTTCAGGATTCCTTCGATGAGTTCTTTTGAAGAAAGAATGGCTCATTACATAAAGAATAAATTGAATGAATTTGGAATCCCATATGAAGAAGATGAAATGGGAAATATCTTTAACATAAGTCATAAAGATAGACCGTTATTGAGCTCTCACATGGATACTGTTCAAGATGTAACAGATACATTGCTTACTGATTTTATAAACATTAAAGGAAATTATTTAAGTGGTTATGGAGTAGTTGGTGGAGATGATAAATGTGGAATTTATATTATTCTTGAGACATTAAAAAATAGAAAAGATGTTAACTTTCTGTTTAGTGTACAAGAAGAAGTAGGTGGCTTAGGATCAAGTGGATGGACAAATGGAAGAAATCTTGATGATATTCTTTATGGATTAGTTCTTGATAGAACAGGAAACTCGGATATCATTTGTACTCAAAATAATTATGGAATAAAAGATCTTGAAATCTTTCTTTATGAGATAGGAAAAGATTTTGGTTATTCTCCCGCGTCTGGTACATTTTCAGATGCTGATAATTTAAATGATCTTATTAGTTGTGCGAATTTGAGTGTTGGATATTATAATGCTCATTCAAAACACGAATTTGTAAACCTCTCTGACTTAGAAGATTCTTTCAAATTTGTTAATTCAGTCATAACTCACGTTCACGAAAAGTTTGAAGGGCCAAAGCCAAAGCAAAAATGGTATCGTCAAGCTAAAAGTGATAATTTTTACGATTATGATTTAGCTGATTTCAATGATCAATTTATTACAATGGAAGATATAGAATGCTCTAGTTGTGGTGCTCAAAAGCCAACAACCTATCTTAGTTCTATAAATGATTTCATTTGTTATTCTTGTGCTCAAATGTTAAAAAGTGAATTAGATGAATTAACATTTCTAAGTGAAGAAGAGGAACAAGCATTTGGATGGTAGCATTAAAAATATTCTTATCATTAACAGCTTTAGTATTAATAGTATTAATAACTGGATTATTCCCAACGGCAGCATTAGTAGTAATGGCGTTGGGAATTGTATCTTTATTTCTCATTTTTAAAGATGTAAGTTAATACGTATATCTAAAAGGGAATAAATGGAGATTTAAATGTTTGTAGAAAGTTTAATTAAAGAGACAGAAGGTTTACTAGAAAAGATTTCACTATCAGATCTAATTGACCTTTGGAATAAAATTTTTCCAGAAGAAGTAATTTCATTTAATGCTGCAAAGGAATATTCAAGTGATTTGATTGAAGAATTAAGGGCTATGATTATAGATGAATTACAAGATACTGGATTAGAAAGATTGATTACTATACATAATCAAATAGCCGAAGAGAAAGTCTCAGAAGATGATGTTTATGAAGAATTTAGTTCCATAGAAGATATGGATGAAAATGGTGAATAACCGTAAAGTTAAGATTGAATAAATTAACTTGGAGATAAAATATGCCAACTATAGATGTTTCTCAAACAAATATTATTAAGAAGAATGGAACTATAATTTCTTTAGATACAATTCAAGATTCTAAGAGTGGTATAGTTGTACCAATTGACCCTCCTGCTTCAAAAAAAGAAGTGACACAAATACCTATTGATCCCACAGGATCTGCAAAAGAAAGTCCTATAGTAATGATAGGTTCAACTAAGAATGAAAAGAGCGCTTAAAATAATTTTGCGAAAAATATAAAAATTTGTTATAATTAATAAATAACAAAACGGAGAAGGTGAATTTGGTGGTGAACGCAGAACAAAATCTCTTTAATAAATTTAGGATTAATAAGATTGTAAAAAATCATTTTGGTCTTACAGAAGAAAGTAAAAAGCTATTTAGATATCGCCTACTATATGAGCCACATATAGCTCCAGAATACGCAGCGATACTTGATGAATTTGGAACTAAAGAAGATCCTCTTAGAGCAAGAATTAACATCAAAGATGATATTATGCTTCTTGCAAGTATTGACAAGGGATGGAAACATTTTAAAGATTTCTTCTATTGTTTTATTACAGAGTATAACGTAACTTACTCTAATTTTAGAGACAACAGAGTAATTATAAACAAACAAACAGTTAAGCTTAAAAAAGCACTAGTTCAATACTATTCTAGAAATGATGCTCCAATGGATGGAGGAGGATGGAATCATAGGCATAATGCTGAATGTATTCAAAAACATCTTGAATACATAGGAACTCTTAAAGTAAGTAATAAGAAATTTGGTTTGCAATTAGTTCTTTCTTTGAACTTTGCAGATTGGTTTCTTTGTTCTACTGGTGAAAAATGGTCTTCTTGTATCAATCTTGAAAGTGATTATGAAGATACTTATTGGGCCGGTCTTCCAGGTTTAATTGGAGACAAGAACAGAGCTATTCTTTATGTAACAGATGGGAAAACTAAAACCTATGAGGGAATCACTGTAGATAGATTTTTAAATAGGTCTTGGACTCTTACCTTTAGACAAAGAGCAAAGAATGAGCAAAGAAAAGAAAGGGGCACATCTTTCATAAATGTAGTTGGTGAATATCCAAATAATCTTAATTTAACTGATATGGCAATAAAATCATTTAAAGCTGGTTTTGTTAAAAATTTTGAGAATGAAAGTCCAACAAAATTTGTTTCTAAGTATTACATAGAAAATTTATTTCACAAAACTTTAAATCACGATTCAGTTACTTCCTATATTTATCAAGATACAACTTGTAATTATATAGCAAGAAAAAATAAAGCTGAATTTTCACTAGGTGCCTTAAGTTATTTAAAACCAGGTAGCTGTGGAGTAAATCGTTATGATAGGCAAGGAAATCATGTAGATGGTCAACCTGTTTATTATACTAGAGGACTCAGGCATTTAATTTCAAACAATCTTGTTATCACTAATGAAAGTAATGATAACGATAGATATTATTGTTACAATTGTGATTGTAATATTTATGAAGGTGAAGAGCTTTACAATGAAGGAATTGGTGAGTATTATTGTAGTGATTGTTTCGATGACCTATTTATAATTTGTCCGCATTGTGAAGAATCTGTAAGTGTTGAAGAATCTTGTGAAGTTGCAGTAGGCCGTAGAAATAGCTATGAATATATTTGTAATTTTTGTCGAGATAATGAGTGCATTGTTTGCAATGACTGTAATGAAACTCACTATATTGATTCCACTGTAGAAATAGAAAATGGAAAATATGTTTGCAATAATTGTATTGAAAATTATTTTGTTTGTGAGGAATGCGATACATATCAACTTAATAGTGAACGGATTGAATTAGAAAATTCACCTAAGATAATCTGTGAGGATTGTTTTATGGGAGCATCATCAACTAAGTACTTTCAATGCACTACTTGTAATGATTACTTTGAAAAAGATGATGATACAATTCACTTAGAAGAAAGTAATAATTATTACTGTAGCGTAAGTTGCAGAGAAGGAGAGTTTAAAAAGGTTGGGCAAACGGAGTTAGAGTTTAAAGAACCTGCCAAAGCTCCTATAACTTTTACAGAACTAGCCAAGCAACCAATAATGAACTATCAAAATTTTTCAAATGATTTTGAAATAGAAGGATGTCCTTGTACTTTCTGTGTAGGAGTAAGAAGAGAACATGAAAAACTTCTTGCAGAACGTGATGCTATGGCTGCAAATAGTAACTAAATAAAAAAGCCCCTCATATGAGGGGCTTTTTTTTATATAGACTTTTTTATTCTATTGTTGTACCAGCTGCGTTGATCACTATGTCAAGTTCTATGATCTCAATTGTTCCTACAGGAACTAATTGAATTATACCAGCCATTATACTTTGTTGAATTAGACTTGCTGTATTAGTTGTTGCATCGATAGTTACTCTGTAATCAGAGACACCGTTATTTTGTCTAATTGGTTCAAGTATGGAATTGATCAAGTTAGTTGCTTTTGCCCAACTGTCTGCATTGTGAGGCTCGAACACCAATCCGTCCATAGCTCTCTTAATAAGTTTCTTAGCATAAATTACCATTCTTCTTACGTTGATTCTGTTTAATGCTGTTGTTCCTCTAAGCAATGTCTTTTGTCCGTAGATTTCAAGACCTTTAGTGGCAAAATTTACAATTGGATTTAGCGCATTAAGATCGCCATACATTGTATCTCTCTCTGCAAGAGAAGGTGAATATTCGTAATCGAAAGCTGAGATTTTTCCTCTAGCATCACCAGCTACTGCATACCAAGGTCCATAAGTATTATCTACTTCAAGATACTTAGCTGCTACGAAAACAGAAGGTGGACACCATACATATTCGCCAGCTACTGAGTTAAATTCTTTCAACCAAGGCCAGTAAGCTGCTGCGTAAGATGTATTAAATGCTGTTGATCTTCCTTGTGATCCAGTTCCATTATGCCAAGCTACTGCATTTGATATAGACTTGTTATAAGGTGGATCTGCAATATAGAAACAATCTTTTCTAAATTCGCAAAGTGCAACTCCTGCATCTTCTACTGTTTCTGAACTACTATCAGGTGTGATAAGTATGTGGTAATCCCAAAGCTCTTGATTTGCAAGACCAGCACTTGTCGCTAATGCGTTAGTGAAGAGTGTATCTCCACCACTAGATGGAACTCCATCTACTCCAGCTCTAAATTGATAATCAGTTGAATCACCTATAAATGCTGTGAATGTATCACCTGTTTCCCATGCTAATGTATCTCCACCACTTGTTTGTCCAATTAAGTAATTTCCGTCAGCAATCCAAGTTTCTGAATCTCCAGATGTTGGAAAGTAAACGTCTACTGAAAACCAATTTGAACCACCATTATCAGCATCTTGATTAATAACAGTCTCCCAGAAATTTGTATCTCCAGCATAATAAGAAACACCTTTAAAACTTTCTTTTAATGTTGCTGAACCATTATTGTAGTAGAAAAAGTTAATATCGTGTTCTGAGTCACCAGAAACAGGATTGGTTCTTGATGCTACAGTAAGATAAGAACCGTTTAAAGCGGAACCATCTTGATCCATAAGAATTTGTGCTTTATATGAATCTCCAAGTGTTGCATCACTATAAAGAACTCTTTCAGCTTGTAGCAAAGAAACAATAGAATCTCCAGTGTCATCTCCTACTCTATAGAATAGAACTTGATTAGTTTGTGTAAAAGCTCTATAAGCAGCAAGACTTGCATATGGTGAAGAAGAAGATGGTGGTCCAAATTTTTCTAAAAAATCACTCCTAGATGTAACTCTTGTAACTGTATTAATAGGTCCTTTTGTTGCGTATCCGACAATGGCAAGTACGGTAGATGATGTTGTAACAGCATAAGCTGAATTATCCCGTTCTGTCAATGTAATTGATGGACTGTTAGCCATTTTTATTCCTCCAAAAAATATCTTTCGATCTTATCTTTACACTGGGTTGGAAGAGGAAGGGAGCAAGTCTTTTATTCCATATTCTTTAATTAATTTTATATTTATTTTATTTAATCTTGATAAATTTTCTTTTGCTGGAATCAATCTTAAATTTCTTAAATTCCAACATTTATTTACATATTCTTCTTCATTTAAATAAAACTTTTGTGGAATAATATGGTCTATATGAAATGCTTTAGAATCAATTAAAAAATCTTCCCATGTATATTCCCTTGGCAATGTTTCTTTCATTCTATTAAGAAATTCCTCTTTTGTATATCCAAGTAAATTAAAAGTATACTCACCACCTTTCTTAATATGATAGCGCATATTTGCTTTAATTCTATTTTTAAACTTTCTATGTGGATTGTCTTTTACTTTTTGTTGCCATTCTGTAATACTTTTGATTCTATTTTCTTTATTAAGTTGATAGTTTTCTCTATCTCTTTTTCTTATCTCATTTGTATTATTTTTTCTATATTCTCTTTAATATTTCTTTTTATAATCTTTATCCTTATATCTATCCATACTTTATACTTTATAGTTTATAGTTTACTACATACGGCATAAGGGCTATTTAATCTCTCTTATTTTGATGAGTCCTTTTTTAACTAAAGAAAGAACCCCTTCATCAATCTTGTCAAGAATGGTATATTTCCTAGGGTTAAATCTAATATCTTTACCGTCAATTACTACTCTTAATGGTGAGTAAGTTAAGTTTCTTATTCTGTATTTCATATTGAATCACCTACATCTCCAACAAGATAATTAAGTTGCCAGCTTTGAATGGCACCAGATTCTTCGTATTCTCTTGGTAGATAAGCTCTAGGAACAGTTAAGTCTATTCCATATCTTATTACTCTATCTTGAACCTCTCCTGGCTCAAGATTAGTTTCCTCCCTAACACCAGAAAATCCTAACTCCATCCATTGTCCATCAACGATAGCGCAATGCTTTTTATTTTTACTTGTTGTAGTTAATATTTGATATAATAAAACATCCATGTCAGACACAGATATGGTTCTTAAGGTAAGCGTATAAGTAAGTTTATATATTAATAATGGAGGAACTGTTGTTGTTATTTGAGTTGTAGAATTATAATTTGATTTTTGTACAAAACCTAATAAGTTTTCTGTTTCTCCATATTGATTTTCACTTAAGTGAAAACTAATTATTGGTTGTATTTGTTGTCCATTCACTATAGGATATATGTATTTAGAAAATGCTCTAGCTGGAGTAGAATACATAATAAGAACATTTTCATCATTTGGATAACGAGAAAGAAAACATTTATTCTGTAAGTAACTCTTGACAGCTATTGAGTAATTTCTAAATAAGTAAAATTCGTTAGGATACGCCATCTGCTATAAACCTTCTTATATAATATCCTGATTCTATTTCATGTGGCTTGTTATCTGTATCAAAAATAACACCGCCATATTCTAGAACTCCAGGTATGTTCTGATCTTCATCTTTAGGTGTAAAACTTAAATCAATTTTTATATTAATAGTTTCACCTGTAATAAATACTTCTGCGTCATCAACTAAAGAACTATCTCTATAAGCATTCTCAAGTTTTTTAGTTCTTAAAAATACAATATCTGCTATTTGATTATCTGCTATTTCTTTTATTTGATCTGCGTGCTTTAGTTCAAACATATTATACTTCTTTAATCTTTCCTGTAGCTACATTATATAAATATTTTTTAGGTCCAACATCTGGAGTTAATAAATATTCATTCTTTCTATAAGGCTTAATATCTAAATTATTCATATTATCTGCATTAAAGTTTTTAATTATTCCTGTCTTCATAAGTACAGCTTTAATTGCACCTAAAAGTGCTTGTGAGCTTGAACCTTTAATTTGATCTATTGGAACAATATTACCTTTTTGATCAAATACTTTTCTCGTTGGAATTTTATTACCAACTATTTCTGCTGATACTTCTTGCATTACTTTATCTATATTCATTTTACTTCATCCCTATTTATTTATCTTAACAATTATTACTATGCCGTTTCTTATGTGCTTCACTTATTCTTCTTTTATGTTCTTCGGATAAATGTTTTCCTTTTCTGTGAGAAGCTCTTCCTTTATTTGCCTCACTTATTTTTTTTCTAGTTTCTTTTGAAACATTATGTCCCATTCTACTTTCACTCATCTTTTCTCTTGTTTTTTTACTAAATTTCCTTCCCTTAAACGATTCACTCATTTTTTCTCTTGTTTTTTTGCTTACTTCTTTTCCTTTATGAGATTCACTTATTTTCTTTTTTGTTTCTTCACTTCTTGGAATTCTTTTTCTTGATGGTGGCTTTTCTCCACCAATAGTCAAATTATATCCATTTGGTGAAATTGAGTTATTTTCTTTTATTAATTCTATTTCTTTATTACTTAACAGATCGTTTGAAATATTCTCTAATATAATTTTTTCAAAATTTTCTGAACCGTACTTTCTTAAAGCCTTGCCTATTATAGAATTGGAAGTTTGATGCTGTCTAAATCTTTCCTTAAAAGTTTTAGTTGTTTGTCCTATGTAACACTTATCATTTGTTTTATTTTTTAACATATATATTATTCCCATACATATATCTTTACAAATGTTGCGTTATTCTAAATTTATCTTTTGTTTTAAGTTATATTGATACTCTTCTATCTCTTCAGCATAATTTGCTGGTAAATCCATTTGATCCATTCTTGCCAATCCACAATCTAATCTCCAAGTTACATAATCCCAAGCAAAATCTCCATGAGGTTGAGCATTCCTTACTTCATATAAACGCCACTTGTTTGTTAATATGGCATCTCCAGCTTCTATTACATCTGTTACATTATCGTAAGAAGTATCTTCGCTAAAAGAATTCAATGTTTGATTAAGAAAAGATGTTTCATTAAAATCTGCCAAACTATCGCTAATATCATTTTTTCCAGCTAATGTTACTGTCCAATCATCAAGCGTATTTATAGAAGTAGCTAACTTTTGAATTGTATTATAACTATAAGCTGCAAGATTATAGTTAGCTAAAACACTTCCACCAATCTTAAGAGTAAAAGTACTGTTTGTTTTTAAAGCAGAAGGAGTCCCACTACCATCATAAACAATATACATGTCTGAAACGTGTCCGTGTTTTAAATCTCTTACTCTTCGAACCATATCTTCAAAATTACAGATGAACTGCATTGTTTCTTCTTGCTCATCTGTAGCAAAAACTCCAAGCATTTGTTGGAAGTAATTATCAAGATGAAAAGCTTTCAACTCAAAAGGATTCAAATATATTCTACTGTTTGCTTCTACATATAAACTATCAATCTTGGTGTCTACTTTATCAAGCTTAAACACTTTAATAATAGGGGCTGCGAAATTAATGTATGCTTTGTTTATAAAATTAACCCATTCTATCATATCTATATCTTTCCAGAAAAGAGTTCGGCATAATTAAATTTATCTTCCCAGAAGATTGAAAAATCTCCCTCTTCTGGAAAATCTACTAATTGAATAATAAAAGACCTTGCTAAAGTAAATGAAGCACCTCTTACTGTTATTGTTGTAATGTGCCCTGATGGTAGATAAGTAAAAGCAAAATCACTACCTATTGCAAATGAAGTTCCAGAAATATTTGCTGTTCCTGAAGGAAAATAAAACCATCCAGCAGGAGCATGTTGTCCCGAACCGTTGACATTTATTCCACCATTACTAGTGTAAGACCAACCAGGAATATATTGAGATGCTCCATTTATATTTATTCCACTATTACCAATGTAATTATTATAGTCTATTTGAGTTTCTTGTGTACCACTTAAAGTAAGAGAATCATCACCAGTGTAAGCCATCCCTAATAGTGAAAAAGCAGTTCCATTTATGCTCAATGGGCCTTCACTAGTGAAATTATTATAACCTACTACAGATTCTTGTGTACCACTTAAAATAATGGAACCATTGAAGTCTCCGTTATATGGTGGTATTACTAATTAACAATTGCTTCCGAGATTACCCTCGAAGCGACGTCGAGGCGATTCATTATCGTAAACAAAACGGCTGTTTTGAAATTCTCAAAGGCGAAGCTAAATCCGCGGGCTCCGCCAACGTAATACTCCATTACCTGCTCGTCTTGATTCGCAAACTCTCGATCAAGCCAATCGAAATAGATCGGGGCTTGATCGAGCAGGCGGTCTGCAAGTGGAACCAATCGAAGCGGGTCAGACTTTCCCGCCAACATTTTTAATCGATCCAGATAGTTTTCGGCCTCGCCCCGACTCTCAGGCATGATTTTTCGTATCTCCGAAAGCAAGAGTCGATCGGCATCGAGGCGTTTGGTAAAATCGGCGGGGTCTACCGCCGCGAGGGTTCGATTCGGATTCGACGATCGTGGTACCGGAGCTTCGCTCGCAGAAATTGAAACAAGAACCAGCGGTTCCTCGCCTTTTTTAAAAGAACCAGGAATGCTCGAATCGAGGAAACTCTCTGTGAGTTCTACTTCGGGTTCAAAGCGCAATTCAAATTGTCTCAGAGGTTCGCCTGTAAGTGACACCGATCCCAGGGCCAGCAAAATGACGGCGCGAATCGCGAATCGTGCGTAAAACATATAGCCCCCTGCTACAAACGAGGATTCGATCTGAGTAATTCCACCGCAGAGTCAATATATACGTCCACACCCGAGTGGACGTAAGACGTGCTGGACGGAAAGCCATAATCGATCATTCCGACAACTACATGGTCTGGGTCAACGTCTTGTAAATTTACACCCCATTTTATTTCTGTTTCTACCGCAGTCGTTAAGTCAATAGATGTAGAGGTGCTGTCTCCTTTAACCTTGTATCCAGTTGCCCAAGGTTCAGAAGTATAAAAATCGGTTTGGAATGAAAATTTATCCCAAGTGTCATCATCATCCCATGTAGTATCACCAATTGTAAAATTTAATTCGCCAGTAGAAGCTAAGTCAACAAAACCACTAGAATCTGTTAAAGCCATTTTTATTCTCCGTCAAAATCTTCTTTATTTGATCTTCTAAGTGTAAAATTAGGTGTCCCTCTTATTCCATCTTTACTTATATAAGAAGAAGTTGTAGTAACTCTTTCTCTTTGTAGTATCTCATCGCAACCAGGATCTGTTTTTAATATATCAGAATAAGATCTTCCAGCTACTAAAGGAGCAATTCTCCCACCACGAATTTCTTTTTGAAATCTAGGATCTATGCTGATTGAATTTTCTTTCGTTCAGTTATTCTCTACTAGCACCTTGCCATGCTTTTTCTACATCAGCAGCCGCAGCTCTTGCAAGTTTAATGTTTATTACTTTTTTAACTGCTTGATAACTTTTATTTCCAGGACTTTGAATATAAACAGGAGGCATTCTTAATGATTTAGTAATTTCTGTTATTATTGATTTATGCACATCAGGTGTATTTTGTAGGTTTGAAGAAATTTTCTCAAACTCTTCTCTCGCTTGTTGAAAATCTTTATTGGCTATTGCTATATAAACATATTTCAATTCATCTTCATATTTTCTTTTAGCCACTTCCATTTGTTGCTTTACTTTATTAACCCGAGCATCGGTCTTTACTTCTTTAACTACTTTACCTGGATTAAATAATTCCTTAGTGCCTTTGAATATTTTTTGCCAAAGACCTTTCAATCCCTTAGCAGCTTTTATTCCACCAAGAATTAAAAGAGATCCACCGAAAGCACCTAACAAACCAACAGTTCCATAGCCCAAAGCTGTACCGATAAAAGTAGCTACATCTTCATTAAGTTCTTTTTCTATTTGCTTTATTTCTTTTTCTTCCAAATAATCTTTAAGTTCCATTTTATCTCCTAGAAGAATTCCAAGAACAGTGGTTCTTGATTCTTATCAAGTTTCTCTAATAGAGTTTGTCTTTCTTGAAAACCCTCTTGCTTTAAATCTTCACCATTAAGTTGAAGCATCTCAGCTCCACCAGGAATTCCTGACTTAAATGTTGATCTTATGTTTCCAAGTACTATCTTAGCTTCCGCTAATGTTAATTGTCTTACCCAATAATTACTTACAGTTTCTGAAGCAGTAAGGCTTCCTTTATATCTAATCGCTATATCCATTGCATCTGGCTCAGGCCAAATGAATAACTTTCCGTTTAATATTTCCCATTTAATTTGAGTACCAAGAACTACATTAATATCTTCTTCAGTTGTTATAGTAACATAGTAATCAGTAAGAATTTGTGTAAATCCAGACTTATATCTTTGGAATAAATATTGTACATAAAGATTTGTAATTAAATCAGTACGTCCTGCATAATAAGTAAATGGAAATCTTGGCCTCATTATAATATCTATAATGTTATCTGATCCACCAACTGTAGCTGGTATATCAAATCCATTTCTTGCATTACCAGATAGATTAGTATAAAGAACATTCTCTTCGAAATTTTTTCTTCTATTATAGTGATAGATAGCATCTGATAAACAATCTTCAAGTTGTTCATCTGTTATTTCAGTAGGTATCAATGGTTCACCAAGTTTAGCCCTTATGTATCTAAATAAATCACTATAATCTACCGTACTACCTACAGCAATTTCTCCCGTATCAGTTGCTGTAAAACCCCATACAGTTGCCAAGGCATCAAAAGTAGCACCAGAACTAACGGCGATAGTAGCATCTGTGCCTGTTGCTGTTGTTTGAAGAACTAAATGTCCAGATCCATCATCTGTAGCATCTTCTAATCCAGGAACATTAGCTGCATCTATAGCTGCTTTAATCTCAGCTAATGTTATGGCAGTAGTGTCACCAGCACCAGTCTTTAAATTTACTTCACTATCACCTGCTTGAGTTGTAATAGTTAAAAGGTAATTACTTGAAAGATCAACAGCAGTAGTTAAATCTACTGTACCAGTTATGATAGCTGTTTCAGCAGCACCTGTTTCTACTACTATTCCAATCTCATCAAGATATATAAGTTCTTGACCATCTGAACTAAAATAAGCTCTTATGATTAAATCTGCATCTGAATTAAATGTAAGATCAGAGAATTGAGTTTCCATTATTCCAGGAGTTACTGATTGTGAATAACTACCATCTGAAACTCTCCAAGATCCAGATAAATAATAATACCAAGTAGCTCCAATTTTTACTACATATGTAGTATCTGCGTGAGCAATTAAGTTTAAATCTATTACTTCACCTTCAACAAAACCTGTACCAAAGTGAATATCTACATAAGGTTCTGTATCATCATATTGTTGCAATGCAGTAGTTTCTACTGTATAAGCTCCATTATTTTGATATTCATTATAAACTAATAATTCATCATATCTATATGTATCACCGCTATTTGATTGTAAGAATAAATATGTACTATCACCTCTACTAAATCCAGTTGTAGTAACTCCAAACTGAGCTCCATTTAAGAAGAGTTGAGTTAAAGATTCATTCCAACTTAATTCAAAAGCATTCCAATTAAGATAATGATTACTCCACAATCCAAGAGTTGCATTTACTTGAGTATCTCCATTATCATCATACATTCTTAAAATTATATTAGAACTTGTATCGTGAATAAGAGAGATTCTATTAGAATCTCCACTTCCATTATAAAAACTTAAAATCTCTGTATCTGCAACTGGAGCATTAGGAATCTTACCTGTCTCAACAGAAGTCATTAAGGTAATAAGATTGTTTCCACTAGCTGGAGCTGAAATTAAAATACTATCTCCAAGTGTATCAGAAGTAACTCTTACTTTAGAGTCACCAGTTACTGAAGCTGTTGCTCCTGTAATAGATAGATTAACAGCATTACTGATATCAATCATTGCATCACCTTCATCAAGTGCTACATAAGTATCTCCAAAAGAATCACCACCTATAAAAAGTTTAAAGTAATATGAATCTCCACCAGATGGTATTGTTGGTGCGGTAGTAGCTGAGAATTGTTGATAGCCACCATTATTATTAAAATTAGGTCTAACTCTAAACTTAACAGAACCTTCTGTTGTCATAGATTCAAAATTAGCTAAATCATATCTAACATAACCACCATTTGAGATTAGTACATGCTGTCCAAATACTCCAAAATTCTCAATAGATACAGTATCTCCTCCAACTCCAGTAACGGTTGATATTGCATAATCAGCATCTATGTCACTATCGAATGAAGTAGCTAATACTAAATCACTTGGATATCCAGCTAATTCTATTCTTCCAGTGGTATCTCCATAAAATGAAGCATCGGTACTATAATCTAAATAGTTAAATCTCTCTATAACCGCCATTACTTAACCTCTATTAATTCAGTCAATCTGATTTCAAACTTACCAGAAGAAGTCATATTTACTATAGTTCCTTCGAATATACCTTCACGCAATATTTCAACTTCACAAGACATATCTTCTTTCTTGCTTAGAATTCTTCTAGTTTTGTCCGTAGGACGTATCGTTATTAATCTGTTCATATTTCTTATTTTATCTTTACTTAAAAATAGTTGAAGAAAATTAATGAAAAATTTATAATAGTGTATGGGTAAAAAAAATACAAAGCTCTCTTTTTTAGGGCTATTATATTTAAAAGAACCATATGATATTTATCCAGGTGCTGATGGTAGGAAAAGTTCGGATTTTAAGGATTATGAAACTTTTTATTTTTTTGATTCAAGCGCAAATCCTTTAGAGCCAGATGTTTATTTTGTTTATGATAGCAGATTTGATTCTATAGATTCTATTACTTTAAGTGGAGATACATTAAAGGAGATATTTCTTTAATGGATGGTAAACTTGTTTATTTAGGACTATTGTTCAATGAACAACCTACTGTAAATTATAAAAATAGTATAGGGGAGGAAGTCTTTTATTTTATGAAAGATGTAAATGGAATAAATAAAAAAGGAGAATTTGTTGAAATAAGAAATATAACTATTAGTATTTATGAAAAAGAAGTAAGTGAAAGTTTTATTGATGTAGTTGGAAATATTTCTATGGAACATGAACTTTACAAAGAAGTTTAAAAATTGTATAATTAATTAAATGAAAAAAGGAGTTATGAATGGATAGAAACGCAATAGCGTTCAAAATTCAAGAGAAAGTAGATTTTGGTTTTACCAAATTTAAATTTGATAAGAAAATGCCTAGCTTGAATAATGCAAGCGTAGACTATGAGACGTTAAGGAAAGAACTTATTAGATTAATTAATCTCGCACAAAAAGGAAGAAAGTTCGAAAACTTTCATTCTTTATTTATCTATGGACCTACGGGCGTAGGTAAATCAGAAATCATAAAAGCTATAGCTGAAGAGCATAGTTGCATATATCACAAACTCGAAATCCAAAAAATTCCTGTAGAAGAATTTGAAGGATTCCCTTATCTTGAAGACAGAGAAGGCACTAAAGTTACTCGTCTTGCTAGCCCTACCGTCCTCCCTCCTTCCGGTGATGATCGAGTATGGCTCTTACACTTGGACGAATTTAATAAGGCTGATAGCGACAAGATGGCGGCTGTGATGAACTTAGTTCTCACAGGCGAGATTGGTGGTAGTGCAGACTTTAATGCTACTACTGGAAGATCAGAGAAATATAAACTTCCTGAGAAGACTATTATTATTGGATCAGGAAACTTTAAGACACAAGAGAATACAGAGAATTTAAATCTTGTTAATCAAATGGACATAGCAACTTCTGAACGTTTTCATAGAGTTGTTTTACTTGATTACAATGCTGAAAGCTGGTTAAAGAATTTTGCAGTAAAGAATTTCTCATTCAGTTTTAATGGAGATAGTCATGCTATGTCTAGTAGAATTTCTCCAATTCTTATGTATTTCATAATGGATAAGATGAGGGAAGATGGGAATACTTCCCCCTTCTTAATTCCCATCTCTTTCCGTCCAGATGAGGGAGGTGGAGAGCGAACAGCTTCACCCCGTTCCTGGACACTTGTTTCAGACAATATGTTGCTTGATGCAATTATAGAATTTGAGAAATTAGATCCTACGGAAACAAAGAAGTATAGTGATTTAGCTAAAGATGAGTTAGAAGATTCAAACAGAGCTTTTGATATGTATTTTCAAGATCCAAATAATCAAATGAAGTTTCTATCAAATCAATCAAATGAATTTGGACTTGAAGGACATAAAATAGTAGCAGAAATTATGTCAAGATATTCTTACTTTGCTGAGAATAGAATTCTTGCAGAAGAAATTATATTCGAATATAATAAAGTGAAAGACAAGATTCTTGCCGTTAAGGATAAAGCAGGAGTAATTCTTTATCTTCTTATTAGTGCTGGCTATACAATCGATAAGCTTAAAGAAGGGGATGGTAGCTTGAAAATAATAGCCGCTAGTCTGTCTTCTTACTTTGAAGATACAGATATTTCGTCAGAGGATTTATGTGCTTTTATTTATATTATTTATAATTCAAAAAATAAATTAGCCAAAGAAGTACACGAATTGCTCAATACTTTTAATAAAAGGTACAAGAATGCTTTCGGAGACTTCTACTATACCTCAAAACGAGAAATTTAATAAGAAACTTTCTTTGCTGGCTGAACTTTTTATAGGCAGCAAAGAAATTAGCCGTTTCTATTTTGAAGATGAGGAAAATATTTTTATGTTTAATTTAGCACATTATGATGAGGAAAATATTTTTATGTTTAATTTAGCACATTATGATGAGGAAAATTATCGTATATATGACCCAGAGTATGAATCAGTAACAGCCAAAAATTTAGTGGATGTGTGGAGATACATTAAAGGAGATATTTCTTTATATGAGACCAGGAAAAATAAGTAAGTTAGCTATGTTCGCACAGATAAATGAACCTCTTCTTTATCTGTTTATCATTAATGCAGATTTCATTCTTGATGATGAACATACCATATTACCTCATTATGGATTAGCTGGCGTTACAATAAAAGATAAAAGAATAAAGTTTTATTATAAAAGTCAAATATTAGAATATTCAAGAGAAGAATTATACTTCATTATTTTACATGAAGCATATCATATATTTAAAAAGCATCTTGATAGATTTGATGACCTACGTGATGAGAATCCTATTCTTCTTAATGTAGCACAGGATATGGTTATCAATGAAGAGCTTTCTAGATGGCCTACCTCTAATTCTAAAACTGGGATTAAACCAAAGATCATAGATGGTTGTGAAGTTGTAGATAAAGAATATAGAGAAATGCATAGAGATCTTAGAAAGGATGCTTTCACCACAAGAAGAATTTATGATTACTTAATCAATAAAAAGATTAAAAAGGAAGACCTATTAGTTCCAGGTTCCTTTGTTATAATTAAAGGTACGGATCAATATGGAAAAATAGATAGCTGTGACAATCCAATGTATAGAGTTGGAACAATGTCTAAAGAAGAGTTTGAAGAAGAAATAATGGGTGGTGAATCAAAACCTCACGCTAAGAAAGATTTTCATATAGATGATCTCATTCCTGTTGTTCGTGGTGGAGCTGCTTCTGATTCAAAGAAAGTAGATTTTGAAGTAGAATCAATTGGTCCTGTAGATGCTCATTTACCACAAAATGAAGTAGATGATGTGGAGCAAGAAGTTATAGCTAAAAAGATTTTTGAACAAGCAAAAGAAATGATTCAAAATTCTGGTAAATCAGTAGGAAATACTGCTGGACATTTTTCAACTTCTATTGAAAATCTTTATAAATCAAAGACTAATTGGAAGAGAGAATTGAATAAACATTTATCTCTCTTTTATTCAAATAATTGTAAGACTAAAACTACAAGACAAAGTTTTATAACTTATGGTTGGAATCCTAAAAGTAGATACGGTATTCTGTGTAAGCATAAAATAGAAGAGGTTGGCAATAAGCAAAAATATATAATCATAGCAATCGATTCAAGTGGTAGTGTTTTCTATGATAAAAGAGAAATGCAAACTTTCTTTACAGAAGTAGAGGCTTTAGCAAAATGGTTTGAATTTACTAAAGAAGGAACTATTCTAACTATTCAATGGGATTCTGAGATAGCAGAAGGGATAAAACTTTATCAAAAGGGTGATTGGAAAAAGTTTTCTGTAAAAGGTGGCGGTGGCACAATACCACATTCAGTTTTTAATTATCTAACTGATATATATGAGAAGAAAAGTAATCATCTTGCAGTTAATCAAGGTAGGGTTCAATTCAATATTGATGATCCAAAAAAACTACCATTCTTAGTAGTCCTTACTGACGGTCAATTTTATGACAATCTTGGCTCAAGTGATTTTGGTGTATATGAAAAATGTGTAAGCAATGTTTTATTCTTCACTAAAACAAGTAGATGGATGAGTAAGGACATAAAGAGAATAGTGTACGAAGGTTGACAATAATTTTGAAATTTATTATAATGATAACAGGTGGTAATTAATGGCAAGTAGAAAAGAAATGCTTTTGGCTCGTAGATCACAGGATGATCTTGTAAGACTCCCAAGTCCCGATCTCCCAGAATATAATCTCATAGTTGATTATATTGAGAATAACTATGGCGATGATATTGTTGGCTGTATTATACCTGAAGGGTATAAAGTCGCAGCTGTCTTAAAGCATGATGATCCTAAGAATTCAAAGAATGATGAATGGGATTTCGTTATTTATGATATATCAAAAGACATGGGAAATGTTGGAACCATAACACTTGATAATCTTGATTCTCTTGATTCTATGGAAGATGATGGAAAAGAAAAACTTGAGGTAATTAAAGTTATACAAGGTTATTACGAAGAGATTATCCAAGAGTCAATTGGAATAATCAGAAAGTACAAAGGAAAAGGACAATAAAAAAAGCCTCCCAAATGGGAGGCTTTCTATTTAGTTTTTAAAAACTAATTATATTCTAAGGTTGCTTATGGTAATTTTACCATAATGCCATTGTCCACGAACTACTTTGTGTAGAGCGTAACGAGAGAAGAATCCACGAATACTATTGAAGTTATCAGGATCTGTCACAAGACCAGATACCCAGTTTACGTAAGGTGCGTAAACAACTCCAGCACCGTAGGTACTATTTGAACTCTTGTATCCAAGAAGAACTTCATCACTAGTTCTGTTAGGATCAACAAAAATCTTTAGTCCACTTCCCAAAGCTCCAGCTTCATAAACATTAAATGATCCAGCAGCAATTTCACCCTTATAGTCAGGAAGCATGTTAAATACTGCTCCAATTTGTGGTGATACAACTGCCCAAGACGCTGGTCCTTGTCTATTGTAAGACGCAATCTTTGCGCTTACTTGATAGATTTTTTGAGTCAAAGCTCTGTGTCTATCAAGATAGTTTCCAGCTGCATTGTTACCCGTATTAGGGGAATCAGATGTCCAGTCGTGCAAGAAAGACAATGAAGATTGTACTTGATCACCAATAAAACTTATGATTTCACGGTCGATTTCATAGTTCATTTCCATAGAAGCAACTTTCACAAGTTCTCCTTCTACATCAATCTTGTGATAAGCTCTCATGTCTTGCTCGGCTTCTTTAGTCCAACGTACTTTCAATTTACGTTCGGTTGTTTCAACAGTCTCGCTGCTGATTGAGAATTCCATCTCAGGAATATCGTCTGATGCTTCTTGATTGTATACTAAGTATACAGTTACTGCTTCACCACCAACCCAAGCTGATTTAGTATCAGCAACATCTCTAAGATAGATATCGCCAGCACTTACATCATAATATGTGTCATATTCGCCAGACCATGTTGGTGATCCACCACCAGCGACCATAGGTTGCATAGTAGTTGAAAACAATGTACCATCAGCATTATTATAAACTTCGATTCTCTTGAGAGAGAACTGAAGAGCGCCGAGAGCATTGTAAAGGGTATCACCCAAGAAAGCAGAAATTTCAGTTCCACAATCAATAACTGTACTGTCTCCAGTTGTAGCAATAGTAGTAGTAAAAGGTCCGATCTTCTCACTTGTATACCAACTGGAATACGCGGGAGATCCTTGTTGAATTACACCTGTGTACTCATCATCAGCTGTGATTCCACCCTTGGTATTTGTAAAGTCATATCTAATATAGTAGATAACACCAGTTCTTGCTTGAATAGGTTGTATTGAAACAAGCTTATTAGCAATAAGGGTAGGATAAACACGCCTAATAATGGGAAACAAGATCCTAGGAATAAGGTTACTTCCAGCATCTGTTGAAATTGTAGGTGCTTCATTAAGTTCTTGCTCATCTTCATTAAGAACGTTACTTTCAAGCCAGCCTTCAGAAACTTGTTGGTTAGCTAACATTTGATCGTATGAATTTTCAAGTACTAACGAAACGTTATACTTTTGTTCGTAATCTTCAATATCTTCAGTAAGCCAATCCCACCTGTTTGTAAGACGTTGCTCTTCAGCAATTCTTGCATCTTTACTCATATAAGGCATTCTAATTTTCCTCCATTAAAATTTTATCTTTTCAAGTTTTACCTTTACACATACCATTTTTTTATAGTTTAATGTACTAAAAAAATAAAGCAACCCTTCTTATAAGAAGTTGGGTTGCTTTATTTAATGTATTTTGCTTTTTACTTACTTAGATCTTTTTCTGATTAGTTCTTTAACGGAATTTATTGGAGTTATCTTTTCTTCTTCTGCTCCCTCTTCACCTTCTTTAATATAGGTGTCAAATTCCTCATCTGTGTCTTCCTCGGTCTCTTCGTCGTCTTCTTCGTCGTCTTCTTCTTCATCATCATCCTCCTCTTCATCATCATCGTCGTCGTCTTCATCGTCGTCGTCTTCTTCAATTTCATCATCATCAAAATCATTGTCTACTTCATCATCTTCGTCTTCTTCATCAAGTCCTTCTAAGTTCTTGATAAGCTCGTAAAATTGTTCAGTAACTTCTTCTGATCCACCCTCATCAATAAGTGAGATAAGAATGTTTTGAGTTTTTTCAGAATACGGTGCGACTAACTCAGCAAGAGTTTTTGCGCCTTCTTCAAGCTTTGCTTCTTCCTCTAATTCTAACACTCTTTCTCTAAGAGTTTGAAGTTCATTAGCATATGCATTGCCAAGATAGTCTTCATCAAGAGTAGGAGCAACAAGCTCTTTAATTGTTTCAAGTACTTGTAACTCAGGATTATTTTCATAAGTCTCTGCAAGCACTTCAGCTCTGATAACATCTTTAGCTTCTTTCAAAGCTTCAAGTAATTTACCAGCAAATTCTTCTTTAAGTTTTTCTCTATATTCAAGATTAGTTTCCTCTAACTCTTGAACCATTTTCTCTTTCTCTTCTTCGGCTTCATCCATCAAAGAAACCATAACTTCTTCTTTCCATGTCTCCAACTTTTCTCTAAGAAGAGATTCAGCTTCTGGACTTAGATCTTCGTTGAGAATATCAACGCTTTCGTCTTCTACTGCCATTATTTTCCTCCAAATAAATTTTTCGATTATAACTAATGTATGACATTATCGGCGGGTTCCTTTATAAAAAAGGAATGTATGTCGTCTATAAATAACTTTCCAGTTACTAAAAAAGGGGCTATAATAGCCCCTTTTTGTATTACTCTAAATGAGATTTCATATGTTTCTTATATTTACTTATATCTTTGAACTTTTTGCCACAATTTTGACATTCATAATAGTCCTTAGCTTTATTAAAAGCATTCTTCATTTTCTTTTGTTCCTTTTTAAAAGGTGTATCAGAAGCATCCAATTTTCTTGATTTCTTTACAAGTATTCCCATTGTAGCCACTTGCTTATAAAGCTTTTTCTCAAGCCTTTTTTTATCAGCTTCATCTTTTATTCCTTTCCAAGTCTTAAGACCTTTCTTAGCTGCATTAAGGCTCTTTTGTTCCTTATCTGTCAAAGAATCTTTTGCTTCAAGTTTGCTAACTGCTTTCTCCATATATCTAACAAAATAACCAGATGCAGATTCATACAATTCTTCGTCAAATTCTTCGTATGATTCTTCTTTCAAGCCTTTACAATAAAATTTCTTCTTTTTATTTTCACCACTCTTATGCTTATCATATTCTTCATGTGACTTAAAAGCCTTTCCGCATAGATTGCAAGGATACTCTTCACTTTCTTGCATTTCATTTAAATAATCCTGTCTTTCTCTTGTTCCAGATCTTAACAGGATTTCGTTTATAGTTTTACTCATTTTTATCTCCTAAAGTTCGAATACATCTTCCCAAACTTTACTGAACTTTGTTGTACCACCAAGATTTACTGCTGTATGATGTTCGAGTTCTTCTCTTACATAATTTGGGAAAGATTCCTGTGATGGATCAAAAACTATATCAATAGCTTTCATTCGATAGCCAGGTTTTACTGATACATATCCCGTACCTTCCTTAACAAGTGGTCCGTTATACGGCTCGACACTTCCAAGCCCTCTAGTAGATACACCAAGTCTTACATTTGCTTCCATTAACTCTTTAAGTGTTCTTCCTGGTTCTGTATTCAAAGCTTCCGCTTCACCAAGAACAGCACCATCAGGAGCTATTGTAAGTTTAGTAATAACGTGTGAAATACCCTTCACATTAATTTTAGGTGATGGTGGATGGTCAAGCTCACCTACCAAGCCTCTATTTGTAATAGATTCACTAACTGAATTAATCGCATCTTCCATCACACCACGGGTATAAATTCTTTTATTCTTATTTGGATGATCTACTCTTGAGAAAACTCCCCTAAGAAAAAATTTCTTGTTCCCTTCTTGCTCAGATTCAAATAGTTCATACTTTTCAATAAAACTAAAGTCTTCTAAAAATAAACTTTCCATTACTTGTTCCTACTTATAGCGCCAAAATTAGACATTTGATTTTTTAATTTACTTCCTACCCTTCTCTTCCAAGCTGTTTTTTCAGCTTCTTTTTTTTCAGCAGCTGATGCTCTTGCCCTTGAAGCTTCTTGCTCTCCTGGTTTCGCTGCTGCTTTCGGAATAGCCTTATTAATCTTACTTCTCAAGCTTTTAATATTTGAAGTTAAAGTTCTAAGCTCTCTTAAAGCTGCTGCAATCTTATCTTTATCTCCCATTCCACCAAGAAGACTACTTCTAATCTTATTGGCTTTAGTTACTTGAGAATCGTGAGATCTTTTCCATTGACCTAAATCTGGTGATAGTCCTTCGCCCTTTAAGGCACCTACTTGTTTGTATTCAACATTCTTACCAACTTTATCAACGGCCTTTTTAACATAAGTATCAGATTCTTTTTCTTCATTAATTGTTAATAGGAGATCTTCGAATTCGACATCATCGATAATATCTTTAATTTTCATTTTTCCCTCCTACAATGTTAATATAGAAATAGCTTCTTTCATTACGTCTGGTCTTGTACCTTCTTCCAATCCCTTTTCAACCATAGAAATAAGATTTTCAAGTTTTTTCTTAAGGTCTTCGTCTTCAACCTTTTCTGCTACACTCTTAAGTTCACTAGCAATTTTCTTCATACTAATTGGCTCAACTTCAGTAGCTTTCTTATCTTCTTTGTCATCCTTCTCTTTACCTTCTGCTTCTGCATCCACATCCATATCTTCTTCATTGTCGTCTTCAGCAAGATACTCTTCTCTCATTTCAGCAAGATCAAAATTTTCGAAAAGCATATCTATTCCTTTAATAAGAATACTCATCTCTTCTCTTATACTTGCAGTTGCAAGAATTGTCTTTCCAAATAGAGTTTTTCTATCTCCAGCGTCAAGATAAAAAATTTGTGGATAATCTTCAAGAAGTGATTTAAACTTCTCAGTTCCTTCTTCTACGTCATCAACAAGAACTTCTGCCACTTCTTTAAAAGCTTCTTTAAACTCATCTTTCTTCCAAAGATCATTAGCTTTCTCTACAGCAGTTCTATTAACTATTGTAGAAGTCTCTGTCTCTATAAGAGACACATTAACTGGATTTTCCCAATCAAACATTTTTACTTCAGTAAGCGGATGAGTAACGAGTCTTTCTTCATAATCTTTGAAGAATTTTTCATTTTTAAGCTCTTCTATTGATTCATCGTCAATAGCTTCTTTTACTTGCGCCCAATCAGTTACTTCTGAAAAGTCTTTAGTTGCCATTGAGTCATTAATAAGTTCAGCGATATAATGTTCTTGATCCATTACATCTTCCTTATATGCATCGGCAAGCTCTACGGCATTTCCTTCTTCATCATCGAAGAATTCATAAACCTTTTCTTTAAAATTATCTTCTTCTCTTTGCAGTTCAACTTCCTCAAAGTTTTCAATCCTAAGCTTGAGATCCTTTGCGTTGAAGTCATAGTCTGCAATATAAAATTGACCATCTTCGTGATCAAGAAGTATCAATGAATCTTCATACATATTTACAAGAACTGCATTAGATGAAGAATTAACCACTGATGCTACTACTTTTTGTACACTGTCGTTTGAGTATAGATTAAGATTCTCAAACTCTTTAAGTGTAAACTCTGCCATAATTTTCCTCCGTTTTTAGTATTCGCCAATGTATTTATCTACCTTTCTTTTAAAAGGTCTAACTGTTCCATTGGCTACATCTTCGAATGCGAGCATTATAATGCTCGCATCATCATTATAGTATTTCTGTTTAACGTCTTCTTTCAATGAAAGATTGACGCATTTGGCGGTTACTCCATCTGTTTCTATAACTTGAATAAAATCTCCTCTTGTGAGATTCTTAAAGAAGTTCGCCATTTTATTGTGTTCTTTTATGAATACTGCTTTATCGCGACGAGAAACGGCTAAAGGTTTTGTAAAAACTTTACCGTCAAATGAGATATTCCTTTTTTCTTTCGGAATATTACTGTCTGGGTAGACAGATTTAACTATTTCAAAGATCTGATTCTTTTCAAAGCGTGGAAAACGTTCTTTTAGTTCATCAAGTAACGTGTTAATTGTACATTTAGAACGCTTATATGTATCCACTTCACTTCCCTATTATCTTTCCAATTAGCCCAAAACTATGGTGTTAACTTTATCAGAATCCTTTTGATCATAAAGCTCAACTTTCGCTGCTTCACCGTTCTCAAATTTTAATCCACCCATTTCATTAATAATAAATTGTCTTCTTATATTATTTGTATTAGGTACAGTTTCTTCTTTTGCAAAAATTTCTCCCAAGTCTTCTTTCAATTGATTCCATTCATTAAAAGTTTTAATTGGAGATTCATTATTTTTCTCATTAATATGTTTAATTACTTTGAAGAAGTCTTTTTGGTTTTCCATAATAAATTCCTTCCCTAAATTTTTCATTATTGTTGCAGCAACTATCTCTTCTGGAGTAGCTCCAACTTCTGGAGTTTGGCCAGCTGGTAATTCTTCTGGTGGAGTAACTCCTGCTTCACCACCTTCAGGAGCTGGTAATCCTGGAGTGCCTTCTTCTCCAGGAAGAGCTTCTGCACCTGTTCCAGGAAGCCCTATAGCTCCTGGAACCTTTTCACCAGGAGGCGCATTTTGAGCTTCAAGTCTTCTATAAAGTTCTATATCAACAATCTCAGCATCAGAAAGCTTAAGTATATTCTTAAGCATCCATTGATTACTAAAAATATTAAGTCCTTGTATAGAAGCAAGCAGATTCATCTTTTGACCCATAAGGTCAATTTCTGTAAGCTCTTTTATGTTAGATGGTGGAGTTAGTTCAATCTCAAAATCATTCAGCTTTTCTTTCTTGTAACCAGCAAAGAAAAGTTCCAAAGCTGCGATTTTATTGAGACCTTTAATAATTTGAGTTTGAATACGCTCAATGAAACGGGAGAATTTAATGTCTAATTGAGATAAACTTCCTCTACTTCTATCCGACTCATCACCCATATAAGCAGGTGGAATGTTCATAGTTCTTAATATTTTATCTCTAAAATATTTCATATCATCAATATTATGAAGCGCCTGACCACCTTGTAATGTTTCAATTCTCGTTCCTTGTTGCCCTTCTCTAACGGGAACAAATATATCATTTGTAATAGAAAGCATTCTAGCTTTCTTGTTAATATTTCCATTTTCATCTATAAAAGATGAAGATCTATAAGAATTCTTTACTTTCTCTAAAAATCTTTTAGCTTCTACCTTATTAAGATTTCCTACATCTATATAGAATACTCTTCTTTCAGGTGCTCTGGAAAGACGATAAACAATCATTACATCTTCCAAAAGATTAAGTCTTCTGAATGTCGCCAATCCAGGATATAACAGACTTGCTCCATAAGGAATAAAACCTTTGTTCTCTAATTTAAAGTGAATTATTTGCCAAGGTTGTAATTTATATCTTACTTCATCACCTTGTTCATAACCATATCTTCTAGCTTCTTTTTCATCCTTTGGTTTCTCTTGAGTTTTATATGTATAATAAGAAAGTCTACCATTCTCTTCTATTCTATCTACTTTCTCTGGCTCTAAATATCTGAGAAAGATAACATTTTTTGGATTCTTATAATCATTAACTACTACCTCATAGAAGTTATCACCAGCTTTACAAGTTTCAAAAACTATAGACCAAAGCTCATTATTCATATCAAGCTTTTCGTTAAATAATTCTGTCAATAAAGTTTTTACTTCTTCATCATCTGAATAGATTTTTATGGCGCTACCTTCTGGATTCATCTGAGTAGAATCATCAGCCACTATCTCTAAGGCTCTATGAATAAACTCTGAATTATCCATTTCTTTGTAGTAATCGTAGCGGATCTTTCTTTCTCTGCCTATATCATCTTGCTTATCAAATAAACTAAAACCTACTTGACTCATTCCATCATCAGTAATATAAATTTCACCCTTCTTTGGTTCAGTTTCTGACTTAAGATCGGGCTTTAAGTTTTCTAATTTATTTATTTGAGATTGAATTGATTCTGGTTGTCCTGGACGAGGTAGTATCTCCTTACCATTGACTAACATCTTTTATATCTCCATACTTACTGGTAATAAATCTTTAATTCCGTATTCTTCAATTAGTCCAGCATTTAATTTATTATTTTTTCTTAAATTATCTATAGCTTTTAATGGCCTAAGATTTCTTTCATTCCAACACCTATTTATATCTTCTTTATTTGAAAAATCATATAAAGATTGTGGTACAATATGTTCTACGTGCCAAACAGTTCCATAATTATCCCAAGTTAATTCATTAGTAAATTGATTTTCTAAATGCTCTTTAATTCTACTAACATCAGGATGAAAATTTTTTATCTTTTTTCTAATACTTCTACTGATATTATCTTGAACTTTATGAGTTGGATTTTCCCTATATCTTCTTTTATTTATTTTTCCTTGTTCCAAAATTTTATCTTTATTTTTTTTATAATATTCTTTAGCATCATATTTTGCTACGTATCTTTTTTCCGCAGGAACCTTTTCGTATTTATAATTCTTAACAGATATAATTTTATAACATTGTTTGCACTCACTTCTAAACCCATCTTTCATTTCACTTCTTTTATAAAAATGAATTAACTCCTTTCCTACTCCGCATTTATTACAAACTTTAGTCATTAGTTCCTCTTCCTTTTTCCATTGATTCTTTCCATAGCTCTTTTAGCAGTATTATATCTCTTATCTATGTTCTTATTAGTTGCATCACCTTTTATTTTTTCAGAACTTCTTGTGTGCTTACCACCTCTACTTAAAAGCATTTCACGCCTACGTTTAAGTTTCTCTATTCTTTTTAATTGATTATCATCTAAATCTTCTCTAGATTGATATTCAATCATTTTCTTTTTTATCTTTTTTATTTTTTTGCTACGGTATTTCATTTATTAATTACCCATTTATATTGATCTTCTGTCATTCCATGTTTTTTTTCATAAACATCTTCTTCATCCTCGCCGAAGAAAACATCGAATGCATCATTTCCACTTTCGTCAAGATTATCTTTACTATCATATTCTATGATATCGCCAGCATCATTAATAAGAAATGATTCACCAGCTTCTTCTACCTTATTTCTTAGATAAACACATAATGCCATAGCAATAAGCGTATCATCGTGTGCGCCATCTGCGTGATCTGGCTTAGTCCCATCCCAAACCCAGGTAGACATTTCATAAGATAAACGATTAGAATATACTTTAAACTCATCCCATAATTCATCAACAATAAACCAGTCTATTAATTCGTTAGTTATTAATTTTCTAGTTTTAGTATCTGTAATCCATCCTGTCATACGTGAGATGTTATTCTTCTTCTTCAATTGCTTGAAGACATTTTGATATGGATCATTATCATTATAGTATACTTCATTAAATACAGCTTCGCCAATACCATTACATTCTATTACTACATAAGCTTGATTATAATATTGAGCTACTTGTTTAATAAATCTACCAAACAATTTCGTTGATATAAAACCTTTATACTCAGCTACTTGTTCGTAAGTTTCAACATCCATTATTTGAATAGAGCTTGAATCTTTTCCTGTTCCAGTTGAAACATCAGCACCAAGAATATATCTATGTTTAGGTATTGGATTCTTCCAGATCCAAAGGTTATCTATTCTATTTTTGCCAAGCTTATTCTTAGATATTGGTTCAGTACTAGCAGCCATAACTCTTTTAAGAACATCTTCATTAAATACTTGATGCTCTCCAACAATAAAACTATGAAGAACTTCTTGTTTATAAAGAATATCTTGAAGATCGTCCATTTGTTTTTTAAGCCACGGATTGTCTCTCCAAGCATCCTCTGCTATTGGTATAAAGAAATCTTGAAATTGTTTCTTTATTGCTTCGTGATTATAATAATTTTGCTTTATAGCTTCTTGAAGTCTTTGATTATAACCTTTTTGTGGACCAGGAATTCCAGTAACATCAGGAACTTCCCACCAATCAATAGAAATAAGTTTTGTATCATTTTCAAGTCCACTTCTTGCTGATACAACTTGTTCATGGTAATAAGATCCAGCTCCAGCTACTCCATTAGGAGTTGAGATCATAACAAATTTTCCACCTGTTCTACCTAGAGTAGGTTGAGAAGAAGCAATAATCCCGCGAACCATTCTATCAGAACGATAATGCGCTGCTTCATCAAGAACTAATAAAGAAAGTGAATCAGAACGTCCTGCGTTATCTGACTGGCTTTCAGAAAGAATTCTTGAGCCGTTTTCAAATGAAACAAATTGTGTATTATTTCTAAGTATTCTTGTTTGTAAGAATACTGGCATCTTCTTAATTGTAGAATCCATTTTAGCTACAAAAGCTTGAGCCTTTAATTGTTTAAGAGAAACAACATCTATCTCTTCTGCTTCGTGAAAATTAGCTCTCCAAAAACAATAAAGAGAAGTTACTGTAGACATACCACATTGTCTTGTCTTCTCTACAACAATCTTCTGAAAACTCTCAAAATCTTTTAATGCTTCTATTTGAAAATAATAAGGTTTAAATGGTATGGTCCCAGTACCAGGAAAATCTATCCAAGCATAGTTGACTAAAAAATATAGCGGAGAATTTTTGCACAAAAACCATTCGACTCCCATATCAACTCTTTCTGTTTTACCAGTGTTGTATTGAGTCATAATGATTTGTTCAGTCATGTGGTTAATAGCTTCAGTAAGTGTAACAGGTATTAGATATTTCTTTATCTTGTTTTCTATACTATCTATAAAGTTACTTGTTGATTGATTCATAACATAATTATCTTACCAATATGTAACTATTTATTTTGAAGTTCTTTCAGCAGCAACTTCTCGAATTTCGCTAGGATTAAATCCAGCCTTTTCAGCAGAAATACCTCCGAAGAATACTCCTACTTTACTTCCTTGTTCTTCTGCTCTTGCCTTAATTTTTGCTAATTCAAGTATGTTCTTACTTGCTTCTATCTTAAGCTCAAGAGCTTTAGTCAAAGCTTCTTTTGATGAAGTAGTTCTATCTGCATCAGTAGCTAAATTTCCGTAAAATAAATCAAACACTTCATCAGCTTTTTTTCTATCACCTTGAACCATATCAACAAGTTCTTTGGCTATCTCATCCTGATCTGTTACATCTAAGTCTTTCTTTTCTATTGGTACTAAATCTTGAGAAGAGACAATATTTTTTTCTTCCTCATCCTCTATACTATTTATTATATCTTCTAAAGATTTTTCTTCAATGTCATCAGATAGAATACTATTTTCTATAGTGTTCATCTTATACCTTCAAATATTTCTGCATTGTATTGACTTAATTCATTTACAAAGCCACGTATTTGATTGTTCTTAATTCCATAAGAACGGCCCCAAGTATATAGATCACTCTTACTTATAAACTTCTTAGTTTTTCTTAAATAATCTATAATTAGAACAGCGATTCTATTGAATTCACCTCTTTGCTTCCCCAAATAATTTTCATCTATAATTCCAGACAAAGTATCTTCTAGGTTGTCGAAAAATAGATCATAATTAACTTCTTCCCTATTTTCTAATATCATATTATAATCTTCTATATTCTGATGATTCCTGTGTTTCTTTTTTCTATCTGTATAGTTTAACAAACTAATTTTTGCAATAATACTATAGTAATTAAATGCAGTTCCCTTCTCTGGTTTAAATTTCATGAAATTAGTGTAACAGGCATTCAATCCGTGTTGCATAAGATCATCATAATCTTCAAATATATAATATCTATATACTATAATTATCGCATTAACTATTTTCTTTATTTCTTTAATAAGTTTTACTTCTAATACACGATCAGTAGACAGAACGTGCTTAATATCATCAGGGTGGGTGATAGTAACATCCTGATATTCAAAGAGCATTGCTTGAAACTCTTTTTCGTTAAAGTAATTTTTAGTCTCCTTTAACTCAGACATTAACTACCAAATAACGTATTACGATAATACACTAATTGTTTATTGAGTTGTTCTATGTCAAATTCTCCAGGAATAAGTTTATTGTCCTTTTTCATTGATATAGACATCGCTGTACTACCACTTTGTTTATTTACTCTAAGCCCTACAGAATCTGATTTTTCTTTTCCATAGTCAATATCTATGAAAATCTTATCACCTTCATTAACTATATTCTCTAATGGTTTTGCTCCAACACCTGCAACAGCTAAGATTACTTCTTCCACTAAATCATTAATAATTGGCTTGCCACCTCCTTTGTTATCTCCAAGATAATCAATTAAATCTTCAAGAGTTTGTATATTATCTGCTTCATTCGCAGGGATTGTCAATTCACCTTGATTAGATGTCTTTAAGATTTCTTCTACTATTGTTGATTCAGAAGTTGGTGCTGTTACATCAGCTTCCGTCCCAGGCTTCTTAACCTCTAGAGCTTTAACTGGTTCCTCTTCTTTTGCTCTTCTTTCAGGAAACCCTTGAATTAAAATATCTGTTTTATAAAAAACTTTTAAGTTCTTTTTATTTTTATCCTGAGTCTTTGGCTCTTCAGATAGAACACTATTTACTACATCAGTAATTTTCATTTTAACCTTCTTCAAGTTTAGTTTCAGCTATATCTGTGATATTATTTATGAATAGGATTAAGTTTTTTAACTCAGAAAAAATGAATCCTGTCTCACCAGGATTATCGACTTCATAAATTTCAGAATAGCCATCTTCCGCAAAAAAAACTTCATAATCTTTCCCTTTGATAGAAAAACGATGAGCCTCATCTTTAACACTACTTACCATAAAAAAACCCTTATAGATGTAAAATTAGGTAAGATAGAATTCCTTGCCTATATCTTTACATATATAAGGGTTGAGATGTACTGATTCTGTAATTAATCTATTTTATATAATAAACCATTTCGCTAAATATTGTCTAATTAATAATTCTGTGTCTGTATGTAGATGCATATGTACTTTATTTACATGAAACCATTCTTTACAAGTGGTTGGATTCTTCTGAGCTTTACCAGCTCCTATCCAATCGCAAATCATTTCTTTTACTGCATTCTTTGACATCGGTAAAACAATAACTCCACCAGTATCAGCATCATTTACTAAGCAATAATGTTGCCAATGATGATCGTTTTTATGAACGTGATGAAGCCAAGCCTTTCTATATTTAGGATTAGATGTTGCGTTAGGAGGATAGTATCCTGTCTTGTCTCTATTAGTTTTCTTTTCTTTTCCATAGAATCTTTGAGCATAAGCAGACCATTCCGTAGGAGAATATTTACTTAAATCGTGTTTAAGTCCTCTCCATATAAGCCCTCTTCTAAAGCAAGCCATCATAACAAAACATCTATGTTTCGTTAGATACCAACCGTAAGTTAAATATTTCATTTTTTAGCTCTTATATATTGATGGCATCTTTTATAAGCCCATTCTGGAGGATCGTTATCAATACCACTATTATATATTTCATGTTTTACGATCCAACACCATATTTGAATGAATGTATCTGCCCATAAATGTTTAATTGAACGCTTATTTTTTATAGCAAAACGTAAATTTCTCCAACCTGCTTTTCTAAATAGGTTGAAACCTATTCTACTAGCTCCCATTATTCTTTTCTCTTTACCCACGGCTCTAATACATAATAATAAAACATTGATCCTGCTATAAAACCTAAAACAAAAATTTTTATAAAAGTTAAAATCATTTTCTTTTAAACCATTTCCTTATATAATTGTATCCTCTTCCTTGACAACCCCAACACGGTTGGAAACTCCATTCAGTCATCATTTCTCCTTGACCACTACAAGTATAGCATGTATGTCTTTCGTACACTTTCTTTTTCTTACCAACTTGCACGGTAAACAACATATCTACTTACTCTACTATGTTCAAGATTAAGATCTATTTTATCTAAAGCTGATTTAAAAGTTAAAACTTTTCCATCATCTTTACCGTTAGTCCATTTAACAGCATCACGAAATACTTTAGCATTTTGTGCTTTCTCATCTTTATGCCAGTCGCTCGTGCCAAAGAAAAAACCTTGAGTTTCGGGAAGATCATCATCCTCTATAGCTTTTGCTATTTTTTCACAATCATTTTCACCAAGTTCAATATCTTGACACTCATCAACTCCATTAGCAAACTCTCTAACGATAAAGCCGTGAAGATCTGGGTACTTTCTCCAATACCCAAGTTCAATACTCATTTCTTTAACTGGTTTTCCATCTACTTTTATTCTGTCTTCATCAGAATCCCAAAAAAAGATATTTCCATTCAAATACATGTCCAATCCCATTTCACCTTCTCCTAATTATTTATTTAATTAATTATAACATGAATAGAATTATTTGTCAATATATTCTTTGCAAACGCCATTTATGTGAGCGGTTTCTTTTAGAAGAGTATTTAGCAATTCGCGCCGAATGCCTTTTTAAATAAGAATCTCTAGCTTCTACTGATTTTGATAGTGCTTGAATGATAGAATTTGCTGTTTCTAACTCTTCATAAACTTCTCTTAAGGATAAAAGATTTTCTATTACTAAAATAAATTCTTTTGAAGAAAAAGGTTTTTCTAAAAAGTAATGAACTCTCTCTTCTAACATTTCTTGCCTTTTGTCTGAAAATCCAGTCATTCCAAGCATAGGTGAATAAGGATTTAAAGCTTTAAATTTTTTAACAAAACATTCTCTATTACATTTTTTGTTTCTTTTAAACTATAATCCATAATAAGAAACTCTACTTTATTTTGTTTAATGTATTTGCAAGCATCCATTATACTGTCAAAGATAAAAATATTTTTAAGCCCACTAATTCTTAAAACACCCTTAAGCATTTCAAGGATTGATTTTTCATCATCGAGAATTAGTACATTTTCTATTCTTTTTTCAATATCCACATATATTATCTTAATAAATTATCACTTTTCTAAAGGTGGATATGAAATATACGGTACTATCATCATAGTAACCTTTTGTCCACTATAGGACATTCCTTCTAAAGCCCAACCGTTTTTACTTAATTCTTTTCTTATTACTTCTAATTGATATTGTTCAAGATATCCAGGCCAAATAATATCCCCGCCTTCTTTAAATTTTATATAAAAATCAAACAATGTATTAAATTTTTCTTTAGTTTCTTTAATTCGTTTTCCCATCGAAGGTTCATCAAACTGTGATGGAAAATCGTTAGGTCCTTTCATCTTGACATTACCCCTGGTTCATTAGGTTGCTCACTTTCAGCTACTGCTTTATTAAAATCTTGCCGTATCTCTGATACTTCTTCTGGCGTGAAAGTATATACTCTATCAAGAATTGCTGTTTGGATCATATCCTCTATTACATCAGATCGAGTGTACTCAATTCCTTCCCACTTAAATCCATCACTAACAACTCTATAGTTCTCTTTTCGCCAATCTTCATCTTCCCATACCCATATTTTTTCTGGCATAAACTTTTCAGTTCTTTCGCCTTTTTTTTGTACGTCAAGGCCAAGATGCTTTTTTATATCAGATAGGTCTTCTCTAATCGCTTTTATCTCTTCATCATTACTCATGCTTTATGCTCCACTAGTTCCCCAACTGAACGATCTTCATTAATGTTTATAATTACATCAGCTAATAACTCATCTATATTTGTAAGTTCAAAACAAACTGGCAAAGATTCGTGCTGGATCGAATCAGTGCCATAAATTTTTCGAAAAGGGGAATTTATTATTTTTTCGATAGCGTTTCCAGACAGTATTAAATGGGAAGCAAGGCAGTCTATTCCTAGAGCGCCTTTTTCCTTTAATCCATTTGCAACTTCAGTTACACTTCCAGCAGTATCGATCATATCATCTAACACTAAACAATTTCTATCTTTTACTTCTCCAATGAAGTGTAGTATTTCAGATTTATTTGCTGCATATCTACGCTTATCAACAAATGCTAATTCTGCTCCAAGTATATTGGCGTAATATCTACACTTAGCTAATCCACCAACATCAGGGGAAACAACTACATAATTATTTTCTTTGTGTAATTCAAATAGTTTATCTATAAATATTTTAGCTGTACTAATATTATCACAACGAATATCGAAAGCAGCAGTACTTTGAGGGCTGTGAAGTGATACAGTTATCACTCTATCAGCCTTTGCTGCTTTAAATAAATCTGCCATAAGTTTGATAGTTATAGGAGTTCTCGGCTTAGATTTTCTATCTTGCCTTGAACCATATAGATATGGTGTAACCAATGTGATTCTTCGTGCAGAAGCTTCCCATGCCGTATGAGCTAATAATAATAATTCTGTAAGATCTTTGTTAGGATCACCATTAAAAGTCTGTAAAATGAAGACATCTTTACCACGAATTGAATCTAAATATCTAATATAAATTTCACCATTAGAGAAATCTGTAATCTCTCTTCTTATCAATTGACATTGATTTTTATTTTCTTTAATGTGTTTATAAATTCTTTCTGTAAGGTCATAGTGAGAACGTCCAGCGACTAAAGCTATTTCAGACATTTATCGGCCTTTTCTTGTTCTTTCTTTTTCTCTCTCTTCTCTAAGAGAATTCAACGCTCTCCTCTTTGCCCTCATTTTATCTTGATGGCGCTTAGTGGAAGGTTTAACAAAATATTGTCTCTCTCTCCACTCTTTTAAAATACCAGCGTCATCAACTTCCTTCTTAAATCTCTTGACTAAGTTATCAAACGATTCATTCTCTCGTAGTGTTACCATTGTTGCTCCTAAATTTCAAAAACTTTAGCTATTTGATTGTAAGACGTAACTCTTGCGGTAGCTGTTCTCATTTTATGAGTAGCTACTGCGGTAAGGACATTGTAAAAATCCCAAGCTAACATTGAACCTGATAGATCAAAAACTTCCTTTGGCTTCTCTTCCAAATCTCCGTTTGTGAAATTAGATTCCTTATACTCAATCACTCCCTTTGATTGAAGCTCATTAAGCATTTCTTTCTTGAACGCAAAATTCAATTCAGATGATGGAAGTATCTTCCAAAAATACTTATCAAAGTCTTCTTTACCAATCTCATTGTACCTTTCTGCTACTTGCAGAAACTTTTCAGTAGACATAATTATGTCATCAAGTACAGATGACCCAAGAAGAGAAGAACTATACTTAAGAAGTATCTTAGAAATTGTATTTCCAATACAAGCACCGTTAAGACATACGTGTCTATAAGTACCAAAACTAATAAATCCATAACTGCCATCATAGCCAGCGTGGACAATAGCCATTGGACTCATCTCACTTCCATCAGGTGTGTCTATTGAAAATCCATCCATTAAATATTCTTGATGAAGTGCTTTACCACCACCAAGTAAATGTGATTCAAGAAGCTTAATTGGAAGCTCAAGATCCTCAAATGTTTTTGTCATAAAATCCATTACCTGTCCATAAGGTAACAAATCGTGACCCCTTGATACAATTCCTAGAACCGTATTAGTATCAGTTCTTAGTATCGCATCCTTTCTAGTATCTAGACCACCCGCAGTTTTTAAAGATTCTCTATCATGTGGAAAATCTACTTTTCTCCTTTCTTCAGCAATGTCTAAATAATTTATCATTATTAACTCCTTTCATTTTCTTTATTAATTATAACATTATTATCATTTTTTGTAAACACTGGAGGAACATTAAAGACTTTAGTCATAGTTTCTCTCTTAAAGAATTTGAACCAAATCTTATCTTTTTTTCTTTCATATTCAGATCTATTTACTGACAATTCTAAATATGAGTTAGAATCTTCCAAATTTGGAAATTGTTCAGAAAAAATAAATATATAACCAATTATGCTTAGTTTATCATAAGGACTGAGTGATTTGATTTCATCAAAAATATTTTCTGGTTCTTCACCTATAGCAAGAGTGCCTTCCGTTGCTAGAAAATCATTTAACCTAAAGCCATTTTTCATCCTTTATTAACAATAACATTATTACTGTTTCTTGTCAACCTTAATAATAAACTTCCCATTGTTTTCTTTTATTAAAACTCGATTTCCATCTAATAGATCCACTTCAAATACTTCACAATTATAAAAACATTTTATCTCAGAAGCAGAAAGAATCCTTCTTGTAATTGGGTCTATAAAATCTGCCACTAATCCATGTTCAAATGCTTGTATGCCAGATGGTACTTGTTGAGGATATTTATTAAATACTTCTTGTAGTTTATTAAGAGTCTTAAATTTTGTATACTTAGGTTGTTTGAAGATTCTTTTTTTCATTTAATTTTGGAAAGTAATAACGATTTTTATTATGATCAAAAAACTTCCAATCATTCATTATTTCTACTTGATTTATTATATGTCCAGATTGAAGTATTTTTTCCACTGAATAACCTAAAGGAGTGGACTTAGCCATAAAAATATCCTGAATCAATAAATATAATTCCCTTGGTTCAAATTCCTTCAATAGATTAATCTGTTTTATTTTTTCCTTGATTTCTAAGCCAGAGTCTTTTATTTTTAAATTAAAAAGTTTCTCTTTCATTTTAAAATTTTCGTTTCTTGCTTCATTAGCTTGATCAATTAATTTATTCTTTTTGTCTATAAGCAATTTCGTTCTTATAATTGTAAATCCGAATATCTTAACCACTCATCTTCTCCATTATTTTAAAATCATTATTTTCGTGTAACTCAAAAAGTAACTCTACTGTATCTGATGGGACACCTTTCATTGGACAACCAAGAGCGGTCCACATTTCATATAGTTCTTCTTTGTTCATCATTAGAGCTGGTAATCTTCTTAAGAAGAGTTCTTCTTTACAACTTAAGTCTCTAGAATTAATAAATTTATATCTTTCTCTCTCTTCTTTTTTAAGTCTTCTTTCTTCATCTTTATCAAGGATCATAGCTTCGTGATTAGAAGTTCTTACCACTTGTTCAACACTCATTTTTAGCCTCCACAAAATCAGCTAGAAGTAATTTATGTTTTGCACCACTTGCATCAAAATGATGCCAACTATTATCTAAATCAAAAATAGCTTGAGATTGATGAACTATTCCACACCAAGGACAGTTCCATTGAACTCCATCAAGTGAGATATAATTCTATAGATGCGAATACTTTATTCGCATCACCAGTTCCACTGGAACTTCATTTTCTTTTTCAAGTTCTTCTATATAAGTAATAAGTTGTCTAAGTAAATCAGGACCGCAACTCCAACCAGGAGCTTCTATATCTTTATGAGTCATTTAGTCTCTCCAATGTTTTTTCGTAATATTCTTTATCAGTTTCAAAACCGATATATCTTCTATCTAAATCTTTAGCAACCTTACAAGTAGTTCCCAATCCAGAGAATGGGTCCATTACTACATCGCCTACATATGAGAACATCTTGATTAATCTTTTAGGTATTTCTTCTGGGAACATAGCAGGATGTCCGAACTTCTTCATTTTACCTTCACCTGGAAAGTTCCACATAGCGAAGCTCCAATCTATATATTCTTGTCTTTCTATATCGGATTCACCTTTGTGTTGTAGCTTTCTTTCTTCTTTATAGAATACAAGGATATATTCAAATGGAGTGGGGAATGACGGGCAGGATGGACTCATCCAACTTCCCCAAGCTGTACGCCTAGCTGTTTGAGATTTGTTCCATATAATAGTAGTAAAATAACTATAACCAATTTGTAACATCATTTTTGTAATATGAAAATGAGTTGGTATAGCACCATTCTTTTGATCTCCTATATTAATACAAACCCTACCATCTTTTGGTAACTTAAGAGATATAAAAAGAAATATTTCTCTTAACCATTTAATATATTCATCAAATTTTTTATCATCTGAATAACTATTATACTCTATGTGATTATGAACTGAAACGTCCCCTAGATTATAAGGCGGAGAAGTGACTACGAGATTAACTAATTCATTGTCTATCTTCTTAATTCCTTCTAAACAGTCTTCATTAAAAATCATCTAAATATCCAATCTCTATGAATTTACCATCATAATGTTTTCTATCATCTTCCATTGCAGCAAACACCATTCCAATGCCCATATTAAATTCTTTAGACATTTCTTCATCTGTCCACCTTTTTCTATTTTGAATCTCAAGAAATATCTCTGGTATATCCCATTTCCAATTTAATATATATTTTAGATTACTAGGAATTGTTCTAATGATATTATCAAAGCCGCCGCCTGTTATATGTGCTAAACGAATTCCACCACCGTGTCCTTCTATTTCTTTTACTTCTTTTGTATATATGCGTGTAGGCGTGAGAAGCTCTTCATAGAACGTAGTTGGTAATACACCTCTTGCTACAGTAAGTCCATTTGAGTGTATACCAGAAGAAGGTATACCATATAATATATCTCCTTTCTTAGTTAAACTTTTTGGCCTATCTGCTGTATAATATTCTCCACCGATTGCAAAGCCAGCTAAATCAAAATACCCTTCTTCATATAGCTCTGGCATAACTGCCGTTTCTCCACCAAGTAAAGAACACTCAGCTAATTCACATCCCTTCTCTATGCCTGAGAAAAGTTCTTCAAAGAATGGTTCTATTCTATGGCAAGCGATATAATCTAAGAAGCCTAAAGGAGTTGCTCTTTTAGTGAGAATGTCATTTACATTCATTGCCACTAAATCAATTCCAATAGTATCATATTTCTCTAATTCCATTGCTACTAGAATTTTAGTTCCAACACCATCTGCTGAAGTTATTATTCTACTACCATAAAAAGAAGTGACTGATGCAAAATCATTTTCTACTCCTCTTCCTGAAGTAATCGAGTCTATGAACTGTTTATAATTATTTTCCATATAATATGGTAAACTATTTATTAATTTAAGTCAACCTGTTCATTCATAAAAACAGTACGATTTGAGCTTAAAAAGTCCATTGGATTCACTAATTTATTGTTATACTTAATTTCATAGTGTACGTGAATACCTCTTGACTTACCAGTGTTACCAACTATGCCAATTACTTGTCCACGCTCTACTATATTATTTGTAGCACCAATACGTTCACTTACATAAGTTTTGGATAAGTGACCATAAAGAGTAACAAATCCATTTCCATGATCTATTTCTATCATACCACCATATATATCGTCGCCCTTATATCGATTACCATCTGGTGGTAAATAATGATTTATTACTCTGCCATCTGCTGTAGCTACAACTTTAGAATTTGAAGCAGCAGCTATGTCAAGTCCTTTATGGAAGTGAAGAGTTCCTGTCATTGGGTAAATACGCCAACCATAGTTATCAGTTATACGAGCTAAATCAGAATATGCAATAGGCCAAATAGAAGGTATGTTATCTAAATATTCCTTCCTTGCATCAAAGTAATGCTCAACATCAGACATCAAGGTTCTAAAATTAAGAGAAGCATTTACAATAGCTTCATAAATTAAATTTATGTCATACTTATCAACATCAATAGAAGCACCACCAGCCTCTACAAACAGTTCTTCTTCATATAGATTAGATACTATTCGTTTTAATGAGTCTTGATATTCCTGTTCTTTTAATTTAAGATCTTGTATCTCTATGTTTTTTTCTTGTATCTCTATGTTTTTTTCTTGTATTATAGATTCATAGTTATTGAATTTGTCTTCATTAATTCTATTAAGCGTAGTACCACTATCCATAAACAAAATGAAAGAGACTATTAACATTATCTTATATTTTAACGAGGCATTACTTTTTATAGTAGACTTTGTTTTTTTTAACATAGTTAATAAAAAGCCCCCTTATGACAAAAAAACCTTGCCATGCAAATTAATACATGGCAAGGGTCGGACCGCATTTAAGCGGCTAACGCATAATTGTCGTCTGGTATATACTTTACACCAGTTTAATTTTAATGTCAAGCTTTTTATGTTATTAAGCAGCTTAATTTAGAACTTTTTCTCTCGCCTTCTTCACCTTATCGGCGTTCTTTTTTGCTACTCGTTCAAATGAAACTTCTTCAGATCGTGACATCTTACCCTTACCAGCCTTCTTTCTCAACTTATTCAAAAGAGCTTTTGCACCAGCAACTGTTCCAACGACCATAAGAATAGGAACTATAGTACTTAAAAATGGAGATTTTGATACCCAATCTATTCCACCTTGTACAAGATTTTTTGCCCAATCAAAACCATTCCTTAGAAAATCTCCAATTGTAGTAAAGTTCCCTTTGCTAAAAATACCTTTAAATTTAGACCATAAGCCTCTCAAAAATTTTCCACCAAGAACTCCAAGGGCTACTTCCTTTCCTTGCTTTTTCGCAGTACCTGTAGCTACATTTGAAACTACTCCTCCAAGTCCGACAGAAGAGAATGCTACTTCATTTAAATAAGCTTTAACATTCTCTTCTCCAGTGCTTTCAAATAAAAGAACTCCTTTTACTTTAGCAGCTTCTGTTAAAACTTCTTTATTATTTATCATATCTTCAAATAGTTCAGCTGAGTCTTCTCCGTACAAAGTAGTATAAAATTCAGCTACTAGTTCTGGATTTTCAAATTCATTTAAATCTTTAGCTACAGTTCTTACTATATTAGAAAGCATATAGTTTTCCCAAAACATGTTACCTTTATAATTATAAGTTTCTTTTAATATAACTTCTCTATCTGATTCCATTATGCCTTCCCCTTCTTCTTTTTTTCTTCTTCTTCTTTCTTTTTAATCTTTTCTCTTCTTTCATCTGCTTTTGCTATAGATTCAGGTGTTATCCCACCTTCTGGTCTTTCTGCGGTCAATCCAAAATCTCTAGTTGATATTTTTCCACCCCAAAGAACATCAGCTAAAGCTTTAACTGCTGCTTTTTTTCCTTCATTATTACTAATAAATTTTTTAAGCTTTTTGACAATATCTTTATCATCATCGTGAATGCCACCAACGCTTAAATCTTCTATAGTATCCTTCATTTCTGATTTAAGTTCAGCATCTGATATATTATCTTTAAGATTTTTTTCAAACTCTTCAATGCTTTTATATTTTTTAACGATCATCTTTTCGTTTCTTTTCTTTGCAGCTGGTTGTCCTTGTCTACCTGGTTCAGCAGTCTTCTGTACATACTGTCTTGTAGGTTTATCAGCTCCTTCTTTTTTTGCCTTTTCAATAAAAGCACTTATAAACTCTTCAAAATTTTTATTATCTTGGCCAGGATTGTTTTTAATGTAAACATTCACCGTTCTTCTTACTCCACCAGCCGGACCCTTATAATCCTTCACTGCTTGTTCTATTTTACCATCTTTAATATCTTTGATCACATCTACTAAATGTTTAGCTGCCATTTCATTTATTAAAAATCTGTTGTGTCCAATTATTCCATTGAACCTCATTTCTTCTCTTAAGTTCATTACTTATCTCCTGGTTTTGCTGTGGCAAATTTCACCATTACGTTTTTAATTCCTTCTTCCTTTACCATATTTTTTACAGCTTTTACATTCTTTATATCATCATCAACAAAGATAATTTGATTAAATTTCTTTGATAATTTTTTTATTACGTTAGTTTTCTTTTCAAAGTCTGTAGCTCCTGGATAATGCTTATTGTCATCATTTATAGCATTTACTAATCTTCTTGGCAAATCAACATCTACAAGTTCACCTTTCTTATTTCTTATCTTTAACCATTCTTGCATAGTTTTTGCAATCACATCTTCCATACCGCGAGCAGTTAAAATACCAATCTTCCAACCACGTTGAATATATCTATCCATTTCTTTTAAGTTAGGAACAATAGGTAATCCAGTCTTAATAGATTGAGCTACTTTATCAGCATTACGAAATTCTCTATAGTCATAATATTGTTTATTGCTCTTAACTGTAGAAGCTGGATCTTTAGCATATTGCTCAGGCGTAAGCCTGACTTCAGCCTTATCGGTTGAAAGCTTTCTATAAATAAAAATATTTTGAGCTGTGAGTAGTGTATCATCAATATCTAATAAAAGCAATGAGTTTCCTACTTGTTTCTCTAAAAGAAAATTTTCATTTAATAGTTCTATAACATTCATTTTTTTCGATCCACATCCGTCAAAAAAATCTATTTTTAGTCTCTTTTATACCATCTTGGCTTGCCATTAATATAATCAATAATATTATATATTTCATTGGCAGATTCATTCTTATTTTTAATAAGTTCAGTCTTAGGCATAGCATTTTTTAGATCTTCGCTGTCTTTTTCACTTTGCTCAGCAGCTTTTTTAGCATTCTCATTACTTTTCTTAGTTGCTTTTGTCTCATAATTTATATGTTTTTTAATTGCTTTCTTTAAAGCAACAACATCATCTTTAGTAAGAGTAATTGTTTCTCCGTCTTCATCTTTTCCGACAAGAACGTCCTCCTCTCCCTTCTTAGGTCTGAATGTTGATCCAAGTCCTGCTATCACTTTGGCGTGATCATCCATACCACGATTTTCTGTATTCTGTATATAAATTTTAGCAACCTCATCCCAATCTCCGTCCTTAAGTGCTTTTTCAGCCCCCTTAAGATCAGCTCTTGCTAGCTCGTTTATCAAAACTTCGTTAAAAACATTGTCTAAATTCATTAGTCTCTCCATGTATATATTTCTTCTTTTATCTTTACATTGATATGTTTAGGCTGTTCCATTAAGTAAAGATAATCCAGAAATGTCTAAACTAAAATTTTCGCTTGAACGAGCGTTAAAAGAAAGCGCACTTGGATACAGTGCAATGTCAGAAAAACATCCTCGTTATAAGATTCTTATGAGAAGATTCAAGAGAGATCTTCTTGCTATGGATTATGAAAAAGATTTAAAAAAGGACTTGAAGAAGAAGAAAAAGAAGCTCAAAGAAGCACTAGAAGCGTATAATAAAACAACTAAGTAGGTACTTAAATGAGCAATTTATCAAGTTCCGCAGACTTCTTAATTAAACTATCAGAATCAGTGGGTCCAATAGGGGCTGTATTTATTTTTGTTGGTATTATTATAGTCATAGTAGGTGGACAAGCATTTCTTCATTACACAAGAAGAAAAGGCTTAAGAGATCTTGTAGATAGAGAAGTTTTAAAAATATTAGATAAAGTAGATGAAACAGAAAGCGATGTATCTGTGATACTTGATCTAATGAGAAACTTAGCTCAAGCAATTTTATCTATCAACCATAAAATAAAACATACAATATCAGATAAAGATTCTATTTCTTTATTAAAACTTATAACTAATGGACATTTACTATTAAATGTAATGAGCCAAGCAATATTATTTTCAAGTGATGTTGAAGCAAAGCCTAAAGAAATTCTTGAACTGCGAGAACAATTTGTGCTTGAAATGATTAATAAATGGAATGATTACATAGACAATTTAAATTCTTTTAGAGCACCATTAAAAATAGGGGATTTTATTAATAAAGAGTTCCATCTTAAGTTTTTCCATTCCCAAACTGGCTTGGCTAGTAAGATAAGAGAAATAGTTTTTAACTTAAATATTGTCCCAGGGGCGAAAATTGGAAGAATTAAAACACTCTTCTTTAATTTCAGTCAGGAAACGATTCACACTCTAGAAGAAGAGCTAAATAGAATAATGAATGGGGGCGAATAAAATGGGAATAGCTAGACAAGCAGTTCTAAAGAAAGCTCTAACTATAAATAAAATAATATTATATGCTTTTGAGGAAGCTTTGGAAGAAAAAGAAGCAAACGAAATAAAGAAACAAATAGAAGAAACAAAAGTTTTAATAAAAGAAAAAGGGGTGTTAGAAGATGTCTAATGGAATTGAAGTAAAAAAGAAAGGTAAATTCTCTAAGAGAGTATCAATAGGAATAGTTATATTATTAGTAGTAACTGGAATCGTAGGATCTTTTGAAAACTCATTTATTTCTATGGAAAGATTTAAAGAATTCTTAATTCCCTTTTCTCCATTCTTCATAACATATATGACTATAGTGGGAGCTGGAAGAGCTACCAAAAATGTAGCAGAAATGAAGTATACTGCTAACGGAACCACAGCTGAAGTTGTTGGACAGCCAGGAGGAATTTAATGAATATAGAAACTATAGTAACCGTAATAATAGTTTCTATATTAGCTGGAATCGGGGCTTACTTCCAATTTTCTGGAAAGAAAAATATTGCAAAATCAATTTGGGTTGGTACAGGAATATTCCTAGTTGCTATTGGAATAGGTAGTAGGGGAGGGCAAGATGAGATTAAACAAGATGCTCAAGATGCTATTGATAATTCTGAAAGTAATGATGAAGCCAGAACAGATGCTGTAGAAACAATTGATGAAAGAATTGAAAGTAATGAGGGGTTAATTAATGAGATTAATGAGACGCTTAACAATAATTAGTTTTCTATTTATTTTCACACTTTCATCTTTTAGTCATGATGACCCCTTAGTTCAACAATATAAAGACTTACTCAGACAATCAGTTGCCGCTTTAACTGAAACCACAGAAGATCTAAAAGATGCGAGAGATATAATTGTTTCTCTAGAAGGACAAATTTCTGAGAGTGATTCGTCAAAGGACGAAAGAATTAAAGAATTGGAAGATTTGTTGAAAAGATCTGAAGAAGCTCTTATTGAAAGTAATAAAGATTTAACTATAGCAAAAATTCAGATAGAAGATGATCAAGTAGAAATAGAAGATCTTCGAACTAATCTTAAAATTTGTATTGATAATATGCCAGAGATAGAATTGTTTACTTTAGGGATTGGCTTTGTTGCCGTTCCATATGGAGTTCAAGCGTTTTTCATGTATGATATATTAAAAATACCAATCTCGTTATACACAAATGCAAATATTTTATTAAGTCCAGCTGGCATGAATTTCACGATTGGAGCCGCTATTAGATTTTAGACAACTTTTTTAATGTAAAGATATTAAAGAAGTAAAATGGATATTAAAATAAATTTTAAAAATTTTGATGAAAAAACACTTAACTTGGAACTACCAGTAGATCCAACAAATGTCTTCGTGAACTTTCTTGATATAGAAGAAATCACGCGAGATAAGTTTAATAAGCTAATCGATATATATAATAAATTCTCACAATCAAGCTTACTCATTGTCAATGCTATTGACAATGTTTTAGATCAGTTAAAATTCGTCTTAAGCAGAGATCGCAAAATAAAGGTTATACCAAATGAAATTAAAGGAAATTAGAGAACAAGTAGTTAGTTCTGCGGTAGGTGGAAATGTTTTACATCACGGAACTCTAATGCCATTGATAAGAAGACCAACTCTTGGGAATGGTCTAATTTCTTTTGAACAAATGGTTAAAAAGAAAAAAAAGGGGGAGAAAGATGAAACTTAAACAACTGTTAGAAGAAAAAGAAGACCCTATGGTTAAAAAAGATGATAAACATTTGGAAGCGGAAATAAGAAAGCTAGTATCAAGTTTTGATACTCTTAAGGTAGAAATTGAAACTCTTTATACAAATTTAATGGAAAAACCAGGTTATTTACTTTTAAAACCTAAAGCAGCTCAAGACTTACAAAACTTACAAGCAAAACAAAAAGAAATAACTAAACGTCTTACAAAGTTTAGTGATGAAATAAAAAGAAGAATGTCTGGAAGAGAACAACGAAATTAGAAGGAGAAGAAAGATGGATCTAAGTAGTATTGGTATAAATAGTGCGTTGATAGTAGGTATAGTTTCAATTACGGAATTGATAAAAACTTTGGATAAGAAAAGTAAGTTCAAGAAATACTACATTCTTGTCCCTTTAATATTAGGTGCGGCGGCATCATTCTTGATTACTAAACCGTTAGTAACAACTGATGTAATAGTGAATGCAATCATATACGCTGGGGTATCTGGATTTATGTATAAATCTGGGAAACTTGCCCTGACAAAGAAGGGGAAAAATAATGGCAAAGATGGTAACAGGTAGAAAAAAAACCATAGCCGAGGTAAAAGAAGAGAAACTCAAGAAGGAGATTAGGGAAGAAGTAGAAGAAGAGTTAAAAGAAGACAAAAAGAAAAAGAAGAAGATGTGGAATTCAGTATATGAAGTATCTGATTCTATTATGATGGTTACATCAGCTGCTGCTGGAATAATATTTTCTAAGTATATACCAGCTTTTAGATCTGGTGATCCAATTGAATTTGTTATTCCTGAATGGATAAGATTAGTCATTTCTTTTGGACTAGCATTTGGAGTAGTAGCAGCAACAGAACTGAAAGGGGATGTTATTGGCAAGAAAAAGAATTTCTTAAAGAGATTATATGGAGCATTTGCTGGTGGCCTTATGTGGCACACAATATTAGGATTTTAGGAGAGCAAGGTGAAACTTAAAGATTTAATGGAAGAAGTAAATAAAGATGGCAACGGTAGAACTACCACAACCAGTAATGGTCCTAATCATAAACATTATATAAAAAATTGGAAAGCTCTATCATCAGAGGATGGGCATAGGCATGTTGTTAAAAAATCTTAATGAAGGCGTTTACGACAAGTGGACTTTCAAGGCTGTATTTCTCGCTGGTACACCTGGAAGTGGAAAAAGTTTTCTTAGGAAGAAACTGTTTCACTCATTTAAGGCAAATGATCCAGACAGGATTAGGAATAAACTAAATAAAAAAAAAGGTATTCCTTTGGATTCAGAAAAGCAATCTGAAGAACAAAAAGAATACAACAAAGAAATATCTCCTACAATAAATAAAAAAACAAAAAACCATTTAACAATTTCATCAGATCGTAGACTTCCAATAGCAATAGATAGAACTGGAAGTAATGTTGATTCAACAAATAGAGAAAAGAAAAAACTTGAAAAAAAAGGCTACGAAACAAAAATGATTTACGTAAAAGTTGGTTTAGAAACAGCACAGAAAAGAAATAAAAAAAGAGGCCGAGTTGTATCACCAGAGTTTATAGAGAAAGCAGATAAAAAAATTAAAGAAAACATAAGTGGCTTTAAAGCATTATTCGGAGATGATTTTCATGTTATAGATAACTCTAAACCTATTGAAGAGAATCAACCAGAATATGATGCTATGTGGAATAAAATAGCTGTATGGATGGATAAACCAGTAACAAATTCTATTGCTACTGCTTGGAGAAAAGAAGAGTTAAGAAAAAAAGACCGTAGAGTGAGCGGTAACATAGAGAGGATAAAAGGTGAAATTAAGGGAACTCTTAGAAGATAAAGGATTATTCAAAAGATTACAAGCTAATATGAAGGACACAAACATAGGTCTGAAGTTGATGAAAATGGAAATGGGAAAACTATAAGTACTATGCACGGTATTAGACCAAATTTATTTTATAGATGGGAAGAGCACGTTCATAAAGTGAAAAACTGGAAGTGTAATGAGGTAGAAGATCATACACATACGGTTGAAAAAAGTAAAAAACTTAGTGGAGATTAAAGGAACGGCTTAGATTTTTGCCGCTTTGCTTAGATTTTTTTCAGCCCGTAAAGGCTGTAAATTTGTATAATGAAAACATTCTTTTTGTTCTTCTTTATTGATTAAATTAAAAGAAGCACAAGGCTTTATATGGTCCATATGCCATCCATAACGACCGTGGTTTTCCCAACTCATACCGTCTCTAAATTGTTTTTTTAAATCTTCTACTGAACATCCTACCAATTCCATAGTAGGAGCAGATTTTTTATAGTCTTTTATTGCGTGATTAATTCTTCTTTGTAAGTTTCTTTTTATTCTATATTCAACATCTTCTACTAACTTTCTTTTATGCCATTCTTTTTTATATTCTTTATTTTTTTCCGTCTTCTTTTCTCTTCTTCAATGTCATTTCACCGTTATCCTTTATTACTCAGCTACAAGTGATATTTGTCCTTCTTCAAGAACATCCACGGCATCAATCCATTCTGGATCTTTCTTCAACAAAGTATAACAGATATCCATAATATTACCAGTGAGACCATCTTCGGCATACACTGGATCACCCTGAATTATTCGAGATTTCTCAACAGTGGATACAACATTCCCTTCTTCATCTGTGGTAGTTTCAGTGTACGTTTCTTCAACCGGTGTTGTAGTTATAAGCGCAACACTAACACAGGGATTCGGAGAAATAGATTGCTTCCCATCACGTCGTGCCGTTTCATCTGGATATGAGTTGAGTATGATTAGCATATGATTCTTTGGAAAATATCGAATTTCAACAATTCGATGGTATTTCAACTTCCAATTAGTCCCCGGTACAGTTATCGATTTATTCAGTCCCATTATTCTTTCTCCTCTTCATCTTGCTTCTCTTTCGGATTAACCAATAACCCAAGTACATCAAAAACACGAATCTGATTAATCAGAAGTTTGTTTGCTTGAGCTTCCTCGAGTATCGGAATAACTTCAAACTCATGCTCTTCAGACATTTCACCCTGAACCCATGCCTGAAAAGTTTCCCATTCCTCTGAATCAGAAGTCCCCAATTTCTGCTTCATCTCATCGGACATTTCATTTCCTTTGTAAGTAAAGATAAATTTGTGAAATTGAAAGAACTATTATTATCTTTACCAACTCTTAGCGAAAGCGTTGAATATGTAAAATTCTCATACAAAGGACACAGTAAGGATACTCCGTCCAGTAAACGTCCAAGAGTTAAAGTACTTGATTATAATTACCCAGGTATCCCTGGACAAAAGACTTATGGCAAAAGAAAGGATTTATTAGGATGGAATGTAAATTACTATTCTAATAAACGTTATGCGCGTAAGGCAATAGATGAAATAGATTCATTTGCCAAACTTCTTGGTGCTGAGAATAAGGAAAAATATTCTCGTATTAAATATTTCTTCCCAGAGCAATCAAAACTTCTCCGTAGATATATGAGAAGGAAGATAACTAATCTTAGAAGAAAAAGTACAATCGGCCTTTGGAAGAAAACAGATTACACAGATCTCATTCAGAGACATAAAGAACGTTTCTAAACAATAAGACATTTCAGAGTAAAGATAATCACAGCAAATAACCTCGGGAGATAACCATGTATAGAGAATGGAGTGTTGGTGATTTAGCCAAAGATGACGCTTTTGATTCCACCACTATTTATAATGTAATAGAAGCTTTTGACACTAATGATAGAGTAAACAAAAAGGATATGGCAAGGCCAATTAGAAATGTTTTTGAGAACGCACAACAAGATCATGACTTTTTAGAAAATTGGTCTTATTTTACTTCTATGAATAATGGTGTTATTAAAGGTGCCTTAGTAAGTGAGTTTAAAATTTCTGGAGATTCAGATGTAGTTTCTATAACTGTAGATCCTGGAGTAGGAGATACTACTAATACGTATGTTCGCCTAGCTCCTGGTGTTGCAATGAACAGGGGAAAGCTTGCTGTAAACAAGCCAAATATTCCCGTAGCTGAAAGACAACTTAACGAAATTTTTAACCTTGAAACTTGGAATACTGAAGGCGTAGAGATTAAATATTATTATAACTTTGATATATTTCAAGCACGTATTAAAAGAAAAAACGTTAATGGAATTACAGTAAATCATGACTTCCTTAATGGTGGAACTTGGGGTGATAGTGACGGTGGGTATTCTACTGGTGTAGAATTACTTGAAGCTATTTACACAGATACGGTTAATTTTAGAGATGAATTTGCAGCAGCAATAGGGGTTGATTTTACACAAATTAATCTTGAACTTATGCTCGTAGGTGATAGTGCTGGTGGAGATACAGTTTTTTGGTATGCTGATAGAAATGGAAATGTTGTTGGTGATAGTGAAGAAGGTGGTGATTCTTGGATTTTAAATCTTGGATATGTATCTGTTGCTACTGCTTTAGCTGCTGGTGGTGATAGTTCAGATGAGTGGTTAGATAGAAGAACTTATATTCAAAACTTTAATGACTTTGCTACTTATATGTTCCTTAATGTCCCTCAAGAATGGGGAGATACAGATACAGCAACAAACTTTACTTCTCCAGATGGAGATGACAGCCTTCCTTACGCAGATATAACTGATCGAGATACATACATAATATTTCTCAGAAAATCAACTGGAGATACCCAAGACAATTCAATATTTGGATGGTCTGAAGGTAACATCCCAGGGATTGATGAAACAAGAAGTGAAAAATTCTTTGCCAACAAAGATATAGTTTCAAGGTGGTCAATTGATGGCGGCGATACAGTAGGAGCTTCTTGGGCATCTATAAAAGAAATGTCTGGTGATAGTTGGCCTTTCTATGGAAATAAAGTATTCCAAAATGGACTGTATGAATTTTATTCAACTGACACTACTCCCGATTCGTTTAAGATAGATACAGTTGGAGGAATTGATTTAGACGTAGATGCAGGATTTACTTTAGATACTGATAGTAGTGCTATTACATTAACCACAGCTACTTCAGGTGATATTACATTAACTTCTGCTGCGGATATTGCTATAACAGCAAATGGGGATAGTATCAATCTTACTTCAACTGTTGTTGATGTTGATGTAACTGCTGATATGTTTATTACTACTGGTGATACTTTTGTAGTTACTTCTACTGGTGGAATATTATTAAAAGAAGATACTGATGTAGATGGGGCTAATCATAGAGCTGAAATAGATATAGAAGCAGATGGTGCCATTAATATATATAGTGCAATTGATAAAGATATAAACATCAAATCGCATGGAGATGATTCTAATATTTATATTGAAGCTGCTGATAACCTCATTCTTACGGCTAGTGGTGATTCAATTCATTTTAATACAAATGTTATAGGTCTTGACTTAACTCACTTTGAAGTAGATGCTGCCACAAGCATAGAACTAGATGCTAATGGAGGATCAGCTACTGCTGTTATTATAGATGCATCTAATGCAGCTGGTGGCATTGACATTGATGCGGGAACTAATGGAATAGATATAGCAGCTACATCTGGTAACATAGACATACACACAATAACTGGTGGAACTATAGACATAGCTTCAGCTGGTACTGGAAATATAGATTTTGATTCTAATAATGATATGACCATAGACATAGAAGATAAATTTCTATTAACTGCTGGTGCTGGAAATAGTACTATTGAAATATCAGAAGTTATATCACACATACTTATTGAGTCAGTTGGAGCTGATGCTGATATAAAACTTACTGCTGGTAATGATATACATATAATAGATGGTGTTGGTGATTCTATAACATTAGATACTTATCAAGCATGTATATCAGCAAATTTTGTTAATATAGATGCTGGGTCTAGTGGATTTGACTTAGATGTTACTAGTGGCGATATTTCGTTAACTACAGTTACTTCAGGTGATATTTTATTAACTTCTGATGGTGATATTGATTTATTAGCTTCAGGTGATTCTATAACATTAACCGCTTATACTGTTTATACTGCTGGTAATAATATACATATAAGAGATGTTGCTGGTGATTTTATAACATTAGATACTTATCAAGCATGTATATCAGCAGATTGTGTTAATATAGATGCAGGAACTAATGGATTTGACTTAGATGTTACTAATGGCGATATTTCGTTAACTACAGTTACTTCAGGTGATATTACATTAACTTCAGCCGGAGATACTTCTAACATAGTTTTAGATTCTGGTTATCGTGTTGAAGTTAATGCAACTGATATGCTTATTACTACTGGTGATACTTTTGTAGTTACTTCTACTGGTGGAATATTATTAAAAGAAGATACTGGTGAAGCGGGATATAGAGCTGAAATAGATATAGAAGCAGATGGTGCCATTAATATATATAGTGCAACTGATAAAGATATAAACATCAAATCGCTTGGAACTGATTCTGATATTTATATTGAAGCTGCTGATAACCTCATTCTTAAGGCTGATGGTGATTCTATAACATTAACCTCTAATACTGTTTATAATACTGTTACTTCTTATGACGTAGAAGCTACTGACTTGATAGAATTAGCTACATCCGGAGATGCTTCTAACATAGTTTTAGATTCTGGTAATAATATTATTATGGATGCGGAAGATTATTTTAGTATTACTGGTGGAGAAGGAAATAGTGTTATTTCTATAGCAGAAACGGCTGCTTCTGATATAACCCTTGATACAACAGCAGGTACTGATGCTGATATTGATTTAATATCAGATCGAAATATTGATTTAACAGCAGGTACTGATGGGAACATAAGTCTTCTCGCTGCTTCCGATGATATTAGCCTTACTTCTACAAACATTAATCTTTTAGGAACTAATCTTTATGTAGGAACTGCTACTGCAAATTATGCACTACACGATGATGATGCTGTTTCTTCTTATACTTCATATGGGACATCTAATGAAGGTGTTGTATTTGATGGTAGTCTTGGTGCATATAAAGTTTATAATGCAGTATGGAATGACTATGCTGAAGGTTTTGAATTTGATCCAGACGCTGAATATCCACAACCAGGATTTGTTTATAAACAAACTGAAAAGGGTATAGTGAAAACCGATAAGAGATCTACAAAGGGAACCATTGGAGTTTACTCTGATTCTGCTGGTATGGTTATGGGTTCTGAAAATTGTATTCTTCCTGATCTTATTGGGACAGATGAAGAAAGAAAAGATGAATGGGATAAAGCACCTATTGCTATGGCAGGAAAGGTTAATGTTTGGATAAAAGAAAAATTAGAGATTGGCGATATATTAGTGGCTGGCAAAAATGGATTTGCTACTAAGGCAAATCTTTTCGATAGAATTTTTAGACAAGAGAATGTTATAGGAAAAGTATTGGAAGGATCTTGTTGTAAGGAAGAAAAAAGAGTGTGGATGTTGGTCAAATAAAGGAGAAGAATAGATGGCTTATGAAGTAACAGAAGGTGAAATAATAGATAATACTTCAGGTAGTTTTGGTACAGGTGGTGCTCACGGCGGCATTAAAGAAATGCTTGAAGAATATTGGATAGATTATACCCCTGCAAGTGGTGGATATGCAAATGCAAGTGAAGTGCAAGCACTTGTTGTAACTGCTGGTGGAGATCTAATATTAACAGTTGGCGACTCAATAGATGATAATAGAATAAAAGCTGGACTAGAAACAATAGTCCCAGCTACTGCTAATGGTTGGGTCACAACTGCTGGGTATCCAGGTGGAAGAGGAAGCTTGGGCTCGGTTACTATAACTGGAGATACTGTTTTAAGTACTGATGTAATTTATGAATTTGAAAATTTAACATTAGAAGAAAATGTAGACATAACTCCATTAATGGGAACGAATAAATATTTAACTATTTTAGTTAAAGACACTTTAACTTTTGGAAATAATACTTCTATCAGTTGGCCTGTAACAAATCCTCCTACTAGTAGTGCTGGTGCTGCTGGTGCTGCTGGTGCTGGTCATTCTGTTGGTGGTGGAATAGGCACTGATACTGGTGGAGCTGGTGGTTCTGGAGGAGCTACCAATGATAGAGGTGAAGATTCACTTGGGGCAACGTATGGAATAGCTGGAGGTGCTGGTGGATCAGGAGTATCTACTGCTTGGGCAGCTGGTGGAGGTGGAGGAGCTGGTGGAGTGGGCGGAGAAAGAGGGTCTGATTTACGACAAGGTGGACAAGGTGGTGGAGGTGGTGGCGGCGGCGGAGGAGGTGGTGGAGGAGCTGCTGGCGGTAATGGTGGTGTTGCTGGAGGATTAGGTATAAGCGGTATAGGTTGGACTAATACTACTAATCATACTACTTTAGCCGCTAGATCTTCTTCAATTGTTGATGCTGTTGATGGCAATCCTGGTATTATTGGATCAGTTGGTGGAGATGGTGCTGGCGGTGGTGGTGGTGGAGCTGGTGGAGGAGGAGGAGGTGGTGCTGGTGGTGGGCTTGGTGCAACTGTTGGTGGAGATGGTGGAGCTGGTGGAGGTGGTGGAGATGGACACAATGGAGGTAGTGGTGGTGAAACAGGAGCTGGAGGTAGTGGGGGTAGTGGAGGTAGTTCTTGTGGTGCTTTATATATAGAAGCTTATAATATAAGCGCAACAACAACTTCAAGTTTTACTTTTGACGGAGCTAACGGAGCACATGGCGGAAATGGTGGAGCTGGTGGAAATGGATTTCTTCCTACTGGTGGTGGACAAGTTGGTAGTATTGGACTTGATGGAGCATCTTTAGGAACTAACTCTGGTGAAGGTGCTGGCGGTGGTGGCGGTGGTGGAGGAGGAGCTGGTGGAGCTGGTGGAGGTGGTGGTGGAGGTGGTGGTGGAGGTGGAGGAGGAGGAGGTGCTGCTGGAATAGTAATAGTAAAATATAAAAACATGATTGGTGGGGCATCTGAAGCGCAATTTATTGCAACAATTTCTGCAAGTCCTGGTCAGGGCTATCAAGCTGGTGGAGTTGGAGCTTCTGGAGTTAGTGGTTCTGCTGGTGGGATTGGTGCTAGTGCTCCAGGTGGTGAAATTGGAACTTTAGAAGCATCTGGAGGTTATGGAGGCGGTGGTGGAGCAGTTCCTAATGTTACTCCAACTGGTGGAGCTGGTGGAGCTGGTGGTAGTGGAGCTGGATCTCTTGGAGATGCTGGTATCATAAACGTAGTTCAATATTAAATCATATATGTAAGTATGATTCAAAGCATAGCCTCTCTTAACAAAGAAGAACATAAAAGTCTTTATGACACTTGGCCTTCTATATACCCTTTATTATATTTTGAACTAGATAAAGTATGTAAAAAAAGGATATTTAGTTTTAATAATGAAGAAATAGCTACTCTCTTTACTTCATTAAAGAGAAGTAAAAATAAGGTAGAGGCAGTTCAAAGACAATATGAATTTATCTCAAAAATATTTGATTTATTTATCAGAGTTGAAGATAAAAGGGAGGATCTATTTTCAGACGATAATTTAAAAGAATATTTATATACTTTTTTTGCTTGGAACAAAGTTACTAAAGATGAAGTTTTTAAAATTAGAAAAAGTTTTTTAAAAAATTCTTATGAAGAAGCTGCTTCTTTGAAAAATATTTTTTGGAGACATGATGGGTGGTGGAATTGTTATTATGGAAAAATTTTGGATGAAGAAGCAATTACTATTTTAGAAGAAGAATTAAAAAAGATAAATTCTATCTATGATAAGACCAAACTTGTTTTAACCTTAGCTTATAGATACTCCGAACTTGGTCAATTTAAAAAAGGAAAAAAATTAATTAAAAAAACTTTAAGATTTTATATGTTAAAATTATTTTTATTTTCTTTATCTCAGAAAGAATTTCCAAAATGGATGCTTCGCCCATATTTCATAAAAGATTCTTTATTCATAAGATTTATATATTCATTAAGTTCTTTCTATTCTTCTTTCTCAAGATACAGCGTAAACATGCTTATGTATTTATATAGATCAGAGAATAAAAAAAGAAAAAAATTAAGAATTATAAATAAAATTATAAGGCAAAATAATTTAACAAGATTATTTTTAACTGATACTTTTTCCAAGTTTATCAATAGAACTTATTATGGAAATAAAATGTATATAAGACCACAACACATACTTAGAATTATAGAAGTTTTAATTGACAAATATGTTTTAAAGCCAGATGAAAAAATAAAGGATAAAATAAAATATTTATTTGAACTAATTTTTACTTTTCAAGTTCAAAAGTATTATAAAGAGAACGGTCTAATTCAGTATTTTGTTTTTACTGAAATTTATTTAACTTTGTACTATTATATAAAAAAAGTAGTAATCGGAGAAGAGGATGCAGAAAGATTCGATTGGATTGGATAAAGAAGAATATAGACTTTTTGTTTCAGATGCCATTAAAAACTGTATTGTGGTTGGTGGATTCTGTAAGAATAATTGTGTATTCTGTTCTTGTAGAACGCAAAATGCAGCTGGGCTTAAAAATTGGACTAAATATATTTCAATGGAAGATTTAATTAGCGTTCTAGATTTTATTAATCCCAATAAACCAATATTTTTTGGAGAAGGAATTAGCTTCTTATCTTGTGAACCATTTCAACATCCATTTTATTTAGAATTACTTAGAGAATTAAATAAAAATTTTTCAGATTCTACTAAAAGAACAACTACTATCTGTAAGAATATAGATAAAAAAAATTATGAAGAGATAAATAATTCTGGATTAGAAATAGTTGCTGGAATCAATACTCTAGATAAAGAAAGTAGAGAAAGAATTATGAAATCTGAGGATGACTTAGAAGGCGTTATTTCTTTTCTTAAAGGATGCGTAAGTTCTGTTCTTAAAGTAAGTTTATTATATACTGGAGATTTGGATGTATTGAAAAAAGATTTAGATGAAATATATTCCATAAGTGATGAATATATTGAAAAACCTATGATGTTAAGATTAACTGATTACTCTAAATTTCACAATAAAGACACAAAAGAATTACATGTTAAATCTATAGAAACTTGGCATGAAGCAGTAAGATATTTTGATAAGAATGTAAAATATCCTGAGTATTGGATAAGAAGTTTGAGTGATTTTCCTGAAGATGTTAGGTTAATAAAAGAATTAATAGGAGGCAACATTCTATTTAATATTCATTTAGCAAGAGAAAGCTTTATAACAAGAATAAATAAAATAATTTATTTCATTAATAGTAATAAATTAAATATAGTAAAAACAGCATTTGTTTTATCTGAATCAGTATATGATTTCTTTAAGGTAAGGTTTCCTTATTTAAATGCTATAAAGGTTAAAAATATATTATTTGGTGGAAGTTATATGTCATCTCGTTTGTTAACTAAGGATGATATACTTAAAAGCATAAAAGATCATGAAATTAAGTATGATAATTATTTTGTGAATAAATCTGCTTTTAAAGATAGAAGTCATAAAGATATAATGGGGGAAAGCATTCTTAAGGAAATGGTTCCCTACAATTTATTTTTGGGGTAAAAAATGGAATTAATAAGCGTATTATATCCGATAAGAAATTTAAAGAAATTAGAAATAGAAAATTTAAATAATTCTATGAATTCATTTTCTAAAAATGAAGACTTTGAAATAGATTTTTGTATTTCAGATTGCGGGAGCAGTAATTCAGAAGTTAAGCTAAGAGAAAATCTTGACCAAGGATTTTCTTTTAATTATAGTAAACATAGTGGTCATTATGGATATTCGAAAGCAATAAATCAAGGAGTTCTTAATTTAGTTGAAACTGATCTTTTTGTAATAGCTTCTCCAGATGTATTAGTACCTAAAGATGGACTATCTGAGATAGTAAAGTTGTTTAATGAAAATAATAAAATGTTTATGAATAGATGCAGAATTTTAAAAAAGGAGATAGATAATTCTTTAGATTATGAGAAATTAGATGTAGAAGATAATTGTGAGCTTCCTGTAGCTCTTACCAGACGTATATTTAGATTATTAAGCAAGAAACAATTTTTAGAAATAAAGGGATATGATGAAGCTTTTCCTGATAATTTTAAAGGAGCTGAACACTTAGATTTTATGTTTAGATATTGTTTATTTCATAATTTTTCTACTGATTGGTACGCATATAATTATAAGTTATTCGGTCTGAAACAGTATAACAGCATAAATGACATAAATGAAAAAAATAAAGATGGGATAAAATTTGTTTCAAGTAAACTTGAAATTATGTTAAAGGTTAAACTTTTAATAAAAAAGAAAAATGATAATCATAACATTAGATTAAGAAAAACTTCTCTTAAAAGAGAAACAATGAAATACATATATCCAATAGAAACATCTATTTGATAAGAAGGAGTAGCTTGGTGCCAGAGTTTGAATTTGATTTTAATTATTTAATAAGACTTTTTTCGGAAGAAGGTACTTTCGAACAAAAAATGATTGATTTTATAGGAGATGTAAATATAAATATTTATTCTCCTATAGTAGTTTTTGATAAACTTATCTGTGATGGATTTAGACCGTTAGAAACATTTAAAGAAAGAATGGCTACTCTGCCAGAAAGTTTTTCTAAAGAAACAGTGCTTGATATTGGTTGCAATACTGGTTATATGTTAATGAATATTAAAAAGCATAGAATGGCTGGACTCTGTTATGGAATTGATACAAGCGATCAATGTATTTTTGTATCAAAAGTAATAACTCACTATGAAAAATTAGACAATATAGATTTTGAAGCATCTCTTGCATCTAATTTTATTAAAAGAATTCTTAATCAAGAAGTGCAAAAATTTGATAATATTTTATGCTTTGGAGTATTTGAATTTAGAAATAAAATTGAAAATGATTTTATTCCAGATGTAGTAAAATGTGCTAATAAAAAAGTTATAATTGAATTTGCAAATCATCCACATAACCGTAAGAGTAAAGAAGAGGTCTTGGAATACTTTAAAGTGTTTGAAGAATTCGGAACTCTTAAAACTACTTTTTTAGAATACCAAAATAGACCAGTATTAGAAATAGATGTAAGTAAAAAACAAGAGGAAAAACAACCAATAGTTTTAAGCTTGTAATGAAAACTTTAAATGAAGAGGAGCGCAAACTTTTTGAAAGAGATGCAACACAGAATTGTATTGCTGTAGGTGGAGCTTGTTCAAACAGATGTACGTTCTGTTCTTGCAAAGCGCAAGCAGCTGCTGGTAGAAAGAATTGGATTAAATATATTACCGAATCAGATTTATTAAGCGTAATCGATTTCATTAATCCAGATGAAACGATTTACTTTGGAGAAGGCCCATTTTTTTTATCTTGTGAACCGTTTCAACATCCTAATTATGTAAGACTTCTTGAAATCTTAAATGATTTTTTCCCTGATACGAGAAAGGTTTGCACCACTATTGGCAAAAATATTAAATCTTCTGACTATGATCTATTAAAGAAGTTTAATATTAATTTTGTTATAAGTATTAATACGTTTGATAAAAAACTTAGAAAAGAAGTAATGAAATCAAGAGATGATTATAATGGCCTTGTTAATTTCCTAAAAGAATGTCCAGAGTTGATCTCTAAAACAAGTTTTATGCATTATGGAGATGTTGATATATTAAAAAAGGACATAGATATTCTACACGATATAGATCCTTCATATATAGAAAAGGAATCCTTGCTAAAATTAACAGACTACTCTATATTTCACAATCAGGAAACCTTTTCATTATATCAAAAAGGAAAAGAAACTTGGCACGATGCGGTAAGATACTTTGACAAGAGTTTTTCATTACCTGAATATTGGTTGGCAAGCCTGACTGATTTTCCTTTGGATGTCAAGGAATCATTTGTTCTTTGGACTTTTAATATCCATCAGGCAAGAAGAGATTTTTTAGATAGGATTAATAGAGTAGAAAAGTTAGATATAGATTTAGATGATGCAGCATTTCTTTTGCCAGAATCTTCATATGATTATTTTAACCAGAAATTTGACTATGATAATATTTTAGTTAAAAATACAACATTCGGCGGTAGCTACAAAGCAGCTGGATTACTATCAAAGAATGACATAGTGAAAGCAGTTGATAGAAATAAGAAGAAGAAATATTACATTACTTCTAAATCTATTTTTGGTGGATTTAATGAAGACTTACAAGGTAATCATTTAAAAGATTATCCGATAAATCTTATATTAATATAAAGAAGAGGTGGTTATAACGTGAATGATATAGATATTTTAATTCCTATCTTTGAACCAGATCTCAGCAATATTTCACGATTATATAATTGTCTAGAAGCTTTAAATAAAAATAAATATAATTTTAATACTTGTATAGTAGAAACTAGTTTTGAAAAGCGTTTCATAGGGTTTATTGATAAATTAAACATTAGAAATCCTAAATACATTCATCTACAAAGAACCAAAAAAATAGATGGAGTAGCAGAATCGCTTAATTTTGGATATAAGAATTTAGTTAAATCAGATCCTTTTATTATTCTATATCCAGATTTTGTAGTAGATAAAAATTTTATAGAAGGACTGCTATATCATATAGAAAAAGCTGGTTTCGAATTTTATAAAGCTAAATATACTCATAATGATAGTGATGCTAGAGATCGTGCTCAAACTTATGAAGAATTAATTAAAGTAGCACACGTAATTTTTAAATCTTATGGAGACTCTGGAATGATTTATTCTAGAAATTTATATGAATCAGTTAATGGAAATGATGAAGAATATGTTGGATGGGGAAAGCTTGATTATGATTTTGGTGCTAGAGCCTTTCTTTATAATAAAGAAAAAGGTAGAAAAGTAGGGTATTCAATATATCAATTTTATAATATGATTGAAAACACTGAATTACGAGGTATTCATCAACCTCATGAAAGACAGGGAAAAGTAACAAAAGAACAAGCAGCTTTAAATAATAAATTATTCACTGATAAGGTGGAACTTTACGATTCAGGAGAAAGAAAATACTATAAAATAAAAGGATTAAAAGATTTAAGAAGATGACAAGTACTAATGAAGCAAGAATAGAAACCTGTACGGCTTGTAACTATGAGTGCATAATGTGTCCTCATTCAACTTCTTTTACGAGAATAAAAGAAGTGATGCCTATCCAAACATTTAAACTTATTATTGATAAGCTTAAAAAAGAGGCTCCATTAATAACAGATATAACCATATCAGGATTTGGCGAAGCTTTTATAGATTTAAAATTACTTGAAAAAATTAAATATGCTATAAAAAAGAACTACAATATTCATGTACTTACTAATGGTTCTTTTCTTAATAAGGCAACGATAGATGATTTAATGAAGGCAGGAATAACTGATTTAAGAGTTAGTCTTCATACAGTTAAAGCAAATTCTTATTTCAAAGTTACTGGACAATATAAAAAAGTAGTTACTGAAGTTTTAGATATGATTCATTACGCCATAGAGAATAAAGGTAAAACCAGTATAATTATTACTGCTGATATAATGGATGATAATAAAGAAGATGTGGATAGTTTAATTAAATATTTTGAAAATGAACCAGTAACTCTTGAGATTTGGGAACCTCATAATTGGGTAAACTGGAGAGATTATAGAGAGGGAAAGATAACTAAAAGATCTTGTGGAAGGGTATTTAATGGCCCATTACAGATTCAAGTAGACGGAACAATCAATATGTGTTGCTTTGATTACAATGGAAAGCTTTTGATAGGAGATTTCATTAATCAATCTCTTGAAGAAATCTTTAATTCTGAAGAATATTTAGCTATTAAAAAACTTCACGAAGAAGGGATCACAGAAGATTCAGATATTCTATGTGCCAAATGTGATCAGCTTATTGATCCTGGCAAAGATATAGTTATATACAACAATATGTTTTCTAAAGAAGAAAGAATTGGAAAAACATCTACAAATTATAGGAGTGTAACATGAGCGATAGAGAAGAAAGAACAAATGAAAGAAGAAAAGCTAAAGGCTTGAAACCCTTATCTGAGATTAACATTAATAAAGTTATTCAAACTATAAGGGAAGACAGTGGTCCTTTTGACAATCTTGTTAAAGAAACTGAAGATGATAAAAAGAAGAAGAAGAAGAAAAAAGTTATAAAAGAAACTAGCGAAGTTATGAATTCAGACACATTATTTGAAACTGAACCCTTAAATAAAGAAGACACAAAAGTTGAAGAAGAATTACTAAGCGAATAATATTTAACTTTTGGAGAGATGCGAGGATGAAGAATGGCAAAATTTATATTGGATAGTGCTGATACTTACGAACTTAAAAAGTGGAAACAGTATGTTGTTGGAATGACAACTAATCCATCTTTATTAAAAAAGGCAAATATTACGGCACAAGATTTATATGATCAATTATCTGAATCTGAATTGAAAAGTGACTTCTTCTTTTTTCATCAAGTTATTTATGGAGATCCATTCATTAATAAAAGAACAGATGGTCCATTAATAATATATAAAGTACCTTTAATAGATTCACAATATTATTATATAAAAGAACTTAAAGAAATGGGACATTTTGTTTGTGGTACTATGACGTATGATGTTGTACAACTACAAACAGCTATAAATTTTGGAATAGATTACTCTATAATACTTTATCATAAGAATGAAAATAAGAGTTTTCCTTGGGATGCTGTATCATTAAGGAATTCTCTTGATAAACACATTAAACTTATAGGAGCTAGTTTTAGAACTAAAGAAGAAGTTTCTGAAGCTATTATGGATGAAATGGATTACGTTACAGTTCCACCTAATGTTCTTGAACTGTGCTTTAATAATGAACAAGCACAATCTGATTATGACAAGTTATATACATGAAATACCTAGGGGTAATTCCAGCTAAATTTGCTTCTAAAAGATTTCCAGGAAAATTATTACATTCACTTATGGGAAAGCCAGTTCTTTCTTGGGTCATAGAGTATGCTCAAAAAATTGATTTTCTTTCTGGATTATTAGTAGCAACAGACGATGAGGAAATAGCATCTTTTGTATTAAAAAATCATCGTGATGTTAAAGTATTTAAAAATCAAATACCAGTTAGTTGTGGTTCACAAAGAATCCTTGAAATTTCAAAAGCTTTTCCTCATTTTGGCGTGTATATTACTATCCCTGCTGATGAACCTCTAGTTGATTACAAAGAAATTAATAGAATAAAAAATGTCTTGAGAATGAATTTTTCAGGAGACATTGCTACTTTATATACTAAATTTTATAATAAAGAAGACTTAGAAAGTAATCTATCTTGTAAGATTATTACTAATAGAAAAGATTATATGCTTTATAATTCTAGAGTTGTTATTCCAATATATAAAGATGGATCGCGCTTACCTCTTCAAGAATATAAGAAACATGTTGGGCTTATGTTCTTCTCTGATTATTTTTTATATAAAGAAGGGGATGATTTATGGAGTGACTGGCATTCTTCAATGACAGAAACAGAAAACCTTGAACAAAATAGATTTATTGATTTTGGCGCTAGAGTACAAATGTTTGAAATTAAACATAATTATTTTGGTGTAGATCAAAAATGGCAGATTGATTCTTTAGAAGAACGTTACAAGAAACTAAATTCATAAGTAAAGTTAAATACATGAAATATACACTACTCAATTGGATATGGGCGCAACCACAAACGCTTATTGGTTTTATTATTTTCTCTATAGCGAAACGAAATAAAAAACCAACAAGAACTCACAAAGATATTAGCCATCATGTATTTTTAGGAAAGCTTAAAGGTGGAGCAATTTCTCTAGGCCCTTACTGCATTCATTATAGTGATGTAATGCTTCATAGTAAAATAAAACATGAACACGGACATACAATTCAATCAATGATACTAGGTCCTCTGTACTTATTGTTAATTGGAATTCCTTCTTTCACTTGGTCAATGATTGTTTTATTAGTTTATGCTATTACTAAGAAAGTATTAAACTACTATGCTTTCCCAACAGAAAAATGGGCAGATAAATTAGGCGGAAATAAGTAATCTCATGACTCTTCAAGAAATGCTCGATGCTGTAGCAAATAAAATGTTTCGAGAACTTGCCTTTGAAAAGCATCCAGATAGAGGCGGTAGCAATAAAAAAATGCAAGAATTACTTGCTGTTAAAGAAGCTGGTAGTGCTGCAATAAAAAAGTATTATGCAAACGAAAAAAAAGGAAAGGGGCCAAAGCCAAAGCCAAAGCCAAGTCCAAAGCCAAGTCCAAGTCCAAAGCCAAAGCCAAAGCCAAAGCCTTCTTATGACGATACAGAGAAGAACAGAAAAAAAGAAGGTGATACTTACTACAACACATATGTTGAATATGCAAAAGAAATACAAAAAGAAATAAATGATAATGCCATAAAAATGAATGTTGAAGATAGAATTAAACTTTTCGTTAGAAAAGATGTAAATGGAAAACTTGATTTAATTATTACTTATAGTTCTAATTGGGATGGTGTCCAGAATTTTTTCATAATGGACATTATAAATTTTACTAAACACGCCTTAAAGAATATGGTGTTAAATAAAATAATAAACTCCTCATTTAAAAAAAATACTTTTAGTTAGAAAGAATCTATAATATTTTTAAATTGTTCTGATGTTAATTGAGTATTAACATCACACATCGCTTCACTTGGACAGGTATGAGTTTCTATAAATAAACCATCAGCTCCAGCAGCCATAGAAGACCTGGCCAATACGCCAGGGAAATCAAACTTATTAGAATACCATCTACTATAATATTTATTCATATGAGTGATGTCAACAAGAACTTCATTTGAATACATTTTCATTATAGGAATATGTCTTGGGTCAAACATTAATTGATTATATCCAAATGAAGTTCCTCTATCTACTACTATAATTCTTCTATCGGAATATTTATTTTTAATAATATTAATTGGTATTTGAATATCATTAGGTGGCATAGATTGCATTTTCTTAATTTGTATCACCTTATCAAACCTGATAACAGCAGCAGCTTCTAATAGAGAAACTTGACGACAAAGAAAAGCAGGTATTTGTACCATGTCAACATATTGAGAGTATTTTTCTATTTGTTCAACATTATGAAAATCTGTACAAATTTTAACATTATGCTTTCTTCCTACATCTCTAAGAAATCTTAGTCCATCAAAAAAAGAATATACTGATCTATATTTTTCTGATTTAGTTCTATTATCTTTTATTGCTGATACTTTGAAAAAAAACTCTATATCTTTTCCTTCTATTACTTCAAGAATTTCTTCAAGAGTTTTTTCTAAAGTTATGTAATCTTCTATTACACACGGTCCTGCGATTAAAATCATTAATAACTAAACTCCATTGTACTTAATATGGTAAATGGAATGTGATTACAATTTTCTAAAACATCCATAATATTTTGTGCCCCAGCTGGATTAAGCGAATGAGTTACAGCATTATAATAAACACATTCTTTTTCTTTAATATATTTAGCTACTTGATAACCAGTATTTTTATCTGCTGATTCTACATATACCCTACCGCCAAGATCATGATCTAAGAATAACATATCCCAAGTTATACCTTCGTTATCATCAATAATTTTTTTACCTTCTTCAGCAGTAGTTGCTATAAACAATTTTGCTTCTTCGATGTCTTTAAACTTTTCTTTAAATATGTCTATTCTAACTGGACTATCTTCTACTATAAATATATTCAACTTTTTACCTTCTCCCTATTATTCATATATGTATTATACATCTCTTCACCAACACACTCTCTTGCTTTTTTACACCAATCAAGACAACTCATAACAGAGTTCTTTTGAACTAAAGTGTGGCAAGTTTGACAATGTGCTTCTACTTCATCACTCCAAATCTCAACCTCATCCCCGCAAACCATACAAGTAAACTCTTCTGGTGTTGGTTGTCTAAGCTTTGTAGAGCCTGGACAAAAGGTGTGGTCCATTATTTCCCCTGTTTTGCTATTACGTCTTCTATATTAAACGGTTCATTAACTTTAAAGTTTATATACTTTATAACCTTATCATAATATACCATAGGCTTAGTATAATCTACTATACAATGAGGAGACATAGGTGTTTCAAGATCTGGTTCGTTACCATCATCTGCACCGTGCAGATGAACCTTATCACAAAAAGGACAACTAACTTTTATCATCCAACATCCGTTTAACTTCTTGTCTTCTGTTGCTATTGCTACCATCTATCTATCCTTGCTGCATTTATTCTAGCACTACTTTCTTCTTCATATGCTGCTTCGTCCAACTCTTTTAAATAAAGAAACTCTTCTTTTGTAAATTTTTCTCCCATACCTTCATTTATGAAAGTTGTTCCTTCACAATGTCCTACCCAACTAATATATCTTTTAAGCAACTCTCTGTCATCCAGCCTAATCTCATTTATACTTTGGATACTCCCAATGTTTACTAAGATTATCTAATAGTCTTTGAGCCTCTGGAACTCTATCATCATCTACAGACATAAAATCTTCACAGTCTATTATACTCCTTACAATTTATGAGGTTTGTGTAGTAAAATCAACAGAACACACTCCATCTGAATCACAATAGCGTTCTCCTTCTGGTGGAGTAAATATTGAACTAAAATCTGGTTCTTTTAGTTTACCACTCATCTTCTTAAATACCTTCTCATCTATCTCTTCGTAAGGTGCTAAGTCATATGGAACATCTATAGGCAAAAACGACACAGCCTTTAACTGATCTTCGTATGCTTCTAATATTCTAGGAATATCTTTAGCCTCATCTTTTTTAAATGTTACGGTAACAGAAACGCTATTATCAGCCCAATAGTTTTGATAGTCGGCTGCATTCTTTACTTGTTCCCAAACACTAACATCTTCTTTTCTTTTTGTAAAGAAAGTTTCGTGAACTGGAAATTCTACAACTAAAGTATTCTTCTTTGTTTCTTCTGTTCCATATATTTCTGGAACAATATTGTATCTAGCGTCTAACATTGGTTGAACTAACGGAGATGTTGCAGCTACTCGAACACGACGAATATAAAATTCTGAATGATGATAATGTACTCCAGGAGAAACCCCTGGAAGTAGTGAAGTTGTTCCACTTGGTTTAACTGTTGATATTTTAATACTCTTTGGAATACAAAGCCAATTAGAATATAATTCATCAAGTTCTTTTAAATATTCATATCCATCATCGCTCCAGTTTAATACTTCTCTTCTTCCGTGTTTAATAAAAGCATCTATAATGCCAGATTGAGAAATACCTATTCTTCTATTTTTCATTATAACAGCATTTGTTTCAGGCCAGTGGGTTGGAACTATTGTCATAGACTTACCATAAAGATAAGCATACTTTAATGTCTCTTTATATTCTTCATAAGAATCGTGTCTTGAAGGAAACGTCTCTACTAAATTACATTGATAAGTTAAAACATTTCCAAAAACTCCCATATGGTTTTCTTTTTCAGTAAAACAATAGGTTTTATGAACACCTTCAAGTTCTTCTACTTTAACGATTTTTTGTTTTCTTGCTGCATCAATTTTTTTTGATTCGTTATATGCATTATTTTCCTTATATCTACTTCCAATTCTTTCAGCCTTCTTTAGTCTAGTTGGGATTTCTCCACATTCATATGAAGGAATTTGGCAATACCATAAAGCATAATTTCTTTCACCAAAATTTGTAACATCACCTTTATCATACATTTTCCTTATAGAAGGGTGATTTATTCCAATTCTACGAAGAAGAACTTGTAAATCTCTCATTTTTTGTTCTGTACCATATATTCTATATCCATCAGTATTTAATTGATGATTAACATTACCGTCTGTTTCTATCCACCCAGCAACAAATTCTAAAATAGATTCTTTATCTAACTCAAGTATATATTCTGGCAAACCTTTTGTTTTATCGTTTAGTTCAAAGATAATATTTTCATTGATAAACCCACGGAGATTTAGTCTATTAACTGGATCTGTATAACCTTCTTTTATTTGTGGTTTATACCATTTTCCATTTACATCTAAATTTTTCAATTTTATTTTATTACCACAAACAATAACCATAGGTCTGTTACTATTTCTTGACTTTTCTATATAACCATCTCCAGCAAACAAACCTAGTTCAAAAGCATAAGGATCATTTATTCCTTTTATTTTACCTAAGCTATATGAAATACTCTCAGAGCCAATTTCTAAGTCTTTTGTATCTACTCTTCTATAAATTCTTTTAGTGGTTGGTTTAACGTGCCAACCGTGTTCGGCAGTACAATCCAAAAATGAACCATCACTTAAATGTACTCTATATAATTTACTTTCTTTAGTTTCAAATGGAACAACTTTAGACCACTCATCTCCGTTCCATATTTCTACTTCTTTTCCCGTTACTTCTTTTATCTTAGGGTTTCCACTTCTAGTCTGTATTCTGGTTTCTTCACCCACACAAAGTTCCGAACTTTCAAGTGGAATTTCTCCACACGGGTTTAATCCCAAAACATTCTTGTCTTTCCAATTTACTCCATCTTTAAACCTTCCGTATTTACGAATATTTTCAAGCCATACTATTCCAGGTTCTCCATTTAAGGCAATATTTTCAGAGAATAAATCATATTCAGTTTCTCCAACTTCTGCGAATACTGAATTATTTGACGCCCAGCGATGATTTTTCAACTCTTTTGGAAATTTATTAAAATCCTTCATTGAAGTATATTCTTTATCTTTTGCATCTCCTATCATTATTTCAGCTGAACGGCGAACGTTTCCGGCTACCACACATACACCAATAAAATTAAAAATATCTACAATATCAGTAGATCTAAGTTGATCTCCAATTCTTTCGTCTAGTAGGGTTGTTATATTATTGTGTAAATCTTTCAAAGGACCTGGACCAGAAGCTGTTCCACCAAAACCTCTGATTGGCTCTCCGTATTTACGAATTTTATCATAGTTAAATACTGGCTTTTTTTTGCCAAAGAAATAAGAATCTAGAAGAATTTCTATACTCTCTACCCAACCTTCTCTTGAGTCTGGTATTTCATAAAGAAGAGAGCCTTCACCATTCTTTGGCTGGCGAATAGTAATTTTACCAGCTCCCTTTATATCAGCACCAACACCTACTCCAAGCATTAAAGAATCCATTGCCCATATAAAGGGAAACGAACCTCTAGTTTCTATATCACCTGTAGTAATAAAGGCGCAATTAAATATACACATTGCTCCTCTTTCTTCTACGAATGGTGTCCCTTGCATCCAAAGCGATCTTCCGGCGGGAAGAAATTTAAAACTAAAAATTTTATCGTACATAGTTTGTGCTGATTTTTGTGCTTTATAATTGTTCCACAGTAGTCTTAAAGAAGTACAGTGTTGTTTTTGTATATTAAAACAGCCTTCAACTACTCTCCTTACTGTTTCCCACCATTGTTCATTTCTTCCCTCTTCCTCTAATGTTCTTGAATAAGTTCTAAGATATGTGAACTCACCTAACGGTCCCCAGTCAGGTTTTACTTCTTTATAGTTATCTATAAAACTATCTGATATGTGAAATCTTTGTGGCATTTATTCTCCTGTACTTCCAAAGCCGCCTTCGCCTCTGTCAGTGTCTATACTTATTTCTTTTTCTTCTTTTATTTGTACAATAGGAATTTCATATACTATTCCTTGTGCTATTGCATCACCTTTTCTAAAGATAACTTCTCTGTCTCCGTGATTTATTAATATGATTTTTATTTCCCCCCTATACTCTTCGTCTATAATTCCACCAAGAACTGCTATCCCTTTTTTAATAGCTAATCCACTCTTTCCCTCAATTTTCATATAGACTTTAGCTTTATATCTAAAATCAGGTTCCCAAGCTAAACCTGTTGACACTAAAACTCTATGCCCTGGCCTAACAGAAACGTCATCCACTAAACAGCAAAAATCCATTCCAGCATCAGTGCCATGTTTATAACTTGGCACTATTGCATCTTTCATCAATTTCTTAAACTTAACATAAAACATTAAACATCACCACCTTTATTTTTTTTCCAAAAAAATCTGCCCACTCTATAGAGTTTATAGTACCCTTAGAATATCCATTATGAAAAGCTATTCCTTCATCAGCGTATTCCCAGATTTTTCTATTCCTTACCGGACCAGCTCCTTTTCCCCATCTGTTCCATTCAGCGTGAAACACTGTAGCTTTTTTTCCTAAATGATCTATAGACCATTGTTCTGCAAGCTTATCTGCTCCAAGCGCACCACCAGATACGACCTCAGTTATGTTATCAATTTTACTGAGTTCTTCTGTCATGAGTTTATAATTTTCAAATTTTCTTGATCCAACTATTGCAAATTTCATATTATTCATCCAAAGTAAGAATTGGGCGTATTGTGAATGGATTTACATTAAATAAATAATCTCCCTCAAATGGAACTATGTTTACTTTTCTAACCCTTACTAATGCTGTTTCGCCAAGACAGCAATATGGAATTTCTATTTCACTAAACCAAGGATGACCAGATATATATAAAGATCCTAGGTTTAATAATTTATTATTTCCTTCACATAAAGTATTTAATACGTTAGTTTTTATAAACCATTCTCCCTTTACTCTAATGCCTATATTAAGATTAAGATTTGTTCCATTCACTACATCTTTTATAATATTTTCTTCCATATCATAATGATACGTTGTATGTAACATAGCCCTACAGAAAATTTTCATATAACCAACTATAGAATATTTTAATCATTTTGTCAATAAAAAAAGCCGCAGTTCATGCGGCTTTTTTCCTCATATTTAATATATGATTTTACAAATATATAGTCCACCTTGCGGTTATAGAAACATCGTGAGATTTTGTAATCGGAGCTATGTATCTTTTTGCAAATAACATACCGTGAGGCATACTATTATAGTTGTCAAACTCAGCAAGAGTAGAGTCATCTGATCCTGCATCATTTGGTGGAGTAGTATCTTTTAATCTAAATCTCGCATCTGTAAATAAACCAGCTTCTTTTAATACAAATCCATTATAAGGATAAAAGTCTCCTGCAAAAGTACCTGTTTGCTCAGGCATAGTAACTGTATAAGTAATTTTATTTTCCACATTAGAATCAAAATTAAGAGCTACTTCTGCACCTGATTGAAAGAACCTAGCTTCTCTTTTTGCATAAATAAATGATGGTCTTCCTATTCCCCAATTATTCTGTACTGAAAAAGAATTTCCACCTATGGTTTCAATTCTTCCTGAGTCTATTGTACCAGTACTTTGATAAAGACCATTTTTTATAGCACCAGTAATAGCAAAATCTGCATCAGTTACAGCAGGAGAAGTTAAAGAAGTGGAATAAATATCATTCATTGTTCTTGTAAAATTATAACTATCTCCATCTGCATCATAAAGAGCAGTATAATTATTAGCAGAACTAAATCTGTCAGAATGATCAAATTCAGCATCGGTCCATCCATCAGTATTTATATAATAACTATAATAATCACTATCTCCGATAGAATCCCATTCTCCCCACTCAAAACCAGTTCCAAATAACATCTTTGATGGAAAGAATCCATAAATATGAGTTGTACTATCACCAACCACTGATCTTGACCACCAATCATTTGGTCCAGGAAATGTTGGATTACCAAAATATTGTTCACCAGAAACTAAAGTTCCATCTCTATTATAAGAAGAATCACCAGAGGTATCACCGTGGAATCCAGCTGATGTATTTCTGGATGTTCCTACTTGTGAAAAATTTTCACCAGTAAGTAAGTGCATTGTTGCGTGTTTTGCCCATACAGTAATCTTATTTTCTTGTTTTTCGTAATGAAATACTTCACCTTTCTTTTCACCAATTATTTCAAGTTCTCCACGCATATTCCAAAGAAATGGTTCTTGGTTTTTGTGTAGATTTTTCAGATTTTTTATTTGATTAAAATTCTTTATTATATTGTCCTGTAACATCAACTTCTCCTGTAGATTTTCTACCTTTTATCTTTACTAAAGAAAAAGGAGCTGCATAAAATACAGCTCCTTGTTTGTTAAACGTCTGGACAAAATCTATCACTAGGAAATGGCTTAGGTATTCCCTTGCGATAATTTTCGTCTTCAGCTACAATACCTCTATCTTTCAAACCCTTCCAAGTATCATAGTAAATCACTATAGTTTCTTCTAACTTATCTCTCTCAAAAGTTACTTTTGTAGTTTGAAAGTCTACTTTCTTTCCTGACCCTACAGATACTTTCTCTTCTTCTGATGAATGATAATAACTATTATCATTATCACCAAAATTTTGTGGCGTTGCCATATTCATACTTCTTACAATTGCTTCACCACTACCCATAGAACTGTTATATGCAGTAGTAGGTGATGAATCAACCGAACTTGACCCAATAACATCATTTACGCCACCACTAAAATCATAAGTAATGTTTGGGGCAGGATGTCCTGGATATGTTCAAGTATTTGTGGTATAAGTAACAGTTGAATTAGACCATATATTTTTTTCACTAAACATCGCAGCTGCAAGAACTCCAATATTATTTGGATCGTTTCCTGTCTTCTCAGCATAGGATTGACCTTTTTCCGTGTTAAAGTAAAACTCGTTTACTTTTTTATCAATTATTTTCTTCCTATTCTTTAATTTCTTCTAAGTACTGAACTACTTCTGCTACTACAGGATAAGCCAATTCTGTAATTTTATTATAAGCATTGGCTATATAACTATAATTAAATAAAATACGATTATTAAGTTCATGATAATTACTAAAAAAAGTAGAAACCATTGTCATTACATCTTCACTTAATTCATTTTTAGACACTTTTTCGTTAACTTTAGCTCTAAAATTTTCTGCAATAGAATAAACACTACCCATCGCTTCGTTTAATAATTTATCATATTGAACTAATAATGTAAATAAAGTAACATAGGCATGTAAATCTTCTTTTTGTATTACTAAAGATTTGTCTTCTGTTAGATAAGGTTTAGCTGTTGCTACTACTGGTGCAAAGACTAATAAAATAGTAAATAATGCTGCTAATAATTTTCTCATAATATATAATATATGTTACCTCATTTTTGTGAACTCTATAAAATCAAAACCATTTTGATGCCTTGAATCCCCAAGAGTCCATAGAGCACTGTTCAATCTTACAGTGCCACCACTATCACCACTATCGTGATCTAATGATGTAGAAACATTGAATGTTGTAACTCCAAAAGTATCTCCATCTCCACTTCTTACATGAGTAACAGTATTTCCTACAATGTGAATACCATCATTAGAGTCACCAGTGTCATAAATTTCTACAATATCTCCTTCTACCAATCCATAGAATTTTCTACTTGCATCGTGAACTTCAACATTCCCACCTGATTCATCAATGCTTTTAATTTTTGATTTACTTACATTAAATACGTATCCACCAGGAGTTAATTGATCTGCTCCTCCTGTTATTGCATCGCCAAGAGTAATTATAGTTGTATCTCCAGGGAGAACGGCTCTTGCAGAACTAGACACTCTAAATTCTCCAGTGTTAGAATCATCTAATGGATCGAAAATTTCTATATAATCATCCCAAGTTAAATTACCCCACTCAGAGATCAATGAGTCTCCAGAGTCTCCTGGATCATACACTTGTATTGTTCCAGGGTCTGCATCGATTGCGATAATCATACCACGTTGATCTGTGAATTTAGTTACTGAAGTAAAGGAACCACTGTCACCAGTGTAACTTCCAGAAGAGGCAGCATAGATGGTATCTATTTCTGCTTGAGCCAGACCTCTATTGTATATTCTAAACTCGTCGATTTTGCAGTCTATTTTCCCGTAGATGCAATTCCACGCTGACCCAATCACTAAATCGTATGTGGCATCGGACACGGTTATAGTATTCTCCTGCGTCACCGTTTGCCTTACTCCATCGATCCACAACTCGACAATACCTGAACTACGCTGAACTATAATGTGGTGCCGGGTGGTGTCTATCGCCAAATTAGAATATATGTAATCCCAGGATCCGCCGATCGAGTTAGGAAAATACACCCCTATCGCTTCGTTCGTCTCCCGTACTAAGACAATCCCCTCAACCGTCGCCGAGTTTCGCTTGTCGAATATAACCCCTTGTTCCGCCTGTGATACATCATCACAAGTAAGCCATAATGAATACGCAAAATCACCAGTACCAAATTGTAGATCTGCGTGATCCGTGACTATCCCGTATTGACTTGATCCATTAAGTGAAATCTCATATCCAATATTACTACTAACATATGAAGGAGAACCAGTCCACGTAATATGATGCCCATTTCCAGTATAGTCATTTCCATTTCCTTCCATCGCCCAATACCCAACAAGCCCATTAGGAATAACAGACATTGCATTCACAGTTTCAGCATCTACTCCCTTTAATACTTCTCCTGAAAGAAGTCCAAGGTCTGTGTTAGTGGTCTTAAAATAAGAATCTCCACCATAATCTACTATTGATAAAGAACCAGTAGAGTCACCAAGGACAGCATAAGATTCTGTAAAACTATCACCAGAATCAATTACCCAGAAATTGATTCTTTGCTTATCTGCCATTCTTTGAACTTCAATTGGTCTTCCTTCATCTTCTGATGAAATTGGAAAATTAGCTCCAAGAGTAAGCGGACCAGTCTCTGAATAATCTGCTGTGTTATGATAGACAGGATTAATAAATCCAGTGTGATAATCATAAACCGAATCACCAGCGTTATTAGTGTCACCTTCATTTACTGATGTATACTTATTCCAATTAGGAAGCATGTGAACAGTTCCGACTGCTCCACCTTCATACCAAGGAGCAACTCCAATATAAGAATCCCCAACCTCTGTAATTGAATGCTTGTTTCCACTAATCAAAACATAAGAAGCGAGTACGTAATTGTGAGTTGAATCACCAGAAGATTGGTAATAACTATCTCCACCGTGATATCCAGCTAAGATCAATCTTTGTAAATATAATCTTTCTTTACTATCTCCTTCTTTTATTAAATAAGAATCTCCAACTACAAATGAATCACCAGAAGAAAAGATAGAATCTCCAGGATACTGTTTTCTAACAGTATCTACCATAACAAGTAGATCTCTATCTCTTACTTTAAAAGTAGTATCTTCATAGCCAAATAATAAAGTATCTCCTGCGGCATCCCCTGTTTCTTTAGAGTTTATATCTATAAATACTTGTTCTTCAGACCATGTAGGATTAGCTCTTTTAATTACTGCATATGCTGATATTGGATTAGTGTCACCATTTATTGAATCACCATATAATGCAAAATGAGTATCTGTATGATGACCACTTATTAAGTTTCCTCTAAATTGTCTATTGTCAACAAATACAAATCCTCTTGTATCTCCAGTTCCCATTGTTGGAGTTACGATAATATAAGTATCACCAATTTCTTTTACTATTCTTTGAGTTGTAACAGAAGAACTTGTAGAATCGCCAGTGGTGTCACCAGTTAATGTCGTTACTAACATATTTGAGACAAAACTATGTTCTGGTATTGACGATTCAGTAACAGTGAAATTAAATGCTAATAAACTATCTCCACTAGCTGCTCTGAAAAACATTGTATCGCCAAAACCAGCGAATGAAGAGTCTCCCCAAGTAGTATCACCCCAATAATATCTATTAGGATATTTACCTTCATAGAGATGCATCATTGTATCTGGTCCACCAATATATAAATAACCACCAGAATGTGTTTGATCTGTTCCTAAGTAAGTATCACCAAAAAAGTTATATGGTACTGTATCTCCACCATATTCCCAAATTCCTCCGTCGTATGGACCTCTAGCAGAAGAAGAAAGTGGACCTTTAAGAACTATTGTAGTTCTTCCATTTATCTCATCATAAATTTTATAAGTATCACCATAAGAATCACTAACAAGAGAATCTCCAGAGTCACCAGCTATAAAATAATTTCCTTGATTGGTATCACCACCTGTTGTATCACCAGATAAATAGATATAATCATTATAATGAACCCAATCATATAATTCTTGATTTGGATCGTCTACTATAACTGTAGCTCTTACATCATAAGAAGAATCACCAGCATTTCTCGTGTCACCAAGATTAGCATTTATTGATTGAACATAATATAATTTTGAAAGATAGTGTTCAGTTCTATAAATAGGATCAGCTCTTTCATCGTCTCTAAAAAAGAACTCTGTTGCTGCTTCTTCATATGGAGCAGTAGCAACAGAAATTTGTCTTTGAACATAAACAGGAGAAAGAAACCTTGCGTAAAATTCTATTCTTTCAAGCTCATCAGCAGTTAATTCTGGCTCTTGCTCTGTACCAAGTGAGGTAAGAGAGTACTGCATAATATTTGTTTTAAACCAAGTATATGTGTCACCGTCATATCTGTAAGACTCTGAATCTCCAATGAGTTCTGTGTAAGTAAATCCTCTAGAATCTCCTGCCGTACTCCAACCAGTATATTGATTGAACATTAATATATTTCTTGGCGAAGTGATTTGATCTTCGTTAATTATGTATGGATTCAACATATCAGTTGGAATATTTGTAGTCGGTTTTAATGGAGTAAGATAAAATAAATAACTTGATTTGCTTACGCTTCCAGTATATTCATTAGATGCAATTCCACTATCACCATATCTCTTATCAAACCAATATTCATTAATTGTAATGTCAAATCCAAGAAAGTTAAGGAATAATTCAAATGAATAATTAGAACCTTTTATTTGATAAATTTCTATAATATTCTTTAATAATTCTCTAAATGAAGTATTGTCAAGAAGAAGATGATCTTCACGTTGATAACCAATTATTTGAGCTAAGTAATTTAAATATGCTTCAGGAACTTCATTAATATATTGAATATTTGCTATACGATCAATCATAAGAGAGAATCTATCAAATTCTCTCATGGTAGCTTCAACTAAAAGTTGATTCTTTGATTTGTCTGATTCAGTGGGGTCATCATTTCTTAAGATTTGAAACAAATCATATTCAGGTATATACTTATGATAATTTTCTCTAAAAAATATTTTAACTGCTGCATATTTATATGTATAGTAAATCTGTAATAAGTCAGCTTTGGCAGAAGGGATGCCAAAACCACTTATATTAGTGGAGAGAAACGAACCTTCTGATAATTCTCTAGCTGTAGAGAGAGCTATTGCTGAATTATTATCTATTAATAATTCAGACAATCTTTCTTTTTCCAACACGCTAAGTGAACCAAAACGTCCAGTAAATTCAGTATCTGCGTCTAATATTTCTATTATTTGGTCTATTTGAAAACGTTCTGCCATAATTTAATTACTCTTCGAATAAAGTATACGTAAAAGATATTCCAGATTCATGCAAGCACACAATTTCATCAAACTCACAATCTATAGTGTTTACCTCATTAGTACTTGAATCACTACTATCTGGACCAAAATAAGATAACTCTACATATTTTATGCCATCAACATCAAGCATTGTTTTTAATACTTGTGATCTTGAAAGAGATTGTCCATAATCTCTTTTCACAATATTGGAAGAATTAACAAAAGAAAATTCTTCTGTTATAACAGATTCTACCGTATCTTTAATAACAGCTTGTGAAAAATTTTCATCATAAAAAACAGTTCCAGTTGCATAAAAAGTAGTAAATCTAGTTTCTTTAAAAATATTCTCAACACCAATTATTTTTGCATTTTGCAAAAATGTTTGATAAGTATTTTCTCCAAGTCCAGCTGTGTTTCTTCTGTCCCAAACAAAATGAGTATAGAATCCACCATCAGGCATATTAGAAACCGCAGGAGTGTCTCCAACATTCATTCTAGTGTTATTAAGTTTCATTAGATCCATAGCATTTCTTGTTACATTATACCATAAGTAATAATCACCTTGAGGATACCAATAATGAGAATCACCATATCCTAATGAATCTCCAGATCCAAGAAAATTTAATTCTTCTGCTGCATAATTAGTATCACCAGATGGTTTAATCGCTATAAAACTATTATTTGTAGCAGTAGGAGATTTTATCACAATTCTATTTGGATAAGTGTCTCCGCGAGCAGCAAAATTAAATGTATCATATGGAGCACCAGCACTATAACCAACCCCAAAAGCATTTCTTAAGTGAGTGTTTATGTTGTCTACTATATCTTGAATTGGATAACCATAAGTATCTCCAGATACACCAAGATCATTAGTTATATCAATTGTTGTATCTCCAAGTCCATCTATGTTAATTGTTATAGCATAAGCAGAGCTGTCGAGATTTGCTGTAGTGTCTCCATCTAAATCATTTGTGATATAAGAAGAACTCATTAGTTTTGGAACACTTGCTTGTGCTACATTCCAATCACTTGTTATATTATAAATGGATAATGAATCGGTTGTATCTCCAGTAAATCTAAGATCAAAATCAGAATTATATATATCTACTGAATCTCCAGTATCACCATATTCTGCTGTATTGTAAATTCTTGCAGCTTGCCCTCTCCATAAAGGATCACTAGGTGAAGCAGCACCATAGTTATCATACCAATAATCACCAAGTTGTATAGTATCTCCTTCAGAAAGAAGATAGTGAAAATAAAATGCATCTGGATCGTTTGCTAAGTTTATACTTCCATGTTCATATAAAACTTGTTTATATGTACTTTCAGTTGAATTAATTACTAAAGTTAATCTTTCATAACCCCAATTAGCATAAGTGTCTCCAGCAACAATTGAACCAAACACATCAGCTGTTGCATCACTATCTCCAGCAAGAATAGCATTATTCACAAAATAAATTACAGATGAATCTCCAGTTATGGGTGAAGTGAGCTTCATATAAGAAGTTGAGTCATCAGGGCTAATCACAGATGCTACCCCGGTTTTACCTGTAATTGAATCTCCATATACTCCACCATAAAGTACTGACAGAGCAAGCTTTAAATTAATTGCAGCTGCTATTTCGTGTGGCTTTACGCTTGATACATCAATAGCTCCATTTGATATATCTATTGATGTATCACCTAAGTTATCTATATTTATTCTAATATAATTACCAGAATCTCCAAAATTTACACCTCCTTCAATATTAACAAGAGATTGAAAAGAAGCATAAGTATCTCCTTGAAGCATTATCACTGTATCACCAACACCAGAACCAATTGAAAGTTCTCCAACTACAATATCTGTCAAATTTTCAAAACTAGAATTAGTACTAGGTGTTGTAGTTATTCTAACTCTCGTATCACTATTTCCAAAAAATCCATCCTTAAAAATAGTTGGAGGATCAATAATTATATAATTTTTAAATTGTGAGTCACCAGTTCCATCATTGTCTATAGTGTCTCCAAATAAAGTTTTACCTTGAACATCAGAAGAATTAATATAAGAATCTCCACTGTTGAAATATCCAGTTCTAAATAAATGATAATTGTTAAACATATTTTCAAGTCTTAAACTAATCCAGTCTATATCATTATATCTAGAAGCAGTGTAAGCTTCCCAGTCACTTGTATTTGGAAGTGCATAAATCCAAACATCAAAAGGATTTAAATAAACACCATATTCACTAAATACTGTAGATGGAGCATTACTATTTCCATAAACTCTTGCAGTAATTATACTATCATTAGCATTAAGGAGAGTATCATAATCTTCAGCATTTACAGCTTTATTTACTGTTCTAAGTTGTAGTGGTGCATAAGTAGCAGCGTGATCCGCTGTCTCTCCATTAATACCACCAGTTCCTTGATTGTCATTTAAAAAAGCAACTTGAACTATGGCATTACCGCCAGCAACAACATCTACTGAAAGAGATCTTGATGTTCTAATGGCTTGAGAGGAAATGTTTCCTGTAGTTCCACCACCAGTTCTATAAAAAACTTTCACCACATCATTTGTAGATAATCTTCTGTTGCTATTAGTAAGAATAGCAGTAGTTCCGGATTCTACTGTTACAGATTCATCTTCATTTACTTCTAATGCAAAAGGAATCCCGTAATCAGTTCCTTCGCCATCATCTTCAGCTTGAGCTTCAGGATTAAGAAAAGAAGTAACTTCAAGCATTTCTTCTTCTACAGGTCCATTAACAAAATAAATTCTAACAGAATTCTCTATAACGGGAAAATTAGAAAGAGTAAAAGAATATCCGTTATCAGTGTTAGCTGTAAAGGTTTCTACATAAGTTTTTCCTTCATAGAAAGTAATTTCATCGGTTTCACTATCTATTTTAACACCTTGCTTATATTCATATTTTTCAGCATCATAAGTAAGTAATTCAAATGTTGTAGAAACTCCAAGTGTATTATTGGCAGTTAATGAAAATGGAGAAAAAGTTCCTTCTAAAGCATCATAAGCTGAAGTTAAATAATAAGGACCTGGATAACCCGTTGTTGTAACATTAACAGCAACAGAGGCTGCTATTGGAAGCGTAAAATTATACCCAATTATTTTAAGAAGACGAATTATAGAACGTTTTTGAGTTGCAGTAGTGATAAAATTTTCATTTACTACCCAATCAATTCTAGAAGCTAGTTGATCAGTAATATAGGCAAAAATTTCTATAAGCATTCTTCCAGCATCAGAAGAAAGAAAGTTATCCCATTCTATATTATAATCTGGATTATCTTGAACTAAATTAGTAACATCTGAGATGATATTATCGTAGTCTAAACCACTAAAAGCAGTTTTTGGTAATTGTGTTAATTGCCTAGCCATTCATAAGCCCCTATAACCTCAAAATTTGATCAAAAGTAAATTGTTCAAGAGTATCATTATTAGTACACGCTAACTTGATTATAAATACACTTTCAACTGGTTTTTCTTCAGTTATTACATTATCAACAGTTACTCTTGGTTCCCATCTTGAAATAGATTGTATGATATCAGATTCAACTTCTTCTCTCATTACTATTGCTAAATCAAAAATAAAAAAACGTAAACGAGATCCGAAGAGAGGATTATTAACTCTTTCCCCGGGAGAAGTGAGAAGTATTCTAGTGATGTTTTCTTTTAAAATTAACTCGTCTTCCTTAATAATTAAGAAAGGCTCTGCGTAAAATGATAGACCCTTCAAAAGTTTCTCCGTAAAGTTTTTCTGGTATTAACTTTACGGAAAAACTTCTCTACAGAATAAAAAAACCCTGCCTCCACAGGGTTAATATATAGTTCTCAGCCTTTTTATTTCTCCTCTATATCTATAATACCTAGCTCTCTAATTAATCTAATCTCAGCAGGAATAAATTTACCAGCAATTTCTTTCCACTCATCAAGAGACTTAAAAATAACTCTTGTTTTAAAGCCCTCTGCTTCTTTTTTATTAAGCTCGTTGATATACTTATCCAGTTTAATTTTACCTTCTCTTAACTCTTCAGGTATAGTAATAGTTTCACCAGTTTTAACATCTGTTGAGTTTTCTTGAATAAAAGTGTCCCATTTATTAACCCAATCTTTATTGTCTTCAAGAGTTCCCCATTTTTGCCTTGCTTCTATATAAGGTTTTAATGTATTATTATAACTATCTACTATTAAAATAGAATCAATAGCCTTATCTGCTTCTTCAAAATCTCCAGCGTCTAGTTTTTTTATTATTCCATCAAATTTTAAGAGTTCACTATAAGTCATTTTCCTATCCTCCATTGTTTATATATATGTGTTATATTTTTAATCATCGTACCATATGCTAATATAGCCTCTAATTGCAGGAGCTGTGGTTGAATCAAAATTAGTGTGGTTGAAACCACTTCCAACTGGGTGTTGTAAAGCTCCTACACTGCTATACTAAACGTATTGCTAAAGTTCGTTCTGCTCCCACTAATCGCACCAAAAATCATATGGATGGTCAGGACAGATTAATTGTTTTAGTTGCTGTATTTCAGCATTTTTTTGGTCGTTTTCTGCTTTGAGTTCCTTTGTCGCTTCAATCAAAATAGGGATAAAAGAAAGATAACTCACACCCAAATATCCATTTTCAATATC